>Ga0255338_1000026_pt1 | contig 646424 bp, 649 predicted proteins | sample MeOH1_35cm_T4_19_FD_203715 | JGI IMG/M metagenome (GOLD analysis project Ga0255338, IMG submission 203715) | Sandy soil microbial communities from University of British Columbia, Vancouver, Canada - MeOH1_35cm_T4_195 | ecosystem: Engineered > Artificial ecosystem > Sand microcosm >...
CGAGACATGACAGTCGCTGCAGGTCTTGGTTTCGGTGGTGCGCACCGTGTGCGGGAAATGCGGCGCGAAGGCCTGGCTGGAGAATCCGCTCGCCGCGATGGGCGGCTGCTGCACATAAATGCGGTCGCGATTGAGGTTGGTGGAGCTCAGCACCAGCGCCGAGCTTGACCGCACCGGCGCGATCTCGTTGCCCTTGACGGTGGAATGGATGCCCAGCTGGAACATGTCGTCGCGCGCCACCTGCGGATTGTAGGTGGCGTAGTTGCGTGCCTCCTCACCTTCATACTTGTGGCTTTTGGTTTTCCAGTTGGCCTCGATCGGCAAATGGCAGCCGCCGCAGGACGTGGTCCAGGAGGTGTGGCAGGTAAAGCAGGCCATCTCGCTGTCCTTGTGCGCGAGATTGCCAGGCGCGACGCCAGGACCCCAGGCCATCTGCTTGCCGTTGTCGGACGTGCGCGCCATCAGCTTGGCGCGGGCTTCCTTCTCGTTGTAGTTCGGGCTGAGCGGATCCACCGTGTCCTTGACCAGCGAGACTTTCCACTTCAGCGCCGGATCCAGCGACGAGACCTGGTACAGAACGCGGCGCCCGCCCTCTTCGGTCCATTGGAAGCGGCGGCTGCCATCCTGGTTGCGCAGCTGCAGAAGATCGGTGCCGCCCGGCGGCGCCGCGGGGCCGCTCGTCTTCAGGGTCGGGAATGCCGACACCGTGCCGTGACAATCCTTGCAGCCGATTTCCACCGCATTGGCAACCTCGCCCATGATCAAGCCGCTGCCATGGCTGTCCTGGGCGAAATGGCAGTCCGAACACTGCATGCCCTTCTCGGCATGGATGTCCATCATGTGCACGGCCTTGCCGGGATTGACGCCGACGGGCGCGAACTTGCCCACGCCCTTCTTGCGCCACTTCTCCGGATCGTCGTTGGCGACGACCTTGCCATCCTTGTCCAGCAGATTGCCGTCGCGGTCGCGTTTGTAGATGGCGCGGAAGTTCCAGCCATGGCCGTGATAGTCGGCGAACTGGGTGTCTTTCAACTTGGGGTTCAGGTCATAGACATTGCGCACGAAATCCACATCCGCCCACTTGCCGCGCGGCGCGGCGCCTTCGGGATTGCGATCCAGGACTTTGCGCATCTCTTCGGCGGTCGGGTATTTCTGCTCCTTGGGCCACATGGACGGCGCATCGGCCTCATAGTCCCACATGGTGTAGCCAAGATAGGTGTTCAGGAACATGTTGGGCTGGTGCATGTGGCAGTTCATGCACTGGGCCGTCGGGATGGCGCGGGTGAACTGGTGCTTGATGGGATGGCCCGATTCATCCTTGTTGATGGTGGGATCCACCGTCTGGCTTTTGCCGTCGCGGCCGTCCTTGGCATAGACCGAGCTTTCGCGCGGCTCGCGGCTGTTGGCATAGATGACATGGCAACCGGCGCAGCCCGACTGGCGATAATCGCCCGGCTGGTCGTTGGTGCCCATGAACCACATGAAGGGATCGTTCAGGCGGGTCTTGTGGATGTTGAGCACGGGGATGGCGACGCGCAGGCCCGTGCCCACGCCACGGGCGGACTGTTTGATGTCGGGGCGGCCCGGCTCTTCCAGCTTCTGGATGGAGCCGGTGGGATCGGGCAAGCCGATCTCCGGGAATAGCTCGCCCAGATTGCGGCCGCCGCGCTCGAACACACGGAAGATGTCGCCGGGCGGCATCACCTGCCAGGTGGGCAACGGGATCAACGCCGCCAGCGCGCCGCGCTTCTGCTGCTCGGGCGTGACGGTTCCGGGCGGGTTGCCAGGCGACACGATCTTGGCCGGCTCGCCCTCGCGGGTATAAGCCTCGCCGATGCCGATGCCCTTGAGCGCGTCGCCATAGACATTCTCGAAACCGCCCTTCATCGGCACGATGCCGTTATTGTAGGAGGCGCCTTCGAAGAACATGGCGCCGGTGGACATCAGCGAGCGTTCCGACGCCGTGATCTGGTCCATGTGGCAGGCGCCGCAGGATTCGCGCGCCACCCGATAATCCGACGGATTGACGAAGCGCACATATTCGGGCGCCTCGTGGTTCAGCAGCGTGTAGCTTTCCTTGGGATTGGCCGAACTGGGATAATGCCAGCTGCCTGGATAGCGCGGCAACACATGCGCCTTGTCCCGCAGCACCGCATATTGTGGATCGGTCTTGGGCAGGTTGGCCGCGGCCTTGATCGCGGCATCGCCGCCATGGCAATCGGCGCAGCCCAGGAGCACCGCCTGGTTGTCATGCATCGACGGCGCGTCGGACGCGCTGTGGCAGGAAATACAGCCCGCGCTCTTGGCATCGGCTTGTTCCTGGGTCTGGCCGCGCGGCGCGTCGGGGGCCTTGGCGTAATGGCGCTCGACCGCAACTTCCTCATCGCTGGCCAGCAGACGGGTCGCGGCCGCTCCCGCCAGCAGCGCCATGACCGCCAGCAGAAGCGCCTTCTTGTGCCAGCCCGCCGCCATGCGCCCTAAAAGGTAAGAATTGCGTTGAACAGCATGGAATAATACTGCCCGTCATGGCTGGAGTTGGTGAACAGGTCGCCAAAACCGGGCCCCGGCGACAGCACCGCGCCCGAAGCCCGGAACACGATGTTCTGGGTCTGCCAGGGACGATAAGTGAGCGCCAGCGACGTATCCCAGCCCAAATCCTGCGAGATGGTGTTTTCCTGGCGCAGTGCCGATACCACGGTCGTGTCGCTGAACCACAGGTGATTGATGTTCACCGCGGCACGCAGCTCCGGCAGGATATCGAAATCCGCGCCTCCGCCCAGCAGGATGGTTCCCGGATTGTTGAAGTTGGACTGGCCTTCTTCCTTGGACGAGCGCAGGTCGTTGAGAATGCCGTTGCGGCTGTTGAGGAAAATGGCGCGGCCGCCGCCGGCGAACGGGATCGACTGGCGGATATAGTAGCTGGTGTCTGAGCCAGCGAATTGCGGGTTTTCGAAGATGGCGTCGAACCCGCCTTCATGATCGTCATAAGGATTGTCGTCGCCGGAGGCATAGAGCGCCGACAGGCGCACCCGGATCCAGTCGAAATCCATCGACGGCTCGGCCGCCAGGAAATAGCCGGAAATGTCCGCCGCGCGGCCAGTGAAGAAGTTGTTGCGGTCCTGGCCCAGCACGCCATAGCCGGTAACGGTCAGATTGATATCGCCCCAATGGCCGTCGCCGGAATAGCCCAGATAGACGGCGTCGTAGTCGCGGCCGCGGATGTCGCCCAGCAGGGCAGGACGAGCCGGGAAGCCGTTGAAGTCGGTATGCACCTCATTGGCTTCGCGGTTCATGTTGTAGACGGCCGTCAGCTCGGAGGTGAAGCCGGGCACCGGCAGATCCTGGGCATACACGTTGGCTACGGCGACATAGTCGTTTCGAACCATCTGGGTGATGTCGTTCAGGCCCGAATTGGTATCCTTCTCAAGCCGCGCGAAGAAACCCAGATTGTACTGGTAGCGGTTGTTGTCGCGGTCGCCGAACAGACGCACGCCCAGCTGGTTGTCCTGGAACAGAAAGCCGCGGAAGTCCGAGGTGAAGGGCTGGATGCCGATACGGATGGAGTCGAAGTCGTAGCGGTCATCGACATTGCGGATGTGATAATCCAGGAAGGCTTCCTGCAGGCCGACCAATCCGTCGAGACGATGGGTGGGCCGGGCCGGGTCCACCGACAGCACGCGCCGTTCAGAGACCTGGGCATAATTGACGTTCATCGCCACGGCGAAACGGAATTCGATTTCCGGCGGCTTGAAGGCGGTGGAACCCTTGTAGATGTCGGCGCCGGCGATGAAGGTCTGGGTATAAAGAGCGCTGTCGGCCTGGCCGAACACGTCCAGGCTGCCGGGACGCTGGCTGGTCTGGATGCTGACCGGTGTGGGAAAGGAGCGCAGCTCCGCCACGCTGTCGGACACCCCGGTCAAGTCCAGGAACCAGTCATCGGTGCCCAGGATGGGGCGGTCGCCCTTGATGACGTTCTGGTTGTAGGGATCCCACCACTGCCCGCCCACGCCCAGCGCATCCACGATGCGCCAGCGGTCCGGCACCGGTATCCAGTTTTCGGTGGGGAAGGCTTCGGGCGGCGGCGCAATCACCGCGCCCGGATTGTCCTGCAGCACCGGCTTTTCGTAATTGCGCAGACGGCCGGGAATGCCGCGGCCCTCGGTGGAGTTCTGCGTCGCCGGCACCTGGTCATTCTGGGCCAGGTGCACCTGCTTTCGAATGGGATCGTATACCAGCGCCGGGGGCGCCCGCAGCCTCTCGGCGGCGCGAAACCTGGCGGCGCTTGCGGTGTCGGACGTGGCAGCCGCCACCTGTTGAGCACCGGAATTCGCAACCTCGGGCGTGGCCTGCTCCTGCGCCAAAGCGGGCATGGCCGCCAGCAGCGAGGTGGTCAAAGACGTTGTCAGAAGGATCGCGCGGAGTTTTCTCATTTGCTCTGACACACATTCTGTTCGGTCGCATCCAGGAAGGGCGCGAACGGACAATTGACATATCGCAGCCGCACCGAGTTGCCGTTGACCTGGATCACCACATTGTCGGAGCGGATGAAGTTGGACGCCTCGCCGATGCCGGAGACGCGCTGGCCGCCATTGTACAGGCCCAGGAACGAGATCATGTCATCCTGGTCGATGCCGTCACCCGAGGTTCCGACCGCGCCGACCAGCTGGGTGCCGCGGTAGATCGGCACGCCGCCGGAGAATATCTGGATGCCGTTTTGCAGCTGGTTCGTGCCGGGTCCAAAGTCCGGGATGAAGGTGCAGCGCTGCGGCGTGTCGGTGGCCGAGGCGCCCTTCACGAAATTCACATGCTGTACCAGGTTAGTCAGAACCAGCGCCGATTGCAGGCCGGTGGAGAGCGGGCTCCACTTGGCGATGGGCCGCGAGAAGGGACCATTGGGATTGTTGAACTGGCCGTCCGGGAAAAAGGGCCGCGCCAGGTTGCCGATCGAACGCGAGGAAAAGGCGGTGGCGCCGGTAAAGGCATTCGCATCGTTCAGGAAGGTGCGGGCCGCCGGAATGAAGGTCCGCACATCGGTGCTGGGATCGTTGTTCAGCTCGGACGCGGCATTCTTGCTGGAGAAGAAGGCTGCGGTGCGGGCCTTCTGCAGCGCCACATCGATGCCGAAGATGGGCGCATCAGGCGCGCGCACCACGCCCAGGATTTTGCCACGCGTATCCACCACCGAGACCGAAACCTGGGCGCGGCTGTCCAGCGGCTGGCGGATGGCGGCGCGGGCACGGCTCATGATCTTGAAGGCTTCTTCCAGTACCGCGGCGGTTTCGGCGCCGCTGAGCGGGGTGCCGACATCGGCGCCGTCACTGCCCCCGATGGCGGGATAGCGGTTGTTGCCCGCGCCATTTGTCAGAACGAAAGCGTCCAGATTGTTGAACTCGGCGGATGAGGCCTTGCGGATGCCCGAAGCCTCGGTGCCATAGACCTGGCCGTCGATGATGGTGCCGTTGGAATAGCCGGTAATCACCTGCAAGGTTCCGACGCCGGCCGCGTTGGTGAAGCCGGGCGCTGAAGCGGGGCTGGACTTCAGGGTGGAGGTTGTGGCGTCGCTGTAGCGCAGCAGTGTGCCATCGAGCGAAACTCTGTCGGCGGTGATGCTGGAAGGCGCCGCGTAATCGGTGGTCGCGGCCAGGGCGATATTTTCCTCGGCGTCGTTGTCGATATTGGATACGTCAGTGTCGAAGCCATAATCGCCATCGGCCATCACGCCGACGCCGCCCACCAGCACCCCGTTCTTGTAGAGCGGAAAGCCGCCGGGATCGGCCGACAGACCCAGCGGCGAACGCTTGGGGCCGATGAAAGCGCCGGGGCCGCCCGCCGGGTTGAAGCGCCCTGAAAGGTCCGAACAGGGAAGCTGGCTGAACTGCACGCCGAACAGCGGGCCGCCTTCCAGGCCCGGCGTGATCGCGGCGGTCGGCGGGAAAAACTGCTGCACGATCTCGCTGGCGGTGCGGGTGGAAAAGGCGTTACCGCCGCTCGACAGATAGGCGCCGGTAACAGCCTTGGCGATGGCGCCGGCCGCGGCGGGAACCGAAACGCCTTCCAGGTCGGTGTTGTTGGCCGGATTGGGCGCGGCGCGCAACGTGGCATTATCGGGCGCACCGGCCATCTTGTAGACCGCCAGCACATTGCCGACACGGTCCACCACCGCGATATAGGCGGGCTTGCCCTGTGCGACAGCTTCGGCCACGGCGCGCGAAATGATCTTCTGCACATCGCCGACGCTGAGGCTTTGCGAGTCCGGCACGTTGAACACGCTGGACGGTATGGTCGGGGCGGCCGTGGTGTTGGTCACAGCGGCGGTGCTCCCCGTGGTGTTGGTGGTCGCGGCGGCCGGGCTGGGCGTGGAATTGGTCGAACTGGTGTTGGAGCTGGCGCTGCCATCATTCTTGCCGCAGGCGCTCAGCACCAGAAGGCCGCTCAAGGTGATGCTCAGCAACGGACGCATACGCGCAATCATTTCAGTCTCCCCACCGCGCCGGCCAACTGCCGGATCGCGTCGCGAAATTCCGCCGGGTGCCAGGCATTGGTGTCATGCACTTCAGCGTAAAGCTTGTTGATCTGCGGCCGCACGCTTTCGGCGGCCTTGCGGTCCACCTGGCCTTGCGCCACCAGCGAATTGAGTAGCGTGTCGGCGGCCATCACCGCCTGGGCGCCGCCTTGATAATCGGTATAGCGCGCCGCGGCCCCGCTCAGCACCGCTTCCAGCGCCGCGAAGGTCTCGCCCCGGTTGAAGGCATGGCTGGCCATCGCGGCCGCCAGATTGCGCGCCGCGCCCGCAAGCTGCGAAGCAGCCGCCGTCACGTCACGGCTTTGCGCCATAGCGGTATGGAAAGCGCGCGCCGCCGCATCGAAGCTGGCGCCCTCGCCCGGCGCCGCGACTTTTGCGATGGCCGACAGCATGATCATGTTTTCGTCATTGAAGGGCGGCGTGCCCGGCGGCAGCGGACGGCCCGGATTGGCCTCAACCGTCAGCGCCGCGTTGGGCTCATCCGAAATGCGGCGATGGCAGCTCTGGCAATCGAAGAAATAGAATTCAGGGAAGGCGCCTTCATTGGTGTGCACGCCATCGGCATAGAGCGAGAGCTGGCGTTCCACCGCCAGGGCCTGGCCGACCGCCCAGAACTTGATGCCGCTGGCCAGGGGTTTGCGCTTCACATAATCGGCATCGAAGTCGTAATGGCGCTGCAGGGCGCTGTAGAGATCCAGCTCGAAAGACACGCGCGGATGGCCCGCCGCCATCATCTTGTGGGTGACGAACTGGCCGGACTTGGCGCTGCCGAAATGGCAGTCCAGGCAAAGATTGGCGCGCGCGCGCGGATCTTCCAGCGCGGTCATGCCGTTCTTCACATTGTCGGCATGGGTCGCGCCGACCGTGTAGTGGCTCACCAGCCAGCCACCGGCGCCGCCATGACAGGCTTCGCAGCCCACGCCATCAGAGATCTGGAATTTGGAGCCCCGCGCCGATGCTGGCTCGGCATGACAGCCCAGGCATTCCTTGGCGCTTTCGGCGCGTCCCAGACCCAGGCGCTGGGCGATGCCTTGCGCACGGCTGCGTGTGAGAACCTGCCATGCCTGGCTGTGCGAGCCGGCCGCGGATGTCGTGTCCTGCCAGGTGATCAGTTCGTTCTGGCGCACCGTCTTGCCGGTGGGCGCCAGGCGTCCGTGACATGTAGAGCCGCCGCAGGAGGCAACGCCTTCATGGGTGCCCGGGGCATCGGCGGCAAAAAGGGGTGTGGAAAAAAGCGACAGCAGGAGCGTCAAACTGAAGGCGCGCGCGCACTGACCCCTCGATAAGCCCGCCACAAAATCCCCCTACCCCATGCCCCGGCGGTGTCCGCCAAAAGCCTTGGTTCCGTAGCAGTTTCGGCCCTGTTTTGAAAGCAAGGGAACCTTTCTGACATTTTGTCAGTATGCGGCAAACCAGCCGCCCGAATTCGCGGGGCGCCTAGCCGTGCGGCTTGATCGAATACATCCGGAAATTGCCGAAGCCCTTGGCGGTGGGCTGGATGCCGACATAGTCGCAGCGCCAGTCTTTGGCCCCTGCCAGGAACAGCGCGCTGGCCAGCTGTTCTGTCACATAGATTTCACCCGGCGGGGTGACCGGCTCGATGCGGGCGGCGCGGATGATCTCCCGGCCCGCGAACGAATCCTTCTTCAGGATGGGATCATGGATGGGGTGGCAGGGGCCGTAATGGACGGCGATCCGCAGTTGCAGATGCACGGCGATGCCGTGGCGGTCCCGGTCGAAACCCTCCGAGCGTCCCTGCATGGCGATGGCGCAGGCCGCCGCCATGGCGGGGGTGCGGAAAACCAGGAAAATCCCGTCGCCGGCGGTGGCGCGATAATCGATATCGCCGCCGAAAGGCTCGATGGCTTCGGCCAGGCCGGCCATATAGGTCTGGACGAACAGCTCCATATGCCGTTCTGGCAGCTTGCTGAAACCACGCACATCCGCGAACAGAAAGGCGCGCGGCGCCACGTCCGGGCCGATGTGATCGTCGGGCGGCGGCGGGGGCTGGGTCAGCCGGTAAGGCGCGCCCTGCGGCGGGATGATGACACTGGGCAGGCCCAGCCCAGACCACTTGGCCACTTCCGCCGCCGCGGTGGCGACCGCCCTGGCGGGTGCGCCGTTCCAGATCGCCAGCTGGCAAACGCCGGTCGCCAAAGCATCGGCATGGCGGCGCGCCATGCCCATGGCGTGGCTGCTGCACAAGGCTTTTACGCAATCATGCTCCAGCACGTCATTGTCGATCACATAGGAGACGGTACGGGCCTTTGCCATGCAGGCGGCGAAGCGCGCTTCCCAGCCGGGCGACACCGAGCTCTTCACAAAGTCCTCGGCCCGGTAGGGCAGCACGACATGCAGTTCGATGCCCGCCGCCAGCGCCGCTTCGGCCATCAATATGTCGCCGCCGCTGCACAGCGAACCATAGGCAAAGCCGGCATTGAGCGCCGCCATCTGGGCCGTGATCTGGAACGTCGCGGCATCCGCATCGTCCAGGTTGCGATGACCGCAATAATAGACCACCGAGGGCACGCGCAGTTCGTCCAGCAGGCAGCTGTCGGACCCGCGCGCCGCGCACACCGTCAAAAGCTGTTTCTTGGTGGAGGCCATGCCGGACGCGGACATGCCAAGCGCGCTGGCCGCTTTCAGAACCTCTGCCACCTCATCGCTTTTGCCCAGCACCAGCAGCGCTTCGGCCTTGGTCGCAAGGCCCCAATAATCCTTTGAATCCGCCACTTCCCGCAATGTCTGGCGCGCCAGATTTTCCGCGGTTGCCTGCTCGCCCGCCAGCAAGAACAGGGTGGCGGCATTGATCAGCGGATAATAACCGCCGAAGCGGCGATAGACCGTTTCATACGCGTCGGCGGCTTCGATCAACGCCTCGCGGCGCGTATCGGCGGGTGCTTCCAGCGCGATGTCCTTGAGGCAGCGTGCTTCCAGCGCAGCGATATCGCGCGCCATGTCGGCAGGCAGCGCCTCCAGCGGCGCATGCGCCAGGCGCTCGCGAAAACATTCCAATCCAAGGCGCGCCGCGCCCGCGCGCGCCAGGGCCAGCACCAGAAGATAATCGCGCTCGGTACGGCGCTTGATGTCGGGATCGTCGGGCGCATGGCGCAGCAGATCCAGCGCGGTGAGAAAATCGCCCGCCGCCAGCGCCGCCTTGGCGCGAGCGATGTCGTTGGGAAAGCGCTGATCCAGCAGAGCGGCCATCATGTCGGCGATGGCCGCATCGGTGGCGGGGATGATGCCGTCCTTGCGGTGAAGTAAGGGCTGGCCCGGCATGGCCGGATCGATCACCAGCAGCGGCAGGCCCAACGCCACGGCATCGCGCGCGCTCTGGCCGGTCTGGGAATCCCAGCGGTCGGCCGACAGGATCGCCAGCACGATGTCGCTTTTGCGAATGACCGTGTCGGCACACGTTATATAGGCGCGATTGCGCGTGTCCTCGTTGGCCAGGTTGCCGGGCAATTCCTCCGCCCCCAGCCCCTGGCGCGCCTGGTCCAGCAGGGCACGGAAGGCAGCAATCTCCTCGTCGAAATCGCCCAGGTTGAAGGTCTTTTCGTAGTCGGCCTGTGCCGCCGGCAGAATGGCCTGGAGCCGGTAGCCCTGCTCCAGCCCGGCGCTGGCGATCAGCTGGTCGGCGCCCTGCGCCAGAGGAGATATCACCACAAGTTCAAGCCCTTCGGGGCGCGCGCCGCCTTGGCCGATAGCCGCCAGAATGTGATGGACCGAGCGCGCGACCGCGCCCCGTGTCTTGAACGAAATGACGCGATGGCCGATGGCGGCGATGCGCAGGATGTTCTGTATCTCGGCCAACAGGACCTCGCAGAAAGGCTTCGAGCTATAGCAGAAAGCGGCGCGCATGGGACGCGGTCAGGCTTCGCTGCATGACGAGTTTTTGACAGAAGGTCAGCGTCCAAAGCGCTTAAAAATCAAGCACTAGTAGTCAGTTGGCGGGCCCTTTCGTTGACTCTCCGGGAACCCCGGGATTTACTCTTTTGGGGTTTTGGGGAGCTCCTCGGATACAGGTACTTGTGCGCCATCAGGTGCAAGAGACCTGGCGCCGGGGCGCGCATGCAATGACGCAGATGTTCCTGCCATGTGCGCGCGACACAGGTTGTTGCCCCGCAATTTCGCCCTTCGTAATCAGCATGTCCGCGATCGTCGCGCCCACGCGCGACGCCACCCCTTCATAAAAATCCATTTCCCAACACAACAACGAGGAAAGACCAATGACCAAGGAACATGTTGACCTGGAAGGCTTCATCAAAGGCGTGGAGCGCCGCAATCCCGGCCAGCCGGAATTCGTCCAGGCAGTGCACGAAGCCGCACACGACATTTTCGACTTCATTCAGGGCAAGCCAGTTTATCACGAGTACCAGATCCTGCGCCGCATCGCCGAGCCGGACCGGGTGATCTCGTTCCGTGTCTGCTGGGAAGACGACAAGAACAATATCCGCGTGCAGCGCGGCTGGCGCGTGCAGAACAACAATGCCATCGGTCCGTACAAGGGCGGCATCCGCTTCCATCCGTCGGTCACCGAAAGCGTGCTGAAATTCCTGGCCTTCGAACAGACCTTCAAGAACAGCCTGACCGGGTTGCCGATGGGCGGCGGCAAGGGCGGCTCCAACTTCAACCCCAAGGGCAAGTCGGATCACGAAGTGATGCGCTTCTGCCAGTCCTTCATGACCGAGCTCTATCGCCATGTCGGCGCCGACATCGATGTGCCGGCCGGCGATATCGGCGTGGGCGGGCGCGAGATCGGCTACATGTTCGGCCAGTACAAGCGCATCACCAACGAGTTCACCGGCGTGCTGACCGGCAAGGGCCTGGAATATGGCGGCAGCCTGATCCGCACCGAAGCCACCGGTTATGGCGCGGTCTATTTCCTGCAGAACATGCTGGAAGCCAAAGGCAACAGCGTCGCGGGCAAGACCGCGGTCATCTCCGGCTCGGGCAATGTCGCCACCCATGCCGCCGAAAAGATCGTGCAGCTGGGCGGCAAGGTGCTGACCCTGTCGGACTCCGAAGGCTTCATCCATGATCCGGACGGCATCACCCAGGAGAAGATCGACTGGGTGAAGGTGCTCAAGACCAAGCGCCGCGGCCGCATGTCCGAATATGTGAAGGAGTTCAAGGGCGCCACCTTTACCGGCGGCGGCGCGCGGCCCTGGGGCGTCAAATGTGATGTCGCCCTGCCCTGCGCCACCCAGAACGAGCTGAACGGCACGGATGCCGAAACCCTGGTCAAGAATGGCGTCATCGCGGTGTCGGAAGGCGCCAACATGCCGACGGATCTGGCCGGCATCGAGGTCTTCAAGAAGGCCCGCATCCTGTATGCGCCGGGCAAGGCCGCCAACGCCGGCGGCGTCGCCGTATCCGGCCTTGAGATGGCCCAGAATTCGGGGCGCCGCTCCTGGAAGGAAGAAGAACTCCAGCAGCTGCTGAAGGACATCATGCTGGGCATCCATTCCCGCTGCCTGGAATATGGCAAGGAGAAGGATGGCCATGTCGATTACGTGCGCGGCGCCAACATCGCCGGCTTCAAGAAAGTCGCCGATGCCATGCTGGCCTACGGCGTCGTCTGATCATTAATCCGGCAGGCCGGGGATCCGGCCTGCCGCTTTCATTTTTTCCAAAGATATTTCCGAGCGAGGACCCAATGACCAAGGCATCCGATCTGTTCATTCAATGTCTGGAAGAGGAAGGCGTCGAATATGTCTTCGGCGTTCCCGGCGAGGAAAATCTCGATTTCCTGGACAGCCTGTCGCGCTCCACCAAGATCAAGCTGATCCTGACCCGCCATGAACAGGGCGCCGGCTTCATGGCCGCCACCTATGGCCGCCACACCGGCAAGGCCGGCGTGTCTCTTGCGACGCTTGGACCGGGCGCCACCAATCTGGTGACCGCCGGCGCCTATGCGCAGCTCGGCGGCATGCCGATGATGATGATCACCGGCCAGAAGCCCATCAAGAGCTCCAAGCAAGGCCGCTTCCAGATCCTGGACATCGTGGACATGATGCGTCCGCTGACCAAGTTCACCCACCAGATGGCCAGCGCCGACAATATTCCCAGCCGCGTGCGCGAGGCCTTCCGCCTGGCGCAGGAAGAAAAGCCCGGCGCCGTCCACATCGAATTCCCCGAGGACATCGCCGACGAGCAGACGGACTCGGTGCCGCTGAAGATCAGCCATATCCGCCGTCCCTCGGCGGATGAAAAATCCATCCGCGCCGCCGTGGCCCGGATCGAACGCGCCAAGTCGCCGCTGCTGGTGATCGGCGCCGGCGCCAACCGCACCCAGACCAGCCGCATGCTGACCCAGCTGATCGAGAAGACCGGCATTCCCTTTGTCACCACCCAGTTGGGCAAGGGCGTGGTGGACGAGCGCAACCCCAAATTTGTCGGCTGCGCCGCCCTGTCGTCGGGCGATTTCGTCCATGCCGCCGTCGCGGCGGCCGACCTGATCGTCAATATCGGTCATGACGTGATCGAAAAGCCGCCCTTCTTCATGCGGACGGGCGGCACCGAAGTCATCCATGTCAGCTTCCGCTCGGCGGAGGTGGACCCGGTCTATTTCCCCCAGATCGAAGTGATCGGCGATATCGCCAACGCCGTCTGGCAGATCAAGGAACACATCATGGCCCAGCCGCACTGGGACTTTGGCAAGATGCTGAAGGCGCGCGAAGCCGAAGTGGCGCATACCGCGACCATGACGGGCGACCAGCGCTGCCCGATCTATCCGCCCTATCTGGTGGACCAGATCCGCAGCATCATGCCGTCCAACGGCATCATCTGCCTGGACAATGGCGTTTATAAAATCTGGTTCGCGCGCAACTACCGCGCCCATATGCCCAACACTGTTCTGCTGGACAATGCGCTGGCGACGATGGGCGCCGGCCTGCCGTCAGCGATGGCGTCGTCGATGGTTTATCCGGACCGCAAGGTGATGGCGATCTGCGGCGATGGCGGCTTCATGATGAACAGCCAGGAAATGGAAACCGCGGTACGGCTGAAGCTGAACATCACCGTGCTGATCCTGAACGACAACAGCTATGGCATGATCCGCTGGAAGCAGGCCAATATGGGCTTCAAGGACTGGGGCCTGACCTACAACAATCCGGATTTCGTCAAATATGCCGAAGCCTATGGCGCCAAGGGTCATCGCGTCACCAGCGCCAAGCAGCTGCCGGAACTGCTCAAGTCATGCCTGGATACGCCCGGCGTGCATCTGGTGGATTGCCCGATCGACTATTCGGACAATGATCGCATCCTGAACAAGGAAATCCGCAAGCTCAGCGCGGCGGTGTGAGGATCAAATGCCTGAAGCAAAACAGGGCTTGAAAGACTCCTATCCCTACTATCTGGCGAATGAAGCCAAATCCCCCAACAAGGATTTGGAAGTCACCGACAAATATACCGGGAAAGTGGCGACCCGCGTCGCGTTGGCGGATGCTGCCGCCATCGATGCGGGCATTGCGGCCTGCGTCGAAGCTGCTGAGCCGATGGCGCGGATGGCGGCCTATGAACGCCAGGACGTGCTGATGCATTGCGTCAGGCGCTTCCAGGAGCGGTTCGAGGAACTGGCCTATGCCCTGTGCATTGAGGCGGGCAAGCCGATCAAGGACAGTCGCGGGGAAGTCAGCCGCCTGATCGACACCTTCCGCATCGCCGCCGAAGAGTCGGTGCGCATCCTGGGCGAGGTCCAGCCGCTGGACATCGCTCCGCGCGCCAAGGGGTATCTGGGTATCTGGAAACGGGTGCCGATCGGCCCCTGCTCATTCGTGTCGCCCTTCAACTTTCCGCTGAACCTGGCGGCGCACAAGATCGCGCCGGCGCTGGCGGTGGGTTGCCCGTTTGTGATGAAGCCCGCCTCGCGCACGCCGCTGGGCGCCATTATCATCGGCGAGGTCCTGGCCGAGACCAAGCTCCCCAAGGGCGCCTTCTCCATCCTGCCCGCCACCCGGCACGGCAGCGATCTCTTCACCACGGATGAGCGGCTGAAGCTGTTGTCCTTTACCGGTTCGCCCGATGTGGGCTGGGCGCTGAAAGCCAAGGCCGGCAAGAAGAAGGTGGTGCTGGAACTGGGCGGCAATGCCGCCGTGGTGGTGGATGCCGATGCCGACCTGGACGATGCGGTGGAACGCATCACCTTCGGCGCCTTCTACCAGTCGGGCCAGTCCTGCATCGGGGTGCAGCGCATCTTCATCCACGAGTCCATCTACGAAACGCTGAAGCAGAAGCTGGTGGAACGCGCCGGCGCCCTGGTGTGCGGCGATCCGCGTGACGAAAAGACCTTCATCGGTCCGATGATCGATGTGAAGGAAGCCGAACGGCTGGAGAACTGGATCAAGGAAGCCGCCGCCGGCGGGGCCACCATCCTGTGCGGCGGCAAGCGCGAAGGCGCCATGCTGCAGGCCACCTTGCTGGAAGGCGTGGGCAAGTCGACCAAGCTGAATTGCGAGGAAGCCTTCGGTCCCGTCGCCACCCTGTCCAAGTTCAGCAACTTCGAGGCGGTGCTGGACCAGGTCAACGATTCCAAGTTCGGTCTGCAGGCAGGCATTTTCACCCGCGACCTGTTCAAGGCCATGCGCGCCTGGGACAAGCTGGAGGTCGGTGGGGTGGTGATCGGCGATGTGCCCTCCTACCGGGTGGACAACATGCCCTATGGCGGAGTGAAAGACTCGGGATTGGGCCGCGAAGGCGTGCGCTTTGCCATGGAAGACATGACCGAGATCCGCAACCTGGTAATCCGCAGCCGCGGCTGAGTAGCCAGCCGGACAAAAAACGGTATCATCCCCCAAAACAGCGCCTATGGCGCACACAGGGGATGAGCATGTCTTTCAAGAAGCTGACACTTGGATTGCTCCTGGCTTCCGGCTGCATGGCGCTGGCGCAGGCGCCGGAATCCATCAAGGGCGTCACCATCGCCCCCCATCCCCTGAAGGAGTTCGTGCCGGTGACCGGCGCGGTGTTGCGCAAGCCCGACCCCAATGACTGGCTGATGATGCGGGGCAATTACGAGGGCTATGGCTTTTCGACCCTGGACCAGATCAACAAGACCAATGTGAAGGGCCTGCAACTGGTGTGGTCGCGCACCATGGAAGCCGGCGTCAACGAAGCCACGCCCATTATCTACAAAGGCGTGATGTTCCTGGGCAATCCCAATGACGTGATCCAGGCCATCGATGCGGCGACCGGCGATCTTCTGTGGCAATACCGGCGCACCCTGCCGTCGGAGGCGGCGATGCACAACAATTTCTGGGGCCAGCGAAAGCGCAGCGTCTTCTTGTATGACGACAAGCTTTACACCATCACGCGCGACAATTTCCTGATGGCGCTGGACGCCAAGACCGGCAAGGAATTGTGGGAAGTTAATCGCGGCGGCGACCTCTATATCACCAACACCACCGGACCCATCGTGGTCGATGGCGTGGTGATCGCCGGTGCCAGTTGCCAGGAAGCAGCGCAGGGCTGCTATGTCACCGGCAACGACGCGGTGACGGGCAAGGAATTGTGGCGCAACACGCTGATTCCCAAGCCTGGTGAGCCGGGCGACGAAACCTGGGGTGGCATGCCGTTCGACAAGCGCTGGATGACCGGCGTGTGGGGACCGATCACCTACGATCCCGAACTGAACCTGGCCTTTTACGGTTCCAGCGGCGTCGGCCCCTCGTCCGACACCCAGCGCGGCGTCAAGGGCGTCGCCACCCTGGCGGGCACCAACACCCGTTTCGCCATCGAGCCCAAGACCGGCAAGATCGTGTGGAAGCATCAGGTCATCCCGCAGGACAATGCCGATCAGGAATGCACTTTCGAAATGCTGCCCATCACCACCAAGGTAGCGCCCGATCCCAAAGCCAAGGGCATGATGGCGATCGGCCGCAAGGCCGCCACCGCCAGCCGCCGCACCCTGACCGGCGTGCCGTGCAAGACCTCGATTCTGTGGAGCTTCGACGCCGCCAAGGGCGATTTTCTGTGGGCCAAGTCCACCGTGTTCCAGAACCTGGTCAAGGGCATCGACAGCAAGGGCAAGGTGACGCCTAACCCCGAAATGTTCATGACCGATTACAAGAAAACCTATCACCAGTGCCCCACCCATGCCGGCGGGCGTGACTGGCCGTTCTCGGCCTACAGCCCGCAGAACAATGTGCTGTATGTGCAGCTGCAGAACCTGTGCGCCGACTATCGCGTGCGGGTCGACAACATCCCCTCCAAGCCCAAGGATCAGTACAACACCATTGGACCGCAGGTGCTGGCAGATGGCGCGACCAACATCGGGCGGCTGGACGCTATCTCGGTAGAGACCGGCCAGACCCTGTGGAGCTGGGAGACCCCGGGATCCAATTATTCGCCCGTGCTGGCCACGGCCGGCGGCATCCTGTTCAACGGGTCCATGGACCGCTACCTGCGCGCCTTCGACCAGAAGGACGGCAATGTTCTGTGGCAGACGCGGCTGGGCAGCCAGGTGTTCGGCGCGACCGTCACTTATAAGGTGGGCGGGCGGCAGTATATCGCGGTGGCGGCTGGCGGCGGCTTCAACAACGGTCCCATCCAGGTGCGGCCCGACCTGGACCAGCCCAGCGGCGGCAACATGGTGTATGTTTTCGCCCTGCCGCAGTGACGGCACTGCCGTCACGCCGTTTGCGGTCCGGTACACGCCCGCGCAGCTCGCCACAATGATGCCATTTGCGTTCCGCCGGACACGCAGTTAGCGTCCCGGCCGTTCAAAAGCGGCTCGTTGCGTGATGAAACTTCTGACAGGCGCGTCCATTGCCGCGCTTTGCCTCTGGCCGATGGCAGGTCATGCCCAATCCGAGAATGTCATTGTCACCGCCACGCGTCTTTCGGCGCAGGACGCAGGCAGCAATGTCTCGGTCATTGACGCCGTGACCATCGCGGCGCGCGATCCCGCCAGCGTGGTGGACCTGTTGCGCGACCTGCCCGGGGTGTTCGTGCAGCAGTCCGGCGGACGCGGCAGCGTGGTGTCGCTGTTCACCCGCGGCGCCAAGCCCAATTTCACCTTGGTGCTGCTGGACGGGGTGAAGGCGAACGACCCCACCAATACCCGCGGCGGCTCTTATGATTTCTCCACCCTGGACCTGAACGATATTGAGCGGATCGAGTTCGTGCGCGGGCCGGCCTCGGCCGTCTATGGCTCCGATGCGGTGGGCGGGGTGATCAACATTATCAGCCGGCGCGGCGGCGAAACGCTGGATGCCGGATTGCAGGCCGAAGGCGGCAGCTTCGGTTATGTCCGCGCCGCGGGCCATGTCGGCGGTCCGATTGGCGACGCGACCGGCAATATCGGCCTTTCCTATACCGACAGTGGCATGCCGGTGGCGGGCAGCACCTTGAAAAGCACCGCGCTGGACGGCGCACTGGCCTTGCCGCAAATCGCCGGCACCGCGATTAATTTCACCGGCCGCTACAGCGACAGCACGGCCACGTCATTTCCCGATTCCAGCGGCGGGCCGCGCCTGTCAGTGCAGCGCAGCCTGGATCATCGCGACATCCAGGAAGGCGTGCTGGGCGCCCACGCGCTGCGCGGCATCACCGGCTGGTGGAACATGGCGCTGGATTACGGTTTTTATGATCGTAGTTCGGATGCCGTCTCGCCCGGAGTGGCGCCCAGCGCCCAGACGCCGACGGGCATTCCCGCCAATGGCGACAAGTCCCGGTTCACCCGCCATGAAGTCACCTGGACCAACCGGCTGACGCCGCTGCCGGGACTGGAGGCGGCGCTGGGCGTGGACATGCAGGCCGATCACGGCGTGGACAACGGCTTCCTGCAGTTCGGTCCGGCGAAACTGCCCACCAGCTTCACGCTGAACCGCACCTTGTGGGCGGGCTTTGCCGAAGCGCGCTACCAGATCGCGCCGCAGCTCAGCCTGTCGGCCAGCGCCCGCTATGACGATACCGGCGCCACCCATCATTTCAGCCCGCAGCTGCGAGCCGATTATGCCCTGCCGGATTCAGGCACACAGTTCCAGCTGTCCTGGGGCAAGGCCTACAAGCTTCCCAGCTTCTATGCCCTGGGCAATCCGATTGTCGGCGACCCGAACCTGAAGCCGGAAGACGCGGAGAATTTCGAGGGCGGGATCACCCAGCGCCTGTGGGATTTGGGGCGCTGGAAAGTGGAAGCCTATGCCACCAACTATCGCGACCTGATCGACTTTCGGCCGGGGGCGGTCCCGAAGCTGGTCAATTTGTCGACCGTGCATGTGCGCGGCATCGAGACGTCGCTGGAACTCGCTTTTGGCTTGAAGGATTGGGGTACCCTCAGCGCCACACCGCGCCTGTCCTATACCAACGCTCGCAACACTTTGACCGGCGCGAGTTTGCGCGACGTACCCAGCTGGCTGGCCGGCGTTGGCGTCAACTGGCAGCCGGACCCGGTCTGGACTGTAAGCTTCGACCTCAACCATACCGGCCGCATGACCGACAATGCGGTGCCCACCGGCGACGTTACCCTGCCCGGCCATGAACGGGCGGACTTGGCCGTCTCTTACAAGATGTTGCCCAACCTGGCACTGAAGCTGGGTGTCGATAACATTTTCGACCAGCGCTATGAGGATGTGATGGGCTTTCCCACGCCGGGCGCAATCGTACGCGGCGGCATCAGCGCCTCGCTCTAGTTGTTGGGCAGCGGCCCGGCGAGACGACCAAGCAGCTTGAACGCATAAAGCATCACCCGCCCCCGCACTGGTTTGGTAGGGCCTGTAATGTCGGGCAGGCCGAATGCGCCCAACTGATGAATGGCGCGGTCGCCGCCTTCATTGGGATGCATCGCGATCCAGTACAGAATTTTCGGCAAGTCGCGCGGCGGGATCACCGCCTGCAGCCGGGCGAACACCAGCCGCGGCACAAAGCGCTCCACCTGTTCCATCTGCAGTATGTCCGGCACCGCCGCGATGGCGAGCAGGTTGCGTGCCCGTTGCACCGGATCGCTGACATTGCCGGGAGACCAGCCTGCCAGGCCGTCGCGGATACGGTCCAGCGCGGGCTGGATAATGGGATCGGGCATCTCGTCGCCGCGCGACAAAGGCGAGATAATGCCTTCGTCCGGCGGGAGGCGCTTGAAATCGATGCCGTCGATGTCGGCCTGGGTCACACCTTGCCAGGAGGCGGGCACGGCTTTTGTGCTCGGCGAAGTGGGCGCATAATCGCGGGCACTTCCCACTTCGCGCGTATCCTTGACCGCGCTGATCGAGGCGAGGCCCCGCGTTTCGGCCCAAAGACCCACCGCCACCCACATGCCGATGGCCAGCAGCAGCCAGGCGCGGCGCGGTGCAAAGGCCTTGTCCCAGCGGAACATGGCGCCTGCCGCGATCGCGCCCGCCGCGCCAGTCGACAACAACGCGGCAAAATCGAACCCGGCTCGCGACAGGCCCGTGCCGGTGGCGGAGAGCTGCAGCGCTTCCACCGCATAACGGCCCGGAGCGAATAGCGAGAGATGCTGCGCCCAAGCCGGCAGGCTTTCCAGCTGCACCGCCACACCGCCGATCATCAGCATGGGCAGGAAGATGCATTGCCCCAGCGCCTGCACTGCCGGGACATTGTCCACCAGCATGGCGATGACCAGACCGAAGGCGAGAAAGGCAAAGGACGCCGCAGTGAAGGCGATGGCCAGGCCGATGGGGTGCGCGGGCATCGGCATGCCAAAGGCGAAGGCCAGCGCCAGTTGCAGCAGCGCCGCCGTCACCAGCAGCACGGCGCGCGCCAAAAGCACGCTGGTGAGAAAGACCCACCCTCGCGCCGGCAACAACCGGTAGCGCCGCCACACCCCACGCTCGCGTTCGCTGACAATGGTGGTGGGCAGGCCGAAGCAGGCGCTGCCCAGGACGGTAATGGTGAGAAACTGGCCCAGATGCAGCGCCAACGGCACCGGATCGCTGCGATAGACGGCCCAGAAGGCCACCAGGAAGATCAGCGGAAACAGATAGCCGTACAGAATGGCCATCCGGTTGCGGAAGTTGAGCTTCAGACCCAGCAGGGTGAGTTGCAGCAGCGCCCTCACCGCGCACCGCCCGTCAGCTTGAGAAGGACGTCTTCCAGGCTGCCACCAGACCCGGCGATCAACGCGGCGGGCGCGCCCGTCGCCAGGACTCGGCCGCCCACCATTACTGCGACGCGGTCACACAGCTGCGCCGCTTCGTCCATGTCATGGGTCGCCAGCAGCACGGCGCGGCCCGCCGCCTTGATCCGGCGGATATCATCGTGCAGTTCGCGGCGCATCTGGACATCCAGCCCGCTGGCAGGTTCGTCCAGCACCAGCAACTGTGGATCGCCGACAAAGGCCAGCGCCAGGGCCAGCCGCTGCTTCTGGCCACCGGACAGGGTGTCGTAAGCCGCGCCCTGCTTTTCGCGCAGGCCGAAGCGTTCCAGCAGCACGTCTGTCTTCAAGGGGGCGGGATAGAAAGCGCCAAACACATCCAACGCCTCGCGCGGGGTGATCTTGTCGGGAAGGCCTGTTGCCTGCAGTACCGCACCGGTCTTTGCCCGCGCGTCTTGCGGCCGGGCCAGCGCATCGATGCCGCAGACCGTGATGCTGCCGGCATCGGGCCGCACCAGGCCCAACACGCATTCGATGGCCGTAGTTTTGCCGGCACCATTCGGCCCCAGCAGGCCGAATATCTCACCTGCCGCTATCTCGAAGCCGATCCCGTCAACGGCTTGCACCGCGCCATGGCGGCGCGACAGGCCTGCTACGGTCAATGCCTTCGTCACTAGCGGATTGGCGCCTGCAGTTCCTGGTCGGTCCAGGGCTTTTTGCGGAACGCATAAAGCTGGCGATATTCCTTGGCCAGGGGTGGCTTGACGGGCGATGCGGTATTGCCGAACGCGCCGCGAATATAGGTCACCACCTGCGCCAATTGTTCATCGCTCAATGACTGTCCCAGCGGCGGCATTTCGCCGATCGAACCTTCCTTGCCGTTCAGCAGCACGCGGATGGACATGTCGGGCCGCCCGGTCACCAGCTTGGAGCCGGCCAGCGCGGCAGCAACGCGCGGCGCGCCTTGGCCATTGTCCTGATGGCAGCCGGCGCAATTGGTCGCGTAAACGCCCAGTCCCGCCTTGAACAAGGCTTCCTCTTCCGGTGTGCGCGTGTTCTTGGGCGCGGGCGGCACCGGCTTGCCCGGCCAGGTCAGGTCATCCAGCACGGCCTTTGCGGCGGCGCCCATGTCGCCGCTTTCCTTGGCCAAGGACGACAGCGCCACCGGCTCGGCGGGCAACGCCATCGGCTTCACCGCCGGCCTGGGCCGGGTGATAATGCCTTCCATGCCGCCGGCGCGACCGCCTGTCACCACCGCGGGCGGGCGGGCATCGACACCCGCAAAGCCGGTGGCAGCGCCGTTCAACATCACCAGCCGCAACCTGGCAGGCTTGGCGCTATCGGTGGCAGCGGCCAGCAGCTTCTGCACCTGTGCAACATCGCGGCTCTTGGCGGCGGCCCCCGCCAGCATTTCCACGGTATCAGCATTGGCATCGCTGCTCGCCAGCACACCGTCCAGTGCTTCGGCTTCCAGACCCCTGAGGCCGCTAATGCCCGCATCCACCGTGGCAGCGTCGCTACCGTACTTCTTGATCAGCGCCACCACCGGCGTGACGCGTCCTTCGCGCGGCAGGGCGCCCAGCGAGGCGGCCAACTGCCGGCGCACCGGCCAGTTGGAATCATCGGACAGCTTCAGCACCGCCGCCTTCATCGCGGCATCGCCCTTGGCGAGAAATTGTTCCGCGCCGCGCACGCCGGCCAGCCGCACATAAGCGTTGGAATCGCCAAGCGCCTTGGTCACCGTCTCGGCATCCAGCGAACCCATGCCGGACAGGGTCCAGATCGCCTGCGTCCGCGTTTTCCAGTCTGGCGCGCTGCCTGCCAGCTGCTTCAAGGCCGGCACCACCGACTTGTCATTGCGCTGAACCAGCAATTGCTGCGCGGTATCGCGCCACCAACCGCCCGGATCGGACAGATGCGCCACCAGCTGGGCCGGTGTTTCCTCGATCATGCGTGGCTTTGGCGCGGCATTCTTGATCATGCCGGTATGGATAACCCGCCAGATGCGGCCCTTGTGGATGCCGTCCCACAAACGGTGTTGCTGGATATAGTTCTTCAGGTAATCGCTCTGGATCGGCTCGTCCTGGCTGACGCCGCGATACATGTCGACGATCAGGAAGCTGCCATCAGGGCTGGGCACCAGCCAGGTGGGACGGAAGCGCTCATCGGTCGAAGCCAGGAATTCGCCCTTGGAATAATAGTCGGCACCGGAAAGATTGCCGTCGGCGCTTTCGCTCAGCTTCAGCAGATGCACCAGGTTGGTCGGGCTGTCGACCACCACGGCCTGGCCGTAGAATTCCTTCGGCAGAGCGTTGCCGCGGTAGATCATGGGCGAGGACACGCCCTGGTAATAATAGGCCGAACCATCGGGGCGCGGCACTTCAGGGCGATAGCCGCGATTGACGCCAAGGGTGGGACGCACCGGCCATACCGCCGACTTGGACTGGTCCACCAGATTGTCATACAGGCCCGCGGTGCGGGTCAGGTTGGGATTGCGCACGTAATATTGCGCCGGGACATAGTCGGCGAACAAGGGATCGGTGTTGAAGTTGCGGAACACCAGCCCGCCGTCATTCTGCGTCACGCCCCACTGGCCGCGCACCAGGTTGGAAACCACTTCGAATTTGCCGCCGTCCTTGGGCAGTACATTGTAATTGTGCTCGGCGATGTTGATGGTGTTGTCCATGCTCCAATAGAGCGCGTTGGCGGCATGCTCGATATTGCCGACCCGTCCGAAGCCGTCCTTGATGATTTCCTTGGTGTCGGCTTTCAGGTCGCCATTGGTGTCGCACGCCTTGACCAGGTTCGGCGGCTCGCCGATCAGGGCGCAGCCGCGATCCAGGATCTTCAGCGCGCGGGGCAGCACGAGCTTGTCTTGAAATACGGTGCGCTTGTCATAGATGCCGTCGCCGTCAGTATCTTCCAGGATCGCCACATCGCCGACCGGCTCGGTCATGTTGATCATCTTCTGGCCCACGGCATAGCCCTGCATCTCCACGACCCAAAGACGTCCGTCGCCGTCGAACTCGGCCAGGATCGGGTCCACCACCAGCGGCTCGGACGCCACAAGCTGCAGCTGGAAGCCGGGCGCCATGTGAAAGGTTTTTAATTCCTGCGCCGGCGAGAGCGTCGGCGGGAACTTGGGCTGCTTGGTCTGGACCTTGGCGGGCCAAGGGCGGTTCAATTGCGTCGTCAGGGGACCCTTCTGTGCAGGCGGCTTGGTCGCCGAGAAGCCCACGGCCGCAGACAAGGCGAGCGCGGCGGAAGCAAAGGCATATGTCCTGAAACGCATGGCGATTTCCCTGACGCTTTTGGGCTGATTTTGGGCTGGATAATAGACGCCGCGCAGGGGCCGTAAAGCCCGGTAACCCGCGCTTTTCCGCGCACTGCGCAATTCTTTCGCAACCGCGTGAAACCGCGTAAAACGGATATAGCGGCTCCAGACCGCGCATTCAGGTATGAAGGGGATCGCCGTGCTCAAAATCGTTTCCGCCAAGGTCATCGTCACCTGTCCGGGCCGTAATTTCGTCACCCTGAAAATCGAGACCTCGGACGGTGTGACAGGTCTGGGCGATGCCACACTCAGCGGCCGCGAACTGGCAGTGGCGAGCTATCTCACCGATCATCTGGTGCCGTGCCTGATCGGACGCGACGCCCACACGATCGAGGACACCTGGCAGTATTTCTATCGTGGCGCCTATTGGCGGCGCGGGCCGGTGACCATGGCGGCCATCGCCGCGGTGGACATGGCGCTGTGGGACATCAAGGCCAAGGTGGCGGGACTGCCGCTGTATCAATTGCTGGGCGGCAAGAGTCGCGACGGCGCCATGGTCTATACCCATGCCAACGGCACCAGCATCGAAGAAACATTGGATAAGGCGCAGAAATATATCGCCGAAGGTTACAAGGCGGTGCGGCTGCAGGCCGGCGTGCCGGGACTGAAAGCCACCTATGGCGTAGGCAAGGCCGGCAAGCCTTATGATCCTGCGGACAGCGACATTCCCTCCGAATATTCCTGGTCCAGCGAAAAGTATCTGCGTTCGGTTCCGGAGCTGTTCAAAAAAGCCCGCGACGTGTTGGGCTGGGACGTACATCTGCTGCACGACGTGCATCACCGCCTGACTCCGATCGAAGCGGGACGGCTGGGCAAGGAGCTGGAGCCCTATCGTCTGTTCTGGCTGGAAGACGCGGTGACCGCCGAGAACCAGGCCAACTTCCGCCTGATCCGCCAGCACACCGTCACACCGCTGGCGGTGGGCGAAGTGTTCAACTCCATCTGGGACTGCAAGCAGCTGATCGAAGAACAGCTGATCGATTACATCCGCGCCACCGTGGTGCATGCCGGCGGCATCACACACCTGCGCCGCATCGCTGCCCTGGCCGACCTCTATAATGTGCGCACCGGCTGCCATGGCGCCACCGACCTGTCGCCGGTCTGCATGGCCGCGGCGCTGCACTTCGATGTGTCGATCCCCAATTTCGGCATCCAGGAATGGATGCATCATGCCGAAGTGACCGACGAAGTCTTCCCGCGCACCTACACCTACAAGGACGGCGCGCTGCATCCGGGCGAAGGCCCGGGCCTGGGGGTGGAAATCGACGAGAAGCTGGCGGCCAAGCACCCATACAAACGCGCCTATCTGCCGGTGAACCGGCTGGAAGACGGCGCGCTGACAAATTGGTGACCCCAATCAAATGACTGATATCATTGGACTTTGTTGATTTCCGGCCGCTCCGCGCCCTTGCCCGTCACGTGGCTCCGGCTTAGGCTTGGTCCATTCGATAAAGCATCATTGCTGGGCGTTGGGGCATCATGGATTTGATAGAGAAGAGCGCCGGCGACGCTGTCGTGGCCGCTGCGGCGGGCAAGATCGACCTGTCCAATTCTGACGGCTTCCAGGCGGCGCTGTCCGCCAGCCTGGCCAAGGCCAGGGCCAGCCTGATCCTGGACATGTCCGGCATCGACTATATGAGCAGTGCCGGACTGCGCGCCCTGATGATCGTGCACAAGGCCGCCAAGGCCGCGAACAAGAACTTCGCCGTCGCCGCGCTGCAACCCCTTGTGGCGGAAGTCTTCACCATCACCAAGTTCAACCAGGTGTTTTCGGTGTTCGACACGGTGGGCGCCGCCGCCGAGAAACTTGCGCCGGACGCCGCGGCCGCGCTGGCCCGGCCATGAAAGTCACTTTCTGGGGAACGCGCGGCTCCTTGCCCACGCCACTGGGCGCCAATGGCGTCCGCAAGAAACTGGTCAATGCGCTGGTCAAGGGTTCGGCCAGGAATCTCGACACGCCGCAAAAGGCGGAAGCCTTTTGCGAACAGGAACTGAGCTTCGCCGAATCCGGCACTTTTGGCGGCAACTCTTCCTGCGTGCAGGTGGATGTAGGCGGGCCCGACTATCTGCTGTGTGACCTGGGATCGGGCGTGCGCGAATTCTCGCTGGCGGCCATCGCCAAGCACGGTCCCAAGGCGCCGCAGACCTATCACATCCTGGTGTCGCATGTGCACTGGGATCACATCATGGGTTTCCCTTTCTTCATCCCCTGCTTCATCCCGGGCAACCGCGTGGTGATCTATAGCTGCCATGACAGGCTGGAACAGGCGATCCGGGGTCAGAACCATGAGCCCTGCTTCCCGGTTGAATTCACTGCCCTGGCCGCAACAATCGAATTCGTGAAGATGGAAATCGACAAGCCCTATGACATTGCGGGCGCCAGGGTGACGGGTACGCCCCAGATGCACGGCAACGATTCCTATGGCTACCGGATCGAGAAGGACGGCAAGACCGTCATCTACACCACCGACTCCGAACACAAGCCCGAGGACAAGGCCGAGATGCAGCGGGCCGCGAATTTCTTCAAGGATGCCGATCTCGTCATCTTCGACGCCATGTATTCGCTGGCTGACTCGGTTTCCATGAAGGAAGACTGGGGCCATTCCAGCAATGTGATGGGTGTGGAATTGTGCCAGATGGCGGGCGCCAAGAAGCTGTGCCTGTTCCATCACGAGCCGGTCTATGACGATGCGCGGCTGGAGGGAGTGTTCCGCGAAACCATACGGTTCGAGGAAATCACCCGCACCGGCAAAAAGTTGGACGTCGCCATCGCCTATGACGGCCTGGTCCTTGACCTTTAAGGGACTGGGCCGACTGCTGCATACCGGCTGGGGCCGCCGCGCCGCCGGCGTCACACTGATCCTTTTCCTGGGCCTGCAACTGGGCGCGGGCTGGATCTTCCAGTCGCCTCGGTTGGCGCTGTTTGACAGTTACCAACGCCATTTCCCGCGCACGTATCTGCACGATGGCGTGGTGATCGTGGCGATCGACGACGACAGCCTGAAAGCCCAGGGCCAATGGCCATGGCCTCGCCATGTCATGGCCGACCTGATCGCGCGCATCCTGGCGGGCAAGCCCGCGGCGCTCGGCGTGGATATATTCTGGCTGGAGCCCGACCGTGCGTCGCCGGAGCAGTGGCTGCGCAGTGCCGGCGATCTGGACCCGGCCCTGAAGGAACGCCTCCTGCAGCTGCCGCGTGCCGACGATTATCTGGCGCAGGTGCTGAAATCGGGCCCTGTGGTTCTGGGCGTCAGTGGGGCGAACAGGGATCCGGCCGATCCGAAGGCGCAAGCCATCAAGCCCGATGAAGGGCCCCTGCCCCTGTTCCGCAATTTCGATCTGCAGACGCCGCAGGATCCCGCCGAACCACCGGCCACGCTTCCCACATTCGAAGGGGCCATCCGCAGCCTTCCCGAACTCGACAAGGCGGCGGCCGGCCATGGCGTGGCGTCGGTGGACCGGGATGACGACACCAACAATATCTTCCGCAGGCTGCCGATGGTGTCGCGCTTGTCGGGACGGCTGGCGCCGGCGATGGAACTGGAAATGCTGCGGGTCGCCACCGGCACCCGTTTTCCCAGCATCTATTACAATCATCGCGGCATCATCGGGGTGGAAGCCGGCGAGTTCGCCGTCCCCACCCAATCCGATGGCAGGGTATGGGTCAATTTCTCCACGCATGATCCCAGCCGCTTTGTCTCCGCCCACAAGCTGCTGAAGCGGGACAATCCCCTTCCCCCCAAAGTTTTCGAAAACAAGTTCGTGCTGCTGGGCATGACGGGGCTGGGCCAGCTGGACGAGCGCAACACACCGCTGGGCATCATGCCGGGCGTGGAAATTCATGCGCAGATGTTGGAAGACATTCTGCTGGGCCTGTTCGCCAGCCGGCCAGGCTGGGCCTTCGCTACAGAAGCGGCGCTGACGGCGCTTTGCGGGTTGCTGCTGATCGTCCTGCTGCCCATGCTCAGGGCGCGCTGGCAATTGCTTGTTGGTGTGGCGGTGCTGGCGGGGCTGGGTGCATTGGGCGCCGGACTGTGGTGGAAATACCGAATTCTGCTGGATGTCGCCACACCCATGATTGGCCAGGCGGCCGTCATGACGGCGCTGCTGGGCGCGGGCTATGCACAAGCCGATGCCCAGCGCCGCCGCCTGCGGTTGGCTGCCGCCAAAACCGCCGGCGAGATGGAAGCTGCCCACCGCATACAGGCGGGCATCCTGCCCAACCCCACCAGCGTGGCGGGCGATGCGCGCTTCGACCTGGATGCGCTGATGATCCCGGCGCGGCATATCGGCGGCGACTTCTTCGACTTCTTCAAGATGGACGATAACCATCTGTACTTCGCGGTGGGTGATGTCAGCGGCAAGGGCATGCCGGCCGCCCTGTTCATGGCGCTGGGAAAATCATTGTGCAAAAGCTGCGCCCTGCGGGAAGAAAATCATATCGGCGCCATCATCAACCGCGCCAACCGCGAGATCAGCCGCGACAATACCGAAACCCTGTTCATCACGCTGTTCGCGGGCATCCTGAACCTGGAATCCGGAGAACTGCGCTTCAGCAATGCCGGGCATGACGCGCCCTTTGTGCTGCGCAAGGGCGAGGCGCCCCATTCCCTGCAAGCGGAAGGCGGGCCGCCGTTGTGCATCGTGGAGGATTTCGACTATCCCGAAGAACGCTTCCAGCTTCAGCCCGGCGACATGCTGTGTGTAATCACCGACGGCATTACCGAGGCCATGACCGCGCAACACGAAGTGATGGGGCGGGCCCGGGCGGAAGCGGTACTGGCAAACCTGCACGCCCAGGCCGGCGCCGCAGCGGCAACCAAGGCCCTACATGAGGCGGCGGATGATTTTGTGGCGGACGCCCAGCCGTCAGACGATCTGACCATCCTGGCCGTGCGCTGGCTCGGACCTACTGGACCGTGATTTCCACATTGCGTGCGTCATGGCACGACTTTTCGTCCGGGGTGGCCTTGCAGTCCACACCATTGGTGATGACCGCGTCGCCGGCGCCGCGTCCGGCCGTCGAAATCCTGATATGGCGCTGATCCAGATTTTCCTGCCCGATCGCTTTCACAAAAAGACCGTTGATCAGATCGGCGCGGCGCAGCGACAGCTTTTCGTTGTAGTCGCGGGTTCCTGATGTATCGGTATGGCCGGTGATGACGATTTCCGCCGGCTGATCCTGATCGCGAATGAATGCATCGACATCGGAGAACTGCTTGGAGATGTCCGGGGTCAATTCCGCGTTGTCGCGCTCGAAGAACAAGGTGAAGGTCTTGGGCGGCTTGGGAAACGCCGCCATCGCATCGTGGAATTTACTGTCCACGCTCTCGGCCGTCGCCATGGTCACATGGCTGCCGCCCGGCACGCCGGCGGCGTAAGCCTTGTCCAGCACCACATCCGCGCCCTTGTTGGGATGCACCACCACCCCACCGATATGGCCATCGGACGGCGGCAAGATGACAACCGATCCGGGCGAAGCGCAGGCGGACAGTAAAAGCGCCGCCCCAAGCGCCGCAACGATGCGCATCAGCCTTGCCCCGCGTCCACGACAAATTCGGTGCCGCGCACCCCCAGAAGGGCGGCGGGCGTGCGGATCTTCATTGCCTCGGGCGTCTGCTGCACGATCTGGCCGGATTTGACGCGCAGGGTGCCCTTGTTCAGCTGTGTATTGAATTTGCCTTCTCGCGTCGTACTATTGAACGAGAATTCCGTCAGCGCGAGCTCGCTGGACGGGCCCAGGGACATCATGCTGTTGTCCAGGAACGTGATGCCGACCGACGAGGCTTTGTCTGTTTTGATAAGGTCGGACTGCCGGACATGATCGCCCACTTTGACAGGATCGGTTTTGCCATCTTGATGCACCACACGCACCATGCCGCTGGCTTTCTTGACCTGGCCGATGGCGTCGTCCGCCCGGGCGGCGGTACCCGCGACTGCGATGGCCAGCGCGATCGCGCAGCCCAAACCCGATGACCTGATGCGCATGGAAAACTCCCCCGAGCCCGCAGAACTGGAATATGCCGCAACGATGGATGGCCTGCATGCCGCACTGGGCGCGACCGAACAGGCCTGTACCGCGTGGAAAATCGCTCCCGACTTGGTATCACGGGCGTTAATCGTGGTCGAGGAGCTTTTCTCCAACACCATCAAATACGGCTATGGCGGGGAATGCGCGCGACCGGTCCGGCTACGCCTGCAGCCAAAGCCCTTCACCCTGATCTATGAGGATGATGCGCCGCCCTTCGACCCCACCCACTGGAAATCGCCGGACAATGAAGCGCTTGCGCTGGACGAGCGGCCAGAGGGACGGGCCGGCATCGCCATGGTGATGGGCCTGTGCGGTACCGTCTACCAGCCCCGGCCCGGCGGCAATCGGCTGGTGATGACCTTCGGATCTCAGGGCGGGACTTAAGACAGTTCGTCCAGCAATATCGCGACATGGCGGGCCTTGGCGCCGGCGCCGTGGGCGATCTGGTGGCGGCAGCTGGTGCCATCGGCCACGATGATGGCATCGGGATTGTTGCGCACTGCCGGCAGCAGGCTGAGTTCGGCCATCTGCATGGAGACCTCGTAATGGTCATAGCCGAAGCTGCCCGCCATGCCGCAGCAGGAAGTCTCGATCAGTTCGGGCTTGGCATCCGGAATCAGCCGCAGCACCTCCAGAATCGGTGGCACCGCGCCAAAAGCCTTCTGATGGCAATGACCGTGCAGCAGAATGGGCGCGGGCGCAGGTTTCAGCGACAGCGCAAAGCGCCCGGCTTTGGCTTCGCGCGCCAGAAATTCTTCCAGCAGCAACGCCTGCGCCGCCACGATTCTGGCCTTGTCGCCGAAGCCCAGCGACAACGCTTCATCACGCAGGGTGAGCAGACAGGACGGCTCCAGCCCGACAATGGCGACACCGCCCTGTGCCAACGGCAGCACATCGTCCAGCAGCGCCGAAAGCTTGGCCTTGGCCTTGTCCACCATGCCCGCCGACAGGAAGGTGCGGCCGCAGCAATGCTGGCCCTCCTCCTTGGCGACCAGATACAGCGTGTAACCGGCCTTCTTCAATATGCGCGCCGCGGCATGGGCGTTCTCGGATTCAAACGTGCCATTGAAAGTGTCCACGAACAGGGCGGCGGCCTTGGGCGCGGCAGCGATCGCCTCTTCGCGGCTTGAGAACAGCGATGCGTCATGCGACGTCCAGAAGGTATCGTTCCGCCAGCGCGGCAGAGGGCGCTGGGCGGAGAAGCCGGTGAGCTTTTCGCTTAGCCAGGCCAGGCCCGGCAGGCGGTCGCGCAGATTGGCAAGGCCCGCGATACGGCTGACGGCATCGGCATAATCGGGCAGATGCGCCACCAGCCGGTCCTTCAAGGTGAAGCCGTGCCGTGCCTTGTAGTGCGACAGAAATTCCACTTTCATTTTCGCCATGTCCACGCCGGTGGGACATTCGCGCCTGCAGCCCTTGCAGGAGACGCAAAGGTCCAAGGTGTCATGCATCGCCTGGCTGGTCAGAGCGTCTTCGCCAAGCTGTCCCGACAGCGCCAGCCGCAAGGCATTGGCGCGGCCGCGCGTGACATGCTGTTCGTCGCGCGTGACCCGATAGCTGGGACACATGGTGCCGCTATCGAACTTGCGGCAATGGCCGTTGTTGTTGCACATCTCCGCCGCCTTGGCGAAACCGTGCGCGGCATCGCCGCCACTACCCGGAGCCGAAGTCTGTTCGGTGACCGGATCGTTCTGCACATCCCAGTCAGACCAGTCCAGCGCGGTCGTCAAAGGCCGCACGGTGTAGGGCCTGTCGCTGCCCGGCGGGGGAAAGCGGAACAGGTTGCCATCGTCCATGCGCGGCGGATCAATGATCCGGTTCGGACTGAACAACCCGATGGGATCCAGATGGTTCTTGATGGCGCGGAAGGCCTCGTTGATCCTGGGCCCGAACTGCCATTCGATCCATTCGCCGCGGCACAGTCCGTCACCATGCTCGCCGCTGAAGGCGCCCTTGTACTTGCGCACCAACGCGCTGGCCTCTTCGGCGATGCTGCGCATCTTGGCGGCGCCGCCGCGCCGCATGTCCAGGATCGGGCGGACATGCAGGGTGCCCACGGAGGCATGGGCATACCAGGTGCCATGGGTGCCGTGGCGGGTGAATACATCGGTCAGCGCGGCGGTGTAGTCCGCCAGATGCACCAGCGGCACAGCGCAATCCTCGATGAAGCTAACCGGTTTGCCGTCGCCCTTCAGGCTCATCATGATGTTGAGACCGGCCTTGCGCACTTCCCACAGATTCTTCTGCGGCGCGTCGGCTTCCATCTCCACCACACTGCCGGGCAGACCCAGATCGCCCATCAGCGCCACCAGGTCTTTCAGCTTCTTCACCAGCGCCGCCTTGTCCTCGCCGGAGAATTCCACCAGCAGGATCGCTTCCGGCTTGCCGATCAGCGCGGTTTCCATAGTGGCACGGAAAGCGGGATTGGACAGCGCCAGTTCGATCATGATGCGGTCCACCAACTCGACCGCGCTGGGACCCAGCTTGACGATGTGCTGGGCGCTGTCCATCGCGGTGTGGAAGCTGGTGAAATTCACCACCCCCAGCACTTTATTCTTCGGCAACGGCACCAGCTTGAGGGTCAAGTCTTTGGTGAACGCCAAAGTGCCTTCCGAACCCACCAGCAGCTGCGCCAGGTTCACGCTGCCGTCATTGGTGTAGGGCCGCTCATTCTGGTTGTCGAAGATGTCCAGATTGTAACCCGCCACCCGCCGTAGCACCTTGGGCCAGTTGGCTTCGATCTCGTCCTTATTGGCCACCGCAAGATCGCGCACAAAGGATGCGATCTGGGCGCCGCGCCCGCTCAGGCCGCTCACCGGCCCGAACGCCACTTCGCTGCCGTCCGACAGCCAGGCGGTGGCGCCCAGCACATTGTGCACCATGTTGCCGTAGGCGATGGAGCGGGAGCCGCAGCTGTTGTTGCCGGCCATGCCGCCCAAGGTCGCCTGGGCGCTGGTGGAGACATCCACCGGATGCCAAAGGCCATGCTTCTTCAGCGCCGCATTGAGATGATCCAGCACCAGACCCGGTTCGACCCGGGCGGTGCGATTTTCCACATCCACATCCAGGATGGCGCGGCGATACTTGCTGTTGTCGATGACCAGGCCCGCGCCCACCGTCTGGCCGCATTGGCTGGTGCCGGCGCCGCGCGGCACGATCGGCACCTTCAGGTCGCGGGCGATGTCGATGGCTGCGACCACGTCGCGGTCGTTGCGGGGCACGAACACGCCCACCGGCATCACCTGGTAGATGGAGGCGTCGGTGGCATAGCGTCCCCGCGCGCCATCATCGAACAGCACTTCGCCTTCGGTTTCGGCGCTTAGGCGGCGCGAAAGGGCGTTGGTGGTTTCGTTGGACGCCGCAGATTTGTTCAACACGGAAAATCAGGCCTTCGGGCGCGGCGGCTTGGCCCGCCTGTTTGCAATTCTGTCCTGTAAATCCTAGCATTTTGGTCAAAGAACACAAAATTCACAGGCCCCGATGCTCACGCTCGATTTCCATCCCACCGGCAACCATTTTCTGCAGATCCCCGGCCCCAGTCCGGTGCCCGACCGCATCCTGCGCGCGCTCAGCCTTCCCACCATCGACCACCGCGGACCCGAATTCGGCGCACTGGGCCTCAAGCTCACCCAAGGCATCAAGCGCATCTTCAAGACACAGCATCCGGTGATGATCTATCCCTCTTCGGGCACCGGCGCCTGGGAAGCCGCCCTGGTCAACCTGTTCAGCCCCGGCGATCACATTGTGATGTACGAGACCGGCCAGTTTGCCGCCCTGTGGGCCAGGCTGGCGGGACGGCTGGGCCTTTCCACCGAGATCCTGGAATGGAAAGGCGGCGATGCCGACCTGCCCGAGGCGCCAGGCTGGCGTCATGGGGTTCAGGCGGCGCTGATCCAGGAACGGCTCGCTGCGGACAAGGAACATCGCATCAAGGCGGTGTGCGTCGTGCACAACGAGACGTCCACCGGCGTGACCTCCGACATTCTTGCCGTGCGCAAAGCGATCGACGCCGCCAAGCATCCGGCGCTTTTGGTGGTGGACAGCATCTCGGGTCTGGCCAGCGCCGATTACCGCCACGACGAATGGGGCGTGGACGTCACCATCTCGGGGTCGCAGAAAGGATTGATGCTGCCGCCGGGCCTGGGTTTCAACGCTTTGTCGCCGCGCGCCATCGAAGCGTCCAAGACCGCCAAGCTGCCCAGATCCTATTGGGCCTGGGACGAAATCATCGAAATGAACAAGACGGGATATTTCCCGTATACGCCCGCCACCAACCTGCTTTACGGCCTGCATGAAGCATTGGAGATGCTGGAGGCCGAAGGGCTGGACAAGATCTTCGCACGCCACAAGCGCTGGTCGGCCGGCGTGCGCGGCGCGGTGGAAGCCTGGGGCCTACCAGTGCAATGCGCAGATGCGGGTCTGCACTCACCCATCCTGACCAGCATTATCGTGCCCAAAGGCATCGATGCCGACAAATTGCGCAAGACCATTCTGGAACGCTTTGACCTGTCGTTGGGCGCGGGCCTTGGCAAGATCAAGGGCCGCACTTTCCGCATCGGTCATCTGGGCAACAGCAACGACCTGACCCTGCTGGCCACGCTGGCGGGCTGCGAGATGGGGCTGAAGCTGGCGGGGGTCAACCTGGCCGGCAGCGGCGTGGAAAGCGCCATGGCCTACTTCGCCGGCCACACGGCATAAAGTGTCATAACGGCGACGTCATAATGACAAGAAGCGCCCTCAAAGGCGCGGAGGGAATGGACATGAAGCTCTTTCGCCCCACCGGCATCGTGCTGGTGATGCTGTGCCTGATGTACCTGATCACCTATATCGACCGGGTCAATGTCAGCACCGCTTCGGTCGGCGCGCTGGGCTTCGGCAAGGAATTCAATCTCTCCAAAACCCAAATTGGATTGGTGTTTTCCGCCTTCGCCTATCCCTATCTGGTCTTCCAGATCATCGGCGGCTGGGTCAGCGACCAGTTCGGCACTCGCCGAACCCTGATCGCCTGCAGCCTGATCTGGGCATCGGCGACGGTGCTGACTGGACTGGCGGGCGGCCTGACCACGCTGCTGATCGCGCGCGTGCTGCTGGGGCTGGGCGAAGGCGCCACCTTTCCCGCTGCCACCGCCGCCATGTCGCGCTGGGTCGCGGCCAAGGACCGCGGCTTCGCCCAGGGCATCACCCATTCAGCGGCGAGGCTGGGCAATGCCCTGGCGCCCGGACTCATCGTGGGCGTGATGGCGATATACGGGTGGCGCGCCTCCTTCTTCGTCTGTGCCGCCCTCAGCTTTGTCTGGGTCGTTATCTGGTTTTTTGTTTTTCGTGAAAATCCCGCGGACCATCCCGGCATGACCGCTGCCGAATGCGCCGTCCTGCCGCCGCCCAAGCCCAAGGGTGTTGCCGTGCCATGGGGCCAGCTGGCCCGGCGCATGGCGCCGGTCACCGTCGTTTACTTCTGCTACGGCTGGACCTTGTGGCTGTTCCTGAGCTGGATTCCGCAATATTTCCAGCACCAGGGCCAGGACTTAAAGAGCATGGCGCTGTTCTCGTCCGGCGTGTTCCTGGCCGGCGTGGTCGGCGACACTTTGGGCGGCATCATCACCGATCGCATCTATGCCGCGACCGGCAATCTCAACCGCGCCCGCAGCCTGATGGTATCGGTGTGCATGGGCCTGACCTGCCTGTCCTTGCTGCCCATGATGTTCAGCCAGGATCTCGTCGTGTCCGCGCTTAGCCTGTCGGCCGGATTCTTCTTTGCCGAAATGACCATCGGTCCGATGTGGGCGGTGCCCATGGATATCGCGCCCGAGCATTCGGGCACTGCCAGCGGCATCATGAACACTGGCTCGGCCTTCGCGGCCATTGTATCGCCCGTGGTGGGCGGCTGGCTGATCGACAAGACCGGTGACTGGCAGCTGCCTTTCTTGGGCAGCATCGTGCTGATGCTGGTGGGTATGGGGCTGGCCTTTACCATGCGGCCTGCGCAACGCCTGACACAGCCGGCTTAACGGGTTGTAATTATACGGCTTTCCATCGCGCCACTGCCGCGGTGCAACAAGCCTTTTGCCCGCCCTTTACCCTCGCTAGTATGAGGGCTCAGGGACTCAAGGAAAAGCAGCCGGCCAATCCCCGGACATGCTGAAACAAAAAGACAAAGAGCACAGCGCACAACAAGACCATCCGCACACATAGCTGAATATCCGTCAGACGTTGGTCCTTTTGGGGCGTGTCATTGGGGAAGCAGTCAGCAGCATGAGTGGTGCATCGGTGAGTGAAGCGTCCCGGCAAGCCTCGGGCGCTGTGAATGGTCAAGCAGCCGCTGGGATGAAGCCCACGGACATCGCCAATCCCGGCTACTTCCACAAAGTCGTGGACTGCCAATGGGCATGTCCCGCCCACACCCCTGTTCCCGAATATATCCGCATGATCGCAGCGGGGCGTTATTCCGACGCCTATATGGTCAACTGGCATTCCAACGTGTTTCCCGGCGTGCTGGGCCGCACCTGCGACCGCCCCTGCGAGCCGGCCTGCCGCCGCGGCCGCGTCGAAGAAGTCACCAAGAAAGCTGAGCCGGTCGCCATCTGCCGCCTCAAGCGCGTCGCCGCCGACAACAAGGATGATGTGAAGTCGCGCATGCCTGCGGCTCCGGCGCAGAAGAACGGCAAGCGCGTGGCGTTGATCGGCGCCGGCCCCGCTTCCCTGACCGTGGCGCGCGATCTGCTGCCACTGGGCTACGAAGTCGTCCTGTATGATGGCGATGCCAATGCCGGCGGCATGATGCGTACCCAGATCCCCAAATTTCGCCTGCCCGAAACGGTGCTGGACGAGGAAGTTAATTACATTCTGGACCTGAAGCCCGAGCTGCGGTTCGGCCAGAAGATCACCTCTTTGAAACAACTGCTGGCCGAAAAATACGACGCCGTCTTTGTCGGCTGCGGCGCACCGCGCGGGCGCGAACTGGAGATCCCGGGCCGCAAGGAAGCCGGCGCCAACATCCATATCGGCATCGACTGGCTGGCTTCGGTATCGTTCGGCCACACCACAAAGATCGGCAAACGCGTTATCGTGCTGGGCGGCGGCAACACCGCGATGGATTGCTGCCGCACCTCACGGCGGCTGGGCGGCGAGCAGGTCAATGTCGTGGTGCGCTCGGGCTTCGGCGAAATGAAGGCCAGCCCCTGGGAAAAAGAAGACGCGATGCATGAAGGCATCCCGATCCACAATTTCCTGGTGCCGGCGGAATTCCTGCACACCGGCGGCAAGCTGACCGGCGTGCGCTTTCAGAAGGTGAAAGCCGAGACCGACGCCAAGGGCCGCCGCAACCTGGTGCCGTCCGGCGAGCCGGACGTGGTGATGGAATGTGACGACGTTCTGGTGGCGGTGGGCCAGGAAAATGCCTTCCCCTGGATCGAGCGCGACATCGGTCTGGAGTTCGACAAATGGGATATGCCCAAGGTCAGCCCCGTCACCTTCCAGTCCACCAATCCACGCGTATTTTTCGGCGGCGACGCCGCGTTCGGCCCCAAGAACATCATCTGGGCGGTGGCGCATGGCCATGACGCCGCGATTTCCATTGATCTGTTGTGCCAGGGCAAGGATGTAGGCCAACGCCCGCCGCCGATGGTGAACCTGTCCAGCCAGAAGATGGGCATCCATGAATGGAGCTATGACAACGACATCTCCAACGACCATCGCTTCAAGGTGCCCCACGCGCCCATTGAGAAAACGCTCAAGGACGTAAAGCTGGAAGTGGAGCTGGGTTTCGACATCCAGCAGGCTTTCGCGGAAGCCGAGCGTTGCCTGAACTGCGACGTTCAGACCGTGTTTGACACACCCAAATGCATTGAATGCGATGCCTGCGTCGATATCTGTCCGATGGACTGCATTACCTTTACCGCCAATGGGCCGGAAGAAGACCTGCGCCAACGGCTGACGGCGCCGGCGCTGCATCCTGACCAGGACCTGTATGTCTCCGCCGCGCTCAAGACCGGCCGCGTCATGGCCAAGGACGAGGACCTGTGCCTGCATTGCGGACTGTGCGCCGAGCGCTGCCCCACCGGCGCCTGGGACATGCAGAAGTTCCTGCTGAACGCGCCCAAGACGGGGTACGCATGTCACAAATAAAATCTGTCAATGATTTCGTGGTGAAGTTCGCCAACGTCAACGGTTCGGGCTCGGCCTCCGCCAACGAGATGTTCGCCCGCTCGATTCTGCGCATGGGCGTGCCGGTAACCTCGCGCAACATCTTCCCGTCCAACATCCAGGGCCTGCCCACCTGGTACGAGGTGCGCGTGTCCGGCAAGGGGTGGCTGGGGCGGCGCGGCGGCGTCGACCTGATGGTGGCGATGAACCCCCAGACCTGGGACAAGGACGTCGCCTCGATCGATCCGGGCGGCTATCTGTTCTACGATTCCTCGCGGCCGATCCCGGCATCGAAATTCCCGGGCGACATTAACATCATTCGCATGCCGCTGACCGAAATCAGCAATGCGGCGTACAAGGATCCGCGCCAGCGCCAGCTGTTCAAGAACATCATCTATATCGGTGCCCTCAGCCAGCTTCTGGGAATCGAGATCGAGGTGCTGGAGAAGCTGATCGGCGAACAGTACAAGGCCAAAGAAGCCCTGATCGCGCCCAACCACCAGGCACTGCGCATGGGCCATGATTATGCCCGCGATCACCTGTCGGATGCCTGCAGCCTAAAGGTCGAGCGTGCCAACGAGGTCGGCAAGCGCATCTTCGTCACCGGCAATGATGCGGCGGGCCTGGGATGCGTCTATGGCGGCGCCACGGTCGCGGCCTGGTATCCCATCACGCCGTCCACCTCTGTGGCCGAAGCCTTCGCCAAGCATTGCCGCAAGTACCGGGTGGACAAGGAAACGGGCAAGAACAAGTTCGCCATCGTGCAGTCGGAAGACGAAATCTCCGCCATCGGCACGGTGATCGGGGCCAGCTGGAACGGCGCCCGCGCCTTCACCGCGACATCGGGCCCCGGCATCTCCCTGATGCAAGAATTCCTGGGGCTGGCCTATTTCGCCGAAATTCCCGCCGTGATCATCGATGTGCAGCGTGGCGGACCTTCGACCGGCATGCCCACCCGTACCCAGCAGTCCGATCTTCTGGTCTGCGCCTATGCCAGCCACGGCGACACCAAGCATGTGCTGCTCATCCCCGAGGACCCACGCGAGCTGTTCGAATTCTGCGCCAAATCTTTCGACCTGGCCGAGCGGCTGCAGACCCCGATCTTTGTGCTGGAAGATCTGGACATCGGCATGAATGACTGGTTGTGCGAGCCTTTCACCTGGGACGACAAGCGGGTCTATGACCGCGGGAAGGTGATGACCGCGCAGGAACTGGAAGCCGGCAAGACCTTTGGCCGCTACCTGGACGTGGACGGCGATGCCATCCCCTATCGCACCCTGCCCGGCACCCATCCCAGCAAGGGCGCCTATTTTACCCGCGGCTCAAGTCGAGACCGCTTCGCCAAATACAGCGAGGAAGGCGCGGTCTATCAGGACAATATGCAGCGGCTGCTGCGCAAGTTCGAAACGGCCAAATCGCTGGTGCCGGCCCCGGTGATCGAGAAGGCGCGTGAAAAAGCCAAATGCGGGGTGATCTATTTCGGCTCCACCGCGCCTGCCATGCGCGAGGCGCTGGCCGCCTTGGCCGCCGACGGCATCCATCTGGACACAATGCGGCTGCGCGCCTTTCCGTTCAGCGAGGCTGTGACCGACTTCATCAATGCCTACGACCAGGTCTTCCTGGTGGAACAGAACCGCGACGCCCAGATGCGCAGCCTCTTGGTCAATGAATGCGGCATCGATCCGGCGCGCTTCATTTCCATCCTGCATTATGACGGCCAGGTGATCACCGCCCGCTTCATCATCAACGCCATCGCCGAACGCATGTCGCTCACCTCCAGGGAAGCCGCGGAATGACCTATATCGCCAAGCCCAAGCTGCGCCATCCCGGCATCCCCGTGAACAAGCGGGGATTCACCCACCGCGATTATGAAGGCTCAATCTCGACTCTGTGCGCCGGCTGCGGCCATGACTCCATTTCCTTCGCCATCATCCAGGCCTGCTTCGAACTGAACATCGAGCCGCACCGCGTCGCCAAGCTGTCCGGTATCGGCTGCTCGTCCAAGACGCCCGATTACCTCTTGGGCCAAAGCCACGGCTTCAATTCCGTGCATGGCCGCATGCCTTCGGTGCTGACCGGCGCCAACCTGGCCAACAAGGAACTTCTCTATCTGGGCGTGTCCGGCGACGGGGATTCCGCCTCCATCGGCCTTGGCCAATTCGTGCATTGCGTGCGGCGCGGCGTGAACATGGTCTATATCACCGAGAATAATGGCGTGTATGGCCTGACCAAGGGCCAGTTCTCGGCCACGGCCGACAAGGGCTCCAAAAGCAAGGCCGGCGGCTTCAATGCCGACAGCCCGCTGGATCTGGTCAGCATGGCGCTGATGGTGGGCGCCACTTTCGTGGGCCGCAGCTTTTCGGGCGACAAGACACAGATGGTGCCGCTGATCATGGCGGCGATGAGCCATCCCGGCCCTGCCTTCATCGACATTGTCAGCCCCTGCGTTGCCTTCAACAACCATGCCGGATCGACCAAGGCCTATGACTTCGTGCGCGAGCACAATGAAGCGGTCAACCGGCTGGACATCATGGAGCCGCGCGAGGCCATCAAGGTCGAATACGCGCCCGGCACCACCGAGGAGGTGGCGCTGCATGATGGCGGGACCTTGAAGCTGGCCAAGCTGGCGGCCAATTACGATCCCTTCGACCGCATCGGGGCGATGAACTACCTGCAAAGCCGCGCCGCGGCGGGCGAACTGGTCACCGGCCTGATCTATATGGACAATGGGCCCAAGGACATGCACGCCAACCTGAACACGGTGGATGCGCCTTTGAATCGACTGTCGGAAAAAGAGCTCTGCCCGGGGTCCGCGGGCCTGGCCGCCTATAACGCCTCCCACAGCTAAATCGGAACTTTCGAGATATTTCCTTCCAAAAGCGGCGCTGGTACAGTCCGGCGGGCTGTTGGGGAGATGTTCCGTGAAAGGCAAACTGGCTGGCGCCGCTGTGGCGCTGCTTTTGAGCTGTGGCATCGCTGCCGCACAGCCGGCACGGCGAATCGATACCCGCTTTGAGACCTTGAGCGCGGTGAAGGATTCCACCGCCGGTGTGGTCGGGCAGCTGTCAGCGGAACTGGTGCGCACCACGCCAGGGTTCGTGACCGCGGCCGGTATCAACGACCTGTATGTCGTGGCGGCCAGCAAGATCGCCCTGCAACGGGCGCGCAGCCCGGCCGTGAAGTCCTTTGCCCGCAGGATGGTGGAATCCCATACCGCGGCGATCGCAAAGCTGAAAAAGACGATCCGGTACAATAACGTCAACGCCGCACTGCCGGGCGCGGTGGATGCCCGCCGCCGGGTGATGCTGGACGATCTGCGCGGCGCCCGGGCCGAGAATTTCGACCATCGCTATATCGCCCAGCAGGTCGCCGCCCACAAGGAAGCCGACATTCTGATGCGTCGCTATGCAAAGGTCGGCAAGATCAACGCGATGCGGGCGTTTGCCGCCGCCTCCGGCAAGGCCGAGGCCGGCCATCTTGCCCTGGCGCGGGCCGCCGATCCCCGCGGACGCTAGTCCCCGCGCCGCGCGCTTCAGCCGAAATGAAAAGGGCGCCGGTCGTCAGACCAGCGCCCTTTTTTTTGTCCTGACTGCAGTTCCTACGGCAGCCCGTACACGATCAGGCTGTCTCCGACCGCCGGGCTGTGCACGAACGATCCGCCTGTCGCGACAATGGCGACATACTGCTTTCCGTCCTTGCCCTGATAGGTCACCGGCGAGGAATGGGCCGAGGCTTCCATCTTCTGGGTCCACAGCTCCTTGCCGGTCTTGGTCTCGAAGGCGCGGAAGCGGCTGTCATCGGTGGCGCCGATGAAGATCAGCCCGCTGGCAGTGGTCAAAGGCGCCCCCAGATTGGGACGGCCCGTATCGCGCTTGCCTTCGGGCATGATGTCGCTGACGCCCAGATTGACGCGCCAGGCGACCTTGCCGGTATTGACGTTGACGGCCCACAGATCGCCCCAAGGCGGATTTTGGCAAGGATAATAGCCTTTGCCCGGAATCTCCTGCACGAAGAAGCTGTCGGGGATGTTGGCTGAAGCCCAATAGCCGCCCTTTTTCTTCTCAAGCTTTTCGATCGAGCCCATCTCCTGGGTGTTGACAATGAAGTAGCCCAGCTGCGGATCGAACGCACCGCCGCCCCATTCCGGACCACCGCCCGAACCGGGGAAGCGCGCGTTCTGCGAATCGCTGGTGATGGGCGAGAAGGGCAAGGTGTCATGCAGCTTGTTGGTCTTGATCAGGTTCTTGCAGAAGCTTTCCAGCTCCGGCGTGATGTTGGTCACGTCGGTGGCAGCGGTGAAGCTTTGCTTGGCCAAGGGCGGCGGCGTCACCGGAATGGGCTGGGTCGGCCATGTCTCTTCATCCTCGACATTGCTCTTGGGCACCGGCACTTCCTTGACGTCATAGATCGGCTTGCCGGTGATGCGGTTCAGGATGAAGAGGTAGGCCGACTTGTTCATCGCCGCCACGGCGGGAATGATCTTGCCGTCCTTCTTGACGTCAAACAGCATCGGCGGGGTGGGCTGGTCCCAGTCCCACACTTCGTGATGCAGCAGCTGGAAGTGCCACAGCCGCTTGCCGGTATTGGCGTCGACCGCCACCAGCGCATTGCCGAACAGGTTCATGCCGTGGCGATCGCCGCCCCAGCGGTCCGGCCCCGGCCCGGTGAAGGGCAAAAACGCGATGCCGCGCTTGTCGTCCACCGTGATCATGTTCCAGATGTTGGTGCCGGCGCGATCCTTGCGGCTGCCGGGCGCCCAGGTGTCGGCGCCGAACTCCCCGTCATGCGGCACGCCATGGAAGGTCCAGACCAGCTTGCCGGTGCGCACGTCCCAGGCGCGTTCGTCGCCCGAGATGCTGCGCGATTCTTCCGGGCCCGAACCGCCGGTCATCACCAGATTCTTGTAAATGCCCGGCGGAGACGTCAGCGCGTAGTTCTTGTCATAGCCACGCATGATGTCGGGCGTCTTGAGATTGACCACGCCATGCTCGCCGAACCGTTCGGCCGGCTTGCCGGTCTTGACGTCGATGGCCATCATCTTGCCGTCGTTGGTGCCGAAGATCAGTTCGGGCGCGTAGTCACCCTCACCCGGCCAATAGGCCATGCCGCGCGGCGCGGGCCGCGTATTGCCGGGCATCTTGTAGACCCACAATTCCTTTCCGGTGGTGGCGTCCAGCGCCACGATCCGGCCATAGGGCGAACCCAGATACATGGTGTTGCCGACCACAAGCGGGGTGGTCTGGGAGGTGGCGACGCGCGCCGCGTCCGCCGGCTTCATATGATAGGTCCAGGCGACCTTCAGCGATGAGACATTGGCGGGCGTGATCTGGGTCAGGGGCGAATAGCGCTGGGCGCCGCGGTCACCGCCATAATTCTGCCAGTCGGTGGCCGCATGGGCACCCACCATATATGTGCCGCCCAGCAAGACGGCGGCCATCACGCCAATACGCAGTTTCGATTGCATGTTGCTCCCCGGAAAAACGCCTTTTCCCGGAGAGTTACAGGCCGGACCGCCTATTGCAAGGCAAACGCCGTGACCTCATCCGACCCCGCATTTTCACCCCAAAAGCCCCCCGTGGTGACGGCCGCGACATACTGTTTGCCGCTGGCCCCCTGGTAGGTCAGCGGCGTGCCATAGAGCGAGGCCGGCAAGCGGAAGGTCCAGAGCTCCTTGCCGGTTTTCGTGTCAAATGCCCGCAGCCGCTTGTCGTCGGTGGATCCGATGAAAACCAATCCGCCGCCCGTGGCGATGGGGCCGCCGACATTGGGCCGTCCGGTATTGGGATTCGCCAGCCCATCGGTCACGCCCAGCACGCTCTTCCAGGCAATGGCGCCGGTATTGACGTCGATGGCATAGAGATTGCCCCAGGGCGGCACCTGGCAGGGCATGTGGCTGACCTTGTCCCAGAACCACTGGTAGCCGTATTTCATGTCATAGCTGCCATCGGGTTTCTTGATCATCATCTGTTGCGACCCGATCTCGCTGGCATTGACGATGTAATAGCCGCTTTTGCGATCGAAGGCGGCATGGCTCCAGTCGATGCCGCCCCAATTGCCGGGAAAGCGCGCCACGGCATGATCCACCCGCGGCGGCTGGAAATAGCCGGCGCCGATGACTTTCTGATCCGCAATCAGTTTCCTGCAGCCTTCGGTCTGCTGCGGCGTCAGGTTTGCCAGTTCAGACATGTTGAAGGACGTGCGTCCCAGCGGCGGCGTGATCGAAGCAGGCTGGGTGGGCGAAACCTTCTCGCCTTCCATGTCGGTCTCGGTGGGCACCGGCATTTCCTTGATGTCGTAGATCGGCTTGCCGGTGACACGATCCAGCAGGAAGAGCAGGCTCGCCTTGCTCATAACCGCGATGGCCGGAATGGTCTTGCCGCCTTTCTTCACATCCACCAGCGTGGTCAGCGGCAGGTCGTAGTCCCACAGGTCGTGACGCACCGCCTGGAAGTGCCACAGATATTTGCCCGTGGCCGCATTCACCGCCACCAGAGAATTGGCGAACAGGGAAGGACCTTTGCGGTCATTGCCCGACTGGTCGAAGGTCGGCGCACCGAACGGCAAATAAGCAATGCCGCGCCTGGCATCCAATGTCAGCCCGACCCAGACATTGACACCAGAGCGACCCACCCAGCTGTCACCTTCCCAGGTATCGTGGAATTTCTCGCCCGGCTGGGGCACGCCATTAAAGTGCCAGACCTCGCGCCCGGTGTGCACGTCGAAGGCGCGCACCCGTCCAGACGCGCCCTTCTGCGGCGTTTCCTGGTTGCGCGAACCGGTGATGATCAAATCTTTGTAGATCACCGGGGCGGACGTGACGCCCAGCGCGGCCTGCGGGAAGCCTTGCATCACCGCGTCGCTGCGCAGGTTGACCACCCCGTCCTTGCCGAACGTTTTGACCGGCGCGCCGCTTTTGGCATCCAGCGCGATCAACAGCCCGCCGCGGGTGCCGAACACGATCTGGGGTTTTGCACCTGGCCAGTAGGACACGCCGCGCGTCGCCGGCTGATCGCCGGCCGGCACTTCATAGGCCCAGCGCTGCCTGCCGGTTTCCGCATCCAGCGCCACCACCCGCCCATAAGGCGTGGAGACAACCATCAACCCGCCCACTACCAAGGGCGTGTTCTCGGACGCGGCAAAGCCCCGGGCTTCGCGGCCGGGCGGGCGCATGTGATAGGTCCAGACGGGTTTCAGGCCGGCGACATTCGCAGGGGTAATCTGGGCCAGCGGCGAATAGCGGCTGTCGCCATAGTCATGGCCATAGGTGGGCCATTCTTCCAGGCCCGAGGCCGGTCCGGCCATCAGTCCAACAACAAGCGCCGCCAATGCCGGTCTGATCATCATCCCCACCCTTTTGCCTGCATCTTGGCTACCTGCAGCGGCTGACCAGATCAAAGGCACTATCTCACTCTTTGAGAGGTGACGAGGCGTCATCTTTTGGTTATACTGGCGGCCGGACAATCATTTGCGCGCACCGTCCGTGGCAAAGATCGCGGCAAGCGGCAAAGGGGAAAACGCGGGCGGTGCCACTTCGCGGTGACGCCAGTTAGGGGCAAAGCCGTGGCGACACCAAAAAATCATTCGGTGATGAAGGCTTTCGCCATCCTGAAAGCCTTTCACGACCCGGAAGAATGGGTGACGAGCAGCGAACTCAGCCGCCGCGCCGGCCTGCCTGAAGCCTCCGGTTATCGCCTGATCCAGACCCTGGAAGAGATCGGCGCCCTGGTGCGTGGGCCGCGGGGGCGCTATCGGCCGGGGCTTTTGCTTTTGTCGCTGTCGCACAATGTCACCATCAACGAACTACTGCGCGACGCCAGCCAGTCCCTGATGAGCGATCTGGCCAAGCGCCTGCAACTGACGGTGCACCTGGGTGTGCTGGAACAAGGCATGGTGACTTACGTCGCCAAGGTTTCGGTCCCTGGCGCCTTTGCGGTTCACACCCGGGTGGGCGCGCAGCTGGAAGCCTATTGCTCAGGCCTGGGCAAGGTTCTGCTGGCGGCGCTGCCCGAGCAGGAGGTGGACAGCTTCGTGCTGGATGGCGAATTGATCGCACTGACGCCCCATACCATCACCACCAAGGCGGGTCTGCGCGCCGAACTGAAAATGGTGCGCGCGCAGGGCTATGGCATGGACGATCGTGAGCACAAGGCCAACATGCGCTGCATCGCCGTGCCGGTGCTGGACCGTGAGGGCCGCGCCGTGGCGGCCATGTCAGCCACCGATGATGCCGAACGCATGAACCCGCACCGGCAGATCGAAGTGCGCAATGCTCTATATGAAGTCGCCGCAGCCTTGCGGCAAAAGCTGTATCCGGTGGTCCCGCCCCTGCCTGTGCGCAAGCCGCTGGCAGCGGAATAATCAGACAATCCGGACAGCGACGCGGCCCAGCGGCCCCAGATCGCCTTCGATGGCATCACCCACCGCGATCGCCAGCGGCTTGACGCAGGTGCCGGTTGTGACCACCTGCCCCGCCTTCAGGGTCATGCCATGGCGCGACAGTTCATTGACCAGCCAGGTCAGGGCGATGCGCGGATCGCCCAGCACATTGGCGCCGACGCCTTCTTCCGCCAGCGCGCCATTGCGGGACGCCTTGCCGGGATGCGCGGCCAGATCCAGCGCCCGCCAGCTGTCGTCCGCCGCCGGTCCCAGCACGAAATAATGGGCGCAGGCATTGTCGGCGACCAGTTGCGCCAGGCCGGCAGTCTCAAAATGCGCAAAGCGTGAGTCCGGCAGTTCGATGGCTGGGTGCAGGGTGGCGACAGCGGAAAGAACCTCGTCCTGGGTATAAGCGGCCACGCGGGGCGCCAGATCGGCACCCATGCGGAAGGCGAACTCGAGTTCGGCTACCCGCATCAGGCTGGTGCCCAGCTGAAAAGCGCCGCCGTTTTCAATCACCCGCTCCGCCAGGATGCGCCCGGCCAGCGGACCATCGACGCCGATATGGCGCTGGCCATTGACGCTGGTGGCGGCGATCTTCCAGCCATAGAGCGGCTGACGGCTGAAATCTTCGATGCAGGCCTGTACGTCATAGCCTTCCGCGCGGGTACCGGGGCGCAGCGCGTCCGGCAACGCTTCAAGCTGCGTGCCGGTCGCCCAATGACGGTAGAGCAATTCGCAAGCTTCCTGTTTCTTGTCCGTCACGCGTAAAGGTCCCTGTATTTGTCGCGCAGCAAATTCTTCTGCACCTTGCCCAGGGCATTGCGCGGAAACGCATCGGCGAACAACACAGCCTTGGGCTGCTTGAATTTTGCCAGCCTGTCCTTGATCGCCGACATGATCTGATCTTGCGTCAGGGCGGCGTCCTTGTTCAGCACCACCACGGCGGTAACCCCTTCACCAAAATCCCGGTGCGGCAGGCCGATGACGGCGCTTTCGGTCACGCCGGGCAGTTCGTCGATCAGGCTTTCTATTTCCTTCGGGTACACATTAAAGCCGCCACTGATGATCAGGTCCTTGGCCCGGCCCACGATATGGACATAGCCCTCCGCGTCGATCATCCCCATGTCGCCGGTGATGAAGAAACCATCGGCACGAAATTCCGCCGCGGTCTTTTCCGGCATCCGCCAATAGCCGGCAAAGACATTGGGGCCGCGTACTTCGATCATGCCGATCTCGCCCTGCGCCAGGGGGTTGCCATCGCCATCGGCGATGCGCAGCTCCGTACCCGGTAGCGGCATGCCCACCGAGCTGGGCTTGCGCGCGCCTTCATACGGATTGGACGTGTTCATGTTGGTTTCGGTCATGCCATAGCGTTCCAGGATCGCCTGGCCCGTCTTCGCCGACCATTCCCGATGGGTTTCCGCCAGCAGCGGCGCCGAACCGGACACGAACAGCCGCATATGGCCGGCTGTCTCGCGGCCCAGGCGCGGGTCCTGCAGCAGCCGGACGTAGAAGGTCGGCACCCCCATCATCACCGTGGCGGACGGAAGGCTGCGGAAGATTTCCTCGATGTCGAACTTGGGCAACAGGATGATCGAGGCCCGGGCCGCCAGGCAGATATTGGTCGCCACGAACAGGCCGTGAATGTGGAAGATCGGCAAAGCGTGCAGCAGCACATCGTCATGGCTGAAATGCCAAAGCTGGCGCAGCACTTCGGCATTGGACCACAGATTGCCGTGGGTCAGCATGGCGCCCTTGGAAACGCCCGTGGTGCCGGAGGTGTAAAGGATGCTAGCCAAATCGTCCTTGCCCAGGACGGCGTCGGGAAAATCCGGCGGCTGGCTTGCGGCTTCTTCCAGAAGACTGCCACTTTTGCCGTCATCACCCAAAGTCAGAAGCGTGCCGCTGAAGATGCCTTTCAGCATCTGCGCATCGTGCGGGGCGCAGACGAAGATCGAAGGCTCGGCATTGCCGATGAAGTAACTCAGCTCGCTGGCGGTATAGCCGGTATTGAGCGGCAGATAGACCAGCCCGGCGCGCAGGCAGGCCAGATAGAGAAAGATGTTCTCAGCGCTTTTCTCCACCTGCACGGCGACGCGGTCGCCCTTTTTGGCGCCATGCGCCGTCAGCACATGGGCGTAACGCCCCGCCTGGTCGAAGGCCTGTGCGAATGTAACGGTCTCGCGCCCCGGCGGCGCCAGGAATACCTTGTTGCGATGCAGTGCGGGCGCGGAAAAGCGGGTGAAGAGATTGTCGGTCATGTTGCCTGTATCGGACGGCTGCTCTAGCGTTTTGGCAATGCTACAGGACCGGGGCTGAACAGAACAACCGGTGCCGGCGGGGGTGGAATGACAATCTACGGCGTTGCGCTGCTGGCCATCTGCACCCTGATCGGCGTGGGGCTGGGCGATCTTCTGGGCATGGCCCTGCACGTCAAAGCCAATGTCGGCGGCGTCGGCATTGCCATGGTGCTCTTGATCTCGGCGCGGGTCTGGCTGACCCATCGCGGCGCCCTGTCCGCCGGCATCAAGCTGGGCACCGAATTCTGGGCTACCATGTACATCCCCATCGTCGTCGCCATGGCGGCGCAACAGAATGTGCTGTCGGCCGCCAGCGGTGGCCCGATGGTGGTGATCGCCGCCGTCCTGACGGTGGCGGCCTGTGCCGGTGTGGTGGCGCTGATCAGCCGGATCGACAAGGGTGAGCGGCCATGAGCTTCCTGGTCGATCTTCTGACCAAGCAGGGACTGGTCACCGCCTTCGCATTGGTGGGCGTGATCATTTACGTCTCGCACCTGATTTCGAAATACCTGACCCGGGGCCGCATCCATGGTTCGGCCATCGCCATCCTCGCCGGACTGGGGCTGGCCTATGCCGGCGGCGTCATCACCGGCGGCCAGAAGGGCATCGCCGACATTCCCATGTTCGCCGGCATCGGATTACTGGGCGGTGCGCTGCTGCGCGATTTCGCCATCGTCGCTACCGCCTTCGAAGTGGATGTGGTGCAGGCGCGGCGCGCCGGTCTTTTAGGCGCAGTGTCGCTCGGCCTGGGCACCATCATCCCCTTCGGCATCGGCGTCGCGGTGGCGCGCGTCTACGGCTACACCGATGCGGTCAGCCTGACCACCATCGGCGCCGGGGCCATCACCTATATCGTGGGGCCAGTCACCGGCGCGGCGCTTGGCGCATCTTCGCCGGTGATGGCGCTCAGTATCGGCGTTGGTGTTCTCAAAGCCATACTGGTGATGATCGGCACGCCGTTCCTGGCGCCGTTCATCGGGCTGAACAATCCGCACTCGGCCATGAGCTATGGCGGGCTGATGGGAACGGTCAGCGGCGTCACCGGCGGGCTGGCCGCCACCGATCCCAAGCTGGTGCCTTATGGTGCACTGATCGCTACCTTCCACACCGGCGTCGGCTGCCTGGTGGGACCTTCGATCCTTTATTTCACCGTGCGGGCTTTCACCGGCTGATCGTCGCGCACGATTTTGCCGCCCTTCATCACGAAATTGACGCGCTGAAGTTCGGTGATGTCATTCAGCGGATTGCCGGGCACGGCGATCAGGTCGGCATATTTTCCTGGCTCCAGCGAACCGATGCGATCCTGCCAGCCCAGCACCTCGGCACTGTTGATGGTGGCCGACTGAATGGCGCGCGCCGGCGGGAAATGCGCCTGGTTCACCAGCGCCTCCAGCTCCAGTGCCTGGGTGCCGTGCGGGAAGGTCGAACCGTCCACGCCGCTGCCGACGGTGATCTTCATGCCCTTGGTGTGCGCCGCCAGGATCACCGCATTCTGGAAAATCGGGATCATGCGATACTTGCCGCCGGTATTCCTGGCATCGTTATCGTCCATATAGGGCTCGGTATAGCGTTGCAGGGTGGGGTCATAGGACAACCCCTTGGCCACCATCATGTCGGCGTCCTCTTGGGTAAGGCCAAAGGCGTGTTCGATGCTGTCACAGCCCGCGACAATCGCGTTCTTCTGCCCTTCGCCACCGAAAACGTGACAGGCGGTCTTGCGACCCAGCCTGTGGGTCTCCTCGATCAGCGCCTGCAGCACCGGCATGGGATAAGTCACGACATAGGCAGGCTTGCCGTCGGCGCCGAAGGAATAGGCGCCTGCCGGAAACAGCTTGATCCAGTCCGCACCATGGCCAACCTGGTCGCGCACCGCGGCGCGCGCTTCCTCCACATTATGCACCACCGCGCTTTCGCCCGGCTCCAGCGGTTTGGCGCCTGGCGCACCCCACACGATACCGCGGGTGGAGACTTGCGCACGCGGCCCATCAATCTCGCCGCGGTTGATGGCGTCGCGCACATCGATGTCCGCATACGCATTGCCATGGGTGCTCATGTCGCGCACCGCGGTAAAGCCGGCGCGCAAATCGGCTTGCGTGTTCTGCACCGCCAGCAGCACGGCGGCTTCCTTGCTGGTGCCGGGCTTGAGGGCGTTGAACATATGGGTATGCATATCGACCAGCCCGGGCAGCACTGTTTCATGGCTGAGATCGGTGACCGTCGCGTCGGCGGGAATCTTCACCTTGCCGGCCGGACCGACTTCCAAAATCCTGTCACCTTCGATCACCACCACCTGATTGGCCAGGAGCGTGCCGGTCTTGCTGTCGAACAGGTGGCCCGCACGCACCACGCGCATCAGGGACGGCGACGGGCATTTGTTGGCGCCGCCATCGACCCCGAAGCAGGGTTGCACACCAGCGCCGCGCCAGGGGGTGCCCTGGCCGCCAACTTGCGCGGATGCGCTCGTCAGCGCGAAACCAAGTGCCGCCGCCGAAATGATGATGCGCCGCATGATTACTCTCCCCGAATGATGCATTGCAGCGAACCTAGCCCGCCCCAAGCCATTGCGCTTATGCTTGCGCCAACCATGAAATAATCCCGGGGGCGTGACAATGCAGGGCTTCAAGACCGCTTTCCTCTTTGCGCTGCTTTTTACGGCCGCGTCGTCCGCGCACGCCGCCAACATCACGGCCGCTGACTGGGGCGCCACCGCGGACGGGCGCAAGATCCAGCTTTTTACCCTGACCGGCCCCAAGGGACTGGAGGCACGCATCACCAATTATGGCGGCATGATCGTCAGCCTGATGGTGCCCAACAAACAGGGCACCAAGACAGATACCGAGCTGGGCTTTGACGATGCCGCTTCGTATCAAAAAGGCAGCGTGTTCGGCGCGGTGATCGGCCGTTATGTCGGCCGCGTCAGTCATGGCGGCAGCTTCAGCATCGATGGCAAGACCTATCAGCTGGAGAAGAGCAGCCCGGACGCCAAATTCGTCATCCATGGCGGCACCGCCGCATTTTCCAAGAAGCTTTGGCAAGCGGAGATGAAGGACGGCGCGGAGCCCAGCCTGATCCTGACCTTGGTCAGCCCCGACGGCGACGGTGGTTTTCCCGGCGAGCTGACCACAGTGATGACCTATACGCTGACCAGAGACCGCGCCTTGCGCATCGATTACAAGGCGACCTCCGACCGGCCGACCATTGCCAACCTGACCAACCATTCCTATTTCGCGCTGCAGGGCGAAGGCAATGGCGATATCTCCAACCAGACCTTGCAAGTTTTCGCCGACAAATACACGCCGCAGGATGCCGACAATCTCGTGACGGGCGAGATCGCATCGGTTGACGGCACGCCATTCGATTTCCGCAAGCCCGTGCGGCTGGGAACGGTGCTGAACTCACCCTTCGACCAGATCGCCATGCGCGGCGGGCTGGACATCTGCATGATCATCAATGGCAAGCCGGGCACCATGCGCCGCGCGGCGCGGCTGGCCGATCCGGGCACCGGCATTGTGATGGATGTGTCCACCACACAGCCGGGCCTGCAGCTCTACAGCGACAATATCGGCACCCGCACGCAGGTGGGCAAAGGCGGCAAGACCTATCGCACCTTCTATTCCATAAGCCTGGAGACCGAAGGTTATCTGGACGCCATCAACCATCCCAATTTCCCGTCCAAGCTCGTGGCGCCGGGCCAGCCGCTGCACGAAGTGACGGAGTTCAAGTTCAGCACCGCCAACTAGCGCGGCAGCACAAATCGGCTGTGCGTGGCGGTCAGGGGATAGGATTTCCCCTTCCAGACAAATTCGCCCGGCAGCGCGGCGGGGCGATCGATCTGTGCGGTCAGACTGTCCCCCTTGATCGTATAGCGGACCGACACCTTGCCTTTGGGCGTGGCCGCCGCCGCATCCAGTGATGTGAGATCGCCCAGGTGCGGGGCCACTTTCAGCCGCGCATAGCCCGGCGCGCCGGGGCGGATACCCGCCACAATGCCCAGCAGGTCGGCTGTGGGATGGGCGCTCCAGGCATGGGTGTCGGAGCGGGTTTCGCCGCGCGACTCCGGCCAGGTCGTGTAATGCAGCGCCAGGAGATCACGCCAGGTCTGCAGCAGGGCGGGATAGCGATCCGCCTTGCCGGCGTGCTCGAAGGCACGCACCAGATACCAGGCGAAATAATAGGTCGAGGTGTACAGGTCTTCCGGCGCATCGATGCCATGACCTGGCACGGTGATACGGTCCAGGATGGCAGGGGCTTCCTCCGGCGTCGCCACGTCATACAGCACCGCCAATATGTTCATGTGCTGGCTGAGCGGCTTCAAATCCGATGTGTCGGCGAACAGTCCGCGATCCTCGTCCCAGCAGTGAGCACGGATGGCGGCGCGGGCTTCGTCGGCGCGCGCTGTGTCCGCCGCTGCCCGCGCCTTGTCACCATAGGCGGCCTCCAGCGCCGCGCCCTGGCGCAGCGCCCCCAGCCAGGACACCGTCATCAGGCAACTGCCGCCATCGGCGCCATAAGCGGAGAAGGTGTCGCGATTGTTGCCCTTGGGGCCGGCCCAGTCGATGAAATTCCATTGCGGATTCTTCTTGAGCAACCCATTGGCGGCGCGCCAAGGTTCGAACCATTTCAGGATGGTGCGCATGCGCGGCAGGTTGCGCGTGATCAGCGCGGTATCAGGCTGCTCCATCGACCAGTCGGCCAGCATCCCCACCCAGGCCAGCGAGAAAGTTGCGATGACATTGTCACTGCGGCTGGGATAGGCGCCCTGCTCCAGCCCGCCCTCGACATCGGATTCGGCAAAGACTTCGATCGCCTGCTGGGCAAGACGCGGATCGGCCGTCACCGCATAGGAAATCAGCATCTGCAACCGCGTGTCGCCGGTATATTGCAGCTGTTCCCAATAGGCGCTGTCCATATAGGTTTCATGGGCGTCGATCAGCGCGGTGCGCCAGCCCACCTGCCAGATCTTGTTCAGCTGCGGATCACTGCTGGTGAAATGCGCGATTTGCTGGAACGGATAGCCGGTCTCATGGACTCGGAGCGCCTCCAATGTCAGCGGCGCGGCGGCGGCCTGGACGTCCAGCTCGGCATAGCGCCAAGTCCGCCACCATAGCGGCATGAAGCTGCGGCGGGCGCCATCGGCGATGAAGGTGTCGAAGATGCCCAGCGCCTGACGATTCTCCACCAGGTCACGGTCGGCCTTCTTCATGTCGGCGTCATACAGCGCCTCAGAATAGGTCAGCTTGATGATGGCGCCGGAGCCGCCCGACACTGTGAGCTCTGGATAGCCGGAAATCATCGCCTCGCGCCGCAGAAGTATCTTGGCGTGCGTGTTCGCCGGCACGGTCAGGGAGTGCTCGGGGAAATCACCGCCGATGTCGCTGCGCACCGTCACGCCGGGCGCGACGGACACAAAGCTCTGCTGCGGCAACGGATCGGCGATCAGAGTTCGGTTTGCCGCCAGCGGCGCCAGCACGGCATCCACCCAGCCGCCGCCCTCCCCCGCTCCGGTCCAGTTCCAGTCGGCTTTTGCGGCATCAATTACTTCGGGCGCGCTGGCGACATAATAGCGGCCACGCGGTACCTGGGCGCGGCCGTTGCCGGCGCTGCGGCCCGCATCGATCTTCACCCGCCAGCCCGTTTCGCCGGTTGCCAGCCCTTCCCCGGTCACGCGAAAGCCCAGCCCCGCGCTTTGCTGCGCGATGGGCGCGATCTGCGGCGGCAAGGCGCCTGCGGCGGGCGGCGGGCCGTTGGTTGCTGTTCGCACAAAATCCCACACCGCCGCCGCCACGATATTGCGGCCGGGCTTCAGATACGGCGCCAGATCCAGCCCTTCGGTGCGCCAGTGCGCCAGGGTGCCGGTGGATGGCCCGGTGGCGACGCGCTTGCCATTGATGAACAGGATGAAACGATTGTCGGCCGTGACTGTGACCGGTAGCACCTTGGGGGCTTTGGCCACATCCAGCACGCGGCGAAAGTGCAGGACAATGGGGCCCGATATCGAAGCCGCATCCGGATGGGTAACCCAGCCATCCGCCGGCGCGCCCCAAGCGGGCTCGCTCAACAACAGCGCAATCAGGACTGCCCAGCGCTTCATTGCGGCGTCAGCAGAATGGTTTTCTCCGCCACCGATTCCACCTTGGGCCGCGAGAAGAAGACCGGGAAATATTTCCCCCGCGCCCATAGCTCGTACAAGTCGCGGTAATGCGGATCATTGACATCGCCGGACTGGCCTGGATTGTTCTGGCCTACCGACGCGTCCCAGTCATAGGTATCCGACACGATCTTGAACGACGCGCCAGCGCCCTGATTGTCGGTGCCGCCGGTGGCGGTGATGGTGTAATTGTCGCCGCCGCGCGGGAAATGTCCGACGTCGAATTTTTCCTGCAGGTCAGGCCGCAGCGCCGCCGTCATGGGATGGAAGATGCGGGCATAGTGATAGGCGCCCAGGGTCCATTTCTCCATGTCCGCGCCCAGCCGACCGTTCAGATCGGCACAGGCCTGTTCCAGGCTCTGCATCAGTACCGCATTGCGCCCGGCCAGCGGATCGACGCCATAGCTGCCGTCCGGCGCCGCCAACGACGAGACAATGCGCGTCAGGGGCGGGGTCAGCGCATCGCGCGCCGGCGCCGGCACGATGATGTTCTTCACATTGACCATGAGGCGGCGCTGGAACATCTCATAGATGCCGGCCTCAACCGAATCCTTGTCCAGGATGAAGTCCCAATGCAGCAGCCGGCTCGCAGCCTTGCGCGCCACAGGATCGGTGATGGCGATGTCGCGCAACAGCGGCACGATGCTGCGCGCGGGGACCGACAGGTTGTAGTTCTGCAGATTGGTCATGTCGGCGACCGAGAACTTCTTTGCCCCGCCCAGGGATTCCGCCACGGCACGGCCGCGATAAGGATCGGCCCACACATGATGAACCGCTTCCATATGCGGATAGCCCGCCGGCACCTGCCAATCGTTGGAGGTATTGTAGAACCCCTTGTCCGGGTTCAACACATGCGGCAATTCCTTGATGGGCAGGAAGCCGTTCCATTCATAGCGGCCATCGCCGGGCACCGGCACCAGGCCGCTGAAATTCATTCGCCTGGGCGCAATCGTAGCGGCGTTGTAGCCGATGTCGCCGCTCTTATCGCCCCACACGAAATTCAGCGCCGGGGTGCGGGCGTAGGAAATGGCGTCGGCAAACTGAGTCCAGCTCTGCGCCTGGTCCACGCGCAGGGTGGCCAGATACGGCGAGCCACCCGGCTCCAGCCAGGCGGCGCGCGCCGCATAGGCCTTGTGATGCACCTTATCCTCGAACAGCACCGGGCCGTGGCGGGTGAACTTCAGATCCACCACCTCCGCCGCCTGCCCCTTCACGGGCACACTCTCATGCACCACCTTCATGGTCTCCCAGCCGTTGCCGAACTTGTATTGCAGCGGATTGGCCGGGTTGATGTCATAGACATAAAGATCTTCGGTATCGGTGCCATAGATGGTGTAGCCCCAGGCGCCATGATCGTTATGGCCGTAGGACACGCCGGGAATAGAGGGCTCGCCCGCGCCGATCACATTCCAGCCCGGCGCATTCAGATGCACCCAGTAGCGCAACGAAGGAATCTCCTGCACCCGGTGGGGATCGCCCGTCACCATCGGCAAGCCGCTTTCGGTCAGTTTTCCGCTCACCACCCAATTGTTGCTGCCCATATCGGCGCGGCGATCTGCCAGTTCGGCCTGGGTGGGAATGATGCTGGCGTCATGCATTGGCTTGGCCGCGGATGCGGCCTTGGTGCGGCGATATTCCGCCAGCAACTGTTCGGGCTTGAACATCAGCGGCGCGCGCATGGCGTCGTAATAGGTCAGGATGCTCTTGGACAGCAGCGAGGCATCGATCGCCGGATCGATTTCCAGTTTGGGATTGGCCGGCTGGTAGCTCGCCAGCGAACGCACCTTGTCGGCACCGATGGCGCGCACCGCCAGCGCCGTATTCATCTCGTCGTCCAGATTGCGCGCCAGCCCGTTGAAGCGCGACACCACGATGGCCGGCGTCCATTTGCCGGGCTTGATGCCCAGCATCTTGAATTCCGGCGTCAGCAAAGCGGGATCGCGATCGGTCTGCGCAATGAAGGCATTCACGCCCCGCGCGAAGGATTCAATGATGGCCTGGCTGTTGGGATGATACCAGTTCAGCTCCTGCTTCATGTCGCCGCGATACTGGAACAGGCGATTGCCGATATCGCGCTTCAGTTCGCCGGGGCCCAGAATTTCCGAAACCGTGCCGGTGGCCTGGCGCCGCCACATTTCCAGTTCGAACAGCCGGTGGCGCGCCGCATTGTAGCCTTGCGCAAAGAACAGGTCGTTTTCGCTCTTGGCATAAATGTGCGCGACGCCCCAGCGATCCTGGATGATCTCCACCGGCTGGCTGAGGCCGGGCATCGTCAGGGTCTGCGGTGGTGCTGCCTGCGCCGCCAGCGGCAGCAAAAGCATCGCTGCAAGTGCAGCGGTCAGGATGCGCATGGGTGGTCCCCGTCTTTTATCCCCGGGGCGACAATAAACACTTGCCAGCGACATTGAAGGGCGGTCAGCCTGTAGCTGGGCAAAAAGCGTCGCGTGGGGCAAGCCGGATGACAGCACAGGGCACCAAATTCCTCGACCAGCCCCGGGGCGTCACCCTGATCGCGGCCACCGAGTTCTGGGAGCGCTTCTCCTATTACGGCTTCACTGGCCTGGCGACCCTGTTCATGGCCGCCGATCCCGCCACAGGCGGGCTGGGCATGGAAAAGGGCGCCACCCTCAAGCTTTTCGGCGTCACCGTAGGCATGATCTTCATGGCCCCGCTCTTGGGCGGCTGGATCGCCGACCGGCTGATTGGCCCCTTCCGGGCGGTGCTGATCGGTTGCCTGGGCCTGGCCGGCGCCAACTTCCTGCTGGCCGCGGCCGGCACGCCGGCGGCGCATGCGGCAGGGCTGCACTTCCTGCTGTTCTATTGCGGGTTGGCGGCGATGATCGTGGGCGCGGGCATGTTCAAGTCCAATGTCGGCTCGCTGATGGGCCAACTGTTTGCCCCCGGCGACCATCGCCGCAAGAACGGCTTCATGCTGTTCTATATGGGCATCAACCTGGGCGCCTTTTGCGCGCCCTATGGCGCCGGCACATTGGGCGAGCGCACCGGCTGGTCATGGGGCTTTCTGGCGGCCGGTGTGGGCATGATGATCGGCCTCTTTGCCTTCTTGTGGTTCTCCAAAGGGCTGTTCACTACTTTCGTTAAGCCGACGCGCAAGGATAGCGGCAGCACCGAAGCTTCGGTGTGGAGCGATCCCGGCGTGAAGTTGGTGCTGATCATGGTGTTTTTCACCGCCATCTACATGATCGGCCAACAGACCTATGGCGGGGTGATGAACCTGTATGTGCGTGACCGGGTGGCCAAGATGGTGCTGGGCTTCGACGTGCCCACCACCTGGTTCCTGTCGCTCAATCCCCTGATCATCATCCTGGGCGGGCCGTTCGTGTCCAAATACTGGGCCAAGCACGATCTTACCGCCCATCGCCTGCCCGCCATCACCAAGATACTCACCGGCACGGTGCTGATGGTGCTGTCCTATGTGTTGATGCTGGTGGTGGACTGGCAATCGGGCGGCGCACCGGTGGCGCCGATCTGGATCGTGGTCTTCTACCTGGTCATCACCCTGGCCGAATTATGCGTCTTTCCCATCGGCCTGGCCGAGATCAGCCAGCGCGCACCCAAGGAAGTCACCGGCGTGCTGATGGGGCTTTGGGTCTTCACCATGGGCTTTGGCAGCCTGTGCGCCGGCTGGCTGGGCGGCACATTGGCGGACGCGCCGAGCTGGCTGATCTTCGCGTTGCTGGCAGGCGGCGGCGCTATCAGTGCCGTGGTGCTGTTCGCGCTGGAACCGATGATCCGCCGCAGGCTGGCCTTACCAGGCTGATGGCTTTACCAGGCAGACGCCTGGCCATCCTTGCGATGATCACTGCCCGCCCGGTACATGCCATTGACCGGCTTCTGTGATGTGGGCGAGGGATCTGGCGCCCCTTCTTTCGGGTCGGGGGTGAACAGGATGGCCTGGAAACCGCCCACGATCGCGCCGTTCACCGCCACCACCTTGTGCCCCATGGCCTTCAGCTTGGCGCCGACCAGTTCGTAAAGCGGCGATTCCATCGACAACAGGTTCGGCACCTGCTCGTGGCGGAAACGCGCCATGTCGGTGGAGGCCTGAAGATTTGCGCCCAGATCCACCATGTTCACCACCATCTGGGCGTGACCTTGCGCCTGCATGTCGCCGCCCATCAGCTGGAAGGCCATCCGCTGGCCGGAAGCGTCATGCATCAGGAATGCCGCGGCCAAGGTGTTGAACGGCCGCTTGTGCGGGACGATGGCGTTGGGGCTTTTGGGGTCCAGGCTGAACAGACCGCCGCGATTGTGCAGGAAGAAGCCATAGCCCGGAACGGTGACGCCCGATCCGAAGGCGGAGAAATTGCTGTTCACCCACGACACCATATTGCCCCAGCGGTCGGCCGTGGACAGCACGATGGTATCGCCGGCGCCGTCGGCGCGGCCCGGACGGGTCACAGACGCCTTGGCCGGATCGATCTTGCCGCACAGGCTTTGCGCGTGGCTGGCCGAGGTCAGCATCTTGACCTTGTCTTTCAGGCCGGGCGTGAAATTGGGATCGGCATTGACGGCGATCATGTCGGCATAGGCCAGCTTCTTGGCTTCCACCACCAAATGCCAGTAGCGCGCATCCTTGGGACCCAGGGACGCCAGCGTCTGCCCCGGATAAACCTTGGCGGTGCAGGCGGCCAGGATGTTCAGCATCTCGTTGGCGGCAAAGCCCTGGCTGGGCGGCGGCAGTTCGGCCAGCGTGAAGCCCTTATAGTCGCTCAAGACCGGCTCGACCCACTCGCCTTTGTAATCGGCCAGGTCCTGCAGGGTCATGGTGCCGCCCAGCGCCTTTTCCTTGGCGACAATGGCCTTGGCGATATCGCCCTTATAAAAGGCATCGCGTCCTTGCGCCTGCAGCAGGCGGAAGGCCTTAGCCAGATCCGGATTGCGGAAAATCTGTCCGGCCTTGGGCTGCTTGCCGTCGATATACCAGGCGCGCACGGAATCCGGATCGACCCTCGTGCAGCAATTGGCGGGATCGGACGGCACCGGGCCGATGGCATCAGGCAAACGCCAGTCGAACGCCGCGCGCTCGGCCAGCGGCACGCCCTGCTCAGCATAGGTGGCGGCAGGTTCCAGAACGTCCTTGAAGGTGCGCGTGCCGTATTTGTCCAGCACCTCCTGCCAGCCCCAGGCCGCGCCGGGCACGGTGGCGGCAAGAATGCCGCGCTGGGGCATGCCCGAACCCGGACCCCAATTGGCGGGATCGGCGCGGTAGCCCTTGGAATTCAGGAAAGCGATGGTTTCGCCGCTGGGCGCCTTGCCGCTGGCATTCAGCACATGCAGCTTGTGATCCTTGGCGGTGTAGATGATGGCGAACAGATCGCCGCCCATCCCGACATTCATCGGCTCGATCAGATTGAGCACCGCGGCGGCGGCCACCGCCGCATCCACCGCATTGCCGCCCTTGCGCATGATCTCCAGACCCGCCTGCGCCGCCAAGGGCTGGCTGGTGGCGATGATGCCGTTGCGGCCCATCACTTCGGAGCGGCCCTGCGCCATCCAGCCATCGGCGCGGTCGCCGCGTAGCGCCGCACAGGCCGGCGGATTGGCCGCGCCGTCATTGCAGGTAGAAGTAGCAAGCTGCGCATCGGCGGCCACCGCCGACAGACAAAGGCTGATGACCGCAAGCCCGATCCTGGTGTGCTTCTTCATGCCGACCCCCGCCGTCTTTGACCCGGTCTTTATAACCAAAACTCGTATATGCTGCCATGTCATGGGAAGGGGCAAAGCGCCATGAAATCACTCTCGCGCCGCACCATGCTGGGCGCACTGGGAGCCGCGGGGCTTGGCGGCCATGTCTGGGCGCAAAGCGGCGGCTGCCGCGACGGCTTTGGCCAGCCCAAATGCCCACTGCCGATGGCCCAGGCGCTGACGCCCATCAAGCCGGTGTTCGCGCCCACCGGCTGGAAGACCCTGGGCCTGGAAAGCTTCACCATTGATGTGGCGGATTATCGCAAGGAAGCTGCTTTCTATGCCGCCCTGCTGGGCTGGACCCTGCGCGAAGATGACGGCAAGCGCGCCGTGATGGACATCGGCGATATCGGCAGCTGCATTTTCCGCGCCGCGCCGGCAGGCAGTTTCGCTGCGGGTGGACCGCGCGCCGCCATTCGCAACTTCGGCTGGGTGATCGACCAGTGGGATGCAAAGGCCGTCGCCGCGGAATTGAAATTGCGCGGCATGACGCCGGTGGCCGATAACAAGGGGGCGTCCCAAAGCTTCTGGGTTGCAGACCCGGACGGCTGGCCGCTGCAGATCTGCAATGCGCATGGCCTTTATGCCGCGCGAAAGAAATCGACAACCGCCACACCGCTGGCACCGCCCTTCGCGCCCACCGGCTGGAAGACGGTGTGGTTCGATCACTTCTCTTATCGCGGCAACAACTACAAGCGCAGCGCGTCTTTCTATGCCAATCTCCTGGGCTGGGAAGGCGCCTTTGATGAAGGCACCCAGGTCGAAATGATGGCCGGGGATGCGGGCGACGTGATCTGCCGCGGTCCCAATCCCTTTCTTGCCCAGCAGCCGCCGGCGGAAGCGGCGACGATCGATCATGTCTCCTACGGCATCGCGCCCTGGGACGTGGAGAAGGTGCGAGAGGCGCTGGAGGCGCGTGGCCTGCATGCCGCCACCGACACCGCCACCGCCCATATCGGGCCGGACAATCAAAAGGTGAATGACGATATCTACCAGGCGGCCTATCAGAGCTATCACACCGACACGCCCGCCGGCTTCAGCCTGCAGATCAGTTGGGTGACGCGCGACAAAAGGCTGGTCGGCGCCAATGCGGACAAGCCCAAGGCCTTGCGCAAGTATCCGGCACCCTGAGCTGCAAATCGCGACGGGCCGCAAAATCATTCCCCGCAGGGCCCACTTTTGGGGCAGTATCCGCCGGCCCAACAGGGGAAGGAAACACAATGCGGAAAACCGCAGCTGCCGCGGCTTTGTTGCTGACGGCCACCGCCGCCCAGGCCGATATCACCGTCTTCACATCCGGCGGCACCAATCCGGGTCTGCGCACCCTGGCCGCGTCCTGGACGGCCGAAACCGGCAAGAATGTCACCATTGTCGGCGGCACCGTGACCAGGGCGCATGACAATGTCAGGGATAAGACGCCCGGCGATCTGGTGCTGCTGCCCCTGCCCGACCTGAAAGACGTTGCAGCCAATCTCAAACCCGGCCCCTTCGCGCCCATCGGTCGCGCCAATTTCGGCCTGGCGATCAAGGCTGGCGCCCCGCACCCCGATATCTCGACCTTGCCAAAATTCATCGCCGTGCTGCGCGCCGGCAGCGGCGTGGGCTTTACCGATCCCACGCGCGGCAGCGCTGCGGGCAAGATGGTCGCCGAGCTTTTGGCACGTCCCGACTTCGCGGGTATCAAGCCGGTGCCGATTGCCGGCACACCGGGCCAGGCCATTGCGCGCGACGGCGTGCAATATGCGCTGGGCCCGATGTCGGAAGAGGTTACGGTGCCCGGCGTCGAGGTCGTGGGCGTGATGCCCAAGGAAGTGGAAATGCACTTCGACTATACCGGCGCGGTGACGGGCTATGCCACCCAGCCTGACGAAGCCGCCGCTTTCCTCACTTATATCACCCGGCCTGAGGCGCAAGCCGTGTGGAAAGGCACGGGGCTGGAAAAACTGCCTTAGGCCATGAACCGCGTCACCACGTTGCGCAGCAGGCGCGATATCGGGTTGTCGAAATTGTTCCAGGGCAGGCTGCCGCAAAAGGTGATGGAGCCGGTGGAGAACACCGCGCCGCCCTTGGCCGTTTCAAAATACACCATGTCCGCGCGGATCAAGGGATCGGGCGCGTTGCCGGGCAAGGCATAAGCGACCGGCACCAAAAGATCCTCCAACGTGACGCCGAAATGCGATTGGTGGCCTTCGGAACGCGCCAGCAAGCGCGCGTTCGGGGGCGTGCCCAACACGGGATCGGCGCGGTCCAACTCGAAACCCGCCGCGCCGCCGCCGGAAAAGCCAAAGCCGCCAATGGTCTCATCCGTCACACCGGCGAACAGCCAGGCCAGGTCGGGCGCATAGGAGTCCGGCATGCGCCGGTAATAAGAGCCTTCAAAACGGCCCTGGGCGGTAAAGCCGACGCCAACCAAGCTTTGCGGCGTGCGGTCCTGGCGCCGCCAAAGTCCGCCATACCCCGCATCAAAGGCATGATAATATTCGCCCGGCTCCGCCGCCCAGGCGCGCGTACCGCTTTCGGTGCGGCGCAGTTCCAAGGTATCGGGCACCGCATCTGACACCGCGACGCGCCAGTAAAAACCGTTGCCGCCCATATAGGCGAGCCTGCCGCCTTCACTCAAATAGTCACGAACCGCGTTCAAGGTACCAAGGCTTTGATATTCGGGGTGCGTTCCAGTGAGGACGCAAGCGTAGCGCGACAGCAGAGCAGTTCCCTCGCGCTCCAGGTCGTGATCGGTGATCGCATCCCAGGCGATGCCCATGGCGTCCAGCCAGGCGGCCAGATGCATATCGGCCGGGAAATGGCGCAGGCCTGATCCCTTGGGATCGACATAAGCCATCTGACCGGCGCGCAAGGTCAGCACCGGACGGCGCAGCGAAGAGAAGGCAACGCCGGAGCCGTCGCTGTGAAAATTATAGGTGGAGAGACCGAACTCCCTGTGTTCGGCGGGATGATGCGGATAGACGCCCCATGCGGCGCGGCGGGCGCGGAACGCCTCATCGAAATTGTCGCGCTCGAAATTGGCATACACTTGATAGGTGTAAGTCGGAAACAGGATGGCGACTTTCGCGGTGGCGGTGCCGGGCGGCGGCAGCACAAACACCGGCACGATGTCCTGCTCACCCCCTGATCTCAGCTGGATGCCGTAAACGCCGCTGGGCAGGTCGGCGGGGACGTCGAAAGTAAAATCGGTCTGCCAGCCGCAATCGTACAGATCATCGTCATGGAAATGCACCGCGGCGTACTGGTCGGGCGCCTCGGTCCATTTGAGGACACCACCGTTCCAGGACGAACCGCGCATGGCGCGCGTGGGCATGTTGATCAGCTCGCCGTGCCGCTGGTGCGGGCCGCGGTCGGAAATCTTCTGGGTGGGAATGTCCAGACTGAAATCCCACCAGGCAATGACGTCGGCAGGCTTGAGTGGCGTGCCCGCTTCGGCTGTGCCCTTCAGCAGCATCGGATGTTCCAGCCGGCCATTGAAATGATCGCGGGTGCCGGGCGCTGCCGCCAGCAGCATCGTGGCTGGCGGATCGATGGTCGCGGACAGGCGCGCCTCGCCGCTGCCATTCGTGCCCCAGTCCTGTGTAAGCGCGGTCTGCACAAGGCGCAGCGATTTTCCGTCGCAGATCACCCGCAACTCATACCAGCGCCGTTGCAGCATCGGTGCTGCCACGCGACACCGCGCATCGCCGACGCGAAGTTCGACGCCTTCCGCGGTGACGTGCAGCGAAAGGCCCTTGCCGCTCAGCAAGGAGAGAACCGCTTGCGGCCGGCCATCCAGCAGCCAGGGCTGCACCCGCACCGACAAGGTCCATTCCGCCGGCAACACCAAACCATCCAGCGTCACCATGCCGTAAGACCCGTTATGGATCGCCTGCGCACGGCCCGGATAGGTGCCGGCAAAAACGGCGGCGACGTCTTCGAAAATCATGCCGGGACCGGCCGGATTGGGATCGGCGCTGCGGATGCGCACCAGATTGGCCTGGTAATCGCCGCCGGGAGAGGAAACCTTGACCGCGATCTTGCCGCCGGCCCGGGCCGACCAGCGGTCGGTGTAACCAACCAGGAACGCGCTCATGCCGCGTGCTCCGCCCGCTGAACCATCTCCAGGGCGCGGCAGAAGCGGGCGAACAGTTCACCCAGCTCCGCTTCGGTGATGATGAGCGGCGGAGCGAAGTTGATCGTGTCCTTCACCACCCGCAGCAGCAAGCCTTCCGCCATCATCGCCTCCTGCATCGCCTGGCCGCGCGCGCCTACCGCCTCGCTGCGGCTGTGCAATTGCACCGCCCCGCCAAGCCCGACACCGCGGATGTTGAACACCATGGGATGACCGGTCAGCGACGCCAGCAGCTGCTGCAGCCTGGGCGCGACCTTGCGGACATGGCCCAGTATGTCGCGCTCCTCGATGATCTCGATCATGCGCAGCGCGACGGCGGCGGCGACCGGGTGGCCGCCATAGGTCGCGGCGTGAGAGAAAGTGCCCTCTTCTTCCGAGCCCTGCTCCAACCCGTCATAGAATTCGCCGTCCATCACGATCGCCGAGATCGGGAAATAGGCGCCGGACAGCGCCTTGGCCAAAGTCATGCAATCAGGACGCATGCCGAAGGTTTCGCTCGCGAACATGTGACCGGTGCGGCAGAAGCCCGTGATCACTTCATCGTCGAACAACAGGATACCGTAGCGATCCAACAGGGTCCGCAACCCGGTCAGATATCCGGCCGGCGGTACGATACAGCCGGCGCTGTAGGACACCGGGTCCAGGATCATGGCGCCGACCGTTTCGGGGCCGGCCTGTTCGATGGCCTGTTCGACTTCCGCCAACATACGCGCGGTGAAGGCGGCTTCATCCTCGCCGGCAAGGGCGTTGTTGGCGTAATCGGGCTGACTGACCGTGATCACATCTTGCATCGGTAGGTTGAAGGCCCGCGCGGTACCAGGAAAGCCGCCCAGCGGCGCGGTGGCAATGGTGGCGCCGTGATAGCTGAGGGCGCGCGCGATGATTTTCACGCGCTGCGGCTCGCCGCGATGGGCGTTGCGGAAACGCATGAACTTGATGAGAAAGTCGTTGGCTTCCGAACCGGTGGACGCAAAAGAGACGCGGGCATTGGCCATCGGCGCCATCGCCGCCAGCTTTTCGCCCAGCGCCAGCGCCGCCGGAACGGTGCGGTACAGGCCCGACGCATACGCGGGCAACTGGCGCATCTGGCGGATCGCCGCTTCCACCAGCTCAGGCTCGGAGAAACCCAGCGCGGCGCTGTAGAAGGATGAACAACCCTCTATATATTCGCGCCCATTTTCATCGATCAGGAAAATGCCGCGGCCCTTTTCCATGACAAGCGGGCGGCTGGTCCGGGCGCGCCGCAGGTTGGTGAATCCGATCAGGGTGGCGTTGTCGGGAGCGTTGCGGCGACGCGGGTCGAGCATGGAAAATCTTGCCTGAGGCCGGATGAACCCGTTTGGGAGCGCCCCGCCTCCGCCCCGCTGTTATAACGGGATGGCCCACAGCCTTGATAGCAAGAAAAGACCGGGGTACCCGTCATGGAACAGCCGTCATGCGGTCCGCAGCGGCTATTTCCGGTTGCCCAAGGTAGCCTTGGCCAACGCCGCCGCATCGCTTTTCAACTTCTGGTTTCTTTCTTCCGCCGCCTGCGGCGGCTCGGCCTCGGTCCATGCCGATCTCAACATGGCGATGCCGTGGCCCAGCGCGAAGATGTTTTGGCCCTGGAATGATGCGCGCATTTTTTTCTCCGTTGAATATGCAACGAAAAATCCGGCGCAAGGTTCCTCACACCGGGACGTCATGGCCTGTGATAGGTCCAGACATGCGCCGGCGGAAAATTGCGCCACACTATGGTCTTTTCCAGCCGCATGTCGGGATCGGGCGGCACTGGCGGGAGCCAGGAATAGGACAGCTGCACGAAGCGGCCGCCCTTGCCCTGGCAGGCCAGCGCGCGGCGCAGCAGCGACACACGCTGGTCGACGGGAAACTGCAACAGCGGCAGACCTGACACCACGGCCGCCACCTCGGCATCGGCTGGAAGATATTTTTCGAAGGACAGGGCATCGCCCTGGTGCGACAGGACGGCAGGAAAACGGCGGCGAACAAGCTGGGCGAAACAGGCCGTCTGCTCGATGGCGATCAATCGCGCCGGCGCAATGCCGTGTTCCAGCAGGGCCTGAGTCACCACGCCGGTGCCAGGCCCAAGCTCCACCACCAGGCCCTGGCGTGTCTGATCCACTTGCGCGGCGATCGTGCGAGACAAGATCGGGCCCGAGGGCGTGGGCGCAGAGACACCGCGCGGATTGCTGATCAGGCCTTTCAGGAAATCCCCATAGGCAACAGCGTGCATGGCGCCATCCTCGTTTGACCCACGGTCAATGCGGAGGGCTGGCAAAGGTTCCCCGTATCGTCCCAGGCCGCTCTTACACCGCCCCTCACGTACCGGGTAGCAGCGGATTTTCCGGCCAGTTGTGCCTGGGATAGCGGCCGCGCATGTCGCGGCGGGCGTCAGCCCAGGCGCCGCGCCAGAAGCCCGCGATATCAGCAGTCAGCGCAATCGGCCGTCCCGCCGGCGACAACAGCGCAAGCCGCAAGGGTATCCGCCCACCGGCCAGCTTGGGCGTTTCTGCCAACCCATAGAAATGCTGGGCGCGCGCGGCGGCGATGGGCACCGGCTGGGTGTAATCCACCGCCGCCTGTCCGCCGGGCAGCGGCAGATGGGTGGGCAATTCCTTGTCGAGCCGCGCCTTGAGAGTCCATTCCAGCCGGTTCAACAGAATGGTGCCGAGATCCAGGCCCGCGACATCGCCAAGCCGCGTCAGCCCATGCAGATGCGCACCCAGCCAATCCTCAAGACTTGCGATCAGGCTTGCGTCATCGCTGGCCGGCCAAATATCTGATTCCAGTTCATGCATCAGCCGCAGGCGGGCCTGGAGATTTCGCGCGCCTTCTGTCCAGGGCAGATGCGATGGATCGGACCGCACCGCTTGCAGCAACGCCGCCGCCGCATCGGCGGCATCCGGCGGCGCGGCACGCTCTTGCAGCACCAGCGTCCCCAGGCGCTTTTGCCGCCGCGCCAGCACGCTGCCGGAGACCGGATCAAGGCTGGTCTCCACAGTCTCCTTTATTCGGGCGGTAAGCGCGGCCGGAAGCGCTGCGACATCCAGCGGCGCGGCCATGCGGATCAGCGGCGATGTCTTCATCTCCAGCGCCGCCACGGCGAGGAGATCTGCCTTGGCGAGCGGGTCGGTCACCGCAAGTCTGGCGCCCCCGCCGCCCGAAAGACGAAAACTGCCGATTTCGCTGCGGCGCTGGGCCAGCCGGTCGGGAAATGCCGCGGCGATCAGCGGGGCCGGATCGCCCGCCGCCACCTGGCCTGCGCCGATGCCAAGCCGGGCGCGATACTGCCGCGCCGCCTGTCGGATTTGATGGACGGCATTGCGGTCGGCGCCGGCAAACGCGGACGGATCGGCAAGCACTTCCAGCCGTGTCATGATGTCGGCTGGCGCCTCGGCTCCGCGCAGAGGATCGCGCCCTTCCAGCAGCGCCGCGATATCGCAGGCTCGCGCCGCCTGGGCGCTGCCTTCCGCCGCCAGCATCATGGCGGCCAGGCGCGGATGGGCGCCCAAAGTGCTCATACGTTTGCCCAGCGGCGTGATGCCGCCAGCTTCGTCCATGGCGCCCAGATCAGCCAGCAATGCGCGGGATGCGGCAACGGCACCTTCGGGCGGCGCATCGGGAAAGGCGAGCTTGCCCGGTGCCGTGCCCCAGGCCGCGCAATCCAGCACCAGGCTGGACAGCTCGGCCTCCAGGATTTCCGGACGATCATGAAGACGCAGGCCCCGCTGGATCGCGGCGGTCCAAAGCCGGATGGCGATGCCCGGCGCCTCGCGCCCCGCGCGGCCGGAACGCTGATCCGCGGCGGCGCGGCTGACACGTTCGGTCGCCAGCCGGGTGAGGCCGCTGGCCGCATCGAAGCGGGGGCTGCGGCGAAAACCGCCATCGATGACGATCCGCACGCCCGGCACGGTGAGCGAGGTTTCGGCAATCGCTGTGGACAGCACCACGCGCCGGCCCTGCGCCGGACGCAGCGCCAGATCCTGCGCCGCCGCCGGCAGGTCGCCATGCAGCGGCAACACCAAAGCATCCAGCCCTTCCAGCGCGGATTCCGTGCGGCGGATCTCCCCCATGCCCGGCAGGAAAGCGAGGATATCACCCGGCGCCTCCGCCAGCGCGGCGCGGATGGCGCGCGCCATCGCTTCGGGAAGATCGCGCGGCTGCGCGATGTCGCGCGCGGCATGGCGAATCTCGACCGGGTGCATACGCCCGGCGCTTTCCACCAGGGGCGCGTTCATGATGGCGCAAAGACGCGCACCATCCAGGGTCGCAGACATGGCCAGCAGCCGCAGATCGGGCCGCAGCATGGCCTGCGCATCCAGGCAAAGCGCCAGCGCCAGATCGGCTTCCAGCGAACGCTCATGGATTTCGTCCAGGATGATGGTGGAAACGCCCTCCAGACCGGGATCGCCCAGCAGGCGGCGTACCAACAGGCCCGTCGTCACCACTTCGATACGGGTGGCGGCACTGACCGCGCTTTCCAGCCGGGTGCGAAAGCCAACGGTTTGCCCCACCGGTTCGCCGATCAGGCTTGCCATGCGGGTGGCCGCGGCGCGAGCGGCCAGCCGGCGCGGTTCCAGCATCAGGATACGGTCCTTATTCATGCGCGTGGAATCGAGAAGCGCGAGCGGCACCGAGGTTGTCTTGCCCGCACCGGGCGGGGCGACCAGCACAGCGTTGGGACCCGCGCGCAGCACGTCCAGCAGGCGCGGAATGCATTCCGCGACGGGCAGGTCAGGCATGGAGAAATCAGGCAACGACATCACCGGGACTGGAGCTTGAGACAGGCCGCCTCAGCTATCAACGCCATTCAGCACATAGTCGTACATGTCGAAGTTGCGAATGTCTCCGCCCCTGGCCTTTGCCCGGTATGCCGCATTGAGCGGCGCAGAAACCAGGAACGGGATGTGCTGCTCGGACAGGCCGCCATGCGAACGAAGCCGGCGGCTTTTCAACCCCGAAAGATCATGCAGAGCAGATGCCGAACCGATCACCGTGCCCCGATCGGAAACCACCGTAAAATCGCCTTCGTACTCAACGGGTGTCTGGAATCGCTTTGCCGCTTCAGATCCGGACAGAACCAGTTCAACACCCGAAAGAGCACGGGTAACGTCCATCATCGCATTCAGCCGGCCGGGATCACCCTTCAGGTAGACGCGAACGAAAGACCCAAGCGCCCCGTGATGGCGGACAAAGGGATCATTGATCGGGCAAATGACCCGCGCCGCGCCGGCGCCGAAGCGGGCGTTAAGGACATCTTCCAGCCAGATGACGTTGGGCGAGCCATCGGGATTGGACTTGTCGTTCATCCCATGATCCCCGGTGACACCGACCACCGCGCCAAGCTCGACCAAACGCCCGATACGCCTGTCGATCTGTGTCATGAAAGCATTCGCCTCCGGCTCGCCTGGCGCATGGCTGTGCTGAATGACATCCGACAGCGACAGGTAGATCAGATCGGCCGCGCGGTGCTCCAGCAGCTTTGCGCCAGCATCGAGCACGAAATAGGAAAGATCAGGATCGTATTGATCCGGGGTCTTGCGGCCGACAAAGGCCTCGACATTGTCGATGCCGGCGTTGGTCATGGTTGCGTCCATCGCCTTCTGCGATGAGAAGACAATGCCGTTCTTCATGCGGTAGCCGATGATCTCGCGCAGCTTGTCCTTGGCGGTGACGCCGGCAACGCGCACCCCGGCCTGCGATGCGGCGCCCAGGATGGTATCGCATCGCAAGGCGCTGGCATCGGTGATCATGACTTCCTTACCGGTGCGCCGGTCGAGATAATAGTTCCCCGAGATGCCATGCACCGACGGCACCGTGCCGGTCAGCACCGAAGTGTTGTTGGGATTGGTGAAGCTGGGCATCACGCCGCGCGCGGTGGCGGCAAAGCCCTGTCCGCCGAAACGCGCAAAATTGGGCAGGATGCCGTCCTTCAGGCCCTGCGCCAGATAGGCCGGATCGAAACCATCCACCAGGATGACCACCGTAGGCCGGCGCGGTTTGCGATAGGAGCGGCCGTTGACAAAGAGCGCGTCCGCAGCCAGCGACAGGGCCGGCGCCGTCAGGCAGGCCGCCGCGCCGATCCCGCCCAGAATTTTCCGGCGCGTGGCCCCCAACATACGATCGGTCTGGAATTTCATGAATGGCGCCTCGGCAAAGAGTGGGTCCGCCAGAACCCACGGCATGCTCAAATAATTGATAATTCAGATGCTCGCTAGCCCACGTCCCACACGGACCGGACTTTCATCGGCAGTGTCGACTTGATATCCGCCCAGGAACGGGACTGGTGGCTCAAAGCCATGCGGGAGGCGGGAACGGGCGCGGCCCGGCCCCGCACGATCTCCGAAGCCAGGCGGTGAACGCCGCATCTTGCACCGGGCATTGCGACCAGTTGCCTGGTCAACCGCCTTCCGCCGGGACACGCCGCCCCAAGGCCGTGAAGACAAGCGCAAGGATGCAGCCTGCGGCAATACCGGTCGTCAAATCCTCGATGAGGGTCAGCGCGAATGTGGCAAGCAGTACCGCAGCGCTGGCCCCCTTGTTGAGCAACCGCACGAACTCCTGCTTCTCAAACATGTTCCAACAGACCACCACCAGTACGCCGGCAAGTGCGCTCAGCGGGATAAAACTGGCCAGGGGCGCCGCGACCAGCAGGAACAGCAACAGGAAGACTGCGTGCAGTATCCCCGATAACGGGCTGCAAGCGCCGGCCCGCACGTTCGTGGCGGTGCGGGCGATGGTTCCCGTTACGCTGATCCCGCCGAAGCAGGCTGACGCGACATTGGCGATACCCTGCGCGACCAGCTCCATGTTGGACCGGTGCTTGCGACCTGTCATGCCGTCGGCCACCTTGGCCGACAGCAAACTCTCCACGCCGCCAAGAAGCGTGAAGGAGAGCGCGGTGGGCAATATCTGCCAAAGCAAGCCCGGCGACAGCGGCGGCAAATGCGGCATGGGCAGGCCATGGGGCAGCCCCCCAAACCGGCTTCCGACCGTTTCTACCGGCAGATGCAGGAAGGCGGCGACCGCCGAAGCCAGGATCACGGCGATCAACATGCCCGGCCAGGTGGGCCGCCAGTGCCGGACCAGGAAGATCAGGAGAGCAGACCCGCACCCGATCGCCAGCGCCGCGAGATTCAACGTAGGCAAGGCCTGCCCGAGTACCACAAGCTTGGGCAGCAACGGGCCTGGCTCCGCCGTGGTCAGCTTGAGCCCGGCCAGCTCCGTGAGCTGGCTGGCCAGAATGGTAATGGCGATCCCGCAGGTAAAACCGATCGTGACGGCGTGCGGGATATGGCGGATCAACGCCCCAAGCCGCAGGAATCCGGCCAGCGTCAGCAGCAGCCCGGAGAGCAGTACGGTCAACAGGACGCCTTCCACTCCAAACCTGGCCACGGTCGCGGCGACCAGAACAATGAATGCGCCCGCCGGCCCGCCGATCTGAAACCGGCTGCCGCCCAGTGCGGAAACAAAAAATCCGCCGACAATGGCGGTGTACAGCCCGCGCTCGGGAGACACACCGGACGCAACCGCGATCGCCATGGAGAGTGGCAGGGCCACGATTGCGACGGTGAGCCCAGCCAGGGCATCCTTGCGAAATGCGCCAGGTCCATAGCCCTCGCGCAATGTCGTCCACAATTTGGGACGATAGGAGGCAGCCGTCGCAGAACCGTCAGGCATTTCGACTTCCCTCATTCATGAGGCGCTCGCGGAGGCTACACATCGGTCAAAAATGCTCGCCCTGGCGGAAAGGCCCGTGCCGGGTTGACGCCCCCACCAGATAGGCTGTGGACCAGCCGATCAGCAAGAAGCCGTTTACCCCCTCCAGCGCGGTCAGCAGCCGCCAAGCTGCATCAACGTGGATTTCACCATAGCCGACCGTCGAGAACATGGCGGTGGAAAGATAAAGCGCGTCCGAGAAATTTCCCGTGGCGCCCAGCAGGGCATAGGCCACCGCCCAGCTCCAGACCTCAAGGGTGAGGATAGCCAGGATGCTCAGCACCGTTCCGGTCATCACCAGGGTTCGCCCGGCGTCATGATTTTGAAGACCAAGCCAAAGCGCCAGGCGGGGCGTGGCGGCCCCAACCAGAATGAGCCCAACCGTATGGATCAGCACCGTAAGTGCGACCAGGGCAGAGCCGGCGGCAAGATCATGCAACATCCACCCACACTAGGGCGACTTGGGCGCCTGTCTTTGCGCGGCGTCAAAAACTACCAGGTGCGGACCCGGCCGACATCGACATGGACAAAGTCGGATGCGGGATAGTAGCCAACGCCGCCGCTACGCTGCGCCAGCGCCGCGGTATGCACCGCCGCCAGCGAGCGACCGGCAATACGAATATCGATCGCCATGCCCTGCATGTGCAGGCTCTTGGAGGCAACGCCGGAATGTTCATGCTCGCCGCGCAACCGGGCATTCGTCGTGGGCGAGCGATAGCCGGATATCACGGTCACCGGGGCTGCTGTCTCCAGGCGGACGCGCAAGGAAGAAAGCAGGTCCAGCAGCTGGGGCGCGATGGGGTGGACGTCACCGGAGCGAAAATCGCGCAACACATGGTTCACCTGGGCCAGGGCATCGGGCAGGTACTGGCCTTCGGCCCAATATTCGACCTTCAGCTTCTCGCCGGTATGGATGTTGTCGAACGCCAGCAGCCGGGCGCCGGCTTCATTGGCGCGCACCGGGCGCGACGCAAACAGGCATGCGCCTGCCCCGGCAAGAAAATGGCGGCGTCCAAACATGGGTATGCGTGGCCTGTTCTTTGACAGCAACGTCATTTTAGCAGGCGGCTGTTTCCACTGCAAACATTTTACCCCTTGTCGCAGGCGGCATTGCTGGCGGCAATATTGGCGGCAATGCGCTGGGTATTTTCCCGCATGACCGGAATCATCCGCTTGTCGCGGCCGTAAATGTCAGGAATGAACTTCAATTCCCCATCGGCGCCGGCGAACGCGGTCCAGTAAAGAAAATAGACCGGCAGCTTTCGATAAAGCGGCAGATACCGGGTTTCTCCCTCGGCAATGGCCTGTGTAATCCGTTCGGTGGCGGTCAGGTCTGCTGCCAGGGCGTATGAGGCCAGGGGCAGTATCTGCTCCACGCGGACGCAGCCATGGCTGACGGCGCGCGACGGCCTGTCAAAGGCCGACTTGCCGGGCGTGTCATGCAGATAGACATCGAACCGGTTGGGCAATTCGATCTTCACCTGTCCCAACGGGTTGCGCGGTCCCGGATATTGCCGAATGTGATAGGGAAAGGTGCCGGCGCGGATCGCCCGCCAGTTGACGCCCAGCCCGTGCGGATCACCTGCCGGACCATCCAGCAAAATCATGTCCTGGCTGGCCAAATAAGCGTGATTGCGTTTCAGCTTGGGCAGTATTTCCTTCGCCGCGATCGAGTGCGGAACGGTCCAGGGCGGATTGATGGTTACCCCGGCTCCCTCCGCCCGCAGGATGGGCGTACGATTGCCGGGACGGCCGACGATCACGCGGGAGGCCAGAACCAACTTCCCGCCCAGCCACAGCTGCAACTGTGCATCGGCCGCATTGATGACGATCCGGTCCGGCTCCAGCGTGGGCGGCAGCCAGCGCCAGCGTTCCATGTTGGCGGCGATGACGTCCGCCGGCTGGACCTGGCGCGCCAGCGCATCCTTAAGCGCCGCATAGTCGGAATATTGTGGCGCCAGCGAATTCAGCATGGCGGCGAGATGTCCCTGGACCAACGCATCGTTCAGCAAAGCCGGCAGATCTACAGACCGCGGCGGCAGGGCAACGTCATCGTCGAGCGATTCAAGACCCGGACGGCCTACCGCCAGGTCGCGCATATACCGCAAGACAGCGGTGCTGATCGCGACGTCATCGGCCACAACATTGCCGCTATGCAGAAACACGCCATAGCGCGCAGGATCGAGCCCTTCGCTGGCGGCCTCTGAAAGCACGCGGATCGCGAGCCTGGCATCGGCTGTGGCGCCGCCGTCCCAGGCCAGGGCGCCGTTGCGCCGTTGATAGAATTGCCGCGTCAGCCCACCATCGGCTGTCGAGACCAGCGCCGTCTCCAGCGCAGGTGCAAAGCCAACCGGTTGCGCCGCGGTCGGGCCGCCTGCCAGCAGCAGGATCGAAAACATCAAGGAGCGCCAGGACATAAACGCATTTTCGCTGCGAAAGCCCGAACCTGCCTTGATCTGGCGCAAAGCGGGAACACTGGTTCCGCCCTACTTTTTTGGCAGGAGAAAACCGTGAAGCACGCCATCATATTTGCCCATCCCGGTGCGGAGAGTTTCACCGGATCGGTCGCGCAGACCTATGCCAGAGCCTGTGAGGCACAGGGACATACCACGGTCATGCGCGATCTCTACCGCATGGGCTTCGATCCGTGTCTCAAAGCCGGGGAATTGCCGTTCGCCAATCCCTTCTGCCCCGAGCCCGACGTCATGCTCGAACGCAGCCTGTTGAAGGATTGCGATGTTTTCGCGTTCGTCTATCCGCTGTGGCTGAATTCTCCGCCGGCCATTACGAAGGGATATCTGGAGCGGGTGTTCGGTTTCGGCTTCGCCTATGGCGCGGGCGGACACAGCTACAGACCCCTGCTGACGGGTCGCAAGCTGATCAGCTTCAGCTCCAGCGGCGCTCCTGCGGAATGGGTAAAGGAAACCGGGGCACTGGGCGCGGTGCAAACTTTGTTCGACGAATATTTTGCCGAGCTGTGCGGCCTGAAGGCCTTGGAACATGTGCATGTCGGCGGCGTCGTGCCGGGCGCCAGCACCGAGTTCATCAGTGCGCGGCTGCAGGATGTCCAGAGCAAGGTTGCCCAGCATTTCGGGAAACAGACCCGTCACTGATGACGATCAGCGCCGTGATCGGGCAAATGAGCACCCGGCCCTGCACTTAGTTGGCCGAAATCACCATCCGTACCAGTTCCGAAAGACTCGATGCGGCCATTTTCGTCATCACATTGGCCCGGTGAACCTCGATCGTGCGTGGGCTGATGCCCAGATCATAGGCGATGGTCTTGTTGGGATGGCCCGCCAAAAGACCATCCAGCACTTCCTTTTCACGCACTGTCAGAGAGGCCAGCCGTTTGCGAACCTCGGCCGCATGCGGATTCGAACCGACGGATTTCTCCTCGCGGACGAGCGCCACCTGAATCGCGGCCAGCAACGTTTCGTCGGGAAAAGGCTTTTCGATGAAGTCCACGGCGCCTTCTTTCATGGCCGCCACCGCCAGGGCCACGTCGGCATGGCCGGTCATGACAATGACCGGCAACCGCGATCCTTTTTGGTTGAGCCGCCGCAGCAACTCCAGCCCGTCAATCCCGGGCATGCGCACATCGCTGACGATGCATCCGGACCGGAAATCGTCGCATTTCTCCAAAAAGCTGGACGCGGAATCATAGACCTTCACGGCCAGGCCCGCCGTTCCCAGCAGGAACGCAACCGCGCGGCGCACGTCCTCATCATCGTCTATCAGATGCACGAGCCCGCTAACGGACATGGCTGTGCTCCTCCCCTTCGGCGCTCTTCAAGGTCAGATAAAAGATGGTCCCACCTTCCGGGTTGGGCTCGGCCCAAAGCCGCCCGCCATGGGCTTCCACGATGGTGCGCGAGATGGACAGGCCCACGCCCATGCCCTGGGGCTTGGTGGTCATGAACGGCTGGAAAAGCTTCTCCGCAATCTCCGGCGCGATGCCCGGCCCGGTGTCCCGCACCGTGATTTCCACGGTTTCAGGATCGATCTGCCGGGTGGCAATCTCCAGCTCCCGCCTGTCAACCTCCTGCAGCGCTTCCAGCGCATTGCGCATGAGGTTGAGGATGACCTGCTGGATCTGGATGCGATCCGCCATGACGGATCCGATGGCCGTATGGAAGTCAAAGGAGACATGAACACCGGTTTCCCTCACCCCGACCAGCGCCAAGGCGCTGGCCTCCTCGATCAACTTGCGCAAATCCTCGGGCCGGCGGTCGCTTTCGCCCCGCGCCACAAATTCCCGCAAGCGCTTGATGATCTGCCCGGCTCGCAAGGCCTGCTCGGCAGCGCTGTCAATCGCCCCTCGCGCCGTGGCGATGTCCGAGGGTTTGCCGCTCTCCAGCAAGCGGCGCGCGCCGTTGAGATAGCTGGTCGCCGCCGTCAGGGGCTGGTTGAGTTCATGGGCAAGCGTGGAGGCCATTTCACCCAGCGCCGTGAAGCGGGACATGAAAATCAGTTCGGACTGCAGATCGTGCAACCGCTGCTGTGTCTGTTGCCGCTCGGTCAGATCCCGCACAAAGCCCGTGAAGAAGCGGCGTTCGCCGGAGCGCATTTCTCCAACAGCAAGCTCCATGGGGAATGTTGAACCATCCTTGCGCTGGCCTACCACCAGCCGTCCAACCCCGATGATACGTTTTTCGCCGGTGGCCATGTAGCGCGCCAGATAGGAGTCGTGGTGGCCGCGATAGGGCTGCGGCATCAGGATGCTGACGTTCTTGCCCACCGCCTCGCTCGCCGAATAGCCGAACAGCTTCTCGGCGGTCGCGCTGAAGGATTGCATGACGCCCCGCGTGTCGATCACCACCATGGCGTCCGGCACCGTATCCAGGACGGACTGAAGATGCGCTTCCCGTTCGCGCAATTCCGCCTGCGCACTGCGCGCGGCGGTGATGTCGCGCGCCACCTTGGACGCGCCGATCAGGATGCCTTCATCGTCCCATACGGGCGAGACCGTGACCGAGACATCGATGATATTGCCATTCTTGTGGCGCCGCCGGGTTTCGAAATGATCCACTTTTTCGCCAGCCCGGATCCTGGCCAGGATCCTCCGCTCTTCGTCTTCGAGACCTGGCGGCAGAAGCCGCGAGATCGACTCCCCGATCATCTCGTCAGCCTCATAGCCGAAGATGTTTTGCGCAGCCGCGTTCCAGTCGGTGACAATGCCGTCAATGGTCTTTCCGATGATGGCGTCGTCAGACGAGGACACGATGGCGGCAAGCCGCGTATTGGTCAGTTGCGCCGAACGGCGCACGCCGATGTCCAGAACGACGCCGTCTGCGATTTGGGGATTTGATCCCACCTGTCCGCGCATGCGCCGCCACCTGCCATCGACGGTGCGAAAATCAAGGTCGTGCGGCTTGCCCGCATACAGGCAATCTTGCAGCGAACGCTCCATCGCCTTGCGGTCATGGGGGTGGACCAGCGCCAGGAAGGCGTTCTGGGACAGTTCCGCCTCGGACGTGCCCAGGAGTATGCCGGCCTGGGGGGCAAGTGCCATGCGCCGCGCCGCCAGATGCCAACGCCAGGTCCCCACCCCCGCCGCGTCCAGCGCGGCGTCGGTTTCTGGCCGGCTCAAGCCGGACGTATCGGAAGCGACGCTCATGTCCGGCACCCTATCCGCGCGCAGGCATTACCGCCAGAAGACTTGATCGGCATCAAGGCGCTCGCCCCTACGCTCCTGTCATTGTGACATTCAATCAAAAGTGGAATTGGTCCATGAAAGCCCTGGTGTATCGCGGTCCCGGCTTCAAAGCGCTGGAGCAACGTCCCAAGCCCATCCTGCAGACGGCAGGCGACGCCATCGTCAGGATCACCAAGACCACGATCTGCGGGACCGACCTGCACATTCTGAAGGGCGACGTTCCCACATGCGCGCCCGGGCGCATTCTTGGCCATGAAGGCGTCGGTATCGTGGACAGCATCGGCGCCGGCTGCACCCGGTTCAGGCCCGGCGACCATGTTCTGATCTCCTGCATTTCCTCCTGCGGCAAGTGCGATTATTGCCGGCGGGGCATGTATTCGCATTGCGAAAGCGGTGGCTGGATTCTGGGAAACACCATTGACGGCACGCAGGCGGAGTTTGTCCGTATCCCCCATGCCGATACCAGCCTCTACCGCCTGCCAGAGGGCGCGGATGAGGAAGCCCTTGTCATGCTCAGCGACATCCTGCCGACCGGCTATGAGTGCGGCGTTCTGAACGGCAGGATAGCGCCGGGCGGCACCGTGGCGATCGTCGGCGCAGGCCCCATCGGCCTTGCCACCCTGCTGACTGCCCAATTCTACGCGCCTTCCCGGACCATTTTGATCGATCTGGACGACAACAGGCTGGAGGTGGCCCGGCGGTTCGGCGCGACCGATACCATCAACAGCGGCACGCAGGACGCCGTGGCCCAGGTCATGGCCCTGACCGGCGGGGTCGGCGTGGACACCGTGGTCGAAGCGGTCGGCGTTCCGGCCACATTCGAGCTGTGCCAGGCGCTGGTGGCGCCGGGCGGCACCATCGCCAATGTCGGCGTCCATGGCTGCAAGGCCGATTTGCACCTGGAATCGCTATGGTCGCGGAATATCACCATCACCACCCGCCTGGTGGATACGGCCGCCACCGGCATGCTGCTGCGCGCGGTCAACGCCAAAAGCCTCGATCCGGCGCCCCTGATAACCCACCGCTTCACTCTGGACCGCATCCTGGACGCCTACGATACCTTCCGCCGGGCGGCGGAAACCCAGGCATTGAAAGTCATTATCAGCCCCTGATTACGTATAATCCCTAAGGACCTATCCGAATTTTTACCGCCACCGCCCGCCGCTAGAAGAGAGGGGTAAACCCGCTTCAGGAGATAGCGATGTCGGCACAGATGGCAATCAGCACCCTTTCTTCCGCCGCCATGGGGGCCGTCGAGGCCCGCACCGCCTGGATGGCCGGCCAGGACGCCCTGGAGCCGCTGCGCACCGCCGGCACGGTTGTCCATGTCGCCCAGGGTCGCGAGATTTTCGCCGAGGGCGACGACACCGACCTGTTTTACAAGGTGGTTTCCGGGGTGGTCCGGGCCTGCAAATTCCTGAACGATGGCCGCCGCCAGATCGAAGCCTTTCATGTTGCCGGCGATCTGTTTGGCCTTGAGCTGGACGAAGAGCGCCTGATGTCGGCGGAAGCGGTCAGCGATTGCACCCTGGTTTGCTATCGCCGCCGCAGTGTCGAGACGCTGGCCCAGAAAGACCAGACCGTCAGCCGCCAGTTGTTCCAGTACGCCATGCAGAATATGGCGTCGGCGCAGGCCCATTCCCTGCTGCTGGGCCGCCGCGGCGCCGCTGAAAAGGTTGCCGCCTTCCTGCTGGGCTGGGCCAAACAGTCGGCGAACAAGCGCGTTCTCCACCTGGCCATGACCCGGCAGGACATCGCCGATTACCTGGGCCTGACCATTGAAACGGTTTCGCGCAGCCTGACCCAGCTGGAACGCGACAATGTCATCGCCCTGCCGAGCACCCGCGAAGTGAGAATCCTCAACAGCGAAGTTCTGGAAGATCTGGCCGCCTGACCCAGCCCCCCAGCCCCGGGCGAGCCTGATACGTCCCCGGCCCCACCGGCCGGGGACACCCCCGGCTTGATCGACATCAACGCACACCGCTGAGCCATGTCCCAATTTGGATAAGACAAAGGAGAGCCAAATGCCCATTCACGATCTTGAAGTCGCCATCTTTATTGCTTGCGCCTTTGCCCTGTTCGGTGGGGTGCTGGCTTGGGCGTCCTGGGACGAATCCCGCAGGAACCGCAAGTGAGGCGCATTCGGCCGGCAGCAACGCTTGGCCTGCGCCACCTGCTGGCTGTGCTGGCTGGCCTGATCTGTTTTGCCGTGGTGTTCCGGTACACGGGTGATGCCGAAGTTCTGATTGCCATAAGCAGCGGCCTGGCGGCCAGCGCCGTGTCCTATCTGGCTGCAAGTGTCTCCATCGCGATGTATAAAAACCGGGGCTAGCGTGAACCTTCTGACTGCCATTCGAAAGCGCCGTGCGGTCAGGGATTACACCCAGGAGCCCGTTTCGGCGTCGGCGCTGCGCGAACTGATCTCCGCCGCCAGCTGGGCGCCCAGTGCGATGAATGACCAGCCCTGGCATTTTACGGTTGTCACCGATGCCGCGTTGCTGGACGAGATCTCAGCGCGATCCAAGCAATGGATGCTGAAGGGTGTCGCCGCAATGCCGCGGCCTGGGCATTTTCAGGACCTGTTGGCCGATCCCGGCTTCCATATTTTTTACCACGCGCCTGTGCTGCTCGTGATATCGGCGCCTGGCGACCGCCAATGGAGCGCGGAAGATTGCGCCCTGGCGGCGCAGAACCTGATGCTGGCGGCGCTCGAGAAGGATTTGGGCACCTGCTGGGTCGGATTTGCCCAAGGCTGGCTCAATACCGAGGAAGGCCATGATCTGTTAGGCCTGCCGCGATCCAGCCGGGTGGTCGCCCCGATCATTGTCGGACATCCCAAGACCGTGCCGCCGGATGTATCGCGCAAGGCGCCGTTGATCACCTGGATCGGCACCGTCGCGCCTTCTATCGACGATCCGGAACCAGCCGCCCACCGCACCCTTTCCCATCCCTGAACTTGAGGAAACGAGCCGGCTCTAGGCAGGGGCGTCGGAACTTCTTCCCTCGGGCGCCAGCGATGCCTCTGCCGGATCATCCATCAAAATTCGCACGGCATCCCCGTCCAGATCCTCATACTGACCGCTGGCCAGTGCCCATAACAGGACCGCGAGGCTGAAAAGCCCCACCAGCAGTGCAGAAGCTATGATCAGCGCCATGGCTACCGTGCCTTCCCGGCGGCAAGCCGAAGCGCATTGAGTGTTACCAGCATGGACGATCCCGCCATGGTGGAGGCAGCTATCAGCGGCGTGACAAAGCCCAGCGCTGCCATCGGAATTGCCGTAAGATTATAAAGCGCTGCCATGGCGAAGTTCTGCAGCACCAGACGCCGCGCCTTGCGCGCCACGTCATGCGCTTCCAGAATCGGCATCAGATCGTTGCCGCGCAATACCATGTCGGAGGCGCGCTGGCTGATGTCGGTGGCGGTGCCCGGCGCGATCGAAACATGCGCAAGCGCCATGGCAGCGGCGTCGTTGATGCCATCGCCCACCATCAGGACGCGGTATCCCTGGGCCGACAGGGATTGAAGCCGCGCCGCCTTCTGCTGCGGTGTAAAGCCGGCATACCAGTCGGTGATGCCGACCTGCGCGGCAATGTTGGCGACGATCGGCGCATTGTCGCCCGAGAGTATCTCCACGCGGATATCGCGTTGCTGCAAGCCGCGAACCAGTGCAGCAGCATCGGGGCGCAATTCGTCCCGGAGCAGAAAGCCGATGGGGGCTTGGGCGCCCTGGCGATACCAGAGCTGATGGGTGTCCGCCTCGGCGCCGCACCACGCGGCACTGCCAAGCCGCTCCATGCTGTCGCCATTGCCACATTCCAGCCCCGAGCCGGCGATCTCGCGCACGTCCGGCGCCACCGGTCCAATGCCGGCAGCGGCGGCAATGGCATGCGCCAGCGGGTGGCGGCTGGCCCGTGCAAGCCGCGCCGCGCGCGCCAGCACGTCGGGCGGCACATCCTGCGCATTCTGGAGAACCGGCGCGCCCACGGTCAGCGTTCCGGTCTTGTCGAAGATCGCCATGTCGATTTGAGCCAACCGCTCCAGCGCATCGCCGGATTTGACGAAGACGCCCCGCTTGAACAGCCGCTCGGTGGCGACAATCTGAACCGCCGGAACTGCCAGGCCCAATGCGCAGGGACAGGTAATGATCAGCACCGTGATCGCACTGGTGATGGCCTGCGCCAGGCTTGCGCCCGCCACCAGCCATCCGGCACATGCCAGCAGCGACAGGGAAAAGACCACCGGCACATAGGCGCGGGCGGCACGGTCCGCCAGGCGGACATAAAGGCTTTTGGCTTGTTGACCGGCCTCGAGCAACCGCGCCAGATCGGCCACCAGGGAGTTTTCGACTCCCGCCGTGGCGCGGAGGATCACGGCCGACCCCGTCACAATTGTGCCTGCCGGCACGCAAGCGCCAAGTTGCAGCATCTGGGGCAGGCTTTCGCCGGTGACCAGCGACAGGTCGCACTCTGTCCCCTGGTCTTCCAGCACGCCATTGACGGGCACGCGGTCGCCGCTGGCAAGCAGCAGGCGGTCACCGGGGTTTACCTCGCGTGCCGCCACCGTGTGGACCGACCCGTCTGCAGACATCCGGCGCACCAGGAGCGATTGCAACGCCAGAAGATGGCGCGCCGCATCCCGCGCGCGATCGCGCAGGCGGTAATCCAGATAACGGCCGATCAGGAGCAGGAATGCCAGCATCGTGGCGGCGTCGAAATAGGTATGAATGCCGCCCTGGGCGGTCTGGTACAGGCTCAGCCCCAGCGACAGCAGCAGCGCCAGGCTTATCGGCAGGTCCATGTTGGCGCTGCGCGCCATGACCCCGCGCCAGGCGGCCAGGAAAAATGGCTGGCCCGCGTAAACCGTGGCCGGAACGGCCACCGCGCCCGCCAGCCAGAAAAATGTCTGGCGCATGCCGGCGCCCAGGTCCGCGCCGCCGTACCAGACAGAATCTGTCAGGCCCATCACGAACACCGTTGCGAAACCCGAAACCGCCAGGCAGCGCAGCAGCAATTGTCCTTCCGCTTTTTCCTCGCCGAGAGTTTCCGCCGCCTCGAAGGGTCGCGCCTCATATCCCAGGTCGCGCACCCGCCGCAGGATGACCTGCGGGGGAACCTTGCGGCTGAGCACCGCAAGCTTGCCGGTGGACAGGTTCAGCCGCGCATTTTCGACGCCGGGAATGGCGCCCACCCCCTGCTCGATCTTGGCGATGCAGTTGGCGCAGCGCGCGCCCTTCACCGCTATGTCGAAGGCGTCAGCGCCGGTGGCGTCATGGCGCACCAATGCCGAAAGATCGTCGGCGAAGTCATCCTTGCGCTCAGACGGGATCACGGCACCCATAGCCGCCGGCTTGCCTGGAAAGGGTCAGCCCCCTTGTTGCTGACCAGCACGTCCCAATTGCCTGGCGCAATGCCGGCGATTTCGGCGCGATAGAGGCCGGGCGTAATTTGTGAAAAGCGCAACGCGCGATCCCGGTTTTCATCGGCGGGATGACGCAATTCGCCGGCCAGGCTGGCGCGGTCTTCCGGCGCACCATCAGGCTGATTCAGCGCGACCGTGACCAGCACCTTGCCCGCGGCCGTGCGCTGCGCCGCAATGCTCGCCTGCCAGCCAAGCCTGGCCTGCTGTGCGCGATGCTCCAGAGTCTTATTGTAGGCAACGCCCTGGAGATACGGCAGCTGCTCGTCCTCGCCGCGGAAAGTCTTGACCGCCTCGGTAATGAAAATGGCGTTGGTCGCAAAGATGAGGCCAAAGAACCCGGCCAGATAGAACAGAACGCCGCGCCCTGTCAGAGTTTTGATCATTTGCTGGCTCCCGGGACGAAAACAGCCTTTGTCGCGCGCGTTTCTTTGCCGTCGGACAGGGCAAAAACCAGGCGATGGCTGCCCGCCAGGTCGGGGCGCGCTACCGTGACTAATACGCGCAAGGTGCGAACCTTGTCCGCAGGCACCTGCAGCAGGACCGACGACTTGATCTCACCGTCGCCAATCACCGTGATCTCACGCGCCTTGATGCCGGAAACGCTGAGCCGCAATTGCCGGGCGGCGGCGCTGCGGTTCATCAACTTGATGGTGTAGGCATTTCGCACGGCGCCATCGGACAATTGCACATAGTCGGGGTTCCGGTCACGCAACACGTCCAGATCCAATGTGTGGCGAAATGTGAGGGTCGCGAGCATGATACCGGAAACGGCAGCGAGAACCGCGCCATATAGAATGGTGCGCGGCCGCACGAAACGATAGCGCGGCGCCTTCCCACTCAACCGGCGCTCGACATTGGCCTCGGTATCATAAGCGATCAGGCGCGGCGGCTGGCCAATGCGGCCCATGACATCGTCGCAGGCATCTATGCACAGTCCGCAATTGATGCATTCCAGTTGGGCGCCGTCGCGAATGTCGATTCCCATCGGGCAGGCCGCAACGCACTGGTTGCAGTCGATGCAGGAGCCGCGCCCCTCCCAGCTCTCGCCCTTCTTGTGTGCCCCGCGCGGCTCACCCCGGTCGCGCCGATAGGTTACGGTGAGCGCTTCGGTATCGGTCATGGCCGCCTGGATGCGCGGCCAAGGGCACATATAGGTGCAGACCTGTTCGCGCATCAGTCCGCCCAGCGCATAAGTCGTGAAGGCCAGGCCCGCCACCGCGGCATAACTGCCGACGCTGGCCGTTCCGGCCAGCAACTGATGCAGCAGGGTCGGGGCGTCATTGTAGTAGAAGACCCAGGCGCCGCCGGTCGCCACGGCGAAGGCAAGCCAGATGGCGTGCTTGGATACGCGCTTGGCGATTTTGGCGGCGGTCCAAGGCGCCGCGTCCAGCCGGATGCGCGCGTTGCGATCGCCCTCGATCTTGGTTTCCACCCAGATGAAAAGGTCTGTCCAGACAGTCTGCGGACAGGAAAACCCGCACCACAACCGGCCGAACAGCGCGTTGATCAGGAACAGCGATACGGCCGCCAGGATCAGCAGGCCCGTGATGTAGTAGACTTCCTGCGGCCATATTTCGATGAAGAAGAAATAGAACCGCTCATGGGCCAGATCGACCAGCACCGCCTGGTTGGGCGCGCCGGCGCCCCGGTCCCAGCGCAGCCACGGCACCAGGTAATAGATGCTCAGCGTGAAGGCCATCATCGCCCACTTCATAGTGCGGTAATGGCCGTCCGCTTCCTTGGGATGTATGCGCACCCGCGATTTGAACAGCTTGCGGCTGGCGGCGCTGTTGGTGGCCGACGCGTCAGAGCGTGCCACCCCTTCCGCCGCCATCTGCGGGCGCTTGCTGTCAGATATGACCGTGTGCACGTTCAAGGAATGCTCCAGGGAATTACTCGCCGCCGCCCAGATTGTGGACATAGACCGCGACGGCCTTGATCTCCTGGGGCGACAGACGTCCCGACCAGGTGGGCATCACGCCGCCATGCCCATTCCAGATCTGGTCACGAATGTCGTCGCGGGCGGCCCCAAATTCCCATTCGTTGTCCGTGAGGTTGGGAGCGCCGAAACTGCGGTTGCCCTTGCCCTCCGGCCCATGGCACGCGGCGCAATTGTCGGTGAACAGGGGCGTCGCGCGGCGCACGGCACGCGCGTCGGCGGCCCGTCCCGACAAGTGCACGACATATTCGGTCAGATCGTCCACTTCCGCCGGTTTGATGATGCCGTCACGGCCGAATGCGGGCATCTGCGACTGGCGTGTATCCGCACTGGTCGAACGTATACCGACGGTGATGGTGTGCTGGATATCCGTAAGCTTGCCGCCCCACAGCCACACGTCGTCATTCAGGTTGGGATAACCGCGGGCGCCCTGCCCGCCGGCGCCATGGCATGGCGCGCAATTGTCGCCGAATGCGGCCTTGCCCTCGGCCATTGCGAACTGCAGCAGATCAGGGTCTTTCTGGATTTCCTCCAGCGAAGCGTTGGCCAGCACATGTTCCCGGCCCGCGCGGGCCGACTTCAGGGCGGCGACATCGGAGGTGACTTCATCGCGCTGGGAATGGTTCCAGAGCCCGTGCGTATACGAGGTGATGCCAGGCCAAGCCGGATAAACGAACCAGTAGCCCACCGCCCACACGATGGTGGCGTAGAGAATGTACAGCCACCAGCGCGGCATGGGCGTGTCCAGCTCCTTGATGCCATCCCATTCATGGCCCGTCGTCTGGGTGCCGGAAACGTCGTCGACTTCTTTCTTAGACATTGGTGTCCTCGTCCCTGAAGGGAATCAGTGCCGCCTGCTCAAAGCGCGGACGGTTTTTCGGCCACCAGGCATAGGCAAAGGCCACAATGAACATCGCCACGAAATAGACGGCGCCCCAGCTTTGGGCGAAGGCCAGCACGTCCTCATAAGCCCAGCGTTCCATGGTTATCTCCGGTTCTCGGGCGCATTCGCGTGGTAAGTCTTGAAGTCCACCAGCGTGCCCAGCATCTGCAGGTAGGCGATCAGCGCATCGCCCTCGCTGACCACAGCCGGATTGCCGTCGAAGTCACGGGCCTGTGCCTTGGCGTAGCGCTTCTGGAAGTCCTCCAGCGTCTCGGAATTGGGATCAGCTTGCGCTTCCAGGTCTTCCCTGGCGTGGGCGATCTGGTCGGCGGTGTAGGGAACGCCGACATCCTTGTTGGCCACCAGCATGTTCTTCACATCGCGGTAGTCGAGCGGCGTGGTGAAGAGAAACTTGTAGGGAGGCATGATCGATTCGGGCACCACCGAGCGCGGATCGGCCATATGCGACTGATGCCACTGGTCGGAATACTTTCCGCCCACCCGCGCCAGGTCGGGACCGGTACGCTCCGAACCCCACTGGAAGGGGTGGTCATACATGCTCTCCGCCGCCAGACTGTAATGGCCGTAGCGTTCGACCTCGTCCCGCAAGGTGCGGATCTGCTGGCTGTGACAGACATAGCAGCCTTCGCGCACATAGATGTTGCGGCCTTTCAGTTCCAGCGGCGTGTAGGGGCGCATTCCGCTGACCTTCTCCACCGTACCGCCCACCCAGAACAGCGGCGCGATTTCCACGGCGCCGCCGACAGCGATCACCAGGATGATGCCGATCAGCAGGAAGATGGAGTTCTTCTCCAGCCAGGCGTGGTTCATCACACTGCCTCCGCCGCAAGAGTCGCCGGAGCCGCGGCCGGAACGCCGTCACGGACCGTTTTCCACAAATTGTAGGCCATGATGAGTGTCCCGGTGAGATAGAGCAGTCCGCCCAGCGCGCGGATGATGTAGTAGGGATGCATCGCCTGGACGCTTTCCGAGAAGGCATATTCCAGGAAGCCGAACTCGTTATAAGCGCGCCACATCAGGCCCTGCATGATACCGGCGACCCACAGCGCGGTGATGTAGAGAACGATTCCCAGGGTGGAGATCCAGAAGTGCCACTCCACCAGCGCGTTGGAATAGAGCTTTTTCTTCCACAGCCATGGCACCAGGCAATAGATCGCGCCGAAGCTGACATAGCCGACCCAGCCCAACGCGCCGGAATGCACGTGACCGACGGTCCAGTTGGTGTAGTGCGAGAGCGCGTTGACGGTCTTGATGCTCATCACCGGGCCTTCAAAGGTGGACATGCCGTAGAAGGCGACCGACACCACCAGCATGCGCAACACCGGATCGGTGCGCAGCTTGTCCCACGCGCCCGACAGCGTCATCAGGCCATTGATCATACCGCCCCAGCTGGGCATCCACAGCATGATGGAGAAGGTCATGCCCAGGGTCTGGGCCCATTCGGGCAGCGCCGTATAGAGCAGGTGATGCGGCCCCGCCCAGATATAGATGAAGATCAGGCTCCAGAAATGAATGATGGAGAGACGATAGGAATAGACCGGCCGTTCCGCCCGCTTGGGAATGAAATAATACATGATCCCCAGGAAGCCCGCAGTGAGGAAAAACCCGACCGCGTTGTGGCCATACCACCACTGGGTCAGGGCGTCCTGCACGCCCGAGAACAGCGAATAGCTCTTGGTCTGAAGCAGCGAGACCGGCATCGCCAGATTGTTGACGAGATGCAGCACGGCAATCGTGACGATAAAGGCGAGATAGAACCAGTTGGCGACATAAATGTGCGGTTCCTTGCGCTTCATCAGTGTGCCCAGGAACGTCACCAGGTAACAGACCCAGACAACAGTCAGCCACAGGTCGGCATACCATTCCGGCTCGGCATATTCGCGCCCCTGGGTGATGCCCAGCAGATAGCCGGTGCCAGCCAGGACGATGAATGTATTGTAGCCCCAGAATACCAGCCAAGACAGCGACCCGCCGAACAACCGGGCGCGACTGGTGCGCTGCACGACGTAGAAGCTGGTGGCGATCAAGACATTGCCGCCAAAGGCGAAGATCACCGCGGAGGTGTGCAGCGGGCGCAGACGGCCGAAATTGGTCCAAGCCTGGTCCGCAAAATAGAACCAGTGCGGAAAGGACAGCTGCAGGGCGATGATTACGCCCACCAGCATCCCGGCGATACCCCAGAACATGGAGGCGGCGACGCCGGCTTTGACCACCGCATCGGCATATTGCTGTTTTTCGTCCTGCGGCGCGCGGCCGGCATACATCCACATGTACCAGACCCCGATCACCGCCATGCAGATGCCGAAGGTCCAGGCCTGGGTCACCATCAGGGGGTCGGGCGAGCGCGCGGCTTCGACCAGCGAAGCGGCCAGGCCCAGGAAAATTGTCAGGGGAACGAAAAAGTGATCGAACCGCCAGGGCTTTTGCACGTCATTGGCCGGCATGACTGTTTTCCTGCTTGGAGGGCTGTTGCGGCGGGGCGCGGTGCGCAACCGGGGCCCGGGACTCGCGCGGAATCTCGCGCAGGCTCAGGCACCAGGCAGTCCAGCCGCCGACGGGCTGATTCAAGGTTTCGGTCATGGTCACGAAAATTGCCCCTCTTGTATGGCGAGATAGTCGTTGGTTCAGGCCCGATCAGCATTGATGCCGATCAATTGCCCCTATTTGGGAGCCAGCACTGTGCAAATGTGGCGAAACGAGCCGGGGGTACTCCATGCGAACAGACCCGCCGCCAGGCACAGGGCCGCCACCCCGATTACGATGAAAGCGGCGATCGCCATGCGGCGGCGGCCGGGCGCACAACAGTCCGGCCCCGCTTGCGTCCTTGCGCGCGGCATCGCCCACAAGCCCAACGGCCCGAGCAACAGCGCGGCAAGGAAGCAGCAGAGCATGGATCAGAAGCGCATGCCGACGCCGGCGCCGATCAGCCAGGGATTGATCCGCGCGGAAGCCTGCACCGCACCACCGGACGCGCGGATATGGGTGCCCATAAACACTTTCTTGATGTCGGCGTTCAGGAAATACGGGCCATCGCCCACCGGAACATCGGCGCCGGCCTGAAACGCCCAGCCGAAGCTGTTCTTGAAGCCAATGCCAGGCAGCGCGCTGTGCGGGTCATAGAAGAAGGTATAGTTCACGCCGACGCCGACATAGGGGCGGATCGGACCGGTGGGATTAAAGTGATACTGGGCGGTTATGGTCGGCGGCAGCAGCCAGACATTGGAGACGGTGCCGGCCACGCTGTTGCGGATGGTATGCTTGGTGACGGCGGCGATCGCCTCCACCGCGATGTTGTCGGTAATGAAATAGGAAAGATCGGCTTCCGGTACGAGCGAGGTGCTGATCGATGTGGTGCCGCCAATATGGGCGCCCGAAATCGCGATATCTGCCGATGGATCCGGCACCACGACCACGCCGCGTAGGCGCGCCTGGAAATGACCCGCGGTTCCGGACGGTGCCACAGCGTCTTGCGCGTGAGCAGCGCCGGCGAACAGCAAGAATGCCGCGGTAAGCTGAAGGAACTTCATGGCAATAAACCCCTAGATATACGGGTTTTTAGTGACATGGCGGCGATGAGCACTCTTTGATCCGCATCAAATCTGGAGCTCAGCGCCCATGACGTGATGCCGCAGTCCGCAGCGGCAATTTCACGCGCTTGATCCGGATCAAGGCGTGGCCCGCCCCGAGAACGCCAGTCTCATGCAGCAGGAGCAACCGATGACCCCGACCAGACGCGCCCCGTCACTTTCGCCGCTGATCTTCGCCTTTATCGTTGCGGGCACTGTCGCTCCGGCGAGCGCAGATTCCCTGTCGAAGTTGGTCGACGTTAGCGACGGAGACCGTCTCGCCCACACGCTTTGCGTCAATTGCCACGTGGTGGATACGAACAGTCCCGTGATCCGCACGGATCGCGTCCCGTCATTTTCCTGGATCGCCAATCAGAAGGGCCTGACTGCCAACACGCTGCCGGCATGGCTGAGCACATCGCATGAAAGAATGCCGGACTTTGGGCTCAGCCGGGAGGAAATCCGCAAGGTCTCCGCTTACATAATGAGCCTGAAGACACCATGACCTCACTGCAGCTCCTTGCCGCGCGGGTTCCGCGCTACACCAGCTATCCCACCGCCCCCCATTTCAGCCATGCCGTACAGGGACCACTGTATCAGTCGTGGCTCGAGGCCCTGCCCGCCGGGACGCCGATCTCGCTCTACCTCCACATTCCCTTTTGCGATACGCTTTGCTGGTTCTGCGCCTGCCACACCACCGTGGTGAACCACTACGCACCCGTGGAGGAATATTGCAGGTTACTCCAGACAGAAATCGAAACCGTGGCCACGCTGATCGGGCGCCGTCAGCCGGTAACCCATATCCATTGGGGCGGCGGCTCGCCGACCTTGCTGGACGGCGCGGACATGCGCCGGTTGACCGCCCTTCTCCATGAGCGTTTCGATGTCGCAGCGACGGCGGAAATCGCGGTGGAGATCGATCCGCGCGGCTTTGATGCACGCCTGGCCAGGACGCTGGCTGACTGCGGCGTCAACCGTGCCAGCATTGGGCTTCAGGACTGCGATCCCAAGGTTCAGCGCGCCATCAACCGCATCCAGACCGACGACGAATTGCGCAACGCGGTATCCCTGCTGCGTCAGAATGGCATCGACAGGATCAATCTGGACCTTGTTTACGGCCTTCCCTATCAGACAAGCGCGGGGCTGGACCGGAATATCGATGTGGCCCTGGAATTGGAGCCCAGCCGGGTCGCCCTGTTTGGCTACGCCCATGTACCCTCCTTCAAGAAGCACCAGGCACTGATTCCCGAACAGGCCCTGCCCGGCATTGAAGCCCGGTTCGCCCTCGCCCAGCAGGCAGAAAAGCGATTGCTTGCCGCAGGCTTTGAAGCGGTCGGGCTGGACCATTTCGCATGGCCCGATGACGACATGGCCATCGCGGCGGCAGACGGCACCTTACGACGAAACTTCCAGGGCTATACGAGCGACACAGCCCGTACACTCATCGGCTTTGGAGCATCGGCCGTCAGCATGTTGCCGCAAGGCTATGCACAAAACGCCACCACCGTGGCGAACTATCGCGAGGCACTTGAGGCCGGGTTTCTGCCGATTTCCAAGGGATTTGTTCTGAGTCCCGAAGACCGGCTGCGGCGGCATGTCATCGAACAGATCATGTGTTTCCTGAAGGTGGACCTGGCTGCCTGCTGCACAGCGTACGATCTGCCCATTGATGCATTGGACTGGGCATTACCGGCGCTGGCGCCACTGTCCAACGCCGGCGCCGTTTCGATCGAGGGCCGCACGATCCTGGTCAGCCCGGCCATGCGCGCCGCGTCCCGTCTGGCTTGCGCAGTATTCGATGCCTATCTGGAAACGAACAAGGCCACGCATTCTCTTTCGGCCTGAAGGCTGGAGCGATTTTGATCCATCGCAATGCGCCAAAGCTGGCGATGCTGCTTCATAGTCCCGACGAGGACAATGCATGCGTTACTATTTTCATATCCGCACCGAGGCTGGCCTGATCCCGGACGAGGAAGGCACGGAACTGACCGGCCTTGAACAGGCCAGGGAAGAAGCCCTTACCAGCGCCAGGGATCTGGCGACCGAATTCCCGCCGGGCAGCGAAGGCGTCTCGCTGAAATCCGTCGAGGTGATGGACGAAGTTTCACGTACGGTATTTTGCGCGCCGATTTTCTAAGGCGTACAGCCTTCTGATTCGTGCTATCCATGCCTGCTGGTTTCCATATCAGCACTTACATGGACGTTTGAGGGTTCGATGACATCAAACCTTGTGACATCGCTGATCTATGTCAGCCGCAAGACGCTGCCCGCGCCGAAGAACGCCGAGGCCGTCAACGATATTCTTTTGGTGTCGCGGCAGCGGAACAAATCGCTGCAGGTCACAGGCGCCCTGTTTTCGGCATCCAGCACATTCGCCCAGTTCATCGAAGGACCGAAACCGGCCATTGACCAGTTGATGGAGAGCATCACGCGCGATGCCCGTCATCGCGACGTGAAGGTCGTGTCGGTCAAAGATGACGTTCCGCGCAAGTTTCCCGATTGGACCATGGCCTATTCCGGCGATGAACATTACATGGACCGTCACATCAGCCGACTGTTCGAGGCGCTTCCCGGCGGACTATTCAAGGAACAACTCGGGCAACTCGAGGCATTGATGGTGGAGTTCGGGAAAAGGGCGGCAACGGACCCCGCTCGCAGGTCGTGAGGAGCCTGCAATGGTGGGCCCGCCAGAAACCACATACTTGAATTTAGACCAAGAAATCAAATGCTTGTCTGGTGTGGACATGAGCAATACCAACATACATGCCAACAGGAGTGCATTCGATAGCGCGCGATGATCTGCTGGCTGATGGATGCGGTCGATAGGAAGGTAATTGCGGGTTCCCGGCAGATCTCCCTGTCCCCCCCACAATCGACGATGGTCTGTTTTGATAGGACTTTCAAAACCGGTATGAAAGGCTGATGCCCGCAAACCGTTTGAAAATGCGCATACCTGGGAAGATAGCGTCCGAGATCGGCTGCAAAATCGTCTCAGGCCGGCTCAAGCCAGGCTGCCTTTTGGACGGTGAGATAGAGGCCAGCGGAGATCGCAACGTGTCGCGGTCCGCCTATCGGGAAGCGATCCGCATCCTGGTGGCAAAAGGGCTGGTCCAGTCCCGTCCCAAGATCGGCACCCGGGTGACCGAGACAAGCCAATGGCATTTGCTGGACCCGGATGTACTGAACTGGATTTTTGTCCGGGAGCCGCCGCGCGGCCTGCTCGTCAGTCTGTTTGAATTGCGCAAGCTGGTAGAACCTGAGGCTGCCGCCCTGGCGGCGGGACGGCGATCCCTGGAACAGTTGAACAGGATGGGCGCGGCCCTGGAAGTTATGGCGCATGAAACATTGCATACCGAGCGGGGCCGAAGTGCCGACCAGGACTTTCACGCCATTCTCCTGGCGGCCTCTGCAAACCCTTTCCTGGTCTCCCTTAGCAGCAGCGTGACGGCAGCGGTAACCTGGAGCACCATGTTCAAGGAACGTACGCAGCGGCTGCGCCGGGACGCGGTGCCCGACCATATCAAGATCTATGAAGCAATTGCCGCCCGAGATCCGGCGGCGGCCCGTTCGGCCATGATCGAATTGATCGATCTGGCCTTCACCGATGCCGTGCAGCTGCGCCGCAAGGCCGGCGCAGCATCGCGCCGGCCTCGTGGATAGGCGCTAGTTCACCATCACGACTGCTACCGACCGCGGCGGAAGGTCGAACACCGCCTTGCCCTCCGCGCTGCCGCCCTTGTAGGCGACAGGATGGATGGTATCGGGCTTATCGAAGGTATTGTGGGTGTCCATGGCCGGACCCGTCAGTATCTGACCCTTGCCCGTGCCTGTCAGGTTCGTGACGAGATGCGCAGGCTTGTTCGGGTCGGTATTGACCAGCGCCAGCCAGAGCTTGCCATCCTTTCCCCGCGCCACGGAGACGTCCACCATGGGAACATCCTTTGTATATTCCGGACCGGATGTGCTGGCGGCGAGCGGGGTCGCTTCCATGAAGGGCTGGTACATGTCGAAGACATGGTAGGTCGGCGTCAGCAGCATCTTCGGGCCGTCGGTCAGAATCATGGCCTGCAGCACATTGACCATCTGCGCGATTGCAGCCAGCTTCACCCGGTCGGTGTGGCGATGAAAAATGTTAAGCGATAGTGCCGCCACTTCCGCATCCCGCAGCGCGTTCTGCTGGAACAGGAAACCGGGGTGACTGCCCGGTTCCTGGGTGTACCAGGAGCCCCATTCGTCCGCATAGAGTGCGACTTTCTTGTCGGGGTCATACTTGTCCATGATGGCGCTGACATCGGAGAGATAGCCTTCCATCTTCATGGTCAGCGCCAGTTCTTCCCGCCAGCGATCCTCACCAAATCCTGTTGCCGGACCCTTGGACCGGCCATTGTCCGGCATGGCGTAGTAATGGAAGCTCAGCGCCTGCAGCCTGCCGCCGCCTTTCATCATCGCCTCGGTAAAGGCCTTGTAGTCCCCGATATTGCCGCTGCCACCGCTGGCAACCTTCACCATGCCCATGGAAGCAGGCGCGCCCACAAAGGTTGAGTAGCGCGCATTGATCGAGGCGGAATACTCCCCGCTCATGTTGCCGCCGCAGCCCCAGGTCTCGTTTCCGATGCCCAGATATTTGAGCTGCCAGGGCTTGTCGCGGCCGTTGGCGCGCCGTTCATTCGCCAGCGACGCGTCTTCGCTGGAGGTCATGTATTCGACCCATTGCGCCGAATCGTAAGGCGACAGCGAACCGACATTCATCGAGACATAGGGATCGGCGCCGATCAGTTCGGCGAAATCCATGAATTCGTGGGTGCCAAAGGCATTGTTGTCCGTCACCCCGCCCCAATGGACATTGATGCGGGTCGGGCGCTTGGCGCGCGGACCGATGCCGTCACGCCAGTTGTAGAGGTCGGCAAAGCAACCGCCCGGCCAGCGCACCACCGGCACATGGATTTTCTTCAGTGCCGCCACCACATCACTGCGATAACCGCGGATATTGGGGATCTTGCTGTCTTCGCCCACCCAGATGCCGCCATAGATGCCTGTCCCCAGATGTTCCGCGAACTGGCCATAGATATGGCGGTCGATCACGGCACCGGCCTTCGCCATATCGACCGTTACGCGCACTGTTGCCGTCTGTGCGGCTGCTGGTGTTACCAGCGCCAAAGCCAGAAGGCCGCCGGATATCGTTTTTCTCATAAAATCTCCTGCTGAATGATTGGCCGGCGTTCACGCCTGCCCTACACAAGCCCGTTTCTGCTGATGCGAAGCGCGACGCCATAATCGTGCGTGGTTTGTGCCGGCACGTCGGGCACCTGGCAATTGGACTTCAAAGAGTGCCAGCTTGCCCGAAACGGGCCGGACGCTATCGCATCCGCCGCGGTCTCCCCAAAGGGTGCAGCCGCGCCCGCCAAAGCCATGGCGCTTCTGTGCAAAAGTTCGCGCTTAGACAATGTCATCGGCCTCACTTTGGCGGATCGAAAGACAGGGAATTGCTGAAGAAAGGCATCACGAAATCCTGGAAGCGGAATGCCACGTCGCTGGTATGGGTGCCGGGATAGACCGTGAAGGTATTTGCGATGCCATACTTGTCCAACGCCTCATGCAGTTTTCCCGTATCGGTGCGCAGGCTGTCCTTGTCGCCGACATCCAGCGCAATGGCGCGATAGCGGCGCAAATTCCCGACATACTGGTCCACAAAACCCAGCGGCGCATTGGCGGCCCATTTGGCCAATACCGCCTGCTGGTCCTCGCCCACCGGCAGGTCGAGATAGAGCGGCGGTTTTTTGGGATTGGGCGACCAGGCGGCCGCGCTGGCCAGTTGCGCCCGCAGGAAGAAGGGCAGCTTGGCGGAATCTGCGGGCGTGCTCACGGCGGCCAATGCCGCCTCATCTTCAGGCTTGAAGACGCCGGCAGCCCGTGCCGACAAACAGCACGGGCTCATGATGTACAGACTGCCGAAGACATCGGCATGCTTCATGCCGATGCGGCTGGCGCCATAGCCGCCCATGGAATGCCCTACCAGGCCGCGGCTTTCGCGCGCGGCCAGCGTGCGGTAATGGGCGTCGATATACGTCACCAGGTCGTGCGCGACGAAGTTCTCGAAATCCCCGGTAGTGACCGAGCTGGAATACATCGACCCGTTATGCACGGTCTTGGAATCCGGCAGGACCACGATCATCTCCTTCGCGCCCTTTGCAAAGGCGCCCTCGATGGTCTGGGGCACATGGATTTCCTGGCTCCACTGCTCGGCGCCGATGGAATAGCCGTGCAGCGCATAGACCACCGGATAGCGGCGCGTCTTGCTGGTGGCATAGCTGGGCGGCAGGAACACCAGGACGTCGCGATCCGCCGCGTCGCCTTCCAGGCTGCCTTCCAGCGATACGCCATGGACCTTAATATGCTCCACGATGTCGGGGCGTGCACCCGGAACGACATCGGGCACATCGTTCTTGACCTGCGCGGAGGCTGATGCCGCCAGCGCGGCGCCCAGCAAGCCCAGCACGGCAAACATCATTCTGGACAAGACGTCACCCCTCTCAATCGCCCGGCGTCGTCGATCGGTACGCTCATGAACTGTATACCGAACAGCAGCCTTTTTGTTTTGTCTGAGTTTATTGATTCCAGCGGGCAAGACAACGCCACACCTGCGCAAAAGCGCGTTGCAATGCAGCATTTGCAGGCCTTCAGCGCATCAGCGGATTTGTCTGACAATACATTTCCAAACATCGCGTCGGCGACTAGGATCGCCACAAACATAAATTATGGGGAATGCATGTCTGGGGATATGACGGATCTTAGTCGCCGCGGAGCGATGCTTCTGACAGCCGGCGGCGCAGCGCTCGCCACCACCGCGCACGCTGCCGATGGCACCAAGACCGCCGCACACCAGGAACCCGGCAATTGCACCACGCCACGCTCGGCCATTGCCGACACCCAATATGGCAAGGTGCGTGGCTACCTGGATGGTGGCGTCTTTACCTTCAAGGGCGTGCCCTATGGCCAGGATACGGGCGGCGCCAATCGCTGGCTGCCCGCCAAGCCGCCCGAACCCTGGCAGGGCGAACGGCACACCCTGATCTATGGTGCCAATTGCCCGCAGAATCTGCACGACTTCAAGTCGATCGAAACCTCGTTCCTGTTCGACTGGGATGACGGGTACGTCGGCGAGGACATGCTGAAACTGAACATCTGGACCTCCAGCCTGTCCGGGAAAAAGCCGGTGATGGTCTATTTCCATGGCGGCGGGTTCTCGTTCGGCTCGGCCTATGAGCTGCCCTCACATGAAGGCGCGCAGATGGCGCGGCACCACGATGTGGTACAGGTCTCGGTCAATCACCGCCTCAATGCGCTGGGGTTTTTGGATCTGTCGGAAATCGGCGGCGCGGAGTATGCGGAGTCCGCCAATGTCGGCATGACCGATCTTGTCGCCGCCTTGCGCTGGGTGCGGGACAATATCGCGAATTTCGGCGGCGACCCCGATCGGGTGATGATCTATGGCCAGTCCGGCGGTGGCTCCAAAGTCACCTGCCTTATGGGCATGCCTTCGGCGCGCGGCCTGTTCCATACCGCCTGCGTGCAATCCGGCGGCGGCGGAAATTTTGCCGACGCCGAACAATCGCGCGCTCTGGCGCGGCAGTTGATGACAGAGCTGGGCCTGGGCCCCAAGGACGTTGCCAGCCTGCAAAAAACCGAATGGTCAAAATTATGGGCCGCCGGTCAGGCCGCCGTTGCAAAGGTCAACGGCCCCCTGCCGCCTGGTGCTTTCTTTCCGCCCAGTTCGGTGCGCCGCGCCGGATGGGCGCCCACCATGGATGGCCATGTCGTGCCAGTGCGCCCGTTCTTTGACGCGGCCCCCGAATTATCGAAGGACATTCCCCTCATCATTGGGTCCGTCAGCGAGGAGGGTTACGGCTATCGTTCCAATCCCACCGAAACCGAATGGCGCGCGACGCTGACCAAAACCTATGGCGCGGACAAGGCCAACCGGCTGGTGGACGCCATGAAGGCAGCCAACCCCGGCAAGGCCATTCGTACCCTGTCCTATGGCGTGGCGGGGCTGGCGCAGCGCAACAATGTGGAGCGCATGATCGGTTTGAAACATACGATGGGCGGCGCGCCGGTCTATCAATACTGGTTTACCTGGCAGTCGCCGCAGCTCGATGGCGTGTGCGGCGCCTGGCACACATCGGAGCTGGCCTTCTGCTTCGACAACACCAAGCGCTGTGAACAGGGCACCGGCAACACGCCGGAGGCGCAGGCGCTGGCCAAAAAGATGGCGACGGCCTGGGCCAACTTCGCCGCCACCGGCAATCCCGGCATCGGCTGGATGCCGACCAATCCGCAACGCATGCAGACCATGGTCTTCGACAACAAGGTTCGTATGGTGGACGATCCGCATGGTGACGTCCGGCGGATCATCAAGGCCTAATATTTCAAGGTCCGGCCAAGCCTGCCGCCAGAACGCCTGTCGCGGCCGCACCTGCGAGATCACGGCTTCTCAATCCCTCTATGCCCTGCTCCCTTATTTTCTTTGCGTGTTTAAGAGTTAGCGTTACCATTTCCCGGCCTCGGGCCAACCGGACGGCGAAGCGGCTAGACTGCAAAACAAGAACAAGCCCGCATGGGCAGAGGGAGAAACGATGCGCCGCATTCTGGGGCTCCGCTGGCTGACGATCGCATTGATCATGGTCGGGGCCATGGTCAATTTCCTGTCGCGCCAAACCTTGTCGATCGCGGCGCCAACCGTCATTGCCGACCTGCACATCACCACCCAGCAATATGGCTGGATTACCTCGGCCTTCCAGGGCGGCATCATGCTGCAGCCCGCGGTGGGCTATATCATCGACGTTATGGGTGTGAAGTCGGGCTTCGCGCTGTTCGCCTTCCTGTGGTCGGTGATTTGCATGGCGCATGGACTGGCCGGCAGCTGGCACGTGCTGGCGGGCCTGCGTGGACTGTTGGGCTTCGCCGAAGGTGCCTTTTCGCCCGGTGGCCTCAAGGTCGTTTCGGAATGGTTTCCTGCCAAGGAACGTGGCCTGGCGGGCGGGCTTTATAATGTCGGACCATCATTGGGCTCGATGCTGGCGCCGCCGCTGGTGGCCTGGGCGATCCTCAATTATTCCTGGCAAGCCTCCTTCGTCATTGTCGGCCTGATCAGCCTGGCATGGGTGGGATTGTGGCTGCTGTTTTACCGCCCAGTTCGCCAGCACCCGGCACTTTCGCCGGAAGAACGCGACTATATCGTTTCCGGGCAGGAGGATTTCCTGCAAGCCTCGGACACGAAGCCGTCGATCCTGTCGATCCTCAAGCGGCGCAATTTCTGGGGCATTGCCATCCCCCGCTTCCTGGCAGATCCAACCTGGGGAATGCTGTCCTTCTGGGTGCCGCTGTACCTGACGAGCGTGCGACATTTCGATCTCAAGCATATCGCGCTTTATGCCTGGCTGCCCTTTCTGGCGGCGGACCTGGGCTGCATCTTCGGACCCAGCGTGGTGCTTTTTCTGCAGAAGCGCGGCCTGGACCTGATCGACGCGCGGCGCTGCGCCTTTACCCTGGGTGCATTCATGATGATCGGCGTGGCGTTCACTGGCGTGGTCAAGGATCCGCTGATGGCCGTGGCGCTGATCAGCCTGGCGGGTTTCGCCCATCAAACCCTGTCCGTCACCATGATCACTATGGCCACGGACCTGTTCCCCCGCAATGAAGTCGGCACCGTGGCCGGCATGGCCGGCACCTGCGCCAACTTTGGCATCCTGATCTTCACGCTGGAGTTGGGACAACGGATTGACCAGATCGGCTATACGCCTGTTTTCATGCTGCTGGCGGCTTTGGATATTGTTGCCGCCATCGTCGCCTGGACCGTAATACGGAAGCCCGCCCGTGCCTGACATCACAAACCCGATCCTCAAAGGCTTTAACCCCGATCCCTCCATCCTGCGCGTGGGCGACGATTACTACATCGCCACGTCGACCTTCGAGTGGTTTCCCGGGGTGCAGATCCATCATTCCAGGGATCTGGTGAACTGGCGTCTGCTGACACGGCCGCTCCGGCGCGCCAGCCAGCTCAACATGCTGGGCGACCCCGATTCCTGCGGTGTCTGGGCACCCTGTCTTTCGCACGACGGACAGCAATTTTACCTGACCTATACCGACGTGAAGCGCTATGGCCGTACGTCAGTGGGCGGGGCCGGCGGCGCATCCCTGCGCGACTTCCACAACTACCTGGTCACGGCAAAGACCATCGACAGCGAATGGTCAGATCCCATTCATATCAACAGCAGCGGTTTTGATCCGTCGCTGTTTCACGACGAGGACGGCAAGAAGTGGTTCGTCAACATGTTGTGGGATCACCGCCCTGGACAGAACCGCTTCGCGGGCATCGTGGCGCAAGAATATTCCACGAAGGAAAAAAGGCTGATCGGCAAGCGGGTGAATATCTTCAAGGGCACACCGCTGGGCCTGACCGAAGCGCCGCATCTCTACAAGCGCGGGGGATACTATTATCTGCTCACGGCGGAGGGCGGCACGGCATGGAACCACGCCGTCACCATGGCGCGTGCCAGGAACCTTCTTGGGCCGTATGAGCTGCATCCCGACACTTACATTATCAGCGCCCGCAACCGTCCCGGCGCGCCCCTGCAGCGCGCCGGGCATGCCGATCTTGTGGAAACACAGGATGGCGACACCTACATAGTTTATCTTTGTGGCCGGCCGCTGAAGAACCGGGGCCGTTGCACGCTGGGCCGCGAGACCGCGATCCAGAAAATGCAGTGGCGCGATGACTGGCTTTACACCGAAGGTGAGCCGGGAATGCCGCAACTGAAGACACCGGCGCCTGACTTGAAGCCGCACCCTTTCCCGCCGGCGCCGGCGCGTGACGAGTTTGATGCGCCAACCCTGGCCATGGATTTCCAATGGCTGCGCACGCCTTACCCGGAAACCATCTTCAGCCTGACGGCGCGGCCGGGATATTTGCGGCTCTATGGCCGCGAAACTATCGGCAGTGTCTTTACCCAAGCGCTGGTGGCGCGGCGCCAGCAGGCGCATTGCTACAGTGCCGAGACCTTGCTGGATTTTGAGCCGGCGCATTTCCAGCAGGCGGCAGGACTTGTCTGTTATTACGGCGCCAACAAGTTTCATTACCTGCATGTCAGCCACGATGACGCGCATGGCAACCATTTGCGTGTGATGTCAGCCTTGCCTGACGCGCCTGTTGGCGATGCCTTCACCCCGCCCATTCCGGTTCCGCCGGGGCCCATCGGATTGCGGGTGGACGTGGACCAGGAGTGGCTGGCATTTTCGTACCGCATCGGCGGCGGCGCCTGGCAACGCCTGCCCGAGACGTTCGATGCCTCCATTCTGTCCGATGAGGCCCATATGCCCGGCACGGCGAATTTCACCGGTGCTTTTGTCGGCATGGCTTGTCAGGACATGGCCGGCACCGGCGCGCATGCCGACTTCGATTATTTCCTGTATCGCGAATAAGGGGCACTTCGCTCAATCGGCTTCGACAGCGACACAGGGTTGGCCCGGTGTGTCGGCAGTAAAGCAGAACAACCCGCCGGCCAGGGGCTGGCCTGCCAGGGCGGTCGCATCCAAACCCTTGCGCGCGGTTGTGGCGTACACCGTCTTGAGGTCGGGGCCGCCAAAGGCCAGCTTGGTGACATTGGCGACCGGGAAACTGACTGTCTGTTTCAGCAGGCCTTGCGGAGAATAACAACGCACGCCCCAACCCCCGAACAGACCGGTCCAGACACAGCCTTCCCGGTCCACAACCGGGCCATCGGGATAGCCGCCACCATTCTCGATTTCCACAAAGACGCGTTTGTTGGCCAGCCCGCCGTCCTGATCCAGGTCGAAGGCATAGATGCGCCGCGTCAGGGTGTCCGTGTGATAGAGCACTCGCCCATCGGGACTGAAGGCCGGCCCGTTGGTAATGACATAACCGGAATCCATGACCGATAGCGCGCCGCGATGGAAGCGGTAGAGCTTCCCGCTGGGCTGGGCCTCGCCGTCATCCATGCTGCCGAACCACAGCCGCCCCTGTGTATCGACCGCGCCGTCATTCAGGCGGTTACCCGGGCAGTCGGGCTCCACCGCACGCATCATGGCAAAGCTGCCGGTGGCGGGATCGAAATCCAGCAGGCCGGCCTTGGTGCCGGCGATGAAATGTCCATTGGCCAGAGGCGCGAGGAACCCCACTTGCGAAGGTGCCGGCCAGCTTCGCGAGGGCGCGCCGGCAGGATCGAAGCGATACACCATGTTCTGCTTGATGTCGGTGAACCATACACCGCCGCCCCACCAGAGCGGGCCCTCACCCAGGCTGCATTGCAGCGGCCAGACACACGCGACATCCAGCGAGGTCAGTCCCATCCCGCATCGATCCAATAGCCGTGGCCCGTACACATGCGTCCGTCATCGGAGGCCAGGAACAGCACCAGCGACGCGACGTGATCTGGCGTGATGCGCGCTTTCAGGCACTGCTTGTCCACGATATCCGCCTCGCCTTCCGGCGTGTACCACTTCAGCTGACGCGGCGTTTTCACATTGCCGGGTATGACCGCGGTCACCCGGATATTGTCGCCACCCAGCTCCCGCGCCAGCGCCCGGGTCATGCCTTCAATGCCAGCCTTGGCGGTTTCGTAGAGCACAAGATCCGGCAAACCCAAGTGCCAGGAAATCGATCCGAAGTTGATGATGGCCCCACCGCCGCGCTGCTTCATGCCCGGCGCCACCGCCTTGGCGGCGAACAGCATGTGCCGCAGATTGACCGCCATGCGTTCGTCCCAATAGGCCGGTGTGACGTCTTTCAGGGCATGTCGGTCGTCATTGCCGGCATTGTTGACCAGCACATCAATGCCGCCCAGCGCGTCGAAAAACTTTTCCAGCGCGGGGATGTCGGTGAGGTCAAGGCGGTGAAAGACAGGCTTGATAGGCGCATCCGCCAGCCGCGCGATCAGCGCGCCGCTTTCCTGCTCCAACAGGTCCACGAAAATCGTCTCTGCGCCCTGGCGGGCAAAGGCTTCCACCAGCCCGGCGCCGATGCCTGAGCCGCCACCGGTAATGACCACGCGCTTGCCGGCAAGGCTGGGATAGATCGCCGAAGCGGCGCGCCTTGCCGCATCATGGGCGGACGTTGGGAAAACATCTGTCATGGCGGGTCTCGAAGGGTGGTTGCGTTACCATAACACAGCCTCGTCCCTGTCAAGACTTGGACGAAGGCGCCTTGCGACGGATAGCCGGTGCTTGTGGCGCCGCGCCAGCAGGGCGCATTGAAGATTCCCGCTCAACCAGTGAGAACTTGACCACCTTGTGCGTCACCGCCGGTGGTGTGCCCGCGCGCCGTCTGCGGACCTGTTCGATCAGCATCCGTACCGCCTCGCGTGCCATGTCGGCGATGGGCTGCCGCACCGTGGTCAGCTCGGGCCACACCGTCGTGGCCAATGGGGTATCGTCAAAACCCGCCACCGCCAGGTCGCCCGGCACATCCAGTCCCTTGCGATGGGCCACCGCCATGGTGGCGGCCGCCATCTCGTCATTGGAAGCGAAGATGGCGGTGGGCTTGTAGCCCGACAGCAACATCTCAGCCGCCGCGAGACCGGAACGGTATTTGAAATAGCCCTGCGCCACCTGGTCGGTGCCGATCGACAGGCCCGCTTCGGTCATGCCCTCGACATAACCGCGAAGGCGCTGGCCGCTGGCCGTCTGGTTGGGATGGCCGTTGATGAAGGCAATGCGGCGATGCCCCAGGGCGAGCAGGTACCGGGTCATGGCGCGGGCAGCCTCGAAATCATTGATGCTCACTGCGGAGATGCCGGCCGCCGGGCGACCCGAGGCCACCAGCACGGCGGGAAGGCCGGCTTCGACAACCGCCGCCAGCGCTTCCTCGGAATCGCATAACGGTGGGACAAGGATCACGCCGTCAATGCCGCCCCGGACCATGTGCAGAATGGCGTCCCGTTCCTTGCCAGATCCTTCACACTCCTCGATCACCAGCTGGCAGCCGCTGATGCGGGATTGCTCCATGCTGCCCATCAGCAATTCGCTCAAATAAGCGGCGCTGGGATTGGAACAGATAAGCCCGATATGGATGGAGCCGGCGCTGGCCAGGTTGCGGGCCGCCAAGTTGGGTGAAAAACGCAGCGCCTTTATCGAGGCATTGACCCTGTCGCGCGTTTCCTCGCGCACATTGGTCCCCGAATTGATCACGCGCGACACCGTCATGGGCGAAACGCCGGCATGGCGCGCCACGTCATTGATGGTGACAACACTGCCACTTCGGCGGGTGTTCTTGCGGGCCAAAAATTGTCTCCTCCTGGCCAGTACTAGCAAACCTTCGGTGAAATGGACATACAGCTTCGCGCCTGGATTGACCTCGACGACCCTCACGGAATGTCGATTTCCGAGCTATTTTGCGGACTGTTCCAGGGCGCCATGGGGATGACGCGCCGGTCACGCCCGTACGGGCGGCGGTAGCACCCAGAAATTGCCGGCGTTTCATCCTTCGGCTTTCATCGATCTGTTCAAGGACATGGGAAATTCTTTCCGCAAGACCTATCACAGCATCTTGAATTCCGGGTCGAGCCGTTCCTTCACCGCCGCCTCGTTCAGGCCGATACCGATGCCCGGCACATCGGGCACCGGCAGAAAGCCTTCGGCGTCCAGTTTCACCGGCTCGCACAATTCCGTAAAATCCCTATTCTGATACTGGGTGAATTCCTGCACCAGCAGGTTGGGAATCACGGCGCAGACATGGGTGATGCCCAGGGTGCCCAGTGGTGTGCAAACCCCATGCGGCGCAAGCGGCACGTTATAAGTCTCGGCCATGGCGGCGATCTTGAGACCCTCCATCAGCCCGCCGGTCTTGGTGAAGTCGGGCTGCAGGATGGAAAGCGCCTGCTTTTCCAGATAGGGGCGAAAGCCGTATCGGGTATAGATATTCTCGCCCGCCGCGATCGGCACCCGCGTATTGTTGCGAATGCGCAGCATGGATTCGACATTGTCGCTGGGCACCGGCTCCTCGACCCATAACGGGCGATAGGGCTCGACCTGGTTGCAGATCTGGATGCCGGTCTCGGTGTCATAATGAGCATGGCATTCCAGCCCGATCTCGACATCCTTGCCTAGTTCCTTGCGGAAACCGGCGAAGAAATTGACCACGTCATCCACCTGATTGTTGGTCATGTGCAGATGATAGGGCCGCGTCGGCTCATAGCCTTTTTTGATCGACCAGCTGTCGTCGGAATAATCCAGCCCGACCTTCACCACCTTGGTTTTCGTCTCGGCTAGCACCTGGCGCGCAATGGCGGGATTGGCGGCGTGCAGATAGACCGGCACGCGGTCCCGCATCTTGCCCCCCATCAGATGATGGATGGGAAGGCCGAACGCCTTGCCCGCCAAGTCCCACAACGCCATCTCCACGCCGCTGACGGCGGTCAGGTATGGCCCGCCCTGGCCATGCACGAACATTACCGACGGCGCGCCGCCCAGATTGACTTTGTGATAACCCCAGAAGCCCGCCAGGATTCCCTGGATGTCGAGGGGGTCGCGCCCCTTCAGCATGACATTGAAATTGTTGTTGATGATGTATTCGGTGCCGACGGAGTCCACGCACTCACCGGTGCCGGTCAGCCCCTCCTCGGTATAGATGCGCACAAAGCGGCTGTTGAAGCCGTTCCGCAGGCGGATGGCGCGCACCTCGCGAATCCTGAGCCTGGGGACGCGGCTGGTGCCGGCCGCCTTGGCGTCGGCCATCAGCGCGGCATAAAAGCCGGCGCCCAGAAAAGAGCGGCGATCCATCAGTCCCTCCCCTACTCAAACTAAAGCACGGCAATTCTGTTAGCGCTAACGATTTTGCTTGCCGTAGATCGCTCTGATGAGATTATTCCTCATTGGGATGATTGGGGAAACGGCGATGAAAAATCTGGCACGCGCAACCGCTATGGCCTTCGCACTTGCAACACCGGCCTTGACGTCCGCCTGGGCGCATGAGGGCTTCCTCAGTCCCGCTGAAGTCATCCATGACACGCCGGAATGGAAAGGCGAACGCTTCGCCGATGGCCGTCCGAAAGTGCCGGACGCCATCCTGGATCGCATGAAAAACGTCACCCTGGAGGAAGCCTGGGCCACCCTGCGCTATGCCGGCTATGAGCATCAGTACGAAGACGGCTGGGCCACCCTTTATCCCGACAAGATTCTGGTCGGCCGCGCCCTCACCTCCAGCTGGATTCCCGGGCGCCTGGATTTACAGAAAGTGATCGAGGCCGACGGCAAGGTGGAGGGACGCAAAGGCGGACCCAATGCCTGGCCGGTCGACATGCTGCAACAGCGCGACGTCTATGTCAGCGATCATTTCGGATTGAAGGTGGACGGGCCATCCATCGGCGACAATGTCGGTAACGCCATCTATGCCCGCTCCGGCAACGGCATCGTCTATGACGGGGCGGTGCGCGACATCAATGGCCTGAAGGAACTGCCCAATTTCGTCGCCTTCTATCGCGCCTATGACCCGTCGCATCATTTCGGCCGCATCGGCGATGAAGGCCGGCCGCTCAACTCCACCATGACCGCCATCAACAGCCCCACCCGTATCGGCCATGCCGCGGTCATGCCGGGCGATGTGGTGCTGGGCCGCGACGGCGGGGTGATCTTCATTCCGCCGCAGCTGGCCATGAAGGTGGTGCAGGAATCCGAGCGCACCCGGCTGCGCGACATTTTCGGGCATCAGCGGCTGAAGGAACAGAAATACACCGCCGGCCAGATCGACCGCGGCTGGACCCCGGAAATCGAAGCCGACTTCACCCAATGGATGAAGGATAATATCGACAAGCTGCCGGTGAACCATGCCGCGATCCAGGAATTCCTGGATTTGCGCGCCAACCGGTCTTCAAAGAAATAAGGGCGGCGAGGAAATAATCAGGCCTTCGCCACCGCTTCAACGCGGGAGACAGACGATGCAAAGCTTCTGGAAGACAGCGGGCCGCGCTGCCCTGGGGCTGGCAATCCTGCTGGGCGCTGGTGGTTTTATCGCCGGTCTTGATGGCGCCTGGGCGCAAGGCGCTGCGCCGGTCAAGAAGATCGTCTTCTGGGCGGGACCCAAGGAGCATGGCGCCCCCGGCCGGCATGAATATGAGCGCGACCTGACCGAGCTGGCCTGGCAACTGGAGCACGCCACCAATCTGCGCGGCGTGAAAGCGGTGGTGAAGGTCGTCACCAAGCCGCCCAGGGACATCAGCGAACTGGACGATGCCGACGCCCTGGTGGTCTTTGGCAATGGCGCCTGGCTTAAAAGAGAGACCGGCATCCTCTTCCCGCAGGACCAGGATACCGATGGACGCACCTACGATGCGGAGCATTCGGACTGGTTGAACAAGCTTGATGCGGTGATCAAGCGGCGGAAGATGGGCCTGGCGATCTTCCACTACACCATGTGGGTGGACAACTGGGTCGGCAAACGCTTCCTGATGGACTGGTTCGGCGGCAACTGGCTGCCCTATTCCTCGCACAATCCGGTGGACACCTGGACCGTGTCGCCCCTACCCGTGCGCCACCCGATTCTCAATGGCGTGCAGCCCTGGACCTATCGTGACGAAATGTTCTCGCGCTATTTCCTTTATCACGATCCGCGGCGCACCGAATTGCTGCAGGCCATGCCGGCCACCGCCAGCAATGGCGGGCCCGATCCGGTGTCCTGGATCTTCAACCGTCCCGATGGCGGCCGTTCTTTCGTGTGGGGCGGGTCGGACTTCCACGACAATATGCACAGTATTGCGGCGTACCGGAAATACCTGCTGAACGGCATTGCCTGGATCGCCGGCCTCGACGTGCCGGCAGAAGGGGTCAATGCACCGGCACCGCCTGCGGATGATCCGCCCATTCCCCCGTACCAGCCGGGACGCGACAGGCCTGGGCCGACAGCACCCACGCCCTAATGCGGCGGCCCCGTTTCCGATCGTAACTGTGAAGGCGCATCACCGACCGGCCAGACCTCCGGCCCATAATGCGGCGGCGTGCTGCCAAACTCATACGCGCCCAGATCCGGCGCCTTGCCCTTGAAGCCGTCGGTGATGTTGGGCAGCACCAAGCCTTTATCGATGGCGGGTGAGCGCGGCCTGAGCCGGAAATCCAGATTTTCGGGCGGGAAGAGTTTGCGCGGATCGGTGGCATCGGTGGGTTTGACATTGACGAAGGTATCCAGCCCCACCGTGATGCTATGAGCATCCTGACCGCTGGCCTTCTGGTAGCCCGCCAGCGTGTCGTAGGCCTTTTGCACCCTGCCGCCATTGGCGCCGCCGAATGGCGGGCCATCCCAGGCGAAGTTTCCAGCCACGGGATTCGGCCCGAATCCGTTGTAATCCGATGAGGAATAGGGCGTGAAGCTTTTGACCTGGAAAATCGGCCTCTTACCGCCGTCACCCAGGATCAGATTGTTGCGGAAATGAAAGTTGGACGCCGGCCCCAGCGATCCGGCGCCGCCGATGAAAGTGTTGTTGTAAATCAGGATGCCCGACGGATTGTCCAACAGCTTCAGCGCCCCGGTCGCAACATTGTTGTAGGCAATATTGCGATAGATATAGGCCGGCCCGCCGAAGATCGGCTGGACGCTGTAAGCCAGATGCGCCGTGTTGGCGCAGCGGTTGTCGAACGCCCGCATATTGTGGACGCCACCATCCAGCTCGATGCAATTGTCGGTGATGTTGAACATGTCATTGCCGTAAAAATCCACCGAGGCGCCATATTCTCCCGGCTTGTCGCTGGGATTGCCGAACGTGGCATGGTCAATCGCGTCATGAAAATTGGCGATATAATTGTGCGCCACGACATGGCCCTGGCCATAGACCTTCACGGCATATTCGCTGGTGAGGGGTGCGGGAAAGCCGGGGTATTTGGCCCATACATCCGTGCCAATCCAGCTGGTGATACGCTCTGGGTCGTGGCGGCCCAGGAAGACGTTATTGGCGATATAAAAGTCCTTGGACTTTGCCCAGTCATCGCGCACCACGCGCCCGACATTGTCAGCCCGGCTGTTGATCAGCGTGAAGCCGTCGGCGCCTAGGATGTCCTTGATGCCCAGCAGGAAGCCAACATTGGTGTTGCGCACGGTAATGCCGTCGAAATAATTGTAGCTAGCGGCGAGCATGTTGAAGAGAGTGTCGTTGCCATTTCCATCAAACACCACTTCGCCGTCACCGGCCGCCTTGATCACGATAGGCTTGTCCGGCGTGCCGCTGGCGGTGAGGTAATAGGTGCCGTCGAAAGACGTGCCGTAATTTTCAATCGTCTTGTCGAACCCGCCATAGACAAAGCGGTTGTCTTTGTAGGTGCCGGCATGGACCAGGATGACGTCACCCGGCCTGACCCGCGTCGCAAAGACATTGCCGTGGTCGCTCTCATCGGCGCCCATGTAATAGGCGGCCAGGAGGCCGGTGAATTCGTTCGGTCCCAGCGGCCCTTTATGGCTGAAGGGGTAGACGTGATAGACATGCCCGCCCGTCGCGGGCGCAGGCATCTTTCGGGTGCGCACCGTGACGGTTTTTTCCGCCTCGCCATTCACGCCATCCGGATCACGCATGGCGAAATGCACTTCATATTCGGTGTCCGGTTCAAGATTGAGCACGCTGCCGGCAAAGGCGGGTGGTACCGTATAATTGTAATAGTTGAGCCCGCCATACTGGGGCTTGGGCCCGGCAATGAACTCCCCGCCCATGCGAAACAGCGGCAGGGCATCGCGCCATTTGCCCTCCCCCGCCTTGCGGTACGTCACCGCCACGGAGGCATTGCGGTTGTCGTCGCCCGCGATCTTCCAGTCAAATCCCAGCGACAGAAGCGTCGGCCGCTCCGTGACAAGTGCGCCTGGCGTTACCGCATTGTCCGCCGCGTCTGCGCTGCCTGCCAGGGCGCACAGAACCGCCAGCGCCATGACAATTCGCTGCGCGCCGCCCCGGGCTGTGGTGGTGAAGCCCTTAGACAATGGCAAAGCCGGCAGCGGCATATGACAGGAAATTGCGCCCATTGCTCTGCACCACCGGACGACACCCCTCAGGCCGAAAAAGGCGCTAATATGACAAATTGTCAGATTCTGCCCTTGTTTTTGGCAGCGCTGCCAAGCCACTATATACGCAGAAAAAACCAAGACTTCGAGGGGGTATTATGCGGAAATCCTACGTTATGACGGGCGCAATTGTTACCGCTATCGCGCTTTCCATCTCGGGGACGACCTTCGCGGAACCGCTTGCACCGGGCAAACCGGCTGGCGTACGTGCGGCGCAGGCGGGTGACAAGGAATGGCTGATATTCGGCGGCCTCGGCGTGGCAGCTGCGATTTTTGCCATCACCACCGCTGGCGGCGGGAATAGCACGGCCCCGCAACAGGCCGTAACAGCCAGCATACCCACCACGACGTGAGGCCGTAACGCGGCCTACCGTGCGTTTTCCGGAGCTGATATCTGGATCCTTTGATGCCTTTGCTGTCATCCGCCAGAAGCGCTGGGAAAGGAATGCTAGCCGTCATAGGGTGAGATGATGGCCCCGCCCGTCCCGCCCCCCGCGATTCAGCATATGCTGACGACCGCCACGAATGCCTTGCAGAACGGCAATCTGATGGTTGCCGAAATTGCGCTGGCGCCGCTTTTCAGCGGCAAATTTCCGGCAGACCCTAACCTCCTGAATATCGCAGGCACCCTGCGGATGAATCAGGGCCGCCTTGCTGAAGCAGCCAGCCTGTTCAGCCAGGCTGCGCTGGCGGCGCCGCGCGAACCGATCTTCGCTTTCAACCTTGGAATGACGCAGTCGCGCATCGGCCGGACGCAAGACGCCGAGACGGCTCTTCGCACCGCCCTGAAGCACAAACCGGATTTTGTGCCGGCACTTTTTGAGCTGGGGGCGCTGCTGCACCGGACAGGACGGTTGGATGAGGCCGAGAAATATATTCGCCAGGTTCTCAAGCTGGCGCCGGTTCTGCCCCATGCCGATCTGGCTCTGGCCGCGATCCTGGTGGATGCGGGGCGGCCCGCCGAGGCCGAAATTGCAGCGCGCAAGGGATTGTCCGTGGCAGCCGAGCCGCGCCTCAAAGCGCAACTGGACCTGCAGCTGGCCCAGGCCCTTCGCCGCCAGCGCAAGGATGACGAAGCATTGGCAGCCCTCGACAATGCCGAAGCGATCGATGCGACTTTGCCGGGGCTCGCGCGCCACCGGGCCGAAGCGCTTCAAAACCTGAACCGCTTCGATGAAGCGGTGGCGTTATTTGAGAAGGAAATCACACGCAATCCTGCCGATGCCCGGCTGCATCACGACTATAACGCGCTGCTCTACCAGTTGGGCCGCAGCGGAGAATTCCTGAAATCCTATGACCGGGGACCGAAGAACCGCGACTTGCTGATGGGCAAGGCCTCCTTTCTGACCATGGAAAAACGGCCTTCGGAGGCGCATTCCCTGTATGCAGCGCAACTGGCGCGCGATCCGGGGGACCAGCTTGCCGCCATCGGGGTGGCCCGGTCGCTGACGGCGATGGGCCGCTATCCCGAGGCGATCGCACGCTACGAAACCTTGCTGGCGCGCCATCATGACGATGCCGGCCTGTTCGGTATCGCCGCCGAACCTGCGCTTATGAGTGGCGATCCCCAGAAAGCCGCCTGGCTTTGTGAACAGGGGCTGGAGGCTGCGCCAAACAATCCATCCTGCCTGGCGATGCTGAGCATCGCCTCACGCATGCTGGAGGACGGCAGGGACGAGGCCATCAACGGCTACGACAACCTGGTGCGAAGCTTCGACCTCGAGCCGCCGGAAGGCTATTCAGACATGGCGAGTTTCAACGCCGAGCTGAATGCATCGCTGGACCAGCTTCATCCCAAAAGCCGTGAGTTGATCGATCAAAGCCTGCGCGGCGGCACGCAGACGCCGGGTCACCTGTTTCCCACTGGCCTGCCCCTGGTGGCCAAGCTCAAGCAGCGGATCGACGAGGCGGTGGCGCGCTACATTGCCGAACTCGCAGAGGATCCTGGCCACCCCTTGCAGTCGCGGCGGGCCCAACAGTTCGGCTATTCCGGATCGTGGTCGTCGCGACTTCACGACAGCGGTTTTCACGTCAACCATTTTCATCCCGAAGGCTGGATCAGCTCCTGCTACTACGTGTCCGTGCCGGATGTCGTGCAGAATGAAGCGGCGAAACAGGGATGGATAAAATTCGGCGAGCCTGCGCTTGACGTCATGCTGAAGCATCCCGTCCGCCGCACCATCCAGCCAATCGGTGGCAGGCTGGTGCTGTTCCCCTCCTACACGTGGCACGGCACCGTGCCCTTTCACGCCGGGGCGGCCCGCACCACGATCGCTTTCGACGTGGTGCCGAAAAGCTAGATTTTGCAAAAAAAGACCGACGCCACGGGAGCGGCGCCGGTCCAGGGGGAAGTCAATATCGGATCCTAGAGGTCGCCCTTGAGGCCGATGGTGAAGTAGCGGCCCATGTCGCTGTAGGGCCCGATCACAGGATAGAACAGGCCCGGAACCGACGCATTCTGACCGCGAAGCGGCGCGCGCGTGTTTCCGACATTCTGAACGTTGAAATAGAGCGAGGAGGAACCGCCCCACAGATCGAACCGGCGGTTCAACGTAACGTCCATCACGTTGACGCTGTGAAGACGCGGCGTGACATAAACCTGGTTGACGAAGCCGGTCGCCTTCTTCGCGCCGCTCAACCACTGGTTCTGAATATTGAAGCCCCAATCGCCGACCTGGTAATTGATGAAGCTGGTCATGCGGGTCTTGGGCTGGTTGGTCCAGGTGTAGGAAGTGCCGGGGATGCTCTGGGTCTCCAGCACCGGCTGGTAGGTCACAAGGTGCCGCAAGGTCATCGTGCCCGGAATGGCGCTCCACACATCAGACCAGTCGAAGCTGTAGTCCGCTTCGAAGTTCCAGCCTTCCATCTGGACCTTGGCGCTGTTCAGAGGCGAGCTCAGGACCTGGGTCGGATAGTTCGCCGTCGAGGTAGAGCCTGGCGAACCAAGCGGGATCGGCCGGACGGCAAGCGAGCAGTAAGGTGAACTGTAGGTTGGCGCACTGGCAATGCAGAGCTGCTGGACCGAAGGTGTTTGATAGCTGATGTTGGTAATCGCATTCGACATATGCGTCTGGTAATAGTCCAGCGAGGTCGTAAAACCCGGGATGAATTCCGGCGTCAGGACCAGGCCCAGCGTATAGGTATGGGCGACCTCCGGCTTCAAGGTGGAAGTGCCCTTGGTAACCAGCTGGGTGCTGTTGTTGGCGGTGGTCAACAGATCGTTGAACCCGGTCGATGAGATGCCCGTGGGCTGAAACAGATCGTTCAGGTTGGGCGCCCGAATATCGTACGACATGGTGCCGCGGAAACGGATGGTGTCGTTGATCTTGTCGTTGATGCCCATCTTCCAAGTCTGGGCCTCGCCGGAGATGGAATAGCTGGTATAGCGGCCCGCGATGTCGGCACTCAGATCCTGGGCCAGCGGGAAGTCCTTGAGGATGGGCACGTTGAACTCAAGCGCCGTTTCCCAGACATTGTCTTCGACACTGACAGGCGCATTGACATTCTGGGTCCAGAGCGCGGGTGCGGCGCCGCCATTTTGCGTGCACAGGCGCAAGCCGGTGCAATTTACAAAGTCGGTCGGCAAGGCATTGGTCTTCATGTCATAGGTGCGCCAGCGCATTTCCGCCGAAAGCGCGGCCGTGATTTCGCCGGCCGGCAGACCCAGGCCGAACAAGCCGCCGGAGATGCCGGCGCCGACATTGTCCAGTTTCTGTGTCAGGGACCAGAAAGTATCCGACTTGATGTAGTTGAAGGCGGATTGGGAAATGCCATTGTTGGGATCGAAGGTGTTGATCGGCACGCAACCGGCGTAAAGAGCGGCAAATTGCGGCTGGATCGCGCTCCAGCACTGAATTGTGCCCCCAACATTTGCGCCATTGATCGCGGTTCCCGCGGGCGCGATGACGGCGTCCTGCGCCGCCAAATACCGGGCATTGTTGGTGTTCTGGGGATCGTTCACAGTCACCCGGCTTTCCTGGTGGCTGTAGAAGGCATTCCAGTCCAGAGCGGCCCACTTGCCGGTCAAGCCGGTTGTGACGCTGAGATTCCGGTCGACACCCTTGGTTTCATAAACATCGTGCTGGCGGCTGGCATGCTGCCCGTCGACCGTGTTCACATAATGGGCGGCGGAAAAGACCGGCGTATTCGCGGCAACCGTCGGCCCCGTCACGAGCGGGAGGCCCTGAACAGTGTTGGGAGAGAAGGGAACCGGCGCTCTGGCAAAATTGCCCGCTGCGGTGGCCGCCGCCGTCAGGCGGGTCTGGGCGTCCTGGCTCAGATAGGGATTGTTGGTGAAGAACACGTTGGGCCGGGAGCCGGCGGAGCTAACCGCCAGCGGCGTCCAGGTGGAGTAATCGGCCGACTCCGACCAGCTAGCCTGGATATAGGCATTGGTGGTCGGCGTGATGTCATAGCTGAAGCGATTGAAGAATTCGGCATTGCGCTGCCTGGATTGAAAGGTTGTGTCGGCAGGGTTCGCATAGCCGCCGTCGCCACCCGATTCCAGGCCGGCGGTCTTGGTCGGGATGCCGTGGGTCATGGGAATGAGCTGGCCGGCGGAACCGAAGGTGTAACCGGTCAGCGCGCAGTTGGCGCCGCAATTGATCGTGCCGGTCAACGACTGGTTGAAAAGACGGCCGTAGGGCACGTCGACGAAAGGCGACGCGGCGGTGCCGGCACCGGCTTCAACCCAGCTGTTGTTCTGGTAGCCGTAAGGGCGTGCGGAAATCGGAACCATGTCCTGCTGGAAAACGCGCGCGGACATTTCATAGTGACCGCGACCGCCGAACAGTTCGGTGCCCCAGGCAATGCCGATTTTCTCTTCCGCGGCATCGCCATACTTCGAGATGCCGGCATTGAAATCGTATTTGAAGCCGTTGAAATTCTTGTCCAGGACGAAATTGACCACGCCGGCCACGGCATCGGAGCCGTAAACCGCCGAAGCGCCGCCGGTCACCACGTCAACGCGGCTCACCAGCATCTGTGGCAGCGCGTCCACATTCACCGTGCCATTCTGGTTCGACGGCGCCACGCGCTGACCGTCCAGCAGCACCAGGGTGCGGGACACGCCGAGGTTTCGCAGGTTCAGTGTATTGCCGCCATTGTTGGTAGAGCCGTTGCCCTGGGTGCGGGGGGTAGCGCCGCCAATGAAGTCGGGCAACTTGTTCAAACCATCGGGTATGTTGGTGGGCGTGGTCGCCGACAGCTGCTCTGCAGTCACCACCGTCAGCGGCGTTGGCGAAAGGGTGATGTCGGAAATAACGCGCGAACCGGTGACGGTCACTGCTTCGACGCTGTCCTGCTGCTGGGCGCGGGCGCCAACCGTAAGTGCCAGAACGCTGGCAGCACACATCAGCGCGAATTTGTTCACGTTCCTGGTATTCATCGTGTCCCCCCGGGGATAGGTTTTTGTTTTATTGCTCAAAGTAATAGAGCCAATTGGCAGCGCTGCCAAGAAAAAATGACAGCGCTACCATTTTGGCGGCAAAACCGGCGATATTCCGTTAAGTGACTGATAATATGGAATTATTGCCGATCAGGGCGATGTGAATGCTGGTAGCGCTACTCAGATATGGCTGATAGCCGAACAGCGCGGGAATTTTGCAACAGCAAGCCAGGCGATCAGGTCGTTGCACCCACGACCAGTTCGAACCCGACATCAACAACGGTCGAAGGACCGCCCGAAAGCAACAGATTGGCGCCCACTTTGCCCATGGCGATCCGCGGGGTGCGGATTGTCGAGAGCGGCTGAGGCGTCAGCCGGGTGATTTCAAGTCCGTTATAGCCGAACAGGGCCAGATCGCGGGGAACCGAAATGTCATGCTCCAGGCAGTGGAAATAGCCGCCCAGCGCCAGATCATCATTTGAGAAATAGATCGCATCCAGCCCGGACTGCCGTTTCAGCATTCGCGCCAGCCCGACCCGCCCGGCCTCGACCGAGGAGGCCATGCTGGGATGAAACTCCTCGTCCACAAAGTTCAGGCCGTTTTCATGCAACACGGCGCGAAAGCCTTCCAGCCTTTTTCCCGCCCGGATGTCGACCCTGATATCGTGACCGACATAGCCGATGTTCCGGTAATTGTGCGCCAGGAGATGCTCGGCGCTTTTGCGGCCCGCCATGCGTTGCGATGACCCCACGACGATATCGATGCCCTCACCGTCTATATCGAGAAGCTCGACCACCCGCACGCCACAGCCCTTGAGCATCGCCCGCGCGCGGTCTGTATGTTCAAGCCCCGCCACCAGGATACCTGAAGGCCGCCAGCTGAGGATCGACTCTATAAGAGCTTCCTCGCGTAGTGCGTCATAGTTCGAAACCCCGATCACCGGCTGGAATCCGGCGGCCTCCAGAACCGCGTTCACGCCGGCAAGAACCTCCGGCACCACGGTGTTGCCGACCGAAGGAACGACGATGCCGATCAGCTTGGATGACATCGACGCCAGGGTGCCGGCAATCCGGTTGGGCACATAATTCAGATCGGCGGCGGCCTTGAGGATCTTGCTGCGCGCAGCCTCCGAAACAGACCCCTGATTGCGCAGCACGCGTGAGACAGTGCTTTCGCCAACACCGGCCCGCTGGGCAACATCTGTAATCGTCACGACCTTGTTTGCAACCGACGCGGCTAGGGAAGACGGCGCAGGATCTGCTTCAGCCACCGGGGCCTTTCCGCCTTTTTGGGCGCGGGGCCGGGACAAGGCGGCGCTTCCCTTTTTTTGCCCGGGCTTTCCCATCACGCGTCGGAGCGTTTTTTGTTGTATTGGGCATGCTGAGACATTTTGTCAAAATAGCACAAAACCGGGCTCTCCAACAGACAGTACAACGTTACCTTAAAGAGACGAACGTGCCTGCTTGCGCAATCGGTGGAGGAAAACCCGGGCGATGCGCATCTACATGCGGCGGACATGATAGGTGATGCCCGGCTCATCTTTGACCTTGAGGACAAAGTTGGAGGAGGCGCTGATAATGGTCACCAGATAAGTCCCCGCGGGCTTGTCCCATTTGGCGAATACAAGATCGGATTCTTCCTGCCGATAGGTCTGGCCGTTCTTCAGGACCACCGTGAAGGTCCCGTTCCGTGCAAACTTGTAGGATTCCATCGGGACGTTGCTGGCAAAAGGCTTGGACGAACCCAAAACATCGGCGATGAAGCCGCGCGATTTCTGCGGCGGCGCATATCGGCTGGTTTCGGCACTGGAATAGGCTGCCCCTGGCGGGGGCACCAGCTTGGTCTGGGCGGGCGGCGCCGGGGCAAGGCCCAAAATCGAGCGCATGGGCTGGGCGGAGCCGTAGAAACAATCGAGCCAAACGCGATTATCAGCGATCCCGGCGCAGCGCGCGGCCCCGGACATGACCTCATCCCGCGTGGGCTCGGCAACCGCGCCCTGTATCAAAAGCCCAAGCCCAACCAGAAGAAATCTGAATCGCATGACCAGACCCCGAGAATGTCGCGGTGCTGTTGGTAAGCCATGTCATGCCGCCAGACAACGGGCCGCGAAAATGATGCGATTATCTATGACCGGCAAGATAAGCCCTTCCGACCCCTGCCGCAGCATGACCGGCAGCTGGCGGCGATGCGTCCGTTGCCATTCGGCTTGGCCCCTGAAACATTATCGCTGCAACCTGCCGGGGCCCGCGAGAGCAAGATGCCAGACACAGAACCCAAAATCCGCAAGTCTTTGATCTCGGGGCGGGAGCTTTTCGTTTGCGACAACCTGATTGACCAAATGATGGTGCAGCAGGTCGGCAACCTCGCACGGACCCTGCCCTATTTCAGGAAGGAAAAAAGCCGGCCTGGAGTGCCCGGTCTAGCCGCGGTGTCGGAAATTCCGGCGGAGCGAATTGCGGTCGACCCTTTTCTCGGCAGCTTGAGACAGGCAGTCGAAAGATTGTTACCGGACGAACGGTTTTCCGATCAGCGGGCTTACGTCAATTGCAGCGTCTATGGCGACAGTTACTATCTCCACCGTGATAGCGAGCCTGGCGAGCAGCATGTCACGGCACTCTATTATGCGAACCTTGAATGGCAGCCCGACTGGGGCGGCGAAACCATATATTATAATGATGAAGAGGACGCTGAACTTGCAATCACGCCACGGCCAGGGCGGCTGGTTATCGCGCGCGGCGCGATACTCCACCGGGGCAATGTGCCTTCCCGATCCTGCTATGAACAACGCTATACACTTGCCTACAAGCTGAATTCGGTGGGCGGCACATCCCTATCTGCACGGTGAGAGCAGGACAGGAATTCAATGCCGGGCGGGCAACGCGAAGGAGATGACATCGTCCGCGCTGGCCGGCACCCCTGCATTGTTGCCGCCGGTGGCGACAACCGCGATATATTGGCGCCCATCCTTTCCCTGGTAACTGACCGGGCCGGTTGACGCCGTTGCCGGCAGCTTCACTTCCCACAACATCTTTCCCGTTGTCGTTTCAAACGCGCGAAAACGGCTATCGTCTGTCGCACCGATAAACGCCAGTCCGCCGCCCGTGACCATGGGATTGCCCAGATTGATGCGGCCTGTGTTGCGCTGACCTTCAGGCAACTCCTCGCTGATACCGAGCGGCACTTGCCATTTGATCTGGCCGGTGTTGACGTCCACGCCGCTGAATTGGCCCCAGGGCGGCGCGTTGCAGGGCTGCCGCGTCTTCGGATTCCAGAAATACAGATATCCGTCCCGCATCTCGTAGCTACCATCGGTGCGCGCAATCAGCGTGGCCAAGGCCGCCAGGTTGTTGGTGTTGGCCACCAGGATGCCACGCCCGGGGTCGAACGCCGCGCCGCCCCAATCGACGCCGCCCAGGCTGCCCGGAAAGCTGGCGACGGCGGAATCGGTCCGCAACGGTTGAAACGGCCTGGCCGGCACCACATGCTTTTCAGCAATCAGTTTTTCGCAGAAGGACTTCAGCTCCGGCGTGACGTCCGCAACATCGCCCTGGTCGTAACTTGTCTTGGCCAGGGGCGGCGTCACGGACATGGGCTGGGTCGGCCACGGCTTTTCCCCCGGCACATCGGTGTCGGTCGGGACCGGCACTTCCTTGGTTTCAAACAGCGGCATTCCAGTTACGCGGTTGAGCAGGAAGAGGATCGAAGTCTTGTTCATCACCGCGATTGCCGGAATCGCCTTTCCATTTTGCTTGACGCTGACCAAATTCGCGCTGGGCAGATCCAGATCCCAGATGTCGTGATGCACCGTCTGGAAATGCCAAAGGTATTTTCCCGTCCTGGAATCCACCGCGACGATGGAATCGCTGAACAGATTTTCGCCATGGCGGTCACCGCCCCAGCGGTCGAAGGTGGGCGCAGCCAGCGGCAGGTAAACGATACCGCGTTCCGCGTCGCCGATGATGGTGGTCCAGACATTCACGCCGGAGCGCCGCTTCCAGCTGTCTCCTTCCCAGGTCTCATGCCCTCGTTCTCCGGGCTGCGGAATGCTGTGGAATGTCCATAGATGCTTACCGGTGCGCACATCGAACCCGCGGACATCTCCCGACGCACCCAGAGCGGGCGCTTCCTGCACACGGCCGCCGGTCACGATGACGTCGCCCAGCACCGTTGGCGGGGAGGAAAATCCAAAATAGGCATTGGGAGATCCATTCAGTATGTCCGGCGTCTTCAGGACCGCGGTCCCGTTGACGCCGAAATTCCTGATCGGCTCGCCCGTCGCAGCATCGAGCGCGACCAGGTTTCCGTTGCGGGTCGCGATGATGATGCGGGGTTTTTCGCCATTGCGACCCGGCCAATAGGCGACGCCCCGGGTCGCCGGTGCGTCCGCGCCCATGAAGTCGTAAGCCCATACCTGCAAGCCGGAGGTGGCATCCAGGGCAACGACCCGGCGATACGGCGTCGCCAATATCATCAGTCCATTCACCACCAGAGGTGTCATTTCCGAACCGATATACTTGCCTCCCGGTCGCCCCCTCTCCGGCGTTGCCGCTTGCCGGTTGGCGGCCGGAACGTCCAGGCTCGCGGGCCGCATATGGAAGGTCCAGGCCGGCGTCAGGTTATGGACATTGGCAGGCGTGACCTGCTTCAGGTGCGAATAGCGCATGTTCCCCGGACCCTGGCCGTACGCGCTCCACTCGTCCGACGGGGCGGCAGACCGGCCGGACGCGACCGGCACGCACAAGAGCAGGGCACAGGGAACGGCAAGAAGCCATTTGGCGACGATCGTGTTTTTCATATGTCTCCTGATGGCGCCGGCACTGCTGCTTCCCAAACGTGTCGCGCAGATCAGCGCGGGCCCATGCGTTCCCGGTTTTCCTTGCTCAGCATGTAGGCTTTCTTGCTTTCGAAATCCTTTGCAATTCCGATCACCATGAATTCCAGGGCGCTTTGACCGGTCGCGGCGAAGCTGCGGCTTTCATTCAGGGCCGCGGGCACTGCATCTCCGGCACGAATCTGCGCCGTTTCGCCATCGATGGTTGCTGTGCCCTCGCCACTGATCACGTAATAGATTTCCGCCATGTCCGGCTTGATAACGGGACCGGCACTGGTGCCTGGCGGCAGCGCCAGGTGATCCACATAAGACCAGGTCGTATAGAAGGCGCTTGGGTCCAGGCCGCGATGATACATCACCGTTCCTTTGCCGCCTTCGAAAGACGGCACGGGCCGGTCCAGCGACTTGTCCAGGTTCATGTGCATGAACTGTGGGATCGGGTCCTTGGGCGCGCCCACCCTGCCGTCATCGAGATTCCAGGCGTCATAATAGCGCGGCAATAGCCCGACGTTGATATTGATCCACTGCACCGGCCGGTTCGATTGATTGGTGATGCCGTGACTGTGTCCAAGGCGGGCCACGGCGCCTGCCGGGCCTTTGAGGACGGACGTCCGGCTGTCTATGGTGAATTCCGCTTCGCCATCCAGGATGACGAACATCTCCTCGCAATAATTGTGGAAGTGTTCGCCGATGCCGCCGCCCGGCGGCAATACGCCCCGGTGAAGGAACAGAAGATTGGCGCCCAGATTGAACTTGGCGGCGTTGCCGCGGCCATCGAACATCGCCATGTAATTCATGGGGCCGGAGCCGTTATGCACCGTGGGATGCGCCGGATAGTTTGGCCCCGCGCCATGGGCGATACGCTCGACCAAGGGAACATGGGTGCGCGATAACGGGCTGGAGGCCGCGTAGGGATCGGCGGGGAACGTCATGGGCGGCGCCTGCGCGATACCGGCGGCCGGCCACAATGCGAGCAATCCTGCCAAGCCCAGTGCCTTGTGCATTTTCTTCTCCAACACGGTTTATGCCGGCAACCTGGGATCCACCTGCCAGCTCTTGCCTCTCAGATCCGCCAGCGGGCCGGCGACCCTGACCGCACCCGTCGCCTTGCCCAGCATATCGGTCTGGATCTGGCCGACCACGGGCATGCGCGGCAGCGGCTTGCTGCTGGAAATCGTCAGCTTCAAAGTAACGGGATCGAAATCGACCTGCGCCTCGACGATCACGGAATTCTTGTCCCAGCCTTTCAACCCGCGCCAGGCTGCCAAGTCATAAAATTTAAGGTGGGTCCAGGCCTGGGGATCGTAATCGGGGCCCGGCTGCCCTTCAAACAGGGCCTGAAACTGTTGGGGCATGTCGACATAGACATTCCCGTCCGCCTGGTTGTTGGCATTGAGGAAGTTGATTGCGGATTTGCATTTGGCGAAAATATTGTTGGCGACATTATTGCCGGACGCGGTGATCTTGATATTGCGATCCTGCCGGATGATGGCGAAGATTCCCGCATTGTCGCAGCGCCCGATCAGGTTCTGGGCGATGATCAGCTTGTCGGTGGCATTGTCGAAAATGCCCGATCCCGCGCAGCCACGTTGACCCGGCGTGCCCGGCTCGGCATTGCGAACATCCCAGATGATATTGTTGTCGAGCGAGTTCTGCCCCGGGTTCATCTCCATGTGAACCGCGGCGCCCACCGTCAGGACATCGGCGAAGATGTTCTTGGTGATGCGGCAATTTTCGTTGTCGACGTCCCACCAGGCAGCATTCGCATGGCGCATGTGCCGCACCACGTTGCGGCGGAACAGCATGTTCTTGGCGCGGTGGAACTTCGCGCCGGCCGCTTCCCAGCCGCGCTCGGCATCGGCCCAGCCACACCACTCGATCAGATTGTCTTCCACCAGCGTATTGGTGGTTCCCATGCCGCCGATGCCTTCGATGCCGCAAAAGCGGATGTTGTTGCGGCGGATGATTTGCGAGGCGCCGGGTTGGCGCGCGCCACGGCTATAGCCGTCCATTCCAATGACAAGCCCCGCGCCATTGGCCCATTCCAGGGTGTTGTCCTCGATCACCCAGTGATCCCCGCCGGCCAGCGAGACCATGCCGTATTGCGGGAAGGGATAGGCATTTCCGGCGTGCTGGAAGGTGAGGCCCTTCACCCGGATAAAGCTTGCCCCGCTTTGCGCAGGCACGAAGGTGTGTTGACGGGTGGTGATTTCGATCTGGTGATCGGCGGGCGTGCCCGAGGCCAGGCGGACATAGATCGCCGTTCCCGAGGTTTCAGCCCAGAACCGGGCCTCGGGCGATCCGCCCACCTCCTGCATGATCGGTCCGCCGCGCCGGCGCGGGGGCATTCCGAGCTGCGGCGCAGGCGGCTTGGTAAAATCCGGAACGTCCGGCAACTTCGGCATCGCCAGTTCGCGAAGCTGCTCCATCGGCTCCAGAGGCTTGCCGTCAACAAAAGCGAGCCCGCGCCGGCGAAGATAGGGGCCGATGTCCGCGACCTTGGTATCCAGCCACCCCCAACTGCCCATGATGCTGGGCAGCGCGAAGGGGTTATAGGCATCGGGAAACATCGCGCTGGTCAGATCGTGGCGCCACACAGTGACCTCTGTTCCTGGTGCGGCAGGCGTTCCAGGGGGGCGGAAACCGGCTGCAACCGTTTCCTTCTGCCAGCCGTCCTTCAGGACTTCGGAACCCTTGATGAAGACTTTCGCGCCCGGCGCGGCTTCATAGCTGATCATCTGGGTGGGGCTGGTGCCACCACGGGCGGGACGGACGCATTCGCGGTAGGTGCCCGCGGCGATGACAACGCGTTCACCCGGCTGGAGCAGCTGGGCAGCCTTGTTGATCGTGCGGAAAGGACGCGCCTTGTCGCCGGGACCATTGTCGTCAGCACTGGGCGACATGTTGTCGACGTAATAGGTCTTCGAGAACACCAGCGGCTGTTCCCAGCGGGCAAACTCGCTGCCGTCAGGCAGACGCGAGTCTGCGGGAAGCACATTGCCGGCCTGGGCTGCGCCCGCCTCCCCCAGGATGATTCCATCCAGGCTCATGATGGTCCCAACCGCTGCAGCGCTCTCCATGAAGCGGCGGCGATTGACGGACCGGCCGACAACAAGCTCTTCTGAAGGACGCGCCATCATGGAAAATTCGTCATGTTCTGGTTTCATGTTTGGTCCTGGCCATTGAGCAATTGACGGTGAACGTTTGATTTGACGCAGTCTTGCCGGCCTATCCTGCCGCCGGACGCTCGTCGCCATCGCACTTGCGAAATCGCGGCGTCTGGTCCTTCTCCCACGGTTCCCTGACTCGTCTTTGCGAGCCGACAAGTTAGCGTTACCATTTCTCCGCCGCCCGTCAATGTGCGGTGAAGCGACTGATCGGCCGTCCGAGCGCGTCCGCTGGGCGCGGCGCGCTGGCATATCTGGGAGGCAAAGGATGGAAAAGTTTACGCGGCGCCAATGCCTGGCGGTGACAGTGCTGAACGGAGCCGCCGCCATGGTCGCCGGCCAGGCCCAGGCGGCAATGGCGGGTTCAGACCCCCAGTCGCTTGCTGGCCTTGCCCGTGCCAAGGGCCTTACCGGTTTCGGCAATGCTATCGGCGGGGTGGACCGCGCGGGTAGTGCGTTCAGCGACCTTGGCGCCCGCGAGATTCAGCAGAGTGAATGCAACATCCTGGTTCCGGAAAATGAACTGAAATGGACGGCGGTACGTCCCGGTCCCAAGGATTTCAATTTCCATGGCGCCGATGTGCTGGTCGACTGGGCCGAGCGGAACGGCATGAAAATTCGCGGGCACAATCTTTTATGGTTGCGCCCCGACCGCAATTCCGACTGGCTGAACAATTACGATTTCGGCACCCGCCCGGGTACCGAGGCGGAGCGGCTGCTGCGCGAACACGTCACCACGGTCTGCAAACGCTATGGCGCTCGCATCTTCACATGGGACGTCGTCAATGAAGCGATCGATCCCGTCACTGGCCGGATGCGCGACATGGTGTTCAGCCGTCATCTGGGCGACGACTGCATGGACATCGTTTTCGATGCCGCCCGCAAGGCAGCTCCGCATGCAGCCTTGGTCTACAACGATTTCATGACCTGGGGCGACAACAGTGCCCGCCACCGCGAGGGCGTCCTGAAGCTTCTCGACCGCATGAAAACGCGCAAGGTGCCGGTGGATGTCCTGGGTGTGCAAAGCCATATCGGCGCCGGCGAGATCGGCAACGTCAAAGGCACCATGACGTTCGATGCGCGCGAAGAAGCGGACTGGAAGAGCTTCATGGATGCCGCCACCGCGCTGTATCCGCGCCTGCAGATCACCGAATTTGACGTCAGCGAGGTGGGCACCCCCGCCGCCATACCGGAGCGCGACCGGATCATCGCGGACCTGGCCCGGCGCTATCTCGACATGATGCTCCGTTACCGGGGATTAGATCATGTGATGTGCTGGGGTATGCTGGACCATCATTCCTGGCTGCAGTCCCGCACGCTCCGCGCCGATGGCATGCTGAAGCGGGGCTGTCCTTATGATCCGAACTATCAACCCAAGCCTTTGCGCCAGGCGATCGCCGATGCATTCCGCAATGCACCGATGCGCAGTTAGCAGCCGATCTTCCCCGGCGGCCCCATGAGCGAAGCGATTGGTGGGCCCGCCAGGACTCGAACCTGGGACCTAACCGTTATGAGCGGTCAGCTCTAACCAACTGAGCTACAGGCCCTTACCGAAAGGGGGTATAACAGGATTTTCCGGGCCGCCAACCGCCTCGATTTCGCCCCGGTTTTCGCCCATCATTCCTTGTGACGGGCACCCGATTTTGAAAGACGCGATCATGAAAAACCGCCTTTTGCTGGGTCTGGCGCTGGCCGCCGCCCTCATCTCCCCGGCCCTCGCCGCCGATCCGTCACCGCGGACCCTGTCGATGAACGGGCATGGCGAAATACGCACCGCCCCCGATGTCGCCACCGTCAATGCCGGGGTCACCACCAATGCCCCCACCGCCGCCGCCGCGCTCGCCGCCAACAGCGCCCGCATGAACACCGTGTTCGCCGCCCTGAAAAGGCTGGGCGTGGCCGAAAAGAACATCCAGACCACGGGCTTCAACATCTCGCCGCAATACACCAATGGCGACAACAACAGTCCGCGCCGCCTGACCGGTTATCAGGTCAATAATGACGTTTCGGTGCGGCTGGAAGATGTCTCGAAAGTGGGCGCAAGCTTGGACGCGCTGGTCGCAGCCGGCGCCAACCAGATGAACGGCATCAGCTTTGATATCGCCGCCCCAGCCCCTCTGCTGGAGAAAGCCCGGGCCGATGCCATTGCCGATGCGCGGGCCCGCGCCGAGACCTACGCCAAGGCGGCGGGGGTGAGCCTGGGCGCCATCTTGTCCATCAGCGAAGGTGGCGGCGGCGAACCGCCCCGGCCCATGTATAAAGTGATGGCGATGTCCGCGGCCCCCACCCCGGTGGCGGCGGGCCAGCAGAGCGTCACGGCCGATGTCTCGGTGGTATGGGAAATCCACTGACCCTATAATGGGGTCATGACAAACCCTTTCTTCGAAGACTGGACCGCGCCCTATGGCGCGCCGCCCCTGGACCGGATCAAGCCGGAGCATTTCGGCCCCGCCTATGACCGTGCCTTGGCCGAACACACGGCCGAGATCGTGGCCATTGCCGGCAATCCCGCGCCGGCCAGCTTCGACAATGTCGTGCTGGCGCTGGAAAAGAGCGGACGACTGCTGACCAAGGTGGAAGGCGTTTTCTACAATCTCACGTCTTCCGCCACCAACGAGGCGTTGCAGGCGATCGAGATGGAACTGGCGCCGCGCCTGTCGGCGCATTGGAGCGCCATCTCCATGCATCCGGTGCTGTTCGCGCGGCTTGATGAGGTTTACCGGAAACGCGACAGCCTTGGCCTGGATGCGGAATCGCTTCGCGTGCTGGAACGCTACCACCTGGATTTCGTACGCGCCGGCGCACAGCTCAAGGGCGGCAACCGCGACCGTCTTGCCGCCATCGCCCAGCGTCTGGCAGTGCTGGGCACCCAGTTCAGCCAGAATGTGCTGGGTGATGAAGAAGACTGGACCCTGCCCTTGACCGAAGCGCAGATGGCCGGCATTCCCGCGTCGGCGCGCGATGCGGCGGCGGACAAAGCCAAATCGCTGAAGCTGGATGCGCCCTTTGCGGTGACCCTGTCACGCTCCAGCGTCGAACCCTTTTTGCAATATGCCGATGACCGGGGCTTGCGCGAAACGCTGTACCGCGCCTGGACCGCGCGCGGCGAAAATGACAATACCCGCAACAACATTGCCGTCATTGAAGAGATGCTGGCCCTGCGCGCCGAACGCGCCACCCTGCTGGGTTACGAAAACTTCGCCGCCTTCAAGCTGGCTGATTCCATGGCGGGCACCCCGGCCAAGGCCCGCGCCCTGCTGGAGGAAGTCTGGGCGCCCGCACGTCTGCGCGCCCTGGAAGAGCGCGACGACTTGCAGGCGCTGATTACGCGCGAGGGCAGCAACTTCCCGCTGGCACCCTGGGACTGGCGCTACTACGCCGAAAAGCTGCGCCAGGAAAAATACGATTTCGACGAAGCCCAGGTGAAGCCCTATTTCCAGCTGTCCAACCTGATTGCCGCGGCTTTTTTTACCGCCGAAAAATTGTTCGGTCTGTCGTTCCAGGAGCGCAGCGACATGCCGGTCTATCATCCCGATGTGCGGGTATGGGAGGTGATCAAGGACGGCGCGGTGATCGGGCTGTTCTATGGCGATTACTTTGCCCGCCCCGGCAAGCAGGGTGGCGCCTGGATGTCCAGCTTCCGCGACCAGCAGAAGCTGACCGGCGACGTTATCCCCATCGTCACCAACAACTCGAATTTCAGCAAAAGCGACCCCTGCCTGTTGTCGTTCGACGAAGCGGTGACCCTGTTTCATGAAATGGGCCATGCGCTGCACGGACTTCTCAGCCAGGTGCGCTTCCCGCGCCTGTCGGGGACCAATGTGGCGCGCGATTTCGTGGAATTGCCGTCGCAACTGTTTGAACATTGGCTGGAAGAACCCCAAGTGCTGACCCGCTTTGCCCGCCATCACCAGACCGGCGAGCCGATCCCCAAACCGCTGCTGGACAAGCTTTTGTCGGCGCGCAACTACGGCCAGGGCTTTGCCACCGTGGAATTCCTGGCGTCCGCGCTGATCGACATGGACTTTCACACTTTGCCGCCAGGCAGCGATCCGATACAGGCGCAGGCTGATACCCTGGCGCGCATCGGCATGCCGGACGAGATCGGCCCACGCCATGCGGCGCCCCATTTCACCCATGTGTTCGGCGGTGACGGTTATTCGGCCGGCTATTACGCTTACCTGTGGTCGGAAGTTCTGGATGCCGACGGCTTCAAGGCCTTCCAGGAGAACCATGACCCGTTTGATCCGGCAACCGCCCAGCGTCTGTACAAGTTCATCTATTCGGCCGGCGGCACCCGCGATTTCGCGCAAGCTTACCGCGACTTCCGCGGCCGCGATCCCCATGTTGACGCTTTGCTGGAGGGGCGCGGCCTGCTCGCGCCGGCGGCATGAGAAAGCTGGCTTTTGGTAAGTTGATTGGCGCCGCACTGCTGCTTGCCGCGCCTGCCTCGGCCGCCACGCTGAAATCGCCTATTGCCACCATGGAGCAACTGCCCGTGGTGCTGATGCAGCCCTATGACGAACACGCCAAAGCCGATGCGGCAGTTGCGGCTGCGTTTGAACGCGCCAAGAAATCCCACAAGCGGGTTTTGATCGACCTGGGTGGCAACTGGTGCGTGGATTGCGTGGTGCTGGCCAATTTTGTCGAGCAACCATCGGTCAAGAAATTCGTGGCGGCGCATTATGAATGGGTGGCGGTGGATGTGGGCCGCTTCGACCGCAATCTGCAGATCCCCGCGCGCTTCGGCCTGATCAAGCGGCTGACCGGCGTGCCCACCCTCATCATCGCCACACCGGACGGCAAGCAGGTCAACCAGAATGATGTGTTCGTGTTGTCGGAGGCGCGCAGCTTGACGCCGCAAGCGGTGGCCGATTACCTGGCCAAATACGCGGGCAATTAGTTCGAAGCCACCTGGCGCGCGACACCGCTGGGTTCCAGCGCGCGGTCCACGACATGGATGATGCCGTTCTTGTCGCGCACGTCATAGATGGCGATGTCGGCGGTATTGCCCTTCTCGTCCATCACCACGATGTTGGTTGGCCCGTTCATCCGCGCCACCAGTATGCCGCCTTCGGCGGTGCGCAGGCGGGCATCGCCGCCCGCTTCATTGATCAGCCGCAGCAGCGCCTGGGAATCATACTTGCCCGGCACGATCAGATAACTCATGCGCCGCGCCAGGGTGGATTTGTTTTGGGTGCCGCCGGCCATCGCGGCATTGGTCGGGGCGAAGACCGTGAACTGGCCATTGGTTTTCAACGCCGCGGCCACGCCAGAATCCTTCAGCGCCGCCGCCAGGGCGGTATGCATGGGGGAAGCGGCCATGTTCTCCATGATGTCGCGGTCCGGCAGCATGGCCTGGCCGCCGATCATAGGGTTCATGACCTCGGAATTGATTTCCGGGGCGGCTTTCACATCGGAGTGGGAAACCGCGCCCAGCGCCCCGCCGATCATCATGGCGGCGCCTGCGGCAAACCCGGCTACAGCTGCGCGTTTCATGGAACTTTACCCCGTGGAAACCTTACGACTTCAGGGGTATTAACGCGGCAGGTTCACTCCTGTTCCAGCGCTTCGCGTTCCATTTCCAGCGCCAGCCAGCGTTCCTCGTCGGCATCCTTGGCGGCGCGCAGGCCCGCCAGTTCATCCGACAGTTTGGCGAATTTGGCCGGGTCGCGGGCATAAAGCGTGCTGTCGGCGAGGGTTTTTTCCAGTTCCGCCATCGCGATTTCCGCCGCCGCGATCTTGCCCGGCAAGGTCTTGAGGGCATGCGCATCGGCGAAATTCATCTTTGGGGCGTTTACCCGCGCGGCTTTGGGCGCCGCTACTTTTGGCGCTTTCTTGGCCTCGCCGCGTTCGGGAACCTTCTCCCCGCGCTGCGCCAGCATGTCGGCATAACCGCCGGCATATTCGCTGAAGCTGCCGTCGCCTTCGGCCAGCACGATGCTGGTGGCCACCCGGTCCAGGAAATCGCGGTCATGGCTGACCAGCAGGGCGGTGCCCGGATAGTCGGCGATCACCTCTTCCAGCAGGTCCAGGGTTTCCAGGTCCAAATCGTTGGTCGGTTCGTCCAGCACCAGGAAGTTGGATGGGGTGGCGAACAGCTTGGCCAGCAGCAGCCGCGCCCGCTCCCCGCCTGACAACACCTTGACCGGGGTGCGCGCCTGCTGCGGCGTAAACAAGAAGTCCTGCAGGTAATTCATCACATGACGTGGCTTGCCCGCCACCATCACCATGTCGCCGCTGCCGTCGGTGACGGCCGCTGCCAGCGACTGTTCCGGATTGAGCGCGGCGCGGCTTTGATCCAGTTGCGCCATCAACAGGCCCTGCCCCTGCTTGACGTTGCCCTTCTGGGCGGTGAGCTGGCCGATCAGCAGTTTCAGCAAGGTGGTCTTGCCCACGCCATTGGGTCCGACCAGGGCGACGCGATCGCCGCGATGGATGCGCATGCTGAAATCGCGCACGATTTCGCGCTCGCCATAGGAGAAACTCACGCCCTTGGCGTCGATCACCTTGGTGCCGCTGCCGGCGCCTTCGGCGGCTTCCATCTTCACCGTGCCCAATGCGCCGATCTGTTCGCGCCGCTCGGTCCGCATGCCGCGCAGCCGCGCCAGCCGTCCGACATTGCGCTTGCGCCGGCCCGTCACGCCATAGCGCACCCAGTCTTCCTCGGCGGCGATGCGGCGCTCCAGCTTGTGACGCTCGGTCTCTTCCTTTTCCAGGATTTCGTCGCGCCAGGTCTCGAAGGAGGCAAAACTCTTTTCCAGCCGGTGCGTCTTGCCGCGATCCAGCCACACCGTGACCCGCGACAGGTTTTCCAAAAAGCGCCGGTCATGGCTGATCAGCACCAGGGCGCAGCGGCTGGACTTGATCTCGCCTTCCAGCCATTCGATGGCATTGACGTCCAGGTGGTTGGTCGGCTCGTCCAGCAGCAAGATATCGGGCCGCGGCGCGAGCGCCCGCGCCAGCGCGGCGCGGCGCGCTTCGCCGCCCGACAGGGTGGCGGGATTTTCGTCGCCGCTCAGGCCCAAATTGCCCAGCAGGTAATAGGCGCGATTGGGATCTTCGTGCGGATTCAGCCCCGCTTCGACATAGTCGCGGGTGGAGGCATAGCCGCTCATGTCCGGCTCCTGCGCCAGGTAGCGCACTGTGGCGCCGGGCTGGATAAACACCGTGCCGCCATCGGCTTCCATCAGCCCGGCCGCGATCTTCAGCAAGGTGGATTTGCCCGAGCCGTTGCGGCCCACCAGGCACAGCCGGTCGCCCGCGCCGACGCTCAGTTCAGCGCCGTCCAGAAGGCGATGGCCGCCGAATTCGACGGTGATGTCTTTCAGGTGCAAAAGCGGGGTCATGCGCCGCTATGTGCGGCGCGGCGCGCCCCTTATCAAGGGAAATCTAGCGGGTGCGGTTCGTAACCATGGCGCCGGGGCGCGAGACCATCTGCAGCGCCGCTTCCGGGCGTTCGGTGAGGGTCTTGCCGTCGAAATCATAGACCCGGATGTCGCGTTCCACCGAACATTGCACCAGCAGGCGCTTCTGGTCGTCGCTCCACACCGCGCCTTGGCAGGCATGGCCCAATTGGGCGTCAGCAACATGGTCCAGTTTGCCCGCGCCCACTTTGAACACACTGAGCTTGCCGAACACGCTGTTGTAGTTGGCGGCGGTCTTCAGCGTGGCCGAACCGTTGCCAATCACCAGGGCGACATATTTGCCATCGGGCGACAGCACCACCGCTTCGGGCAACGCGCCGACTTCCACCGCATACGTCACCTTGCCGTCACGCGTGTCGGTGACGGTGGTGGCGGCGCTGTCCTTGGCCGTGGTGGTATAGCCGCCAAAATTGTTGACGATCAAATAGCGGCCGTCATGGGTCAGGCTGCCGCCGTCCGGATTCACGCCAACGGCGAAATCGGTGACGCGGCTGATCTGGTCACCCTTGATCGCCAGCTTGGTCACCTTGGCGTCGCCGAACCGCAGCGCATAGGCGATCTTGCCGCCCGGCGCGATGATCACGTCGCGCGGCTCGGCCTTGGCTTCCAGCTTGACCTGGCTGGTCTGGGTCAGGCTGCGGTCCTTGATGGTGAACATGGTGATGGTGTCGTCGCCGGTGCCGGTCACCAGCGCGAAACGCAGCTTCTTGTCCAGATAGACGCCGGTGGCGCCCATGCCCGCCGTCACGGTCTGCAGCAGCTTGGGATGGGTGGGATCGTCCAGCCCGATCACCGAAACGGTATTCTGCGGCGAGTTCTTGTTGTCGGGACCGATCTTCTGCGGGCAGGTCGCCAGCGCAAAGCTGTAATCGGGCGCCACCGCGATAGCGCTGGGCGGGCCCATCTGGGTCGAGCAGACTTCCAGCAGGCCGATGATCCTGGGCGCCTTGGTGCTGGAAAATTCGATTACCGCCACGCTGTCGGGAGTTGGCTTCATGGGGATGCCGTCGCCGGCGCGCACCTGCTTGCCGTCCTGCCCCGAGATGGCCAGATCGGCGAACGCCGCGATGGGCGTGAGAACTAAAGCCGTGGCCAGAAGGAAAGCGCGCATCGTCCACCCCGTTTTTCTTATCGGGCAAGCTTAGCGGGAGTGCAGCGCAAAAAGAAAGGGCGGCCTTACAGCCGCCCTTGTCCTTTTAAGCCTGCATTTCGCTTACGACAGCGAGTAGGCGGTCTTGATCTGGGTGAAGAAGTCCACCGCGGCAAAACCCTGTTCGCGGGCGCCATAGGACGAACCGCGCGAACCGCCAAACGGCACGTGATAGTCCACGCCGGCAGTCGGCAGGTTGATCATCACCATGCCGGCCTTGACGTTGCGCTGATAGTGACGCGCGTGCTTCAGGCTGGTGGTGACGATGCCGGCCGACAGGCCGAAATTGCCGCTGTTGGAATGGGCCAGGCCTTCTTCGTAATCCTTGATCTTCACCACCGACACAACCGGGCCGAACACTTCTTCCTGGTTGATGGTGTCGCCAATCTTGGTGTCCACGATCAGGGTCGGGCTCATATAATGGCCGGGCGTGTCCAGCTTCAGCGGTTCAGAGCCGCCGGCCAGCAGACGGCCGCCTTCCTTGATAGCGATGTCGACATACTTCAGGTTGCCGGCAAGTTGGGTTTCGGTCACGGCCGGGCCCATCTGGGTGGCGGCATCCATCGCATTGCCGACCTTCAGCGCCTTGGCGCGGGCGGCGACACCTTCGACGAACTTGTCATAGATGCCGGCCTGCACGAAGACGCGGGACGAAGCGGTGCAGCGCTGGCCGGTGGCGAAATAGCCGCCGTCCACGGCGATCTGGATGGCGCGGTCCAGTTCCGCATCGTCCAGCACCACCAAGGGGTTCTTGCCGCCCATTTCCAACTGCACGCGGGCGAAGTGCGACAGCGCGGCGTTGGCGACCTTGGCGCCCACGGTCTGCGAGCCGGTAAAGGACACGCCATTGACGTCGGGATGCTTGGACAGCGCATCGCCGATGATGCCGCGGCCCAGGACCATGTTGACGATACCGGCCGGCGCGCCGGCTTCATGGATGATCGACACCAGCGCATGCGCCACACCCGGGGTGGGATTGGCCGACTTCAGGACAACCGTGTTGCCGAAGGCCAAAGCGGGCGCGATCTTCCAGGCGGGAATGGCGATGGGGAAATTCCACGGGGTGATCAGGCCATAAACGCCGACCGCCTCGCGATAGGTCTGGATTTCAACACCCGGGCGCACCGAGTCCAGGTTCTGGCCGTGGCGGCGCAGCGCCTCGCCGGCCATGTATTTGAAGATGCGGCCGGCGCGAACGGTTTCGCCGGTGGCTTCGGGAAGGGTCTTGCCTTCTTCCATGGCCAGCAGCTTGCCCAGCGCATCCTTGCGCTCGATGATCATGCTGCCGACCTTGTCCAAAAGATCGGCGCGCACTTCCGGGGTCGAACCCGACCAGCCGGGGAAAGCGCTGCGGGCGGCGGCAACCGCGTCGTTCACATCTTCGACGCTGCCGTCGGGAAACTTGGCGATGATTTCGTTGGTGTTGGAGGGATTGGTGCTTTCCAGCGCCCCGGGGGCGGAAATCTGCTTGCCGCCGATGAAATGGGTCAGGGTCTGGGTCATCAATTTGTCTCCTGGAAAATGGGGAAAAGGGCTTGGCGGCTATTTAAGGGGTTGGACGCACTAATCCAACCCCGGAACTGCATCCCGGACGTGCCGTGGGGGCATAGGCCGCAGGCCGTTAGCCGGCCAAAAGCCCGCGTTTCATGAGGTTTTTCATCAGGTCGGAAATGCCGAAGGTCCAGGGCGGCGCCTGCTTGCAGGTGGTGACCCGGTTTTCCAGAACGCCCAGCTTGGGGGTGGAAATCCGCACCACATCGCCATCCTTGTGGGTGAAGCCCGAACCCTTGACGTCGCGGTCCTGGGTGGGCGCGAACAGGGTGCCCAGGAACAGGACAAAGCCGTCCGGATACTGGTGCTCGCTGATCGTCTGCTTCACCAGCTCCAGAGGATCGCGGCTGATCTCGGTCATGGTGGAGCGGCCTTCCAGCCGGTAGTTGTCGGTACCGACAATCTCCAATTCGACCACAGCCTGGCGCACGTCATCGATGCCGAACTTGTCATCGAACATGCGGATGAAAGGACCCAGCGCCGAAGCGGCATTGTTGTCCTTGGCCTTGCCCAACAGAAGCGCGCTGCGCCCTTCATAGTCGCGCAGGTTCACGTCATTGCCCAAGGTGGCGCCGATGGTCTTGCCGGCGCGGTCCACCACCACGACGATTTCGGGCTCCGGATTGTTCCAGGTGGACTGGGTGCGGATGCCGACATAATCGCCCCAGCCGACCGAGGATAGCGGCGGCGCCTTGGTGAAGACTTCGGCGTCGGGGCCAATCGCCACTTCCAGGTACTGCGACCAGACGCCATCGGCGATCAGCGCCTCTTTCAGCTTCTGCGCTTCGGGCGAACCGGGCACCACTTTGCGAATATCGGTGCCGATGCGCGCGGCGAGCTGCTCACGCATCTCCTGCGCCTTGCCGGGATCGCCCTTGGCCCGTTCCTCGATCACCCGTTCGATGGCCGAGATGGCAAAGGTCACGCCCGCCGCCTTGACGCATTGCAGGTCCACCGGCGCCAGCAGCTTGGCCTTGGACGCTTCGCCCGACCAGGCCGTGGTCAGACCCAGATCATTGATGTCGCCCAGGTCCTTGCCCGACGGAACGCCATTCCACTTTTCCAGGAGCAGCGAGACGGTGGGCGCGGTCTTCGACACGTCGAACACCCGCCCCTCCTTGACCACCACCGGCGTGGGCCCATCGCCCATGTCGATGCGGCCCACCAAAATGGCGTCTCGCCAGTCTTCGGGTAACGGAAAAGCGGTGTTCGTCATGATGTCTTACAACTCGAGTTTCAAGGTGTTGCGGATGTAGTTGGCAGTGATGCGCGCGCTGTCCTTGGGCGTGCGCCAGGGCGAAGTGTCCAGCTCGACATTGAGGTGGCCGCGCCAGCTGATGGATTTCAGATAGGCCATAATGGCCGGGAAATCCACGCCGCCCTCGCCCATCGGATAAAAATACGGATCGTTCATCATGTCGCGGGTCGGCAGCGGCACATTCTTGGTGCCGCCGCGTTCTGCCCGGGCGGTATCCTTGAAGTGATACTCGATGACGCGATGGCCCAGCTTTTTCGCCAGCGCCACAGGGTCCATTCCCGCCATGGTGATATGGCCGGTATCCAGCACCAGCCCGACATTCTCCGGCCTAGTGTTTTCCATCATGTACATGGTCTCTTTTTCGTTCTGGATCTGGCTGCCTAGATGGGCATGGATACCGAACTTCATGCCCAGCTCCTCACGGATGCGCTGGCCCAGCAGGTCGCAGGTCTTGGCGATCTCCTTCAGGTCTTCCAGCGGCGTGCCGTTCGGCTGCTTGCGTGGGCCCGCATTGGTCTTCTGGTGATCGCAGCCGAAGCGGCGCGAGAAGCGCGTCATGTTGAAGTGGTTGTCCACCACATCCTTGCGCTGGGCCGGATCGTGGAACGCCACACTGCCGCCGGCCGCGCCGCCGGTGATAGCGGTGAACTGCGCCCCGATCTCGTACATGCGATGCTGCAAGGCTTCCCAGCGGTCGGGATAATAGACCTCGCGCTTGACCTTTGCGCCCTTGGGATATTTCCAGCTGTAGCCGTCGGGCCAGGCCTTCATCGCCTGGGTGTCGCGCGGCGCCGGCTCATAACCGTCCGGGGTGGCGCAGAAGGACGAACCGAAGATTTCGAAATAGCGGAAGCCGACGTCGCGCCCTTCGCTGATGCCGACAAACGGGCTGCCTTCCCAGCCGCCGCGTGTGTTGGTGGTGTAGCCGATGCGGAACTGCTGCTGCTGTTTCAGCGCAGCCTGCGGCTCCATCTTGGGCTCCCCGAAATGGGCCGGGCCCGTTGTCTGGGCCGAAACCGTCCTGGCGGCCAGCAAGCCGCCGGCGGCGACGGACAGGCCAAAGAAATTCCTGCGATCCATGTTGTTTTTCTCCCCTTGGGCATTGCCCGTACTCGGGCGGTCGCACTTTAGACAAGCAGCGCAGGCATCACCATCGCGGCATTTCGCCCTTAAGTATTATGATATTGCGCCGCAACATTTTCTTTTGCGAAGCCGCTGCTATAACCGCCCGCGAACATAAGGAACTGCCCATGACGATCTATGCCGGCCGCTTCGCCAATCGCACCGCCATCGTGACCGGCGGTGCTTCGGGCCTGGGGCTTGAAGCCGCCAAGCGCATCACCGCCGAAGGTGGCAAGGTCTGCCTGTGGGACATGAATCCCGAAACCCTGGCCAAGGCCAAGGCGGAAATCGGCGCGGCACACACCATTGCGGTGGACGTCAGCGACGCCAAGGCAGTCGAAGCGGCCGCCGCCGAAGCCAAAAAGGTGCTGGGCAAGATCGACATCCTGGTCAACAGCGCCGGCATCACCGGCGCCACCCAGCCGGTCATCGGCTATCCGATCGACAGCTGGCTCAAGGTGATGAACGTCAACGTCAACGGCCTGTTCTATTGCTGCCGCGCCGTCGCGCCGATGATGGTGGAAGCCGGCTATGGCCGCATCGTCAACATCTCGTCGGTCGCCGGCAAGGAAGGCAACCCGAATGCCAGCTCCTATTCCGCCTCCAAGGCGGCGGTGCTGGGCTTCACCAAGTCGCTGGGCAAGGAGCTCGCGACCAAGGGCGTGATCGTCAATGCCGTGACGCCGGCGACGTTCGAAAGCCCGATCCTGGATAACGTGCCACAGAGCCACATCGATTACATGCGCTCCAAGATTCCCATGGAGCGCTTCGGCACGGCGGCCGAGAATGCCGCCGCGGTGTGCTTCCTGGCCAGCGAGGAATGTTCCTTCACCACCGCCAGCACGCTGGACACATCGGGCGGGCGAACAACATATTGACGCCCGCCGCATTCTTTGTTGGCGCAGCTACCCTGCGGTCGCTGCGCTGGCGGGCGCACCACCTACTGATGACCCGATCGGCCTGCCTGGTAAGCGTTGCAGCACTTCTGCTGCTGACGTTGCCGGTGCATGCCGCCGCCAGGAAGCCCGCACCCAATCCAAAGCCGGTCCTGTCCGCCTTTCAGCAGGAAGAGGCGATGAGCCCGGCCGAACTGATCAAGCGCTGGCATCCCATCACGACCAAGGCGTCCAAGCGCTTCGGCGTGCCCCTGATCTGGATCAATGCGGTGATGCGGCTGGAATCAGGCGGCCGCACCATGCTGTCGGAAAACCAGCGCATGATCTCCGACAAGGGCGCGCTGGGCCTGATGCAGGTGCTACCCGGGACCTACGCGGAAATGCGTGCGCAATACGGGCTGGGCACAGACGTGTTCGATCCGAAAAACAATATCAATGCCGGAACGGCGTATCTGAAGTGGCTGCGCGGCAAATACGGCTTTCCCGCCATGTTCGCCGCCTATAATGCGGGCCCCGGATCGGTGGAAGCGGTGATGGCGCGCACCAAAATTCTGCCGACCGAAACGCGCCTCTACATGGCGGGCATCAACAAGATATTGGGCGGCGGCGCCGACGGCATGCTCATTAATTCCGCCAGGCTGACGCGGCCCGACGGCACCGCCGTCCTGATCGATCCCATCGCGGTCAATTCCATCCGCGCCGTCGCGCCGGGCGAATACACCGAAGGCGTGCAGACGGTGATTGTCGCCGGGCGGTTGCGTCAGGGCGTCAAGGAAGACCTGAAAACCGTGACCGAAGCCATCCGCGTCCGCGGCGGCACGATCTAGTTACGGCTTCTGCGAGGCCATGTAGGCGGCGACGTTCAGGATGTCGGCATCTGACATCTTGTTCACCACATCCTTCATTTTGCCCAGTGCCGAACCCTTGCGATACCCGGCCTTCATGTCGGCCAATTGGCGGATCAGGTAATAGGCGCCGCGCCCACCGATGCGCGGGGCATCGTCATGGCCGCGATAGTCTTCGCCGTGGCACGACGCACAGCTGCGCATCTTGCCGCGATTGCCCATCGCCACGATGCGGCCCTTGGCCAGCGAACCCACCGGTACATAATCGACAAAACCGGCATGCTGGTTGCGCAGTTCGACCTGCTCGTTTTCGGCGACCTCATAAATCATGTCGGGCGGCACCGGCACCGTCTCGGCGCCCTTGTCAAAGAAGCGGGCGCCGCCGCCGCCGACATGGTTGGCCGGCGCGCGGCTGGTCTCCACCACCCGGATCCATTTCTGCTGCGCGCGGGGAATGGCCGCGAAATACTGCGCCGCTTCCTTCAAGTCTTTCTCGCTGATGGCATAGGCCATCTCGATCATGGCGGGCGCACGGATATTCTCGCGGTCCCCGTTCTTGAAGGCATGCATCTGGTCGATGATATATTTCACCGACAGGCCGGAAACACTGGCCGATTCCGGATGACCATTGCCGTTGGGCAGATGGCAGAGCATGCAAGCCGGGACATGGGGCTTTTGGCCATGCGCGACGATGTCGGGCATCGGCGCATGTTCCTTGGGAAACCAGTCGGGCGGACCAAAGCCGTTATTGATCTGTCGCATCGTCAGCTTCATGGACGGATCGGCGCCTTCGGCGGTGTGCACCGAATCCGGCGGCAGGGGTTTGAAGTCCGGCGGCTGCATGGGATAGGCCCATTCGAAGCCGGCCACGGGCCTCGGCATCTTGAGCATGATGTCCTTGGCTACCGGCGTGTCGGTGGCGGGAGCTTGTGCGCGCGCGGCGAACACAATCACCGGCGCCAGCATCAGCGCCGTCAAAATCACTTTCTTCATGGGTTCCCCGCCCTGATTTGTGGGCGGGACCATAGGTCTAGGACCGTAGCCGCCGCAAGATCGGCCGTTCGATCGCCCAATGGATTGCGCCGCCCGCGCCTGCGGCCAGCGCCATCATTACGGCGACAGACAGAATGGCCGGCCGCGCCGAAAAGGACCCCAGCAGGCGGAAGGCGAGGGAAAACACGGCATAATGCGTCAGGTAGATCACATAGGACGCCGCGCCTAGGAACAGCAGCAGGCGCGGCACCTTCCAGGCGCCCGCCTGATCGGCCAGGGCAAGGCCCAGCACCACCAGCCCGCCGGCAAGTCCCAGCACCATGTCATCCAGCATGAAGTTGGCCGCCACGATGGTCATGGCGGCAAACCCCGCCAGGCCGGCGGCCAGCGGCAGGAAGAACGCGCGCGCGGGAATGCGGGGCATGGCCAACCTGGCAATCATGCCGAACAGGAAACAGGAATTGACCGGGTTGGTGATGGTGGCGGGGCCGCCGGGATGATGGAACAGGACAATCGCGGTCAGTATCCAGGCGCCGAACAGCGCAATACCCAGCCGGCGATCGATGATCAGTCCCGCGAACGCCAGATAGAACAGGATTTCATGAAACAGCGTCCAGGCCGCCACGATGATGCGCGGATGGAAGAAGGGATCCATCAACCCGTAATTCAGGGCGATGTCCCAAAGCGGCGGAGCGGTGCCCATGACCGCAAGCGCGCCCATGTTTAATGTCAGGCAGATCCAGTAGATGGGATAGACGCGCACGGCGCGTCGCCACAGATAGCGGCCCACCGCTGCGGGCCGCCCGATATCGTCCATATGGGCATGCAGGATGATGAAGCCTGACAGGACGAAGAAGAAATCCACCCCGATTCTGGCCAGCATGATCCAGTTCGGCGCGACCGAGATGTTTCCGTATTTGGGATTTTGCCACATGCCGATGGCGTGAAAGCAGACCACGAACAGGGCCGCGAAGGCGCGGCCGGCCTGCAAGCCTGGAAGGGGGATGGGGCGGCTCACGGTTGTCAGGCCCCGCGCGCCGGTACGACCAGAACCACCATCGCCTTTGAAATCCCCGCCCCGCTTTGCTGTGCCGACCATAGGGGCCATAGGGCAAGGCTTCCAGCGCACCGCGCCGGTGCACCTATCACCCTGATTTATTTGAGAAAATTGGAGCGGGCGAACGGATTCGAACCGTCGACCCTAACCTTGGCAAGGTTATGCTCTACCCCTGAGCTACGCCCGCACTCCAAGACGGCGGGTTATGACCCAACGCCAAGGGGGATTCAAGCAGCAAATCCTTAGGTTTGGGTTGCGCTTCCCCCCGCCATTTCCCAACAATCGGGACGCAAAGGGGGCGATGTGGCGCCAAAACAGCAAAATGAGTTCGGGCGAAACGCGGGCGAAGGCTATGGCCTGCTGGCCCCCACCCTGGCGGTGATGGGGCTGGCCCTGGCGGCGCCCCTGGCCCTGATGGCGATCACCAGCCTGAAGGACCAGAGCGGGATGGGCTTCGCCGCCGGCTGGACACTGGACCAGTATGGCGCGGTCCTGGGACGCGCCAGCTATCGAATGCTGTTCCTGCGTTCGGTTGCGATCTCGGCGGTGGTGACGTTGGCCACTATCGCATTGGCATACCCGATGGCCTATTTCGTCGCCTTCCATGCGCGGCGCAAATTCTTCTGGCTGGTGGCGCTGACCATTCCCTTCTGGACCTCCTACCTGCTGCGCGTCTTCGCCTGGAAAATCATCCTGGGCTTCAATGGCGTGATCAATTCGGGACTGATGCGGCTGCACCTGATCGACCAGCCGCTGAGTGTGCTGCTCTACAATCCCTTCGCGGTGGTGGTGACATTGGCGCATGCCTGGGCCGCCTTCGCCATCCTGCCCATCTATGTCAGCCTGGAAAAAATCGACCGTTCCCTGCTGGAAGCGGCCAGCGATCTGGGCGACAGCGCGCTGCGCCGTTTCCTGCGCATCACATTGCCGCTCTCCATGCCAGGCGTGATCGGCGCCGCCGTCCTGATCTTTGTGCCCACCACCGGTGATTTCGTGACACCGGCGCTGGTCGGGGGACCTGCCGGCACCATGATCGCCAACCTGATCGAGGTACAGTTCAACGGCGTCGGCAACTGGCCGCTGGGCGCCGCCCTGTCGCTGGTCAGCATGGCCCTGGTGGCGGTGATAGCCGGCCTGTTCGTGGCCTCGGCGCGCGCCGCCGCGAAAGCGGCACGATGAAAAACAAATCGCTTCTGCTCTACGCCTTTGCCTATCTGGCCTTCCTTTATGTGCCGGTGCTTGTGCTGCCCGTTTTCTCCTTCAACGATTCCCAGTTCATCGCCTTTCCCCTGTCGGGCTTTACCACCCGCTGGTACGAGGCACTGGCCGGCGACAGCGCCATGCAGCATGCCTTGGGCAACAGCCTGAAAGTCGGCATCGTCACCGCGCTTCTGTCCACCATGCTGGGGCTGGCGGCCGCCCGCGCCGTGACACGCTACCGTCTGCGCGGCGCCGGCGCGGCATTGGGCTTCATCTCCCTGCCGCTGTTCATTCCCGATATCGTGCTGGGCCTGTCGCTGCTGATGCTGCTGGGTGCGGTGGGATTGCCGCTATCTTTGGCTGCGGTGGTACTGGGACACTTGCTGGTCTGCGTGCCTTTCGCCCTGACCGTCCTGATCGCCCGCTTTGAAGGCTTCGACAGGAATCTGGAAGAAGCCAGCGCCGATCTGGGCGAGGATGGCTGGATGACCTTCTGGCGCATCACCGCACCCCTGATGTTGCCGGGCATCGTCGCCAGCCTGCTGCTGACCTTCATCACCTCGTTCGATGAATTCCTGGTGGCCTTTTTCCTGTCGGGCACCGAGGCGACCTTGCCCATCTATATCTGGGGCCAACTGCGCTTCCCCGAACGCCTGCCCATGGTGCTGGCTTTGGGCGCCGTCATTCTCGCCGTGTCTGTGGTGCTGGTGATCTGTGCGGAATATGTCCGCAATCTGGGTGTGAAAAAGCCGATGGTGGGCGCATGAGTTTTCTGACTGTCAGAAATGTCTGCAAGAGCTTCGGCGGCCCGCCGGTGGTGAATGATGTCAGCCTGGAGGTAGCGCGCGGCGAGTTCTTCGCCCTGCTCGGCCCGTCGGGCTGTGGCAAGACCACCCTGCTGCGCATGATCGCGGGCTTCGAGACGCCGGACAGCGGCACCATCGCCATCGACGGCGAGGCGATGAACGCGGTGCCGCCGCATCTGCGCCCCACCAATATGGTGTTCCAGTCCTATGCGATTTTTCCGCATCTCAATGTGTTCGACAATATCGCCTATGGCCTGCGCAAGCTGAGGCTGCCGAAAGAAATACTGCGCGCCAAGGTGGAAGCGATGCTGGCGACCGTGCGGCTGGAGGGTCTGGGCGGCCGCGCCGCCGACCAATTGTCAGGCGGCCAACGCCAGCGCGTTGCGCTGGCCCGCGCCCTGGTGCGCGAGCCCAAGATATTGCTCCTGGACGAGCCGCTGGGCGCGCTGGACAAGCGACTGCGCGAAACCATGCAGGTGGAATTGCGCGCCATCCAGCGCAAGGTCGGCATCACCTTCCTGCTGGTCACCCATGATCAGGAAGAGGCGTTGTCCCTGTCCGACCGGATAGCGGTCATGCATCAGGGCCGGATTCTTCAGGTTGCCGATCCCCGCACGCTTTATGAGCGGCCCAATTGCCGCGAGGTTGCCGACTTCATAGGCGAAATGAACTTCTTCCATGCCACGGTGCGGCAGATCGAAGGCGGCAGCGCCACGGTCAATGCCGGCCTGCTGGGGCTCATCACCCTGCCGGCCGCCAATCTCGCGTCCGGCATCAAGGTGGACGACCATATTCTGCTGGCCATCCGGCCCGAGCATGTGCAGTTCGCCGCCTCAGGCGTGGCGGGCGACATCGCCGCCGCGACCTTCCTGGGCGAACGCAGCCATTTCCATGTCCAGATTGCCGGCCGCGGTGAACCGGTGTTCGTCAGCGGCAGCGCGCCGCCGCAAGGCGACGTGCATCTGGCCTTCCCGCCGGACCGCCTTATCGGTCTGCCATCAGAATGAGCGCGCTGGATTTTGTGGCGTGAGCAGGAGCGTCGCGCGGAGCGTGCTTAACGCACGCGAGCACGCGCGACGGTCGCTAGCGACAGCGTCGTGCGACACGACGCAAAAGACAAGCGCTAGGCCAATAGGCGATTGAAAATCTCGCGGGTGCGCACCTGCAAGTCGCCCAACCGTGCCTGAACCTGCGCGAAATCATTCCATCCCGCCGCCCGGGTCAGCAGCGCCTTCAGGCCCGGCGTCGCCTCTTCGACCTTCAAGGCCTCGCTCAGGGCGATACGCAACACTTGTGTCAGCGCATGTTGCAGCCCGGCCGACTCAATCAGCGTGCGGGCGTCGGCCGCCGCCAGGAAACCCGCCGCCTTCAGGTTGTAGAGCGCCGCCACCGTATTGGTGTTGAGGATTTCCGGCTGGGCGGGCGCGTGCACCAGTTGCAGGGTCTGGACGATGAACTCGATATCGACCAGCCCGCCGGGTGCATATTTGAGGTCCCAGGCGTTGCGGCCGGGAAATGTCTCTGCCATGCGCGCACGCATGTCGCGCGCATCGGCGATGATGGCGGCGGGCGGGCGCGGCTCGGTCAGGCGGCGGCGCACTTCTCTGGCCACCCCGGCCTGCAGCGCGCGAGGCCCCGCCACCAGCCGCGCACGGGTCAGCGCCATATGCTCCCAGGTCCAGCTTTCGTTGGCGTGATATTCGGCGAAGCTCTTCAGGGATACCGCGACCGGCCCCTTGTTGCCGGTGGGGCGCAGCCGCATGTCCACTTCATACAAGGTGCCTGCCGCGGTGGCGGTGGTCAGGGCCGCGATCAGGCGCTGCGCCAGGCGTGCGAAGTACAAGCTGGGTGATAAAGGCCTTGGACCATCCGAAGCCTCGATTCCTTCGGGCACATCATAGACAAACACCAGGTCCAGGTCGGAGCTGGCGGTCATTTCCCGCCCCCCCAGCTTGCCCATCGCCACCACGCAAAAACCGGCGCCCGCAATGCGCCCGGCGCCGGCCGCCAGCTCGTTTTCCACCCGCGGCAACAGGCCGGCAATGACGCATTCGGCGATGTCGGCCAGCGCGGGGCCGGCGGCTTCGGCCTGAGCCACGCCTTCGACGATCTGCACCCCTACCCGGAAGATCGCCTCGCGCGTGAAGCGCCGCGCAGCATCCAGTTGCTCCTCATAGCTGCCGGTCACGGCGTGCGCGAAGCCGGCATCCAGTTGGGCCCGCGACGGCAGGGTGGTGAGAAAATCAGCATCCAGCAGCGCATCCATGATGGCGGGATTGCGCGCCAGATAGCTGGCCAGGCGCGGCGCCGAGCCGACGATTTTGGCCAGGAGATTCAAAAACTGCGGCCGCGCCGCGAACAGCGAGAAGAGCTGGACACCGGACGGCAGGTTGGAAAGAAACAGATCGAACTGGGTAAAGGCGACATCGGGATCCGCCGTTCCCGCCAGCGCCTTGAGTATGGCCGGCAGCAGCTTGGTCAGAAGCTCGCGCGCCCGTTGGCTGCGCATGGCGCGCACCCGACCGTGATGCCAGCCGCGAATGGCGGCCGAGACATGCGGCGCGTCATGAAAGCCCATCGCTGACAGAGTGGCGAGGGTCTCCGGGTCTTCCTCCACCCCGGTGAAAACCAGATTGCCTTCCGCTGACGACAGGTCCGATTCACTTTCAAACAGGCGGGCATAATGGCGCTGCACATTTTCCAGCACCCGCGTCAGCTTGGCGCGAAAGTCCTCCGCGCTGTCATGGCCCATAAAGCAGGCGATGTGGGACAGGCCGGCTTCGTCACCCGGCACCGAATGGGTCTGTTGGTCCTCCACCATCTGCAGCCGGTGTTCCAGCATGCGCAGATAGCGGTAATCGCGCTTGAGCTCTTCGCCCACCTGCGCTTCCACCCGCCCCTCACCCACCAGCGCATCCAGCGCGCCCTGCGTCGAGGGTACGCGCAGGCCAGGGTGCCGTCCGCCCAGGATCAGTTGCTGGGTCTGGGCAAAGAACTCGATCTCGCGGATGCCGCCGCGCCCCAGCTTGATATTGTGCCCTGCCACCGCGATCTCGCCATGCCCGACATGGGCATGGATCTGGCGCTTGATGGACTGGATATCCTCGATGGCGGCAAAATCCAGGTAGCGCCGCCAGATGAAAGGCTTCAGGCCCGCCAGGAATAGCGCCCCGGTTTCAGGGTCGCCGGCGCAGGCGCGCGCCTTGATCATGGCGGCGCGCTCCCAGTTCTGGCCCATGGCTTCATAGTAATCCAGCGCCGCATCGGTGGAGATCGCCACCTGGGTGGCCCCCGCATCGGGCCGCAGGCGCAGATCCACCCGGAAGACATACCCGTCGCTGGTGGTCTCCGACAAAAGCTTCACCAGCCCGCGCACGATATTCACCGCCGCCCCGCGCGGATCGCCACGCTTGGTGAAGGGAAATTTTCCTGCGTCGTAGAACACAACCAGGTCGATATCGCTGGAATAGTTCAGCTCGAACGCGCCGTACTTGCCCATCGCCACCACGGTGAGGCCGCAGGCGTCTTCCGCGACTTCGGGGGCGCCCATACGCGCCGCTTCGGCCCGCAGCAGGAAACGCAGAGCGCCGCCGACACAGGCATCGGCGAAGCGGGTCAGTTCGGCCGTCACCATATTGACGTCCCATGTACCGGCGATGTCGGCCATGGCGATGGCCAGCGCCGCCCGGCGCTTGGCGGTGCGCAGTTCCTTCATCGCCACCGCTTCACTGTCGGCGCGGGCCAGCGCCTGCGCCAGCAGGATGGCGGCGTTCAACACCACATGCGGCCCGGCGGCGAAATATTCCCCCAGCGCACCCACTTCCCGTTGAGCCAGACGCCCCAGAAAAGGACTGTTGCCGAATACCGCGTCCAGCAACGGTTCGGCGCTGGCAAAGCCTTGCTCGGCCAACGCCTCTTTCACGCGGGTGACGCGGGTGGGATCAAAGGGCAAAGGCGGGACGCGAAGCATCCCGTCTTATAGCCTACTCAGCCGCACTTTTGAGCGGCGCACCCGGCAAGGCGCGCATGGCGGTTTTGGGGAAGCGCAGCACCGCCTTGAGACCCGTTGGCACATTGTCTTCCAGCACCAGTTCTGCGCCGTGATAATGCGCCACCGCCGCCACCAGCGACAGGCCGAGCCCCGTGCCGGGGGAACTGCGGCTGGCTTCCAGTCGCACAAAGCGCTCGGTCACGCGCGGCCGGTCGGCCAGCGGAATGCCGGGGCCCGTATCGGAGACGGACAGGTCCACGCCCGCGTCACGGACGGCGGTGGCGATGCGCACCTGGCCGCCCGCCGGAGTGTATTTGATGGCATTGTCCACCAGATTGGCCAGCGCCTGGGCGACCAGGCTGCGATTGGCCTCGACCCCCGCGGGCGGACCCGGCAGCAGGCTCAGCGATATCTTCTTTTCGTCCGCCAGCGGCTCATACAGTTCGGTCACGTCGGCGGCGACTTCACCCAGATCCAGCGGCGACATGGCGGCGCGGGTGGTGCCGGCATCGGTTTCGGCAATCAGCAGCAGCGCATTGAAGGTGGCGATCAGCTGGTCGGTCTCGGCGATGGCCCGCTCGATCTCACCAGCCTGGGCGCCGCTGGCATTCAGCCGCGCCACGGATTCCTCCAGCCGGTTGCGCAACCGGTTCAGCGGCGTACGCAGGTCATGCGCCACACTGTCGGTCACCTCGCGCATGCCCTTCATCAACCGCTCGATGCGGTCCAGCATGCGGTTCAGATTTTCCGCCAGGGCATCGAATTCATCGCCCGAACCGGCCAGCGGTACCCGCCGCGTCAGATCGCCGGCGATGATCTCGCCCGAGGTGCGATTGATGGCATCCAGCCGCCGCAGCATGTTGCGCCCGATCAGCGCCCCGCCCGCCGTTCCCAGCAGCAGGATCAGCAGCACCGTCCAGGGCAAGGTGGTGGTGAACATGCGCTCGGTCAGGTAGCGGTCATGCACGTCCTGTGAGACCAGCAGCATGAAATCGCCCGGCACCAGCAGGACGCGGCCGCGGGCGCGCCGCGCTTCCAGCTTGCCGTCCACCGGGCGCTCATAGTCGAATTCGACGACACTGCCCATCTCGGACACTTGCGGCCAGAAAGCCAGGTTGCCCGCCAGCACATGATGCCGGTTGTCCGACAGCATGTAGAGCGCCTGGCCCTGGTGCAGGGTGCGCGCGCGAACCGTCTCCACCAGGCCCGGCAGGCCGAAATGCTGGTATTCCTCGCGCAGGCCGGTGATTTCGGCCTCGATGATCTGGTCGGTCTGGTCGTCCAGGGTGCGGCGGGTGTTCCAATAGGTGAAGAACAGCAGCGCCGTCACCGAAATGGCGAACAGCACCACATAGACAAGAACGATGCGAAACGCCTGGGTCTGTAGGAGACCGGGCTTAGTGCGCACGGATCATGTAGCCGGCGCCGCGCACGGTATGCAGCAGCGGAGCTTCGAACCCCTTGTCGATCTTGGCGCGCAGCCGGCTGATATGCACGTCGATCACGTTGGTCTGGGGATCGAAATGATATTCCCACACGCTTTCCAGCAGCATGGTGCGGGTCACCACCTGGCCGGCATGGCGCATGAGATATTCCAGCAGGCGGAATTCGCGCGGCTGCAATTCGATGTCGGTACCGCTGCGCTTGGCGGCGCGCGACAGCAGATCCAGTTCCAGGTCGCCCACATCCAGCCGCGTCTTGATGCCCACCGGGGAGCGGCGGCGCATCAGCGCGTCGACACGCGCCAGCAGTTCGACAAAGGCATAGGGCTTGGTGAGATAATCATCGCCGCCGGCCTTGAGGCCCTTCACCCGGTCGTCCACTTCGGACAATGCCGAAAGGAACAGCACCGGGGTGGAATTGCCATGCTCGCGCATGCCCGCCACCAGCTTGAGGCCGTCCAGCTTGGGCAGCATGCGGTCCACGATGGCCACATCATAGGGCCGCGACAGCGCCAGGCTCAGGCCGGTCTCGCCGTCCCCCGCATCGTCCACCACATGACCGGATTCCTTCAGCCCCTGCACCAGGTAACGCTGGGCTTCCAGATCGTCTTCAATCACCAGAATACGCATTCACTCTCCCGATCATGCGTGGAAGGAAAAAGGGCGCGGGTCGAACCCGCGCCCGGATTCTCACGTCTTGTCGATTTCGATGGCGACAAAGCCGGTGCCGCCCTGGCTGTGCGCCACCAGCAGCAGCACGCTGGAGCGGCCGCCCTTCTTGGCTTCTGCCACGCCCGACTGGAAGTCGGTCGGGCTGCGCACGATCTTGTTGCCCACCCGCAGCACCACATCGCCGGGCTGGAGGCCCTTTTCGGCGGCATCGCTGTCGGGATCGACCTTGGTGATCACCGCACCATTCATCACGGTTTCGGCGATGTTGAAGGTCTTCTTGGATTCCGGCGTCAGCGACGACAGGCCCAGGCCTGCGGCGTTGGCGCTGGACGGCGACAACGCGCCTTCCTTGGCGGGCGCATTGGAGGCCAGTTGCGCCGCATCGGGACGGGTGGCGATGGTGACCTTCACCTGCATCGGCTTGCCCTGGCGGACCACCGAGAAGGTGGCGGTCTGGCCGGTGGGCACGCTGGCGACCTTGCGGGTCAGGTCGGTGGCGTCTTCCACCGCCTGGCCGTTGATGGCGGTGACGATGTCGCCCTGCTCGAACCCGGCCTTGGCGGCGGGGCCATTGGGAACCACCTCGGCGACCATGGCGCCCTTGGAGTCCTTGATGCCCAGCGAGGACGCGATCTCCGGCGTCACGCTCTGGATGTTGACGCCCAGATAACCGCGGGAGACTTTGCCTTTGGTCTTGAGCTGGTCGATCACGTCATGAATCAGGCTGGCCGGAATGGCAAAGCCGATGCCGACGCTGCCGCCCGAGGGCGAGAAGATCATCGAGTTCATTCCGATCACCTGGCCGCGCAGGTCAAAGGTCGGACCACCCGAATTGCCCCGGTTGATGGGGGCGTCGATCTGGATGAAGTTGGTATATTGCTGGGCGGAGTCGATGTTGTTGCGGCCCAGCGAAGAAACGATGCCCGCGGTCACCGAGTTGGACAGGCCGAAGGGATTGCCAACCGCCACCACCCAGTCACCCACGCGCAGGCGCTTGTCGTCGCCGAATTCCACGGTCGGCAGCGGACGATCGGATGTGATCTTCAGAAGGGCGACGTCGGTTACCGGATCGGTGCCCACCAGCTTGGCGATGAATTCGCGCTTGTCCGGCAGGGTGACGGTGATCTTCTTGCTGGCGTCCACGACATGGTTGTTGGTGACGACATAGCCGGCCTTGTCGATGATGAAGCCCGAACCGGCGCTGAGCGCCTTGTGCGGCTGCTGCGGGCGCTGCTGGCCCTGGCCGAACTGGTTGAACAGGTCGCGGAACGGCGCGGGGATATTGTCGTCGCCGCCCTCATTCTCGGTGGTGGTGGTTTCGGACTTGATCGTCACCACCGCCGGACTGACGCGCTCCACCAGGTCGGCGAAGCTGAAGGGGGCACTGTTTTCCAGCATGCGCGGGGCGCGGGCATCGCTCTCATTGGCGGCGACCATGGTGGGCGTGCCGGCGACCTGGACGGCGCGCACCGGCGGCAACAGCGCAAAGGCGCCAAGGCCGACCACCACGATGGCGGCGGCGCCGCTCATGGCAACCACGCGGCGCTGGCGCAGCGAAGGCTTGGGAAGACGGGAAAAGATGCCCGGCTTGGGCGAGGGGACATTCTGCATGGGGGCTCCTTGTGGCCAGTCTTTCCGACCGACCTTGGCTGAAATACTAGCATAACATGGACAGATTACGTCCGTAAGATTACAACTTTGTAACCTCTTAAGCGCTTCTGGCAGCAGCCTTTTTGACCACCACCCACGCCACTACGCCGCCCGCACCCAACACCAGGAAGGGCGTCAACCATAGCAGCCATGTATCGGGCTGCACCGGCGGCTTCATCAGGATGACGTCGCCATAGCGCGCCACCAGGAAATCCTGGATCTGGCCATCGCTTTGTCCGGCGGCGATCTGCTCGCGGATCAGGCGGCGCACGTCGGCGGAAAAAGGCGAGCCGGACTCGTCCACATTCTCGCCGGCGCAAACCAGGCAGCGAAACTGGCGCTGCAGGTTGCGGGCGCGCGTCTCCATCGCCGGATTCGAAAACGTGTCTGCGACGGGGGCTGCCAGCGCCGGCACCATCAGCAGCAGGAAGGCGATGACGGCTTTCATTCGGCGGCCTGCACAACCGCGGGCGCGGTGGGTTCGCGCGCCGGCGCGCGCAGGCGGCCCCAAAGGCTCAGCATTCCGCCCAGTGCCATCAACAGGCCACCGATCCAGATCAGCGGCGCCAGCGGCGAGACATAGGCGCGCAAGGCAAAGCGGCCATCGTCCCGCTCATCGCCCAGCGCCAGGTAAAGATCGCGCAGGCCCGTGGTGCGAATGGCGGTGTCGCTCATGTCCTGGCCTTCGGCGGGATACAGCCGATGCTCGGGCTGCAACACTGCGCCGGGTTTACCGTCGTTCATCACCACGATATGGGCGCGGTCGGCGATGTAGTTGGGACCCTTCACGCGGCTGACGCCGTCAAAGCGCAAGGTATAAGGCCCCACCGTGAAGCTCTGCCCCGGCGCCGCCACCGTGATCGCCTCGCTGCGCCAGGCGGTGGTGCCGGCCACGCCCATCAAGGTGATGCCAAGCCCAGCATGCGCCAGGGCGGCGGCAAAGGCGGAGGCGCGCGCGCCCTTGCGCTTGCGGACGTCAATGATCGAAGCGCCGATCAGCCAGGCAGCGACAGCGAAGGCCCCGGTAGCGGCGATGGTGCGCGGCGCAACGATGGCCAGCACCGCTATGGCGGCAATCGCAGCCAGGCCCAGCGCCGGATAGAGCGAATGCCAGGCGGCCTTGAGATCGCCGCGCTTCCAGCCCAGTTGCGGGCCGAATGGCACCAGCAGCAACAACGCAAAGAAAATGGGCGCGAAGGTGATGGCATAATAGGGCGGGCCCACCGTGATCTTGGTGCCGTTCAGGGCATCCAAAATCAGGGGATAAAGCGTGCCGGCAAAGACGCAGGCGCAGGCGGCCACCAGAAAGACATTGTTCAGCAGCAGCGCGGTCTCGCGGCTGGCCGGTTCAAACGCCGCACCGCCCTGCAGCGTAGGCGCGCGCCAGGCGAACAGCGCCAGCGCCCCGCCGATGGCCAGCGCGATCAGCACCATGATGAAGAAGCCGCGCGTGGGATCGGAGGCGAAAGCATGCACCGACGACAACACGCCGGAGCGCACCAGGAATGTGCCGATCAGCGACATGGAAAAGCCGGCGATCGCCAGCAGCAGGGTCCAGGTACGGAAGGCGCCGCTCTTTTCCGTGGCCAGCGCCGAATGCAGCAGCGCCGTGGCGATCAGCCAGGGCATCAGCGAGGCATTCTCCACCGGGTCCCAGCCCCAGAAGCCGCCCCAACCCAGTTCGTAATAGGCCCACCAGCTGCCCAGCGCGATGCCGCTGGTCAGTGCGATCCAGGCGATCAGCATGAAGGGCCGCGCGGCGCGCGCCCATCCGGCTTCGCCGACCAGCAGCGCGGCGGCGGCATAAGAGAAGGATGCCGACAGTCCGACATAGCCGGCATAGAGCATGGGCGGATGCATCGCCAGGCCGGGATCCTGCAGCAACGGCGTCAGGCCCGCGCCTTCGAACGGCGCCGGGTCGAGGCGCAGGAACGGATTGGAGGTGAAGAGGATGAAGAGGATGAATGCCGCCGCCAGCAGGCCCTGTACGCCCAGCGCGCCGCTGGTCAGGCGCTCGCCGCCGCGCTGCAGAAACGCGACCATGCCGGCATAGAGCGCCAGCACCAGCACCCACAGCAGCATGGAGCCTTCGTGATTGCCCCACACGCCGCTGATTTTATAGACCAGCGGCTTGAGCGTATGGCTGTGGCCGGCCACCAGCGCCACGGAAAAATCCGACGTGACGAAGGCATAGGTCAGCGCGGCAAATGCCAGCACGACAAAGACCAAAAAGCCCAACGCCGAACTGGTGGCGACCCGGCGGGCGGCGTTGGCCTCGGTGCGGGTGCCGATCAGCCCCGCCACCGCCATCACCAGCGACAGCGCCAGGGCAAAGCAAAGCGCCAGTTGGCCCAGCTCGCCGGTCATTCCGCGCCTTCTTTCCAGCGGCCGCTTTTCTTCAGCGCCGCCACGACTTCGGGCGGCATATACTTCTCGTCATGCTTGGCCAGCACTTCGCTGGCGATGAAGTTGCCATGCGCATCCATCGCGCCGGTGGCGACCACGCCCTGCTCTTCGCGGAACAAGGCCGGCAGCACACCGACGAATTGCGCCGGCACGCTGCCCTTGCCGTCGGTGACGCGGAACTTCACTTCGGCGCCGGCGCCATGGCTCACACTGCCTTTTTCCACCAGTCCGCCCAGACGGAAGGCGACGCCTTCACCGACCTCGCCCGCCGCCACTTCGGCGGGGCTGTGGAAGTACATGATGTTCTGCCCCAGCCCAAAGCGGATCAGCACGGCCAGCATGGCGCCCACCGCGACCAGGGCGGCGGCAAAAGCCAGGCGGCGCTTCTTCTTGGCGTTCATTCAGTGACCGCCGCCCTTGTGCAGGATCTGGTCGGCAATGCCGGTGTCATAGGCGACGCCTTTGGGGGTCAGGGCGATTTCGTCCGGCCATGCGCACTTGATCAGACCCTTGCGGGCCAGCGCGTTCCACACATTTTCATTTTCCAGGCCGGTGGCGTCGCTGCCGCGCACCGTGGCGTCGCCCAGGTGAAAGTGGTCGCCATGGGCATGAGGAAAGGCGGTGATGGCGGTGTCGCCATCGGGCGTGGGCTTGGACGCATCCGGAATCTGCGCAATGGCCTGCAACAGGGTCAGGGTGCGCAACTGGAGCGGGTTAAGTTTGGCGGGATTGGTTTTGGGCGGCATGACGGTCCGGATAAAGAAAAACGGCCGGGACCATACCGTCCCGGCCGTTTTCTAGCAAAAGCCTGGATTTGGCTTAGTGGTGACGACCACCGCGGAACCCACGGTGTCCGCCCCAGCCGCCGCCGAAGCCGAACGTGAAGCTCGGGCCGTAATAAGCCGGGCCATAGTAAGCCGGGCCATAGTAAGCCGGGCCGTAATAATAGGGGTAATAGGGCGCACCATAGGGGCGGTAATAGCCCGGCGGAGGCGGGGGCGGCGGATAGTCGCCATAATCGCCATAGTCCCGGCGGTCATAGGCGGCAGCCTGACGGCCGCCATCTTCGTGCATGCAGTCATAATAGGCGCGGGAATAGTCAGCCTCGACATCGCGCGCCGCCTGGCGGGCATTGTCCGAACCGACCGCGGTTCCGGCGATCAGGCCGGCGCCCGCGCCGGCGGCGGCGCCCAGGCCGGCATTGCCGGCGGCCGCGCCCAGCACGGTGCCGAGCACCGCGCCGCCCAGAAGACCACCAACGGTGCCACGGGTCTGTTCGTCACGCGCGGCTTCGCGCGGGGTGGTGTAGCCGGTGCGGGCAGCGGCGTCGCGGCGGCAGAAGATGTCGCGGTCGGCGGCAGCCTGTTGGCCGCTTTGCGACGCAGACGCGCCGCGGGCATCATAGGCGCCACGCTGATCGGCGGACGGGCCATTCGCGTAGCCGCGAGGCGGAGCGGACGGATTAGCGTCATCATCGTCATAGTCCGGGGCACTGCGTGCGCTATTGGACGGATAGTTCAGATTGGTGGGCGGCGAGCTGGCCGGCTGCGCCAGCGCGGTTCCGCCCAGCAGGGCGACCGTCAAGGCGGCGATAAACGGTGTGCGGAACATTTCGAGCGTCTCCATGATTGCCCCTCTGGCAACTGCGAGGAATACGTAGGAAACGCCCCCGCCGGTTCAATGTCAAAACAAGAAAAAGCTATATTTGCACGGGCTTTTGGTCCCGTTCATCCAGCGTTCAGGAAGGATTTGAAGCGTTGGGATCAGGCGGCCGCGGATTGCGGCGCGCGCCCGGCGGCGGAGCCGCCCTCCAACTAACGGGCGCGTTTCGCAGTTTTGCTAAGCCGCGGCAGATTGCGCTGCGCGCGCCCGGCGGCGCAGCAACTCGGCCTCTTCCTCACTAAACAGGATGGCGGCAAGTTCCGCGCAAAGCTGCAGCTGGGCATTGGCCACCGCATGTTGCGGATCGGCCTTCAGCGCCCTCACCAGATCCTCGTTGTAACGCTTGAGGCTGGTGCAAAGGTCCTCATAGATCGCCTTCTGTTTGGCGGCGAAGGACGCGGCAGCGGCGAAATTGCGGCTGCCCGCCACCAGACGCGCATAGCGCACCGCCATCTCCTGCTTTTCGGCATTGCAGGGCTTGGAGAAGTCGGCGCCAGTGCCCTTGGCCATCGGCAGCGCGGCGCCGACTTCCCTGGGCGCCCGATCCATGAAAGTTTCCATGATGTTGCCGATCATCACCCGCTCGGCCATCAGGCGCTTGGCCCAATCGCCCTCGCGCTTGAGCTCGATTTCCTTGACGATATGGCTGGAGAGATCGGCGAAGGTCTTCACCTCGTCCATCAGCTTCTGGGCATCGAACAGGGGATGGCGCGTGATCTGGATGGACGCCTTCAGCGCATCCATGCGCGTGAACAGGATTTCGCCCACCAGTCCCATGTCGGTCTGGGCGATCAGCGTATCGTCGCTGTGGCGCGTCACCAGCAAAGGCAGGCGCAGCGCTTCCCAAGGCTTGGCGAGGCGGTTCATGGCAACGACCGCGACATAGGGCGCGACATCGGGGTGGCTCTGTACCAGCTGGTCGTAGATTTCACGCACCTGCCAGACCAACTGCTCGTTGAACACCGGCACCGGCGCGGGCAAAATCTTGGCCAGGCTTTCCATCGCCTCGCCCGCCGACAGTAGCAGCGCCATTTCCGCAACATCATCCACCGCGGCCGCCTCGCCGCCCAGCATCTTGCGGGCCGTCTCGCGGGAGCGCGACACGGCCGTGCTCATCGCGGCTGCGGCCAGCGGCCAGAACTGTGCGGCGCGCGCCACCGCCTCCTCGTGCTTATGCGCCAGCACCAGCGCGCGGCATTCGGCCGTATAGGCGGCGGCTTCATCGGGAATCAGATCGTTGCAGATCCAGTTCCAGGCCGGCACCAATGTGCCTCGCGCGATAACCGCCTTTTGCTTGACGGTGCGGGGTACGCACGTCAGCAGATCCTGGAACGGACGACAGAACAGGCGCAGCGGCGTGGGGGTGCGGTCGTAATGTTCGCGGCGCAGAATCGGACGCAGACCTTCGAGAATGTCTTCGTGCGGCAGGGCATGACCGTCCATCAACCGGTCGACTTCAACGGCCATGGCAAGACGGCTGGCCGCTGCACCTGGCAGGCCCGCGAGAAACGCTTTGAGCAATCCTGTCTTGTCGTTTGGCATCATCGGCACGTGTATGCAGCTCCCTGCTGCGGGTGCCTACATTAGGGGCAATTTCCTTAACACCCTGTTTCTTTTAAACAATTGCCGGCAATTCCAGCCGCGCCAGCACGCCGCCCAGGGAACTTTGGTCGAGGGCAAAAAAACCGCCGTAAAGCTTGGAAATATCCCGGACGATGGCCAGTCCCAGGCCCGAGCCGGGGACGCTTTCATCCAGCCGCTCCCCCCGCTCCCCCACCTGGGCCCGTTGCTGCGCCGACAGGCCCGGGCCGTCGTCTTCCACCGTCAGGACCAACCGCCCGGCCGCCTTTTCACAGCGCACCCGAACCCTGCTTTTGGCCCATTTGCAGCCATTGTCGATCAGGTTGCCCATCATCTCTTCCAGGTCCTGGCGCTCACCGCGGAAATAGATGTCGTCGCCGGATTCAGCGTCGATAACGATGCCGCGCGCGGCATGGATGCGGGCGATTACGCGGGACAAATCGTCCATCACTGCGCTCACCTGTGTGCGGTTGCCCAGCACGTCGAGCGAGCCTGCGGCGCGCGCGCGCGACAGGTAATGATCCACCTGCCGGCGCATGGAAAAAACCTGGCGCTTGACCATGGCGGCCAGGGGCCCCGCCCCCGGATCTTTTTCATGCGCGTCGGCTTCCGCCGCCAGTACCGACAGCGGTGTCTTGAGGAAATGCGCCAGGTTGGAGACATGGGTGCGGGCGCGGCCCACCACTTCCTCGCTGTGCTGGATCAGGGAATTGAGCTCGGCGGCCAGGGGCGCGATCTCGGTGGGGAAATTTCCGTCCAGCCGCCGCGCCTCGCCGTCGCGTATCTTGGCAAGACTGCGCGAGACTTTGCGCAGCGGGGCCAGGCCCACTTTCACCTGCAGCAGGATGGCGGCGATCAGGCCCAGCCCCAGCAGCAGGAATGACCAGAACAGCGTGGTATTGAATTCGCGCGTCTGGCGATCCACCGCCGCGGTGTCGCCCGCCACCATGAATGTGTAGTTCGCATCGCTGCGGTTGTCGGGCGTCAGGTCGACGCGCCGCGACAGGACGCGCAAGTGCTGGTTCTCGGGGCCCATGGCGCTGCCCCAGGTCAGCGGACCCTTGGCGGGCTCATTGACCGGACGGATTTGCTTGTCGAACAGCGAACGCGAGATCTGGCCGCCATTCTGGCCCACGCGGATCTGATAGTAGAGGCCCGAATAGACCCGGGCGAACCGGGGATTGAGGAAATGTTCGGCCAGAAGGATCCCGCCTTCGGGATCGGGATCGGGCTCGGCAGCGGCGATCAGCCCGTCCATGTCGACCCGCAGCGCGGCGTCGAAATTGGCTTGCGCTGCCAGGCGAAAGGCGTTGGACAGGACAGCGCCGCCCACGAAAAGCCCCAGCAAGGTCCAGACCGCCGCCGCCGCAATCAGGCGGGACGATAGGGACTCAAGCCTCAGCCGCCGTGCCGCCCAGTTTGGGATCTTCCAGCGAATAGCCAAGCCCGCGCACCGTTTGAATGAGGCCTGCGTCCAGCTTCTTGCGCAGGCGGCCAATGAAGACCTCGATCGTATTGGAATCGCGGTCGAAGTCCTGGTCGTAGAGATGTTCCACCAGTTCGGTGCGCGACACCACCTTGCCGCGGTGATGGGCCAGATACGCCAGCAGGCGATATTCCTGGCTGGTCAGCTTGACCGGATTGCCGTCGAAGGTGACACGGCTGGCGCGGGTGTCGATGCGCAGCTTGCCGATCTCAATGTCGGCGGTGGCGATGCCGGCGGCGCGGCGCAGAAGGGCGCGCAACCGCGCCAGCAATTCCTCGGTGTAAAAGGGCTTGGCCAGATAATCGTCGGCGCCGGCATCGAAGCCTGCCACCTTGTCGCTCCAGCGGTCGCGGGCGGTCAGGATCAGGACCGGCATGGACTTGCCGCTGGCGCGCCACTTCTCCAGCACCGCCACGCCGTCCATCTTGGGAAGGCCCAGGTCCAGGATCACCGCGTCATAGGGTTCGGTGTCGCCCAGGAAAAGGCCTTCTTCGCCATCCAGTGCGCTATCCACCACATAGCCCGCATCCCCCAGCGCCTTTTTCAAAAGCCGCTGCAGGTCCTTGTCATCTTCCACCAGAAGAATGCGCATGGCTTCCTCCTCTAATGCCGCCAGCGGCCGCCACGGCCGCCGCCGTCGCCGCGGCCACCACGGCCGCCATAATCGCGATACGGCCTATCATAGCCGGGACCGGGTCCGAAATTGCGCGGCCGGGCATAGCCGCGGTCGCGATCGGGGCCGCGATAGCCGTCCCCGCCGCGATAGCCATCCGCATAAGACGGATCGCGGTCCGCATAGGGGCGGCCATAGCCGGGCGGGACTGTGCCTTCGCCGCGATGATTGTCGAAGCCATCGCGCCCCGGCGAGCTGCGCAGCACACGGCCATTGCGCGCATCGGCGTCGTACCAGATCACGCGCCCGTCCGGCGTCATCCATTTGAGGTGATAGTGCGGATCACCCGTGGGCCCATAGGTGGGACCTTCGGCGTCATAGAACTCGCCGGGATGATTGCGGCGGATGCCCGGCAGCAAACGGTCCAGCGGCTGGATCCCACGACTATATCCATAGGCCGGGCCATAGGGCTGTGCGGCGGCCGGCCCGTTCAGGGCCATGGCCAGCAGGACGAAAATTCCTGCGAAAATGCTGGAAAAAACAGGGGCACGCATGGGTGTTTTGTACGTCTTGGAACATGAACCGCGAATGAACCCGGCGTCCAGACCCGGTTCAGTTTGCCGCCCTTAGGGTACGCCTCATGGACGGCAATTGATCCGCCCAATGTGATGAAGGAGACGAACATGTTTAGCACGAAAAACATTCTGGCAGCAGCGTCTTTGGCGATCCTTGCGGCCGCCGGCATTGGTAGCGCCAGCGCCCAGCCCTATTGGGATCGTCACGACAATCGCGCCTGGCACCGCTATGAGCGGGTAGATCGCGGCTTCGCGCCCTATCGCGTCAACCATCGCGTTGCAGAAGCCCTGCGCTTCCGCGGCTTCAGGATGGTGAGCGAACCCACCTTCTTTCGCGGTCACATGGTTGTGCGCGCCGAGAATCGTTTCGGACGCCCGCTCATCGTCCATGTGGACCCCCGTAGCGGCGAAGTGCTGCGGGTGATCCGCCTCTAACCAGTCTTGGGGCGTAAGGCCCGTGGTATGCCCCTCCCCATAGGGCCCCAAGCGTCAAGGGAAGCCCCGCATCGCAAGATGCGGGGCTTCTTTTCTTTGCGGCCATTAGGGAAACGCCGCGAGGCCGCGTAAGGTGGGGAATGATTGACCGTCCGACCTGCATGGAGCGCGCTTTCGCCCTGGCCGAAGAAGGCAAATGCGAAAGCCTCAATGCCATCCGCAAGCAGTTGAAGGCCGAAGGCTATGCCGAAAGCGGCCAGTTGAGCGGCAGCTCCATCCGTAACCAGTTGATGCGCATCATGGCTGCGCGCAAGGCCAAGGCCACGGGCTAGCCCGGTGTGCTGACATCATTGCCGGTATGGGTGATCGCGGCCGGCTGGAAATCCCAGCCGCGCAAGATCTTCAACGCCGCTTCCAGACCGTCTTTCACTGCCCCGCGTGCAATCGCGTCCAGCATTTGCTCGGTGTTGAGCGACACGGTTGCCGCCTGGTAGCCGCGCGGGCCCGGCAGTGACAGGAACAAGGGTATCGAGCTGGTGACGCCGGTGATCACGAAATCCTGGAACCATCTTTGCCGCACGGTCTTCAGCGGATTGTCCACCAGCATCAGCCCGATGCCGGTGGAAAGATCGAAATCTTCGCTGATGCCTTCGGTCTCGACATAGGCCAGCACACCGGATTTGTCGGGCCGCCAGTCCTCGCTGAAAATATCCACCGTCCGCCAGGCGCAAAAAAAGGCACGGCACACCGGCGGGCGGCTGTCGTAGATGGCGCAACCTCCGCCAACGCAATGGCGGCAGGCCGCGCCCGACAATTTCTGGATTTCCGGCTTGTTAATGGAAGGCGCCGTGCAACAGACGGTGCAGGCGCCGCATTCCCGCCCCGGAATCAAGGTCATGCCGTCCCACATGGCGCAACCTTGGCATGGCCGGTCCCGCCCCGCACCTTGAATCCGCCGCAAATATCGGTCAGCTATCCGCCCCATGGCCGAGCGCCCCCATCTTCCCGACAGCGACGATCTCGCCCGGCTTGCCAAGGCTGCCCAGCCCTATGGTCCGGCCTTCGCTATCATCATGGCGATTATCGCGGTGCCGCTGTCGCTGCTGTATCTGACGCCGCTGGTGCTGGGCCTTTTCGCGCCCACGCTTGATCCGGCCATCGACCTGTATGCCGTCAACCGGCCACTGGCCTTTACCTTCCTGGATGCGGCCGGCAACGATGTCGGCCATCGCGGCGCCATTGTGGGACAGCGGCTGAAGCTGGAGGAAATGCCGGCCTATCTGCCCGCCGCCTTCATCGCGATGGAAGACCGCCGCTTCTATTATCACAATGGCATCGATCCCCTGGGCCTGGGCCGCGCCTTGCTGCTGGATCTGCGCGCGGGCCACTGGGTGGCGGGCGGCTCCACCATCAGCCAGCAGACCGCCAAGATCGTCTACACCCAGCAGCAGCGCACCATGTCGCGCAAGCTGACCGAGCTGATCGATGCGGCGGGCCTGGAAAAGACCCTGACCAAGCAGCAGATCCTGCAGCTATATCTCAACCGCATTTACCTGGGCAGCGGCGCCTATGGCGTGGACGGCGCGGCGCGCGTCTATTTCGGCACCAGCGCGCGGCAACTGACATTGGCGCAGGCCGCCATGCTGGCGACGCTGACGCGCGCGCCCTCGGTGTTCTCGCCGCGCCGCGATCTGCTCCGCGCCCAGCAGCGCGCCAGCCTGGTGCTGGATTCGATGGTGGACAATGGCGCCATCACCGAAGCCCAGGCGGCCGAGGCGCGCGCCCATCCCGCCGCCATCACCGACCGCACCGGCAGTGTTGCGCGAAACTACTTCCTGGATACCGCCGCCGACGAAGCGACCAAGATGGCGACGGTGAATGGCGTGGCGCCCAGCGCCGACATGATCGTGCACACGACGCTGGAGTCGAAAGTCCAGGAAGCGGCGCGGCTGGCCGCCCTGCGCACCCTGAACAAGTCCGGCAAGAAGACCCGTACATCCGAAGCGGCGGTGGTGGTGATGAAGCCCGATGGCGCGGTCAGCGCCATGATCGGCGGCGTAGATTACCAGGATTCGGTGTTCAACCGTGTCACCCAGGCGCATCGCCAGCCCGGCTCGGCCTTCAAGCCGTTCGTTTATCTCGCCGCGCTGGAAGCCGGCATCACGCCCTGGGAAACCCGCGATGACGAAGCGGTGGACATCGGCGGCTATCGCCCCACTAATTTCGGCGGCAAGTATTACGGCACCATGACCCTGGCCGACGCGCTGGCGCACAGCGTCAACACCATCACCGTGAACCTGGCCCAGGAAGTCGGCATCCGCAATGTGATTGCCGTCGCCAAGCGTGTGGGCATCACTTCGCCACTGCAGGCCAATGCCAGCCTGGCGCTGGGCACCGCCGAAGTGACGCCGCTGGAACTGACCGCCGCCTATGCCGTCTTCGCAAATGGCGGCTTTCGCGTCTCGCCCTATCTGGTGACGCAGGTGGATATCGGCACCAAGACCGTCTTCACGCGCCATGTCCTGCCGCCCCAGCGCGTCATCGAGCAAAATGTGGACCGCGACCTGACCGCCATGCTGTACCGGGTGGTGATCAACGGCACCGGCGGCTATGCCTCGCTGCATGGCCGCGAGGCCGCCGGCAAGACCGGCACCACCCAGGATTCCCATGACGCCTGGTTCGTGGGCTTCACCACCGACTATGTCGCCGCCGCCTGGGTGGGCAATGACGATTCCTCGCCCACCCGCGGCGTCACCGGCGGCACCCTGCCCGCCTATATCTGGCGCGACACCATGCTGGCGGCCGAACAGGGTCTTCCCTTGAAGCCATTGGACAAGTCGGTTGAGCCGCCGCCGGAAGAAGACACATTGCTGGCTTCGGGCGCGGTGTGGGACGGGCATGACGATGAACGGATCACGGCGCCCCCAATGGACCTGCCCGCCCAGGAGCCGGAGGCGCGCGCGCCCGAACGGCGCCATCGCGGCGGCTTGCTGGGCTGGCTGTTCGGCAGCAGCGATGACGATGAGGAAGCCCCGCCGCCGCCCCGCCGGGATTCCGGGCGCTAAGAGCCCCCCGACTTTCGCGCAGCGAAAGTCGAAATCAAATCATGTATAAGGCGGGCATGATCCGCCGCACCTTTCTCTCCTTCGCGATACTCGCCGCATTGCTGCAGCCCGCCGCGGCAGCCACCACCGTCCGTTTCGTCACCGACTGGAAGGCGCAGGCCGAGCATGGCGGCTTCTACCAGGCGCTGGCCGAAGGGCTGTATGCCAAGCGCGGCCTGGACGTGAAGATCATCCAGGGCGGACCCGATGTGAATGTGCCCCAGCTGCTGGCCGGCGGCGCCGCCGACTTCGGCATGGGCTCCAACAGCTTTATCTCCTTGAACATGGTGCGGACTGGCGTACCGGTGCGCGCGGTGATGGCGATCTTCCAGAAAGACCCGCAGGTGCTGATGTCGCATCCGCGGCGGGACATCAATTCGCTGGCCGACATGCGCGGCAAGCCGGTGCTGGTGTCGTCCGCCACGATGAGCGCCTTCTGGCCCTGGCTGCGCGCCAAGTTCGGATTCTCCGACAAGCAGATCCGCAAATACACCTACAACCTGGCGCCCTTCATCCAGGACCCCAACGCCATCCAGGAAGGCTATCTCACCAGCGAGCCTTTCACGGTGCAGCAACAGGCCCACTTCACGCCCAAGATATTCCTGCTCTCCGATTACGGTTATCCCGGTTACGCCAACATGGTGCTGGTGCCGCAAAAATGGATCGATAGCGACCGCAGGACAGTGCAGATGTTCGTGGACGCCACTCGCGACGGCTGGCTGCATTACCTGGACAATCCGGCCAGGGGAAACGCACTGATCAAGAAGCAGAACCCCGACATGACCGACGCCATCCTGAAACAGGCGCTGGACAAGATGAAGGAGCACGACATGGTGCTGAGCGGCGACGGCCGCGCCTTTGGCCTGGGCAGCATGACCCAGGTGCAGTGGAAGCGCTTCTACGACACGATGGCGTCGGAAGGGCTTTACCCGAAGGGCCTGGATTACACCAAGGCCTATGACCTCAGCTTTGTGCGCGCCACCCTGCAGAAGTATCAATGATCGCGCTTGAGAATGTCAGCAAGCGCTTTGCCAACGGCGTGCAGGCGCTGAACGATCTTTCATTTACGGTTTCGCGCGGGGAATTCGTTTCGCTGCTGGGCCCCAGTGGCTGTGGCAAGTCCACGGCACTGCGGCTTGCCGCTGGCTTGCTGGCGCCGGACGCGGGCGCAGTGACGTATCCCGATGGCAAGCCGGAAATCGGCTTTGTGTTCCAGGATCACACCTTGATGCCTTGGGCCGATGCCCTGACCAATGCGAGGCTGCCCCTGGACTTGAAGCGCATCCCGCGCGGCCATGCCGATGCGCGCGCGTCTGCCGCCCTGGCGCGCGTTGGATTGGCGGGCTTCGAGCGCGCCTATCCGCGCGAGCTGTCCGGCGGCATGAAGATGCGGGTGTCCATCGCCCGTGCGCTGTGTTCGTTTATTGGGGCGGCGCAACCGCAATTGCTGCTGCTGGATGAACCCTTTGCTGCGCTGGACGAGATCACCCGCAACGCGCTGGGCGACGATCTTTTGAAGCTGTGGCGCGAAGACGGACTGACCGTGCTGTTCGTCACCCACAGCGTCAGTGAAAGCAGCTACCTGTCACAGCGTGTGCTGGTGATGACATCGTGCCCTGGACGCATCACCGCCAACATCGCGCTGGCCAGCGGCCGCGACAGCCGCCTGTCGCCCGCGACCATCGAAGCCCAGCGTGTCATCAGCGGCGCGCTTAACACTGCGATCACCGCATGAAACGCCTCGCAGACATCCTCCTGCCGCTCGCCGTTGCCGCGCTTCTTCTGGGCGCCTGGGAAGGCGCCGTGGCGCATTGGCAGGTGCCGGCCTATGTCCTGCCGGGGCCGTCGGCCATCGCCAGAGCCTTTGCCGGCAATTTCGGTTCACTGATGGAAGCGCTGGCTTCCACCCTCACCGTCACCCTGGAGGCCTTTGTTGCCGCCTGCGTCCTAGGCTTGGCCACCGCCATCGCCTTTTCCCAGAGCCGGCTGCTGGAACGCACGCTCTATCCCTATGCCGTGATCCTGCAGGTGACGCCGGTGGTCGCCATCGCGCCTTTGATCCTGATCTGGGTGGGCTTCGAGCGCATCAACCTCGCTTTGGTGATCATCGCCACCATCGTCGCCTTCTTTCCCATCCTGGCCGGCGCGACGCTGGGCCTGAAAAGCGCCGACTTCAATCTGATCGACCTGACCCGGCTGTATGGCGCGTCACGCCTGCAGACCCTGTGGCGCATCCGCCTGCCCAACGCCTTGCCCTATCTGTTGTCCGGCATGAAGACGGCGGGCGGGTTGGCGCTGATCGGCGCGGTGGTGGCGGAATTCGTGGCGGGCTCCGGCACCGCCACCGGGCTGGCCTGGCGCATCGTGGAGTCGGGCAACCGGCTGGAGATCGCCACCTTGTTTGCCGCGCTGGCGTTGCTGGCGCTGACCGGCGTGGTGATCTTCGCCGCCCTTTCGCTACTGGAATGGTGGCTGCTGCGGCGCTGGCACGAAAGCGCGCTTCAAGCGCCCTGAACCTATCGCTTTTTGATGGGGGCGCTCTCGCGCATCATCAGCATCGCCGCCAGGCCCAAGGCCACCGCGCCGGTCATGTACCAGGCCGGCGCCAGCGGCGAACCGGTAACGTCGATCAGCCAGGTGACAATGAACTGGGCCGTGCCGCCGAAGCTGGCGATGGCCAGGGCATAGACGATACCCAGCGATCCGGCGCGCAGATTTACCGGCAGGCTTTCCGTCAGGCTGAGAATCGCGCCCGCGGCGCTCATGCCCACGAACAGCGCCATCACGGCGGTGCCGGCCAACAGCACCGCCAGGGAATGGTAGTGCACCATGATGCTGAAACAGGGCACCACCAGGACCAGCAGCGCCAGGCTGGCGCCGACCATCACCGGCTTGCGGCCTATCCTGTCGCTGATGACACCATTCAGCAGCGCGCCGCACATGGCGGCCGCACCCACCACAATGGTGGCCGCGAAGGACCAGGCCGCCGGAAACCCCAAGGTGCGGTTGGCGAAGGTGGTCATGTAATTCATCGTGTAGGTGCCGATGGTGGCGGAGGCCAGCATGCCAAGGCCCAGCACGCTCAGCCATAATAGCCCACCCACCTTGTTCCTTCCGGGGCGCGCGCGCACGTCGTGCAGGGTTTCGGGCAAGCGCCGGCGGATAATCAGCGCGAACGGCACCACCGCAGCGCCAAGCAACAGCGCGATGCGCCAGCCAAAATCCGTCAGCTGCTGCGGCGACAGAATGCTGGCCAGAGCCAGGCCGACGACGCCTGCCGCCAGAGTGGCAAGATACTGGGTGGCGCTTTGCAGCGAGGTGTAGAGGCCGCGGCGATGGGGCGGCGCCACTTCCAGCAGGAAAGATGTGGTCGGTCCCACTTCGCCGCCCAGTGCAAATCCCTGCACCAACCGGAACAGCACCGCCAGCAGGGGCGCGTACCAGCCGATGCTGGCATAGGACGGCGTCAATGCCAGCCCCACAACGGAAAAGCCCATCAAGCCGAAGGAAAACAGCATGGCGGGCTTGCGGCCCCAGGTGTCGCCCATGGTCCCGATCACCACCCCGCCCAATGGACGCGTGGCAAAGCCCACGCCAAACGTCGCCAGGGTGAACAGCAGGCTGCTGGTGGTGTCCTTGCCGGGAAAGAAAACCTGCCCGATCTGGACCGCAAAAAAGCTGAAGGTGAGGAAGTCGTAGAATTCCAGGGCATTTCCGGCCACCACAGCGCCAAGCTGCGGCAGGCTGAGTGGTTTTGGCGGCACGCTGAGAATCCCCCGTTTTCCCGATAATGCCCGGGATGCCTGACTAGATAATACAAATCTTTCTTGTTGTTATCAAAAAACTACAGCCGTGACGTGTTGAAGTCTTGATTTCGGGGGCCGGAAGTGGTTTTTGCGCGCCCATGGCCCATCAGAACCAAGGTCCCCAGATGCTCACTGCCAATCGCCTGCGCGATGGCGATGTGCTGTACCGCAAGGGCAGCGGCTGGGTCCTGATGCTGGCCGATGCCGAGGTCTATCCCGACCAGGCCAGCGCCGATGCCGCCCTGGCCGCCGCAACGGTCGAAACGGTGCGCAACGAAATCATCGCCCCTTACCTGTTCGAGGTCCGCGAGGTGAGCGGCAAAATCGTACCGGTGAAGGAGCGCGAGATCATCCGCGCCGCCGGCCCCACGGTGCATCCCCATACCGGCAAGCAGGCAGGCCAGATCAATGCTTAATCCGCTGGTGAAGCAAGTCGACCCCAACATGTACCGCTATGACGAGTTCGACGCCCAGTTCGTCGGCGAACGGGTGGAGCAGTTCGCCGGCCAGGTGGCGCGCCGCCTGTCGGGCGAACTCACCGAAGACCAGTTCAAGCCGCTGCGGCTGATGAACGGACTGTACCTGCAGCTGCATGCCTACATGCTACGGGTGGCGGTGCCCTACGGCACCCTGTCGTCGAAGCAGATGCGCAAGCTGGCGCATATCGCCCGCACCTATGACAAGGATTTCGGGCACTTCACCACCCGCACCAACCTGCAGTTCAACTGGATCAAGCTGGTGGATGTGCCCGCGATCCTGCGCGAACTGGCCGACGTGGAGATGCATTGCATCCAGACCTCCGGCAACTGCGTGCGCAATGTCACCGCCGACCAGTTCGCCGGCGCCACCGACGAGGAGATCGAGGATCCGCGCCCGCTGGCCGAGATCATCCGCCAATGGTCCAGCCTGCATCCGGAATTTGTTTTCCTGGCGCGCAAGTTCAAGATCGCCGTCGGTGCCACCGAAAAGGACCGCGCTGCGCTGCAGTATCACGACATGGCGGTGCAGATCGTGAAGAACGCGCAAGGCCGCATCGGCTACAAGGTGATGGCGGGCGGCGGCATGGGCCGCACCCCTTACATCGCCCATGTGATGAGCGAATTTGTGGAGCGCGAGGACATCCTCGCCTATCTGGAAGCGGTGCTGCGCGTCTACAATCAGGACAGCCGCCGCGACAACATCCACAAGCAGCGCATCAAGATCCTGATCAACGCGATCGGGCCCGAGGAAATGCGCAAGCGCGTGGCGCGCGAGTTCGACGAGATCAAGCGCGCCGGCACCCTGCAGCTGCCGCAGGATGAGCTGGACCGCATCACCGCCTATTTCGCGCCGCCCAAGTTCGAGGCCAGCCTGCCGGACACGATCCCGGAAGCGGGCAAGGACTTCGCGAACTGGGTGAAGACCAATGTGAGCAAGCACCGCGCGCCCGGTTACGCCATCGCCACCATCACCCTGAAGACGCCGGGCCAGGTGCCGGGCGACGCCACCTCGGCCCAGATGGACGTCATCGCCGACCTGATGGACCAGTTCAGCGTGGGCGAGGTGCGGGTGACCCATGAACAGAATCTGGTGCTGCCGCATGTCCGCAAAAAGGACCTGCCGGCGATCTATGCCAAGCTGAAGGAACTCGACTTCGCCGCGCCCAATGCCGGACTGATCACCGACATCATCGCCTGCCCCGGTCTGGACTATTGCGACCTGGCCAATGCGCGCTCCATCCCGATCGCCCAGAGCATCGCCAAGAAATTCGAGAATCTGGATCGCCAGCACCAGATCGGCGAACTGAAGATCAAGATTTCCGGCTGCATCAATGCCTGCGGCCATCACCATGCCGGCCATATCGGCATCCTGGGCGTGGACAAGAAAGGCGTGGAATTCTACCAGCTGGTGCTGGGCGGTTCGGGCGCCGAGGACGCCAGCATCGGCGACATCATGGGCCCGGGCTTCACCGAGCATGAAATCGCCGACGCGGTCGAGCGGGTGGTCAACGCCTATCTGAAGCTGCGCAAGGATGGCGAACGCTTCCTGGACACCTATCGCCGGCTGGGCATGGCGCCGTTCAAGGACGCCGCTTACGAGAAAGTCGCGGCGTGACCAAACTGATCAAAAGTGGCGCTTACGCGCCGGATGCCTATGCGCCCGTGGCCGACGATGCCGCGCTGCCGGACGGCCCGGTGCTGGTGTCGCTGGCGCGCTTCCGACGCGATCGCGATGCCCTGCTGGCACGCAACACGCCGGTCGGTATTCGCCTGCAGTCCAGCGAAAATCCCGAACAGCTGGGGGCGGACGTCCATCACTTCGCGCTGATTGCCCTGGAATTCCCCAAATTTCGCGACGGCCGGGCCTTTTCCTGGGCCCGCATCCTGCGCACCCGCTTGGGTTTCACCGGCGAAATCCGCGCCGTGGGCGACTTCCTGTATGATCAGGTGAATTACCAGCACCGCGTCGGCTTCGATGCCTGGGAAGTGCCGGACAATTTCACCATCGAGATGTTCCATCGCGCCTTGACCGAGATGACCAACGTCTATCAGCCCTCAGCCGACGGCAAGAAGACCATCCGCGAGCTGAGGGCGGCGCGTTAACTCGCTGTCAGGTTCGTCCTCAACCGGCCGCATTCATCCAAGGTTCATCTGAATTACGCCTTATTCAGCGGCGGGGGGGGGGGCACGCAGCCCCCCTAGGCTGCGGCCAAATTTCGAACCGAAGGAATTTTTCCATGCGCAAAGCCCTTCTTCCCATGGTCGCCAGTCTCGCCCTGTGCGGCGCGGCGACCGCGGCCCTGATTGCCACCAATGCCCATGCCGCCCAGACCGCCAAGCCAATGATGCTCGCCCTGATCGGCAGTGATGTCGTGGCGCGCAAACCGGTGATGATCGCGCAGCTTGCCCCCGGCGACAGCGGCGGCGCCCGTTCCGAAGTCGGTCCGCCCCCCGGACCGCCGCCCGGTATGGAAGACCGCATGATGCGCCGCGGCCAGATGTGCCAGGACCTGTATGCCCACAAGGTCGGCGAACTGGCCTTTCTGGAAACCAAGCTGTCGCTCACCGCCAGCCAGGAACCGCTGTTCGCACGCTGGAAACAGACCAGCCTGCAAGTCGCCAAGCAGCATGCCGGCGAGTGCGCCACCCGCGAACGCCGCGAGCCCGGCCAGCGCCGCGATATGATGGCCCGGTTGACCATGGAAGAAACCATGCTCAAGCGCCGCCTGTCCGACATCGATGCAGAGCGCCCATCCCTGGGCGCCCTCTATGCTTCGCTCAATCCCGAGCAGAAGCAGGAGTTCGGCCATGCCGCCATGCGCGCCATGGGCGGACGCATGGGCATGATGATGGGCATGATGGGCGGCCGCCACCACGGCATGGGTCAGGGCAGAGGCCCAATGGGTCACGGCCCGATGGGCGACATGCCCCCGCCGGCACCCCCGCAATAGCAATCAAACTGTCATGAAAAAGGCTGCGCCCGCGTGCGCAGCCTAATTCCTCCCCCGCGCGCGCTGAAAGCGCGCTTGCATGGGGGAGGTGGCCGTAGCTGGCTCTTGAGCCAGCGAAGGTCGGTGGGGAAAACTTCTTGCGCAGGGCTCGGCAAAGGCCCAAAACGCCAAACCATGAACGCGCCAACTCGTTTCGACGCCCTGCCACGCTTTGCGACCGCCCTGAAAGCGATCGAAAGCCTCAAGCCGACCGAGCCGCTGTATCTGGTGCATCCCGACAAGTTCGCCGGCGCTGCCAAGCAGTTCCTGGACGGGTTCCCGGGCGACGTCCTGTACGCGGTGAAGGCCAACCCGCACCCCGTCGCCATCACAAATCTGTGGAATGCCGGCATCCGCCATTTCGACACCGCCAGCCTGGGCGAGATCGAGGCGGTGAAAAGCCTGTTTCCCGACGCCATCTGCCATTTCATGGCGCCGGTGCGCCTGCCGGGCCAGGCCAAGGCCGCCTTCGAGAAACACGGCGTCACCGATTTCGTGGTGGACAGCGCTGCGGAGCTGGACAAGCTTTTGGCCGAAACCGGCAACCCCAAAAAGCTGCGCGTGTTCGTGCGGCTGGTGGCGCAGCTGGGCGGCGCGCTGCTGGAAATGTCCAGCAAGTATGGCTGCCGGCCCGAAGAGGCCGCCAAGCTGCTCAAGCGCGTGCGCGTGGCGGGCGCGGCGCCCTGCCTGACCTTCCATGTCGGTTCGCAATGCCTGTCGCCCTTCTCCTATGCCCAGGCGATCGAGATCGCCCAGCGCACCATCACCTTGTCGGGCGTGGAAATCACGGCGCTGGATATCGGCGGTGGATTCCCGGCCGCCTATTCGGGGCAGGAGCCGCCGCCCTATCACTGGTATTTCGACATGATCAAGGAAGCGCTGAACACGCTGGGGCCGGCCAAGCTAAACATCATGTGCGAGCCGGGCCGCGCCTTGTGCGCGCCAGGCATTTCGCTGGTGACCCAGGTTGTGATGCGCCGCGGCGACCGGCTGTACATGAATGACGGCATCTATGGCAGCTTCGACGAGCAGCGTTTCATCAGCTTCGACGAGGACTATCCGCCCACCGCCATCAGCCTGGACCCGCGCGGCAAGGCCAAGCTGCTGAGCGGCGAGAAGCGGCCCTTCCGCGCCTATGGCCCCACCTGCGACAGCGCCGACGTGCTGCCGCGCCCGGTGCTGCTGCCTGACAGTATCGCCAACGGCGATTACGTGCTGTTCGGCGCGATGGGCGCCTATACCGTGTCGTCGCGCTCGCCGTTCAATGGGTACTATCCGGATAGTTGGGCCGTCGTTGGCTGATCCTGCCGCGCAATCCTGCGGCTCGCCTGGCGCTGTGATCGGATAATTTACTTCCTGTTAAGCATCCGACAAACGAAACATTAAGAGTGATGCGCCAGCATGTCCCTGCAAAGGATATCGCCATGGCCGCTTCGCAAAAGCTTTCCCACCTGCTGCAACTGGCCGACCAGGGCCCCGCCCTGCGCGCCGCGCTGGCCGAGGAAGTGGCCGAGCTGCTGACCGCCTGGCCGTCCGATTATCCCGACAGCATGCGCGGCGTGTGCGAGGCCTTGCTGGCCAAGGCGGCCCGCGATGTCGATCCCGCCACCCGCGCCCGTCTGCGCGTGCAGCTTTATTCCGATCCCGAACTGTCGGGGCGCGTGCTGCCGCGCGAATCCACGGCGCAGACCTTGATTGATGCCGCTCGCCGCGGCGAAGGCCTGCACGATGCCCTGGCGCAAAGCCTGGGCGTGGACGACACGATGGCGGTGCAGATCCTGGATGATGAAAGCGGCGCGGCGCTGGCGGTGGCCTGCAAGGGCGCCAACATTGAACGCGCGGCTTTTTCGGCATTGGCCCTGCTGGTCCGCCCGGGCCGCGACCGCGCCCATGCCTTTGCAGTGCTGGATGCCTACGACACCGTGCCGATGAGCGAAGCCACCCGCGTGCTGCGCGGCTGGCGCGAAGGCGTAAGCGCCGCCGCCTAACCCAGGTTTTCCGCGTTGACTTCGTGGCGCTCGCGGGTCTTCAGGAACTTTACATTCGGAAAACGTTCGGCGACATAGCCGATTTCCCAGGCGCTCTTGGACAGGAACACCGGCGCGCCGTCGCGATCGGTCGCCATGCCGCCCTTGTTGGCGTTTGAGAATTTTTCCAGTTCCGCCTCACTGCCTGCCAGCCAGCGGGCGGCGTCGTAGGGCGAGGCTTCCAGCTCGGCGTCCAGGTCATATTCGGCCACCAGCCGCGACTTCAGCACGTCCAGCTGCAGCGCACCCACCACACCGACGATCCACTGCGAACCAATGACCGGCTTGAACACCTGGGTGACGCCTTCTTCCGCCAGGCTCTCCAGCGCGCGCGCCAGATGCTTCTGTTTCATGGGATCGGACAGCCGCACCCGGCGCAATATTTCCGGCGCGAAGTTGGGAATGCCGGTGAACACCACATTGCCCGATTCCGACAGGGTATCGCCGACGCGCAGCACGCCATGGTTGGGAATGCCGATAATGTCGCCCGGCCAGGCCTCGTCCACCGTCTCGCGCTCGGAGGCGAAGAACAGGATGGGATTGTGCACGCCGATGGTCTTGCCGGTGCCCGACTGTTTCAGCTTCATGTTGCGGCGAAACTCGCCCGAGGCCAGGCGCAGGAACGCTACCCGGTCGCGGTGGTTGGGGTCCATGTTGGCCTGCACCTTGAAGACAAAGCCGGTGACTTCCTTGTCGCCGGGTTCCGCGGCACGGCCGATAGCCGCCTGGGCGCGCGGCGGCGGCGCATACTCGGTCAGCGCATCCAGAAGCTGGGCCACGCCGAAATTCTTCAAGGCGCTGCCGAAATAGACCGGCGACAGGTGACCCTCGCGATAGGTGGCCAGATCAAAGCGCGGCAACCCCTCGCGCGCCAAACTCACATCCTCGTCCAGCTTGGCCTTCAATTCGGCGTCCAGCTTGCCGTCGTTAAAGGAAATAAACGTGTCCCTGTTCAGGTCCTGGATACCTTTGAAGTTCAGGCCCATGCCGGCCGGCCACATCATGGGCGCGGTTTCGATCTGCAGCTGATCGGAAATCTCGTCCAGCAGTTCGAAGGGATCGCGCGCCTCGCGGTCCATCTTGTTGACGAAGGTCATGATCGGGATGTCGCGCAGCCGGCAGACCTCGAACAGCTTGCGGGTCTGGGCTTCGATGCCCTTGGCGGCGTCGATCACCATCACCGCCGAATCCGCCGCCGTCAGGGTGCGGTAGGTGTCTTCCGAAAAGTCTTCATGGCCCGGCGTGTCCAGCAGGTTGAACACCGCGTCCTGATATTCGAACGTCATCACCGCCGAGGTGACCGAGATGCCGCGCTCCTGCTCGATCTTCATCCAGTCGGACTTGGCGCGGCGGGCCTCGCCGCGCGCCTTGACCCGGCCGGCAGCATGGATCGCGCCGCCCAGCAAAAGCAGGTGCTCGGTCAAGGTGGTCTTGCCCGCGTCGGGATGGGAGATGATGGCGAAAGTCCTGCGTCGAGCAGCTTCGCTGGCGGGGGTACGGCTCATGGCCGGGGGGTAGCAGGCCCCGCCCGTCCCGGCAACCGGAACTTAGGCCCGTGCCATAATTCGCCGGGCCCTTATGTACATCTCCGCCGCGCGCACCGTGAACAGCGCCGCGGTGAAGATGATGGAGGCGTCCGAGATCAGGAGCGCATCCAGGTTCAGGGCCTTGCCCTCGACTTCCAGGCCGGTGCGCAGGCCCAGCCGCAGCAGCACCAGCATCACCAGCACCAGGATGGCGGCCTGGCCGCCACTGACCATCAGGGTGCCGTCCTCGGGATGGACGTCGATGGCCATGGTGCGGCCCCAGTACCAGCCGCCCACTGCGCCGATCCCCGCCGCGACTGCCAGCCAGGCCCAGTCCAGCATGATGAAGTGGCGCAAGGCGTGATGGCCGGGCTGGGGCGCCAGCAGGACCAGCGCCACAACGGCCAGGATGATGGCGGGGCGGATCCACAGCCGGTTCAGCTTCAGCGGCTGCGCTTTGGTCATGCGGCGCATGCGGAAATACAGCACCGGCAACAGGATCAGGATGGGAAGGAACGTCTGGATCAGTTGTTGCTGTGTCATGTGCGTGATTGGCCTTTGCCCGCGCCGATGGATGCAGAACATATCTGTTTGTCGCGCAATTTTCGGGAAAATCGTTCCGATTTTCCCGATTGCACTTATACGATCGGCTCGTCCACAAAAGCGCGGCCCTGCCGGTCCTCGACTTCCACGATCCACAGATCGGGATCGAACTTTACCTGTTTGTCACACCAGTCGCCGGCGCGCCTCTCGTCGGTCCAGCCGCCCAAAGGCTGGGCCCAGACCAGCCGGCCCAGACCATCGCGTGTCTGGTTCAGCACCAGGACCGTCCCGTCCAGCCGGTTGATGCGCAGGATGACGGCGCCCGCTTCTTCCGAGCCCATGCGCACGACAAAGGCCGCAGCGCCCGCCACTTCCACGCGGCGCGTCAGGGCGCGCACGAAAATTCCGGCTTTGAGGCGCGGCGTTGCTTCCATGATCTTTTGTATCAGGCGGCGCGGAAGGGGAGAACCTTGCTGTTGGCCAGCCGCTCGCCCTTGGCATCCACCGCGGCGTTCGGCAACCGCACCGTGACGGTGGTGCCTTCGCCCAGCGCCGAGGTCAGCACCGCTTCGCCGCCATGCATCGCCGCCAGCGCCTTAACCAGCGCCAGGCCCAGGCCGGTGCCTTCCTTGGCGCGGGTTTCGGCATTCTCTACCTGCTCGAAAGGCTGGCCCAGCCGCGCCAGGTCGGCCTTGGAAATGCCGGTGCCGGTGTCGTGTACCACGATCTCGATGCCCTTTTCGGCGCGCGCCGTCACGCTGACCGTGCCGCCGGGCGGCGTATATTTCACGCCATTGGAGAGCAGGTTCACCAGAATCTGTTTCACGGCGCGGCGGTCGGCGAACACCAGCCGCGCGCTCACCGCGATATCCAGCTTCAGCGCCACCCCGGCGCGCTCGGCCGGGATTTTCAAAAAGCGCACGGCGCTTTCGGCGGTGTCGCCCAGATCGAACAGCTCCTCGGCAAGCTCGAACTTGCCGGCCTCGATCTTGGACATGTCCAGCACCGAGTTGATCAGCTCCAGCAGATGGCCGCCCGATTCATGGATCAGGCGGGAATATTCCTGGTAGCGCGGGCCCACGGGTCCGAACATCTCGCGCGTCATCACTTCGGAAAAACCGATAATGGCGTTCAACGGCGTGCGCAGTTCATGGCTCATGTTTGCCAGAAAGCGCGACTTGGCGCGGTTGGCCGCCAGCGCGGCGTCGCGCGCCTCCACCAGCGCGCCTTCCTGCTGCTTGCGCTCGGAGATGTCGCGGGTCACCGCCACGATGTCGGCGGGCTCGCCGGCGATTTCGCGCGCCGGACGGCAGCGGATTTCCGCCCACACGAAATGGCCGTCCTTGTGGCGCAGCCGCACTTCGGCGCTGCCGGCGCGGCCGTGATAGCTGGATTCCATCAGCGCCGCCTGCACCGCGTCCAGGTCGTCGGGATGCACGATGGCCGGCATGGGCTGTCCCAGGATTTCGTCGGGCAGCCGCCCCAGCAGCGCAACTGTCGCGGGGCTGGCAAAACGGATGCGCCCATCCGGTGAATGGCGGGTGATCAGGTCCATCGCGTTGTCGGCCAGGAAGCGGTACATCGCCGCGCCTTCGGCGGCGGCGGCATCGGCGGCGCGCTGGCGATCCTGGGCGGCGGCCGCGATCAGCACCGCCTGCACCAGCGCCGCCAGCACCGAACAGGCGTATATTTCCCACAGCGGCAGCGCGCCGGGATAGGCCAGCCGCGAGGCGGGCAGATGGCCCGTCGCCTGGACACAGGCCACGATCAGGAGCGCCGCACCCGCCGCCACGCCTGCGCGCACCACTGCCGGGCGGCCGCCCGACAATGCGCCTTCGGCAGGAACCAGTGCGAACCACACCACCAGCGGCGATGCCATTCCGCCCGTCAGCAGCGCCAGGTATCCGATCAGCGCGGCAAAGCCCGCCAGCCCGATCTGTTCCAGCCGGGCCAGCGGCACGGCGGTCAGTCCCAGGATCGCCAGCATGCCGGGCGCGGCCAATCCGGCAAGGGCGATGGCCTCGGCCAGGTCGGGACGGCCCGCCACGCCGAAAAAGGCCAGACCCAGCGCCACGCCCACACTGGCCTTGGCCGCCTGCACCAGCACGAACTGCCGGCGCTGCGTCCTGGGATCAGAAATGCTGTTTGTGTTAATGGCCATTAAGCTTTGGTGCCTCGCGCAGGCAGTGTCGGTCTCGCAGACTTAACGAAATCTGAAGCGCGCCGCTCGCCGTTCAGTTTTCCACAAGGATTGCCAGGCCGGATGACGCCGCGTCTCGTCTTTTCGGCCACAGAATGCCGCGATTCGGGCCTAGGCGGGAAACCGGTACTAAACCGCACCAAGTTTGGAGGCCCACCCTAACCAATCCGCAAGGCAAAACCGCCCAATATGCTGGCCCGGACGGTCACCAGCACAGGAATGGCCTTGCCTCAGCACGCGCATTTGGCACACACGCAGGATACAGAAGACGCTGCGGCGCTTCTGGCGGCGTTGGACTGCCTGCGCTGCGCCATCACCATCTTCGACGCGGACGGCCGGCTGGTGCATGCCAATGCCCATCTCAATTACCTGTTCCGCTCTTTCCCGCCGCACCAAACGCTGGTGGGGCACACCTATGAAGACCTGATCCGGCTGGAGATCGAAGGCGGCGAGATCGCCGCTTCCGCGCTGGCGGGCGGCGCCAAAGCCTTCATCAACCGGCGACTGCGCCAGTTGAAGAAGGACGCGTTCGCGCCGCTGGACGTGCCGATGTCCGGCCATCGGGTGGTGGAGATCAAGGCCCGCCGCGACCAGAGTGGCCGCACCGTGTTGCTGTGGACCGACGTCACGGCCGCCCGCGCCCAGATGGCGCGGCTGCAGGAAGCCGTCTCCCTGTCGGCGGAAGCCTTCGCCTTCTTTGACGCGGGCGACAAGCTTATCCTGGCCAATGAACTGTACGCCCAACTGTGCGGGGTGAGGACCCTGGACCAGCTTATGGGCAAGACCTTTCCGGAAATCGCCGCCCAGGGCGCCTATAGCGGGCGTATCGTGCTGGACGAGACACCTGAAAAATGGCTGGAGCGGCGCTTCAAAAGTCATCGCGACACAGCCGGCGCCACCACCATCCGCACCAGCACAGGTGAAGCCTATCTGGTGCGCGACCGCGCCAGCCCCAGCGGCGGGCGGGTGATGATCTTCACCGATGTTACCGACAAGGTGCGGGCCGAAGCCGCGCTGGCCGAACAGGAACATGCCCTGGCCGACGCCAATGCCCAGGCCGAAAAGCAGCAATCCTACCTCGCCGACCTGGCGCACCGGCTGGATCAGACCAGCGCCAGCGTCAACAGCGCCAAGACCACGCTTCTGCGCACCATGGGCCACGAATTGAAGACGCCGCTGAATGCCATCCTGGGCTTCTCGGACCTGATGGCGACGCTGGCGGACAACATGACACCCGCCCAGATCCGCGAATATGCCGGGCTGGTGCACCAGGGCGGCGACAACCTGCTCAAGATCATCAACCAGATCATGGACCTCACCAAGATATCGGCGGGCCGCTACGATCTGCGCCTGACGCCGATGGATGCGGGCGGGGTGCTGTGGATGATGCGCGAGGTCTTCCTGTCGCGGGCCACGGCGCGCGGCATCGAGATCGATGCCGACCGCTGCCCGGTGGGCCTGATGGTCCAGGCCGATGAAGCGGTCTTCACCGCCATGATGCACGCGCTGATGGAGAATGCCGTCAGCTTCACCACCGGCAACAGGATTACCTTGTCGGTTTCGGCATCCGAAGCGGGCGTCACAGTCTCGGTGGAAGACAATGGCGACGGCGTGGCCGGAGAAGACCTGGCCCGTATCCTGGAGCCGTTCGAACATGCCGGCCGCGGCGAAGGCGCCCATCACACCAAGGGCGCGGGCCTGGGCCTGACCCTGATCAAGGCCTTTGCCGAACTGCATGGCGGCGCGCTGGAGCTGGACAGCCAACCGGGCCAAGGGTTCCGCGCCACCGTCACGCTTCCCCCTGCCCCTGGCGCCGCCGCATAATCATGTTGGCGGGCCCGTGCGCCTGCCGCTATTTCGCCCCATGTTTTAAAGCACTTTGATGGACGCCCAGCCTGTCCGCGGGGCTGGGCTTAACGACGATTCAAATTTTGCGAAAATTTTAAGTACATCTGATTCAAACACGCCGCGCTTTTGAATCAAAGCGAAACGTTCCCGGCAGGCTTGCGTTGATCCTGGCATGAGGAACGGCCAGTTAGTTTCAAATTTAAAGAAACAGCTAAGCACCCGGCAAAGGGGTGCACGCGATGCTGCCCGCGTGGAAACACCGAAGGGCGTGTCATGATTTTCCGGGCTGTATTCTGGATCGGTCTTGTGTCGTTGTTGACGCCGCATGAGCCCGATCTTGGCCTGGGACGCCCGGGCGCCGGCACAGCGCTAACCTCCCCCGCCATGATCCAGTCCGCCGCTAGCGGTCTCTCGCGGATGGGCACGGATTGTGGTTCAGCATGTGCCGGCGGCCTCGGCGTCCTTTCGGTGTTCCACCTCAATTCCGAAAGCCGCGTGACCGAAGGGCTTGCCGATGTGCGAGCCCAGATCAGGGCCGATCAAGAAGCCCGCGCCGCGCGCAACCGGTCGATCTAGTACCCTAGGAATGCCCAGACGCATTGGGGGCCGGACGCGAAAGCGCCCGGCCCCCAATGTCATTTGGCCCTTTGTCTTCAGAGCCCGCGCGGACGGCCGCCATTGCCGGGATTCTGGTCCGGAACCGGGCCGCTGGGTACCACCCCCGGCAGGTTGCCGCCGGAATAGCCGCTGCTGCGGCAGGCGCGAATGCCACGGTCCCAACCCACATGATAGGCGCGGTTGGTCTCGTACTGCTTGTCGTCGCGCACGATGGTGTCGTCATGGCGCTTGTTGGCGTCGGGGCCATAGGCGCTGTTGCAGCCATCCTGGTAGCCGACCTTGTAGTCGGGCGACTTGCGCAGCTTCTGGATTTCCTTGTTCTGAAACAGGCCACAGGCGGCCAGCGGCAGCACAAGAAGCAGGGTGAGAATTGGGCGCATATGTACCTTCGGTTAACCAGTCCTTTTTACCCCGTTTAAAAGGAAAAGGCGCAAATTTTCGTATCTCGAAGGGCGCTTTCATGGAACGGACGGATTTCTCGCAACATCGCGTGCTGCTGGTGGGCCCCAAAACCCATACCCTGCAGCTGCTGCGCTCGGTCATGAACATTTCCGGCGTCGGCAAGATCATCCATGTCGAGGAAGCCCGCCGCGCCCTGGAACTGCTGGGCATGGAACATTTCCATGCCGTGTTCTACGACGAGCGGATGAACAAGGCCCAGGAACGGCCTTTCCTGGTGGCGGCGCGGCGCGACGAGGCCATGCTCAACCCCATGCTGCCAATTTTCGAATTCCAGGAACGCGCCCGCCGCCGCAACGTGGAGATGGCGCGCGACATGGGCGTCACAGACGTGCTGACAGTCCCGATCAGTCCCAAGACCCTGGTGACCAAGCTGCAGGTGGCCACCCATTCACCGCGCCCCTTCATCGTGTCCAACGAGTTCTTTGGCCCCGATCGCCGCGCCAAGGCGCGGCCTGCCTATTACGGCTCGGACCGCCGCAAGCGCGTCGCCAAGAAGGCCAAGTTCGACTTCACCGTGATTTGACGTGTCCCGTCCGGCCTTCGCTCGCCGAGGGCTACGCCCGCGGGTGAGGGCTAGTTGCAGAGCTTGGTGATGCTCAAGGTCTGCTGGGTGCGCAAATCCGTTCCGGAATTGGCGCAGAGCGGCGCAGCGATATTGCGGGCTTCTTCCTCTCGACGCTGAAAGCGCAAGGTCACGGCCAGCAGCGCCAGGTTCCAGTCCGAGAATTCGCGGTTCATCACCGGGCTGTCGGCGCCCAGCCGCGCTGCATCGCGGAAATAGGGCTCGGCATCGGCCACATGGGCTTGCTCCAGCAGATACAAGCCCCGGAACATATGGGCGCGCGGGTCCTTGGGGTATTTGTCCACCAGGTCCAGGCTGTCGGCCTTCATGGCTTCGACATCCTTGGGCATCTGTTCGGGCGGAATATAATCCATGCCACCCTTGGCATATTGCACATAGGTATTGCCCGACACCGCGAACGCGGTCGCCATCAACGCGACCCAGAGCCCGGCGATGGTGGCGGCGACGGAGCGGCCGGGCAGATGATCTTCATCATCGTTCCAGGCGATCAGGATGATGAAGGCCAGCACCGCACCCGCCATGCAGCCGCCCAGATGGGCGTTGACGTCGGTGACCGAGCCGCCATGCGCCACCGCCGGCATCAGGGCCGGGAACAGCGATCCGCCCGCCACCCGCCGCATCAGGTTGGGCCGCGGAGCGCCGGCATGGAAACTGAGAGTGAACAATGCCGCCAGGGTGGCCATGATGGCGCCCGAGGCGCCCACCGACAGCGCGTCGGGCGCATTCAGCAAGGTGGACAGCACCGCGCCCGCAAAACCGCCGGTGAAGTAGATCGCGGCGAACCAGCCGATGCCGACCATCGGCTCCAGCAGGAAACCCACGATCAGGAGGGTAACGAGATTGCCAATCAGATGGTCAGGCGAGCCATGCAGGGTGGTGGCGGTGAACAGGCGCCACCATTCGCCCTGCCCCAGCACCTGGACGCGGTCGGACGCACCCATCGCCAGAAGCGTGAAATGACCGGGCGAATAGGTGCCCATCCGGTCAGTGGCGGCCCGCAATTCCCCCAGGAAACGCGCCACCAGGATGGCGCTGACGGTCAGGGTGAACCAGGGGATCCGGGCCAGTAGGCGGCCTGCAAAGCCGGGCGGGGCCTTGGGCTGCGGCTCAGCAGGCGCGGTGCGGCGGACAGATACCGGGGCCGCGACGGCGGCGCGCTTTCCAAATGATGCGGACAAAAAAATCCTCACGGCCCCGAAGCGCCGTGAGGGTAGGTCGGCATGGCTTTCCGCCCAGTAAAGCCGAAGCGTTAAAAGCCGAGAAAGGCTATTTGGCAGCGCCACACAGAAACTCACTGCCACAGTAGATTTCAGTGACAGATCAAGAGAAATGGAAAGGGCAGCCTATTCGCCGGTGGTTTGCCGCTTGCGTTTAAACCATTCGACGCTTTCGTTAGCGAGCCATCCTCTGTGATCGCCGGGATCAGCCTTTATGACCAAAAGCTGATCCTTCGGGTCCAAAGTACTCCGGATGCGCTTATATATTTCTTCGGAATCGAGTGAAGTCCAAATAATCCAATTTTTAGGAGCGTAGCGCGCCCAATCCTTAAATTTGTTCAGCTCTTCCTGCAGCTTTTCATAAGGCACAGGTCTATCGAATGTGTTCAGCGTGAGAATATAGTGCTTGGACATCAGCTTGTCTCACTGCTGTCCGATAGCTTACCCGTAACGACAACGGGCGGAAGCCCTTTTACCTGGGCTTCAAATTTTTTGTACTCTATGAATTCCGCTCCTTCCAACATCGCTTGCGCGGGATTCCTCTCGGCAAAACTTTGCGTCGAACGCATCCACGCCAGAAAGACCGCGCTTGCGATTACCCCAACGAGAAGAAGCCTCCGTCTAAGATCATGCTACTTTCAGACCATCGCCATGCGATAATCCCCCAGACAACTAGCAACACAAACATCGCCTGCCCGGTCTTGGCGTTGACGCCACTACCAAGCTTGACGCTGGAAAATGTCTCTCCCAGCTTCGACAAAAAATCTGTTGGATCGCCCGAATTGGACATGCTGCGACTGGTGGCCAGTTAAACTCCCGCGCAGGTTAAATGGTTCGCCGGCCAAGGTCTATCCTGCTGACCGGCGAACACCAGTCCTAGAAGTTGCCTATTCAGCTGCGGCGCGAACCGCGTTGTCTTCCTTGGTCAGGTTCTGGGCCGCGAAGTCCCAGTTCAGGATCTTGCCCAGCACGCTTTCCAGGTATTTGGGGCGCGCATTCTGATAGTCGAGATAATAGGCATGCTCCCACACATCCACGGTGAGCAGGCAATTGACGCCCTTGGCCATCGGGGTTTCGGCATTGGGGGTCTTCTCGATCGACAGCTTGCCGCCCTTGCTGACCAGCCAGGCCCAGCCCGAACCGAACTGGGTCTTGCCGGCTTCGGCGAGCTGGGCGACCAGTTCGTCCCTGCTGCCGAACGCCGCGGTGATGGCGCTGTCCAGCGCGGCACCGGCTTCGGTCTTGGACGGCGTCAGGCTGCGCCAATAGAAATCGTGATTCCACACCTGGGCAGCATTGTTGAAAATCTGCTTGTCCTTCGCCTCGGACGCGCCCTGGCTCTTGCGCACAATTTCTTCCAGCTTCAGGTCTGCATACGGCGTGCCGTCAACCAGCTTGTTGAGCGTGTCGACATAGGTCTGGTGATGCTTGTGATAGTGAAACTTGATGGTCTGCGCGGAAATGGTGGGGGCCAAAGCGCCTTCGTCCCAGGGCAACGGGGCAAGTTTAAAGGGGGCGGGCATCGGTTTACTCCTGCGAATAGATGATCGGGTTTCCCGTTAACGCCTGGGGCAGAAAAAAGCTCCGCACGCGTGGCGCAGGGCATATCGCGCAACAGGTGTCGCGTATACAGCGCAGAATTTCACACAGCCGGATACATGCCGACAATTTGTGATGTCTGTAACCCAATTGTCATTCGACTTTCGCGCACGCGTCGCGCAAAACATTGAATAGGCGGGAGATATTGTTCAGAGCTTTTCGGAGCACAACATGCCTGCATATGAAATCTGCTATCTCGATGAGGCCGGCGCCCTCACCTACAAATTTTCCGCCACCTGCGATGATGACCAGCGCGCCAAGATCCTGGCGCATGCCATGAAGCTGCCCAGCGCCAAGAGGCTGGAAGTGTGGACCGGCGAGGCGCTGATCTACACCCGTCCCAGCGCGGTGCTGGAACGCCAGATGCTGCGCGCGAGCTAGATCAACTTTTCGGATCTGACCCAATCCAGCGTCTTGTCCAGCGCGCGGGTCAGGCGGTCGAACATCTCGTGGATCTCCGCCTCGCTGATCACCAGCGGCGGGCACAGCGCGATGCGGTCATGCAGCAGGGCGCGCACGATAATGCCCTCGTCCTGGCAGAACTGGCCGCACTTGGCGCCCACGGATTTGGCCGGATCGAAATTGCGCTTGGTCTTCTTGTCCGGCGTCAGTTCGACGGCGCCGATCAGGCCCACGCCGTTGGCCTCGCCCACCAGCGGGTGATCGCCCAGCGCCTTGAGCCGCCGCTCGAACACGGGCGCGACCTTGCGGACATGGCCGAAGGTGTCGCGGCGCTCGTAAATCTCCAGCGTCTTCAACGCCACCGCGGCGGCCACCGGATGGGCGCTGTAGGTGAAGGCGTGCCACAGTCCGCCGATGCGGGTGGCTTCGGCCTCGATGATCTCCACCAGCTCCGGCGACAGCAGCACCGCCGAGATCGGCAGATAGGCCGATGACAGCGCCTTGGCGATGGACATGGAGTCGGGCTGGTAATTGTAGGTCTGGCAGCCAAAGGCGTTGCCGGTGCGGCCAAAACCGCAGATCACTTCATCATCCACCAGGAAGATGCCGTATTTGTCCAGAACCGCGCTGATCGCTTCGAAGTAGCCGCGCGGCGGCACCATCGCCCCGCCCGCGCCCATCACCGCTTCGACAAACATGGCGCAGATCGTGTCGGGACCTTCGCGCAGGATGGTGGCTTCGAGGTCCGCGGCCAGGCGGGCGGAATATTGTTCTTCGCTCTCCCCATCGCGCGCGCCGCGATAATAATGCGGGCATTCCACCCGCACCGTGAAATCGAATGGCAGATCGAAGCTTTTGTGGAACGCGTCCAGCCCCGTCAGGCTGGCGCTGGCCAGCGTGACGCCATGATAGGCCTTGTTGCGGGCGATGATCTTCTTGCGTCCGGTCTGGCCGCGCGCATTGGCGGCGTACCACATCAGCTTGATCTGGCTGTCATTGGCCTCGGAACCGGAATTGGCAAAGAACACCTTGCCGGTCGGCATGGGCGCCATCTCCTTCAGCTTTTCGGACAAGGCGATGGCAGGCTCATGGCTCTTGCCGCCGAAGATATGGGCGAAGGACAGCTTGCGCATCTGCTCGGCGGCGGTCTGGACCAGTTCTTCCTCGCCCCAGCCCAGCGCGGTGCACCAAAGCCCGCCCATCGCTTCCAGGTAATCCTTGCCGTCGGCGCCATACAGGAAGACGCCCTTGCCGCGCTCGATCACCAGGGGCCCGGTCTGGCGCAGCACCGTGAGGTTGGTGAAGGGATGCAGCAGGCTCGCCATGTCGCGGGCCTGCGTGTTGGAAAGGACGGGATTGGACATCGAAACGGGTCTCACTATCGCGGCGCGGGGAATCTACCTTATGATGGGCGCAATTGAACGCCCATTCCCGGATTTCTGACATGCGTTTGCAACTGATGGCCGCACGCGGCGCGCTGACCAGCCTGGTCCTGGCCGTCCTGGCCGGCATCGGCGCGGTGGCGTGCGTGCGGCTGGGGATTTTCACCGACACGGGCGGCCGCACCGTCATGATCCTGGCCACGGGGCTTGGCCTTTTGGCGCTGGGACTGGCTCTGGTGTGGCTGAAACAGGCGCTGACCCGCAATGCCGGAGAGGGCAAGCGCCTGGGGCTGGTCGCCTTGGCGGGCTCGCTGATCTTCCTCTACCACCCGCTTGCTTACGTCTATTACGGCTTTACGGCGCTTCCCATTCATGACGCGACCACCGATCCGGAAGATCCGCCCCAGTTCGTGGCGCTGGCGAAAATCCAGTCCGCCAATGACCGGACGTTCGATGCCCAGCGCAAGATCACTTACAAGGGCCAGCAGGTTACGGTCGCCTATGCCCTGCATGAGAAATACCCGACCCTGACCAAGCCGCATGCCGGTTTGCTGGTGTCGCCGCAGAAAGCCTATTGGCGCGCCCATGCCGCGGTGGAGAAGCTGGGCTGGACCATTGTCGATGCCAACGAAAAGGATCTGCGCATCGAGGCCACCGACAAGAGCCTGTGGTTCGGCCGCATCAGCGACATCGTCATCCGCGTGCGCCAGGCCGGCACCATCGGCAGCCGCATCGACCTGCGTTCGCAAAGCCGCGACGGCACCCTCGACCATGGCCGCAACGCCGCGCGGCTGAAGGCCTTCTTCACCCAGTTCCACTTCTGATCCAGCGCCCGCCCGCTTCGATCACCAGGCCCCGCGCCTTCAGCCAGTCCAGATGCGCCCTTGTCTGCAGCGCTGCCGCGCCGCGCAAGGCGGTGTCGATTGCGGGATAGAGCTCTTCCACGATCGCAGGAAGCGCAGCGCCGCCCTCCAAGGCATCCAGAATTTGACCCTCGCGCCGGCGGCGATGCGCAATGAGTTGCTGCAGCCAAAGGCGCGGCTGCGGGATCGGTGAACCGTGGGTGGGATAGAAAATCGCATCATCCCGCGTGCCGAGCTTTTCCAGGCTGGCGAGATATTGACCCATGTCGCCGTCCGGCGGCGCGATCACGCTGGTGGACCAGCCCATCACATGATCGCCGCTGAACAGCGCCTTTTCCTGCGCCAGCGCAAAGCACATATGGTTGGCGGTATGGCCCGGCGTAGCCACACAGGCGATGTCAAAACCATCACCGGCCAGCCGCGCGCCATCCGTCACGATCACGTCGGGCACAAAGTCATGGTCATGCGCTTCGTCGGCGGCGCCTTCACCGGCACCGGCCGGCGCGGCGGGCGCCAGCGCATAGGTCCTGGCCCCGGACCATTCCTTCAATGGCGCGGAAGCGGGCGCATGGTCCCGGTGGGTATGCGTAATCAGGATGTGACTGAGCCGGCGCCCGCCCATGGCGCGCTGCAGGGCCTGGACGTGCGAGGGGATCAGCGGCCCAGGATCCACCACCGCCACATCGGCGCCCGCGCCGATCAGGTACGTGCCCGTGCCCTTGAAGGTGAATGGCCCGGGATTGGGGGCCAGAATACGCGACACCAGGGGCGACAGCCGCACCTCCATCCCGTAAGGCGCATCCAGCGAGCGGTCGAAATTCACCTTTGGTTAACCTGCAAAATCCCCGGCAAAGTTACGCCTTTTGCGTTTGCGGTAAAGCAGTCCTTAATCCGGAACCCGCCATGCTCCAGCATTATTTCGTGGTGGAGCATTTTCAGTGGCCAATGATCGTTCGGTCCGTTTTCTCAGCGCGCTGGGCGGTGCCTCCACCAGCCGCGTGCTGAATCTTTTCCGCATCGCGTCCGACAATCTGGAAAATCCGGAGCATCTGGAAAAGCCGCTCTTTGTTTCGCCCATCATCAACAAGGCCTTCCTGCTCAAGCACCGCACCCGGGCCGACGAAACCTATCTGTTCGCCAGCCCCCGCGCGGTGGCCACCAAGATCATCATCCCCTTCGACAGCACCGATTTGCGCGCGGGCGGCCGCTCGCTGTTCGTGGACCAGCGCGGCTATACCGAGGCGCTGCGCGACGTGGGCAACTACAAGAGCGACGCGCTGGAGCGCGACCTGTCGGTGCTGCGCATGCTGAACGCGGTGCCCAGCCTGGACCCGTTCCTGCTGCGCGAACATCTGCGCATGAACAAGATCGAGGTTTCGCCCAGCTACTTCGCCATCTCCGAAGGCGACCAGGAGCGGATGCACTCTTTCGTCAGCCAGGAAATGTCCAAGCTGATCGCGCTGGCGGGCGGCGACAGCAGCTCGTCGGGGCGCCTGGTGTCGGCGATGCTGTCCAACGAGATCGACGAAAAGCTGGAGCCGCTGCGCCTGACCCTGGGTCTGACCGGCAACGACTTCCGCGAAGGCGTGTTCAGCTGGCGCGGTTTTCTTTACTACAAATGGTCGATGGGCAAGTTCTGGCCCGACGTGATGGGCGTTCTGCGCGAGATCAACACCATCCAGCCTTTCGGCGGCCTGACGCCGGAGCAGAAAGTCTATCTGACCGCCGCCCGCCGCAACATCATCGAGATGGTGCGCGACAACGGCAATCACGTGAACAAGGCGCTGGGTGTCTATGACGCCTCGTTCAGCGACCTGGTGGAAAACCAGTCGCCCAAGACCTTCCGCGACTTCCTGCTCAGCGCGCCGTACATGTTCCTGGAACTGGGCGAGAAGCTGGGCGCCATTTCCCACATCGTCAGCTTCTGGCGCTACCGTTTCCCGCCGGGTGGCCCCACCTATATCGATGCCGACGAACTGGCCGCGATTTTCCAGGACTTCTCGTGCGGCTTCGGCGAGAGACTGCAGGGCGAAAGCTCGATCATCAAGAAGCCCATGGTGATTGACACGACCGCGGCGTGAGGCTTGTCTCTTCCGCTCCGCGGAGGAAAGCTTGCGCACATTTGAGATCATTGCCGGCCTGCTGTTGGCCTTAATCCTGTTCATCGTCCTGAAAGTGATCGGGATGGTGATCAAGTTCGCCCTGATCGCCGCCGTACTGGGTTTTGTCGCGGGGCTTCTGCTGGCCCGCACCTTTCGACGCCCGGGCTAGGGAACCTTCGGGCCCAGCCGGCGTTAGAGCCGCATAGACCCCCAAAAGGATAATTTCGAAATGCTCAAGTCATTGACCCGGCTGGCTTCCATCGCCGCCCTGACAACCCTTTCCTTCGCCCTTCCCGCCCAGGCCGCCGAAAAAGGCGAACTCTTGCGCAACGCCAATGAGGTCGTGAACGACCTGCGCCATGACCCAGCCTTCGGCACCGCCCGCACCATGCTGCAGGGCGCCGAGGCGATTTATATCGTGCCCAAGCTGGTCAAGGCCGGCTTCATCTTTGGCGCCGAAGGCGGCGAGGGTGTCTTGTTGCACCGCACCGGCCGCGGCTGGAGCACCCCGCGCTTCTACGACATGGGTTCGGCCAGCTTCGGCCTGCAGATCGGCCTGGAACAGGCCAAGCTGGTATTCATCATCAATTCCAAGCGCGCCCTGCGCGGCATTGAAAAAGGCGAGCTGAAACTGGGCGCGGGCGCGGGCATCACCGTCGTCACCCTGTCCAGCGCCGCCGAAGGCGCCACCACCACCCATGGCGGCGACATGGTGGTTTGGGCCTCGGGCACCGGCGCCTATGGCGGCCTGACCTTCAACGGCACCGTCATCAAGCAGGACAAGGACATGAACGCGGTCCCGGCCACCGGCCCGGAAGCCCAGGCCCTGCGCCGGAACCTTGCTTCTATCTGGTAAAGCCTCCCAATCGGAGTAAGCTTTGGGGCGCATGGGGATACCCCGTGCGCCCCAATTCTTTGAGACCCCAAAAGGAAACCCCATGAAGAAACTGATCATGCTGGCCGGCGCCGCCGCTCTGTTTGCCACCCCCGCCCTTGCCGATCTGGCGGGCGAACTGTCCACCGCCCAGACCCATGCCGGCATGGCCGCCACCCAGGCCGACATCGCCATGGTGCACAAGCATCTGCAGCATGCCGTGAATTGCCTGGTCGGCCCCGGCGGTGCAGGCTTTGACGAAGCTGCCGGCAATCCGTGCGGCAAGGCCGGCGCGGGCGCCATCGTTGACAGCACCGACGCGGCGCAGAAGGCCAAGCTGACCACCATCGCCGCTTCCGCCAAGGCGGGTGTGGGAAATGCCGACCTGGCCGGCGCGCAGGCCGCTGCCAAGGCGACTGCCGATGCGGTTGCCGCTGCCAAGTAGTTCTGCGTTACAGAAATGAAAAAGGGCCGCTCCGATGGGGCGGCCCTTTTGTTTTATTCGTGCGGTTTTTCCGCTCTGTTGCCGATCCAGTCCATGGCGGCGAACAGCAAGCCTGACACCACGAAGGTCAGGTGCAGCATCAGCATCCAGCGCAGCTTGGGCTCGTCCAGATGCGCGCCCTCCTCGGTCAGGGTCATGAAGGCACGCAGCAGCGAGATGGCGGAGATCGCCACAATGGAGCCGATCAGCTTCATCTTCAGGCCGGAGAAATCCAGCGTGCCCATCCAGCCGGGACGGTCCTCGGCATTCTCGGTGTTGATCTTGGAGACGAAATTCTCGTAGCCGGAGAAGATCACGATCACCACCAGGTTTCCGGCCAGCGACAGGTCGATCATCCCCAGCACTGCCAGGATCACCTTTTCGGGATCCACCGCCGACAGGTTCATCGCCTCGGGAAAGGCATGGATCAGTTCGGCCACAAAGGCGGCCAGCAACATCACCAGCGACGCCACCATGCCCAGATAGAAGGGTGCCAGCAGCCAGCGCGACTTGAACAGGGTCTGTTCCAGCACGGTCTCGATCATGTTGCGTTGATGCATGACAATTCCCTTAGTAAGAATTCAACGGATCACACATAATAGAAGAATTGGCGAATTGGGCGAGATATGTAACCCATTTTACGCCTGAAAACGATTCTTCCGATGGTATTCCAAATACACTGGATCGGGGGCGAACTTAGTAGGCAACGAAATTTTCTTCTGGCCAAAACCATCCAACGCTTTACGCGATGCCGCAGAAAGCTTCGTTGAGTAGATGATCGATAAACCGGAATCAAAAGAGATCAGTCCGCAGTCAAACGCAGAATCGTGAAGAGAATTGAGACAGATTCCATTTCGAGGATCTGTTCTAATCTTCGGGTTTGCGGCCCATGGAACGATATGACTGGCCACTAGTAACGACGGCATGTCTACACCAGTAAGCGCGCATCTATTATCGTACGACGCAAGCACCATTGACCTGAAAAAGCTTTGATTGACCCTCGTTTTTGTTAGCCGGACAATATCCAAACCAGCCGGAAGATTTAGTAATGCGTCCGTTGCTGGAACGATTGGAACATCTTGAGGTAATTCGTCCTCGCCAAGATATTCGTCCATATTGCTGAAGAAATCGTCCCAGACTTCTTTATCGAGACGGCTGTGGTTTCCCATTCCGGCTCGTTCAATAGTCGGGTCGAGACTCGCAAAGTTTGTCATCTTAAGTGCAATCGAAGAAGGTGTTCGGCCTAATGTCTCGGCAGCAGCTTTGATTTCTGGATTGCGCGTGTGAATTCGACCAAATGGGGTTTTACAATAAAGCTTGATAACAGTGATGAGCTCTGGCTTCGACCAAGCCTTGCCCTTTACTGAGACCATCCCTTTTCGCTCCTACTACGAAATGATTCTAAAAATTCCAAAGCCGTAAATAGTGTGTCCGTTTTGTCAGTTGGCAGAATTGAGACAATCTCATGCCAAGAATGATCGTCGATGTTGCGTGATGCAGGCACGAGCGAAATAAGGGCCGCCAGTTCTGGGATGAACCAAAGGCCATCGATTAGATATAGCTCCAAGTCCGCGAAAAGCAGTTCTCCTTCAATAACGAAGGTGCCCCAGAACTTGTAATTTGATGCATCCCTATAAAGGTAGGTCACCTCTGTATTAGCGCATTTAGACATGGAGCTTGGCTGTTGTCGGTTCGGCAGAATCGTGTCACAATGTTCCTGGTTTGTTCAAGGGAGATTCCGATGGCAACCAACCCTCCGACCGGCGATGGCCACCGCAATGGCGCGGTGAAAGATCGCTCGCAAGTTTACAACCCTAAGAACGATAGCTGGACGAAACGTGACAGCGATAATGGCCGCTTTATGGATCAGAAAGCCGACCGCGATCCGTTCAAAGGTGTCCGCAAGGAACATCCGAAGGGCTGAAGCGCGGCAGTTTAATCCGCCCACTTTGTCCCTATATTACCGCCATGGCTCACAATAACGGCATGGTCCCCCGCTCCAAGAAGACGCGTGCCCCAAAGGGCATGAGCGACAATGCCGCCAAGTTCCAGGCGGCGGTGGACAAGATGCCCCTGGCCACGGGGACTGTCGCGCCCGCCGAAGACGCCATCGACCCGGCCTATGTCACCGTGCCCATCAGCGAGTTCGTACCCCACCGCCCGGCCCGCCCGCCAAAGTCCGAGGGCGGCAAGACGTTCAAGCTGGTCAGCGAGTATCAGCCGGCCGGCGACCAGCGCACCGCCATCCCGGAGCTGGTGGCGGGGGTCAACGCCAACGAGCGCGACCAGGTGCTGCTGGGCGTTACCGGTTCTGGCAAGACCTTCACCATGGCCAAGATCATCGAGGCCACCCAGCGCCCCGCCCTGATCCTGGCGCCGAACAAGACCCTGGCGGCGCAGCTCTACAGCGAGTTCAAGACCTTCTTCCCCGAAAACGCGGTGGAGTATTTCGTCAGCTATTACGACTACTACCAGCCCGAAGCCTATATCCCGCGCACCGACACCTATATCGAAAAGGATTCCTCGCTGAACGAGGAGATCGACCGCATGCGCCATTCGGCGACGCGGGCAATCCTGGAACGCGACGACGTCATCATCGTGGCATCGGTGTCCTGCATCTACGGCATCGGCTCGGTCGAGACTTACTCAGGCACCGCCGTCGGCATCGCGCGCGGCGACAAGATCGACCGCAATGCCGCCATCCAGAGCCTGGTGGCGCTGCAATACCGCCGCAATGACGACAATTTCACCCGCGGCGCCTTCCGGGTACGCGGCGATACCATCGACATCTTCCCGGCGCACCAGGAAGACCGCGCCTGGCGCGTCGAGCTGTTCGGCGACACCGTCGACAACATCACCGAGTTCGATCCCCTGACCGGCCACAAAGCCGGGGTGCTGGATGCGATCAAGATCTACGCCAACAGCCATTACGTGACGCCGCGGCCCACGCTGCAGCAGGCGATGAAGGGCATCAAGGCCGAGCTGGTCACCACCCTGGCCGACTTCCGCACACGCGGAAAATTGCTGGAAGCCCAGCGCCTGGAACAGCGCTGCACCTTCGACCTGGAGATGATCGAGGCCACCGGCAGTTGCGCCGGCATCGAGAATTATTCGCGCTGGCTGACGGGCCGCAAGGCCGGCGAGCCGCCGCCCACCTTGTTCGAATATCTGCCCGACAATGCGCTGGTGTTCGCCGATGAAAGCCATGTCAGCGTGCCGCAGATCGGGGCGATGTATAAAGGCGACTATCGCCGCAAGTTCACGCTGGCCGAATACGGTTTCCGCCTGCCGTCGTGCATCGACAACCGTCCGCTGAAATTCGACGAATGGGACGCGATGCGGCCCCAGTCCATCTATGTCAGCGCCACGCCGGGCAACTGGGAGCTGGAGCGCACCGGCGGCGTCTTCACCGAACAGGTCATCCGTCCGACGGGCCTGATCGATCCGCCCGTTGAAATACGTCCGGTGGAAAGCCAGGTCGATGACCTGATCGCCGAATGCCACCTGATCGCCAAGCGTGGCTATCGCGTGCTGGTCACCACCCTGACCAAGAAGATGGCCGAGGACCTGACCGAATACATGCACGAACAGGGCATAAGGGTGCGCTACATGCACTCCGATGTGGAAACCCTGGAGCGCATCGAGATCATCCGGGACCTGCGCCTGGGCGCGTTCGATGTGCTGATCGGCATCAACCTGCTGCGCGAGGGGCTCGACATTCCCGAATGCGGACTGGTCGCCATCCTGGACGCGGACAAGGAAGGCTTCCTGCGCAGCGAGACTTCGCTGGTGCAGACCATCGGCCGCGCCGCGCGCAACGTGGACGGCAAGGTGATCCTGTATGCCGACCGCATCACCGGCTCGATGGAGCGCGCCATGGCCGAGACGGGCCGGCGCCGCGCCAAGCAGGAAGCGTACAACAAGGAAAACGGCATCACCCCGGCCAGCGTGAAGTCCCGCATCAGCGACATCATGGGTTCGATGTATGAGCGCGACCATGTCACGGTGGATGGCGGGGCGCTGGCGGAACCCGGCCGCGAGTTTGTCGGCCACAACATCAAGGCGATCATCGCCGACATCGAAAAGAAGATGCGCATCGCCGCCGCCGACCTGGAATTCGAGGAAGCCGCCCGTCTGCGCGATGAGCTGAAGCGGCTGCAATCGACGGCGCTGGCGATTGCCGACGATCCCTTTGCCCGCCAGTCGGACGTGGCCAAGGACAACCTGGACGCCGAGATCACCTATTCGACCGACGACAGCCCGTCCAAACCGATCCCAGGTAAAGGCGGACGCAAGCGTTTGCAGCGCGCGGGCCGTCCCAATGTGCCCAAGACGTTCGGCTCCCGTGCCCGATAAGCACACGGCCCGCTGAATGGGCCATCATCCCGTCCCGGTCCCGGCGCACCACGACCTGGAAGAGGTGATCGATCATGTCATCGCATGCGCGGTGCGAAACGCCCCGGCGCTGGATGGCCATGGCCGGGTTTCGGTCGCAGACCTGATGGACACGATCGGCGAACGTTCCTTCGGTCCGCTGCTGCTGGTGCCCAGCCTGATCGCGGTATCCCCGGTGGGCGCGATCCCGGGCCTGCCCGCCATCACCTCGGTGGTGATCGTGCTGGTTGCGGGCCAGATATTGCTGGGCCACGAACATTTCTGGATTCCGAGCTGGCTGGGGCGTCGTTCGATCGACGCCAGGAAACTGGAAAGCGGGCTGCAAAAATTCCGCCCGGTGGCGCGCTTCATCGATCATCTGCTGCTGCCGCGCCTGCCCTGGCTGACGCGCGGGCCGTTCTTTTTCGCCATCGCCCTGTTCTGCCTCCTGATCGGCCTGGTGACGCCGGTGCTGGAACTGGTGCCGCTGGGCGGCATTCCACCCAACGCGGCGGTGGTGGCCTTTTCCCTGGCAATCATTGCGCGCGACGGCGTGTGGGCGTTGCTGGCCTTTGGCTTCAGCGCCGCCACCATCGCCTGGCTGGTATCGCTGGCCCTGTAAGCGCAAGGTAAGCTGCTGTTCTAATAGACTAATATTGGTAACCGCGCCCGCGCCTGGCCGGAAAGCATTGTTATTTAGGGCTTTTGCGCCTATATCTGGGCTCACGTGGTTCTTGCGTCCTAAGTCAGACGAAGCGCTTTCAGTCTTTCTGACCTGCCCTCTTCACCGAGGCGCGCCGGACGCACCGAAAAACTTCCCTCGATCAGACTACTTGTTACCACGGCCGTCCCGGCATTTCGCCTGGACGGAACCCGATGACCAAAGGAACAATCATTATGACCATCGGAACCGTGAAGTTTTTCAATTCCACCAAGGGTTTTGGTTTCATTTCGCCGGAAGGCGGCGGCAAGGACGTGTTCGTGCACGCTTCGGCCGTTGAAGCTGCCGGCATGCGTACGCTGAACGAAGGCCAGAAGGTCAACTTCGACGTGGTGCCGGACGCGCGCGGCGCCAAGGCCGCCAACCTGTCGGAAGCCTGAGACTAAAGACGGGGCGGCTGCGTTCTGCAGTCGCCCCAGTTCTTTTTGAAAGCAGATCATGGCCAACAAGACCGAAACCGCCCGCCGCACCGCGCAAGGCATCTTCCAGACCTGGGAAGACCGCAAGACGCTGGTGAAGCAGGAAATGGACGCCGAACGCGCCCATAACGACGCCAAGACCATCCGCCTCAAGGCCCAGCGTCTGGAGAAGGAAGCCGCGGACGCCGAAAACGCCCGCATCGAAGCCGAGAACGCCCCGCCCGCGACGCCCAAGAAGCGCGTCAAGCGCGCTGTCTGATCCTTGGCGCGTTTCTCGATTACCCATCGCACCGAATACCAGTACAGCCAGCCCGTCACGCTTGGCCCGCACCGGCTGATGCTGCGCCCGCGCGAAAGCCGCGACCTCAAGCTGCTCACGCACCAGATCACCACCACCCCGCCCAGCACGATCAGCTGGGCGCAGGATGTGTTCGGCAACGCCATCGCCACCGTCGCCTTCGACAAGCCCAGCGACAGGCTGGTGATCGACAGCGCCGCCAGCCTGGAACACAGCAGCGCCGCCTGGCCGGTGTTTCCCATCGCCGCGAGCGCGATCAATTATCCCTTTTCCTATTCAGCGGCCGAGCGCACCGATTTGGGCGCGCTGCTGTCGCCGCAATATGACGATCCGATGGGCCGGCTGTCGTCCTGGACCGCCGGTTTCGTGCGCTCCAATCCCACCGACACCTTGGCGCTGCTGAAGGACCTGAATGACGGCATCACCGGCACCGCCAGTTACCAGGCGCGCGAGGATGAAGGCACCCAGCCGCCCGGCCGCACCCTGGACATGGGCCGCGGCTCGTGCCGCGACTTTGCCGTGCTGTTCGTGGAAGCCGCCCGCCTGCTGGGTTTTGGCGCCCGCGTGGTGTCCGGCTATCTGTTCAATCCGGCGCTTGCCGATACCGACAGCACCACCCATGCCTGGGCGGAAGTCTTCGTGCCGGGCGCGGGCTGGATCAGCTTTGATCCCACCAACCGCCAGATGGGCAGCTTCAACCTGATCCCGGTGGCGGTGGCGCGCGATTTGGCCCAGGCCATGCCGGTCGCCGGCAGCTTTATCGGCGCCGGGGCGGCCCGCCTGAGCGTGGCGGTTCGCGTATCCGAACAGGCCTGACCCGGCCCAGCGTACATTCGCAGTTGGGCACGATTGGGCGCGATGGGCCGCGATTGCGGTAGCGTCCCCCGTCTCTTGGGCGTACTTATTGATTCGAGCAGGGGATACGCGCATGCGCAGCAAGTCAGAAATCGAAACCTTTGTACGGGACTGGGTGTCGCGCAACGTGCACCTGGTGCCCGAGATGAGCCTGCCTGCCGAAGTGGACAAATGGGCCTCGGACCTGACGGGCGATGCCCGCGCCCAGGGTATCAGCGGCGGCGACCTCAACAAGACATTGGGCGATATCGACGATTACCTGACCGGGCAGCACCAGCAGATCAGCGCCACCGCGGCCTGAGCCGGGAGACATTCCCGCGCCTGCCGCGTTAAGCTCTCACCATGTCGAGAGCCTTCGTCAAAGAGACCTCCGAATCCGCGCCTCCGCCCGAGAGGATGATCGACGAAGGCCCCAACCTCGTCACGCCCGAAGGCCTGGCGCAGATCGAGGCCCATATCGCCCGCATCGAGGCGAGCATGAAATCCGAAGCCAATGTGTTGCTGCGCGAGACCCTGGCGCGCGACCTGCGCTATTGGGAAATCCGCAAAAGCAGCGCCGAGGTGGCGACGCCCTCCAATGACGGCACCGTCGCCTTCGGATCGACCGTCACCATCCAGCGCAGGGGCCGCGAGCAGACCTTTCGCATTGTCGGGGTGGACGAGGCGGATGCCACCAAGGGCTTGATCTCATTTAGATCACCACTGGCGCAGGCCATTTTGGGCGCTCGCTCCGGCGACATCATCGAGGCGAGTGAGCCACTTGGTGAGGTAACTGTCGTCGGCCTTTAGATCGTCGCTTATCTGCAAGCAGGCAGACCCCGGCCAACTCTATGCATATCTAGTCCATACGCAGCGATGCTCCAGAGCCGCGAGTACTGAGGCCATGAAGTGACAAATTCTCAGGGCGGTTGTCAGCGCCTACGAAAATCCAGCTACATAGCCTAGAAGCATATTCACAAAAACCTTTCGCGTGTGCAGCTCTAGGCTGATCAGATCACGCAATTTGCCCTGCCATGGCTTCTCCATTAACGTGAACTCGCTGGTATCTTTGTGCATTGGCCGCTTCTCGCTCGTCGCTCTGTTTCCATAAAAATTATATTCATTGGCTGTCCTAGTGGTTGGGGGATCACGGATGCATCGCTTCATTTCGATTCTTGTGCTGCTGGTGGTGGCAAGCGCGAGTGCACAAGCACAGTATAATAGGCGCTCCAATGATAATACGCTTGGCGGATTGCTGGGCGCGATTGTTCAAGCTAGCAAGAAGTCGCACGCTCAACAGGCTTGGCAGGCGCTAATCCCAGATATGCAAGCTTGCATGAACAGAGGGCTTTCGCTGCGCGGAAATTCTTCGGCGATATTGGCTGAGCAAGGCATTAGTCCAGATGACCCGCGACTGTCGCAGCTGTCCGCAAGATGCCAAGAATTAACAGGCAGAATTCTACGATCAGATTTTGAATGCTCCATTTCAGTAGCGGGTGTTCTAACGCCGTCTCGCTGCAACGAAACATATGCTGAGGGCACGGGATCACAGACGCGGAGCATACGTAGAGAGCAATACATTCTGGAGGGGCTTCGCGGAGAAAATGTCTCCATTTTGCAAGTTGAGACATTGGAAGCAATGAACGCGCGTTCGAGCAGAGAAGCGGCGCAACAAGCTGCTGCCGATGCGGTTCAAAGAGCGCAGCAAGCTGCTGCTGATGCTGCTCAAAAGGCGCAGCAGGCTGCGGCCGATGCAGCCGCAAAAAAACAAGAGGATGCGGCGCGACAGAAGCAGGCGGCTGCCGATGCGGCCCTGCACCAAGCTATGACAAAACGCGATCACGACATATTAGTTGGAAGAAATTCCTGCGCAGCAAAGTCGCAGAATAATTCCTTCGCTCGGATGTTCACCAACAATAGTGATCACCTTGTATTGACAACCTTGTTGAACACAAATTCCCCACCGTTACAGGCGTATCAAAGTGCAATTAGCTGGCTACCCAACGCAACTGACAAAGTGCCAATTCTAACCGCTCTTCATGATCGTATTGATTATGACGTGAAGGGCTGGGGAGAAACAATTTCTCGCTCGGGCGGGGGTAACTATTCTTGGAACAATTTAAAGGGAGCGTTGGATGCATTTGCCTCTAATTGTCTCTGGCGACAATACGATCAACTAGCGCTCGGGTCAGCGAAGTCAATGTCCTCGCAGGCCATCGCAATTGCAATTGGGCAGGCTCAGCCAATCTCTGCGGGGGATCGGATCAGTGGCGTTATCCTAGCGAAGATACCGTCTAATCAATTTCATTAGAAAGTCGGGGGAATCTAAAGTGACCATAGACGCAACAAGAGAAAGTGATCATAGCGATCGATCTGGGTTTGAGCGGTTTATCTCAGCACTGGAACGGTTTGGCTTGAATGTCGCCCGTCTGCTCTTAGGAGTAACAATAACCGCCGCAGTTTTCGCTTTCTTGCTTGGCGTCATGGCGTTGGGATTTGAAGGTGTCCAATATGAGAGGGCAACTAGCGCAGGCAAGTACAGCGTCGGCTCCATTGCCTTTGACCCTCAGTTTTCAAATGTGATGTTAAACAAGAGTCCTCAGACGAACGCGGATGCCCCGATTAACGTTGATCGGGCGGCTGCTGCCTTGAAGAAGCGCGAGGACCTTATTTCGGGGCGGCTGGCTATGGCTCAGGAATTTGGTGTGTGCTTTGGGGGGGGGGGAGACAATTGCCACGACCTGGCTTACCAGCGTAAGGCCGTCGACGCTGGATGGAAGACTAACCGTATTCACTCCTCGATGAGTGACGGTAGTCCAGTTTCGTATTCTAAAGACTTAGAGTTTGCAGACCTTTCACCGTATTACGGATCTTATGGGTTCGGAAATGAAACTGAGGCGCTTAAAGCTGAGTGGGATGCAGTCAATAGCTGCCTTGCTTCCTATAAATCGAAAAACGGCAATCTTTACGTACAAAAATCTCCAGAGCTGTTCGGCGCAATTGAGGCTCAATGTGATCACGACTACAACGCGGCGCTCCAAAGCGAATTAAATACTCGTCCGAAGGATTGGACGCTTATTGATGGCGCTCAAGTTTTGTATCTTGTGTGGTCAGTGGTGGGTTTGGGCTCGGCGATCATTTTAATAGCACTTACGATCCTGTTTTTTAGACTTGAGGTTAGCTTTCGTGCGTTGCGTAACCTCAACAGGCTAGATTGAGGACCGAGATCGCTTTATCGGAAAACTGTCTCGTTTGCTTGGGCGGATTTCGCTTCGCGCACCGGGCCCTCACGGATGTACGGCCATCCTATAGCAGGGCCAACACCGTCTCCTCGGGTCGGCAGAGGCGCGCGCCTTTTTCGGTCACGACAATTGGCCGATTGAGGAGAATGGGGTGCATCGCGATAGCCGCCAGCAAGGCGTCCTCATCGGTCGACTCGCTGATGCCGGCGGCGGCGACTTCGGCTTTCTGTTTCCAGCGCACGATGTCGCGCACGGGCACCTTCATCCGGTCCACCAGGTGACGCAGTTCGTGCTGGTCGAGCGGGGTCTTGAGATATTCGATGATCACAGGTTCAATTCCCTTCTCACGTATGATGGCCAAGGCGCCACGTGAGGTTCCACACATCGGGTTATGGTAGATTGTGACTTCTGCTGTCATTCGAATACCTGTGCTCTATGTTCCGTTCCAGCCTCGCGCCGCGTCAGGAGACGCGACGCTGCGGCGTTCGCCGGGCAAAAGGTCCACTGGACCTTTTGCTATTCCGGCTCACCCCTTCTCGCGGATCAGCGCCAGGGTGCAGCGCGATGTGCCGCACAGCGGGTTATGGTAGATGGTAACGCTCATTCTTCTTCACCGAGTTGATTGCACGTCCGCTATCGCGGCGGCATACGCTGTCGCTAGCCGGGGTTGTGATAAATTGTAACGCTCATGGGGAGACGGTCCTTCTCTGGCAGGACCATATCACTTTTTCGGGAACGCCTCGGCCAGCCGCTGGCGCAGCTCCACGATCTCGGTCACGTCCTCGGCGCGGTTGATGATCCAGCGGACATAGCCGTCATCGCCCAGGATGGGGGTGTTGCTGACCGTCCACCAGCGCGACTCGTAAGGACCGCGCTCGCCCCGCACGTCATGGCGGAAGGGCGGCATGATGTCGGCCTGTTTGGTCTTGAGCACCTTGAGCAGCGAGTCGCGCAGCAGGGACAGGCCGGAGGCGCCGGAGTCGGCGGGATTGTCGGGAAAAGCCTCGAACAGGTTCTGGCCCACCAGCTCGCGCCCGGTGGACTTGGTGGCGGCGGCGTGCGCCCGGTTCTGGGCGATGATGACGAAACCGGGATCCAGCACCAGCACCAGGCTGGGCGTGTTGTCGAACACGGCCTTGTAGTCGAAGTCTTTGGACCGGCCCATGCGCTTTCCTCCCCATTGGAAAACCGCGAGCGGAAGTATCGGTCCAAAAATGCACGGGCTTCAACGGGCCAAGCCCGCAATACGCCTGCATACACAAAGTAGTCAGTGGTCACCGTACCAACTGAACGGTTTTGGACGGCATCTTGCCCGGCCTCGTTGGGCGCGGATCGCGCCCAACTGCGGCGCTCGCCGGGCGGAAGGTCCACTGGACCTTCCGCATTTCCGGCTCGCTGCTATAATCGCCTTCGGGTACAGGGGACGCGTCGCATGGGGCGGCTGAAAGATTTCGCATTGGGGCTGGTGCTGGCCGCCATGGGCGTGGCCGCCTTCTTCCAGGTCTTCAAAGTCGATCCGGTCTGGCGCTTTGCCAGCATCGGCGCGCTGAGCGCGGTCTCGGTCCTGGCGGCGGCGGTGTTCTTCGTCTTTGCCTTCTCGCCCCGCGAGTAATCGCGCTGCGGCGCAATCGATTAATTGTCACAAAAGCCGCGATGTAGGGCTTCACTCATGCCGCGCCGCAAAATCCGGTGGCGGGCGGCGGCATTGCGCAAAGGTCAACCTGCGCGTATTGTCGCGCCCACGTGGGAGTTACGTCCCGTCACAGTGAAGCGCACTAGCCTATCCCTGCCCGCCTTGAGTGCGCGCCTGGACGACGGTCGAACTTCCTTCCCTGCGACACACGAAAAGCCCCGTTCCGTTCCGGTATTTTGCCGGGCGGACATCAATGCAGGAAAAGTACCATGACTATCGGAACCGTTAAGTTCTTCAACACCTCCAAGGGTTTTGGCTTCATCGCGCCGGAAGGCGGCGGCAAGGACGTGTTCGTGCACGCCACGGCCGTGGAAGCAGCCGGTCTGCGCTCGCTGAACGAAGGCCAGAAGGTCTCGTTCGACATCGTGCCGGACGCGCGCGGCGCCAAGGCCTCGAACCTCAAGGCCGTCTAAGAACGGTTTGACGTTCTGAAACGATCAAGCCCCGGTGGAGAAATCCGCCGGGGCTTTTTCTTTTTTGATGGTCGCGCCGCGTCGCTTCGCTCGGGTTCGCGGTCGCTCCGGTGCTGCTCGCGCCGGACTTACTGACCAGCCGGCGGCGTGGGCGCGGCGGGCCGCGCAAAGGTGATGGTGGTTTCCTTCTGCGTGCTACCGTTGGTGGTCAGGCTGGCGCTGTTCGAGCGGCCGCTGCCGCCGATCAGGGTGGCGGTGGCGGTGTAGGAACCGGGCGGCGCCTTGAACAGGATCCAGGGCGCATCGCAATCCAGTCCCGCCACTTCCTTGCCGCCCTTGTTCAGGGTGACATGAGCGTTGGCCAGGTTGGCGCCGTCCGTGGTGGCCAGCACGATCTTGATGGGATAGGCGCCCCAGCGCGGATCATCCTTGGCCGAGCCGACGCCGGTGCAGACCGCTTCGACCCCGTTGATGGTGACCGGCGTGTCCTGCACGGCCTGGGCCTCCTGGGCGATCATCATGGCGGTGGTGAGGGTGAAAAGGCTGGCCGTAACGGTCATAACGAAAAAGCGCATGTTCAAATCTCCCTGGGCTTGTCTCTGTAGGACGGGGCCCTGGTCCTAAAGCGTACAGCGCGCAATCGGGTTCCCTTGGGTCATGGCGCTATGGCAGGCTGACGCCGCTTTTGGAGGGCCGCATGGGCCGACTTGCCTTGTTCATCGCTGCGTGCGCCCTGGCGGCCACGCCGGTATCGGCCGCCCTGAAGGCCAAGGCCGTCGCCAGGCTGGCCAACCTGGAAGGCAAGCCGGTGGGAACCGTGACCTTCGATGCCGTCAACCGCGGCGTGCTGGTTACCTTCGACCTGCGTGACCTGCCGCCCGGCCCCCACGGCATCCACCTGCACACCTCGGCCAATTGCGATGCCAAGGCCGGCTTCACCAGCGCCGGGCCGATCCTGAGCCTGACACCGGGCAGGAGCCACGGCTTCCTGGCCGAAGGCGGGCCCCAGGCGGGCGATTTGCCCAACCAGTTCGCCGGCGCCGACGGGCATCTGCATGCCAGCACCATCGCCAACGGCTTTTCCATCGGCAACGGCAAGCGGTCGATCTTCGACAAGGACGGCGTGGCGATCATCCTGGATGCGCGGGGCGATGATTATCGCACCCAGCCCCTGGGCAATGCCGGGAACCGGATCGCGTGCGGCGTGGTCATCCGCACCCGCGGCCCCGCCAAATGGGACGGCATCCCCCGCCGCAAGGCCCATTAACGCAATGCAGGGCCGGGCCTGGCCGGGTAGTAAGCCCGGGGCCCCCATGACATTATCCGCGCCGCCATGGGCCTCGAAAAACCCCAAACCCTCGCCTTGCGTGACCTGCTGGATGCGGACGCGCTGCGCCGCAGCCTGACCGCGCTGGCCAAGGACAGCGCCGAGCCGGGGTCGCTGCGCAAGGCCGGCCTCACATTGATCAAGGCCGCCTTCAACGAGGGCCGCGAAAAGGTGAAGTACGCGGTGGAGAAAGAAGGCCTGCCCGGCCTGCCCGCCGCGCGCGCCCTGTCGCAGTTGCAGGATGCGATCATCCAGGTGATCTACGACTTCGCCACCAAACATGTGTATTACGCCCAGAACCCATCCACCGCCGAGCGTATCGCGGTGGTCGCCACCGGCGGCTATGGCCGCGGCGAGCTGGCGCCGGGATCGGACATCGACCTGCTGTTCCTGCGCCCCTTCAAGCAGACCGCCTGGGGCGAGAGCGTCATCGAGTTCATTCTGTACATGCTGTGGGACTTAGGCTTGAAGGTTGGTCATGCCACCCGCAGCCTTGCCGAAAGCGTGCGGCTGGCCAAGCTGGACGTCACCATCCGCACCGCCGTGCTGGAAGCGCGCTTCCTGTGGGGCGACCGCGGATTGTACGAAGACCTGCGCACCAAGTTCTGGAAGGAAGTCGCCACCGGCAATGGGCGCGATTTCGTCGAAGCCAAGCTGGCCGAACGCAGCGCCCGCCATGAGCGCCAGGGCGAAAGCCGTTACCTGGTCGAGCCGAACATCAAGGAGGGCAAGGGCGGTTTGCGCGACCTGCAGACCCTCTACTGGATCGGCAAGTATCTCTATCACGTCGATGATGCCGCGAACCTGGTGGAGCATGGCGTCTTCACCAAGGAGGAATACCGCACCTTCCAGAAGGCGGAAGCCTTTTTGTGGAATGTGCGCGTGCACCTGCATTACCTGCTGGGCCGCGCCGAAGAACGGCTCAGCTTTGACGTGCAGCCGTCACTGGCGACCGAGCTGGGCTATGTCGATGCCGACAAGCCGCGCCGCGCGGTGGAAGCCTTCATGCGCGCCTACTTCCTGGTGGCCAAGGATGTGGGCGATCTGACCCGCATCTTCTGCGCCGCGCTGGAAGAGCAGCACAAGAAAGTCCGCCCCTCGCTGCGCACGATCCTGCCGGGGTTCCTGAAGCCCCGCACTTCGGAAGACGATTTCTATGTCGAGAATGGCCGGCTGACCGCCAACCCGTCCATCTTCAAGCAGGATCCCGCCAACATCCTGCGCATGTTCCATATCGCCGACATCAAGGGCGTGGACATTCATCCCAATGCGCTGCGCACCGTGACGCGCAGCCTGGATTTGATCACCGACGAGGTGCGCAACAACCCGGTCGCCAACCAGGCCTTCCTGGAAGTGCTGACCTCGCGCCACGATCCCGAGCGCGCCTTGCGGCTGATGAACGAGGCCGGCGTGCTGGGCCGCTTCGTGCCCGAGTTCGGCCATGCCGTCGGGCTGATGCAATTCAACATGTATCACCATTATACGGTGGACGAGCATCTGATCCGCGCCGTGGGCAATGTCGCGGCCATCGAGCGCGGCGACCACAAGGACACCAATCCGCTCACCAGCGACATCGTCAAGCGCATCAAGTCGCGCAACGTGCTCTACTGCGCCATCCTGTTGCATGACGTGGCCAAGGGACTGCCCGGCGATCACAGCGATGTCGGCGCCGAGATCGCGCGCAGCCTGTGCCCGCGATTGGGCCTGTCGCCGGCCGAAACCGCGGCGGTGGCCTGGCTGGTGAAGTACCACCTGGTGATGAGCGACACCGCCCAGCGCCGTGACGTGTCCGATCCCAAGACGGTGCGCGATTTCGTGGACCAGGTGCAGACGCCGGAGATGTTGCGCCTGCTGGTGATCTTGACCGTGGCCGACATCCGCGCCGTGGGGCCGGGCGTGTGGAACGGCTGGAAGGGCCAGCTGCTGCGCGAACTCTATTACGCCGCTGACCATATGATGACCGGTGGCGACCAGGCGCCGGGCCGCGGCGCCCGCGTTTCCGCCGCCAAGGCGGCGCTGGAAGCGCGCCTGTCCGACTTTACGCCCGAACAGCGTGAAAAGGCGCTGACCCGCCATTACGACAATTACTGGCTGGCGTTCGACGAAGACGAGCTGGAACACCATGCCCGGCTGATGGCCAAGGCGGATGCGAAAGGCCAATTGCTGACGCTGGATGCCAGCACCAACAAGTTCCGCGCCGTCACCGAAATCATCCTCTACACCCCCGACAATGCCGGCCTGTTTTCGCAATTCGCCGGCGCCATCGCGATGTCGGGCGGCTCGATCGTGGACGCCAAGGCGTTCACCACGTCGGACGGCTTCGCGCTGGACGTGTTCTCGGTGCAGGATTCGGAGGGCGACGCCTTTGGCGACCAGGAACGGCTGGGGCGCCTGGCCCAGTCGATCGAAAAGACTTTGCGCGGGGAAGTGCGGCCCAAGCGCGAACTGGCCCGCAAGGTGGTGCGCACCAGGGCATCAGCCTTCTCCATCCGGCCCAAGGTGCTGTTCGACAACGAGGCCAGCCGCATCGCCACGGTGATCGAGGTGGAATGCCTGGACCGCCCGGGCCTGCTGTACGACATCACCCAGGCGATCTTCGAGGCCGGCCTGTCCATCTCCACCTCCATGGTGGCGACCTATGGCGAGCGCGCGGTGGACGTCTTCTATGTGCGCGACGGCTTCGGCCACAAGATCGTGCATCCGGCGCGGTTGGAGGCGGTGGAAAAGCGGCTGAAAGCAGCCCTTGAAGCGCCCGTGCCCGCCAAGGCATAAACCCCGCCATGAGCCACAAACCCCTCGTCCTTTCGGGCATGCAGCCCACCAACACGCTTCACCTGGGCAATTACCTGGGCGCCCTGAAGAACTGGGTGAAGATGCAGGACCAGATGCCTTGCCTGTTCTGCGTGGTGGACATGCACGCCATCACCCAGGATGTGGGTTATGGCCATGCCGCAGAGCTGACCCGTTCCACCCGTGAAGTCGCCGCCGCCTATATCGCCGGCGGCGTGGACCCGGCGCGCTCGCCCATCTTCAACCAGGGCCAGGTGCCCGAGCATGGCGAGCTGGCATGGGTGCTGAACTGCGTGGCGCGGCTGGGCTGGATGGACCGCATGACCCAGTTCAAGGAAAAGTCGGGCAAGCACAAGGAACGCGCCAGCGTCGGGCTCTATACCTATCCGGTGCTGATGGCGGCGGACATATTGGTCTATCGCGCCACTCATGTGCCGGTGGGCGAAGACCAGAAGCAGCATCTGGAACTGGCGCGCGACATCGCCGCCAAGTTCAACAATGATTTCGGCGTGCCCGACTTCTTCCCCCAGCCCGAACCGGTGATCACGGGCACGGGCACGCGGGTGATGAGCCTGCGCGACGGCGCCAAGAAGATGTCCAAGTCGGATGAGAGCGACAACAGCCGCATCAACCTGACCGACGATGCCGATGCGATCGCCGACAAGATCCGTCGCGCCAAGACCGATCCCCATCCCCTGCCCGGCACCAAGGAAGAATTGGCCGGCCGCCCGGAAGCGGAGAACCTGCTGAACATCTATGCCGCCTTGTCCGACCAGGACCGCGACGCGGTGATCATCCAGTTCGCCGGTCAGAATTTCTCCACCTTCAAGACGGCGCTGGCCGACCTGACCGTGGCCAAGCTGGGGCCCATCACGGCCGAGATGCGGCGCCTGTTGGCCGATCCGGCCGAGATTGATCGCATCCTGAAGGACGGAGCGCGCAAGGCTCGCGCCATCGCCACGCCGATCATGGACGAAGTGAAGAAGACCGTAGGCTTCATTACGTGAAAAACGTTCTGGTCACCGGCGCCGCCAAGCGGCTGGGACGGGCGATCGCCCTGGACCTGGCGGCGGCGGGCTGGAACGTGGCGGTGCATTATCACGGCTCCGAAGGTGACGCCGGCAGCGCCGTAAGCCAGGCCCGCGCATCTGGTGTCAAAGCCGTCGCGTTGAAATGCGATCTGTCGAAGGAAATCGAGACCGCCGCCCTGGTGGAGCGCGCCGCGCACGAGATCGGCCCGCTGACAACGCTGATCAATTCCGCCTCTCTGTTCGAGAATGACGACTGGCAAAGCGCAACCCGCAAAAGCTGGGACGATCACATCGAAACAAATTTGCGCGCGCCTCTGGTCCTGTCACAGGCTTTTGCCAAACAGCTTCCGGCAGACGCGCACGGCAACATCATCAACATCATCGACCAGCGGGTGCTAAAGCCCACGCCGCAGTTCCTGTCCTACAGCCTCAGCAAGGCCGGCCTGTATTGGCTGACCACCACCCTGGCGCAGGGCATGGGTCCGCGCATCCGGGTCAATGCCGTGGGCCCCGGCCCCACCTTGAAAAACCCGCGCCAGTCCGACGCCGATTTCGACCGCCAGCGCGACGCCACCATCCTGCAGCGCGGCGCCGATCCGGCCGACATCTGCGCCGCGGTGCGCTATCTGCTCACGGCCGAAGCCGTCACCGGCCAGATGCTGGCGGTGGACGGTGGCCAGCATCTGATCTGGCAGACACCTGACGTGCAGGTGTCCGAATGAGTTTCGCCGCCCGCGGCATCCGCCATGTCTTCATCCGCAACCTGGAACTGCCGGCCCATATCGGCGTCTATCGCCAGGAAGAGGGCCGCACCCAGCCGGTGCGCATCAATGTCGATCTGGCCACCGACGAGGTCGCCGATGCCCAGGATATGCTGGAAAATGTGGTCGATTACCACGTCATCGAAAAGCGCATCCGCGCCATCATCGCCGAGGGCCATGTCCGGCTGGCCGAAACCCTGGCCGAACGCATCGCCGCCGCATGTTTCGAGGATGCCCGGGTTCGCACCGTACGGGTGCGGGTGGAAAAACTGGAAGCGCTGACCCACGCTGAGAGCGTTGGGATAGAGATCGAGCGGTCACGTTGACATCCTTGCTTGCCAGTCGCCGCCTTCGGCCCTGCTACGCTGCCGCTCGGGCCTCGGCGGCGGGCATAGAAATCGAGCGCTCCCGTTAATATATTGGCTCCATGAGTTCCCCCGAAGCGCCCCTGAAGGGCGCCGAGCGCATCGCCGCCTATCTCAAGACCCTGCCCGACGCGCCCGGTGTCTACCGGATGCTGAATGCGGCGGGCGATGTGCTGTATGTCGGCAAGGCCAAGAGCCTGAAGAAGCGGGTGACGTCCTATGCCACCGGCCGGGTGCATAGCGACCGGTTGACCCGCATGGTGGCCGAGACCGCCGAGATGGTGTTCGTCACCACCGCCAGCGAGATCGAAGCGCTGCTGCTGGAATCCAACCTGATCAAGCGGCTGAAGCCGCGCTATAATGTCAGCTACCGCGACGACAAGAGCTTCCCCAACATCCTGTTGCGCGAAGACCATGCCTATCCGCAGCTTCTCAAGCATCGCGGCGCCAAGACCACCAAGGGCGTCTATTTCGGGCCCTTCGCCTCGGCCGGCGCGGTCAACCGCACCCTCAACACCCTGCAGCGCGCCTTCCTGCTCCGTTCCTGTTCGGATTCGGTGTTCGAGAGCCGCACCCGGCCCTGCCTGCTGTTCCAGATCAAGCGCTGCAGCGGCCCTTGCGTGAACCGCATCGACCTGGCCGGCTATCACGAGCTGGTCGAGGAAACCGAAAACTTCCTCAACGGCAAGAGCCAGGTGGTGCAGGAAGACATCAAGGCCGAAATGACTAAGGCGTCCGACGCCATGGATTTCGAAGCCGCCGCCAGGCTGCGCGACCGGCTGAAGGCGATGAGCCATATCCAGTCGTCACAGGGCGTGAACCCGTCCACCTTCGACGAAGCCGACCTGTTCGCCCTGCACAGCGAAGGCGGACATACCTGCATCCAGGTATTCTTCTTCCGCGCCGGGCAGAATTGGGGCAACCGCCCCTATTTCCCGCGCCACGCCAATGACATTCCGCTGGGCGAGGTGCTGGAAAGCTTTGTCGGCCAGTTTTACGACGAACGCACCGCGCCAAAGCTCATCCTGACCAGCGAGGAATTGCCGGACCGCGAACTCCTGTCCGAAGCCCTGGCCCTGCGCGCCGAGCACAAAGTGGAAATTTCTACCCCCCAGCGCGGCGAGAAGCGCGAGATCATGGAACGCGCTTTGACCAATGCGCGCGAACAGCTGGGCCGCCGCCTGGCCGAGAACAGCGCCCAGACCCAGTTGCTGGAAGGCGTGGCCGATGTGTTCGGCCTGGAACAGCCGCCGCGCCGCATCGAGGTCTATGACAACTCCCACATCCAGGGCGCCCATGCGCTGGGCGCCTTCATCGTGGCGGGGCCCGAAGGCTTTGAAAAAGCGCAGTACCGCAAGTTCAACATCAAGAGCGAGGAACTCGCCCCCGGCGACGACTACGCCATGATGCGCGAGGTCTTGAGCCGCCGCTTTGCCCGCATGGTGAAAGAGGAAGCCGAGGATACGCCGGACACGCGGTGGAAACGGCCCGACCTGGTGCTGATCGATGGCGGACCGGGTCAGCTTTCCGTCGCCTGCCAGGTGTTTGCCGACCTGGGCGTGGAAGATGTGGCGCTGGTGGGCATTTCCAAGGGGCCGGACCGCGACGCCGGCCGCGAACATTTCTACATGCCGGGCAAGGAACCCTTCCGCCTCGATCTCAAAAGTCCGGTTCTGTACTATCTGCAACGGTTGCGTGACGAAGCACATCGTTTTGTCATCGGCGGCCATCGCAAGAAGCGCAGTGCCGCCATCGGCGTCAATCCGCTGGACGAAATCGCCGGGGTCGGGGCCAATCGCAAGCGGGCGCTTTTGCAGCATTTCGGTTCTGCCAAGGCGGTATCGGCCGCCAGCCTGACCGATTTGTCCGCCGTGGAGGGCGTCAGCGCCGCCATGGCCAAGAAAATCTTCGATTTCTTTCATCCCAGCGCGTGACCTAAAGGCCAGAGCAGTTCTAAACTGGCTGCATGTTCGCCCTGCCCAATGCCCTCACCATCATGCGCATCGTCCTGGTGCCGATCTTCGTGGTCGCCTTCGTCGTGCCCGGCGATGCGGCGCGGCTGGTGGCCTTTGCCGTCTTTGCCCTGGCCGGCATCAGCGACTGGCTGGACGGTTTTGCCGCCCGCAAGCTGAAGGCCGGATCGGATTTCGGCCGCATGCTGGATCCCATCGCCGACAAGGTGCTGGTGGCGGTGGCGTTGATGATGCTGGTCGCCGAAGGCACCTTCCGCAAGGATATTCCCGGCACCGGCGAAAGCGTCTTCAGCCTGCTGCGGCTGGTGCCCGCGCTGATCATCCTGTCGCGCGAAATCCTGGTGTCGGGCCTGCGGGAATTCCTGGCCGGCACTCGTGTCAGCGTGCCGGTCACCAATGTGGCCAAGTTCAAGACCGCGGTGCAGATGATCGCTATCGGCGCCATGATCCTGACCCCGCTGGCCAGCGAATATGCGCCGGACCTGCCGGGCAAGACCTATACCGGCATCGCCTACATCCTGCTGTGGGTGGCCGCCGCGCTGACCGTTTATACCGGCGTGATCTATTTCAAGAACGGCATGGTGTATTTGCGCCCCGGACCCAGCGAGCCGTCCTGATTTGATGTGGGTTATTTTCACGCTTCTGGGCGCGGTGGGCCAGACCGCGCGCAACACCATGCAGCGCGGGCTGACACCCAAACTGGGGGCGCTGGGCGCCACATTGGTGCGCTTCCTGTTCGGCTTTCCCTTCGCGCTGCTGTTCCTGGCCGCCGTGCTGGCCTGGACGCATGATCCGCTGCCCAAAATCGACATCGAATTCGCGCTGTGGCTGATGCTCGGCGCGCTGACCCAGATCGGCGGCACCGCCCTAATGCTGATGACCATGGAACAGCGCTCCTTCGTGGTCACCACGGCCTATCTGAAAACCGAGCCGGTGCTGGTGGCGCTGATGGGCCTGCTGTTCCTGCGCGATCCGCTGACCCCGTTCATGGCGCTGGCGATCACCCTGGCCATGATTGGCGTGGCGCTGATTTCGATCAAACCGCAGGCGCTGACGGGCGGCACCCGGCCCGCCCTGCTGGGGCTTTCCTCTGCCGCCTTGTTCGCGGCCTCAGCCATCGGCTATCGCGGCGCCATCCTGGCGCTGCATGAAAGCCACTTCGTGCTGGGCGCAACCTTTTCGCTGGCGGCGGGGCTGACCTTGCAGACCATGCTGCTGCAGGCCTGGCTGGTGCTGTTCAAGCGCGGCACCTTGAAGGCGCTGGCTTCGCTGTGGAAGCCATCGCTTCTTGCGGGTTTTACCGGCGCGGCCGCCTCGCAGTTCTGGTTCCTGGCGTTTGCCCTGGCCACCGCCGCCAGCGTGCGCACCCTGGCGCTGGTGGAAGTGCTGTTCGCGCAAGGCGTAACGCGCTTCATCTTCCGCCAAAAGACCACACTGCGCGAAGCGTGCGGCATCGCCCTGCTGCTGGCAGGCGCCGTGCTGATCGTCAGGGTGAGTTAGGCCGAAACCGTGGCAACGCCGCGGACTTCATCCGCATAAGCGGTCATCAAGGTCTCGGTCAGCGTACCGGGCTTGAATGTGTAGGGCCCGATTTCCGACACCGGTGTGACTTCCGCCGCCGAACCGGTGAGGAAGCATTCGGTGAAGTTGCTCATCTCTTCCGGCTCGATATGGCGTTCGATCACGCGCACGCCGCGCGCCTTGGCGATGGCGATCACCGACTGGCGGGTCAGGCCATTGAGAAAACAGTCCGGCGTCGGGGTGTGCAATTCGCCATCCTGCACGAAGAACACGTTGGCGCCGGTGGCTTCGGCGACATAACCGCGATAGTCGAACATCAGCGCATCGGCATAGCCCTTGGCTTCCGCCTCATGCTTGGAGATGGTGCAGATCATGTAGAGGCCGGCGGCCTTGGCATGCACCGGTTCGGTATCGGGCGCGGGCCGGCGCCAGCGGGAAATATCCAGCCGGATGCCCTTCAGCTTTTCGGCCGGGCTGAAATAGGACGGCCAGGGCCAGCAGGCGATGGCGACATGGATGGTCGTGTTCTGCGCCGACACCGCCATCATCTCGCTGCCGCGGAAGGCAACGGGACGCAGGTAACCGTCCTTGATGTTCTGCACCGCGGCCGCATCGATGCAGGCCTGGTTGATCTGGTCCTGGGTAAAGGGGATCGTCATGCCCAGCGTTTCGGCCGACTTGAACAGCCGCGCGGTATGTTCCTTCAGCTTGTAGATGGTGCCGTTGTAGATGCGCTGGCCCTCGAACACGCAGGAGCCGTAATGCAGACCATGGGTCAGCACATGGGTCTTGGCGTCCTTCCAGGGCACCAATTTGCCGTCATACCAAAGCGAGCCGTCGCGCTGGTCGAAAGGGATCACGTCTGCCATCGAAAACGTCCTCAACACTAACCCGGGCGGGCTTGCCCGCCTTTGTGGGAGGGCCTAGTTTTTCTGTCATGTATTGCAGCATGTCCGGCGCGAAAACCGCAAGGGTCACAAGGGCTTTTTGGCCCCCTGCCGGGGCATGGCTGCCATGAGTTTGCCCCTGAATGGGACCGGTGCGGACGAACCGCACCTTTTGGTGGTCGATGATGACGAGCGGCTGCGCGCCCTGCTGCAGCGCTATCTGTCCTCCAACGGCTACCGGGTGACCGCCGCGTCGGGCGCCGCCGACGCCCGCGCCCTGATGAAGAGCATGGAATTCGACCTGCTGATCCTGGACGTGATGATGCCCGGCGAGTCCGGCCTGGACCTGACCCAGAGCGTGCGCAAGGACAGCGCGGTTCCCATCCTGATGCTGACGGCGCGCGGCGATCCCGCCGACCGCATCGCCGGGCTGGAACTGGGGGCCGACGACTACCTGCCCAAGCCGTTCGAGCCGCGCGAACTTTTGTTGCGCGTCAATTCCCTGTTGCGCCGCTCAGCCCCAGCCGAAGTGCCGGCCGTCGGACCCGTGCGCCTGGGCGAGGCGGTGTTCGATCCGGCCACCTCACGCCTGATGCGCGGCGGCAAGCCGGTGAAACTGACCGGCGCGGAAGCCGCCCTGCTGCAATTGTTCGCCACCCATGCCGGACGGCCCTTTTCCCGCAGCGAGCTCTGCAAGCGGCTGAATGTCGAACTGGAAAGATCCATCGACGTGCAGGTGACGCGCCTGCGCCGCAAGATCGAGGAAGATCCCAAGCTGCCGCTGTACCTTCAGACCGTTCGCGGGGTTGGTTATATGTTGGTTCCAGATCGTGGGTGACGGCTTCACCGTCAAGCGGTTCCTGCCGCGCGGACTGTTCGGCCGCTCGCTGATCATCATCGTTGCGCCGATCGTGATCCTGCAGGCGATCATCGCCTACGTCTTCTTCGAGCGCGACCTGGACACCACCACGCGCCGGCTGGCGCGCGACGTGGCCGCCGACATGGCGCTGCTGGTGGCGCTGGAAGACAATCACCAGGGTGCGGAGCGCGAGCGCTTGCGCAACCTGGCGGCGCGCCAGCTCAACTACCGCATCCGTTTTATGCCGCGTGAAGACATTGCGCCTTTTCGCGGCAAGCTGACCAGCACCATCGATGTGGCGCTGGACGACATTCTGGAACAGCGCATCGGCAGCGACCGGGATTTCCGCACCGCCCGCATCGGCGATGATTTCGAGATTCGGGTGGATGTGAAGGACGGCGTGCTGGCGGTGCTGGTGCCGCGCGACCGCGTCACCGTTTCCAAGCCGGATATCTTCATTCTCTGGATGGTCGGCTCCTCGCTGCTGCTGATGGGCATCGCCATCCTGTTCCTGCGCAATCAGGTGCGTCCCATCGAACGGCTGGCCCGCGCCGCAGACAGTTTCGGCAAGGGCCGCGCCGTGCCTGACTTCAAGCCCTATGGCGCGACCGAAGTGCGCCGCGCCGCCCAGGCCTTCATCACCATGCGCGACCGGCTGGAGCGTCATGTCACCCAGCGCACCGAAATGCTGGCGGGGGTCAGCCATGACCTGAAGACTCCGCTGACCCGGTTGAAGCTGGCGCTGGCGATGATGGAGGGCGATCCGGAAACCGGCCCCATGCGCGCCGACATCGCCGAGATGGAGCATATGCTGGACGAATACCTGGCTTTTGCCCGCGGCGAAGGCGGCGAGGAAAGCGTCGTCACCGACCTGGGCGAAATGGTGCGCGATGCCGCCGCCGCCGCCGCCAAGGCGCGCCAGCGGGGCGCCATAGACGTAACCGCGCCCAATCACATCGATGTCAGCGTCAAGCGCGCGGGCCTGCGCCGCGTGCTGGCCAATCTCCTGGACAATGCCCTCAAGCACGGCACCAAAGTCGCGGTCGCGCTGACCCAGGTAGACCGGGTGGTGGAAATCGCGGTGGAAGACAATGGTCCAGGCATCGCGCCGGACCGTTATGAAGAAGCCTTCCGCCCCTTCCGCCGCCTGGACCAGGGCCGCAACCTGCAAAGCGGTGGTTCGGGACTGGGTCTGGCCATCGCCCGCGACATCGCCCGCGCCCATGGCGGGGATATTCTTTTGGGCAAGAGCGCGCTGGGCGGTTTGAAGGCGACGATCCGGTTGCCGGTTTAGCTGCCTCACCCTTCGACAAGCTCAGGGTGAGGATATCCTCATGCTGAGCTTGTCGAAGCATGAGGATCAGCGCAGCTCTTCCGCCCGCTTGGTTGCCGCGCGCACCGCGCGCTTCATCAGCGGCGTCAGTCCATCATCCGCCATCAGAACACCAAGCGCCGCCGCGGTGGTGCCGCCGGGACTTGTGACGGCTTCGCGCAAGGCCGATGCCGGCGACTTGTCCGCCGCCAGCAGCGCACCGGCCCCCGACACCGTAGCGCGGGCGAATTTTTCGGCCTGGACGCGCGGCAAGCCTTCGGCCATGCCGGCTTCGGTCAACGCCTCCACCATCAGGAACAGGTAAGCGGGACCGGAGCCCGACACCGCCGTGACGCTGTCGATCAAATTTTCCTTTGCCACCCATTCGGTGGCGCCCAGTGCCGACAGCAAGGACGCGGCGCGTTTCCTGTCCGCCGCCGTCGCGCCCTTGGCGGCATACAATCCGCTGATACCGGCGCCGATGGCGCCCGGCGTGTTGGGCATGGCGCGGATGATGCGCGCCTTCTTTCCCCACGCCTTGGTCAGCGCCGCCACCGAAGTTCCCGCGGCAATGGAAATCATCAGCGCGCCGCCCGCTGCGAATGCCGCCAGCGTGGGCGCTTCACCCTTCAACACTTGCGGCTTGATCGCCACCAGGCAGACCGACGGTTTGGATTTGACCTGTGATGGCGCAGCGACCAGCGCGATCTTTTTCGCCCTGGCGAGCTTCTTCAGTTCCGCCGACGGCGCAGGCTCGACCACGGTGATGGATTTGAGGCCGCTCTTGAGCCAGCCCTTGAGCAGGGCGCCGCCCATTCTGCCGGCACCAACAAGAAGGACGCTCACGACTTTGCCATTAGGCTTGACCGGCGCACTCCAGCACCGCCGATGCAATGGCGTCTTCCGCCGTCTTGCCGCCCCACAGCACGAACTGGAAGGCGGGGTAGTAATGTTCGCAGGCTTCCAGCGCCAGGTTCAGCAGCGCCTCGCACTGGGCGGCGCTGGCCTCGGCGTCCGGGAAGATCATGGCATGGCGGAAGATGATGGTGCCGTCCTGGGGCCACAGGTCGAAATGGCCGATCCAAAGCTTGGCGTTCACGTGCATCAGCAGGTCAGCCACGTTCTGGCGGCGCACCCCTTCGCTGATCCGCATGTCGAAGGCGCTGGACAGGTGCAGGGACTGCAGGTCTTCCCGCCAGGAGAAGTTGAAGTGGTGGTCGCTCCACTTGCCGGCCACCGACAGGTTCAGCTCGTCCCGGCCGGCCCGCTCGAAAGCCCAGCCATTCTGCTCTACCGCCCGCTCCAGGAGGTCGAGCGGGTGCAGGGTGTCCAGCGGCTCGTCATCCAGGTGGGTAAAGGTCATTGGAGCAACTCCAGCCACAAAACGAAGCAGTTGCGATCCAAACTGGCACAAGATTTAGAGAAAACAAGAGTCCGGGACTCGCCATCCCCGCCCGCGGAAAAGATTCCACAGCTTTGAATCCACTCACAGATTCCCGTGCCGGGAGTCGTGGATGACTCTAAGTGCTTGATTTGGATTCCAAAGCGGCCACCCGGGCCGCCAGCGCTTCGTTTTCGGCGCGGGCCTTGGCCGCCATCGCCTTGACCGCTTCAAATTCCTCGCGCGGCACGAAATCCATGTCCGCCACCAGCCGCTCCAGCCGCTGGCGCATGAAGGTGTCGATCTCGGTGCGCACGCTCTGGGCCATGCCGGCGGCGTCGGTGAAGGCCTTCGCCACGCCGTCCAGGAACGGATTGTCGGTCTGCGCCATAAGAACCTCCACTTTGCAGTTCTATATGGCCGCCAGCCACGCTTGACACAAGCCGCGAAGCAGGTCCGTTTACCGCCGATGATCCAGGCCCTGCTCCCCTTCCCCAACATCGACCCGGTGGCATTGCACATCTGGGGGCCGCTGGAAGTCCGCTGGTACGCCCTGTCCTATATTGCCGGTCTGGTGCTGGCCTGGTGGGGCATCGCCCGCATCCTGCGCCGCAAGGACCTGTGGGCCCATCCCCCCTTCAACGGCAAGCCGCCCGCCACCGAGGACGAGATCGGCGATCTGGTGGTCTGGGTCACCTTTGGCGTCATCCTAGGCGGCCGGCTGGGCTGGGTGCTGATCTACGGCACCCTGCTGTGCAGCGTTACGCCCGACTATGCCCGCTTCTGCGACGGGCTTCCGATGGGGTTCCTCACCGATCCCGTGCGCATCATCGCGGCTTGGGAAGGTGGCATGTCCTTCCATGGCGGCCTGCTGGGCGCGGTCACTGCCCTGTGGCTGTTCGCCCGCCGCCGCAAGCTCAATCTGCTGGCGCTGGGGGACCTGGCCTGCGCCTTTGCGCCGGTTGGGATTTTCCTGGCCCGCATCGCCAACTTCATCAATGGCGAATTGTGGGGCCGGGCCAGCGATGCGCCCTGGGCGATGATCTTCCCGCGCGACGAACTGCACCTGCCCCGTCATCCCAGCCAGCTTTACGAAGCGGCGCTGGAAGGGTTGCTGCTTCTGGTTCTGCTGCAGATCGCGCTGCGCATCTTCCGCGCCCATGAACGGCCCGGCCTGATCTCCGCCCTGTTCTTCCTGGGCTATGGCACCTTCCGCTTCATCTGCGAATTCTTCCGCGAGCCCGATGCCGCCTTCCTCGGCCCGGTCAGCATGGGCATGGCGCTGTCCATTCCCATCTGGCTGGCGGCGGGCGCGCTGTTCTGGGTCGCATACACCAGGCCGCGTACCGCATGAGTCTGAAAGCGCGCATCGCCGCTCTTATCGAAGCCCAGGGCCCGATGTCGGTGGCGCAGTTCATGACCATCGCGCTGCTCGATCCCAAGGACGGCTATTATCCCAATCGCGACGCCATCGGCGCGGCCGGCGATTTCATCACCGCGCCGGAAGTCAGCCAGATGTTCGGCGAGATGATCGGGCTGTGGCTGGTGCAGGCCTGGGCCGACCAGGGCAGCCCCAAGAATCCGCGTCTGGTGGAACTGGGCCCCGGACGCGGCACCTTGATGGCCGACATCCTGCGCACCGCCGCCGTTGCGCCCGAATTCCTTGCCGACCTGGACGTGGTGATGATCGAGGCCAGCCCTGCGATGCAGGCCCAGCAGGCCGACAAGCTGCGCGGCCTTGGCGCGGATCTGTCGTGGCAGGCCCAGTTCGACGATCACCTGGGCGACCGGCCGCTGTTCCTGGTGGCCAACGAGTTCTTCGACGCCCTGCCCGTGCGCCAATATGTCAAAACCGAACGCGGCTGGTGCGAGCGCATGGTGACGGCGCTGAATGGCGAGCTGCAATTCGCCTTGGCCCCTGTGCCGGCACCCAAGGCGTCGGTGCCCGCCGGGCGCGAAGCGGCGCCCGATGGCGGGGTGTTCGAAACCTCGCCCGCGTCCACGGCCCTGGCCGAAGAGATTGCTCGCATCATCGCCACCAAGGGCGGCGCAGCGCTGATCCTGGATTACGGCTATGGCGAAGCGGCCGGCTTTTCCGAAACCCTGCAGGCGGTCAGCGGCCACCGTTTCGCCGAGGCGCTGTACGATCCCGGCCATGACGACATTTCGGCCCATGTGGATTTTGCGGCCCTGGCCGCTGCGGGCAAGCGCGGCGGCGCAAGCGTGTTCGGACCCACCACCCAGGGCATGTTCCTGGCCAATATCGGCATCACCGAACGCGCCGAGCAATTGATGAAGGCCAATCCGGAATCCTCGCGCGATCTTCTGACCGCCACCGAGCGGTTGATCGGCAACGATCAGATGGGCCAGCTGTTCAAGGTGCTGGCCTTCGCGCCGCCGTCCGTCCACGACATGGCGGGGTTTGCGCCGTGACGCGACGGGAATCGGAAATGCTCAGGGCGCCGGGAATCGCGCATGGGTTTTTCGGACGCGAAGGCGGCGCTTCCACCGGCATTTATGAATCCCTGAATTGCGGCCCCGGATCGGCGGACACGCCCGAAACGGTGGCGGAAAATCGCCGCCGGATCGCCGCTGCGTTGATCCCGGGGGGCGAGCCACCCCAGCTTGTCAGCCTGAGCCAGGTTCACAGCCCCATCGTGCACACGCTTCCTGCCTGGGGTGCGGAAAACGGCAAGCGCCTCGAAGGCGACGCCATGGTCACCGCCACGCCGGGCCTGGCATTGGGCATCCTGACCGCCGACTGCGCGCCGGTGCTGCTGGCCGATCCCAAGGCGAAGGTGATCGGCGCCGCCCATGCCGGCTGGAAGGGCGCGCTGGGCGGGGTGCTGGAAGCCACCCTGGAGGCGATGGAAAAACTGGGCGCGCAGCGGATGCGCATCCAGGCCGTGATCGGTCCCAGCATCAGCCAGGACGCTTACGAAGTGGGCTGGGAATTCCGCGACCGTTTCCTGGAACTGGGTCTGCGCAATCGCCGCTTTTTTGTGCCCTCGGACAAGGAAGGCCATTATCGCTTCGATTTGCCCGGCTATGCGGCCCACCGGCTGACCGCCGCGGGGGCGGGATCGGTGGAATCGCTGGGGCTCTGCACCTATCCGCCGGAAAACGGCTATTTCAGCTTCCGCCGCACCACCCATGCGGGCGAACCCGATTATGGCCGGCAAATCTCGGCCATTGTGCTGACCGGGTAACAGCGGCGGGAGCGTTTGCGAGAGCAAGAGCGACCAGGGACAAGACGCCCGTTGCGGGGACAGGTGGCAGCGGCTAAAAGCCCGTCATCAAAGTTTCACTGGGGCGCACGGTCGATGACGGATCTGAACGGATCGCGGGGCATGCGCCTCATCACCGGAAATTCCAACCGCCCGCTGGTCGAGGCGATCAGCGCCCATCTGGGGCTGGTGCCAGTCAATGCCGACGTCCGCCGCTTCGCCGACGACGAAGTCTTTGTCGAGATTCATGAGAATGTCCGCGGCGAGGACATGTTCGTCATCCAGTCCACCAGCGCGCCGGCCAACGACAATCTGATGGAACTGCTGATCATGATCGACGCGCTGCGCCGCGCGTCGGCACGCCGCATCACCGCGGTGATCCCCTATTTCGGCTATGCCCGCCAGGACCGCAAAGTCGGCCCGCGCACGCCCATTTCGGCCAAGCTGGTCGCCAACCTGATCACCGAGGCGGGCGCCAACCGCGTGCTGACGGTGGACCTGCATGCCGGCCAGATCCAGGGCTTCTTCGACATTCCCACCGACAATCTGTTCGCCATGCCGGTGATCGTGAAGGACATTGCCGACAATCTGAAAGGCAAGGAGCCGATGGTGGTGTCCCCCGATGTGGGCGGCGTGGTGCGCGCCCGCGCCCTGGCGACGCGCCTCAACACCGACCTGGCCATCGTGGACAAGCGCCGCGAAAAGGCCGGCGTGTCGGAAGTGATGAACATCATCGGCGACGTCGAAGGCCGCGTCTGCATCCTGATCGACGATATCGTCGATTCCGGCGGCACCCTGTGCAACGCCGCCGATGCGCTGCTGAAGAACGGCGCCACCGAAGTCTATGCCTATTGCACCCATGGCGTGCTGTCGGGAAAGGCGATGGACCGCATCGCCGGTTCCAAGCTCAAATCCATGGTGGTGACCGATTCCATCGAGCCGACACCGCTGATGAAGACCTGCGCCAACCTGCGCACCATCTCCATCGCGCCGCTGCTGGGCGAAGCGATGCGGCGCATCAACAACGAAGCGTCGGTTTCGAGTCTTTTTGATTGACCCCCATCCGTCGCAGCTCGGGTTTGCGAAGTCGCAAACACCTCGCTGTGACACCTTCTCCTCCAGCGGCTTCGCCGCGAAGGGGAAGGAAGCTGGCGGATGCTGAAGGTCGCGCTGCGGAATGCAGCGCTCGAGATCGCTAGGCCAGAAGCGAAATCACCACCGCTTCGACCGTCACCGCCAAGACCCAGTGACCGCCATCGATCACGGTCAGCATGAAGCTGCGCTGCTGGAACAGGTTGTTGACCAGGATGGAGGTCAGGAGGAACCCCACCCCGATGGTTGCGCCCGCCACGGCGCTGGCCGCCACGCCCATCACCCCCAGATTGGTCAGGAGCTGGTAGAGCACCGCCGACATCACGCAGGCCGACAGGAAGGCCACGATCAGGGGCGTCTTGGGCATGGGCTTGCCCTTGCAGTCATCCGGATTGAGACCCAGCGCCCGCTGCCAGGGCTTGCCCAGGGCGGTGTACCAGACCGCGCCGAGCAGCCACCCGGCCAGCCCTGCCGCCAGGATCACAATGATGGGATTGTGCATGTGGTTCTTCCCCTTGTTTTGCGCAGGCTAGCACGTGTTTTAGGCCCGCAAAGCGCCGGTTGCACCGCTCCCGCCCTTGCGCTAAAAGCCTCGCCTTTCCGGGGGGCCAAGGGCCTTTTCCGGGTACCGAAGGATCAGGAAAAATGGCGCAGGCTCAAGCACTTAAGGTCGAAGCTCGTGATGGCACGGGCAAGGGTCCCGCCTACCAGGCACGCTTGAAGGGCCTGATTCCGGCCGTTGTCTATGGCGGCACCGACAAGCCCATGAACGTGGCCGTGGACGGCCGCACCCTGGAGCGCGCCATCGAGGCGGGCCATTTCCTCACCACCCTCTTCACCCTGGACGGCGCCGGCGCCAAGGTCCGCGTGATCCCGCGCGAAGTGCAGCTGGACCCGGTCAGCGACCGTCCCGTGCATGTCGATTTCATGCGCCTGGCCGAAGGCGCCACCGTGCGCCTGGATATCCCGGTGCATTTCAATGGCCAGGATGTTTCGCCCGGCCTGAAGAAGGGCGGCGTGCTGAACATCGTGCGCCACTCCATCGCGCTGATCTGCCCCGCCGACTCCATCCCGAACACCGTGGACGTGGACGTTTCGGCGCTGGATATCAACGAATCCATCCATATCAGCACCCTGAACCTGCCCAAGGGCGCGAAGCCGGTCATCAAGGGCCGTGACTTCACCGTCTGCTCCATCGTCGCGCCGACCAGCGTGATCGAAGAGCAGCGCGCTGCCGCGGCTGCCGCCTCGGCGCCTGCCGCCGAAGCTGCCCCCGCCGCCGGTGCCGCCGCCGCGCCTGCCGCTGGTGCTGCCGCTGCCGCACCTGCCGCCGGCGCCAAGCCTGCTGCCGGCGCCAAGCCCGCTGCTGCCCCGGCCAAGAAGTAATCCAGCGCCGAAGGGGGCGGCATGGATACGCCGCTTCTCATCGCCGGCCTGGGCAATCCTGGTTCGCAATACGCCAGGAACCGGCACAATGCCGGCTTCATTGTCGTGGACGAGCTGCACGCCCATCACAAGTTCGGTCCCTGGAAGGCCAAGTTCGACGGCTTGCTGTCGGAAGGCTCGCTGGCGGGGCGCAAGACGTACCTGTTGAAGCCCCAGACCTTCATGAACCTGTCGGGCGACTGCATCGCGCCGGCCTTGCGCTTCTACAAGCTGCCGCTGGAGGCGCTGGTGGTGGTGCATGACGAGATCGACTTGGCCGCAGGCAAGCTGAAAATGAAAACAGGCGGCGGCGATGCCGGCCAGAACGGGCTGCGTTCCATCACTGCAGCACTGGGCCCAGATTACCGCCGGGTGCGGCTGGGCATCGGCCATCCTGGCAAGGACCGGGTGACCGGCCATGTGCTGCAGAATTTCAGTGCGGAGGAAATCGCCTGGCTGAAGCCGCTGGTGAACGCGATGGTGGAAGCGGCGCCGATGCTGGCAAAAGACGACGACGCCGGATTCATGAGCAAGGTGGCGCTGCTGACCGCGCCGCCCAAACCTCCCAAAGAACCGAAGAAGCCAAAAGAACCGAAGAAAGACACCGAGTAATGGGTTTCAAATGCGGAATCGTGGGCCTGCCCAATGTCGGCAAGTCCACCCTGTTCAACGCCCTCACCCAGACGGCGGCGGCGCAGGCGGCCAATTATCCCTTCTGCACCATCGAGCCCAATGTCGGCGACGTGGCGGTGCCCGATCCGCGGCTGGAGACGCTGGCCAGGATTGCCGGGTCGCAGGAGATCATTCCCACTCGCATCACCTTCGTGGACATTGCCGGCCTGGTGCGCGGCGCCTCCAAGGGCGAAGGCCTGGGCAACCAGTTCCTGGCCAATATCCGCGAAGTGGACGCGGTGGCCCATGTGCTGCGCTGTTTCGAGGATGACGACATCACCCATGTCGAAGGCAAGATCGATCCGGTGTCCGATGCCGAAACGGTGGAAACCGAACTGATGCTGGCAGACCTGGAAAGCCTGGAAAAGCGCATCAAGCCGCTGGAGAAGAAAGCCAATAGCGGCGAGAAGGAAGCCAAGGAACAACTGGCGCTGATGATGAAGGCGGTGACGTTGCTGCGCGAAGGCAAGCCCGCCCGCCGGGCAGACCTGTCGGCCGACGAACGCGGCCCCTATAGCCAGTTGGGCCTGATGACCGCCAAGCCGGTGCTGTATGTCTGCAATGTCGAGGAAGCCTCTGCCGCCACCGGCAACGCGATTTCCGCCAAGGTCGAAGCCATGGCCAAGGCCGAGGGCGCGCGCAGCGTGGTGATCAGTGCCAAGATCGAGGAAGAGATCGCGCAGATGCCGGGAGCCGACCGCCCCGATTTCCTGGAAAGCCTGGGACTGGAAGAACCGGGCCTCAACCGCCTGATCCGCACCGGCTATGAATTGCTGGGCCTGCTGACCTTCTTCACCGTGGGACCGAAGGAAGCGCGCGCCTGGACCGTGACCAAGGGCTCCAAGGGCCCGCAGGCCGCCGGCGTCATCCATACCGATTTCGAGCAGGGCTATATCCGCGCCGAGACCATCGCCTTTGACGACTATGTCGCCGGCAAGGGCGAAGCCGGCGCGCGCGAGGCCGGCAAGTTCCGGCTTGAGGGCAAAGAGTATGTCGTCGCCGACGGCGACGTGATGCATTTCAGATTCAATAACTGAGACGCGCGCGTCTTTTGCGCTCTGGGTTCGTCGCGCGTGCTCACGTGCTATTCGCACGCTCCGCGCGACGCTCCTGCCCAGATCGCAAAATCCATCGCGCTTGGCGTATCAGCGCATGCTCGCTTCGATATTGCCGCCGTCCACGGTGACGACCGCTGCCGTGGTCTTCGTGGCCGTCGCCAGATAGACGAAGGCATCGGCCACGTCTTCGGCCGTCACTTCGCGCTTCAGCAAATTGCCGGCCATGTAATCGGCTTCCGACAACCCGCGTGCCTTGGAGCGCGCCGCCACCATGTCGTCGGTCAACAGGCCCGAGCGGATACGGTCCGCATTGACCGCATTGGCGCGGATGCCGTCCTTGCCATGGTCCAGGGCGTATTGCTTGACCAGGAACAGGGTTGCCGCCTTGGGCAGGCCATAGGGGCCGAAATCCTTGCCCGGATTGACCGCCTGCTTGGAGGTGTTGAACAGCAGCACGCCAAAGGTGCCCTGGGCCTGCATGATGCGGGTGGCTTGCTGCGCCACTGCTTGGTGGGCCCAGAAATTCAGCTCGAAGGATTTGCGCAGGATTTCGTCGTCGACATGGCCGATGGTGCCCTGCCAGGCCGCGCCGGCATTGGACACCACGATGTCCACGCCGCCAAAGGCCGAAACCACGGCATCGAACGCCGCGCGTACCGATTGCGGCTGGGTGACGTCGCATTCCACCGCCAGCGCCTTGCCGCCGATCTTCTTGGCAACTGCTTTCGCCGCGCCCAGGTCACGGTCCAGCACGGCGATTTCGGCGCCTTCCTTGGCCATGGCGCACGCCGTGGCGGCGCCGATGCCTGAGCCGCCACCGGTAATCACTGCCACCTGGCGGGCCAGCGACTTTTCGTTGGACTTGCCCAGCTTGGCCTGTTCCAGCGACCAGTATTCCACTTCGAACATGTCGAATTCGCTGATGCTGCGATATTCGCCCATCGCCTCGGCATCGGTGATGACGGCCACGGCATTCTCGGCAATGTCGGCGGCGATGGCCGCATCCTTGGCCGATGCGCCCACACCGAACATGCCCACGCCGGGCACCAGGATGACGCGCGGCAGCGGGTCCAGTTCCTTTTTCTTCACCGCGCTCTTGGCATTGTTCTCTTCGAAATAGCGGTGATAGCGGGCGACATAGGCGGCTACCGCTTCATGCACGTCCTTGGCCCACTGTTCCAGCTTGCCGGATTCCGGCGCCGGCACGATCACCGGCCAGTTCTTGGTGCGGATGGTGTGGTCCGGCGTCACGACGCCGACCTGGCTGTAGCGCGCCAATTCGGCGCCGTTCACATAATTCAGGATTTGCGCGTTGGTGCGGAAATCCAGCAGCTGGCGCTTGGCGGTGCCGGCCATCGCATTCTTCTCGATCGCCACCGCACCGCGCAGGATGGGCGCGATTTCCGGTACGCTGGCGATGTTCGATGGCAGCTTGGCCGGGACGATCGTCTTGCGCTGCAGCTTCAAGCGTTCTTCGGCCATGGTGACGAATTCGATCATGCGGCCATAAGCCTGCTCGGCCGTGTCGCCCATGGTGAAGATGCCATGCTGCAGCAGGATCAGGCCTTCAGCCTTAGGATGCTTGTCGAACACTTCGGCAACCGCCTTGGCCAGCGCGAAGCCCGGGATGGTGTAGGGCACGTAAGCGACGCGGTCGCCATAGACTTCCTGCACCAGCGCCTTGTTGTCGGGCTGGTCGGTCAGCGCCAGGACAGCGGTGGAATGGACATGGTCGATGAACTTGTGCGGCAGGAAGGCGTGCAGCAGCGTTTCCACTGACGGATTGGGCGAAGAGGAATCCAGCAGGTTGATGCGCTGGAAATTGACCATGTCTTCGTCGGACAGCTTGTCCAGCTTGCGCAGCTTGCGCAGGGGTTCCAGGCGCACGGCCGGAAGACCCGCCGGCTCGATCACGCCCATGTCCCAGCCCGAGCCCTTGATGCAGATCACGTCCACATCTTCGCCCAGCTGGTCTTTCACGGTCGTCTTGACCGAGGTGTTGCCGCCGCCATGCAGCACCATCCTGGGATCGCTGCCGAGCAGGCGCGTGGTGTAGGTGCGCACCGCCAGGTCCGCATTCACGCCCTTATCGTTCCCTTGGGGCGCGTAACGGGTGACGAATTCCTGGGCGTCTTTGTCGGACCAACCGCTCTTCATTGTCAGGCCTTGTTTGGAAAAAGGCTGCGTAAGCCTTCGGGTGTGGCGGCGCAAGTGCCGCGTTCGGTGATGAAACCGGTCACCAGCCGCGCCGGCGTGACGTCGAAGCCGGGATTGGCGGCGCCCGAACCGGGCGCGGCGATTTCCACGATTGCCACGGACCCGTCAGGGAGACGGCCGGCCATTTTCAGCACTTCGTCTTCGCTGCGTTCCTCTATGGGAATGTCGCGCCCCGACTCCAGCGTCCAGTCGATGGTGGAGCTGGGCAGCGCCACATAGAAGGGCACGTCGTTGTCCTTGGCCGCCAGCGCCTTAAGATAGGTGCCGATCTTGTTGGCGACATCGCCATGGGCGGTGACGCGGTCGGTGCCGACGATCACCATGTCCACTTCGCCGGCCTGCATGTAATGGCCGCCGGCATTGTCGGCCAGGATGGTGTGGTCCACGCCATGGCTGCCCAGTTCAAACGCGGTCAGCGAGGCGCCCTGGTTGCGCGGCCGGGTTTCGTCCACCCAGACATGCAGCGGAATGCCGTCGTCATGCGCCAGATAGATCGGCGCCAGCGCGGTGCCGTAATCCACCGTCGCCAGCCAGCCGGCATTGCAATGGGTGAGAATGTTCACCGTCTTGCCCGCTTTCTTGTCCGCGATCTCGCGGATGATCTTCAACCCGTTCCGGCCGATCGCCTCGCTCATCGCCACGTCTTCGTCGGCGATGGTCGCGGCTTCCTGCCAGGCCAGCGCCGCGCGCGCCTCGTGCGGCTGGTTCAGCAGCGCACCGCGCATGCGCCACAGTGCCCATTTCAGGTTGATGGCGGTGGGCCGGGTTTCGGCCAGCATCTCCACCACCTTCTGGATATGGTCATCGGAGGCGTCTTCGCGCACCGCCAGCGCCAGGCCATAAGCGCCCACCGCGCCGATCAGCGGCGCGCCGCGGGTCTGCATGGTGAGGATGGCGTGCGCCGCGGCTTCCGCGTTGCGCAACGTCAGCGTGGCGAATTCGTGGGGCAGCCTGGTCTGGTCGATGATGCCGAAGGCGTCTTCGCCGATGGGCCAGACGGAGCGGTAATGTTTGCCTTGGATCTTCATGGTGCGGAGGGAACCGTCGCCTTCATGGAGGGATAGTCGCAGAACTTCGCGTACCAGGCCGATAATTTGGGGCGGGAACTCTTCCAATCAAGGTCCGGCAGGCGGAAATCGACATAACCCAGCGCGCAACCGATGGAAATCTCGCCGATGGTGGGATCCTTGGCGAAGTTCACCCGCTCCAGCGCGTCCAGCGCCGCCAGCACCGTGTCCATCTGGCGCTTGCGCGCGGCTTCCGGCACGGGGTTTTCACGGCCCAGGATCACATACGCCACCGCGGCATCGGCAATGCCGTCGCCCAGCGCCGCCAGTCCCAGCGCCTTCCAGCGCCCGTTATTCTGCTTGAAGATATTCGTGCCGGGAAAGAAGTTTCCGCCGCCGGCATGGTTGAGATATTCGCAGATGACCGGTGAATCGATCAGCACCGAACCATCGTCCAGAATCAGCGCCGGGATCTTGCCCAGCGGATTGATGCGGCGAAACTCCGGCTCCTGCATCGGCAGGGTGCGGATCTCCTCCAGCTTCAGCCCCAGCTCATGGGCAATGACGCGGCACTTGCGCGCGAAAGGCGAGGCCGCGTTGCCGTAGAGCTTCATGACTTTTCTCCAGCGCGATGCGAGCGCATCGCTTAGTGGCCTTCGAAGGCGACCAGCGCCGTCACCGGCTTGCCGATGGCCCGCAGCTTGTCGGCTCCGCCCAGTTCGGGCAGGTCGATGACAAAGGAACAGCCCACGATATTGGCGCCGGCCCGCTCCAGCAGCTTGATGCCGGCAAAAGCCGTGCCGCCGGTGGCGATCAAATCATCGACCAGAAGAACGCGCTCGCCCTTTTCCAGGGCGTCGATATGGATTTCGATCCGGTCCCGGCCATATTCCAGGTCATAATCCTCGCCGATCACGGTGTGGGGCAGCTTGCCCTTCTTGCGCACCGGGATGAAACCCACCGACAGCTGGTGCGCCACCGCGCCGCCCAGGATGAAGCCGCGTGCTTCCAAACCCGCCACCTTGTCGATCTTCAGGCCGGCATAGGGCTGCACCATCTCGTCCACCGCGCGGCGGAAAGCGCGCGGGTTGCCCAGGAGGGTGGTGATGTCGCGGAACATGATGCCCGGCTTGGGATAGTCGGGAATGGTGCGGATCGCGTCTTTGTAGTCCATCGGATCAAGCCTTTTTGAGAACGCGGCCGGCGACCGCATCGAGTTTCGCCACAAGAGCGGGGTCGCGCTTGTCCGGCGCGGTGATCAGCGCCATGTCCAGCATGGTTTCCACGCCCAGCGGACAAGGCTGGCGATCCGGCCCCAGCTTGGGCGCCACCGCCTGGATCAGGCGGCGGGCATTGGCGGCGTTCTGGGTCATCACCTTGATAACCGCATCCACCGTCACCGAGTCATGATCGTCGTGCCAGCAGTCGTAATCGGTCACCATGCCGACAATGGCGTAGGGCAGCTCGGCCTCGCGGGCCAGCTTGGCTTCGGGCATGGCGGTCATGCCGATCACGCTGCAATCCCAGCTGCGATAGAGAAAGCTTTCGGCGCGGGTGGAGAATTGCGGCCCCTCCATGCAGATGTATGTGCCGCCTTCGCTGTGATCGATCTTGCTCTCGCGCGCCGCCAGGGTGAGCGCGCCGGACAGGCGCGGGCAGACCGGATGGGCCATGGGCACATGGGCGACGAAACCGGGGCCGAAAAAGCTTTTCTCGCGCGCGAAGGTACGGTCGATGAACTGGTCGGCCATCACAAAGGTGCCGGGCGGCAATTCTTCCTTCAGCGAGCCGCAGGCCGAGACGCTGATCAGGTCGGTCACGCCGATCCGCTTCAGCACATCCACATTGGCGCGGTAGTTGATCGAGCTGGGCGTCTGGACATGGCCACGGCCGTGGCGCGGCAGGAACACCAGGTCCACGCCCTGGAAAGTTCCAGTCAGAAGCTGGTCCGACGGCTCGCCCCACGGGCTTTTGACCGTCTGCCACTGGGCATTTTCCAGACCGTCGATCTGGTAGACACCCGAACCACCGATGATGCCGAGAACCGTTTTGGTCATGAAAAAGGGCGCTTCCTGATGGGGAGCGCCCTTTTATCATGGTGGGTCCGGGGGGCAATGCCCCGGATTTATGACAATTAGTGCTGGTCCTTCCAGAGCTTGCGGTACGCCGCAAACAGCAAACCAGCCAGCACGATCAGGAACGCCATCGTGCCGAAGCCGAAGCGCTTGCGCTCTTCCATCTTGGGCTCGCTGGCCCAGGCCAGGAAGGTCGTCACGTCATGCGCCTGCTGCTCGATGGTAGCCTTGGTGCCGTCGGAATAGGTCACGCCATTGGCGGCGAGCGGCGGCGGCATGGAGATGTTCCAGCCTTCGAAATAGGGATTGAAATACTTGTTCGCGGTCACCTTGAAACCGGCCGGGGTCTTTTCATGGAAACCGGTCAGGATCGAATAGACATACTGGGCGCCGCCTTCGCGGGCCTTGACGATCATCGACAGGTCCGGCGGCAACGCGCCGCCATTGTTGGCGCGGGCCGCATTCTCGTTGGGATAGGGCGGCGGGAAATGGTCGGCCAGGGTGGCCGAACGCATCAGGGTCGTGCCCTTGTCGTCGGTGGTCTCGCCCTTGTCGTTGGGCTCGGCCGGGACCTTCACGGCAGCGGCCAGCGCCTTGGCCTGGGCCTCGGTGAATTCCGGACCGCCCAGCTCGTCCAGGTTATGGAACGACAGGTGATTGGCGGCATGGCAGGCGGCGCAGACTTCCTTGTAGACCTGGAAGCCGCGCTGCAGGGCGCCGCGATCATAGGTGCCGAACGGGCCTTCGAACGAGAACTTCTCGTCCTTGGGATGCAGGCGCTTGGTGTCGATGCCTTCGGCGAAAGCCGCGCTGGAAACCAGCAGACCGGCAGTCGAACCCAGAATCAGGCCGAGAGAAAGAGTCTTCAGGTTCATGGTCATTCTCATTCGGCCGGAGTGGCGGCGTTGTCGCCGAACACGGATTGCGCGATGGAGGCGGGAAGCTTCTTTGGCGTCTCGATCAGGCCGATGATCGGCATGATCAGCCAGAAGAAGGCGAAGTAGTAGAGCGAGGCGATACGGGCGACCCACACCAGCGGGATGCCGAAGCGCGCCGCGTCAACCGACTGCGCGCCGCAATAGCCCAGCAGCACGCAGCACACCGCGAAGGCCCAGAAGAACTGCTTCATCAGCGGGCGGAAGCGGCAGGAGCGCACCCGGCTGGTGTCCAGCCACGGGATGAACACCAAGGTCACGATGGCGCCGCCCATCACGATCACGCCCAGCAGCTTGTTCGGGATCGAACGCAGCATGGCGTAGAAGGGCAGCAGGTACCATTCGGGCACGATGTCCGGCGGGGTCACCAGCGGATTGGCCGGCTGGTAATTGTCCGGATTGCCGAAGAAGTCCGGCGAATAGAAGACAAAGCCCGCGAACAGGATGACGAACAGCACCAGGTAGAAGGCGTCTTTCACCGTGTAATAGGGGTGGAAAGGCACCGTGTCCTGCGGGCTCTTCACGTCGATGCCCAGCGGATTGTTGTTGCCCGGCACGTGCAGCGCCCATATGTGCAGCCCCACCACGCCCGCGATGATGAAGGGCAGCAGGTAATGCAGCGAGAAGAAGCGGTTCAGGGTGGCATCACCCACCGCGAAGTCGCCCCACAGCCAGGTGGCGATGTGGGTACCAATCACCGGGATGGCGCTGAACAGGTTCGTGATGACCGTGGCGCCCCAGAAGGACATCTGGCCCCAGGGCAGCACGTAACCGAAGAAGGCGGTGGCCATCATCAGGAGATAGATCAGAACGCCGATGATCCAGATCAGTTCGCGCGGCGCCTTGTAGGAACCGTAATAGAGGCCGCGGAACATGTGGATGTAGACGGCCAGGAAGAACATCGACGCGCCATTGGCGTGCATGTAGCGGATCAGCCAGCCGTAATTCACATCGCGCATGATGGCTTCGACGCTGTCGAAGGCCAGGCCCGCATTGGCGACATAATGCATCGCCAGCACCACGCCGGTGATGATCTGAACGCCCAGGCAGAAAGTTAGGATGCCGCCGAAGGTGTACCAGATGTTCAGGTTACGCGGCGTCGGGAAGGTCTGCATCGTGTCGTGCATGAGGCGCGGCAACGGCAGGCGGGCATCGAGCCAACGCTCGAAACCGGACTTGGGATTGTAGGTCGAAGGGCCAGACATATGTGTTCTCCTCAACCGACCTTGATACGGGTGTCAGACAGGAACGCGTAGGGCGGCACGGCCAGGTTCTCCGGCGCCGGTCCTTTGCGGATGCGTCCCGCCGTGTCGTACGCCGAACCATGGCAGTGGCAGAGCCAGCCGCCATACTCACCTTCCGGGATCGCCGGGGTGGAAACCGTGGGGGTGCAGCCCAGATGGGTGCAGACGCCGATCAGCACCAGCCATTCCGGCTTGATGGCGCGGTTGGCATCGGTGGCCGGCGCGCCGTCGGCGACATTGGCGTTGCGCGCATTGTTGTCGGGCAGCGAGGCGACATCCACCGCCTTGGCGGCGGCGACCTCGGCCGGCGTGCGGCGGCGCACGAACAGGGGATGGCCGCGCCACTTGACGATAATCTGCTGGCCGGGCTGGACCGCGGCGAGATCCACTTCGGTGGAGGCCAGCGCCAGCGCCGCGGTCGTGGGGTTCATCTGGTCGATGAAGGGCCAGGCCAAAGCGGCGGCGCCCACCGCGCCCATCGAGGCCGACGCCACATAGATGAAATCGCGTCGCGTGCCCGCGTCACTCGTCGTAGCTGCCACTGGGTCCACCCTTGAATGCTTGAACGGAATACTTGGAGAAGAAACGCCGAACTCTTGCCACAAACAAGCGTGGATCAGGTACTGACGCGGTGACGCGGCAAGTCCCCTTGTTAGCCCCCACCGGCTTGTTCGTTCGGCCGGTAAAATAGAGAGTCGATTTTCGAGGGTCTTGCGGCACGATGACGCAGAAAATGCCTTTCCCGTCCGCGACTTATTCGAGGCCAGGGTGAGAAAAGGGTCAAAACAGGAGGTTTGGGGTGCGTCTGGCGCTATATGAGCCCGATATCCCGCAAAATGCGGGCAGCCTGATGCGGCTGGGGGCCTGCCTGGGGGTGGGCATCGATATCATCGAGCCCTGTGGATTTCTGCTGTCGGACCGCAATTTTCGCCGGGCCGGGATGGATTACCTCAAAAGCGCCGATATCCGCCGCCATCAGTCCTGGACACAGTTCCATGACGGATTCGCTTCGCAAGCGGGGGGCCGGCTGGTGCTACTGACCACCAAGGGGGCCATGCCTTATACCGAATTCGCCTTTTCCCCGGCCGACACCCTGCTGGTCGGCCGGGAGAGCGCCGGGGTGCCCGATGCGGTCCATGCGAGCGCCCACGCCCGGCTGGTGATTCCCCTGCTGCCGGGGCTGCGGTCCTTGAATGTCGCGCAGGCCGCCGCGATGGTGCTGGGGGAAGCGCTTCGCCAGACCGGCCAGTTTTCGCAGCTTGAGGGAATGTAATGCACCTGACCTTGTTGGATCCCGGCGGCTTCGTCGCCCTGCTGCAAGTCCTGATGATCGACGTGGTGCTGGCCGGCGACAATGCCGTGGTCATCGGCCTGGCGGCTGCGCGGGTGCCGCAGTCCATGCGCAAGAAAGTGATCTTCTGGGGCCTGGCCGCGGCGGTGATCCTGCGCATCGCCATGGCGGCGGTCGCGGTGCAACTGCTGGCGATTATCGGCCTGACCCTGGCCGGCGGCATCCTGCTCTTGTGGGTGTGTTGGCGGATGTGGCGGGACATTTCCGGCGCCGCCAAGGAGCATGCCGGGCCGAAGATTGACGCCAACGCCTCGGTCAGGCGCGCCATTATCCAGATTCTGGTCGCCGACCTGTCCATGTCGCTGGACAATGTGCTGGCGGTGGCGGGCGCGGCCCGCGACCACCTGGACGTGCTGGTGATCGGGTTGTTGATGTCGGTGGGGCTTATGGGAGCGGCCGCGAACTTCATCGCCAAGCTGCTCGAGCGCTATCGCTGGATCGCCTATATCGGCCTGGCGATCGTGGTCTATGTGGCGTTGAACATGATCTATCACGGCTGGGGGGAAGTCGCGAAATTCATCGGCTAGGACACGCGCAGCAGCAGCCCCGTCGCATCGTCCGACTTCTTAAAGCGCGGAAACTTGTCGCCCATCGCATCCCCGGCTTCGATGGCGCGCAGTTCCTCGCCCAGCGCCGCCAAGCCCTTGTCCATCGCCGCCGCTATCAGGCTGTCCGCATTGTAAGCGCCATAATCTGATGCCAGCGCCAGCAGGCCATCGCTGGCCAGCAAAATCGTGCTGCCCGGCCCCGCCTTCACGATGCGCCGCGAGGCATGTGCCGCCGCCTTCACATCCGGACTGAACAGCCAGTTTTCGCCGCTGTTGATGCGGTTCCGCGCAGCGCGCAGCACCGTAAGAAATTCCGGGCGGTTGATGCCGGCCGCGGGCGAAAGGTTTTTCTCCTTGCCCACTTTCTGGGCGCGCTGGGCTTCGGCGGCGCGCTTGTCGAATGTCTCGCCGACCACCGTCACCGCCGCGTCGTCCTGTTTCAGCAGGCCGGCGCAATCGCCGAACCACAGGAATTCCACGCCGGCCTCGTCCGGCACCGCCAGCATCATGGAGCCGCACGGCGTCTGCCACATCTCTTCGGGTTCGTGGCGGCGCAAGGCTTCAAAGCTTTTCTGGGTATCGGCCAGGGTTGCGCGCAACGCCTTGCGCCCGCCATCACCGTCCCGCAGATGTGCCATCAAGCGGCGTGCCCCAAACTGGGCGATCCAGGCCGCATCGCTGGGGCCGGGCATCAAACTGTCGCCCAGCGGGGTGGCGCCATCGATCACCACCGCCGCGACGGTGTCGTGACCGAAAGCATCTTCATTGGCCTTGGCGGGATCGCCCGGCAGTGACAGCGAATCCAGCAATTGCAGTTTCACGCCTGATCCTTTTCGATCGCGGCTTTCAGCTGGTCGCGGCAGGCGCCTTCATCGGCGGCGAAATCGCCGCCCACCCACCAGTCTTCGACCTTTGCCAGCACGCGGCCGACATCGGGACCCTCGGGCACACCGGCCTGCATCACATCACGGCCCGTCAGCGGAAAACGCGGCCGTTGCCAGTTGTCCGCCATTTCCAGCAGCATGCGGAATTGCAGCGCCCCGGCGCCTTTTGGCGCACCGGCCCATTGCAACAGCACCTTGTCGCGGAAGCGCGCCACGCCGATCCGGTAAAGCAGCCGCCGCGCATCCCGCGCCGCCAGTTGGGCGGGAATCTTCTCGCCGCTCAGCGCCTGTTCCAGCCTTGTACGGTCGGCGTTGGACAGCTTCAGCGCATCGGCGATGGCATGGGCGGCATCGTTATCACCGTCAGGCAGCAGCGCCGCCAGCCGCAGGATGGCGTCGCGCGCAGACAGATTGTCCGCATCGATTTCCGTCAGCCGTTCCAGCCGCGGCAAGGACAAGGCGCCTGGCAACAGTTCCGGCAATATGCCCGTCGCCGCCATCACCCGCAGCACCGGCGCGGGATTTCCCGCCTCCAGCAAGCGCAGCAATTCCTTTTGCACCCGCTCCGCCGACAGGGTTTTCAACTTGTCTTTTGCTTCGGCGGCGGCGCGCAGGCCTTCGGCGTCGATCTCGCCCTTGCCGTACCAGGCGTGAAACCGGAACAGCCGCAGCACGCGCAGATAATCTTCGGCGATGCGGGTTTTGGCGTCGCCCATGAAGCGCACCTTACCGGCGATCAGATCTTCGACCCCGGTGGCGTAATCGAAGATCTCGCCATTGGCCGACGCATACATCGCGTTGATGGTGAAGTCGCGCCGCGCCGCATCCTCGGCCCAATCGTCGGTAAAGGCGATGGTGGCATGGCGGCCATCGGTTTCCACGTCCCGCCGCAGGGATGTGATTTCAAACGCATGGGTGCCGGCAATGGCGGTAACAGTGCCGTGATCCAGGCCTGTCTCCACCACCTTGATCCCGCGCGCCTTCAGCCGCGCCAGGCTTTCGCTTGGCGGCATGGGCACCGCGATGTCGATGTCCATCACGCTGACACCCAGCAGCGCATTGCGTACCGCGCCGCCGACAAAGCGCGCCTCGCCCAGCGCCGCCATCACGGCCAGGGTTTCGGGCGCGGTCATCCAGCCATGCTGTGCAGGATCGATCCTCATGACCGCCTATATACCATCCAAACGCTGGGCAAAGTTGACGATGATCGCGGCCGTGGCGCCCCAGATCTCATGCTCCTGGTACGTAAAGGCATAGAAGCTGCGCGTCACGCCGCCGAACTCCCGGCTTTCCCGCCGCCGGTTGGCCGGATCGCACAGGAAGGCCAGCGGCACTTCAAAGATCTCCGCGACCTCGCGGGGCTCCGGCGCCAGAGCAAAGCCGTCGGCCAGCACCCCCACCACCGGCTGGATGTCAAAGCCGGTGCCGGTGAGATAGCGGTCCAGGTAACCGGCCATGGTGACAAAGGATGGCGGGATGCCGGTCTCTTCAAATGTCTCGCGCAGCGCCGTCTCGACCGGGGAGACATCGCCAGGCTCGCAGCGCCCGCCGGGGAAACTGACCTGCCCGCCATGGCGCGCCAACGTGTCGGTGCGCCGGGTGAACAGCACCGCCGGTTCGGCGCGCGCCACCACCGGCAACAATACCGCCGCCCTGGCCGCGCCGAACTGGGCGGTGCGCGGAAGCATGTCGTAATCGTCATGCCCGGTGAGGTCCGGCGCCTGTTGCAGCAGGCGCGTGCGCAGGCCTGCCACCAGGCTCATCGAGGTTCCAGATTTGTCGCTGCCGTCATGACGCCATAATCGCGGATTTCACTGGGATATTAAGGACATTCGGGGGTTGCGCCGCTCGCGCCCCACGGTGCAACATAATGGTCAATCGCCAGGCGCGCATCCCCGCATAACATCAGGCCCCGCATGAACAAGGTCGACATACTGGACGAGCGCGAGGCCCCCCGGCGGTTGAAGGCCGCCGCCGAGACATTCGGCAAGGTACGCGCCGGCCTGAATGCCGTGATCTTCGGCCAGGACGAAGTCGTCGAGCAGACCCTGGTGACCTTGCTGGCCGGCGGCCATGGCTTGCTGATCGGCGTGCCGGGTCTGGCCAAGACCAAGCTGGTGGAAACCTTGGGCATCGTGATGGGACTGGAGGCGGGCCGGGTGCAGTTCACCCCCGACCTGATGCCGTCCGACATCACCGGTTCCGAAGTGATGGAAGAATCCGCGAGCGGCGAACGCGCCTTCCGCTTCATCAAGGGCCCGGTCTTTACCCAGCTGCTGATGGCTGATGAAATCAACCGCGCCTCACCGCGCACTCAGTCGGCGCTGTTGCAGGCGATGCAGGAAAAGCATGTGACGGTGGCGGGCGCCCGCCACGATTTGCCCAAGCTGTTCCATGTGCTGGCCACCCAGAACCCGCTGGAGCAGGAAGGCACCTATCCCCTGCCCGAAGCCCAGCTCGACCGTTTCCTGCTGCAGATTGATGTCGGCTATCCGGACCTGGACGCCGAGCGCCGCATGCTGCTGGCCACCACCATGGGCGAGGAGAAATCCGCGGTGAAGGTCTGCGGTCCCGACGATCTGATCGAGGCGCAGGCGCTGGTGCGCCGCATCCCGGTGGGCGAGCAGGTGATGGAAGCCATTCTGTCCCTGGTGCGCGCCGCGCGTCCCGACTCCAATCATGCTTCGGGCGTTCAGGGCCAGATCGCCTGGGGCCCCGGCCCCCGCGCCAGCCAGGCGCTGATGCTGGCGGTGCGCGCCCGCGCGCTGCTGGATGGACGGCTTGCGCCCTCCACCGACGACGTCGTGGCGCTGGCGGGTCCGGTGCTGCGTCACCGCATGGCGCTCAATTTCTCGGCCCGCGCCGAAGGTGCGACCACCGCCACTGTCATCGAACGGCTCTGCGCCAGCCTTTTTTAAAGTGCCAAGTCTTTTCCAAGGTGACTTTTGAGCCAATTCTCCACGCTTCAGCACGAAGCCGATGGCCTGTCCGCCGGGCTGCCGCCGCTGATGGTGGAAGCCGATCACCTGGCCGCGTCGGTCAGCCTGGGCGTGCATGGCCGGCGCCGCGCCGGCATGGGCGAAAGCTTCTGGCAGTTCCGCCGCTATGCTTCCCACGATTCCTCGTCCGCGATCGATTGGCGCCAGTCCGCCAAGTCCCAGCACATCTTCGTGCGCGAGCGCGAATGGGAAGCCGCCCAGACCGTATGGTTCTGGCGCGACGCCTCCGAGAATATGAGTTTCAAGTCAGGTACGGTTTCCAAGCGCGCCCGCGCCGATCTTCTTTTGCTGGCGCTGGCTTCGCTGCTGGTGCGCGGCGGCGAGCGCGTGGGGTTGACCGGCATGGAGGGCGCGCCTGCTTCCTCCCGCCTGGCGCTGACCCGCATGGGCCGCGCCATGTTCGCCAGCGGCAGCGAAGCATTGCCGCCGCAAGTGCCCTTTGCGCGGGGCAACCAGCTTGTCTGGTTCAGCGATTTCCTGGACGAAGGCGTGTTCGATACCATGAAGCGTCTGTCGCAACAGGGCGTCAGCGGCCACCTGGTGCGCATCATCGATCCGGCGGAAGAAGATTTTCCCTATTCGGGCCGCACCCGTTTTGAATCCCCGCGCGGCGAAGCCGATGAAATTTTCGGCCGCGCCGAACGCGTCCGCACCGCTTACCGCGCCCGCTTCACCGCCCATGGCGAGGAGGTGGCGCAACACGCCACGCGGCTGGGCTGGACCTGCACGGTTCATCGCACCGATCATGCGCCGCAAGGCTCGCTGATCGCCCTGCATGCCGCCATCGGCGGCGTGTAGCAGGTGCTGGGTTTTCCCATCAGTTTTGGAACACCGCTGATCCTGGCGGCACTCGTTGCGCTGCCGGTGCTGTGGTGGCTGCTGCGCGTCACCCCACCCCTGCCACGCCGCACCCTGTTCCCGCCGCTGCGCCTGCTGCGCGGGCTGGAAGATGAAGAACAGGCGCCGGCCGCCACGCCCTGGTGGCTGCTGCTGCTGAGATTGCTGGCGGCGGCGCTGCTGATCGTCGCCTTGGCCGATCCGCTGCTGGGCCGCAGCCCCAAGCTGGCGGCTGCGGGCCCGCTGGTGCTGGTGGTGGACAATGGCTGGACGGCCGCCAAGGGCTGGGACACGCGCCAGGAACTGATCACCGACCTGCTGCACAGCGCCAATGGACGCGCCGTCGCTATCATTCCCACCGCCGGCCCCATTCCCACCGGTCTTTTGAACCAGGGCGAAGCGGCCCGCCTCGCCAAGGAACTGAAGCCCATGCCCTGGCCGGGCAATCGCGCCGCCGCGGCGGCTGCGCTGGGGCGCTTCAGCTTCGCCGCCGCGCCCGCGCTGTATTGGCTGACCGACGGCATCGAGGACGGCAAAAGCGCCGTCCTGCGTGACGCCTTCAAGCGCTATGGGGGTGCGACCACATTCGGGCCATCGCGGCTGCCGCTGGGACTGCTGCCGGTGACGCGCGATGCTAGCGGCTTTGCCGTCACCGCGATGCGTGCCCGCGCCGGCGAGGTGCTGGAGATCGAAGTCGGCGCCATCGGGGCGCGCGGCGAAACCCTGGCCGCCACCAAGCTGCACTTCAGGCGCAGCGACATCACCGCAAAGGGCCACATCGCCCTGCCCATGGAAGTGCGCAACGCCACCACCCGGCTTGCCATTACCGGCGAAGACAGCGCCGGGTCGGTGCAGCTGCTGGACCGCGGCGCCGCCCAGCGCAGCGCCGGCATCGTGTCGGAAAGCGCCAATGGCGAAGGCCAGCCGCTGCTGTCCGACGTCTATTACCTGGAACGCGCGCTGTCGCCCTATGCCGAGATCGCCAAGGGCGGCATCGCGCAGCTGATCGACAAGCATGTGTCGGTGCTGCTGCTGGCGGACGTGGCGAAGATTTCCGCCGCCGACATTCCCAAGGTGAAGGATTTTGTGAGCAAGGGCGGCGTGCTGATCCGTTTCGCGGGCGAGCGCATGACGGGTGGCAGCGACGATCTGGTACCGGTGCGCTTGCGTGCCGGCGGGCGCTATCTGGGCAGCGCCATGGCCTGGAGCGCGCCGCAGCATCTGGCGGCGTTTGGCCCGCAGAGCCCGTTCAACGGATTGGAAATCGCTTCCGAAGTGACGGTCTCGCGCCAGATCCTGGCCGAACCATCCGCCGAACTTTCAGGCCGCACCTGGGCGCAGCTGACCGATGGCACGCCGCTGATCACTGCGCAGGCAATGGGTTCAGGCTGGATCGTGCTGTTTCACACCGCAGCCAGCCCCGGCTGGTCGTCGCTGCCGCTGTCGGGCCTGTATGTCGAGATGCTCAAGCGGCTGCTGGCGCTGTCGGCCGGCACCCCGGCGCGCGAGCTGGCGGGCCTGACCACCTTGCCGCCCGTGTCGCTGCTGGACGGCTTCGGCCGTACCATCCCGCCCACCGCCGAAGTCACCTCGCTCCCGGCGCATGATTTTTCGCGTGTCCGCGTCACATCCCAGCATCCGCCCGGCCTGTATGGCGCCCATGAAGTGGAAAGCGCCCTGAACGTGATGCATGCGGGCGATCATCTGTCGTCGCTCGCCGATGGCAGCCTGCAGGCCTATGGCAACACCCACGCCCGCGCGCTGGAACCCTATCTGCTGGCCGCCGCGCTGCTGCTTCTGCTGCTGGATTGCATCGTCTCGCTGTGGCTGCGCGGCTTCACCCCACGCAAGCTGAGATTCGTGGGCGCCGCGCTGGCGGTCTTCCTGTCCGTGCCCCATGCCCGCGCCGATGACGCGATGAACATGAAGGCGGCGCTGGACACGCGGCTGGCCTATATCAAGACCGGCCTGTCGGATGTGGATACCACCAGCCTGCAAGGCCTGACTGGCCTGGGCATGGCCTTGAAGGCGCGCACCTCCTACGAGCCGATGGAGCCGATGGGCCTGGACCCGGAGCGCGACGATCTTTCGCTCTATCCCCTGCTCTACTGGCCGATGGACCCGCGCGAGAAATCGCTCTCGCCCAAGGCACTGTCGCGCGTCGGCGAATATATGAGGAACGGCGGCACCATCCTGTTTGATACCCGCGATCTGACATTGGGCGCGGTGCGCGGCGCCGCCTCGCCCGGCGAACTGACCTTGCGCCGGCTGACCGGCGGCCTGGATTTGCCGCCGCTGGAGCAGGTGCCCGCCGATCATGTTCTGAGCAAAGCCTTTTACATCCTGCACGATTTTCCCGGCCGCTGGACCGGCGGGCGGACATGGGTGGAAGCGCTGCCGCCCGCACCCAAGAATGGCGCACCGCCGGCGCGCGGCGGCGATGGCGTGTCGCCGGTGATCATCAGCGGCAACGATCTGGCCAGCGCCTGGGCGGTGGACGCCAATGGCCACTTCCAGACCACGCCGTCACCGGGCGGCGAGATCCAGCGCGAAATGGCCTTCCGCTTCGGCATCAACCTGGTGATGTATGCCCTGACCGGCAACTACAAGACCGACGTCGTTCATGCACCGGCGCTGTTGCAGCGCCTGGGAAATGAACGATGAGGAATGAGCGATGACAAGGCTGGCTTTCGCGCCCGTCATTCCGGTTTCGCTGCTGACCGCGCTTGCGGTGGTGGCGCTGCTGCTGACCGCCTACGCCTTCTATATGCGCGCGCGCGGCGCCTGGGCGCGGGGACTTGCCTTTGGCGTGCTGATTTTCGCCCTGGCCGGCCCGCTGCTGGTCAAGGAAAAGCGCGCGCCGTTGCCCGATGTGGCGGTGATCGTCACCGACCGTTCGCAGAGCATGAGCCTGGGCAAGCGCGCCCAGCAGGCGGAAGCCGCAAGGACGCAAATCAAACGCATGCTGGCGCAGCAGCCCGGCCTGGTGGTGCGCGAAACCTCCGTCACCACCACCGCCACCGGCGAGAATAACGGCACCCAGGCTTTCGCCGCCCTAAATGCGGCGCTGGCGGATGTGCCGCAGGGCCGCGTGGCCGGCGCCATCCTGATCACCGATGGCCAGGTGCATGATGCACCCGCGCCCGAAAGCGTCAGCCTGAAGGCCCCGCTGCAGGTGCTGGTGGCGGGCAAGCGCGGCGAGCGTGACCGCAAGCTGACCGTGGCCAATGCGGCGCGCTTCGCCATCGTCGGTAAGACCGCCACCGTGCGACTGCGCGTCGACGATCTGGGCGGCAGCGGCGAGACCAGCGCGGTGCTGGACATTCATATCGATGGCAAGCCCTTCGGCTCGCGCATGGTGCCGGTCGGCAAGGATACTGACATCAAGGTGCCGGTGGCGCATGAAGGCGAAAACCTGGTCGAACTGTCTGCGGGACAGGGCCCGGCCGAACTGACCATGCAGAACAACCGCGCCGTGGTGACCGTGTCGGGGATCCGCGACCGGCTGCGGGTGCTGCTGGTTTCGGGCGAGCCCCATGCCGGTGAACGGGTGTGGCGCAATCTGCTCAAGGCTGATCCGTCGGTGGACCTGATCCACTTCACCATCCTGCGCCCGCCGGACAAGCAGGATTCCACGCCGATCAACGAGCTTTCGCTGATTGCCTTCCCCTCGCGCGAGCTGTTCCAGGAGAAGCTGGGCTCGTTCGATCTGGTCGTGTTCGACCGTTACCGCGAGCGCGGCGTGCTGCCGCTGGCCTATTTCCAGAACCTGGCTTCGTATGTTCAGGATGGCGGCGCGCTGCTGATTTCATCGGGGCCCGAATTCGCCGGGCCCGAAAGCATCTACCGCACGCCGCTCAGCCAAGTTCTTCCGGTGCAGCCGACCGGCCAGATCGTCACCGGCCCGTTCAAGCCGGTGGTCACCGCCGACGGGCTGGCGCATCCGGTGACGCGCGAACTGCCAGGCCGCAACCATGACAACACCGCGCCCACCTGGGGCCGCTGGTTCCGCCTGATCGGCGCCAACAAGATCGCCGGACAAACGGTGATGGCGGGCAGCGCCGGCCAGCCGCTGCTGGTGCTGGACCGCGTCGGCAAGGGCCGCATCGCCGAACTGATGAGCGACCAGACCTGGCTGTGGGCGCGCGGCTTTGAAGGCGGCGGCCCGCAGGCCGAACTGCTGCGCCGCCTGGCGCACTGGCTGATGAAGGAGCCCGAGCTGGAATCGGAAATGCTGTCGGCCAACATTGTGGGCGACAAGGTGCAGATCACCCGCCGCACCATGGCGGCGCAGACGCCGGCCGTGACCGTGACCATACCGTCGGGCAAAAGCACCATCCTGCCACTGACCAAGGCCGAGCCCGGCATCTGGCGCGCCGAGGCCAAGGCCGGCGAGCTTGGCCTGTATCGCGCCACGGACGGCATCCTGTCCGCCGTGGCGGCGGCGGGACCGCTGAACCCGAAGGAAGTGGCCGACATGCGCGCCACCGATGAAGTGTTGAAACCGGACGCGCAGGTCAGCGGCGGCAGCGTGCACTGGCTGGAAGACGGCGTGCCGGAAACCCGCCGCGTCGATGCGGGCGACACCGCCAGCGGTTCGAACTGGATCGGGCTGCGCAGCAACGGCGCTTACCGCGTCACCGCCCTGGAACAGGAAAAGCTGTTGCCGCAATGGCTGGCGCTGCTGATCATCGTCGGTGCGCTGCTGCTGGCGTGGAGACTCGAGGGGCGTTAACCCGGCGCGCCGACAGGCGCGCGAGCAGGTCCTGATGGACCTGCGAAAGGGCTAACGCGCGGCGAGCTTGGGCGAGCCGCCGGAACGTTAGCCAACGCCCGCGCCGTTGGCGCAAACGGCATCATCGATCTGCGCCCGGCGCACTTCGCCGGACAGGTTCAAGATCTCGCCGGCCTTCAGCGACAATCCAAGAATGCGGTTCTGGTCCACCGGTCCCGGAAACTTCACCCGTCCCGGCGGCAGGCGCGAAAATCCGACCTTGGCGTAATAAGGCTCGTCACCCACCAGGATGATGCCGCGCCACGGACCCTGCTGGGCCGCCGCGATCCCCGCCTGCATCAGGGCAATGCCGATACCGCGGCCGCGCTGGTTGCCTTGCACCGCCAGCGGCCCCAGCAGCAATTCTTCATGCCCGCCGATCCGCACCGGCCAGAAACGCACCGAGCCGCGCAGGATGCCGTCTTCCACCGCGACAAATGACAGGCCGGCCACCGGCTTCACGCCTTCGCGCAACCGGTAGGCGGATTTGGCGAAACGCCCGGGGCCGAAACCTTCGGCGTTCAGCGCCTCGATGCCGGAATCGTCTTCGGGATTTTCCAGGCGGATCTGCCAGGTGGGCATGGGTGCGTTCATGGAACTTTCGCTAATCGCCGCCCCTCCAAAAGGCAAGGTCCAAAAAGGGCAAGCTACCAGTGATGCGAAGGCGGCGCAGCGCCGGTCAGTTCCTGAAGCCGGCGCAAGGTGGCCGGGGTGCAACCATCCGGCGGCGCGAAAGGATCGGCGAAACACACGTCGCGGATTTCCAGGTTGGGCTTAAAGTTCACCGCCGCGCCGTCGATGCTGTAGAGCGCCACCACCGCCGTGGCCCAGCCGGCCTTGCGGGTATAAAGCGCGAAAAACTTGGCTTCCCCGCCCACCAGGCCCACTTCCTCGGCCAGTTCCCGCAGAATGGCTGCCTGGGCCGCCTCGCCCCGGCCGACCCCGCCGCCGGGCAGCCGCCAGCCGGCCGTATAGCGCTGCCGCACCAGCAGCACCCGCCCCTGATCGTCATAGACCGCCGCCGCTACGCCAAGGGACGTGGGCGCCCACAGCACCCTGAGCGTCATGTAAAGCCGGAAGACGATAAGTCTTAACACCCGTTAAATCTTTCTGCCGGTCACTGTCCTGTAACGGTTCAATAACCCCTTAAATGTAACCTGCGGTAGAACATTTTAGCCTGATGGCTATTTCACCATCGCGGATATTCCGCGTGTGTCCAGGGCGTAAGAACGAATGTCCGGTGCCGGATTCGAAACGCTGAAGGCGCTCATTGTCGAAGACAATGCGCATATGCGCTCGCTTCTGCGGGCGCTGCTCAATTCCATCGGCATCAAGGAAATTGCCGAAGCCGCCCATGGCCAAGCCGCCATCGACTCGCTGCGCGAGCGCAAGTCCGACCTGGTTCTCAGCGACATGGCGATGAAGCCGATGGACGGGCTGGAATTCACCCGCCATGTCCGCAACCATGAACACAGTCCCAACCCGTTCGTGCCGATCATCATGATCACCGGCCATACCGAGAAACACCGGGTGGAACAGGCGCGCGACGCCGGCGTCACCGAATTCCTGGCCAAGCCGATCACCGCCCACAACCTGTTCTCGCGCATTGCCGAGATCGTGGAGCGCCCGCGCGCCTTCGTGCGCTGCGACAGCTATTTCGGGCCCGACCGCCGCCGCCGCATGATCGACGACTATGCCGGCCCGTGGCGCCGCAAGGAAGACTTCCAGGACATGGATGTGCGTTGATGACCAAACAAGCTGCTGCCGAAGCCCAGTTTATTGCGCCCGATGCCTATCCCCAGATGATGAGCAAGCAGGCCGCCGCCCATGCCATGAAGGTGCTGCGCTCCGCCCAGACCGCCGTGAAGGCGCAAGTGGCCATGGAAGCGCACGTCCCGCCGATGCGCGCCGCCATCCTGCAATATGTCGACGAGCTGGAAGATGCTTCCGGGAACATGCTGAAGATCTTCGAAAAGGTGCATGAAATCCGCGGCTTCGCCGAGACCGCCGGCCTTGTCACCACCGGCCGCATCGCCGACATACTGTGCCGCTACATGGACGACATGTACCGGATCGGAAAACCGATGGACACGATGATCGTAAAGCTGCACGTCTCGGCCATCGCCCGCGCCGCCCGCGCCGAAGATGACGATGTGACGATGGGCGAAGTGGTCGCGGCCGAACTGGCCACCCTGGTGGCGCGCCGCCTGGCGGAAGCTCGCTAAGCCCTTACGGGTCACCTTACGTTAACTTTTTAAAGCCGCGCCAATGCGGATCAATTCACCCCTCCTTAAGCCCTGACGTTAATACTGATCCCAGGGATCATTGGGTTTTCTTTCCATGCTTCAGATCGGCGGCATTGTCGTCCTCTTCGCCTGTGTGTTCGGCGGTTATCTGATGACCGGCGGTTCGCTGGGCGTCGTGATCGAGGCTGCGCCGCACGAATTGCTGACCATCTTCGGCGCCGCGCTGGCCGCCATGCTGATCGCCGGCTCCATGTACAACATGAAGAAGATCGCCGGCTCGATGGGCAAGGTGATCAGCGGGCCGATGTGGAAGCCCAAGGATTACAACGACCTGCTCTGCCTGCTGTTCCTGCTGGCCAAAACGATGAAGTCCAAGGGCCTGATCGCCCTGGAAGCGCATATCGAAAAGCCCAGCGAGTCCTCGATCTTCAAGCGCTATCCCAAGATCTGCAAAGACCATTTCGCGCTGGATTTCATCTGCGACACGCTGCGCATGATGACCATGAGCCTGGAAGATCCGCACCAGGTTGAAACCGCCATGGAAAAGCAGCTGGAAAAGCATCACCACGAAGCCCTGGTCGGCGCCAATGCGCTGCAGTCCATGGCCGACGGCCTGCCGGCGCTGGGCATCGTCGCCGCCGTGCTGGGCGTCATCAAGACCATGGGCGCGATCAGCGAGCCGCCCGAAGTGCTGGGCGAAATGATCGGCTCGGCGCTGGTCGGTACCTTCCTGGGCGTGTTCCTGGCCTATGGCATCGTCGGCCCGCTGGGCACCCGCCTGAAGGCGGTGATCGATGAGGACGCGCTGTTCTATCACGTCATCCGGGACATCCTGGTCGCGCATCTGCACGGCAACGCGGCGCAGGTGTCGGTGGAAATCGGCCGCGGCAGCGTGCCGAGCGAATATCAGCCCAGCTTCCAGGAACTGGAAGCCTCGCTGAACAGCATCCCGCCCGAAGGCGCCTGACCTACTTCTATTCCTTGTATTGTTCCCAGCGCGCCTTGTAGGCGTCCTGCGCTTCGCTCAGTGAGACAAAGAACATCGCCAGCGCGCCCGCGAACACGCCCAGCGGCACGGCATAATAAACTTCCACGTCCGTGCCGAAGGCGACGATGCCCGTCACCAGCACGCCCGTAAGCTGCGCCACGCTTCTTGGAATTGGCAATCCGCCCCGCATAACAGGAGTGTTAGGAACGGGCTGTGCCAAAGTGAAACACTCCTTGCGGACAAGGTTAATACCCACAGGCTAACCTTACTGGTGTCACGCGAAAAGAGCCGAAAAGCCTAGAGCTGCTTGAAGCCCCGGGCCGTCAGTTGGTCACGGATCGCCTGGGCGTGTTCGGCGTCGCGCGCTTCCACCACCAGTTCCAGGGTGGCGGACTTGGCGGGAATACCCGCCATCATGCGGTTGTGGGAAACCTCCAGCACATTGCCGCCGGCATCGGCGATGATGCGGGAAATATCGGCGAGCTGGCCGGGCCGATCCTCGATCTGCAGCACCAGCAGGATGATGCGGCCTTCGCGGGTCAATTCGCGCAAGATGACATTGGACAAAAGCCGCATGTCGATATTGCCGCCGGACATCACCACGCCGACCTTCTGGCCGGAAAATTGCGCCGCATGACCCAGGAGCGCGGCAAAGCCCGCCGCCGCGGCGCCTTCGATCACCGTCTTCTCGATTTCCAGGATCATGGCCAGGGCATGCTCGATCTCGTCCTCGCCGGCCACGAAGATGTCTTCGACCAGTTCCTTGCAGATGGCGGCGGTGAGCGCGCCGGGCTGCTTGACCGCGATGCCTTCCGCAATGGTGGCCACCACCGGCGCGGGCGGCGGCGCGATGCCTTTCATCGCATCGAACATCGCGGGATAAAGCGCGCTCTGGGCGCCATAGACTTTTAAACCGGGCTTCATCGCCCTGGCGGCAATGGCGCAGCCGGAGATCAATCCGCCGCCGCCCACCGGCACGATCAGGGCATCCAGCTGGGGCACATCCTCCAGCATCTCCACCGCGCAGGTGCCCTGGCCCGCGATCACCAAGGGATCGTCATAGGGATGAATGAAGGTCAGGCCTTGTTCGGCCGCGATGCGGCGCGCTTCGGCGTCCGCTTCCACCAGGCTGGCGCCATGCAGGATGACGGTGGCGCCGAAATCGCGCGTGTGCTTGACCTTGTTGAAGGGCGTGGTCACCGGCATCACGATGGTGGCGGGAATGCCAAGACGTCCCGCGTGATAAGCGACGCCCTGGGCATGGTTGCCGGCGCTCATCGCCGCGACGCCGCGTTTTCTTTCCGCTTCGCTCAGAGACAGGATGCGGTTCAGCGCGCCGCGCTCCTTGAAGCTGGCGGTGAACTGCCGGTTCTCGAATTTCAGCCACACCTCGCAGCCGGCGATATCCGACAAGGTGCGCGAATGACGTGTGGGCGTACGCACCAGGTAAGGCGTTATGGCGGCCTGGGCGGCTTTGATATCGGCAAAGGTGGGCGCGGCGGTCACAGACCTGATCCTTTGCCAAAGTTCCGGCATTCATTCCCGTTCGCATCGCGAACGGGAATGAATGGTAGCAGCGGCAGGATTTGAACCTGCGACCAAAGGATTATGATTCCCCTACTCTACCACTGAGCTACGCTGCCAAGCCGGGACGGACCGCATGTTGGTCCGGGCGCGGGGTTTAGTCCGGCCCCCTTGGGACTGTCAAGTTTTTGCCGGTTTTGGCGTCCCGCCGGTCTGATTTTGCTGCATTTTCCGTCTGCGCGGACTTCAAGAGGCAGGCGCGTTTCGCATCCCGCCAAGGCTTGCCGCCAGCAGGGCTTTGTCCCTGGCAATCTCCGCCAGCAGCCATTCGCGAAAGCGGCGCAACTTCGGCAAATTGCGGCGGTGATCGGGATAGACCAGCCAATAGCCTCTGCCGGATTCCACTTCATTCGAAAATGGACGGACCAGCCGCCCTTCAGCCATATCGGATCGCCAGAAAAAGGGCGTCAGGAGCGCGACGCCCTGGCCCGCAATCGCCGCATGGCCGCAGTGAGCCTGCGAATCCATGGTCACACCCTGCCGCACGAGCCCTTTGGGGACCTCAACGCCGGCCGCATGCAACCATGACAGCCAGAGCGGATCTTTCGGACTGATCTGCGGCAGCCGCAGAAGATCGGCGGGATCAAGCCTGCCGCCATTGGCCGCCAGGAAGGCGGGGCTGCACATGGGCGTGCAGGTTTCCTGGAGCAGCAATTCCGACGACAAGCCCGGCCATTCGCCGGAGCCAAATCGCACCGCCAGATCGGCCTCATCGCGCGCGAAATCCACCGGCGCGTCGTCCGCATGCAGGCGTACGCCCAGACTGGGATTGGCCATCTGGAATGAGCCAAGCTTCCAGGCGAGCCAGGAATTGGCGAAGGTGACGGTGGTGCTGATGGTCAGCAGCGCCGCGTCATCCTTGCGGATGGCATCGAATGCCGCCTCCATGACTGTGAACGCGCCGGAGAGTTTGCCGGCGAGCTGCCGGCCGACATCCGACAAGGCGACACGCTTGCCCTGGCGATGAAACAGCAGCACGCCCAACCGCTTCTCGAGCAGGTTGACCTGGTAGCTGACCGCAGCCTGGGTGATGGAAAGCTCAACCGCCGCGGCGGTGAAATTCTCATGCCGCGCAGCAGCTTCGAACACCCGGACGGCCGATAAGGGCGGCAAGGAGCGCATGCCCTATAATAAGGCTACCTTATAAGAAGTTCCAGCTTTCCGTTGGAAATCCCGGGCCCGGCGAACCATCTTCCCCTGGAAACGATCCGAGGCGCGCCATGAACAGCAACCTGAATCCCGGTTTTCCCGGCAACGCCTACAAGCCCGCCTCCCACCTGCTGGGATGGACCAAGGCCAGGTTTGGGGACGTCATGACCGTGGCAAAAGTCCTGCACGACTTTCACTGGGCGGCGCCGTGGGACCGATCCCCGTCATCTCGAACCGAGCAACCGGTCAGGAAAATCGTCTCCTGGGAAGCCGACTAGCTCGCGCCGTCTTCGGGCGGATTGGACTGCTCGGCTTTGCGCCGCGCGGTTTCCTCGGCGCGGCGATCGGCTTTTTCCTTCACCTTGGCGGCCTGGGCGCGTTCGCGCTGCAAGCGGTCCTGCGAATAGTTGGGGGGTCTGGGCGCCATCGGTCTCTATTCCTGGGACACGGGTTCGCGGGATTCTTCGGGCCGGGCAGCCAGTGCCCAAACCTCTCCCGCCTTTTCGGCGGGACGGTAAAACAGTGCCGTGCCGGAGGCGCCGTCACCGCTGCAGAACTGGCGGAAGGTGCGTTCCACATCGGCTTCCAGCTTCAGCGGAATCTCGCGCGCGACGGCCTCGCGGCCTTTGCGGATGGCGCGCATCACCGACCAGCGCCGCAGCCCTGCGGGATGGGGCGCCAATGCGGCGACCAGTTCTTCCACGATGGTAGCGCGCGGTGCGCGGTCATGGGACATGGAAACTCCTTTGCGGGAAAAACAAAACAGGCGGCGAAGACGTTGGTCTCCAGCCGCCTGCCTTGTTGAACAATTTAGGCGTTCTGCAGGTTCACGGCCTTGGAGCCCTTGGCGTCGGGCTGGATGTCGAAGGAAAGCTTCTGGCCTTCCGACAACGAGGTCATGCCGGCGGCTTCCAGCGCGGTGGCGTGAACGAACACGTCCTTGGCGCCGCCTTCCGGTGCGATGAAGCCAAAACCCTTGGCGGAATTGAAGAACTTTACGGTTCCGATAGTCATGTTGATGTCCTTTGCAAATGATCATCCAGACGGATGTCAGGAAGGCGAAAACATCAATTCGGGAAGTGTCTGGGCCAGGCGCGCGCGAGGCGGGTCGGGATTGGCGCTTCTTCTGGAGCAGTCGCGAGGGGGCTATGCGCCTTTATCGGGCACAATACAAGGCGTCCCGGGGTTTGGCAGGACCGCGGGATAGCGCCACCCTGTGCCAAAAGCGGTCAAAATTGCGGATTTGGCGCTCATGACAAAGGCCCGGAGGCTTTCGCCACCGGGCCTTTGCACAACCATTGGAACCGGAATTCCGCCGGAGCGAGATCTTCAACGGCGATCGTAATTTCCGGAATGCTGCTCGGCACGGTTGTTCTGGCGTGCGGAGCGCATGTCCTCGCGCAACTGGCTCAACTGATACTCGATGTCCTGGGCATTGAACCTGCCGCGACGCTGCTGCGTGTCTGCCCGATATTGAATCTGCTGCAACCGCTTGGAAAACCGGCGGGCTTCATAGCGATTCAGCGAGCCACGTTCGCGCGCCCGATCGATGGACATCGATATATGGCGATAGTCGGAGCCGAAATCCTGATAGGACTCAACGCCCCAATAATCATTTTCATCAGCCGCAACAGCATAGCCCGGGCCGTAATAGTTCAGGTCTGCGCCGCGCGCTCCGCGGCCATCGTAAGGCTGGCTATACCCGCTCCGGTAGTTGTCGCGATTGCAATCCTGGGACCGTGCGATCGCATTGCCTGCCAATCCCCCGACGACCGCGCCGGCTATCGCGCCGCCGGCATTGTGCGTGGCAACCCCGCCAATCGCGGCTCCGCCGGCCGCGCCGAGCACGGTGCCCGTGGTGTGATCGCGTCCGCTGCAATCATCCGCGAATGCGGCGGTTGCGCTCAAAAGGCCAAACAGACAGGCGATTGCTGAATTACGGGCAATTTTCATCGGGGTGCTCCAAGTTGACAGTGGCAGAACCCTTCGTGCCCCTTAAAGTTCCAGTTGCTGACGAACTTAGTTGGCCTGCGTTGAAATCAACTCCGGGACTTAGACAGCCACCCATCGTCAGCAAGCGGCCGGCTCTTGCCGTGCAGGATGGCCCTTATGCGCAACATTGAGAGCGTTTTGAGACACGGGAAGGCCGGTTTTGGCCAATATCGGATATGAGCGCGTCAGCGGTCCGTTCTAACGCCGATGAGGCTATACGCCGGACAATAGCGAACGACAGCGGTCAGAAGGGGGACCACGCCGATCCAGCCCACCCAGTTCCATCCTGTCGCCGGGAAGCCAAGTTGAAGGGCATAGGCTAGTAAAAGAAGGCCAAGGATCACCCGGGCGATCCTGTCCATGCTTCCCATGTTCGGTCTCATGCGCTTCGCTCTCTTTCTTTGGCTTATCCAAACTGCGCCTGTAATTTTCTACCGCTTGCTGCCGGCGGGGCATTGCGCCAGATCAACCCGTATCCTGATCGGAAGACATAGCCTGGCGTCAGGAACCGAGGTGAAGCCATGAAAGACTATCCGGCGATTATCAGGGACATATCCGCCAACCTGAAGACGCTTCGCACCGACATAGCCCCCACAATGCAGGGATTTTCCGCGATGGCGCAGTCCGCCACCAGGCCGGGCGCATTGGACAAGAAGACAAAAGAACTGATCGCGCTTGCTATCGGTGTAGCAACCCGCTGCGACGGTTGTATCGGCTTTCACATGGAGGCGCTGGTAAAGCTTGGTGCGAGCCGATCCGAGGTCGAGGAGACGTTGGGAATGGCAGTCTATATGGGGGGCGGTCCCGCACTCATGTACGCAGCGGACGCCATCGGCGCCTTCGACCAGTTCCAGCAGGCGCCATCAAACGCGACTTCCTGACCGGGGCGCCGACAATTGATTTGGATCAATTCCTGACGGGAACCCTTGCTCCAGCATGGCCTGATGAGTCAGGACGCCTTCCCCTATCAGCTTCTGGGCGCCGCCGATGGCGTCCGCGCGCTGGTCGAACGATTTTATCAGCTGATGGACCGCAGTCCCCAATATGCGGGCTTGCGAAAGTTGCATCGGGACGATCTTTCCCAGACCAAGGAATTGCTGTTTCAATTCCTGAGCGGATGGCTGGGCGGCCCCAATCTGTATTTTCAGGGGCCCGGCCATCGCTGTGTGATGTCCGCCCATCGCAATATCGCGATCGGCGCGGAAGAAGCCGGCCAATGGCTTGGCTGCATGAACGAGGCGCTGCAGGAAGCAAACCTCGATAAAGGCATTCACGACCAGATAATCCTGGCCTTGTCGCGGTTCGCCAATCGCATGCGCAACAAGTAGGCGGTCACCAGATGTTGGAAACCTCATCCAGGATGTAGCGGTCGGAACGGTCGACCAGCAGGATGCTGTTGTTGACCCAGATCCAGCGGCAGTTATAGGGCGGCCTGGGCAGACCATAAGACCGGTAATCATTCACGACATAGCGCATGAAGTAGCGCGGCAGATAATCGCCCGGATGCCAGCTGTGCTGCCGATACTGCCGCGGCACGCTGTAATAACCGAAGCCCGGTGCGAAGAAGAAGTTGAGACGTGCGCCGGTATAATTCCGGAACGCGTCATTTCCGCGCCACCAGTTGCGGTCGCGCTGCCAAACCGTGCTGCGATTCCAGTCCTGATTGGTCGACTGCCACTGGTTTCTCTGCTGGACATGGCGGGGCGGTACAGGCTGATTGCTGCGAAACGCCTGGACCTGTGGAGCAGGCTGAGCCTGCGGCTGGACCTGGGCGCGAAACGTCCGTTGCGGATTGGCCTGCCGTTGCTGCCTGTCGCGCGCTTGCTGTGGAGCCTGAGCCGGTGCGGCCTGGACTTGCGATTGAACGGGCGGCTGTGCCGGCGTGACTGCCTGTCGTTGCTGCCTTTGCTGTCTCTCAGGCCTGGCTTGCGCCTGGGGCTGTGCCGGCGCGGGCGCCGCAGCCGGCGGCGCCTGAACCTGAGCAGGCGCCGCGCCGCGATGTCCGCGCTCGCCCCGGTCGGGCCTGGACGGCTCCTGCTGCGCATTGGGAGCCCGGTCCGGATGTTTGCCGCCGCCGCGATTGTCTGGCTGCGCCAGTGCCGGCGCACCCGAAATCAGAATGGCGACGGCGGTCGAGATAAATCTGGTTTTCATGAAATCACCCAATCGATGAAAGGCGGCTTGCAAATCGTTTGACGCCTGAGTTCGCCTCGCAGTTGCGCACGAACAGACGGCGAGAAGCCGCCCCTTTTCAGAGTTCAGTACGAAAACGCGCAATCGGGATAATCGACCATTTAAATCTGTCGGGCCCTGGACAAGGTGCGCCGCAATGGTGCCACTAACCGGCCAATACCGGCGCCGTTGCGGCGATCGCCGCTTGCGCCTGAATCCAGCCGCCGCCCAGCACCCGGCTGTCGTCGGCGCCATAAAATACGCAGGCCTGGCCCGGGGCGATGGCGTCTTCCGCCGCCATCAACTCCACCCGCGCCGTCCCGCCCGGCAGTGGCGTCACGGTGGCGGCCACCGGCGGGCGCATGGAGCGCACTTTTACCCGTGCTTCGAACGGGGCGTCATGCGGGGCCAGCCAGTTCACGTCTTTCAGCAGCATGGTGGAAGAGCCCAGAGCCGAGCGCGGTCCCACAACCACCCGTGCATTGACCGCGTCCAGCTTCAGCACGAACAGCGGCTCTTCATTGCCGGACAGGCCCAGGCCCTTGCGCTGGCCGACGGTGAAATGGGTGATGCCATCATGGCGGCCCAGGACAAGGCCCGCCGCATCCACGATATCGCCGGGCCGCACCGCATCGGGACGCACCTTGTCCACGATGCTGCTGTAATGACCGCTCGGCACAAAGCAGATGTCCTGGCTGTCGGGCTTGGCGGCATTGACCAGCGCCAGCTCGGCGGCGATGGCGCGCACCTCGCGCTTGTCCATGTCCCCTAAGGGAAAGCGCAGATAATCGAGCTGGTCCTGGGTGGTGGCGAACAGGAAATAACTCTGGTCGCGTACCGGATCGGCGGCGGCGTGCAGTTGTGCGCCACTTGCACCTTCCACCCGGCGCACATAATGGCCGGTGGCCATCGCCTCGGCGCCCAGTTCGCGCGCGGTATCGAGCAGGTCGGCGAACTTCACATTCTGATTGCAGCGCACGCAGGGGATCGGCGTCTCGCCCCTTGCATAGCTGTCGGCGAAATCCTCGATCACCGCCTTGCGGAAGCGGCTTTCGTAATCCAGCACGTAATGGGGAATGCCCAGGCTCTGCGCCACGCGCTTGGCGTCATAGATGTCAGCGCCGGCGCAGCAGGCGCCCTTGCGTGCCGGCGACTTGTCTTCGGGATAGAGCTGCAGGGTGATGCCCACCACGTCATAGCCCTGCTTCTTCAGCAGCGCCGCGGTAACGGACGAATCCACGCCGCCGCTCATGGCAGCGACGACGCGGCTCCCGGGCTTGAGAACGCTTTCGCTCATTGGGCGGTCCTATAGGACCGCAACCGCGAAACCGCAAGAAATAAGAGAAATAAGCCTACTTCAGGTAATTCAGCAGCGAAAGCTGGTGCAACCCGGCCGTGACCTGCAGCGCCGCCTGCAGCTGGGTCTGGTTCAGCGACAGCTGGGTGGCGGCGTCGGCCATGTTGGTGTCCTGGATGTCCGAGGCAAAGCCCTTGTACAGCGTGGTCATCGAGGCCTGCTGGGTCTGGGCGTCGGTCAGGCGGTTGGAGACATAGCCGTTGGCGGCCGTGGCAGCGTTCAGGTTGACACCTGCCGTGGTGATCTGGCCGATGGCGTTGGTCAGGAACGTGTTCTGTGCCGTGGTCAGGCTGGTGGCGCTGTTGAAGTTGCCGCTGCCGCCGGCATCGAAACTGCTGATATCCTTCAGCATCTGCATCAGGTCGGTGCCGACATCGGAGGCGGTAACGCCATAGCTGACGTTGATGCCATCGGCGACCTGGACGGATTTCTTCAGGTTGCCATTGGCGAAGGCCGCCGCGGTGGAGGGCAGCGCTTGCAGCGCGGCCAGCGAGTTCACCGTCACCGGCGCGACGTCGGTCTTGCCGCCGCCATAGATATAGTCGCCGTTGGCGTCCTTGGAATTCAGGATGGCGCTGGCCTGGGTGAAGATGTTCTGCACCTGGGTCATCAGGCCGGTGGCGTCATTGTTGGCCACCGAGTCGCTGATCGCTTTTTTCAACGTGGTCACCAGGCTGGACAGGCTGGTGAGCTGGGTGTCTTGCAGGTCGGTCTGGGTGACCGCGAACTTTGTCGCGGTGGTATAGGCATCGTTGCGCGCATTGACCGACAGGGTCGCGGTCAGAACCTGGGTCTGGTCGCCGAAGCCGGCATAGGTGGTCGCCTTCTTTGTGGAGGCGATCTGTTCCTGGGTTTTGTCCAGCGCGTTGCCCGCGTTGGTGATCTGGGCCAGGAAATAGGAGGTCTGGGCGGACGTGGCGACGCGGTCAATGCTCATGATCTATCCTTACTGAATCTGCAGCAGGGTCTGGTAAAGCTGGTCCACCACGCTGAGGATGCGCGCGCCCGCGGCATAGGCCTGCTGGTACGACGACAGGTTCATCAGCTCTTCGTCCAGGTTCACGCCCGAATTGGAAGAAATGCGGCTGTTGGCTTCCGCCAGACGGCCGTCCTGGGTGATCTGGTTGGCGGTAATGGCGTTCGATTGGGTCGACAGGTTCTGGTAGAAGGTCGCCGCATAATCGGACAGCGATGAGGCCTGGGCGGCGATGCCGCCGGCGGCATGGAAGCTCTGGCTCTTGGTAATGACATTCTGCAGCGCGATGGCGCCAGCATTGTCACCGGCCGACACGATGGTATCGCCCGCCACGGAAGCGGACGTGATCGCAGGCGCCGCAAAACCGATGCGCGCGGGATTGGTGGTCACGGCCGAGGTCAGGCTGAAGGCGCTGGCCTGCAGCGACTGGGCGTTCGAGCCCAGGCCAAAGATCTGGCTGAAGCTCACATTGGTGGTGCCGCGCTGGGTCGTGTCGTTCGTCACATTGACCGAATAACCCGGATAGAGCGCGCTGGTGGCGGTGGAGATCGAGCCATCGCTGTTCAGGGTAAAGGTGGCCGCACCGCCAAGCGCGGTGTTCAGCGCCGTCACGATGTTGCCGATCGTCTGCCCACCCGTGGTGGTGATGCTCACATTCTTGGCGATGTCGCCGTCCGGGCCCTTGAGCGAAAGCGAGATCACCCCGCCCGCGGCAATTCCGCTGGCGTCGCTGGCGGAGAGTCCGGTGCTGGTGATGGACGGGACCTGGGCCTGGAACACATCGTTCAGGCCGAAAAACTGGGAGAAGCCGGCGCCGCCGCGCGACGACGGCGTGGTGCCGTCATCCTGCACCAGGATGCCGTTGCCGCCGGTGGCGGAAATCGAAAGCTGGCCATTGGCGAAGCTGGCCGAACCGCCACCGCCCAACGCGGTGTTCAGTGCGGCGGTCATGCTGGCAATGGTGGCGGGCGAACCCAGCGAGGAAGAAGCGCCGCCATTCACCGACAGGGTGCCGGCGGTGAAGTTCACATCAATGCGCGACACCAGCTTGCCGCTGGCGTCGGTAACCGCAAGCGTCGTCTTGCCGGTGAAATTCAGCGCATCGGTGCCGAGCAGGCCGGTGTCGCGGCCCGCAAGAGAGGTGGGCGGCGGATAGGCGGCATTGGCATTGGACTGGGCGTTGAACGCCAGCGCGGTCTGCTGCGCCAGGTTGCCCAGGGTCTGATTCAATCCGCCCAGCACCTGATCGCGCATGTCGATCAGGCCCTTCAGCGAGCCGCCCGCCAGATGCGGATCCAGCGGCGTGGGCTGGCCGATCAGGCTGCCATTGGCGGGATTGATGTCCTGGATGGTCATGTTGCCATAGGCGCCGTTCTGGGCGCCGCCGGAATAAGCCAGCTTGGCATAGGTGTTCGAAACCAGATTTACGCCGTCCGTGGTGGAGACGTTCATGCTGCCATCGGCATTGGTGCTGGTCTTAATGCCCATCACCTGCGCCAGATTGGTCAGCGCCACGTCGCGCTGGTCGAGCAGCGCGCTGGCCTGATCACCGCCGGCATTGGCGGTCTTGATCTGGCTGTTCAGGTCGTAAATCTGCTTGATCAGGGTGTTGGTGGAGGCCACCGCATTGACCGCCTGCTGGTCGACCTGGGTCTGCAGCGAGGAGATGGTGCTGAACACGGTCGAGAAGGTGTTCGCGAGCCCGTTCAGGGCATTCATCACCCCGGTGCGGCTGGCCGAAGAGGTGGGCGCCTGGGACGCGGTGGCGAAAGCCGCCGACAGGTTGGTCAGGCCAGTGGCGAGCGACTGGTTGTCGCCTGGACCACCCAACAGACCGTTCAACTGCGAGAACAGGCCGGCCATGGTGTCGTACTGCGCGGCCGCGCCACCGGCCGACAACTGTTCCTGGGCCAGGAACTGGTTGGTGACGCGCTGGATGCTGGCAATGTCCACGCCCATCAGCTGGCCGCCGGCAGACAGGGTCTGCTGATTGACGATGCGGCGGGCATAGCCCGCGGTATTCAGATTGGCGACGTTGTTCGACACCACGCTGAGCGCGGCGCTGTTAGTCTTGAGCGCGCTGATGGCACTGGCGGCGATTCCGTTCAGGCTCACGGGCGGTGTCCGAATGCTTTTGTTCCGAACAACCTTTCGCAAGCCCCGTGCCACTTATGGGGGGTGATTTTTGCTCGGTTTTGCTGGGTTTTCACACTGTTCGGCAGGGGAGGTCCGGGCGGCAGAGTTTGCCGCACCGGCAGGTCCTGCCCGTCCTTTCATGCTCTTGCCATGACCCCGGCTTCCAAAAAGCCCAACAAAATCGCGGGCCTGCATCTGGCCCGGGGCTTGCGATGGGTTCTGGCGGATCATTATCGGATTGCCATTCGTGCGAGCGTCAGCGACATCCCGGATTTCTTCTGCCCACCTGCATGCGGCGCAGAACAAGCCCGACATCAACAAGGCCGATGCGACATCGCCCTTCGCGATCCTGATGCAGAACGCTGCGCCCAAGGATGCGGCCAAGGCGGCGAACAAGGATGTGCATTCCTCCGACGACAAGAAGGACGCCGACAAGACGTCCGTGACCAGGGATGACAAGGCTGACGCCTCGGCGCAGGCCAAGCCCGCCCAGACCGCCGCCAGTCAGAACAAGACCGACAAGTCGGACAAGAGCGACGACAAGACGGCCAAGCCGGACGATATCGCCCATGATATCGACGCCGCCGTTCAGGACCAGGCCGCTGCGCCCCAGCCGGTGAACCCGCAGATTCAACCGGCGGCCCAGCCGGACACCATGACCGCCGCCAATGATGATGGCGCCGATGCGGACGAAATTGCCGCCACGGGCGAGGTCGAAGCCAAGCCGGCCCCGCAGGCCGCGCAGAACAATGCCCCCACCGCGCCTGCCGCTGATGAAGGCCAGGCCCAGGATGCAGAGGGCGCCGCCGCCAATGCGTCCGCCGCCAATGCGCCCGCCGCCAAGCCGGCCGGCAAACCCGCCAAGGCCGACAGCGCCCACGCAGATACAAAGACCGATTCAAAGCCGGGAGACATCAAGGCTGCCAAGGCCAGCGATGCCGTGGACCACACGGCCGCCGCGAACGCCGCCGACACCAAGAGCGATGCCGCCAACGCGGCACTGAATGCCAAGGCCGCCGCCACACAGGATGCGGCGCGTCCTGTCGACTCCTCCAATCATCAGGCCGTCAATTCCCTGATCGCGCCGCAGGCCCAGCAGCCGGCGCAAAGCGCCGCCCCGGCCCTGACCCAGCATGTGCAGGTCGCCGCCCAGCCCACGCCCAACGTGCCGGCGCTGGCGGTGGAAATCGCCGCCAAGTCGCAGTCTGGCGCCAGGCAGTTCGATATCCGCCTCGATCCGCCGGAACTTGGCCGCGTCGAAGTGCGCCTCTCGATCGATGCCACCGGCAAGGCCAGCGCCCATTTGTCCGCCGACACGCCGCAGACGCTTGATCTTCTGCAGAAGGACGCGCCCGCCCTGACTCGCGCCCTGCGCGATGCCGGCCTGGACGTATCGCAGGACGGCCTGAATTTCTCGCTGCGCCATCAGGGCAGCCAGGACTCGAGCGCCAATAATGGCGGCAGCCGCGGCAATGGCCGCGGCTTCAATCTTACCGCCACGACTTCCATCGACGCCACCGCCACCAGCGCCGCCTATCGCAGCGTTGCCGACGGCCGGCTGGACATCAGGGTTTAAAGGAACACGCCATGACCACCGTCTCGCCCACCTCCGCCGCCGCCACCTCCGCGACTACCCCGGATGCGATGAAGCAGCTGTCGGGCAACTTCTCGACCTTCCTGACCCTTCTGACCACACAGTTGAAGAACCAGGATCCCACCAGCCCGATGGATTCCAACGCCTTCACCCAGCAGCTGGTGATGTACAGCCAGGTCGAGCAGCAGATCGACACCAATTCGAACCTCAAGACCCTGATCGGCCAGGGCACCAGCAACGCCGCCGCCGTCACCACCGGCTATCTGGGCAAGAAGGTCTCGATCCTCAACGGCAATGCCGCGCTCACCAGCGGCGCCGCCAGCTGGACCTACAATCTGGAGGCTGCCGCGGCGACCAACCAGATCTCGGTCACCGATTCCAACGGCAAGCTTGTTTATACGGGCGCCGGGGAAACCACCGCCGGCAACCACACCTTCAGCTGGAACGGCAAGGACAATAACGGCAACCAGCTCGCCGACGGCGCCTACACCCTGAACGTCGCCGCCACCGGCGCCGCGGGCGGCACTGTCACCAGCTCGGTCGCCAGCGCGGGCGTGGTCAGCCAGATCGACCTGACCGGCAGCACACCCAAGCTTGTCATCGGAAGCATGGAAGTGAACCTCAGCGACGTCGCTGCGGTCGCCAACTGATTATCGGAGTTTTGAAATACCCACTTTGAATCAAACATCGGTGCCGAGAAACGGCGCCAAACCTCAGGCGGACACGGTCGAATACCTCTCATCCGCCCCTGAAGGAAACGTAAAATGAGTCTGTATGGAGCCTTGAATATCGGCGTCGCCGGCCTTGCCGCCAACGCCAACGCGCTGGGCGCGACCTCGTCCAACATCGCCAACGTCAACACCGTCGGTTACAAGAACCAGACGGTGAACTTTCAGACGTTCCTGAACACCCCGGGCCTGATCGGCAATTCATCGGCCGGCGTCGCCTCGGTGATCAGCCAGGACGTTACCACGCAAGGGTTGCCCACCGCGACCTCGTCGCCCACCGATCTTTCGATCTCGGGCAACGGCTTCTTCGTGGTGGCCTCCAACTCCAGCCCCACCGCGCAGCAGGAATATACCCGCGCCGGCAGCTTCACGCCCGACGAAGAGGGCAACCTGAAGAACGCCGCGGGGCTGTATCTGCTGGGCTACAAGCTGGATTCGGCCGGCAGCGTGCCCACCAACACCAGCGCGCTGAGCCTGATCAATGTGTCGAGCCTGTCGGGCAAGGCGCAGGCCACCGCCAAGCTGGGCATCCAGGCCAACCTGCAGTCCTCGTCGACCACCGTGGCCGGCTACACCACGGGCCAGATGACTTCGGGCGCGGTAACGCCGGATTTCCAGCGCACCATCAACGTCTATGACAGCCTGGGCGGCAGCCAGCCGGTCACCATGTCGTTCGTCAAGACCGGCGCCAACGCCTGGGCCTATGAAGCGGCCTATGCCGGCCAGGCGTCCAACATTTCCAGCGCCAACCCGATCGGCACCGGCACCGTCACCTTCAATTCCGACGGCACCCTGAAGAACGTCAACGGCGCGGCCACGCCGACCGGCACCTTCAACCTGACCATTCCGTGGGCGGCCGCCACCGGCCTGGCCAGCCAGACCATCGCGGTCAATCTGGGCACCGTGGGTTCGACCTCCGGCCTGACCCAGTTCGACGCCGCCTCCTCGCTGAACGGCACCACGCCGGACGGCTCGGCCTTCGGCAACGTCACCGGCGTGACCATCGCCAAGGACGGCACCGTGACGGCGCAGTTCTCCAACGGCCTGGCGCAGGACGTCTACAAGGTCCCGGTCGCCACCTTCACCAACCCGGACGGTTTGGGCCAGGTGAACGGCAACGCCTATATCGCCACCAAGAATTCGGGCGCGGCCAACGTCAATCTGGCCAACACCGGATCGGCGGGCGCGATCGCGGCCAACTCGCTGGAAGCTTCGACCGTCGATCTGGCGACCGAGTTCACCAACCTCATCACCACGCAGCGCGCCTATTCGGCGTCTGCGCGCATCATCACCACGGCGGATCAGATGCTGCAGCAGCTGGAACAGTTGCCGTCGTAAGTTGAGCGGGAAAGGCCCGTAGAATGGGCCTTTCCCGTTTCGATACACACGAGTTGAGCAAAGCTTTTATGGGTTCGTTTACCACGTCTCTTGGCCCTTTCTAAAGGTGCCGCAACGTAGGTTTGGCGTGGATAGTGTCGGGAGTTTTCAAATGGAAGAGCGCAAAGGACGCGTGAGCTACGTCATCGGGCCCGATGGGTCACCGTTGACGCTCGCCGATCTGCCGCCGCCTTCGACGCGCCGCTGGGTGATCCGCCGCAAGGCCGAGGTTGTCGCTGCCGTGCGCGGCGGATTGCTGAGCCTGGATGATGCCTGCAAGCGCTATACGCTGACGGTGGAGGAATTCCTCGCCTGGCAGCATGCCATCGACCGCTTCGGTCTGGCGGGCCTGCGCGCAACGCGCGTGCAGCAGTATCGCAACTAGAAGCTGCGTATCATCGCGCAATGCAATCGCGGTAATGAATTCTTAGGGAAGTTGTAAACGACAGGTTAAGCAAAATTGCAGTGCGACAATCGCGCGCGGCTTTTTCCTTAAGCCTAATTTTACCGTACAGGCGGCAATGTTTGCCTAGCAGAACGGACGGAACAGTTTCCGCCGCTCTTCGAGGAGGACATCTTGCCCGAGTATCTGAAAACGGTTGGTGCGGCACGGTTCGGCGTCATGGCCGGCGTGGCCGCTGTCCTTACCGCCTTCTTCCTTTATATCGCGGGCGCCATCACCGAGCCGCCCAAGACCATCCTGTTTTCGGGCCTGGAGTCGCGCGACGCCGCCGCCGTCACCGGCAAGCTGGACGGCATGGCCGTCAAATATGACGTCAAGGACGGCGGCACCATCTTGGTGCCGGCCGACCAGGTCACCAAGCTGCGCATGGCCCTGGCCCAGGACAATCTGCCGGCCGCCGGCGTGGGCTATGAGATTTTCGACAAGTCGGACGCCTTCGGCACCACTGCTTTCGTCCAGAACATCAATCATCAGCGCGCCCTGGAAGGCGAGCTGTCGCGTTCGATGCAGACCATCGAAGGCATCCAGGCCGCCCGCGTGCACCTGGTGGTGCCCGAGCAGCAGGTTTTCGCGCGCAATGAGCAGCAGCCCAGCGCTTCGGTGGTCCTGAAGACCGCCGGCAAGCTGGACCGCGGCCAGGTCCAGGCCATCCAGCATCTGGTGGCCGCGGCCGTGTCAGGCCTTTCGGCCGACCGCGTCGCCATCGTCGATGACCGCGGCAATCTTCTGGCGGGCGGCGACGACAAGTCAGGCCCCGACGCCCTGGCCCGCAACCAGGACGAAGACACCACCAATTACGAAAACAGCCTGCGCCAGCGGGTTGAAGCCATTGTCACCTCGATCGTCGGCGCCGGCCATGTTCAGGTCCAGGTCGCGGCCGACATCAATTACAATCACACCCAGACCACCAGCGAATCCTATGACCCGGAATCCAAGGTGGTGCGCTCGACCCAGACTGTCGAACAGAACGCCGTCAACACCAGCGGCGGCGGCACTGCGGTGTCGGTGGCCAACGCCCTGCCGGGCGGCGCGGCTGCGGGCGGCGGCGATACGGCCAAGGACACGTCGGGCCGCACCGAGGAAACCACCAATTACGAAATCTCCAAGAAGATCACCACATCCACCGTCGATGGCGGCGACATCAAGAAAGTGTCGGTCGCTGTGGTTGTGGACGGCTCGGGCGAAACCGCCGCCACCTACAAGCCGCGCACTGCCGAGGAAATGGCCAAGATCACCGCGCTGGTGAAGTCGGCCATGGGCTTTGACGCCGCGCGCGGCGACCTGGTGCAGGTCACCAACATGCCCTTTGCCCGCATGGAGGCGGCTGTCGGCACCGAAGCGCCCAAGCCGCTGCTGGGCCTGGACGCCTCCTATTGGTTCAAGATCATCGAGGCGGCGATCCTGTGCGTCACCGCCCTGCTGATCGGCCTGTTCGTCGCAAAACCCCTGATAAACCGTGTTTTTGCGGCCCAGACCGCTTCCGGCGGCGGCGCATCCCAGATCGCCAATGCCTCGCCGGTCGCCGGCGCGCTGCCCGCGCCGTCCGGCGATCCTTCCGCCCAGATGCAAGCCGACGGCACGCCGGCGCTGCCGGCGCCCTCGCCCATAGACATCAGCCGCATCGACAACCAGGTGCGCGACAACTCCGTCAAGAAAGTCGGTGAAGTGGTTTCCGCGCATCCCGAAGAAGCGCTGGCGATCATCCGCACCTGGCTGCATCAACCGGTCTAAACCATGGCAAAAGCTGCAAAAACCGCCGTCAAGGATGATGTCCGCGCTCTCACAGGGGCGGAGCGTGCCGCCGTCATCATGCTTTCGCTGGGCGAGGAAAATTCCGAGCAGATCTGGCGCATGATGGACGAGGAGGAGATCAAGGAAATCTCTCAGGTGATGTCCAATCTGGGTTCGGTCTCTTCCACCGTGATTGAAAAGCTGCTGGTGGATTTCGTCGGCCAGATGTCGGGCACCGGCTCGATCATGGGCAGTTACGAATCCACCGAGCGCCTGCTGGCGCGCATGCTGCCGGGCGAAAAAGTCGGCAACATCATGGAAGAAATCCGCGGTCCCGCCGGCCGCACCATGTGGGACAAGCTGGCCAATGTGAACGAGACCGTTCTGGCCAACTATCTGAAGAACGAATATCCCCAGACCGTCTGCGTCGTGCTGTCCAAGATCAAGTCGGAACATGCCGCGCGCGTGCTGGGCGCGCTGCCCGAGGAATTCGCGCTGGAAGTGGTCCAACGCATGCTGCGCATGGAAAGCGTGCAGAAGGACATCCTGGACAAGGTGGAACAGACCCTGCGCGTGGAATTCATGTCCAACCTGGCGCGCACCGCCAAGCGCGATGCCCATGAGCAGATGGCCGAAATCTTCAACAATTTCGACCGCCAGACCGAAAGCCGCTTCATCACCGCCCTGGAAGAACGTTCGCGCGACAGCGCCGAGCGCATCAAGGCGCTGATGTTCACCTTTGAAGACTTGTCCAAGCTGGATCCGGGTTCGATCCAGACCCTGCTGCGCAATGTCGAGAAGGACAAGCTGGGCTTGGCGCTGAAGGGCGCCACCGACGGCCTGCGCGACGTGTTCTTCTCCAACATGAGCGAACGCGCCGGCAAGATCCTGCGCGACGACATGGAAGCCATGGGCCCGGTGCGCCTGAAGGACGTGGATGAAGCGCAGATGCGCATGGTCAACGTCGCCAAGGACCTGGCCAACAAGGGCGAAATCATGATCGCCGGCGGCAGCGCCGAAGATGAGTTGGTGTACTGATGAGCCCCGCCCGCAAATTCACCTTCGACACCGAGTTCCTGGGCGCGGAAAACCGCCCGGCCCCTGCCGCGCATGCCCGTCAGAAAAAGACCCTCACCAACGAGGAACTGGACAATCTGCAGGCCGCCGCACGCAGCGAAGGCGAAAGCAATTCCCAGGTCCGCGCCGCCGAAGCTTTGGAACGCACCATCGCGGCCCTCACCATCTCGGTGCGCGCCGCGCTGGACACCAGCCATGCCGAAGTCGAGGCGCTGCGCGATGAAGCCGCCCGTCTCGCGCTGGCCATGGCCAAGAAAATTGCTCCGGCCGCTCTGGCCGCCCTGCCCGCCGGTGACGTGGAAATCGCCCTGCGCCAGGCCATGCACCAGGCCATCGGCGAGCCGCGCATCACTTTGCGCGCCGCGCCCGCCGTGACCGAGGTTCTGGAACCGCGCCTGGCCGATATCGCCCATGAAGAAGGCTATGAAGGCCGCGTCATGGTCGCCGCCGACGCCAGCATGACCGGCGGCGACTGCCGCATCGAATGGCGCGGCGGCGGCGCCGAGCGCAGCGAACAGATCATCGAAGAGGCGCTGACCGCGCTGATTTCCCGTCGTTTCTCGTCCACCTTGAAAGGATAATTCCCATGGCGACCGACAATGTCGATCTGCCCGATCTGAGCCAGCAAGCCGCCCCAGGCGCCGCTGCCGCGTTGCTCAACAACGATTCCCCGGCCGAAGCGGCGCCCAAGCATTCCGCCGCCGACCTGGAAGCGGTGTTCGATGTGCCCGTCACGGTCAGCGCCGTTCTGGGCAAGAGCTCGATGGAAGTCAGCCAGCTGCTCAAGCTGGGCAAAGGCACCATCGTGGAGCTGGACCGCAAGGTCGGCGAAGCCATCGACATCTATGTGAATGACCGCCTGGTTGCGCGCGGCGAAGTGGTGCTGGTCGAAGACCGGCTGGGCATCACCATGACGGAAATCATCAAGGCCGGTTCCGGCTCTTAAGACCAGATTTTGAAGGACTAACGCCATGCGTCTACTCATTGTCGGAAGCTTGCAGGGCCAGATCGGCCTGGCCACCAAGATCGCCATGGACAAGGGTGCGAAAGTCACCCATGCCGCGGACATCGAGCAGGCCCTGGCCTCGCTTCGCGGCGGCGTCGGCGCCGATCTGGTGTTCTGCGATGTCAGTCTGGATATCGCCGCGCTGGTTCGCGGCCTTGTAACCGAGCGCATCTGCACGCCCGTCGTGGCCTGCGGCATCGGCACCGATACCAGCCGCGCTGTGGCGGCCATTCGCGCCGGCGCCAAGGAATATCTGCCCCTGCCCGCCGACGCCGAACTGATCGCGGCGGTGCTGGCGGCCGTGGCCGACGAATCCCATCAGCTGGTGCATGAAGACGAAGCCATGACGGCGGTGCTGTCGCTGGCCGACCAGATCGCCGGCAGCGAAGCCTCGATCCTGATCACCGGCGAAAGCGGTACGGGCAAGGAAGTGCTGGCGCGTTATGTCCATCGCAAGTCGCAGCGCGCCGACAAGCCCTTCATCTCGGTGAACTGCGCCGCCATTCCGGAAAACCTGCTGGAATCCGAACTGTTCGGCCATGAAAAGGGCGCCTTCACCGGCGCCATCGCCCGCCGTATCGGCAAGTTCGAAGAAGCCAATGGCGGCACCTTGCTGCTGGACGAAATCAGCGAAATGGATGCCCGCCTGCAGGCCAAGCTTCTGCGCGCCATCCAGGAACGCGAGATCGACCGCGTCGGCGGCACCAAGCCGGTCAAGGTGGACATCCGCATCATCGCCACGTCGAACCGCGACCTGGCCGAAGCGGTCAAGCACGGCACCTTCCGCGAAGACTTGCTGTACCGGTTGAACGTCGTGAACCTGCGCATTCCTGCGCTGCGCGAGCGTCCCAAGGACATTCGCGCCTTGTCGCATCACTTTGCGCGCAAATATGCCGAAGCCAATGGCGTGCCCTATCGCATGATCTCGTCCCAGACCGAGCGCCTGCTGCTGGGTCATGTCTGGAAGGGCAATGTCCGCGAGCTGGAAAACACCATTCACCGCGCCGTGCTGCTGGCCAACGGACCCGACATATCGCCGGAAGCCATCCGCCTGCCCGACGGCTCGCAGGTCGGCGCCGCGTCCACGACCATGGCGCAGAATCCCAGCGTCCAGAGCGCCGTGGTCTCGGCCGCGGCCGTCACCCGCGGACTGGTCGGCCGCACCGTCAGCGATGTCGAGCGCGACCTGATCCTGGACACGCTGGACCATTGCCTGGGCAACCGCACCCATGCCGCCAATATCCTGGGCATCTCCATCCGCACCCTGCGCAACAAGCTGCGCGAATATTCGGACTCCGGTCTGAGCATTCCCAGCCATGGCGAACAGCGGATGGCCGGCTAGTCACTTGCGTAAGCGGCTGGGCGAAGAATTCGCCGGCCTTGAAAAATGAAAGCTTAGAATGAGCGATATCGGCACCACGACGGGCTTTGACTTCTCGCCCGCCAAGATTTTCGGCTTCATCAGGAAGTCGGATCTGGGTCTGGCCATCGGCATCATGGCCATTCTGGTGGTCCTGATCCTGCCGCTGCCCACCTGGCTGCTGGACGTCAGCCTGGCCTTTTCGCTGAGCTTCTCGATCCTGATCCTGATGACGGCGGTGTTTATCAGGAAGCCGCTGGAATTCAGCTCCTTCCCGACCATCCTGCTACTGACCACCATGATGCGGCTGGCGCTGAACCTGGCGTCCACCCGCCTGATCCTGGGCCATGGCAATGAAGGCACCGCCGCGTCCGGCTATGTCATTCAGGCCTTCGGCAAGCTGATCATGCAGGGCAACTTCGTGATCGGGCTGATCGTCTTCGCCATCCTGGTGATCGTGAACTTCATCGTCATCACCAAGGGTTCGGGCCGTATCGCCGAAGTCGCCGCCCGCTTCAGCCTGGACGCCATGCCCGGCAAGCAGATGGCGATCGACGCCGACCTGTCGGCCGGCCTGATCGACGAAAAGGAAGCCAAGCTTCGCCGCAAGACCATCGAGGCGGAATCCAATTTCTTCGGCGCCATGGACGGCGCCAGCAAGTTCGTGCGCGGCGACGCCATTGCCGGCCTGCTGATCGTGGGCATCAACATCATCGGCGGCATCATCATCGGCGTGGCCCAGAAGGGCATGACCTTCATGGATGCCACCCACACCTTCACCCTGCTGACGGTGGGTGACGGCCTGGTGTCGCAGATGCCGGCCCTGATCGTGTCGACCGCCGCCGGTCTTATGGTCTCCAAGGCCGGTGTCGAAGGCGCCACCGACAAGGCGCTGATTGACCAACTGTCCTTCTATCCCCAGGCGCTGGGCATGGCCGCCGCCGTGATGGGTATCGTCGCGGTGCTGCCGGGCATGCCGACCATGGCGTTCGGCGGGCTGGCCGCCGGCACCGGCGCGCTCGCCTATTATGCCTACAAGCGCAAGGATGCGCGCACCGCTCAGGCCGCCGCCGATATCGTCACCGCCGAGGGTCCGCCCAAGGAAGAGCCGATCTCCGCGGCCCTGGCGCTCGATCTTCTGCGCATCGAACTGGGCTATGGCCTGCTCCCGCTGATCAACGATGTGCAGGGCCACCGCATCACCGACCAGATCAAGGCGCTGCGCCGTCAGTTGGCGCAGGAGATGGGTTTCGTCATGCCCGCCGTGCGCATCCTGGACAATATGCAGCTGGGCGCCAACGAGTACCGCATCCGCATCAAGGAATTCGATTCCGGCAAGGGCGAACTGTTCCCCGGCTCGTTCCTGATCATGGATCCCAAGGGCCTGCCCATCGACCTGCCCGGCACACACACCACCGAGCCGGCCTTCGGCCTGCCCGCCACCTGGGTATCCGGCAGCCTGAAGGAAGAAGCCAGCTTCCGCGGCTTCACCGTGGTGGATCCCGGCACCGTGCTGACCACCCACCTGACCGAAGTGCTCAAGAGCCATATGTCCGAGCTGCTCTCCTATGCGGAGACCAAGAAGCTGCTGGACGATCTGCCGCCCGAGAACAAGAAGCTGGTGGAAGAACTCATGCCTTCGCAGATTTCCGTCACCGGCGTGCAGCGCGTGCTGCAGACCCTGCTGGGCGAACGCGTCTCCATCCGCGACCTGCCGGCAATCCTGGAAGGCATCGCCGAAGCGGTTGGCCACACCAAGAACGCGCTCTACATCACCGAGCATGTTCGGGCGCGCCTGGCCCGCCAGCTTTGCCACGCCAACCTTTCCCCCGCCGGCTATCTGCCGCTGGTCGCGCTGTCACCCAACTGGGAACAGGCCTTTGCCGAATCCATCGTGGGCACCGGCGAGGAACGCCAGCTCGCCATGGCGCCGTCACAGCTTCAGCAGTTCATCCAGCAGGTGCGCGAAGCCTTTGACGAAGCCAGCGGCAAGAACGAAGTGCCGGTACTGCTGACCAGCCCGCAGATCCGTCCCTTTGTGCGCTCCATCATCGAACGCTTCCGTCCCCAGACGGTGGTGATGAGCCAGAACGAAATCCACGCCTCGGTGCGCCTGCGCACGCTGGGTCAGGTGTAGGCCATGGCGCTGACCGCCGCGACCAACCTGGTCGTCTTCCCGCGCGCCGATCTGCGCAGCTTCCTGGGCGCGGCGATGAAACGCCACCGCTTGCCCGAAGCCCTGGCCCAGGCCCTGGTGCGCGAAGCCGCCAACTATCACGATGCCGGCGCCGCGCTGGCCAGTGCGCTGACCCGGCGCATGGTCCCTGCCCCGATCGATTATGAAAAGGCCCGCGGCATCCTGCTGGTGGGTCCCTGCGGCGCCGGCAAAAGTACGGTGGCCGCCAAGATCGTGCATGCCGCCACCCTGATTGGCCGCCGCACGGAACTCAGCCGCGCCGATGGCGGGCTGGCCCTGTTCCGCACCGGCACCAATCCGCCCGATCTTCTGACCGTGATGGAAGCCGATGGCTTCAATCCCCTGAATGCCCGCGCCGCATCCGCCTTTTCGGCGCTGGGCGACATCGAAGGGGTGGAAACCATCGGCGTGGTCTCGGCCCTGAACGATGCCGAAGACATCAGCGATATCGTCTCCGCGTTCCGCTTCCGCCGGGTGATCGTGACCCATATGGACCGCACACGCCGGCTTGGCGCCGCCCTTGCGGCCTGCATGTCGGGCGCGCAGCTGGCCCATGTCAGCTATGGCGCCCGGCCCGAAGATGCGCTGGAAATGCTGGAGCCTGGCGCCCTGGCCGCCCAGCTGCTGGACATCAGCTCGCACTAAAAGCGCGTCAACGCTTCTTGCCGCCGCCCTTGCCGCGATTGTCGATAGCAAAGGGTCCTGGCCCCATTCCCACCATCAGCAGCAACCCGCCGCAGATCGCGAAATCGCGGATGAAGATGGAGAGCTGCTGGGCGCGGGCCTGCGGATCGGAATAGTGCCAGTAATCATGCAGGGCAAAGGTGGCGACGATGGTCATGCCGAACAGCATCACCGCGCCATAGCGGGTGTGATAGCCGAACAGCAGCGAGATGGAGCCCATGAAGATGAAGACCAGCGCGATCAGCAGCACCAGGGGCGGAAGGGGGACATTCTTGGCGGCCAGGTCTGCGGCGATGCCCTGCCAGTTGCCCAATATGTCCATGGCGCTGGTGAGGTAGAAATAGACAAAGGCGCAGCGCCCGAAGAAGGGCGAAATTGTTTCCGAAAATGACATGGTCGTGATTGCCCCCTGGAGCCGCTCCCCGACTCAACCTGCGGAATCATAAGCCAGCCGCCCCACCATTCAACAGGAAGCGAAATACGGGCATGTGCTTGGAAAGCCGCCGCTTTCGCGTCTTTTGGGCCACAGACAGCGACTGAGCGGCACCATCGCAGGGAACGGGCGAATGCCAAGCGGCGTTATTGGCCCCGGAGGGACCTATTTTGAAGGTCTAGGAAAATGTCTGCGATTGGAATGAGCGCCCCCCGGGGCAAAGGATTTGCGATGTCCGCCTATGCCGATATCGGCAAGGGTCTGCGGTTTGAACGCCAGCAATCACTGGCGCTGCGGAGCATGGAATGGGAAGGCCGGGTTGAGCCCCTGCTGCCCTGGAGCACGCTGATCATGCGCGGCGTGGGCGTGTTGATTTTCGCCAGCGCCTTCCTGGCGATCCTGATTTGAATTCAACTCAAAATCAGGCGCGCAGCATTTTGTGGCCTGAGCAGGAGCGTCGCGCGATCACTAGCGACAGCGTAGTGATGGCTTTCAGCCCGTGAGCACGCGCGACGCACTCAGGACGCAAAAGGCAAGCGCCGAAATTTAAGCTCTGAGCGCGTGTTTGCGCAGGTGGCGCACGAGCGCCATCTCATCGAGGCGGGCTTGCGCACGGCGGTTCTGCATTTCCGCCAGACGCTTGGCCTGCTGCTCGGTGGCCACTTCCAGAGACTTGAGATCCTGAAACGCGTTTTCCATGTCTAGTTGGGCCGCGGCGTATTCGCGTTCGATTTCCTTGAGCGTGTTGCGCAGGTTTTCGCGGCGCGTTTCGATGGAACGCAGGAAGGACGGGAAGGCCAAGCGGCCAATATCGGAATCGCCGGCGCGCTGCTTCTCGCGCGCGACATTGTCGTCCAGGTCGGCCAGCTTGCGTTCCAGATCGGCCTTCATGGCGTCGATCGAAGCAATGCGGCGTTTCATTTCATCGACGCGGAAGCGCTTGAGGCGCAGCAGCGTATCGGTCCGGTTCATCGCGCACTCCCTTCAGCGATGCCCATGATGGCGGACAGCGCGTCATAGCCTTCGCTCAACGACGCAGCTTCCGTTTTGGACTGGGCCAGGAAGGCCTCAAGCTGCGGGTAGAGCCTCACAGCATTGTCCACTTCAGGATTCGTGCCAGCCTTGTAGGCGCCCAGCCGGATCAGTTCTGCCATATCTTCGTAAATGGTCAGGGGCGCGCGGGCCCGCAAAATCAGCTTTTGTTCGTCATCGGTATTGCAGCCGGGCATGGCGCGGCTAACGCTCTTAAGGATGTTGATGGCCGGAAAACGGCCCCGTTCCGCAATGGCACGTTCCAAAACGATATGACCATCCAGGATGCCGCGCACCGCGTCGGCCACCGGTTCATTGTGATCGTCGCCTTCCACCAGCACGGTAAACAGCCCGGTGATGGAACCGCCGCCCTCGATGCCGGGCCCGGCCCGTTCCAGGAGGCGCGGCAGCTCGGCGAAGACGGTGGGCGTATAGCCTTTGGACGCCGGCGGCTCGCCCGCGGAAAGTCCGATCTCGCGCTGGGCCATGGCAAAGCGGGTGACCGAATCCATCAGCAGCAGCACGTTCAGGCCGGAATCGCGCAACTGTTCGGCCACGGTCATGGCGACATAGGCCGCCTGGCGGCGTACCAGCGGCGCCTCGTCGGAGGTCGCGGCGACCACCACCGAACGCGCCAGGCCTTCTTCGCCCAGATCGTCCTCGATGAATTCCTTCACTTCGCGGCCGCGCTCGCCGATCAACCCGATCACGATGGCATCGGCATCGGAATTGCGCGCCAGCATCGACAGCAGCGTGGATTTGCCCACGCCAGAGCCGGAGAAAATGCCCATGCGCTGGCCGGCGCAGCAGGTGGCGAAGGCGTTGAGGGCGCGAATGCCCAGATCCAGTTTCTTGCCGACGCGGCCGCGGCGGGTGGCGGCGATGGGCGCGGACTTGAGCGGATAGGCCGTCATGCCCAGCGGCAGCGGGCCCTTGCCGTCCATCGGCTGGCCAAAGCCGTCGATCACCCGGCCCAGCCAGGCCTTGGAGGGATAGATGGACGCGGGGCGATCCTCGAAATCGGCGCGGGCGCCCAGGGTAATACCGTCCAGCGAACCCAGCGGCATGACCAGGGCGCGGCCGTCACGAAACCCGACCACTTCGCAGGGAATTGTCTTGTTATTTCCGATACTTATGCGGCATTGACCGCCCAGGCTGACAGCGCCCTGCGCGCCGGTCACTTCCACCGCCAGCCCCTCGATGCGGGCGACCCGGCCAAAACGGGTCAGGGTGGGAATGGCGTCTATTTCCTGGATTAGGGCGCGCATAAAAAATCCTTGTTTTCGGCGACTTTCTGTCCTCCGAAGGACCTATCTTGGGGCCAAGGATTTAAATGGCGGTAAACTTAACAAACCGAATCAAGGACTTTTGGGGCCTTGGAGTCCTTTCCGGCCCTTAATCCGGGATGAGGAAGGGCTGAAGCCGGGTCCGGTCGTGAAAGCTGCTGTTAACTATTTGCGCTTACCTTCCGGAAACTGGTTAACCGACCCCACACCATGTGGGACCGGTGGGAAAGTTAAGAGAGGGGCCTGACATGCGCGTACTCCTGATCGAAGACGACAGCGCCATGGCGCGCAGCATCGAGCTGATGCTCCGCAGCGAGGGCCTTAACGTCTACACCACCGATCTCGGCGAAGAAGGGATCGATCTGGGCAAGCTTTACGATTACGACATCATCGTCCTGGACCTGCAGCTGCCCGATATGAGCGGGTTCGAAGTTCTCAAGGCCCTGCGCGTCGCCAAGGTGCAGACGCCGGTCCTGATCCTGTCCGGCAACGCCATCGTGGAAGCCAAGGTCAAGGCCCTGGGCTTCGGTGCCGACGATTACATGACCAAGCCCTTCCACAAGGATGAGCTGGTCGCCCGCATCCAGGCCGTGGTCCGCCGTTCCAAGGGCCACAGCCAGTCGGTCATCACCACCGGCAAGCTCACCGTCAACCTGGACGCCAAGACCGTGGAAGTCGACGGCGCCCGCGTCCACCTGACGGGCAAGGAATACCAGATGCTGGAGCTGCTTTCGCTCCGCAAGGGCACCACCCTGACCAAGGAAATGTTCCTCAATCACCTGTATGGCGGCATGGACGAGCCGGAGCTGAAGATCATCGACGTCTTCATCTGCAAGCTGCGCAAGAAGCTGGCCGCCGCCACCGAAGGCGCCAATTACATCGAAACCGTCTGGGGCCGCGGCTATGTGCTGCGCGATCCGAACGGTGAAGAGATCGTCCAGGTCGCCTGAGCGATCTGACACGGAATTGAAAAGGCGCCTTCGGGCGCCTTTTTTGTTTTACTGGGTGCAGTTCAGCAGCCTGCCGTCCAGGCTGGAGCCTATCAGCAGCGTCTTGCCGGCCGAGATACCCACACTGGCGCCTGAAAGTTCGCCGCCGTCATTGCCATAAACTTGCTCTTTGTCCTGCGGCACGCCGTTCAACAATGTGACACGGAACAGCTGCGACGGGGCGCGTTTCGCCGGATCGGCGTTGGCAGCGCGCCAGTCCGAGAGATTGGCGTGGCCCGCCACCCACAACTGTCCTTGCGCATCCAGGCTGAGTTTTTCCGGTCCCGCCGGCAGCATCAGGTTGCCCGCTTCGGTCAGTGCGCCGGTAAAGGGTTCGCGGGAAAAGCTGGTCAGCGAACGGCTGAGCAGCCCACCCACCACCAGATGCGTGCCGCCGCCCGTCAGGATCAGGCTGCGGGTGCCGTACAGCCCGTCCACCGCTTCGCTGAAGCTCATGCCGTTGAAATACAGGATATTGCCGCCCGGAATGACGCCGTAGGTCTGGGGAATGTGGAGCAGCGGATTTTTCCCCGCCGTGCCGTTGGCGACATAGAAGCTGACGGGGCTGGCCACTGCCACGTCCTGCGGATTGATCAGCATGCCGCCCTCGATGGTGCCCTGCGCCACCAGCGCGGGCGTACCGGCGGGATCGGTGACTTCAAAGCTATCGATGCTGAAGCGTCCATTATTATTGATCGCTCCGGCTCCCGCCGACGCTCCGCCGCTGCGCTTGTTCACCGCCATCAGGAACAGGCCCTTGCCGTCGGGGGTGCGATACAGGCCGATGCCGCGAGGATGAAAATCGCGCGGGCCGCCCGCAAGCTTGCGCAGCGCCCCGCCCGCCAGCGAGATCGCATAGATGCCATCGTCCGCCGAAGGCCCGCGCGCACTCGACACCGAGACAAAGGCGGTGCCGTTGGCGGCCTCAATGTCCTGCACACCTGGCACGGTGCCCACCACCTTGCAGCTGCCCAGGAACCCCACGGGCGTGGAGGAAAACAGTCCATTGGACCAGACGGCGCGCACGGTGGCGCTGATACCGGCCACAATCACCAGCATGGCGATGGCCCGGCCGATGCGGCGTGGCCGCCCGAACCTCATAGAGAAGCGTCCGCAAACTGCAGTGAGGCCAGACGCGCATAAAGCCCGCCTGCGGCCATCAGCTCGGCATGACTGCCTTGCGCCACCACCTTGCCTTCGTCGATCACCACGATGCGCTTTAGGCGCTGGATAGTGGAGAAACGGTGCGCGATCACCAGGGTGGTGCGGCCCACCATCAGGTTGCCCAGCGCGGTCTGCACCAGCCGTTCATTTTCCGCGTCCAGCGCACTGGTCGCCTCATCCAGCAGCAGCAGCGGCGCATCGCGCAGGATGGCGCGGGCAATCGCCAGGCGCTGGCGCTGGCCGCCCGACAGGGTGACGCCGCGTTCGCCGACCAATGTATCGAAGCCTTGCGGCAGCTTGTCGATGAATTCGCTGGCGGCGGCGGCATCGGCGGCGGCGCGCACCTGTTCATCGCTGGCGTCCTCGCGGCCATAGCGGATATTGGCGGCGATGCTGCCGGAAAAGATCACCGGCTCCTGCGATACAACCGCGATCTTCTGGCGCAAGGCGATGGGATCGAGCTGGGTGATGTCCACGCCGTCAAACCGGATGCCACCCGATTGCGCATCGAAAAAGCGCAGCATCAGCTGGAAAACAGTGGATTTTCCTGCGCCGCTGGGACCCACCAGCGCCACGGCCTCGCCGCCCGCCACATCCAGCGAGAAGCCGTTCAAGGCCTTGAAATCGGGGCGGGTGGGATAGCGGAAGGTGACATCCTCGAAGCGCACCGCGCCGCTGGGATGCGCCGGCAGTTGCAACGGGCGGGCGGGCGCGGCAATGGCCGGCACTTCATGCAGCAATTCCATCAGCCGCTCGGAGGCGCCGGCGGCGCGCTGCAGATCGCCCCACACTTCCGACAGGGCGCCGACGCCGCCGCCGGTCAGGACGCCGTAGAAAATAAAAGCCACCAGCTGGCCCGCGGAGATTTGACCGCTGATGAAATCATGCAGCCCGATCAGGCCGACCGTGGCCAGCCCCGCAAAGGCGGTGAAGATGGCGATGGCTGTCAGGATGGCGCGGGCCAAAGTGCGGTTTTTGGCGAAATCGAAGGCGCGCTCCACCGATTGGGCAAAGGCGCGGCGCTCATAATTTTCCTGGGTGAAGGCCTGCACCGTGGGCACCGCGTTCAATGTCTCGGTGCCGCGCGCGGCGGTGTCGGCGAGGGAATCCTGGCTGGCGCGGGAGAGCTTGCGCACCCAGCGGCCAAACAACAGCAGCGGCAACAACACCACCACCACCGCACCGACGACCAGCAAGGTCAGCTTCACGCTGGTGAAGAACATCAGCGCCAGACCGCCGGTCAGGGTGACCAGGTTGCGCAGCGCCATGGAGGCGGACGAGCCCACCACGGTCTGGATCAAGGTCGTGTCGGCGGTCATGCGCGACAAGACTTCGCCAGTGCGGGTCACCTCGAAGAACTGGGGCGACAGGCCCAGCACATTGTCGAACACAGCCTTGCGGATATCGGCCACCACCCGCTCGCCCAGCCAGGTCACGGCATAGAAGCGGGTTGCCGAGGCCATACCCAGCACAGCGGCGGCCACGATAAAGGCGGCATAGAAATCGCTCAGGGCATGGGCCTGGGCCGCAGACAGGCCGCGGGCGTCGATCAGCCCCCGGGCGAACTGGGGCAGGATCAGGGTGGCGGCGGAGGAGGCGAACAGGGCCAGGATGGCCACCACAATCCGCCCCCGGTAGGGCCGCAGGAAGGGCAGCAGCGCCCTCAGGGGGCCCAAGGACTTGGCCTTGGGCCGCCCCGCCGCCACCCGGGCGGTTTCCTTGGAAAAATCGCTGTCACCCCTGGCCAATGGCAGGCGCCTTTTTGTTAACAGAGGGCTGTATATAGGGGCCCTGCGGCCGCGCCAAAGGAACTATTGCCGCCGGGCTGCTTGCGGGGACTTTGGGCGTCCCGTATAAGCCCGCCCTCCGCAGCCCGTCAGAAATGGGCCGCGCCCGAAAAGAAGGTTCGCGTCATGAAAAAGGGCATCCACCCCGACTATCACTTTGTCGAAGTTCAGCTGAACGACGGCACCACCTACAAGACGCGCACCACCTATGGGACCGCGGGCCAGAAGGTCACGCTGGACATCGATCCCTCGACCCACCCGGCCTGGACCGGTGGCGACGCCAAGCTGATGGACCGTGGCGGCCGCCTGACCCGCTTCAACAAGAAGTTCGCTGGGTTCGTAAAGGCCTAATCGGCCTTTACTCACCCGTCGCACTACACTGTCGCTAGCGACCGTGAAGGCCTAAAGGCTCTCTACCGAATACCAAAACGCCGCCGGTTTCCGGCGGCGTTTTTGTTTTCTACTTGAAGGCTTGCGCCAGGACATCCATTTGCCCACGCGCGCCGGCCGGCGCCGCTTCGCCTTCGCCGAACAAAACATCATCAAGGCGGGCGATACGGCGATACAGGCTGTCGCTGCGCGACAGCAGATCCTTGAGTTCCGCCGGCAGCGGATCGATGTCTTCGGCGCATTGGCCCAGACAAATTTCGCGGCTGCCGAGCCGATAGCGGTCGTTCAGCGCGTCGTCGCGTTCCATGTCGCCGTCGCGCACCGCGCGCTGCACCAGCAGCCAGCTGGCCGCCTGCATCAGGCGGGTGGTGACGCGCATGCTTTCACCGGCATAGAGCATCGCCGCCTTGCGCGGCAGGACACGGGCTTCCTCGCGGCCCTTGCCGTCGAGATAGCGCGCGGTTTCCTCGACCAGCGCCATGCCTTCGTCGAAGGTCCTGTCGAACATGGCCGAGTCGGTGAAGGACGCGGTCTCAGTATCAGTCATCAGCATTTCGTCCCCGTACGCCCGTTTCGCAGCTTTGTCGTATGACGCTAGCAAGCTGGGGGCGCACCGCAAAGCCAATAGGTTGGTAAACAGTCCGATTATCGCCGCTTATGCTTATTCCTGCTGTGCAAATTAACGCATTCACTTTTTGAAGAAACTTTCCGCCGCGCTTTTGGTGGCGTTGCGGTGCGTTATCGCCTCGGCGCAGCGGGCGATTTCCGCTTCCAGCCTTGTGATGCGCTTTTCCAGTTCATGCGCCGATAGGGCGGAAATATCCTCGCCCAGCACGATATCGGGCAGCTTCTTGCGCGGTTCGTCCAGGTCCATGGTTTCGCGTCGGCTGGTTTCGCGTTTAGTCTGCTGCCGCCATGAAAGCCGCGCAAGTGATGAACGTTGTTCATGTTGAAAATCCGGGCCGGGATTACCGGCTGGTGCTGGGGCAGGAACCAAAACCCGCGCCCGGGCAGGGCCAGGTGTTAATTGCCGTCGCCGCTGCCGGCCTGAACAATGCCGATCTGTTGCAGGCCCGGGGCCATTATCCGCCGCCGCCGGGCGCGTCCCCCATCCTGGGCATGGAGGTGTCGGGCACGATTGCGGAACTGGGAGAAAATGTCAGCGGCTGGACGGTAGGCGATCCGGTCTGCGCCCTGTTGCCCGGGGGCGGCTATGCGCAGTTCGCCTTGGCCGATGCCGGTTCGCTGCTGCCCGTGCCGGGTACGATCGACAGGATCGAAGCGGCAGGATTGCCGGAAGCGGCCTTCACCGCCTGGACCAACATCGTGGATACGGGGCGGCTGGCGCCGGGCGAAAGTTTACTGATCCATGGCGGCACCAGCGGCATCGGCAGCCTTGGCATCCAGATTTTTGCCGCCCTGGGCCACACGGTTTTCACCACCGCCGGCAGCGACGAGAAATGCGAAGCGGCGCGAAGTTTCGGTGCGGCGCGCGCCATCGACTACCAGAAAGAAGATTTCGTCGCTGTCATGAAAGAAGAAACCGGCGGCAAAGGCGTGAACGTGATCCTGGACATGGTCGGCGGCGATTACATCCAGCGCAACATCGAGGCCGCCGCCGTGTGGGGCCGGATCGTCAACATCGCCTACCAGAAAGCCAGCAAGGCCGAGGTGAACTTCGCGCCCGTCCTGACCAAGCGCCTGACCCTGGCGGCGACCACCCTGCGAGGCCGCACCACCGAGCAGAAGCGCGCCATCCGTGACGTGCTGCTGGCCCAGGTCTGGCCCCTGCTGGGAACCGCTATCAAGCCGGTGATCGCGCGGGTCTTCCCCCTCGCCCAGGCCCAGAAAGCCCACGAATTGATGGCCCAAACCGGCCATATCGGCAAAATTCTCCTCCAGATGCCCTGAAAGTCTTTGCAGGCAGGGAGGGACCCCGCTAAAAGACCGCATTCCTCGAAAGGATTAACCTGACGAGGGGCGGCGAGCCCGGATACGGCTCCCGCTCAATGGGAGAGAATTATCATGGCCGTCGAGAACAAACCCCTGATGCCCAAAGCCACCGCCGTCTGGCTGGTGGACAATACCGGTCTGTCCTTTGAACAGATCGCGGACTTCTGCGGCCTGCATCCGCTGGAAGTGAAAGGCATCGCCGACGAAGACGTCGCCAAGGGCATCAAGGGCCAGGACCCGGTGGCCACCGGCCAGCTGACGCGCGAGCAGATCGCGGATGCGGAAAAAGATCCCAAAAAGCGCCTGAAGATGGCGGCGCCCAAGCACAAGATGCCGAATGTGCGCCAGAAGCGCGCCCCCCGTTACACCCCGGTGTCGAAGCGCCAGGACAAGCCCGATGCGGTGTACTGGATCATCCGCAACCATCCGGAATTTTCCGACAGCGACATCATCAAGCTGATCGGCACCACCAAGGCGACCATCGCCAAGATCCGCGAGCGTTCGCACTGGAACGCGGCCAACATCAAGGCGGTGGACCCGGTGACCCTGGGCCTGTGCTCGCAGCTGGAGCTGGATCTGGCGGTCAGCCGCGTCAACGCTAAGCGCGAACGCGCCGAGAAGCGCGCCGCGCGCAAGGGCGCTTCGCTGAAGACCATCTCGGAAACCACCGGCACGGCCGCACCGCTGGTGGAATTGCCGCCGCGCGAAGATGCGCCGTCGGAAGGCGTGCCTGCGCCGGACGATGAAGGTCTGTCGAGCGAACTCGAGCAGGACTGAGGCACGCAGCCGAAAATATCAGAATAGATATTTGACGGCGACGATGCCCAGGATCACCACCAGCAGGAAAACCAGCAGCGTGGCTTCCAGCCGCTTCTCGATGAAGCGGCGGGCCTGCTCGCCTTTCCAGTAGAGCAATCCCGACACCAGCATGAAGCGTCCGCCGCGCGTGATCACCGACAGCAGCATGAACATCCAGAAGCTGTAATGGGCGAAGCCGGACGCGATGGTGACCAGCTTGTAGGGAATAGGCGAAGCGCCCTTGATCAAAATCACCCAGGCGCCATAGCGGGCATACCAGTCGTGAAAACTTTCCAGGCTGTGGCCAAGGCCGTAAATCCGGATCAGCCACTGGCCCAGCGAATCGTACAGGAACGCGCCGATGGCATAGCCCGCCGCGCCGCCCAGCACCGACCACAAGGTGCACCAGGCGCCCAGCGCCCAGGCGCGGCGGCGGTCTGCCATCACCATCGGGATCAGCATGATGTCGGTGGGGATGGGAAAGAAGGAGGCTTCGGCAAAGGTGAAGGCGGCCAGCGCCGCCCAGGCGTTGCGGCCCTTGGCGTTGCGCATCATCCAGTCATACATCGCGCGAATGCCGCGCGGCTTGGCCTCAGGCTGATCAATGGACATTCTGGCGCTCCTGCGCGGCCTTCCTAACATCGCCGCGCCTTTCGTCAAACCTTGCCGCCCAACGCCGCTTTCTCTAGCGTGCGGCTCCCATGGCCGCCCAAAAAGCAAAAAAGCAGACCAAGCGCAAAAGCGTCACAAAGCCCGCCAAGCCCTATGAAACGGGGCTGGACCGTACCCCGGCCAATTTCCAGCCGCTGACGCCGCTATCCTTCCTGGAACGAGCCGCCAAGACCTTCCCCAGGCACACCGCCATCATCCATGGCCGGCAGCGCACCGATTACGCCACCTTCTATGCACGCAGCCGCCGCCTGGCTTCGGCGCTGGCCGGCCGCGGCATCCGCAAGGGCGACACGGTGGCGGTGATGCTGGCCAATACCCCGCCCATGCTGGAAGCCCATTACGGCGTTCCCATGCTGGGCGCGGTGCTGAATGCCTTGAACACGCGTCTGGATGCGGCGGCTTTGGCCTTCATGCTGGAGCATGGCGGCGCGAAAATCCTGATCACGGACCGGGAATTTTCCGCCACCGTGGCAGCGGCGCTGAAGCTGCTGAAGAAGAAGCCGCTGGTGATCGATTATGATGACAAGGAATTCCCGCAAAGTGGCGCGGGGCTGGGAAAGATCGACTACGAGAAATTCCTGAAATCGGGAGATCCGGATTTTCAATGGCGGATGCCTGCTGACGAGTGGGACGCCATCGCGCTGAACTATACCTCTGGCACCACGGGCAATCCCAAGGGCGTGGTCTATCACCATCGCGGCGCCGCCCTGATGTGCTACGGCAATGCCCTGGCTGGCACCATGGTCGAGCATCCTGTTTTGCTGTGGACCCTGCCGATGTTCCACTGCAACGGCTGGTGCATGCCCTGGTCGCTGTCGGCGGTGGCCGGCACCCATGTCTGTTTGCGCTGGGTGCGGGCGGGCGCCATCTTCGAGGCGCTGGCGAGCCACGGCGTCACCCATCTGTGCGGCGCGCCCATTGTGATGAGCACCCTGGTCAATGCCTCGGATGCCGAACGCAAAAGCTTCCCGCAAAAGGTTCGCTTCATGGCCGCCGCTGCGCCGCCGCCGGAAAGCGTGCTGGCGGCGATGGCGGACGCCGGTTTCGAAGTGGTGCATGTCTACGGGTTGACCGAGGTCTATGGCCCCGCCGTGGTCAATGAATGGCATGAAGAATGGAACGTGCTGGACAGCGCGGGCCGCGCCGCCAAAAAAGCGCGCCAGGGCGTGCGCTATGCCCCGCTGGAAGAACTGGCGGTATTGAATCCCAAGACCATGAAGCCGGTGCCCGCCGACGGCAAGACCATCGGCGAAGTGATGTTCCGCGGCAATATCGTGATGCGCGGGTACCTCAAGAATCCCAAGTCCACAAAGGACGCCCTGAAAGGCGGGTGGTTCCATTCCGGCGATCTGGGCGTGATGTATCCGGACGGCTATATCCAGCTGAAGGATCGCAGCAAGGACATCATCATTTCCGGCGGCGAGAATATCTCCTCCATCGAAGTGGAAGACGCCATCGCCAAGCACCCCGCCGTGCTGTTCGTGGCGGTGGTGGCCAGGCCCGACGCCAAGTGGGGCGAGCATCCTTGCGCATTCGTGGAGCTGCGGCCAGGCGCCAAGGTGAGCGAGACGGAGATCAGCGATTTCGCACGGGCGCGGCTGGCCAAATTCAAGCTGCCGCGCACCATCGTGTTTGCGGATCTGCCCAAGACATCGACAGGCAAGATCCAGAAGTTCCTGCTGCGCGAAATGGCGAAGAGTTTGTAAGCACGGCCGCGCCGCCTATTGGTTGACGCTTCGGCTCTCGCCTACGCGTTGGCGGCGCGGCCCAATGCTGGAGGCTCAGTTAACGACGCTTCTCAGCCGTTCGAGCTCGTCCTTAATTCGAAGTTTTTGCTTTTTCAGGGCGACGACCCGGATCTCGTCCCAGTCGGGGTTGGACATCTCGTTCTCGATGATGTCCTGGATTTTCTTATGCTGGTTGGACAGATGGTTGATATGTCCCTGTATCGCCATGCATGCACCTCATCGTTGGATTTCGGTCGGCTGGCGCTACCACTTGGCTCGCGCCTGGCCCTAAAATTCAACCACCAATCCCGGGGCCTGTCATCCCCAAAAGGGGTGGGAACCGAAACTCTTTGTGCTTGCCTTAAGAAGTGCTAACGGGTGGCCCATGACACAGATCGGGAACCCAAAAGACAAAGCGGAACGGCTGGTTATCGGCCTGTCGGGGGCGTCGGGCGTTGCCTATGGCATCCGCCTGCTGGAAGCGGCGCGCGAGTTGGGGATAGAATCGCACCTGGTTATGACCAAGCCCGCGGAAATGACCATCGGTTATGAAACAAAGTTGTCGCCCCGTCAGGTCGCCGCCAAGGCGGATTACAGCTATGCGATTGCGGACATTGCCGCGCCCATCGCCAGCGGCAGTTTCAAGACCAGGGGCATGATCGTGGCGCCGTGCAGTGTACGGACGATGAGCGAGATCGCCACCGGCGTCACCACCAGCCTTTTGACGCGCGCCGCCGATGTGATGCTGAAGGAGCGCCGGCCGCTGGTGCTGATGGTGCGCGAGACACCGCTGCACCTGGGACATCTGCGCACCATGACGGCGCTGGCCGAGATGGGCGCCATCATCCTGCCGCCCGTGCCCGCCTTTTACGCCGAGCCCAAGACGCTGACCGATCTGGTGGACCAGATGGTAGGACGTTGTTTGGATTTGTTCGGCTATGACTGGCCCGACGTGAAGCGCTGGGGCGAAGAATTGGCCAAGGGTCGCAGGAAAAAGAAGCAATGACCGGAGTTGTAGGTCCGAGCGAAGTTGCCGCGCGCGCCAAGCTGACCCAGCTGACCCAGGAACATCGCGACCTGGATTCCGCCATCGAGGCCATGGTGCGGGCGGGTAATCCCGACCTGATGGCGCTGGCGCGGCTGAAGAAGCGCAAGCTTCAGCTGAAGGACGAGATCACCGAGATCAACAACGGACTGTTGCCGGATATTATCGCTTAGCCCTCATGCTTCGACAGGCTCAGCATGAGGAATTCCTCACCCTGAGCGTGTCGAAGGGTGAGGCCGCTTAAACAGGCGCGAGTTCACCCAGCTTTTTCCTGATAGCGTCCAGCGCGAGCTTCGGATTGCCATTGTCCGGCCCGCCCGCCTGGGCCATGTCGGGACGGCCGCCGCCGCCCTTGCCGCCAAGTGCTTCTGCCGCCACCCGCACCAGGTCCACCGCGCTGATGCGCGCGGTCAGGTCGTCGGTGACGCCGGCGACGATGGAAACCTTGCCATCCGCGGCGGTGACAAAGGCCACCACGCCGCTGCCGACCTGGGATTTGGCACCGTCGGCCAGGCTCTTGAGGTCCTTGGGCGAAACGCCGTCCACCAGCTTCAGCACGGCCTTCAGGCCCGCGATGGTTTCGTCGGCGTCGCCGCCCGATTGCGCAGGACCGGCCAGCGCCAGCTGCTTCTTGGCTTCCGCCAGTTCGCGTTCCAGCTTGCGGCGTTCTTCGGACAGCTGCGCCACGCGGGACGACAATTCGCCGATCGGCGCCTTGATGGCCGATGCCGCCTCGCGGGCGATTTCGGCCTGGCCCGACAAATAACGGCGGGCATGTTCGGAAGTCAGCGCTTCGATGCGGCGCACGCCGGCAGCCACGGCGCTTTCCGCCAAAATCGTGAACAGGCCGATATCGCCCAGCCGGTGCACATGGGTGCCGCCGCACAATTCGACGGAATAGGATTTGTCGCCGTCCAGATCGGAACCCATGGACAGCACGCGCACTTCATCGCCGTATTTTTCGCCGAACAGGGCTTCGGCCCCCGCCTTGATGGCCTGGTCGGTGGCCATCAACCGCGTGGTGGTGTCGGAGTTCTGGCGGATCACGGCATTGACCTGCGCTTCGATTTTTTCCAACTCCTCGGACGAGACCGGCTTCTGGTGCGAAAAGTCAAAGCGCAGCCGCTCGGCATTCACCAGCGAGCCCTTCTGGCTGACATGGTTGCCCAGCACGCGCTTGAGCGCGGCATGCAGAAGATGGGTGGCGCTGTGATTGGCGCGGGTGGCGCGGCGGCGCTCGGTATCCACTTTCAGGTCCACCGCATCGCCGGGCGCGAAGCTGCCTTCGGTGATGCGCACGCTGTGAACATGCAGGGCGCCCAGCTTCTTCTGGGTGTCGGTAACCTGGCCCCTGGCCTTGGCTGAGTTCATGTGACCGGTATCGCCGGCCTGGCCGCCGGACTCGCCATAGAAGGGCGTCTGGTTGGTGACGATCTCCACCGCCTCGCCGGCATTGGCCGCCATCACCCGGCCGCCATCCTTGAAGATGGCCAGCACCACGCCTTCGGCTTCCTCGGTGTCATAGCCCAGGAATTCTGTGCGGCCGACTTCATCCAGCACCGCGAACCACTTGGCTTCGCTGGCGGCGTCGGCATTGCCGGTCCAGGAGGCGCGGGCCTCCTGCTTCTGCTTCTGCATCGAGGCCGAAAAGCCGTCGGTATCCACGGTGACGCCGCGGGCGCGCAGGGATTCCTCGGTCAGGTCCAGCGGGAAGCCGTAGGTGTCATAGAGCTTGAAGGCGACATCGCCCTTGAGCTGGTCGCCCTTCTTGAGGCCCGTGCTGGCTTCGTCCAGCAGCTTGAGGCCGCGCGCCAGGGTTTCGCGGAAGCGGATTTCCTCCAGCTTCAAGGTCTCGGCGATCATGGCTTCGCTGCGCTTGAGCTCGGGATAGGCTGAGCCCATCTCGCCCACCAGCGCCGGCACCAGCCGGTGCATCAGGGGATCCTTGGTGCCGAGCAGATGCGCATGGCGCATGGCGCGGCGCATGATCCGGCGCAGCACATAGCCGCGGCCTTCGTTCGACGGCAGCACGCCATCGGCGATCAGGAAAGACGTGGCGCGCAGGTGATCGGAAATGATGCGGTGGCTGAAGGTGGCCTCGCCGGTGCTGGCGACGCCGCTGGCCGATTCCGAGGCCGCGATCAGATGGCGGAACAGGTCCACATCGTAATTGTTTGTGACGCCCTGCAGGATGGCGGCGATGCGCTCCAGCCCCATGCCGGTGTCAATCGAGGGCTTGGGCAAGTCGAGGCGGGTATTCTCGTCCACCTGCTCGAACTGCATGAAGACGAGATTCCAGAATTCCAGATAGCGGTCGCCGTCTTCGTCCGGCGAGCCGGGCGGACCACCCGCGACGGACGGGCCCTGGTCGTAGAAGATTTCCGAACAGAAGCCGCAGGGGCCGGTGGGGCCCATGGCCCACAGGTTGCTTTCATGGCCGATGATCCTGTCATCGCTGAACCCGGCGATCTTCTTCCAAAGCTGACGCGCCTCATCATCGGTGGGATAGACCGTGATCAGCAGCTTGTCCTTGGGCAGGCCCACCACCTTGGTGATGAAATCCCAGGCGAAGGTGATGGCGTCTTCCTTGAAGTAATCGCCGAAGGAGAAATTCCCCAGCATCTCGAAGAAAGTGTGATGCCGGGCGGTGTAGCCGACATTGTCCAGATCATTGTGCTTGCCGCCGGCGCGCACGCATTTCTGCACCGTGGTGGCGCGGCTGTAGGGGCGCTTTTCGGCGCCCGTAAACAGGTTCTTGAACTGGACCATGCCCGCATTGGTGAACAGCAGGGTGGGGTCGTTGCGCGGCACCAGCGGCGAGGACGGCACGATGGTGTGCCCCCGCTCAGCGAAGAAATCGAGGAACCCGGTGCGGACGTCGGAGAGGCTTTTCATAAGCCTAGGTTGTAACGGCTCCAAAAAACCTTGTCACCCTTGGGTTTTTGGGGACCAGAGCCGCAAAAAACACGGGCGCAGGCGCAAGCCGGAGCCCAAAAAACAAAGGGCGCCCGCATTCACACGGGCGCCCTTTGCCGAGGAGCTGAAGGCCCCCATGGCTAGGGGCTTATCCAGCTTAGGTTCAGGCCTTGCGCCCTATTCTTCTTCCGGCTCCGCCTTTTCCGAGGCGTCCAGAACCAGGTTCTGGCCGATCTGGCCGGCATTGGCGCGGATGGCATTTTCGATCTTGTCGGCGATGTCGCGGTTTTCGGTCAGGAAGGTCTTGGCCGATTCCCGGCCCTGGCCGATGCGCGCACCGTCATACGAGTACCAGGAGCCCGATTTCTCCACGATGCCGGCCTTGACCCCGAGATCGACCAGCTCGCCGACCTTGGAAATGCCCACGCCATACATGATGTCGAACTCGACCTGCTTGAAGGGCGGGGCGACCTTGTTCTTGACCACCTTCACGCGGGTCTGGTTGCCGATCACTTCATCGCGATCCTTGATGGCGCCGATGCGGCGGATATCCAGGCGCACCGAGGCATAGAATTTCAGCGCATTGCCGCCGGTGGTGGTTTCCGGGTTGCCGAACATGATGCCGATTTTCATGCGGATCTGGTTGATGAACAGCACGATGGTGTTGGACTTGGAAATGCTGCCCGTCAGCTTGCGCAGCGCCTGGCTCATCAAACGCGCCTGAAGGCCGGGCAGGGAATCGCCCATTTCGCCTTCCAGTTCGGCCTTGGGCGTCAGGGCGGCGACCGAGTCGATCACCACGATGTCCACGCCGCCGGACCGCACAAGCGTGTCGGTGATTTCCAGCGCCTGTTCGCCGGTGTCGGGCTGGGAGACCAGCAGTTCATTGATGTCCACGCCCAGCTTGCCGGCATAGACCGGGTCCAGGGCATGTTCGGCGTCCACGAAGGCGGCGATGCCGCCCTTCTTCTGGATCTCGGCGATGACGTGCAGCGCCAGGGTGGTCTTGCCGGAGGATTCCGGACCATAGACCTCGATCACGCGGCCGCGGGGCAGCCCACCGATGCCCAGCGCGATATCCAGGCCGAGTGAACCGGTTGAAACGGAGTCGGTCGCCAGGCCCAGGTCGCGGCTGCCCAGCTTCATCACCGAGCCCTTGCCGAAGGCACGGTCGATCTGGCTCAGCGCCGCGTCCAGCGCGCGCTTGCGATCCGAATTCTGTTCCTTGCTAACCACCCGCAAAGCCGCCTGTGACATGAGATATCTCCCGTTATTTCACGGCGCCCGCTGATCCCCAAGCGAATCCCACGGCGACGAGAAGCCGCAAATGTACGCGATTTGTTCTCTTTGGCAAGATACTGCCTAACGCGTTGAAATAACGTGTTAATACTACATATTGTTCTCGCGATGTTCCTGCGCATTTATTGGAGGCAATTATTGACTTGAGGCGGCCACCCCATCGAATCGCCCCCCTTTAGGTGACAGTTTGTCAGGTTGCGACATCAATGAGTGCAATTTGGGGGGCCCCCAGGCTTGAGCGCCTTGGCTTCCTGGAAGCGCAGCAGAGTGCCGTTGCCAAATCGGTGGCTGAATATCTCCGTTAGATGTTCGTCGCCTACTGGAGCATCGGTTCCAAAAGTTGATCACTAAGCTTGCTGAATCGTTTGGTGTGTGGGCGCCAACCAAGCCGCGCTTGAACATCAAACATGTCTTCCATCGTGCGGGCCAGAACGAGACCTCGCACGTCAAGCGCGCCCCATTTCCGCCATCAACCATTCATGCACCATTCACGCGCTGAGCGTCACAAGCATATCGACGGCCAAACGGGCCGCCGCTTGTGAAAAGGACCGCCGGATATGGAACGAACCAAGCGCGATTATCTGTTCCGCTATGCCGATGAGATGGGCGGCGTCATCCGCTCCACCTTCATGCAATGCCCCGAAGATACGATCGCCATCGAGCGGGCACGCAGCATCATGCACGACCGCTATGCCTCGCTTGAGGTCTTTGACGGCGAACGTGTCGTCCATACCGAGTGCAAGACGGGCGCCGCCTAGCCGCCCTCTTCCAAGCCCGGCCCGTGGCGGCTAGGCTCCCCGCCGAAATGGGGAACGCCATGAAAACACTCGCTTTGGGCCGGACGCGCGACCAATTCCTGGCCGCCGCCAAGGGTCACCTGCTGAGCAGCGCCAGGATCGGTGGTCTGTTCGCGCGCGAATACAACTAGGATTTCTGTGATGAAGAAGATTGCACTCGCCCTTGCATGCCTTTGTGCGTCTTTGGGCTTTGCCGCGCCGGCACAGGCCAAAATCGAAAAAGCGTCCTGGGGCGAAACCGCCGATCACCAGAAGGTGGACATCTACACCCTGACCAACGCGCGCGGCATGAGCGCGCGCATCACCAATTACGGTGCCTTCCTGGTCAGCCTGAATGTGCCCGACCGCAAGGGCAAATTTGCCGATGTGGTGCTGGGCTATGACAAGTTGGAGGAATACACCCACGGCACCACTTATGGCGCGGTGATCGGGCGTTTCGCCAACCGCATCGGCGGCGCCCAGTTCACGCTGGACGGCAAGACCTATCACCTGAAGGCCAATGCCGGGCCCAACAACATTCATGGCGGGCCGGTTGGATTTTCCTATCACGTCTACAACGCCACCCCGATGGATGGGAAAAGTCCCAGCCTGATCCTGCAGATGATCTCGCCCGACGGCGACCAGGGCTTTCCGGGCAACCTGAACTTCACGGTGATCTATACCCTCACCGCCAACAACACGCTGCGCATCGACTACCGCGCCACCACCGACAAGCCCACGGTGCTGAACCCCACCAACCATTCCTATTTTAACCTGAAAGGCGCCGGCAAAGGCGATGTGCTGGGCCACCGGGTGCAGATCCTGTCCGATGCCGTCACCCCCACTGACGCCAACCACATGGCCACCGGCGAAGTGATGAAGGTGGCGGGCACCGGCTTTGACTTCACCAAGCCCAAGCCGCTGGGCAAGGATATCAATGGTCCCGATCCGGCCATCGTGGCCACGCCGGGCTATGACATCAACTTCATCGTGCGCGGCAAGCCAGGCCTGTTGCGTCCCGCCGCCCATGTGGTGGAGCCGGAATCGGGCCGGGTGATGGATGTGTGGACCACCCAGCCGGGCATCCAGCTTTACCTGCCCAACAACGACAAGCCGATCATCGGCAAGGGCGGGGCGCAATATACCAAGCGCGGCGCCTTCTGCCTGGAGACCCAGCATTTCGCCAATGCGCCCAACATCCCGGCCTTTCCCACCACGGTGCTGAAGCCCGGGCAGATTTTCTACCAGGTGACCAGTTTCAAGTTCAGCACGGCGAAGTGAGCGAACTCCTTTTCTCTTACGGCACGCTTCAGCAGGACGAAGTGCAACTGGCATCCTTCGGCCGGTTGCTGAAAGGCGCGCCCGATGCGCTGCCAGGCTGGAAGCAGGAGATGGTGGAGATCACCGATCCGGACGTGCTGGCCAAAAGCGGCAAGCGTTTTCATCCCATCGTCATGCCGGGCGCACCGTCGGACCAGGTGCCCGGCATGGTGTTCGAGATCACCGCCGAGGAACTGGCCGCCGCCGACCGCTATGAGGTCGCCGATTACAAGCGCGTGGCCGCCAAACTGGCGTCGGGGCTTACCGCCTGGGTTTATGTGAAGGCATAAAAAAGGCCCCTTGCGGGGCCTTTTCCATTCATGCGCTGAAGATTACTTCTTCGCAGCCCAGGGGCCGACTTCCGGCTTGGCCTGGGTGTTCCAGTCCTTGCCCAGTTCTTCCTTCACGCCGCGGGCGATGGCGCCGGTTTCGCCGCCGGCCTGGAAGCAGGTGAAATCAGGACGATCAATCCAGGCGATGGGCCCGCACAGCCGTACACCGGCCTTGATGGCGGCGTCATGGACGATATTGATCTCGCGCTCATAGTCCGGATCGTTCTGCTTGTAGCCGGAGTGATTGCCCAGATCGCCGCTCGCCGCGAAGATCGCGGTGACGCCAGGGATCTTGGCGATGCGGTCGGCATCCTTCAGGCCTGCCAGGGTTTCGATCATCAGGATCAGGACAAGGTTGTCATTGAAGGTGGCGCGATAGCCGCCCGGCACATTGTTGTAGAGCGCGAACGCCTGGCCGCCGCCATTGGAACGGCGTCCCAGCGGGGGGAAGTAAGCCCAGTCACGCGCCTTGAGGGCTTCTTCGTAAGACCGCACCGTCGGCACGATCAGCACCATGGCGCCGGCATCCAGCGCATGCTGCTCTTCGCGCTCGTCGGTATAGGCGACGCGTACACCGGGCACCGCCTTGGCATTGGGACAGGCCGCCCACATCCGCTCGGTCGTCTTCCAGTCGCGGGCGTTGTGCTGATGCTCGACCCAGATGTAGTCGTACCCGGCATTGGCGAAGGCGCAGTAGATTTCCGGATCGGTGGCGGTGAACAGCGTGCCGCCGGTCACCTTGCCGCCGGCAAGCATCTTGATCTTCACCGGGTTCCACAGCTTGGAGCCGGCAGGCGGCTCCCAGGCCTTGCCGAACTTCCAGGTCTTGTCGTCGAACTTGCCCTGGTTGAGCGCACCGGCGGGCGCCTTGTCGATGGCGTGGCTGTCTTCGCCGGCCTTGGCGGCCAGGGGATATTTCGCCATGCGGGCGGCAACATCATCCTCATTGGCCTGGCCGAATGCGGCAACCGCGCCAAGACCGACCGCGGCGACGATTGCGGCCGAAAACATCATGCGTTTCATTGAAGTCCCTCCCCTTCGGACCAGCATCCTGCCGCCCGGTTTGCGCGAGATATGACAGCACATCGCCAAAGCGGTCAAACACCGCACCGCCGCACTTCGCGCCCGCAATATGGCCTTGTGGGGACGCGCTTTGTAATGTCGCCGTCCAAGGAGAATCCCATGAAAATCATCTGCGCCGCCGCCGCGCTGCTGGCGGCGGCCTTGTCACTGGCTGGGCCGGCACAGGCAGCCATCACCTCCCAGGCATGGGGCGCGCTGGACGGTAAAGGTGTGGACCTTTTCACCCTGACCAACGCCGCCGGGATGGAAGCCAAGATCACAAATTACGGCGGTGTAATCACATCCATCCGGGTGCCGGACAAGAACGGCGCCATGGCCAATGTGGTGCAGGGCTTTGACAGCCTGAACGATTATACCAGCGTCGATTACAAGGGCCGCTATGGCGCGCTGATCGGCCGCTTCGCCAATCGCATCAAGGACAACATTTTCAGCATTGGCAATGTTACCTACCGCATCAACCGTGAGGCCTATATCCTCAACGACGTCAACAACAAGCCCTATGATGAACGTGTGTGGGACGCCCGTGCGCGCAACGGCGATGAACCACAGCTGGTGCTGTCGCTGATCGACCGCAATGGTTCGATGGGCTTTCCCGGCACCTTGCGTGTGGAAGTCACCTACACGCTGACCAAAAACAATGTCCTGCGCATCGCCTATCGCGCCATCAGCGACAAGGACACCGTCGTCAGCCTGACCAACCATGCCTATTTCAACATGGCCGGCGACGCGTCGGGGCCGGTGCTGGACCAGCTTCTGACAGTGAATGCCGATACCATCACCGCGGTGGACGAGAAAAATGTGCCGACCGGGGTGCTGCAGCCGGTGGCGGGCACCGCGTTCGACTTCCGCCGCCCCACGCCCATCGGCGCGCATATCAATGATCCCGATCCGGTGATCCAGCGGGCGAAGGGCTTTGACCAGAACTATGCCATCAACGGCAAGCCGGGAACCTTGCGGCTGGCGGCGCGGTTGCACGATCCCAAGTCAGGCCGCGTGCTGGAAGAATGGACGACCCAGCCCGGGCTGCAGGTCTATAGCGCCAACTATGCGCCGCCCACGGTGGCGGCCACCAAGGGCTATCATATCCACGGCTCGGTGGCGCTGGAGGCGCAAGGCTTTCCCAACGCACCCAATATTCCCAGCTTCCCCAGCACGCTGTTGAAGCGGGATGCGCAATATACCGAAGTGACGGAGTATCGCTTCAGCGTTCAGCCGTAGCTAACGCGAGTAGATCGTCAGGCACTGCTGATAGCTTTGCGCCAGCACGCGCTGCTGGGTCGCCGGATCAAAGCCGTTGCTGGTGGCATCCTGGGTTGCCACCGACTTGCAGAAATCACTGCCCGCGGGCGCCGGCATGGCCGCCATCGGCTGGGGCGCTGTGGTGGCCGCCTGCGACGGGCGCGCGGCCTGCGCCTCAGACGCGACTTCGGCTTGTGCCGCGTCGTTGTCGTCCATGCCGGTGTAATTCAGCGCATTGTTCCATTGGGCGTCGGTGCAGCCGCACAGGGCCAGGCAGGCGATCAGGATCAGGGGGCTTTTCATGGAGCGCGAACATACTGCCAAGCGCCCAGTTTGCAACCTCAGCCGCCGGCGGGCTTATTTATGCCTCAACCGCCGGCAGGCTGGCCGGCCAGCACTTCCTTGACCTTGGCGGCCAGCTGCTTGAGGCCAAAAGGCTTGGGCAGGAAGTGGATATCCTCGGAATTCTGGTCGTTGCGGCGGAAAGCTTCCTCGGCATAGCCGGACATGAAGATGACCGGCAGACCGGGGTTCAGCTGCTTCACATGGCGCACCATGGTGGGCCCGTCCATGTTGGGCATCACCACGTCGGTGATGATCAGGTCGATCTTGACGCCGTCGCTCTTGACGATCTCCAGCGCTTCTTCGCCGCCGCCGGCTTCCAGCACGTTATAGCCGCGCATGCGAAGCGCGCGCGCCGCAAAGCTGCGCACCGCTTCCTCGTCCTCGACCAGCAGAATCGTGTCCTGGCCGGTAACGTCGCGCGCCACGGCGGGCGCGGTTTCCACCGGCGCGGCATCGGACGCTTCGATCTTGCGGCGCGGCAAGTAGATGTTGAAGCTGGTGCCGCGGCCGAGCTCGCTGTCCACATCGATGAAACCGCCCGACTGCTTGACGATGCCATAGACGGTGGCAAGACCCAGGCCCGTGCCCTGGCCCACCGGCTTGGTGGTGAAGAAGGGATCGAAGATCTTGCTCTGGATCTCCTTGGACATGCCGGTGCCGGTGTCGGTCACCTCGATGCGGACATAGTCGCCGGCCGGCATCATCGCGGTGCCCAGCGCCTTGGCATTCACCGCCTGGTTGGAGGTGTGGATGGTGACGGTGCCGCCTGACGGCATGGCATCGCGCGCATTGACGACCAGGTTGATGATGGCGTTGCCCAGCTGCGCCTCGTCGGCATGCACGGCCCACAGGTCGGGCTCGCGCTCCACATTCAAGGTGATGCCTTCGCCCACCAGGCGGCGCAGCATCTGCGCCAGTTCGCCCACCACATCGCCCAGCGCCAGCACCTTGGGCTGCATGGTCTGCTTGCGGCTGAAGGCCAGAAGCTGGCTGACCAGGGCGGCGGCGCGCAGTGCGTTCTGGTGAACCTCGTTGATTTCCTTGAACGACGGATCGCCCGCCTGGTGGCGCATCAGCAGGAATTCGCAATTGCCGATGATGACGGTGAGCAAATTGTTGAAGTCGTGCGCCACGCCGCCCGCCAGCTGGCCGACCGCCTGCATCTTTTGCGATTGGGCGAACTTGGTTTCCAGCGCCTTCTGCTCAGACACGTCCACCAGATAGAGAATGGCTTTTCCGTCCGGCATGGGGCTGGCGAACAGTTCGGCCATGCGCTCTTCGCCATTGGCGGACTTGGCGCCGCGCAACTCGACAGCCTTGGAGCCGGCTTCACCGGTGGCGGTGCGCGCGATCAGCGCCATCACCTGGGCACGGTCGCTGGCATCCACCAGCGCGCCGAAATCGCGGCCCACCAGCGAACCGGACGCGCCGAAGAACTTTGCCAGCGCCGCATTGGCGTCGCTGACGATGCCGCCCGCATCGGCAAAGGCCACGCCCATGGGCGCGTCGCGGAAAAGATCGCCGATATTCTGGATCGGCAGCACCGGCGCGGCAGCCGGCGCGGCGACAGGCACAGGCGCCGCAACAGAAGGCGCGGCCCCAGCGGCGGCGGCGCGGGTCAGAACCGGCTGGGGCGATGAACTGGCGGCCAGCCGGGGCGTGAACCACCAGGCTGCCTGGCGGTCGGGCAGGGGGCGCACGGCGGCGACGATCTCCAGCCCCGGCACCACCACAAACGTTTCCTCGCGGGCGCGGCCTTCAGCGGCGTCGCGCGACAGGCGATAGAGTACCGCCGCGCTGGGTTCGCCCGACAGCGCCAGTTCAGGCGGCGGCGGCGATTCCAACTCGCCAACGCCCGCCATGCGGCGGTAAACGGGATTGCAGTCCAGCACCGCGCCATCTTCCCCGGTGATGGCCCAGGCGATGTTGGCCTTGCCGGCGGCTTCAGCGATACGCAGTGCGTCCTGGGTGGCGCGGCCGGTGCGCGGCCAGACGGCAAAGAAGAAGAGAGCCGCAACTAGGGCGATGCCGATCAGCAGGGCGTAGCCGGCCAAGCCTGCAACCTGCGGCGCCGCGAGGGTCAGTCCGGCGGCGCCCAGGGCGAGCAGGACAAAGCCCAAGGCAGCCCAGCGCCAGGCGCCCGTGGGCACCCCGATACCGACTGCGGAAAGGGATCTGGAAGCGTTCATTAACGCCACAATACAAGATTTGGTTAACCAAACCTTTCCGGCCACTAAATGACTGATTTTGTTAACGAATTTTGTGCGTTTCTGAACGCTGTTCGGTCACCTAAGGACAGAAAGTTAACGGCTCGAATCAGCTTGCGCGGGCGGGGAGTTTGCCCTGCAACCGCATCACATAGCCGATGACCTGGGCCACCGCCTTGAAATGCTCGGCCGGCACCGGCTCGTCGATCTCGATGGCGGCGTGCAGCGCGCGGGCCAGCGGGGGATTTTCCACCACCGGCACATCATTTTCTTCGGCCACGGCGCGGATGCGCAACGCCAGCGCGTCCACGCCCTTGGCGACGCAGATGGGGGCGGCGGTCTTGCCGCTTTCATAGCGAAGCGCCACGGCAAAGTGGGTCGGGTTCATGATCACCACCGTGGCGGTGGGCACCGCCGCCATCATGCGCTTGCGCGAACGCTCATGGCGCAACTGGCGGATCTTGGCCTTGATGGTGGGATCGCCCTCATTCTGGCGATACTCTTCCTTGATCTCCTGCTTGGACATGCGGTTGCGCGACAAAAAGCGCATGCGCTGCCAGAAGTAATCGGCGCCCGCGATCGCCGCCAAAGCGGACAGCGAGGCCATCAGCACCTTGAACAGCAGGTGCATCATGTCGCTTATCACCATCCCGGCGGTCTGGTTGAGAATTGCTTCCAGTCCGCCGCGCTCGGGCCATAGCTGGGTCCAGATGGCGACGCCGACAATGGCGATCTTGGCCAGGCCCTTCACCAGGTTCATCCAGCCTTCGGGGCCGAACATGCGCTTGAAGCCCGCAATGGGCGAGACCTTGGAGAAATCCGGAATGATCTTGTCGAAGGACAGGCTGGGGCGGCTTTGCAGCACATGGCCGGCAACACCGGCCACGATCATCACCGCAAAGAACGGGCCCAGCACGATCGCCACTTGCGGCAGCAGCCCGCGGAAAATGGCGGCAAGACCGGCGCCGTCAACGGCCATGGTATCGGGCTGTTCCAGAAACAGGGTCAGGGAATGGGCCAGGCCCAGCGCTGTCTGCTTGCCGAACATGGCGATGGCCAAAGTGCCGCCGCCCAGAAGGATGAAGGTGTTGATCTCGCCCGACTTGACGACGTCGCCGCTTTCGCGCGCCTGCTCCAGCCGCTTGGCTGTCGGTTCCTCGGTCTGCTGCGACTTGTCGGTTTCGTCAGCCATCTCTTTTAATCGCCTATCGCTTCGCTACTTGAGGCGGTCACAGAAACACCGCCATGGAGGTGGTGTAATAGTTCAGGAACACCGTCATCAGCGAGCCGATCAGCGCGAGCATGATGAGAAAGCCGCACATGATGTTGAGCGGCACCGCGACAAAGAAAATCTGCAGCTGCGGCATCAACCGCGCCAGCACGCCCAGCCCGGCATAGACGGCAAAACCGAACACCAGAAAGGGCGCGGCGAGCTGGAAGCCCAGCGCGAAGGACGAAGAGGTGAGCTGGATCACCAGTTGCGCCATGTCGCCGGTCGGCAAGTGTCCGCCCGGCGGCAGCATGCGATAGCTGCCGGCAATGGCGCCGATCGCCATGTGATGCAGGTTGGTCAGAAAGATAAGCGTGGTGCCCAGCAGCATCATGAAATTGCCGACCACGGCGCCTTGCGTGTTCTGGGTGGGATCAAGCGTCTGGGCGTATGCGAGACCCGTCTGTGTGGCGATCAGATAGCCCGCAATCTGCAGCGCGCTCATGATGATGCGCGCCATCGCGCCCACCAGCACACCGGCGGTGACTTCCTGGGCGACCATGATCACCAGCGCGATGGTCGATTGCGGCGCGATAGCGGGATAATTGGCCTGGACCTGCGGGGTCAGCGCAAAGGCAATCGCCAGCGCCAACACCAGGCGCACGCGGCTGGGCACGCCCATTTCCCCGATCGCCGGCAACAGCATCACCATCGCGCCAACCCGGCTGAAGACCAGCAAGTAGGTCAGAACGATGCCGGACAGCGCGGGAAGGTGGACGGTCACGAAGCTGTCAATACTGTGCGATACGGCCGGCGATATCGACCATCAGCCCGTTCAGGGCAGCGCCCGCAAATGGCAGGCAGATCAGCAGCACCACGAAGGTGGCCACGATCTTGGGCACAAACACCAGGGTCTGTTCCTGGATCTGGGTCACGGCCTGCAGCAGGCCGATGCCAAGGCCGACCACCAGGGCGGTGACCATGGCGGGGGCGATGATTTCCAGCAGCACCAGAATGGCAGAGCGGGCAAAGTCGATGGTGGTGGCGGGATCCATATCTTTTTATCTCTACTAGATGGGCATGTTCATGATGGACTGGTAGGCGGCCACGACCTTGTCGCGCACGGCCACCACCGTATCCAAAGTGATTTCGGCGGCGTTCACCGACTGGACCACGTCGACCAGGTTGGCCTTGCCCTGCACCTGCTGGGCGGCGGCCTGCTCGCCCTGGCGGATGGTGCTGATCGAATCCTTGATCGCACCCGACAGGAAGTCCGAGAAATTGCCGCCGGGAATATTGGCGGGCGTGATCGCGCCGGACGCGCCCGGCGCCGCCATCTGGGCGGCGGCGCGGTAGGCGGCGGCGGCTGCTGCGGGAATGCTCATGATCTATCTTCCTTATTTGTTGAGAAGATCGACGGTCTTGGCCAGCATCTGCTTGGTCGATTCCATCACCGACAGGTCGGCCTCGTAGGAACGCTGGGCTTCGCGCATGTCCATGATTTCCACCAGGCTGTCGACATTGGGCAGCTTCACATAACCCTGCTTGTCGGCATTGGGATTGCCCGGGTCATACTGGCTCTTGAAGTCGCTCTTGTCGGGCATGGGCTTGCCGGCGGTGACCAAGGTGGCATCCAGCTCGCGGTCGAAGGTCGGCGTGACGGTGGCGATCTTGCGGCGATACGGATCGCCGCCCTTCACGGGCGAGGTGGAATTGGCGTTGGCAATATTTTCCGCGATGATCCGCATGCGATCGGCCTGGGCCCGCATGCCGGAAGCGGCGACAGTCATGGATTTGGAAAAGTCCATTTTGGTTCTCCTTTAGTGACCGATCGCTGTTTTCATCAGCGTCATGGCTTTGGCATAGAGATTGGCGGCGGCCTGGAACTGGGCCTGGGTGTCCGACACCTTGATCATTTCCATTTCCAGCGACACGGCATTGCCGTTGGGATTGGCGGCCTGGTCGGGCGCGTCATGTTCCTCGAACTTGCCGGCGCCGGCGCCGCCCAGGGCGATATGGCGCGAATTGGTGGTCATCATGGCGCCGCCCGAGCCGGACTGGCGGAGCGCCTTTTCGAAATCCAGCGCCTTGAGATCCTTGGCCACATAGCCGGGGGTGTCGGCATTGGCGACGTTCTGGGACAGCAAATCCTGGCGCTGGTTGAGCCAGGTCATGCGCTCGCGCAGCATGGACAGCAGTGGCACATCGGGCAGGTTCATCGCGGTAACCTTTTGTTAGCCTTGAATTCACGCTCAGGGTGCGCCCCTTATGCTTAAGCACCGCTTAACACCGCGCATTTTTTGCCGGGCAGGATCTGCCGCGCCTTAACCCGCGATTAAGGTTGATCGCTGTTAACTCCCGCCCATGGAATTCATCGATCTCCTTCGCTATTTCGGCGCCCTGCTGCTGGTGCTGGCCATGGTCGGCGGCGCCGGCCTTCTGGCGCGACGTTTTGGCGTGCCCGGCGTCACCAAGTCCGCCGCCGACAAACGCCTGGCCATTGTCGAGACTCTTATGGTGGGTCCGCGCCAGCGCCTGTTCATCGTGCGCCGGGACAATGTCGAGCATCTGGTGCTGTCCAGCCCCGAAGGCGCGACCGTGATCGAAAACGGCATCCCCGCCCCAAACACGGCGAAGAGCCCGGCATGACCTGGCTCAAGCGCCTTCTTCCTTTTCTGCTGCTGCTGGTGCTCGCAACGCCGCATGCCGCCCTGGCCGCGCCGCTGAAGATGGCCGCCGCCAATGCGCCGGCTGCCGCGGCCGCCGCCGGCGGCCTTTCGATTGACCTGAACGGCAGTGGCCTCTTCACCGACCGCATGCTGCAGATCGTGGCGCTGATCACGGTGCTGTCCATCGCGCCGTCCATCATCATCATGATGACCAGCTTTGTGCGCATCGTGGTGGTGCTGTCGTTGCTGCGAACGGCGCTGGGCCTGCAACAGGCGCCGCCCAACAGCGTGATCGTGTCGCTGGCCATGTTCCTGACCTTGTTTGTAATGACGCCCACCCTGACGGACGCCTATCACCAGGGCATCCAGCCCATGATGAACAACACCGTCACCACCGAGCAGGGCTTTACCCAGGCGCTGGTGCCGATGAAGAAATTCATGCTGGCGCATGTGCGCGGCGCCGACCTGAAGCTGTTTTCCGACATGGCCAAGCAGAAGCCGACCAATGATCCGGCCCAGGTTGCGGTGACCACTTTGGCCCCTGCCTTCATGCTGTCGGAGCTGAAGCGCGCCTTCGAGATTGGCTTTCTGATATTCGTGCCCTTCCTGATCATCGACATGGCGGTGGCCTCGATCCTGATGAGCATGGGCATGATGATGCTGCCGCCGGTGATCATTTCCCTGCCCTTCAAGCTGATCTTCTTTGTGCTGGTCGATGGCTGGCGGCTTATCGCCGGCTCGCTGGTGCAGAGCTATCTGCACAGTCCCCCGCCAACTTGACGGTTCATACGTCCCGCTAGACAGTTCCCCAAAATAACAAGGGGAAACACCCATGCGGCATCTTGCGGCTTTTGTGTCGGTGGCAGCGCTGCTCCCGGCGCTGGCGATCAATGCCCATGCCAGGCCCCAGGGTGACGCGGCAAGCTGCACCGCGCTCGCGGGCCGCAACATCGCGCCCAGCACCAAAATCGAAAGCGCTGAATTTCTGCAGGATGGCGGCACGGTAGGTACGACCAAAATCTCGGCCCCCTTCTGCCGGGCGATCGGCGTGGCCACCCCCACCCGTGATTCCCACATCGGCTTTGAAGTCTGGCTGCCCCCTGCCGGCAGATGGAACGGCAATTTCCGCGGCGAAGGGTCAGGTGGCAGCGCCGGCGCCATCTCGCCAAACCCGATGCGCGATGCGCTGATGACCGGCTATGCCACCATGTCCACCGACAACGGCCATGTGGATGCTCAGGGCGGCGGCTATGGGCTCAGCTGGGCCTACAAGCATCCCGAAAAGATGGTGGACTGGGCGTGGCGGGCACTTCATGTCTCGACCGTCGCCGCCAAGAAGACCATCACCGCTTTCTACGGCAAACCGGCGCAGAAGAATTATTTCATCTCCTGCTCGGCCGGCAGCCATCACGCCTTCATGGAAGCGACGCGCTTTCCCGCCGACTATGACGGCATGGTCGGCGGCGCGGCGCCCTATAAATGGACGTCACTGATGCTGGGCCATACCTGGAACAGCATGCCGGCGATGAAGGATCCATCCGCCCTCACCCGCGAAAGCGTCGTCATCCTGCACAAGGGCATGATCAAGGCCTGCGACAAGCTGGACGGGCTGGAAGACAAGCTCATCGCCGACCCGCGCCGCTGCACGGCGGACCCCGTGCAATTCCAGTGCAGCGAGGCGCAAAAGGCCGATTGCCTGACGCCGGTGCAGGTGGAAGCGGCACGCCACATCTATGCAGGGGCGAAGAAATCCGACGGCACATCGTTGATGCCCGGACAGGTGCGCGGCAGCGAGCTGGGATGGTTCAATCAAAGCGGCGGCGCCACGCCGGGTGGCTCCAGCTGGGACTTCTGGCGCCAGGCCGTATTCCAGGATCCCGGCTTCAAGAACGTCAATTTCGACTTCGACAAGGATACCGAACGGGCGCTGGCGACAAAGGTCGCGGGCAAGACCCTGGGCGCGGTTTACGACCAGACGCCGAACTTTGACGCCTATCGCGCCCGCGGCGGCAAGTTCATCCTGTTCCAGGGCTGGGCGGATTCCACCATCACCCCAATGATGGACGTGGAATTCTATGAGCAGGTGGTGGCGCGCTACGGCCAGAAGAAGACCGATGACTTCCTGCGCTTCTTCGCGCTGGCAGGCATGGGCCATTGCAGCGGCGGCGAAGGCTTTTCCCATATCGGCGGCGCGACGGGGACGCCGCTTCAGAACGACGCCAACCACGACATGGTGCGGGCGCTGGAACGCTGGGTGACGGCGAAGGAGGCCCCATCGGCCTTTATCGGGGCGCATGTGAACGATGACAAAAAAGTCACCGCCACACGCCCGATCTGCCGCTATCCGCTAGAGGCGCGGTACAATGGCCACGGTGACATGTTGGAGGCTGCCAACTTTACCTGCCGCCCGCCCCAATAGGGGGAACCCCGCGACCTTTTGGCCCGCTTGCATCCCGGGCAAGAGGCACTATCTCCCGCCCATGATGATGTGCCCCTCCAAAAGTCCCCGGCTTTGGCTGTTCGGCGCGCTGTTCGCGGCGGGCCTGATGCCAGCGCTTTTGGGCGCAATCGCCTAGGGATTTTAACCCGCCAAGGCGCTAAACTGCGGTCATGGCGCACGACCACACATTGCATCCCCATGGGCATTCGCACGGGCACGACCATGCGCCGGGTCATGACCATGCGCACGCACCGGCCGACACGCACGACCACGGCATCTGGACCCGCGATCACGTCTTTTTGGGCAGCGGCCATTCGCGCGCCGAAACCCGCGCCAAATGGGCCGCCATCGTCACCGCCCTGTTCATGGTGGTCGAGATCGTCTGCGGCCTTGCCTATCATTCCATGGCCCTGTTGGCGGACGGCGCGCATATGGCGACCCATGTGGGCGCGCTGGGCCTTGCGGCCGGCGCCTATTGGCTGGCACGGCGACATTCGGGCAGCGGACGCTTCACCTTCGGATCGGGCAAGTTCGGCGACCTGGCAGCCTTTTCCAGCGCCATCCTGCTGGGCGTGACGGCGCTGGCGGTGGCAGTGGAATCGGTCCAGCGCATCGTCACTCCGGTCGGTGTGCAGTATGGCGACGCGTTGCTGATCGCCTGTATCGGGCTTGCAGTGAACCTGATCAGCGCCCTGATCCTGAAGGACAATCATTCCCACGCTCCGGGTCATGATCACGCCGGCCACTCCCATGGCCATGACAACAATATGCGCGCCGCTTACGTGCATGTTCTGGCCGACGCCGCCACATCGGTGCTGGCGATCATCGCGCTGGCCGCCGGCTATTATTACAACCTTGGGATTCTCGATCCTGTCTGTGGCCTGGTCGGCGCTTTGGTCATCGCCTCCTGGTCCTATGGATTGATCCGCGACAGCGCCATGGTGCTGCTGGACGCCGATGCCGACCCCAAACAGTCCGATGAAATCCGCGCCTTTCTGGAAAGCGAGCTCAAGGCGCGTATTCCCGACCTGCATCTGTGGCGGCTGGGTCCGGGCCATCGCGGCCTGATCGTGTCGCTGATTTCGCCCGACGCGATCAGCGCCGAGACCGTCAAGGCCACCCTGCGCCGCCAGTATCCGGACCTGTCCCATGTCACGGTCGAAGTGGCGGTCTGCGACGGCTGCACATGAAGTTCTGGCGGAAAAAACGCGCCCAGGCCGAACAGGCGGTCGATGAAGTCGCCATCGTGGCGACGGACCTGGCCGAAAAGACCCTGACCATCGGGGCGGGCGGGGTGCTCTTGATGCTGGGCGCGGCAGCGGTCGGCGCGGCGGCGGCCTATGTCGCCAACCAAAAGTACCAAAAGAAAAAGGCCGCCCGATCAGGGGCGGCCTCTTCCAAATCCAGTAAACCCGATTAGCGGGGCAGCAGGCCTTCGCGCTGCATGCGCTTGCGCTGCAGCTTGCGGTAGCGGCGCACGGCTTCGGCGCGCTCGCGGGCGCGCTTTTCGCTGGGCTTCTCATAGGCGCCGCGCAGCTTCATCTCCCGGAAGATGCCTTCGCGCTGCATCTTCTTCTTCAGCGCCTTGAGCGCCTGGTCGATGTTGTTGTCGCGGACGATGATCTGCAAAGTTGGCTCCGGGTCGGGAATTTAAGAGGCGCGGGTGATAGCAGACGGCATTTTGCCTGTCTACCCGCGGGTTTTAACGATTGAGACCTTGGCCCGATCCCCCCACAGGGCCATATTTCTCCTTATGGCTATCCTGAAAATCGCCCGCATGGGCCATCCGATCCTGGCGACCCCGGCTCAAGCCGTTTCCGACCCCAAAAGTCCGGAAATTCGCCGCTTGGTCAATGACATGGTCGAAACCATGATGGACGCCAATGGCGCCGGCCTGGCCGCCCCCCAGGTCCATGTTCCCCTGCGGGTGGTGGTGTTCCAGGCCCCCGGCGAGCGGTCCGACCCCGGTTTGGACGAGGACGAGCGATATGACCACACAGCCCCCCTTACCGTGCTGATCAACCCCGAAATCGCCGTTATGGACCCCACCCCAGAGGGGGGATGGGAAGGCTGCCTGTCGGTTCCGGGCCTGCGCGGCTGGGTCGAGCGGCCGGCCCATATCCGCTATCGAGGCTTCGGGCTGGACGGCGAAGTGATTGAACGGGTGGCGCGGGGCTTTCACGCCCGGGTGGTGCAGCATGAATGCGATCACCTGGACGGGCGGCTCTATACGTCGCGGATGGGCGACCTGTCGCGGCTGATCTTTGAATCGGAAATCCGTCACTTTCAGAAGGCAGGCTAACGGCCATGAGCGAAGAGCCCAAAAAGCCCCGCAAGAAAGCAGCGCCCAAGACAGAGGCAAAGAGCGACGCACCGAAGACGGAACGCATGGACGATCAGAGCGCCCGCGAAGCGGTGCTGGCCGCCGCCCTGCCCCATGCCGCATTCGATGGCTTCACGGACAGCGTATTACAGAAAGCGGCAATGGAAGCCGGTGTGAAGGATGTGGCGCGATTGTTCGAGAATGGCCCCATCAGCCTGGTCGAATTTTATTCCACCTGGGCCGACGCGCAGATGGAAGCCAAACTGGCGGCGACCGATCTGAAAGCCATGAAGATCCGCCAGCGCATCGCCGCCGCGGTCAAGGCGCGGCTGTCGGTGCTGGCGCCCCACAAGGAAGCGGCGCGCCGCGCCGCAGCCTTGCTGTCGCTGCCCATGCATGCGGCGCTGGGGGCCAAGCTGGTCTATCGCACCGTGGACGCGATGTGGCGCGCGGCCGGCGACACGTCCACCGATTTCAATTTCTACACCAAGCGCGGCATCCTGGCCGGCGTTTACGGCTCCACCGCCATGCGTTGGTTCAATGACGCGGGCGAGGATGAAAAGGCCACCGACGAATTCCTGGCCGCCCGCATCGAGAATGTGATGCAGTTCGAGAAGTTCAAGGCGAAAGCCAAGGAAGCTCTCTCGAACTTCCCGGCCTTCGCCAACTTCACGAAATCAAAGTAGCTCGGCGATCTGAACGGCATTCAAGGCTGCGCCCTTAAGCAGCTGATCGCCGGCCACAAACATGGCGATGGAATGCCCGCTGGGATCGCTGACATCCTTGCGGATGCGGCCCACCAGGATATCGCCCTGGCCCGACGCATCGAGCGGCATGGGGAAGTAATTCCGCGTCCGGTCATCCACGATCTTCACACCAGGCGCCTTGGACAGGATGGCGCGCACCTCGTCCTCGGTGATGGGGTTCTCGCATTCGAAGGTGATGGACTCGCTATGGGCGCGCAGCACCGGCACGCGGATGCAGGTGACGCCGATGCGGATCTGATCGTCCTCGAAGATCTTTTTGGTCTCGTTGATGACCTTGGTCTCTTCGTCATTGTAGCCGGTCTCGGGGTCGATGGCGGTGTTGTGGCTGAAGACGTTGAAGGCATAGGGGTGCGGCATCACCTTGGGCGTGAAGGGCTTGCCGTCCAGGAAGGCGCGGGTGCCGTCTTCCAGCTCCTGCATCGCCGCCGCACCGGCGCCCGACGCCGCCTGGTAGGTAGAGATGATGACGCGCTTGATGCGGTTCTTCTGGTGAATGGGCCAGAGCGGCACCAACGCGGTGATGGCCGAGCAGTTGGGATTGGCGATGATGCCCTTGTGGTCCGCAATGCGGCGGGCGTTGATCTCCGGCACCACCAGCGGCACATCCTTGTCCATGCGGAAGGCGGACGAATTGTCCACCACCACGCAACCGGCCTTGACGGCGATCGGCGCATACTTCCTGGAGATGCTGGAGCCGGCCGAGAACAGCGCGATGTCCACGCCGTTGAAGCTGTCGTCCTTCAACTCCTCGATGGTCAGTTCCTGGCCGCGGAAAGCCTGCTTCTGGCCGGCCGAACGCGCCGAGGCCAGCAGCTTGAGCGAGGCCAGCGGAAGCCCGCGGCTTTCGATGCAGCCGACGAATTCGCGGCCCACGGCGCCGGTGGCACCCACGATGGCAACATTCTTGTTCTTCAAAGTGCGTCTCCATTTGTTTTGCGGCCCTGACTCTCGCCAATGCCGCGCAGGCAATAAAAAAGCCCCGTCCGGTGTGGAGCGGGGCTTGGGTCTTCGGCGTGGCCTTTGTCTAAGCGCGCGCGATCCCAGCCCCGTTGGGCTTGGTCTTGGTAGTGCGCTTGGTCTTCAAAGTGTTCACGGCAGGACTTTCAATTCGGCATCCATCGCGGCCAGCTTTTCCGGCGTCACGACGTCGGGCAAATACTGCACAACATCCGGCAGTGTCAATTCCAACCCTTCATTGAACTGCGGGTGATTGACCACCTCGGGGAAGTATTTGAGGAAAATCGCCTTGGTGGCGGGGTTGGCCGCCAACTCGCCCAGCTTGCTGGTCTGGACGGAATATTTGGCGGCGGGCGCGGTTTGCGCCGCAGTTTCAGGGGCCTGGGCCAGCGCCGGAGTGGCGATCAGAAGCGCCAGGACGATTACGGCGGCTTTCATGCTTTTCCTTTCAGACGGGTGACGTGCCCCATCTTGCGGCCCGGGCGGGATTCTTTCTTGCCATAGAGATGCAGCGCCCCGCCCCTGGCAAGCGCTTCCCAGGCATCGGCCTCGGCGCCGATGATGTTCTCCATCACCGCATCGGCATGGCGCACCGGATCGCCCAACGGCCAGCCGGCCACGGCGCGGATATGCTGTTCGAACTGCGAGCACTGGCAGGCTTCGATGGTCCAGTGGCCGCTGTTATGGACCCGCGGCGCAATCTCGTTGACCAGCAACGTCCCGTCCTTGCCGACGAACAATTCCACCGCCAGCACCCCGACATAATCCAGCGCATCGGCAATCTTTTTCGCGATTCCCTTGGCGTCTTCCACCTGCGCGGATGTCAGCTGCGAGGGCACAGTGGAGCGGCGCAGGATGTGATTTTCATGCTCGTTGTGCGGCGGATCATAGGCCGCAAAAGCGCCATCCGCGCCTCGCGCCGCCACCACCGACACTTCATAGGAAAAATCGACAAAGCCTTCCAGGATGGACGGCGCGCCCTTGAAGCTTTCGAACGCCTTGGCCGTATCATCGGCGGATGCGACTTTTGCCTGACCCTTGCCGTCATAACCGAAACGGCGCGTCTTCAGGATGCCTTTTCCGTTCAGCTTGCCGAACGCCGCGCGCGCCTGTTCGACGCTGGTCACGTCAAAGAATGGCGCGGTCTTCAGCCCCAGCTTTTCGACAAAGGTCTTTTCCGTCAGCCGGTCCTGGGTCATGGCCAGGGCGTGAGCGCCCGGGCGCACCGGCACGCGCTCGGCCAAATGGGCGATGGCGTGGGCGGGAAGATTTTCGAACTCGAACGTCACTGCGTCGCAGACTTCGGCAAAGCTCGCCAGCATGTTCAGGTCATCATAGGGCGCGGCCATCGCATTCTGCGTCACCTGGAAGGCGGGCGCGTCGGGCGTGTCATTGTAGATGCAGGTCTTCAGGCCCAATCGCGCGGCCGCCAGCGACAGCATGCGCCCCAGCTGGCCGCCGCCAATGATGCCGATGGTGCCGCCCGGCGGCACCGGCTTTTTCAAACTTTTCATTTGGGAAGACTGGTCATTTCGGTTTCTTGGCAACCGATTTGGTCTGCTTGTCGCGCCAGGCATCCAGCCGCTTCTTCACGCCCAGATCCGACAGGCCGATGATGGCGGCGGCATGCAGGGCCGCGTTCTTGGCACCCGCCTCGCCGATGGCAAAGGTCGCCACCGGCACGCCGCCCGGCATCTGGGCGATGGACAGCAGCGAATCCAATCCCTTGAGGGCGCGGCTCTGCACCGGCACGCCCAGCACCGGCAAGGTGGTCATGGACGCCACCATGCCCGGCAGATGGGCCGCGCCGCCGGCGCCGGCGATGATGACCTTGATCCCGCGCGCCTCGGCTTCCTTGGCATAGGCCGCCATGCGGTCAGGCGTGCGATGGGCCGAGACGATCCCGGTTTCGTGCGGAACCTTCAGGGCCTCCAGCATATGGCTGGCCGCCTGCATGGTCGCCCAGTCGGACTGGCTGCCCATGATGATGCCGACAGAGGGGCGGCCCCCCGCGCGTCGCGCGGAATCTTTAAAGGAGGAAGCCTTGCTTCGGGTTGCCATAGGGATGCTCCAGCGAAGCGGCGCAGTATAGGCAGCAAAAAGCCCAAGGAAAGAGCCTGTTTAACCCCCGTTAACCATTCGGTGAGAAGGATAAACGCATTCTTAAACCAGGCTTGGGTAGCTTTGCCCAAGCCAGAAGGCGAATTCGCGATGAAAGTCGAACGCAACAGCCCCTCCCGGCCGGCACGCTCGGTGGCCCAGGCCGCCTATGCGCGCCGGGTCGAAGCGGCCGGCGGCCTTGGCGGCGTGGACGCGGTGATGCCGGCGGCCAGCGTGCTGGGTATCCCGGAAGCCGAATTCACCCCCAAGGTGCGCGACGCCATCATGGGCCTGATGGGCGAAGTGGACAATCTGCGCCGCGAGCTGATCCAGACCCGCGCCCGGCTGGAAGATGTCGAAAAGACAGCCGACCAGGACGGCATGCTGCCGCTGCTCAACCGCCGCGCCTTTGTGCGCGAGCTGACGCGCTATATCGCCTTCACCGGCCGCTACAACACGCCGGCCTCGCTGATCTATTTCGACCTCAATCACCTCAAGCGCACCAACGACACGCTGGGCCATGCCGCGGGCGATGCGGTGCTGTCACACTTCGCCGATGTACTGCAGGCGCATGTGCGTGACAGCGATTGCGTGGGACGGTTGGGCGGCGACGAGTTCGGCGTGCTGCTGAGCCATGCCAACCAGGAACAGGCCCTGAAGAAGGCCGACATCCTGGCGGCGGCGCTGGAAAATTCGCCCACCAGCTGGAACGGCCATTCCATTCCCGTCAGCTTTGCCTATGGCGCGTTCGAGCTGAAAGCGGGCGACAATCCCGACACCGCCATGGCGCGCGCCGACCAGGCGATGTACGCGCAGAAGAAGTCGCAGCGCAGCGCGGCGGAATAGCTGCCGGGCCAAAAGCGTAGTCATCGCCGGAAGCGCCCAACGCATCCAAAAGACAAGGGCCGCGCTGCGCATCTTCTCGATGCGCAAACACGGCCCTTGCAGATCAAATGGACCCTGGCGGGTTACGCCATCGCCTTTTTCAGATTCTCGTCGACCTTGTCGAGGAAGCCTTCGGTGGTCAGCCACTTCTGGTCGGGACCGACCAGCAGCGCCAGATCCTTGGTCATGAAGCCCTGCTCCACCGTATCGACACAGACCTTTTCCATGGCCAGCGCGAACTTGGCCAGCTTGTCATTGCCATCAAGCTTGGCGCGATGGGAAAGCCCGCGCGTCCAGGCGAAGATCGAGGCGATGGAGTTGGTCGAGGTGGACTTGCCCTTCTGATGCTCGCGGTAATGGCGCGTCACCGTGCCATGCGCGGCTTCGGCTTCCACCGTCTTGCCGTCCGGCGTGAACAGCACCGAGGTCATCAGGCCCAGCGAACCAAAGCCCTGCGCCACTGTGTCGGACTGCACGTCGCCGTCGTAATTCTTGCACGCCCAGACATAGCCGCCGCTCCACTTGAGCGCGCTGGCCACCATGTCGTCGATCAGGCGGTGTTCATAGGTGATGCCGGCCGCCTTGTACTTGTCGGCGAATTCGGCGTCGAAGATTTCCTGGAACAGGTCCTTGAAACGGCCGTCATAGGCCTTGAGGATGGTGTTCTTGGTCGACAGGTACAGCGGATACTTGCGCGCCAGCGCATAGTTCATCGAGGCGCGGGCGAATTCGCGGATGGATTCGTCCAGATTGTACATCGCCATGGCGACACCGCCGCCCGGCGCCTTGAACACTTCATGCTCGATGGTCTTGCCATCGTCGCCGACGAACTTGATCGAGAGCGTGCCCTTGCCGGGGAACACGAAGTCGGTGGCCTTGTACTGGTCGCCAAAGGCATGGCGGCCCACCACGATGGGTTGGGTCCAGCCGGGAACCAGGCGCGGCACATTCTTGCAGATGATCGGCTCGCGGAAGATCACCCCGCCCAGGATGTTGCGGATGGTGCCGTTGGGCGACTTCCACATCTTCTTGAGCTTGAATTCCTCCACCCGCTGTTCGTCCGGGGTGATGGTGGCGCACTTCACGCCCACGCCATATTGCTTGATCGCTTCGGCGGCCTCGATCGTGACCTTGTCGTCGGTCTTGTCGCGGTTCTCCATGGAAAGGTCGTAATAGTGCAGGTCGATGTCCAGATAGGGCAGGACCAGCTTCTTCTTGATCAGGTCCCAGATGATGCGGGTCATCTCGTCGCCGTCCAGTTCGACCACCGGATTGGCAACCTTGATCTTTTCCATGGGATATTTCCTCGAATTTTGGTGCGGGAGGGGATATAGCGGGGCGCAGTTAGCCCCGAAAAACCGCACCCGTCAAAGCGCCAAATGACCCCACCCGCCGTCATACTGTCCCACACCCAGATGGGCGAAAATGTCGGGTCCGCCGCCCGGGCGATGAAGAATTTCGGGCTGACGGACCTGCGCCTGATCGCTCCCAAGATGGAATGGCCCAACGACCGGGCCCAGATCCTGGCCAGCGGCGCGGGCGACATCCTGGAGCGCACCCGGATTTATGGCGATGCCAAGGCCGCGCTGGCCGATTGCCAACTGGTGCTGGCGACCACGGCGCGGGGCCGGGATGTGACGCGCGAAGTGCTGACGGCGCAGGCGGCGGCACAGCGGCTGCGCCAGGCCTCGGATGCAGGCGTGAAGACCGCAATCCTGTTCGGCGGCGAGCGGGCCGGCTTGGACAATGACGAAATTTCGTTATGCGACGCGCTGATCACCATTCCCACCGCGCCGCTGCCGCGGACCAAAGACACCGAGCTCAAGGCTTCATCCCTCAACCTCGGCCAGGCCGTCTTGCTGATGGGCTATGAATGGCTGAAGTCGGCCGACACCACGCCATCTGTGCGCATCCGGGAGCGCATTGCGGTACCCGCCAGCCGCAAGGAACTGGTGGAGCTGTTCGAGCACCTGGAAAAGGAATTGGATGCCGCCGCATTCTTCTTCCCGGCCGAGAAACGGGGCGCCATGGTGCGCAACATCCGTGCCATGATATTGCGCTCCGGCCTGACTGATCAGCAGGCCCGCACCATCCGCGGCATGATCGTCGCGCTGGTGCGCAACAAGTATAGAGGCCATCAGACGTGAGCGCCCTTCCTGTTATCGGTCTTGTCTTCATCACCGCACTGGCGATTGGCTTTGCGGTGGTGCCCTTGCTGCGGTCCAAAGACGTGAAGCGCCGCTGGCTGTGGCTGGGCGGCATCGTCGTCGCCATGATCGCCATCGGCGGCGGGGTTTATTTCGTGGTGGGCCGCCCGCACCTGGCGCAGCGCGAGGCGGGCGGCATCAATACCCGCGAGATCAACGGACTTATTCCCTTTTTGATTCAGCGCGTGCACCAGCATCCCGAGGATGCGCGCGCCTGGCGCTATCTGGGCCAGGCCTATATGACCGCCAACGATCCGCGCAATGCCGCCAAGGCACTGGCAAAGGTTATCGCCCTGACCGGCAAGGGCGATGCGCAGCTGGATGCCGCCTATGGCGAAGCGCTGGTGCTGGGCAGCGGCAGCGAAGTGCCGCAGGAAGCCGCCGATGCCTTTGCCAGCGCCTTGGCCGCCGATCCGCGCAATCCGCCGGCGCGTTTTTACCTGGGCCTCTACAAGGCCACGCACAATGACCGGGCCGGTGCCATCGCGCTGTGGCAGAGCCTGTTGGCCGACACGCCAACCGGTGCGCCGCTGCACCAGTTGCTGGTGGACCGCATCGCGATGCTGACCTCGCAAGGCCCCGGCGGAAAACCCGACCCGCGCGCCATGGTCGACATGCTGGCGTCACGGCTGAAGGCCGATCCCAATGACGCGCTGGGCTGGGTGCGCCTGATGCGCGCCTATACGGTGCTGGGCGAAAAGGAAAAGGCCCTGCAGGCATTGGCCAGTGCCCGCAAGGCCTTCCCGGATAACAAGGATGCCCAGACCGCTTTCACCACCGCGGCGAAAGCGCTGAAGCTTCAGTAGGGCATCTTGCGCTTGGTATAGAGCCGATCGGCTTGCGCGCGTTCTTCGGTCGTTGGCCCCATGCGCCGTCCCTGGTCGATCTCCTGCTGCGGCGTCGCGCCGGGAGGGCCGTTACCCAGCCACTGGATCTTGTGCTTCTTGGCCGCAAGACGAATGAGCTCCAGGTCTTCCTCAAGACGCTTGGATGCCGGCAGCGCCGCACGCTGGGCCGGCGTGAGGTCACCCCTGATCGCATCCCAGCCCAGATGCGACCAGCCGTTGTCGGATGGACCGGGTTCGGCAAAGGCCAGGCCCTTCACCGCCATCAACTGTTCGGCCACCATGGCGGAGCGGCGGTTCTCCAGCTTGAAGCCCATGCTGATCTCGCCCTTGGGATTGTGCGGCCAGGTATCTGCCAGACGCAGATACTCAGCATTGCTGACGCCCCAGATATGGGAGGCGAAAGACTGGCTGCCCGCGCCGCGCACGCCTTCGATGGGAAGTTCTTCCACCCCGGGCCAGGTCCACTTGTAGCGCCCGCCCGCGATGGCGATTTCCGCCGCTTCCGGCGATTCCATTTCGCAGATCAGCACGCCATGCGCGCCGGCCGCCAGCGCCTGGGCAATCTGCCAGACATTGGCGCGCATCGACGCGCCGTCAAAACCCCAGGCTGGAAGGGTGACAAATACCATCGGCGTACGGTGGCCCGAAGGCGTCGGTCCGCCATCGACCAGGCCCTGCATGAAGTTGCGCAAGCCATCGAAGCTGAAGCTGTCATTCTCCATTTCGTAATTGATGGCATCGCACCAGGTCTTGGCCATGCGCTTGCCTTCTTCATAGGTGTCCGGCGCACCGGAAGGCCCATATTCGGCGTAAGCGACGACCTGATTGTCTTCCCACAGCTCGATCGCCTTGTTGATGCGGCGCGGCTTGTAGTTGGGATCGACGCTGGGAACCATCGGCAGGGTGCGCGCCCAGTTCGCCTTGAAGCCATAACCCTTGCTGGCGGTGCCGATGTAATGCGGGCTGTCCAGCATGCTGCGGCCGGTGGCCTTTGGAACGCCCGGCGGATAGCCGCCTTCATTCGGGACTGACCCGCGCCCTTGCGCCAGCGCGCCGGTGGTGGCCGCGACGGCCCCGGCACTGACCATGCCGAAGCCTCTGAGAAAATCGCGCTTCTTGATGTTCTTGATGTCCATGACGTTCCTCTTTTTGTTTGAGGAAAGCCTGTCACTTCTTCGGCGCGCTGTCAGCCGCATTTATCCGCTGCGGTGCAGCACCAAGGCTGCGCACCAATTCCTCCAGCGCCTGCGCGGCGCGTTCCACCGCCGCGCCATCGCGGCCGCGCACCACCAGCTGGGCGCCAAAGGGCTTGTCGGCGGCTTCGCGGTAGAAAGGATAAGAGCCGATGGAGACGTCTTGGTGCGCTTTCTGCACATCGGCCAGGCCCGGGGCGATGACGCCTTCGGGGACAGCGGCCTCCACCGTCACGCTCTGTACCGTCGGCCCGCGCGGCAGTTCCGGCGCCAGTGTCTCCAGCATGGCGCGCATCACCATCGGCACCCCGGCCATGACATAGACATTGCCGATATGAAATCCCGGCGCGCCCGACACGCTGTTGGCCACCAGCGCCGCACCTTCGGGGATGCGGGCCATGCGCTTGCGCATGTCGTTGAATTCACCGGGCGGGTAGCGCGCTTCCAGCAGGGCATACGCCTCCGGGTGATAACCGATGCCCACGCCGAATGCCTTGGCCACCGCATCGGCGGTGATGTCGTCATGGGTGGGGCCGATGCCGCCGGTGGTGAAGACAAAGTCATGCGCCCCGCGCAGGGCGTTCAGGGCGGCGACGACCTCGCCCTCTTCATCGCCCACCACCCGCACCTCTTTCAGGTCGATGCCCAGCGCCGTCAGGAAGCGGGCGATATGGTTGGTATTGGTGTCCTGGGTGCGCCCCGACAGGATTTCGTCGCCGATCACCAGAACGGCCGCAGTTTTACTCATCAGGTTCCTGTTTGGTTTTCGCAGCAAGGGACCTTATATTGGCCCGGCATGACCATCGTACCCCAATCCGAAATTTTTGAGGCCGCCCGCAAGGCCCATTTCGCCGTCACCCTGCACCAGCCGGGCGATTTCGAGGGCATGCGCCGGGCCGGCCGGCTGGCGGCCGAGGTGCTGGACCTCCTGGTACCCATGGTCCAGCCCGGCGTGACCACCGAGGCCCTGGATAAAGTGGCCTATGATTACATCATCGCCCATGGCGCCATCCCGGCCTGCCTGGGCTATCGCGGCTATCGCCACACCGTCTGCACCTCCATCAATCATGTCGTGTGCCACGGCATCCCCAACGACAAGCCGCTGCGCGATGGCGACATCGTGAACATCGACGTCACCGTGATCCTGGACGGCTGGCATGGCGACACGTCCCGCATGTATCCGGTGGGCGAGGTGAAACGCAAAGCCGAGCGGCTGGTCGAAATCACGTATGAATCCATGATGCGCGGCATCGCGGCGGTAAAGCCCGGCGCCACCACCGGCGACATCGGTTATGCCATCCAGTCCTATGCCGAGGGCCAGGAGAAATGCGCCGTGGTGCGCGACTTCTGCGGTCACGGCCTGGGCAAGGTGTTTCATGCCCTGCCCAACATCGTCCATTACGGCAAGCCGGGCCACGGCATCGCGTTGAAGCCGGGCATGTTCTTCACCATCGAACCCATGATCAACCTGGGCGGCTATGGTGTGAAGGTGCTGGCCGATGGCTGGACCGCGGTGACCCGCGACCGCTCTCTGTCGGCGCAGTTCGAACATTCCTGCGGTGTGACCGAGACGGGCGTGGAGATTTTCACCCTGTCGCCCAAAGGCCTGGATAAACCGCCTTATCTCTGACGGGGACGGCGTGGGGGATTCTACCGACAACGGAACGGCCGGCCATCGCGAGCGGCTGCGCACGCGCTTCCTCAAGGGCGGCGCCGATGCCATGCCCGATTACGAATTGCTGGAATTGGCCCTGTTCGCGGCGGTGCCGCGGCGCGACACCAAGCCCCTGGCTAAAGCCCTGCTGGCCCGCTTTGGCAGCTTTGCCGAAGTGATCGCCGCGCCGGCCGCGCGCCTGATGGAAATCAAGGGCGTGGGGGAAAGAGTGGTGCAACAGCTGAAAATCGTGGAAGCCGCTGCTCACCGTTCGGCCAAAACCCAAGTAATCAACCGCCCGGCCTTGTCGTCCTGGACGGCGCTGCTGGATTACTGCACCGCCGCGATGGCGCGGGTGACGAACGAGGAATTCCGCGTGCTGTTCCTGGACCGCAAGAATGTGCTCATCGTCGACGAAGTGCAGAACCGCGGCACGGTGGATCACACGCCCGTCTATCCGCGCGAGATCGTCAAGCGCGCGCTGGAGTTGTCGGCGTCTTCCATCATCCTGGTGCACAACCATCCCAGCGGCGATCCCACACCGTCCAAGGCTGACATCGCCATGACTCGCGAGGTGGTGACCGCGGCCAAGACTCTGGGGATCGCGGTGCATGATCACCTGGTGATCGGGCGCGGCGGTCATGCCAGCTTCAAGTCTTTGGGATTGTTATAGAAATCAGCGCTTTCGCGCGCACTTCATACAGGTTAGAAGCAACCGTAATCCGCAGCCGGTGCTTCCATGATCCCCCGCTATGCCCGCGAACAGATGGTTTCGATCTGGTCGCCCGAAACCAAATTCCGCATCTGGTTCGAGATCGAGGCGCACGCCACCGACAAGCTGGCCGAGCTGGGCGTGGTCCCGAAGGAAGCAGCCGCCAAGATCTGGGAAAAAGGCAAGAACGCCAAGTTCGACGTGGCGCGCATCGACGAGATCGAGCGCGAGGTCAAGCATGACGTCATCGCTTTCCTGACCCATCTGTCGGAAATCGTCGGTCCCGAAGCGCGCTTCGTGCACCAGGGCATGACGTCTTCCGATGTGCTGGACACCTGCCTGAACGTGCAGCTGGCGCGCGCCGCCGATCTTCTGATCGCCGACACCGATGCGCTGCTGGCGGCGCTGAAGAAGCGCGCGATGGAATACAAGATGACGCCCACCATCGGGCGCAGCCACGGCATCCATGCCGAGCCCACCACCTTCGGCGTCAAGCTGGCCACCTATTATGCCGAGTTTACCCGTGCCCGCGCCCGGCTGGTAACGGCGCGCGCCGAGATTGCCACCTGCGCCATTTCCGGCGCGGTGGGCACCTTCGCCAATATTGATCCACTCGTCGAAGAACATGTCGCCAAGGCGATGGGTCTTTCCGTAGAGCCGGTATCGACACAGGTGATCCCGCGCGACCGCCATGCCGCCTATTTCGCGGCACTTGGTGTGGTCGCTTCGTCGCTGGAGCGGCTGGCGGTGGAAATCCGCCACTTGCAGCGCACCGAAGTGCTGGAAGCGGAGGAATATTTCTCGCCCGGCCAGAAAGGCTCGTCGGCGATGCCGCACAAGCGCAATCCGGTGCTGACCGAAAATGTCACGGGGCTTGCCCGCATGGTGCGTGCCTATGCCCTGCCCGCCATGGAGAATGTAGCGCTGTGGCATGAGCGCGACATCTCGCACTCCTCGGTCGAGCGCTATATCGGCCCCGACGCCACCATCACGCTCGACTTCGCGCTGGCCCGCATGACCGGCGTGGTCGAAAAGCTGCTGGTCTATCCCGAACGGATGCAGAAGAACCTGGATGCCACCCACGGGTTGGTGCACAGCCAGCGCGTACTGCTGGCCCTGACCCAGGCGGGCCTGCCGCGCGAGGACAGCTACCGGCTGGTGCAGAAGAACGCCATGCGCGCCTGGAACGGCGAAGGCAACCTCCTGGACCTGCTCAAGGCCGATCCGGATGTCTCCAAGGCGCTGCCGGCGGCGCAGCTCGAAGCCATGTTCGACCTCGGCTATCACCTGAGCCGGGTGGACACGATCTTCAAGCGCGTCTTCGGGTGAGGAGCGGTGCGCGAAGCGCATGAGCAGGTCCGGCGGACCTGCGAAAGCGACGAACGCCGCAGCGACGCGCGCCCAAGCGCGTCGCGAGGCCGGAGCTACGCCTTGGCCGCCTCGGCCACCGCGCTGTTCAGGCATTCGCGCATCTTCTCGCGAATCGCCGCGTCGGAGACCGATTCATCCAGTTCGGACCGGAGCTTGCGGAAGACATCCTCGTCGCCCGCCTCCTGGAAATCGGCCGCGATCACCGCGACGATGAAGTCTTCGGCGGCCTCGCCCAACAGGCCCTTTTTCTCGGCAGCCCAGGCGCCCAACAGGCGGTTGCGCCGGGCTTCCACCTTGAAGCGCAGTTCCGCGTCATGGGCCCATTTGGATTCAAAGGCCTTGCCGCGGTCGTCCATGCCCATCGCCATTATCAACTCCCTGTAATCGCTTGATATTTCCAATAATGCCACGCCATCATGTCAAGATTGCGCCATGTTCCTTGCAGGATGTGGGTATGCGGCGTCAAAACATTGCCGCAGCCGCAGCCAATCCGGTAAGTTTCATTCCCACGGGGCCGCGGGCGGAGCCGCCCTTTTTGACCTAAGGACCACTGCCATGAAGCGCCGCCGCGTCATTTACGAAGGCAAAGCCAAGATCCTGTACGAAGGCACCGAGCCGGGCACCGTCATCCAGTATTTCAAGGACGACGCGACCGCCGGCAATGGCGCCAAGAAGGACACGATCGAGGGCAAGGGCGTCCTCAACAACCGCATCAGCGAATATCTGATGACCCAGCTGGCCGGGATCGGCGTGCCGACCCATTTTGTGCGCCGCCTGAACATGCGCGAGCAGCTGATCAAGGAAGTCGAAATCATCCCGCTGGAAGTGGTGGTGCGCAATGTCGCCGCCGGCTCCATGTCCAAGCGGCTGGGGATCGAGGAAGGCACCGCCCTGCCCCGCTCCATCATCGAATATTACTACAAGAATGACGGGCTGAATGACCCCTGGGTCAGCGAAGAGCACATTACCGCGTTCGGCTGGGCCAGCCCGCAAGATCTGGACGACATGGTCAACCTGACCATCCGGGTGAATGATTTCCTGTCCGGGCTGTTCCTGGGCGCCGGCATCAAGCTGGTGGACTTCAAGCTGGAGTTCGGCCGGCTGTGGGAAAATGACTATATGCGCATCGTGCTGGCCGACGAGATCAGCCCGGACAATTGCCGGCTGTGGGACGTCACCACCAACGAGAAGATGGACAAGGACCGTTTCCGCCGCGACATGGGCGGCGTGATCGAGGCTTACAGCGAAGTCGCAAAGCGCTTGGGAATCATGCCCGAATCGGTGCAAGGCGAGAACAAAGGTCCCGTCCTCGTACAGTGAGTTCTGCCGTGAAAGCCCGCGTTTTCATTACTCTCAAGAATGGCGTCCTGGACCCCCAGGGCAAGGCCATCGGCCATGCCCTGAACGGGCTGGGCTTCGGCTCTGTCGGCGAAGTGCGCCAGGGCAAGGTGATCGATCTGGAACTGTCCGGCAGCGATGCCGAGGCGGCCAGGACGGACCTCAAGGCGATGTGCGAAAAGCTGCTCGCCAACACCGTGATCGAAAAATACGAGATCGAAATCAAGCAATGAAATCCGCGGTCATCGTTTTCCCCGCTTCCAACTGCGACCGCGACGCCAAGGTGGCGCTGGAGCAGATGACGGGCAAGACGCCCGCCATGGTCTGGCATCAGGACAGCGAACTGCCGGACGTGGACCTGGTGGTGCTGCCGGGCGGTTTTTCCTACGGCGATTACCTGCGCTGTGGCGCCATGGCCAGCCAGTCGGCGGTGATGCGCTCGGTCAAGGCGCATGCCGACAAGGGCGGCATGGTGCTGGGCGTCTGCAACGGTTTTCAGGTGCTGACCGAAAGCCACATGCTGCCCGGCGCGCTGATGCGCAACGCGGCGCTGAAATTTGTCTGCAAGCCGGTGGGCTTGGAAGTCCAGGAAACCCAGTCCGGCTTCACCCGCAAATATGAAAATGGCCAGCGCGTCACCTTTCCGGTGGCGCATGGCGAAGGCAGCTATTTCGCCGATGAAGACACGCTGGACCGCCTGGAAGGCGAGAACCGCGTCGCCTTCCGCTATGCCAAGGGCGAGAATCCCAACGGCTCGGCGCGCAATATCGCCGGTATCCTGAGCGAAAAACGCAATGTGCTGGGCCTGATGCCCCATCCCGAGCGGGTGGTGGACGATGTGTTGGGCGGCACCGACGGCCGCGGGCTTTTCCAGAGCCTGATCGAAGCCCTTTCTTGAGACGAGCATGACCAAGATCACGCCTGAGATGGTCCGCGAGCACGGGCTTTCGGATGCCGAATATCAGAAGATTCTCGACCTGATGGGGCGCGAACCGTCTTTCGTCGAGCTGGGCATCTTCAGCGTGATGTGGTCGGAGCATTGCTCCTACAAATCCACCCGCGCCCACCTGAAAAAGCTGCCGACCAAGGCGCCCTGGGTGATCCAGGGCCCCGGCGAGAATGCCGGCGTGATCGATATCGGCGACGGCGACGCCGCCATCTTCAAGATGGAAAGCCACAACCATCCCAGCTTCATCGAACCCTATCAGGGCGCCGCGACCGGGGTGGGCGGCATCATGCGCGACGTCTTCACCATGGGCGCGCGTCCTATCGCCATGATGAACGCGCTGCGCTTCGGCGAGCCGTCGCATCCCAAGACCCGCCATTTGGTATCAGGGGTGGTGTCGGGCATCGGCGGTTACGGCAACTGCATGGGCGTGCCCACCGTGGGCGGCGAAGTCAATTTCCATCCCAGCTACAATGGCAACATCCTGGTCAATGCCATGTGCGTCGGCCTGGCGCGCCAGGACAAGATCTTCCTGTCGGCCGCCAAGGGCGCGGGCAACCCCGTGGTCTATGTCGGCTCCAAGACCGGCCGCGACGGCATCCACGGCGCCACCATGGCGTCAGCCGAGTTCGACGATGCGTCCGAGGAAAAGCGCCCCACCGTGCAGGTCGGCGATCCCTTCACCGAGAAGCTGTTGCTGGAGGCCTGCCTGGAATTGATGGCGACCGACGCCATCATCGCCATCCAGGACATGGGCGCGGCGGGTCTTACGTCGTCCAGCGCCGAGATGGGCGACAAGGGCGGCAGCGGCATCGAACTGGACCTCGACAAGGTGCCCCAGCGCGAAACCAACATGACGGCCTATGAGATGATGCTGTCGGAAAGCCAGGAGCGCATGCTGGCGGTCTTGAAGCCCGGCCGCGAAGCCCAGGCCGAAGCCATCTTCAAGAAGTGGGAGCTGGACTTCGCCGTCATCGGCATCACCACCGACACCAGCCGCCTTGTCGTCAAGCACAAGGGCAAGGTCGAAGCCGACATGCCCATCACGGCGCTGTCCGATGCGGCCCCGATCTATGAGCGTCCCTATACCGAGCGCAAGCCGCAGACCGGTGAACCGGCCTATGACAAATCCAAACCCGTGCTGGCGTCGCTAAAGACCATCCTGGCATCGCCCGACATGGCCTCGCGCCGCTGGGTGTGGGAGCAGTATGACCATACCGTGATGTCCGACACGGTGCAGGTGCCGGGCGGCGACGCCGCCGTGGTGCGCATCCACGGCACGAACAAGGCGCTGGCCATCACCACCGACGTGACGCCACGCTATTGCAGGCCCGATCCCTTTGAAGGCGGCAAGCAGGCGGTGGCCGAAGCCTGGCGCAACCTGACCGCGGTGGGCGCGCTGCCGCTGGCCGTCACCGACAACCTGAATTACGGCAATCCGCAAAAGCCCGAGATCATGTGGGAAATCGTGGCCGGCATTGACGGCATCGGCGCCGCCTGCCGGGCGCTGGATTTCCCGGTCATCGGCGGCAATTGCTCGCTCTATAACGAGACCAATGGCGAAGGCATCCTGCCCACCCCCGCCATCGGCGCCGTCGGCCTGATGAAGGACGTCACCAAAATGGCGACGGTGGCGTTCAAGCGCGCCGGCGACGTGGTCATCCTGATCGGCGAGACCAAGGGCCATCTGGGCCAGTCCATCTATCTGCGCGAGATTGAAGGCCGCGAAGAAGGCGCCAGCCCCAAGGTCGATCTGGCCACCGAAAAGAAGCATGGCGACTTTGTACGCAGGCTGATCGAATCCGGCCGCGTCGACACCGTGCATGACGTGTCCGACGGCGGGTTGCTGGTGGCGATTGCCGAAATGGCCATGTCGCGCGGCATTGGCGCATCGGTCGGCATTGCCGGGTTGCCGGACGCTATTCCCTTCTGGTTCGGCGAAGACCAGGCGCGGTATGTCATCGCCGCGCCCTTTGCCGAAGCCGAGAAGATCGTCGCCGAAGCCATCGCCGCGTCCATCACCGTGGCGGAACTGGGCAAGACCGGCGGCGACAAGATCACGCTCGACGACAAGGACGGCGCAGCCATCGTCGAGTTGAAGGCCGGCTTCGAGGGCTGGTTCCCCAATTTCATGGCGGGCGAAGAAATCCCGGTTACGAATTAAGTGACGAACCAAGGATTAATGTCATGGGCATGAAGGGCAGCGAAATCGAGAAGTTCATCAAGGACGCGTTTCCCGACGCGGACATCGAGATGAAGGACTTGGCCGGTGACGACAATCACTGGGCCGCCGTCGTGAAATCATCCGCCTTCAAGGGCAAGACCCGCGTCGCCCAGCACCAGATGGTCTATGCGGCGCTCAAGGGCAACATGGGCGGTGTACTGCACGCCCTGCAACTGACCACTGTCGCCAAGGACTAGGCCGGCTCGCAGCCCGGCTCCATATCTGCTACAATCTCAGCAGGTCGGAGGCGGGCATGTTCAAGACATTGGCAGCCATTGCGGGAATCCTGACGGTCCTGGCCACAAGTCCGGCCGGTGCCCAGTATCTGGGCCGCCTGTCTTCCAACCCTTACGCGCCGCACTCCACCGCCAATCCCTATGGCGCCGGCAATCCTTACTTGCCGGGTGGCACGAAAAATACCTACGGGCAGTTCGGCAGTCCCTATTCGCCCAATTCGGCCACCAATCCCTATGCCACCAACGGGCCGAAGCTGTACGACAATCAGGGCAATTATCATGGCCGGCTGTCGGTCAATCCTTATGATCCCGATTCAACCAGCAATCCGAATGGCCGCTACGGCAGTCCCTATTCGCCGGACAGCATCAAGAATCCCTATGGCGCGGGAAATCCCTATTCACCCAGTTCGCCCAACAACCCGAACGGGCCCGGCATGCGCATCCAGGGCGACAAAGACTAGTCTTCGAACAGATCGCCCCAGCCCAATTTGCGCACCCGGCGATACGCGTCCTTGTCGCGTGATGCCACAAATGCGGCACGCAATCCATTTTCATCGCACAGCTTGAAGGTCAGGCCCGGCTTGGTTTCCAGCGGCGGCGCCAGGACGCGCGCGCCATGGCTGGCCTTTTGGCGCGTTACCACGACATAGGAATAACGTTCGTCCTCGAATGGCACATTCGCACCCTTGAGCAGCATATGGTCGCGGCTGCGCGGCAGCCTTTGACTGAAATGGCACCAATCGTCTCCGGCCATCGGACATGCATTGTCGTGGGTGCAAGGCGCCGCCACGTACGCGCCATCTTCGATCAGCGCCGCGCGCGCGGCGCGGATGCGGGCAAAGCCGTCGGGCGTGCCCGGTTCGATCAACGCCAGCACCTGCGCGCCCGAGGCCCACAAATGCCGTGCGGTTGCCGCCGCGGAAGCTTGCGGCAACTCGGCCAGCACATAGCTGGCGACCATGAAATCGGCTTGCGGCTTGTCCGCGCCAAGATCACCGGAGAGAATGTTCGCAGCCGCCAACGGTCCGCCATCAGCCAGCTTGCGCGCCAGGCTGCGCAGCGCGGGGTTGTGATCCAGCATGGTGACGGACGCGATACCCGGCCATTGCATCACCGCAGCCCAGCTCGCCGCGCCGGTGCCGGCGCCCACATCCAGCAGGCTGGCGGGCGCAAAGTCCGGCATCACCTCCACAAGCCGCGCGAAGACCGCGGCGCAAGATGCATAGGTGGCCGGCATGCGCGCGATGGCATAGGCGGCCGCCTGGGCCGGCGTGACAATGGCCCCAGAGGTGGCGCCCTTGCGGTAGCCGGCTGATTGCTGCTGCGCGGCCGCGATCATGTCGGCGCGCGGCACCCCTTCCAGCAAGGCCGCGATGGCAGTGGTTAAAGCGGCCGGAAGTTGCATCAAAACCCTGCTATAACGGGGGTCTTTATATTCGGTCGCTCCCGCTCGCGCGGACGCTCCGGGGGCCGCCTTGACCCCTATCTCCCCCATGCTTAGATCATAGCCGACTTAGTGAGGAAGTTCCCGATGTCTGATGTCCAGGCCCGCATTGCCGACGAAGTGAAGAGCAACGATGTGCTGCTGTTCATGAAGGGCACCCCCGGCTTTCCGCAGTGCGGCTTCTCGGCCGTGACCGTGCAGATCCTGTCCCACATCGGCGTCAAGTTCAAAGCCGTGAACGTGCTGGAAGACCCCGAAATCCGGGAAGGCATCAAGACCTATTCCAACTGGCCGACCATCCCCCAGCTGTATGTGAAGGGCGAGTTCGTGGGCGGCTGCGACATCATCAAGGAAATGTTCGAGCAGGAAGAGCTGGTGCCTTTCCTGGAACAGCATGGCGTCACGCTCGAAACCGCCTGATCCGCCGGTTGCCGGCACCTGAAAACGAAAAGGCCTTTCTTGCGAAAGGCCTTTGTCGTTTCTGGGCGATAGAGTCGATCAGAGGCGCTGATCGGCCATGCGGCGCAGATCGCCGCGGTCCAGGTTGGTCATGATCACCCTGTCGGCGCGGTTGTAACGCACGTCCGATGCGTCGATCCAAACAACGCGATTGTTGTCCAGGCGGACCAGCAAGGCGGTGACGCTGCCGCCCCGGCCGCGGCTGGTGTCGGTAACGGTGCCGACGCGGCGGCCATTCATCAACTGCACCCGGCCACCAATCAAGTTGGCGTCGCGGTCCATGACGCTCCAGCGGCCATCGCGGCTCCAGGGGCTGCGGTGATAAGCGGCGCGTTCGGCGGCATAACGGCTGCGCAGTTCGTTGTAGCGGGCATTCTTGTCTTCATATTCAGCCTGCTTGGCGCGGTTGTCCTGCACCTGCCCTTGGTACCTGTTCTGCTCCGCCTGATAGCGGGCATTGTCGCCACTGACGCGGTCGTCCACGGCGCGATTATCGGCGCCGACCTGGCGGTTGATACGCGCGGTTTCGGCTTTTTCCGCCGCGGTGGAATGGGTGGTGGGCATGCCATCGGCGTTGACCCGATTGCGTTCCGGCGAGTCATAAGTCTGCGCGAAAGCGGGGCTGAGACAGACCGACAGGGCGATGCCGCTGACGGCGGCCATCAGTGTTACGGACAGATTGCGAGCATAAAAATTCATGGCGCGGCTCCTTTTGGGCGTGCGCCAAAGAGCGGTGCTCTTTTTGGGCGTGCGACAGCTAACGCGGCGAGGGGCGCAATGTTCCATTCCGCACAGCCCAGATACAACAACACCTCCGGACCATGTCTGGGCCGGAGGTGTGGTCGAAATGCCCGTTTGGGCCAATTAACGCGAATAGAATTCCACGATGAGATGCGGTTCCATCTGCACGGCGTACGGAACGTCCGCCAGCTTGGGGGTGCGCAGCAGCTTCACCGACTTGGCTTCGCTGACTTCCAGGAAGTCGGGCGTGTCGCGCTCGGCGCTCTTGGAGGCTTCCAGAACCAGGGCCATTTCGCGGGCCTTGGGGCCCAGCTCGATCGTGTCCTTTTCGGTCACATGATACGAGGCGATGGTGACGCGGCGGCCGTTCACCTTCACATGGCCATGGCTGACCAGCTGGCGGGCGGCGAAGGGGGTCGGCACGAACTTGGCGCGATAGACAACGGTGTCCAGGCGGGTTTCCAGCAGGCCGATCATGTTCTCGCCGGTGTCACCGGGGCGGCGCGCCGCGTCGGTATAATACTTGCGGAACTGGCGCTCCGTGATGTTTCCGTAATAGCCCTTGAGCTTCTGCTTGGCCTGCAGCTGCGTGCCATAGTCCGACAGCTTCTTGGCGCGGCGCTGGCCGTGCTGGCCCGGACCATAGGAGCGCTTGTTGACCGGGCTCTTGGGACGGCCCCAGATATTCTCGCCCATGCGGCGGTCGAGCTTGTACTTGGAATTTTGGCGCTTGCTCATCAGTCCTGCTTTTCGAATTTCGGTGCGGCTTGGGTGCCGGAAAGGCGCGCACTATATGCAGCGACCTTGGCATGTCAAACGCACACAACCACAGGTTTAGTGCCAGATATCTTGCCAAACAATATCAATGGCTTGGACCATTTTCATCCGCGCGTCAGCACTGGACGGTTTGGCCCAATCTCGAGATTGCGGGGTTTTGCGCTACGGTTCCGCCCATGACGGACCCTACCCTGGTAGCGGCTATTCTGGCGCGGGCGGCGCGGACATACCATGCCACTTCGTATGCCTACCTGCTTGGCGCGGGTGCCATCTTTTTGATTGTCGTGATTGCTGTCGGATATTTGTGGAGGCGGCGTGCCTGAAGGCCGCAAGCGCCCCGCCCGAGCACGGCAGGCATGAGGGATATGGAATGAACGGTGCAGAACTCATGCGAAAGGTCGTGGCCGCGTTCGGCAATTCCGACCTGCAACCGCTGCTGGACGCGATCCATGAGGACATTGTCTGGAAGACAGCCAGCACGCGTGAGGGCGTGTTCCGCTTCGACGGCCAGTACAAAAACCGGCCCGGAGTTTTGGACGTGCTCTCCAAAATCTCCCAGGACTACACATTCCACTATCTGAGGCCCAAAGAGATTCTAGCGGTTGAGGATGTCGTGTGGGGACTTTTTGACGCCAGCGTTTCCTACGATCCGAAGGGCAAGGCCGGCGCGGCGAAAGCCTTAAGTCTGGAAATGGCGATCCGCTGGCGGCTGAAGGACGGCAAAATCATCGAGCATCAGGGCTTTTTCGATACCGCCTCCGTGCTCATCCAGCAGGGCCTGATCACCGATCCGGCGCCGCGATCCTGAACAGACGGAGTTCCGCCCAGGCGCCTTGTTCTTAAGGTTACGCGCCGTGTCGGCGCGAACCGCACGCGCCGGCCCTGCATTCCAGTGGTCACATCCTTGATCCAGGCGCGCAAGCGCAGGGCCGCAATAATGCGGGCAACGGATGGAACCGCGATCATGCCAGCACTGAATCCGCGGCAACGCATTTGATTCAAACACATGGAAAATTTTATCTGATAGCTGTGTGTAAGCTGCCATTCCGCAAAAACGTGATTGTCCGATTTTGTACGCCGCGCCTATCGTTCCCTCGCAGCGATTAAGCAATTCGAGGGGCGACATGCAGATTGATCCCGTTATCCTGCTCGCGGAAGACCTTCGTTCGACGGAAGCAGCGCTGGATAAAGCCACGCAACATTACTCCCGCGACCACCGCCGCGAGGACGGAGAACTGGTTAACCTGCTGCTGGGAAGATTGAAGCGTCTTTATCACGAAATCCACGAAACCGTGCCGACCAGCGCGCTGGGCGCCGGCGAGCTGGTCCGCATGGCCGCACGCCGCCTTCCTTTCTCCTATGCGCGGTATGCCGCCCATTTGCATGAGATTGCCGACAGACTGGCTGCGGGCCGCCGGCTGCATGCCGATCTGGTCTGGCTTCGCGCCCTGGAAGCGGCCCTGGGCGAAGGCGTTTGCGGCAAGGATGGCGGCACCATTGCGCCATGGCTACATCTGGCTGTGATGGGGGCGTCCCGGCCCGTCATGGTGTTTCGATCCGTCCAGTCCGAGCGGGGCGCCGCACCCTGGAAAAGCGTGCTGACGCCGCCAGACGCAGCAAGCGGATTTGACGCCTCCATCCATCGCCAGTGAGCCTGGTTGTGGTGGCTGCTCCGCGACCGCGGCGGCCAGATGCACCCGGCTTAAAAATACGATTGTGATCGTGTATAGCTGCAGGGTGCGCGGGCGTGGCGGAATGGTAGACGCACCGGACTTAAGCAATTGAGTGCCCGGCGGGAAATCGCCGGAGTAGAACTGCCCAAATTCGGGGAACCCTTCACTGGCGATCCCGAGCCAAGCCCGGACACGGGAAGGTGTAGAGACTAGACGGGCAGCACCTAACGCGGCGACGCCATGGTGAAGGGATAGTCCAGACCACGAACGCCCATCCTGGGCGGCGGCGAAAGCCGAAGGGGTATGAAAATCCGTTGGGCCGCAAGGCCTGTGTCGGTTCAAGTCCGACCGCCCGCACCAATTTCCCACCGCAAAAACAGTTGGCGAGTCGCAACAGGCCTCACACGCATTTGGGGATGGCCACCGGTGGGATCAGCCCGTGGCCCCACCGAACGAGCGTTTGCCAAACTCCAGAAGCGCGACAAGACCGGCGCCGGCGAGCAGGCAAAATGCCAGGTCATCCAGGTGCAGCGGTCCGAAATGGAAAAGGCTCTGTGCAGGGGGCCAGTAAAGCGCACATGCAAGGACCATCAGAACCGTCCCCACCAATATCCACAGCATGCGATTGGGCCTGAGCAGTGCTTCCCGCAGCGAGGCATGGAAGGAGCGGTTGACCAGGATCAGGCCGATATTCATCAGCACCAGAACCGTGAACACCAATGCCCGCAGCTCGTTCTCCGCCATTTCGAGCCGCGCGCCCAGGAACAGGGCCAGCGCGACGATGGCAAGCGCGGCCAACCCTTGCAGGCTCGCCCATAGGAGCGACGCCCGCGGCAACACCGGCGTGTTCGGCCGACGCGGCGGACGCCGCATCACATCGGTTTCTTCTTTTTCGGCCTCGAAGACGACCGAGCAGGCCGGATCGATCACCATTTCCAACAGCGCAATCTGAATAGGCATCAGCATCAGGGGCAGGCCGAAAAACAGGGGCAGAAGCGCCAGACCCGCAATGGGAATGTGGACGGCGACGATATATTCGATGGCTTTGCGCAGATTGTCGTAAATGCGACGCCCCAGCCGGATGGTCGCGACGATGGAGGCAAAATCGTCTTTCAACAGCACCAGCGAGCTGGCTTCGCGCGCCACATCGGTGCCCCGGCTGCCCATCGAGATACCGATATGGGCCGCCTTCATCGCCGGGGCGTCGTTGACCCCATCACCGGTCATGGCAACAATCTGGCCGTCGCGTTTGAGAGCTTCCACCAGCTTCAGTTTTTGCTGCGGCCGGATACGGGCAAAGACACAGGTGTGGCGCACGGCTTCTGTCAGCGCCGCATCGCTCATCGCTTCGAGCTCATCGCCGGTAACAACGGAATGCGATTCGATTCCGGCCTGCGCGGCGATGGCGCGGGCGGTGACGGGATAGTCGCCCGTGATCATCACCACGCGAATGCCGGCATTGCGGCACTCCTGTACCGCACCTGGCACATTGTCCCGCAACGGATCGGCAAACCCCACCAGCCCCAGATAGCGGAAAGCAATATCACGCTGGGACTTCGGCTTTTCGCCGTCTTGCCAGGCAAGGTCTGCTTGCGCCACGGCCAACAGCCGGATGCCTTCGCCGGCAAGCCGGTCGACATCCTTCAGGAGATCGGTGCGGGCTTTGCCTTCGAGACGGCAAAGCTCCGCGATGGATTCGGGGGCGCCTTTGGCGCAGGCGACGGCCGTGACAGCTTCGGTGCGATTCCACACGTTGGTGGTGGCCAGAAGCTCCGGCCGAAGGCCATAGCTCTGAAGCAGATCCTTCGGCATGGCCAGTTCCACGTCGATGGCTGCGTCATGGATGGCGCGGTCCATGGGATCGGTCGGAATGGGTGCGCTGGCGCCAAGCGCGGCATGGAGCAGAGCTTCCATGCGGCCTGTCAGCGGGTCGCCGGGACGCCAAAGCTCTGCGTCAGCGGCAACCAGCGCCAGTCGCATGCGGTTCTCGGTCAAGGTGCCGGTCTTGTCGGTGCACAGCACCGTCGCCGAGCCCAGCGTCTCGATCGCGGCGGCGCGGCGGGTCAAGACACCGCCGCGGGAAATGCGCCACGCGCCCATGGCCATGAACACCGCCAGCACCAGCGGGATTTCTTCCGGCAGCACGGACATGCCCACGGCGATGCCCCCCAGCGCCGCCTGAAGCCAGGAACCACGGGTGAAACCCAGCAGCAGCACGACCAGGCCGGCGACGGCGAAACCCACCAGTGCAAAATCCCTCACCAGCCAGCGCAGCTGCTGCTGCAACCGCGGCTGTTCCATGGTGATGGAGGTGAGCGCCTGGCCGATCTTGCCCATCTCGGAACGAAGTCCGGTCGCGGTAACCCGCGCGACGCCGCTGCCACGCGCGATCAAGGTGCCGGCGAAGACAAAGGGCTGGTCCTCGCCGCCGGGGTGGCGCGGAGGCTCATCGGTCACGGATGGCCGCTTGCGCACGGGCACAGACTCGCCCGTCAGGAGCGATTCATCGGCGAGCAGATCGTCGCCGGAAACCAGATGCGCATCGGCGGGTACCCGGTCGCCTTCCGCCAGGATCATGATATCGCCCGGCACGACCTCGCGGCCGGCGATGCGCGTGCGCATGCCATCGCGCACCACCAGCGCGCGCGGGCTGGCCAGGTTGCGCAAGGACTGAAGCACCTTTTCGCTGCGGCCTTCCTGCACAATGCCGATGGAGACCGACAGCGTGGCGAACGCCGCCAGGATGCCGGCATCCAGCTTCTCGCCCAGCAGCAGATAGATCAGGGCGCCACCCAACAGCAGCGCGAACATAGGCTGGCTCACGACACCCAGGGCGATGCGAAAGATATTCCGCCCCTCGGCATTGGGAAGTTCATTGGCCCCGAACTGCTTCAGGCGCGCGGCGGCCTCCGCACGACTCAGGCCGCGTTCAATCATCTGATCCATGATGACTTTTTAGGCGCTTTGACGCGAAAAGTCCTTGATAGGGCGCAAAAACCTGCTCGATCCGGCAGGCAAGCCTAACCCAGCCACTCGCCAATTTGTCCCACTGTGCCTGCGCAAAATTGCGGGCACACTGGACGGCATGAAGACGCTGCTGCTGATCCTTGCGCTGCTGGTCACGCCGGCCATCGCCGCCCCCCTGCCCATCCGCATGGTGGTGGTCACCACCTTCCAGCATGGCGGCGAGGAAGGTTTTGGCGAAATGCGCGCCTGGGCGAAGGACGCGCCGCAGAAGCTGCCCTTCCCCGCCGGCGAGCTGCCGCTGCGTTACGATCCGGTGCGCCGGCTTCTGGTCGTTTCCACCGGCATGGGCAGCCCGCACGCTGCCGCATCGCTGATGGCGCTGGGCAGCGACGCACGCTTTGACTTGCGCAAAAGCTACTGGCTGGTGGCGGCCATCGCGGGCGCGGACCCGCAAAAGGCCTCGCTGGGTTCGGCCGCCTGGATCGGCACGGTGGTGGACGGCGATTACGGTTTCGAGATCGACCCGCGCGAGGCGCCCAAGGACTGGCCCACCGGCAAGCTGCCCTGGTTCAAGCCCACGCCCTACGAAAAGCCGCTGCCGCCGGATGCCTCCAACAACCTGTTCCCCCTCAACACCGGCCTGCGCGACTGGGCTCTGGCGCTGACCAAAGACGTAAAGCTGGCCGACAGCGCGGCGATGCGGGAAGGCCGCAAGCCCTATACCGACATGCCCCAGGCGTTGAAGCCGCCCTTCGTACTGGGCGGCGATGAGATCAGCGGCCAGAGCTGGTGGTCCGGCTGGCTGGGCAACCGCCATGCCGAACGCTGGATGGACTATTGGACCGGCGGCAAGGGCCGCTTTGTGATGTCGGCGATGGAAGACAGCGGCATCGTGCGTTCGTTGCAGATGCTGGGGAAAATGGGCCTGGCCGATCCCGCGCGGCTGATGATCCTGCGCACCGCATCGGACTACACCGCCCCGCCGCCCGGCATGACCGCTGCCGACTATGTCGCTGCCGTGCAGAAGAATATCCCGGCGACGCGTGAAGCACTGAGCGCCGCCTTCATGGTGGGCAATCCGGTGGTGACGGAAATCACCACCAACTGGCCGCGTTACGAAAATTCGGTGCCGGGGCGCTAGGTCTGCATAATAGGCGCTGGCAAGAGCAACACATAAAATCGTGTCGATGCGGCTAGGGCAGGGCTGCCACAGCCCCTAACGACATACGGCCCCGATTTCTACAAATCCATTTTTCGCAGAGGATTTTGCTCGTCCTCTTGAAGATTGGGAATACCGCACTGTTCCAAAAAATGCGCGATGGCATCGTAGTCAGAAGGAGGCCGCGTGCGGTCGAGTGGGTCGCCCGACGGAACGTAGATCACCATGCCCTGCCGCGCGCGAGTCAAAAGCACTCGATAGGTATTGGCCAGATAAGCCTTGCGGGCGTCACTATTGACGTTCTTCCATTTGGTGCCCTGGAAAGCATGGTACGCCCACCGTCCATCAACACGGCGGAAGTCTGCGTCCCAGCATACGCCAATCCAATCAAGCTCTAGGCCTTGAATATCGAACTCTGTGGCGGGGTCTTCCAGATAAAAGGAGGACCGAACATCCTCTCTTGAATTCAAGAACCAATAAGGTGCGTCAATCTTTTCATGAACATTGACCCCTTCGGGTTTCAATCGAGAAGCTCGCGATGACGCGACAAGCCCGAACCGTGCAGACCCCCGCGCCTGCGTGCGCAGCCAATTACGCGCCGAGTTCAAATGCCTCGTCAGCCTAACCGGATATTTATCGCTAATGGAAAGATATATTTTTCGAGCTTCATCGGATTCGCCAGCAATAACGGCATTTACAAAATCAGAAAGGGTTTCCGCGCGAAACGATCGTAACGAAACAGAAAGATGCAGATCATCTTCAAGGTGATAATCCAGCCCTTTGATCGCCGAGACAAGATCACGCCCCCAATGATAATCCGCATGAGTTAGCTGGTTGGAGGCGAATACCTTCCAGTCTCTATATTTTGAAGACAGGGCATCAAACCATTCTGTGAGACCTGCCTCGCCATCATTGATCTCCTGCCCGCCACCGATCAAACAAACAATTGCACACCAATCGCGATGCCGGTCCATCACGCTTATCAAAAAATCTGGCTCGGATTGGTCAAATTCTCTCAGCCCATGCTTCTCCTTCATGAACCTGCCGATTTTGTCCAAACTCCAAGCACGCTGCGCTTCGTCGAACACAACCACGTGCTCAGACGGGGCATCATCGGTTCGCAAATTATGATCGCGAAAGTGATGAATGTTTTGAATAAAGGAACTCACCTTCCGTCGCGCATTCCCCATACTGATGGGCAAGCCGGCTTCTTTGCCGCGCAGATTTTCATCGCGCGCAAGGGCCTCGCGTAATACTGCAACAAGCGGGCCGTTACCTGATAAGAATACAGCGTGCTCATCCTCATGCGTTTTCGCGCGCTGCGTCGCAAGATCAAGACCGGCTAGCGTTTTGCCAGCACCAGGAACGCCCGTTACGAAACAAATGACCTTATGATTTTGTGCTTTCGCGTTCTCGATGATCTCAGAGATGCGATTGTTCGTAACACCTAGGTTCTTTTTACCGGCGTCGTGGCGTGTAATTTCTTCGACACGGTGTGAGCCATAAAGAGCTTGTGCGGCTTCGATAATTGTCGGCGTCGGCTTATAGCTCCCCGATATCCACACCTCTCCTGTCAGGGGTAGCTGAATATTGAAACGGCGAACAACTGACAGAAGAAATCTGTCGAGATTTGCTCCATTGGAAAAGAGCGGCTCCGCGACTTCGTCTGGATATAGAGAAAGCTGTACCGGCTTTGGCGGCGCGTCAGTTGCGATGACAACCGGCACGATAATGCGATCGTGGCTGGTTGCGTGAAAATCCTTTAAATCGGAAGCGTAGTCGATGGCTTGCTCTGTGGCAGCATTTGTAAAAGCCGTCGCGTCGATTTTGAACTCGATGACGAATATAATTCCAGCCAGAAGAATAATGGCGTCTGCGCGCTTTCCCATACGCGGAATGGCAAATTCAAAAGCAATCCATGCCTCCGGAACTAACTGAAGCCCCTGTTGCAGAATTCGAATTTGTTCAAGCCATGCAGAGCGTTGCGCAAGCTCTTGCGAGTGCGCGTGATGCTTTCCAAGTTGTCCATAAATTGCATCCGGATCCGCATTAAGAAAGTTTTTGACACTGTCATAGTAATAAGCGATCCGAAGTCTCGGCACCGCACTAGACATTGAACACCGCCTCTATCAGCCGCGGCCCCTGGGTCTGCATGGCGTCGGCGAACTGGGCGGCGAATTCGGTGGTGGTTTGCGCGCGGCTGGCTTCCACGCCCATGCCTTGCGCCATCTTCGCGAAATCCAGCACAGGGTCGTGCAGGTCCAGCATCGCCAGCGTCTTGGGGCCCGGATTGAGCGCACCCACCCGCCCCAGTTCGATGTTGAGGATGTTATAGGTGCGGTTGGCGCAGACGATGACGGTGACGTCCAATTTCTCGCGCGCCATGCTCCACAGCGCGGGCAGCGAATACATCGCCGCCCCGTCGCCGGTCACCGCGATCACCTTGCGATCCGGGCAGGCCAGCGCTGCACCCACCGCCATGGGCGGGGCATCGCCGATGGCGCCGCCGGTCAGCACGATCCAGTCATGCAGCGGTCCGTGCTTCAGCGATGCCTGCAGGCCCATGCCGGCGGTGAGCGAGTCATCCGACAGGATGGCATTGTCCGGCATCAGCCGCGTGATGATCGCGCCCATGCTGAAACTGTCCAGCGCGCCTTGCAGTGGCATGTCCGGCATCACACGCCGCACCAGGCGGCCGGGCGCGCGCGCGCCCAGCGTATCGGCCAGCGCATTCAGCGCGCCCACACTATCTTCCTGCGGTGAGGCAAGCGTCAGCAACGCGCAGTCTTCGGGCGTCACCCAGCTGGGCTTGCCGGGATAGGCGAAGAACGTCACCGGCGGCGGCGCGCCCACCAGTACGATCTGCTCCAGCCCCGTGAGGAATTCGACAATGTCCTCGGCGAAATAGGGTACGCGTTCGACTTCCGGCAGTCCTTCGCCGCGTGTCATGCGCGGGGTGAAATAATCATGGAACAGCCGCGCCCCGGTCGCGGCGGCAATCCGGCCGGCCGCTTCGAGACCGGCACGCTCCAGGCAACGGCCGCGCATCAAAAGGGCGGTCTTCTTGCCATTCTTCAGCGCGGCGGCGACCCGTTCGATCACCGCGCCGTCAACCGCACCGGGCGGCGCCACCGGCAAAGGCCTGGCGGGTTGGTGCGCCTCGTTCCAGGCGCAGTCGGCAGGCAGCACCAATGTCGCGATCTGTCCGGGCCAGGCCCTTGCGGCCTGAACGCAGCGGGCGCCGTCGGCGGCGACATCATTCGATGTCTTGCTTTGATGCAGCCAGTCCGACACGCCGCCGCAGATCGCCATGATGTCGGAGGTCAGCGGCGCCTGGGCATATTGCGAATGGCTGGTGGCGTGATCGCCCACGATATTGACTACCGGGGCGCCGGCCTTGCGGGCATTGTGCAAAAAGGACATCGCGTTGGCGAAACCGGGCCCCAGATGCAGCAAGGTCGCGGCCGGCTTGCCGGTCATGCGGGCATAGCCATCGGCCGCGCCCGCCACCACGCCTTCGAACAGGCACAAGACGCCGCGCATCCTGGGCTCGCGGTCCAGCGCCGCCACGAAATGCATTTCCGACGTGCCCGGATTGCCGAAGCAGATCTCGATGCCGCCATCGGCCAGGGTATGGACCAGACTCTCTGCGCCGTTCATGGCGCTACTTCAAACAAGAAGGGCCGCCACCCGCAAGGGTGACGGCCCGACATTGTCGTGCTGAAGACGTCCGCTTACGCGGCGCTGCCCTTCGTCAGAAGGATCCAGTTCGCGGTTTCAGTCGTCCGCAGGCTGAGACAATGAGACAATGGATCACCTCCTTTTCAAAATTGTTGCACCGCAAATATAGACCGGCGCCGGGCAACTTCAAGGCCCACGTTCAAGCCAGCTTGGCGCGTTCGGCGGCGCCGCGCGCCAGCAAATTCTCGTCCGAGATGACGGTGAGGAAATCAAAGCCCTTGTCGATCATTTGCTGCGCGTATTCGGCGCTGGTGCAATGCATGCCCGCCTTCAGCCCTGCTTTCTTGGCCGCCGCCAGGATCTTGTCGATCGCTTCCATCACCACCGGATCGGTCTGGTTCTGTCTGGCCTCGCGCCCCAGCGCCAGCCCCAGGTCGGACGGGCCGACATACAGCATGTCCAGCCCCTTCACTGCGGCGATGGCATCCACATTCTGAAGGCCCTTCAGGGTTTCAATCTGGATGATGGTCAAAATCGTCTTGTTGGCGTGATGGACATAATCCTTGCCGCCATACAGCAGCCCGCGCTTGGGCCCGAAGCTGCGATAGCCGTCCGGGGGATAGTGACAGGCGCCGACGAACCGTTCGCACTCCTCCACGCTTTCGATGTTGGGGCAGATCACGCCATAGGCGCCGGCATCCAGCGCCTTCATCACATCGCCCGGCGCATTCCAGGCCACCCGCATCAACGGCACCGTGTCGGTGGTGGAGATGGCGGCGAACATGGCGCACATGGAGGCGAAATCGCTGGCGCCATGCTGCAAATCCACGGTCAGGCTATCCCAACCCTGGTGCGCCAGCATCTCCGCCGCCAGGGTCCCCGGCAGGGTGATCCAGCAATTCAGAGCCGGCTTGCCCGATGCCCATAATTCGCGGATACGATTGGCGCGCATGCCCGGCGAAGGTTAGACCAACGCCCGGCAAGGGCAAGGGGCGCTTTGAAGGGGATAGGCTTGGAAACGCTTTCCACCACATGCGTGATCGCCGGCGGCGGCCCGGCCGGGATGATGTGCGGCTACCTGCTGGCCCGGGCCGGCGTGGACGTGACGGTGCTGGAAAAGCATAAGGATTTCCTGCGCGATTTCCGCGGCGACACGGTGCATCCCTCCACTCTGCAGGTGATGCATGAGCTGGGGCTGCTGGAAGAATTCCTCAAGCTGCCCCACACCCGCATTCGCACCGGAAACATCGAGATCGGCGACGAGCATTTCACCATCGGCGACTTTGGCTATCTTCCCACCGCCGCCAAGTTCATCGCCCTGATGCCGCAATGGGACTTCCTGGATTTCCTGGCCGCGCAGGCCAGAAAGCTGCCCAACTTCCATCTGCTGATGCAGACACAGGCCAAGGACCTGATCGCGCAGAAAGACCGCAAGGTGGGTGATCGCATCTGCGGCGTGCTGGCGACGGGGCCGAGCGGAAATGTACAGATCAAGGCCGGGCTGACCATTGCCGCCGATGGCCGCCATTCCACCCTGCGCGACAAGTCCGGCCTGAAGGTGGACGATCTGGGCGCGCCGTTCGACGTCTTGTGGCTGAGCCTGCCGGTGCTGCCGGGCGATCCCGCCGACCTGATCGGCAAGGTGCGGGACGGCCAGTTGTTCGTGATGATCTATCGCACCGATTACTGGCAGTGCGCCTATCTGATCCCCAAGGGCGGCTTCGATACCATCAAGGCCGATGGCCTGACCAAGTTCCGAAATCGCCTGAAATCGATCGCCGGCTTTGCCGCGGGCCGCATCGACGAGGCGATCAAGGACTTCGACCAAGTCAAGCTACTGACTGTGACGGTGGACCGGCTGGAAAAATGGGCGCGCCCCGGCCTGCTGTGCATCGGTGATGCCGCCCATGCCATGTCGCCCATCGGCGGGGTGGGCATCAACCTAGCCATTCAGGACGCGGTGGCGACGGCCAATATCCTGGCCCCCGTGCTGACCCGCGGCTTGCCGAGCTTCCGCGACCTGAAGAAGGTCCAGAAGCGGCGGCAATTCCCCACCAGGGTGATCCAGGGCTTCCAGGTGATGGCGCAGAAACTGATCCTTGCGCCCACCTTGGCGGCGATGAAGACACCCAAGCCGCCCCGCCTGGTGCGGCTGCTGAATGCCTGGCCTTGGGCGCGGCAGTTCCCGGCACGCTTCATCGGCATGGGCGTGCGTCCCGAGCATGTCAGGCTGCCAAAGCGCTGATATTGCTGCGTTGCGGCGACGAATGTGCATTTCCGTTGGTGTGAAACGGGACTAGCCTTTGGGTGACTGCTACGGGAGCCGCCCATGACTGTGGTGCATCATCCGATTGAGTCGTCCCCCAAGGAACAGAATCACTGCGCCCTCATGTTCTGTCTGACATGGGTGGGATTCTTCGTCTTTATCGGGATCGTCACCTGGATCGGCAGCGCGCTTTAAACACCGCCGTCCCCTGATATGAATTCGCGCTGATGCGCGAAATCACATCTGCATGGTCCAGCCTTCGACGCCCATCGCGGCCTGACGCACCGCCTCGGTAAGCGTCGGATGCGAATGACAGGTGCGGGCGATGTCTTCCGATGAGGCGCCGAATTCCATCGCCAGCACGACTTCGGCGATCAGGTTGCCGGCTTCTGGCCCGATGATGGCGCAGCCCAGCACCTTGTCGGTCGCCGCATCCGCCAGAATTTTCACAAACCCGTCGGTCGCCAGGATGGTCTTGGCGCGCGCATTGGCGGTGAAGGGGAACTTGCCGACCTTGTATGGAACACCAGCGGCCTTGAGCTCTTCCTCGGTCTTGCCGACAGTGGCGACCTCCGGGAAGGTATAAACCACCGATGGAATGGCATCGTAATTCACATGCCCCGCCTTGCCGGCGATCAGTTCGGCGCAGGCAACGCCTTCATCCTCGGCCTTGTGCGCCAGCATGGGACCTTCGCGGCAATCGCCGACGGCATGGATGCCCGCCACATTGGTACGATAGTGATGGTCGGTGACGACGCGGCCGCGCTTGTCCATGGCGACGCCCACTTCGGCCAGGCCCAGATTAGCGGTGTAGGGAATGCGGCCGATGGCGACCAGCATCACATCGGCATCCAGAACCTGGGCGTCGCCGCCGGCGGCCGGTTCGACGGAAACCTTTAGGCCATTCCCCTTCTTCTCCACGCCGGTAACCTTGGTGGACAGATGGAAAGTAAAGCCCTGCTTGGTCAGCACGCGCTGAAATGCCTTGGACACTTCCAGGTCGATGCCGGGTGTGACGCGGTCGAGGAATTCCACCACCGTCACTTCCGAGCCAAGCCGGCTCCACACCGATCCCAGTTCCAGCCCGATGACGCCGGCGCCGACCACCAGCAGCTTCTTGGGAACAGATGTCAGCGCAATGGCGCCCGTGGAAGACACGATCTGCTTTTCGTCCACCGTCACGCCGGGCAACGGCGCCACGTCCGAGCCGGTGGCGATGATGATGTGTTTGCAGGTCAGTTCGCGGGTCTTGCCGTCGGCCAGCTTCACGCTGACCTTGCCAGGCGCGGTGATCTTCGCTTCGCCGACAATTGCCTCGCTCTTGGCCTTCTTGAGCAGAAATTCCACGCCCTTGGTCAGCTCGCCGACCACCTTGGTCTTCTGCGCCATCATGGCGGGCAGGTCCAACTCCACCTTGGCCTTGATGCCAAGCTTGGCGAAATCGTGGTTGGCCTCGTGGAAACGCTCGGACGCGTGCAGCAGCGCCTTGGAGGGGATGCAGCCCACATTCAGACAGGTGCCGCCAAAGGCGCCGCGCTTGTCGATGCAGGCGCTGGTCAGGCCAAGCTGGCCCAGGCGGATGGCGGCATTGTAGCCGCCCGGTCCGCCACCGATCACGATTGCATCAAAACTGTCCGCCATGGTCCTGCTCTGGTGATTTTACCAGCCGGAACATAACCATTCGGGGCTTAACGAAAACAGCCCCAAACGCATGACTGTGCGGCGAATTCGCCTAGGCGGCGGGTTCTTTGGGCTTCAGGTCCGGGTCCGGGAAGATCAGATCCACCACCGTGCCCTGTCCGGGCTCGGAATGGACGCTGGAAACACCCCCCAGCTGCAGGCCGAAGGTCTTGATGAGCCGGCTGCCCACGCTCTTGCTGGTGCTGTCCATGGCAAAGCCGCGGCCGTCATCGGCAATGGCCAGTTTCAGCTTGCCCCCGTCCACCGGCGCCATGGTGACCCGGATCACGCCCTGCCGCTCTGCCGGGAAGGCGTGCTTGAAGATGTTGGTCAGGACTTCCACCGTGAACAGGGCCAGCGCCACCGCCACGCTGCCCGACACGATGCGGCTCGGCACGTCGACTTCGACCCGCACATTCTCGTTGCTCATGCCCCCGGCGATCTGGTGGCAGAGCTGGTCAAGCAAGTCGTGGATGTCCAGGGTGCTCTGGTCTTCCAGCTCGTTGAGGATGCGGTGCACCAGCGCCAGCGCATTGATGCGGGTCTGGGCCTGCAACAGCGCATCGCGCGCCGCCGGATCCTTGACCTGATTGGCCTGGATGGAGAGCAGGCTCATCACGATCTGCAGGTTGTTCTTCACCCGGTGATGGATTTCCTTGATCAGGGTGGTCTTCATGTCCACGGATTCGCGCAGGCGCCGGTCGCGGTCCTGGATGCCTTCAGCCATGTCGGCCAGGGCGTCGCCCAGCAGCTTGAATTCCACGGGGGCTTCCACCAGGTCGGGGCGGATGGCGTAATGACCGCTGCGATAGGCGGCCGCGATCCGCCGCAGATAGCTGATCCACTGGGTCACCTGCCGGTCGGTGGCCAGCCAGATGGCGAACCAGGCAAAGCCGATCATCAAAATCGGCAGCGCAAAATCCAGCCCGACATGCAGGTAGGTGGGACCGAACAGCCGGCTTTCCCCCATCGCGAAGGCCACGAAGATGGAATTGCCCATCAAGGTCGCGCTGCCATAGCGCCACAGGTCGCCGCGGCTATCCACCGCGCTGGACACGTCATTGGGATCGGCGCCGGACGTCAGCGCCGATTTGGCGATGGCCGCGCCCACATCCTTGTTGTTGGTGGCGATCACCTTGCCGGAGCGGTCATACACCGCCACCACCGCACCCTTGGGCAAACTCGCGGAGCGCATCATGTAGTCGATCCAGTGCACATCCAGCGAGATCGCGACGGTGCCGTCAAACGTGCCATCCGCCTTGTGCAGCGCCAGCATGCCGCCGATCACCGGCTGACCGGTGACGCGGCTGATCAATTCGTTGGACACCGCCATGCCGTCGGTTTTCTGGGCATCGGCGAACACGCCGAGCTTGTCCACTTTCAGGCCATGGGCCAGCGCCATGGCCGAACAGACCACCCGCCCGCTGGCATCGATGCGCGACAGGTTGGAGAAATAGCGCACCCCGATCAGGGTGTCGGCCAGCACGCCATCGCAATTGCCGTTCATGCCGCGCACTTCGGACAGGCTGCCCACGGCGCGCAGCACCTGTTCGGCGGCCGCCATCAGGTTCTGATCGCCCGCCGCCACGGTGCGGGCCGATTGCAGCAGCCGGTCATGGACATTGGCGATGTCCAGCCGCGCGCGCGCCACACCCTGGAAGATGGACACCAGCACCACGGGCACAAGCGCCAGGGTAATAATCGCCTGCAGGCGGCGGCGCAGTGTCCAGCCCGCCTCGCGGCTCATCAGGTTCATGGCATTATTTGGGGCGTTTTTTTCCGGCGAGGTCGGAACGTCCAGGGCTGAGCTGATCAAGCTGCGCCATGATTTCACGAGCGGCATCCCCCCCGGCAGGACGGGTCACATCGTCCAGCGTGTCGCTGCCGTCCAGAATCTCTATCAAGGTCTTGCGCGCGCGGGCAACCCGGCTTTTCACCGTGCCCACGGCGCATTTGCAGATCGCCGCAGCGTCTTCGTAGGAAAAGCCGCCCGCGCCGACCAAAATCAGGGCTTCGCGCTGTTCGTCGGACAGGTGCTTGAGGGCGCGCACCGTGTCGGACAATTCGGCGCTGTGAACTTGATCCTCACCGCCGCCGGGAATGCGTTCGGCCGCTTCCTGGTCCCAGGGGGCCTGACGCCAGGCGCGGCGCCGGTCAGAATAGAACTGGTTGCGCAGGATGGTGAAAAGCCACGCCTTCAGGTTGGTGCCCGGAATGAAGCTGGAGCGGCTCTGCCAGGCTTTGACCAGGGTTTCCTGCGCCAGGTCGTCGGCGGCTTCCTGATTGCCGGTCAGCGAGCGGGCAAAGGCGCGCAAAAACGGCACCAGGCCAAGCAGTTCGGATTTAAAGTCCGGATTTTCCGGCTTCTGGGACATGGCAGACGGGGCGGAGCTGGGCATCACGATACCTTCTTCCCCCCCTTGTCCTCAGCTTCGTCGATTTGACGCAGCAAATCCATGAAATCGTCTGGCACCTGCTCCTGTGCGACATCGTCGTACATTCGGCGCAGCTCGCGGCCGATGGCCCGCTGCCTTGCCCGGATCGCCCGGGCCTTTTCGGAGGGCTTTTCTTCGTTAGCCACGTCCATATCCCATTGCTGCGTCATGTTTGCCCAAACCATTTCCTGGTTCGGCGCCGGCCCGGAAATCCCGGAAAAGCGCCAGATTTCGACTTCTCAGCCCCATGCCAGTTCCCTTCCCAAGGTTCCAAACGAACAGATTTCACGATGGTTCCGACAGGCTAGGGAACTTTTTTGGCTGGCGTAAGTTCCTCCCCTGAGCTTTTCTTTCTGCCGAAGGAGCCTTTTGCATGAGCATGTCGCAAACCCTTGCGCCGCATCTTCCCTATCTGCGCCGTTACGCGCGCGCCCTGACGGGGTCCCAGTCCAGCGGGGACGCCCATGTCCGGGCGGCTTTGACCGCCCTTTTGGCGGGGGATCAAAGCCTTATCGAGGGGGTCCCGCCCCGGGTGGGCCTGTACCGGATATTCCACGCTATCTGGCAGTCCGGCGCCGAGCATTTCGATGACGCCGTGCCGGCCGGCAGCCTGAGCCCCGAAGGCCGTCTCAAGTCCCTGTCTGCCACCAAGCGGGCCGCCCTGCTTTTGACCGCCGTGGAAGCCTTCAGCCTGGAAGAAGCCGCCTTCATCGTGGACGAAAGCCCCGAAGAAGTGGAAGCCGCCATCCTGGGCGCGCAGAAGACCATCGACAGCCAGCTGGCCAGCAAGGTCCTGATCATCGAGGACGAGCCGATTATTGCGCTGGACCTGGAGAACCTGGTCACCGAACTGGGTCACAAGGTTGTCGCTGTGGCCGCGACCAAGGACGATGCGGTTGCCAAGGCCAAGTCCGAACGTCCCGGCCTGGTGCTGGCGGACATCAATCTGGGCGAGGGCGGCAGCGGCATCGACGCGGTCAGCGAGATCCTGGCTTCGTTCGACATCCCGGTGATCTTCATCACCGCCTATCCGGAGAAACTTCTCACAGGCGAACGCCCGGAGCCGACTTATCTGATCGCCAAGCCCTTCCTTCCGGAAACGGTACAGGCCACGGTGGGACAGGCGCTGTTCTTCCATCCGGTCGCGCGCGAAGCTGCATAACTTTTCGTTTTTTAGTAAGTGGAGATTCCAGTCATGGCCGCCAAGAAAAAGCAGAACGGCAATATCGAAGCACGGATCGCCGCGCTGAAGGCCGACATCCAGGCGCTGCAAGGCGACTTTAAGGGCCTGTATGGCGATGTCAGCGAAATCGCATCCGAACGCGCGGCGCTCGCCATGCGCTCGGCCGAGGAGATCGCCGACCGCGCCGTGGCCCTGGCCGAGGAAGCCGCGGTCCAGGCCAAGGCGACCGCGCTGGAATACAAGGAAGAAGCCGAGGACTGGGCGGACGAGAATGCCGAAGAATTGCGCGACCGGGTCCGCGCCCAGCCGATCCAGTCCTTGCTGATCGCCGGCGGCATCGGCGCTTTTCTGGGCGCGATCTTTTTGCGGCGCTAAAGCGCCGCTTTAAGATTTCATTGCGGCGCAACGCGCCGCGGGCGCGGGTAATTTCCCTGTTAACGCCCGCTGGCATATAGTTGGGCGGCAAAGGGGACCTGACATGTTCGCGCGACTGACCGCCAAGGTGATTTTCGCCGCTGCCGCCATTGCCATGGCGTTTTTCGGCATCGGATTTCTTGGCATGGCGCTGGCCGCGGCCCTGGTCGCGGCGCTGGGCACGGTGGGCGGCTACGCCCTTGCCGGCGTCGTCTTCCTGGTGCCCCCGCTGCTCTGGGCCTTGATCACGCATCTGTTCCGCCGCCGCCGTCCATCGCAGCAGCAGGCGCCCAACAGCGACCTGACGCGCGTATTGTTCGCCGCGGTTGCGAAAGAAACGCCCTGGGTCGCCATTGTCGGCGCCGGACTGGTTGGGGTCGCCAACCTGTTTCTCAACCGCAACAAATCCCCCAAATAAGAGTCCCTGATCGCATCCACCTTGTGGATGGATGGGAACTTGCGCGCGGCAGCAACGTTTTTGTGACCTACACTAGTTGGGAGCAAACGGCATGCTGGGTTGGGCGCTAACTTTTCTGATCCTCGCACTCGTCGCCGGGTATATGGGCTTTTTCGGTTTGGCAGGACTGGCGGCAACCATCGCCAAGCTGCTGCTGGTGGTGTTCCTGATCCTGTTGATCGTCAGCGCTTTTTCCGGCGCGCTCAGGGGCAGGCCGCCCGTCTGATTTGTCAGTCTGATTTTCGAAGGGAGATTGCGCATGCGTATTCCCGCCTTCCTGATTGAGCATCCGCTGGAGACCCTGATCGCCGGGGTGCTTCTGGTCGTCATGCTGTTCGGGTCTTCTGACCGGCATGCCGCGGAAGTCGCGGCCCAGCGTCCGGCCGCCCAGGTGGCCGCGATGGACAAGCTGTAAATTTTTTCGGGTGGTGCGGAACGCTTTTTTCGCTAACCCATTATCTGACACGAGCGGACGTCCGATCCGGAACGCCCCCAGCCCCTTCGACAGCCCGCTTCGGGTGTCCGCTCTCTAAAAACCCAGCGCAAGCTGGGTTTTTTGCTTTTAGGGCATCCGCCCAATTTGGGAACTTTTGGGGTTCCCGATCGGGTAGATCATGTAAAGGCCCGAAGGGGTCTGGGCCTGGGTGGGGAAACCCAGATAGCCGAAAGACCGCTGCACCAGATGATGCTGGTCGCGGCGAAGTTCCGCCAGATAGAGCAGACGACCCTTGAGAAGCGCCGGCGGCGGCATTGGGGCGTCCGCATAGCGCTGCGGCTCGTTGACCTGGATCACCTTCACACCGGGCTGGGTGAAGCGCAGCCAGGCGGTGGTTTCATAATCGGTGGTGAGGATGGCGTCCGCAAAGTGCGATTGCGTCAGCGCGGCGGTGACCGAGGCGATCGGCGCGAAGTCGCGTCCCAGGACGCGCGCCACCGGGTCCTTGCGCAAATGAAGTATCTGCGGAAACGCGGCATGGACATAGAGCGCCGCCAACAGCACCGCCGCCAGCGGGGCCGCGATCATGGAAATCCTGCGCATCGCGCCGGCGTTCGAAACCGCGCTCGCGGCCAGGATCGCCAGCGCCGGATAGATGAAACACGGCCAGTTGCCCTGCACCCGGTCGTGCAGCGAATGCTGCAGGAAATAGCCCAGCGCGACCCACGCCAGCAGCGCCAGCATCAACTGGTTGCTGCTGCGGTTGGTTGCGCGCCACAGGCCCACCGCCATCAGGACAAAGATCAGCGGCGAGGCCATGCCGAACTGCGCCGCCAAAAACTCGCCCAGATAGCGCAAGGTGAAATGGCCGGCGCCGACGCGGCCGAACTGGAAGGCGAAGGTCTGCCAGTGATGTTGCGACTGCCACAGCAAGAAGGGCGCAGTGATCGCCAGCGCCAGGATCACGCCAAGATAGAGCCAGGGCGATGCAAACCATCTGCGCGCGCCCGGGTCCAGGACCAGCCAGCCGAAGGCGCCAGCCGCCAGAAACAGCGCGGAAAATTTGGACAACAGGCCAAGGCCGGCGGCCACCCCAACGGCCAGCCACCATTTGCCATTACCTGTGGCCTGCACCTGGGCCAGGCACCAGACGAATGCGCAAGCCGTTACGGTCGAGGGCATGTCCGGGGTCGCCGCCATCAGTTCAGCCGACGCCATGATGGTGAGATTGAAGAACAACGCCGCCAACGCGGCGCGGTCATCATTCTTCAGGATCAAAACCGCCGCGCGCCAGACAAACCATGTCGCGGGCAGCGACAGCACCACGCCGGCCGCGCGCACGCCCAGGGGCGTGTCGCCCAGCAGCAGAGTCCCAACGCGTATCAGCCACGCGATCATCGGCGGATGATCGTAGTAACCCCAGGCCGGATGCTGCGACCATAGCCAGTAATAGGCTTCGTCCGCTGACAGCGGCAGCGCCGCCGCCATCACCCCGCGCAAGAGAAGCAGCAGCGCGACCAGCGCCAGACTGACTCGTGCCGGAATCACCGCGCGCGCCAGACGAAGAGTGTCGACATGGCGTAGTTCCACAGCACGCTCATCACCGCGCCCACCGCGCCCGCGAGCCACCAGGTCGAGCGCTCGACATACAGCCAGCTCGCCAAATCCACATTGGCCATCACACCCACCGAACAGACCAGGCAGAACAGCACAAAGCCGCGCAGCATAGACCAGCCTTTCAACCGGCGATCCCGATAGGTCAGCTCATTGTTGAGCAGGAAGTTGCTGGTCATGGCCGCGAAGGTGGCAATGATCTGGGCGGCGCGGAAATTCTCGTGCACCATCAGGCCGCCGAACAACACGGCCAGATGCACCACCAGACCGATGCTGCCGACAATGGCGAAGAAGATGAAGCGCGGGTCCACAAAGTCGCCGGTCATCTTGGCCAGCAGCAAGCCCAGGAACTCCACCCCGATCTGGATATTGAACTTGCTTTCCCCGGCATGGCGCTCGCCAAAGCTGTAGGCCTGCTCGGCAATCCGCAAACTCGATCCCGCCGTGGCGGCGATATCCAGCAGGATCTTGAAACCGGCGGGCGACAGGCGCTGCGCGATCTCGTCGAAACGGTCGCGGCGCATCATGAAAAAGCCCGACATGGGATCGGACAGGGCCGTGCCCACCATGCGGTGGGTCATCCTGGTCGCCAGCCGCGAGATGGCCCCGCGGCCTTCGGAAAAGCTGGCGGCCGATCCGCCAGCCACGTATCGGGTGGCCGCCACCAGATCCGCCTCGCCGCCCGTCAGCTTGGCCAGCATGGCGGGCAGCACCTTTTCGTCATGCTGCAGGTCGGCGTCGATCACCGCCACATAGGGGGCTGCGCTGGACAGGATGCCCTCGATGCAGGCGCCCGCCAGTCCGCGGCGTCCCACCCGGCGCAGGCAGCGCACACGGGGATCCTGGGCGGCGATCTCCTTCACCGCGGCGGCGGTGCCGTCAGGGGAATTGTCGTCCACGAAAATGGCTTCCCAGGCGATGCCGTCCAGGGCCGCATCCAGCCGGCGCACCAGCTCGGCGACATTGCCCCGCTCCTTGAAGGTCGGAACCACGATGGAGAGCTGGGCGGTGGGCAAGGTGGGGCTCGAAAAAAGACGGTTTCCCTTGGTGACGGCGTGGACGTTTAACGTCAAGGGGTTAGCGGGCCTGTCAATAAAGGGCTAACCAAGTCAGCCGGTTACAAGCCGTTCCAGGTGCAACTTTGGCCGGAAACAGGCGTTAAGCGCCTATGGGCGATCCTGTCATCCCGTTACCCCATCCCGGCCCCATCCCCGGCCTGCCGGCCGATCACACCCATTTGCGGGTGCTCGCCCCCCGGGTGCTGGTGGTCGAGGACGAGACCAGCGTGGCCATGTTGATCGAGGACATGGTGAGCGAGCTGGCCTACGAGGTCGCCGGCGTGGTGCCGCGCCTGGAAGACGCCATGCGCCTGCTGGACACCGAAAGCTTCGACATCGCCCTGCTCGACGTGCATCTGAACGGCAAGACGGTGTTCGCCTTTGCCGAAGAATTGAAAGAGCGCGAGATTCCGTTCGTGTTCGCCACCGCCTATGGGCCCAGCAGCATTCCCAAGAAATTCCAGGATCATGTGATGCTGCGCAAGCCGTTCGGCCCGGTGGAATTGCGCAAGGCCCTGATGCAGCTTTCGAGCTGAACTCTAGCCGCCGTGGAAGAAGATCGTGTAAATCACGACGCCTGCGATCACCGCCAAGGCCAATGAAATGGCCAGCACATAGCGCATCACGCCCAGTTCCTTGCCTTCCCGCGCGTCCTGGCCGCTCAGAACCGTCTTGCCGTTTTCGGTATGTGCCATCATTCGTCTCCTGTCATTCGGCGGCGTGGCCGCTGATGTGAAGCCGGCTCTCCAGCTCCGCGATCATCGCCGTGATTTCGCCGGCGGCTTCCCCGGCATTTTCGCGCCAGGCCTGCAGGATCTGCAGCCTTTCGCTGTCGTCGAAGCGGCGGTCGCGCAGCACATCGCCGGGGGTGCGATAGATGCGCGCCGGATTTTGCCTGATGTCTTCGAACAGTCTTTTCTTGGTCATGGGCGATGCCCCAGATAACTTGAAGTCAGATACGACCGAGCAAGGCCAGCACCAGCACGATCACCAGGACCAGGCCCAAGGTTCCGGAGGGGTAATAGCCCCAAGCCCTGCTGTGCGGCCATGACGGCCAGGCGCCCAGCAAGAGCAGCAGAAGCACAACAATCAGAATTGTTCCGAGCATTAGAAATTCCTTCCTGCATTATCTGGAAGGAACTCCCCCCGCTCGCAGCGGTTCCCCGTAACCCCCGCAAGTTCCGCGCTTTTCGGCGGGAACAGCGCGATTGTCAGCCCGTTTTCACAGCAGCGTTTTCAAACAGGAGTTCTGCATGAAAATTCGCCACTTCACCGCCGGCAGCGTGGCTTTGTTGTTGCTGGCCGCGCCCGCAAGCGCAGTCCCCACCACCCTGGCTTCCATTGCCAGCCCGCCGGCCAGCATCGCCAACGCCAATGTCCGAGATACCAATGGCAGGATCATTGGCGCGGTACAGCGCGTGGATATCTCCCCGCAAGGCACGCCGACCAAGGTCGCGGTCGCGCTGCTCGGTCCGGGTGAAAAGATGGCGGTGCTGAACGCCGGTCAGGTGAAATACGACCCGGTGCGCAACGAGATCATCACCGATTCCGCGCGCCCGCAGCTGCACTTGCTGTACGGCCAGAACTGACGCTGACGCTACTTTGCGAACCGCAACGCTGCCAGCGCGCCCGCGCTGGCGGTGATGCCGGTCAAGATGGTGCCCCAGGCGATGTCCAACAGGGTTATGCGCAGGGTCCACACTTTCATGGTCGCCATGTTGGTCAGGTCATAGGTGGCATAACAGAAGAAGCCGAACAGCGCGCCAAAAAGGGCTGCGGTTTTCCAGTCCCCGGTCTCCAGCGCCGGCCGGACGGCGAATACCTGAATACCCGCGATGTAGAGGAGATAGAAAATCACCGCCACGACCATGTTGGGATTCTCGGCCAGGAGCGCCCCCAGGTCTTTCTGGTACAGGCCTTGGGAGGCTGTGGTGAGCCAGAAGAAGTCAAGCCCGCCCATCACCAGGACACACACGCCATAGGCAATCAGAAAAGCCATTGTCACCCCCGTCCTGCGGTTTTTTTACGCGCGCCAGCAGCGTCCGGATCATCTAGGCTCGGGTGATCCGGGGATCGCAAGGGGGCGTAACTGATCCGATGGCAAGGATAGCAATTATCGGGACGGGGATTTCGGGGCTGGGCAGCGCGTTTTTGCTGAATCCGGACCACGACATCACCGTCTATGAGAAAGCTGCCAGGATCGGCGGCCATAGCCGGACCGTGACCGTGGACTATGCCGGCCAGCCCGTTCCGGTGGATACCGGCTTCATCGTCTTCAACCGCCCAAACTATCCGGGCCTGTCGGGCCTGTTCGCCCATCTGGGTGTGCCAACCCATGCCAGCGACATGACCTTCGCTGCCTCCATCAGGGATGGCTGGCTGGAATGGGGCCTCAAGGACCTGGACTCGGTGCTCGGCCAGCGTCGCAACCTGCTGCGTCCCCGTTTCGGCTTCCTGGTGCGCGATGTCCTGAAATTCAACGCGATGGCGCAAGACACGGTCGAGCGTCACCCCGAACTGAATGTCCAGGGCCTGATCGACAAGCTGGGCCTGGGCGACTGGTTTCGCCGCTTTTACCTGCTGCCCATGTCGGGGGCGATCTGGAGCTGCCCGCCCTGCGAGATGATGAATTTCCCGGCGCGCACATTGGTGCGGTTCTTCGCCAATCATCACCTGATGTCCTTCACCGGCCAGCCGCAATGGCGCACCGTTACCGGCGGATCGCAGGAATATGTCAGGCGCCTGACCGCGCCGTTCGCCCACCGCGTCCGCACCAATTGCGCCGCCGTGGCGGTGACGCGGCAAGATGGCAAAGTACAGATCAAGGACGCCCAGGGCGGAGCTGCGACATACGACCAGGTTGTGATGGCCAGCCATGGCGACGAGACACTGGCGCTGCTGAAGGATGTGGACCGCGAGGAACAGGGCGCGCTGGCCGCGTTCCGCTACCAGAAGAACATTGCCGTCCTGCATCGCGATGAAAGCATCATGCCGCGCCGCCGCCGCTGCTGGGCCAGCTGGAATTATGTCTCGGACGGGGAGATTCTCCATCCCAAGATCACCGTCACCTACTGGATGAACCTGCTGCAGGGGATAGACCAGAAGTACCCGCTGTTCGTCAGTCTCAATCCCAAGCGCGAAATTCCGGACCATCTGGTGTTCGACCGCACCGAATTCGACCACCCGGTGTTCGACGAGGCCGCCATCGCCGCCCAGGGCCGCGTCGCGCAGCTTCAGGGCCGGCGCGGCACGTGGTTTGCCGGCGCCCATCTGGGCCATGGCTTCCACGAGGACGGTCTGGCCAGCGCAGTGCGCGTGGCCCGCGGGCTGGGCGCGCAGATCCCATGGGAGACCGGCGCCGTGGCCGCGCCCGACGCGCCGCAACAAAAGGCCCGCCCGACGGTGGTGATGCCCGGCTTCCCAGGCCAGGACCCGGTACCGGCCGAATTGTTTTGAGCGCCGCCGCCGTTTAGTCTTGGCTGCTTGCTGGGAAACAACGATGTCTTTGATACCTGCCGCCTATATCGAGAAAAGCTGGCGCAAGGCGATGAACTCGCTGGAGTACGGCTCCCTGGAATTCATCGCCCCCAATGGCGAGGTTTCCCTTCACAAGGGCGTCCATCCGGGACCCTCGGCGCGCTTTCACATCCATGACTGGGACGTGCTGCGCCGGATCATGGCGCGCGGCGATATCGGCCTGGGCGAGGAATATATCGCCGGCAGCTGGGACACCGACAGCGTCGAACGGCTGGTCAGCCTGTTCCTGCTGAACCTGGATCACTTCTCCAATTTCTCGGACGGCAATATCTTCAACCGCATCGGCTTTGTGATTCACAACGCGCTGGTGCGGCGCAATTCCATTGCCGGCTCGTCGCGCAACATCAAGGATCATTATGACGTCGGCAACGATTTCTACTCGTTGTGGCTGGACAAGAGCATGACCTATTCCTCGGCGCTGTATAACGGCACCGATGAACTGTACCGCGCCCAGCAGAACAAGTACGAGCGCATCCTGTCCAAGTTCACGCAGAAGAAAGCCGACGTGCTGGAAATCGGCTGCGGCTGGGGCGGCTTTGCCGAACGCGCGGCCGCCGACAGCCATCATGTCACCGGCCTGACCATCTCGCCGGCCCAGCACAAGTTCGCCACCGCGCGCCTGGGCGGCGCCGCCGACATCAAGCTGGAAGATTATCGCCTCAGCAAAGGCAGCTTCGACAACATCGTTTCCATCGAGATGTTCGAGGCGGTGGGCGAGCATTACTGGCCGGCTTATTTCTCCACCGTGGCCGACCGGCTGAAGCGCGGCGGTCGCGCCGTTATCCAGACCATCACCATCAAGGATGAATTCTTCGCGGGCTATCGCACCCGCAGCGATTTCGTCCGCCATTATGTGTTTCCGGGCGGCATGCTGCCGTCCCTGGCGCGATTCCGCGAGGAAGCCGAAAAAGCGGGCCTGAAATTTGCCGGAGCCTTCGGCTTCGGCAAGGACTATGCCCGCACCCTGCGCGAGTGGCTGGTGCGGATGCAGGCTGCCGAACCCCAGATCAGGGCCCTGGGCCATGACCAGCAATTCCTGCGCAACTGGGAATTCTATCTGGGCATCTGCGCCGCCACCTTCGAGGTGGCGCGTACCGACGTGGTGCAGGTGGAGCTGGTCAACGCCTGACGGCCTGGCGCGCTAATCCCTTCGTGTCTTATGGCCATAAATTGGCTGTTTTTGTATACAAGATCAGGTATTGGAGGGCCCCGTGAGGGGAACCAAAAAAGGCTTATCCATGCTTCGCAAGAGTTTGACCGTGCTGGCGCTGCTGGCCGCATCCACCACCCTGGCCAATGCCGGCGGCAACGCCAAGGCCGGCGAGGCCGTTTTCAAGCGGTGCGCCGTTTGCCACACCAGCGACAAGGGCGGCGGCGACGGCCTGGGCCCCAACCTGTTCGGCATTGTGGGCCGCAAGGCGGCCACCCGATCCGGCTTTGCCTATTCGGCGCCGCTGCAGAAGTCCGGCATCGTCTGGACCGAAGCCAACCTGACCAAATGGGCCGCCGGCCCTGCCCGCATGGTGCCCGGCACCAAGATGGCCTTTGCCGGCATCAGCAGCAAAAAGCAGCAGGCCGATCTGGTCGAATATCTCGAAACCCTGAAATAGATCCAACGACTGCGGCAGGATGCCGCAGTCTGACAACCGGGATTAACCACCATTGCTGCATTGCAGCAATGGTGGGCCTGTTTCCCTCCCGGTTTCGTTGACAGGCCTCGCCCTGCGGCCATACTTTTTGCACCGCACAAGAGCAGGACGGGTCGCCGCTTCCGCCGCGAAATCGCCGTCCATTGGGGTCAAAGAAACACCATGAAGGTTCTGGTGCCCGTCAAGCGGGTGATTGACTACAACGTGAAGGTTCGCGTGAAGGCGGACCAAAGCGGCGTGGACTTGGCCAATGTCAAAATGTCCATGAACCCTTTTGACGAGATCGCGGTGGAAGAAGCCGTGCGTCTGAAGGAAAAGGGCAAGGCCAGCGAGGTGGTCATCGTCTCTATTGGCCCGCAGCAAGCCAGTGAGACCATCCGCACCGCGCTGGCGATGGGCGGGGACCGGGGCATCCTGGTCAAGACCGACCAGATGGTGGAGCCGCTGGCGGTCGCCAAAATCCTCAAAGCCATCGTGGACGCTGAACAGCCCGGTTTCGTCATTACCGGCAAGCAGGCGATCGACAACGACGCCAACCAGGTCGGCCAGATGCTGGCCGCGCTGCTGGGCTGGCCGCAGGGCACATTCGCCCACAGCCTCGAACTGGCTGACGGCAGCGCCAAGATCACCCGCGAAATCGATGGCGGCCTGCAGACCGTCGAAGTGAAATTGCCGGCGGTGATGACCACCGACCTGCGCCTGAACGAGCCGCGCTATGCCTCGCTGCCCAACATCATGAAGGCCAAGAAGAAGCCGATCGAGGAAAAGTCGCCGGAGGGCCTGGGCGTGGACATTACCCCGCGCTTCAAGGTGCTGAAGATCTCCGAACCGCCCAAGCGCAGCGGCGGCGTGAAGGTCTCCGGCGTGCCGGAGCTTCTGGACAAGCTCAAAGCCGATGGGGTCATCTGATGGCTTCGCTGGTAATCGCCGAACATGACAATGCATCGCTGAAGGATGCCACCCACAAGACGGTGACGGCCGCGGCGCAGGTGTCTTCGCCGGTGCATGTGCTGGTGGCGGGCGAAAATTGCGCCGCTGTCGCCGACGCCGCCGCGAAAATCGCCGGGGTCGAGAAAGTCTTGCTGGCGGATGCCGCGCCTTATGCGCGCCAACTGGCCGAACCGATGGAAGCGCTGCTGTTGTCTGTCGCGGACAAGTACGACGCCATCCTGGCGCCCGCGACCACGACGGGGAAAAATATCCTGCCACGCGTCGCCGCCAGGCTGGATGTGGGCCAGATTTCCGAAATCCTGAAGGTCATTTCGCCCGACACCTTCGAGCGGCCCATCTATGCCGGCAACGCCATTGAGACGTTGCAGGCCCCGGCGGGCAAGAAGATCATCACCGTGCGCACCACTGCTTTCGCGGCGGCTGGCGAAGGCGGCAGCGCAGCAATCGAAAAAATCGCAGCGGCATCCGATGTCGGCCATTCCAAATTCGCCGGCGAAGCCCTGTCCAAATCCGAACGTCCTGATCTGACCTCGGCCAAGATCGTCATCTCCGGCGGGCGCGGGCTGGGTTCGGCGGAAAACTTCAAGCTGCTGGATTCCATCGCCGACAAGCTGCATGCGGCCGTGGGCGCTTCCCGCGCCGCGGTGGATGCGGGCTATGTGCCCAATGATTATCAGGTCGGCCAGACCGGCAAGGCCGTGGCGCCTGATCTGTACATCGCGGTGGGCATTTCCGGGGCCATCCAGCATCTGGCCGGCATGAAAGATTCCCGAAAAATCGTCGCCATCAACAAGGACGAAGACGCCCCCATCTTCCAGGTGGCGGATTACGGCCTGGTGGGCGACCTGTTCAAGATTATCCCCGAGCTGGACGAAGAACTGTCCAAACGCGGCTACAAGTAAAGGCAATTCAAATGGCAGTTGAGAAAATCGGTGTGGTGGGCGCGGGACAAATGGGCACCGGCATCGCCCATGTGCTGGCGCTGGCCGGCTATGACGTGGTGCTGGACGACATCAACAAGGATGCGCTGTCCAAGGCCATAGAGCGGGTACAGAAGAACATGCAGCGCCAGGCCTCCAAGGGCCTGATCAAGGAAGATGAGATCGCGCCCGCTTTGGCGCGCATCCGCGTCACGGAAACTTTGGACGATCTGAAGGACCGTGATCTGGTGATTGAGGCGGCGACCGAAGACGAAGCCATCAAGAAGAAAATCTTCCAGGACCTTTGCACCCGCATCTCGCCCAAGGCGATGATCGCAACCAACACATCATCTATCTCGGTGACGCGGCTTGCAGCCTCGACCGACCGGCCTGAGCACTTCATCGGCCTGCACTTTATGAACCCGGTGCCGGTGATGCAGCTGGTGGAAGTGATCCGCGGCATCGCCACCAATGACTCCACGTTCCAGTCCGCGCTGGAGATCGTCAAGCGCGTGGGCAAGACCGCCGCCTACGCCGAAGATTTCCCCGCCTTCATCGTCAACCGCATCCTGCTGCCGATGATCAACGAGGCGGTCTATACGCTGTATGAAGGCGTGGGCAATGTGGACGCGATCGACACCGCCATGCGGCTGGGCGCCAACCATCCCATGGGCCCGCTACAACTGGCCGACTTCATCGGCCTGGATACCTGCCTGTCAGTGATGCAGGTCCTGTATGAAGGCCTGGCGGACTCCAAGTACCGCCCCTGCCCGCTCTTGGTGAAGTATGTCGAAGCCGGCTGGCTGGGCCGCAAGACCGGGCGCGGCTTCTACGACTATCGCGGCGAACACCCCGTGCCCACGCGGTAGATCCGCTCCGCGCGGTTTTCGCCCTAGCGCAGGTCTTTTGGTCTTCGAGTGCGTCGCGCGTGCTCACGTGCGTTAAGCACGCTCCGCGCGCGCTCCTGCTCGGATAACCAAAATCCCTTGCTACTGATCGGCGCGCGCAGGACTCAGGATCCAGTAATTCTCTTGAAGTAAGCCACCGCTTCGGGACTCGCCCATTCGGCTGGACCTTCCGCGCGCGCCACCACCTTGCCGTCGGGATCGATCAGCACCGTGGTCGGCAGGCCCGGCACCACGAAGCTGCGCATCAGCATGCGATCGGAATCGACATAAACCGGCAGGGTGCCGGCGCCGTGGCTTTTCAGGAAGGCGCCGGCATCGACCTTGGTGCTGTCGGCATTGATCGCCAGGACCCGCAGGCCCGGCGCATGGGCCTGGAGGCGGGCCAGCGAAGGCAGTTCGCTGACACAGGGCGCGCACCAGGTGGCCCAGAGGTTCAAGAGCACATAGCGGCCCTTGAATGCATCCAGCGCATGCCGGCCACCCTTGCCGTCGGCAAAACTCACCGCCGGGGCGGCTTTGGGGGCTTTTTCCAGCGCCAGCACGGCCAGGGATGGCGGCGGCTCGATCCCCTGATGGACAGAAAGCAGGCCTCTCGCATATAGGATGCCCATTGCCAGCGCGACAATCACGGCCAGACTGATGATGATTTTCTTGGTCATGGGCCTTCGGAAGAAAAGATGAGCACGAACAAAATGTGGGGCGGACGTTTCCAGTCCGGACCCGCCGATATCATGAGGGAGATTACCCCCTCGATCGATTTCGACAAGCGCCTCGCCGCCGAGGATATCGCGGGGTCGCGGGCGCATTGCCGCATGCTGGCCAGCGAAGGCATCATTGCCAAGGATGACGGGCTGAAAATCCTGGATGGATTGACAGCCATCGAAAAGGAACTCGCCGAGGGCAAGTTCGTCTTCAAGCGCGAACTGGAAGACATCCATCTCAATATCGAATCCCGTCTGGCCGAGCTGATCGGCCCGGTGGCCGGCCGGCTGCACACCGCCCGTTCGCGCAACGACCAGGTGGTGACCGATTTCCGGCTGTGGGTGCGCGCCGCCTGCGAGCGCGCCGATGCGGGCCTGAAGGCCTTGCAGCTGGCCTTGCTGGGACAGGCCGAAAGGCACACCGACACCATCATGCCGGGCTTCACACATATGCAGGTGGCGCAGCCCGTCACCTTCAGCCATCACATGCTGGCCTATGTCGAAATGTTCGGGCGCGACCGCGGCCGCTTCGAGGATGCCAAGAAGCGGCTGAACGAATCCCCGCTGGGCGCCGCCGCGCTGGCGGGCACGTCTTTTCCTATCGACCGCGACGCCACCGCCAAGAGCCTGGGCTTCATCCGGCCGATGCGCAATTCCATGGACGCCATTTCGGCGCGCGACTTCGCGCTGGAATATCTGGCGGCCTGCACCATCGCGGCCGTGCACCTGTCACGGCTTGCGGGTGAACTGGTGCAATGGTCCACGCCGGCTTTCGGCTTTGTGAAATTGTCGGATGCCTTCACCACCGGCTCGTCCATCATGCCGCAGAAGCGCAACCCCGACGCCGCCGAACTGGTGCGCGGCAAGACGGGCCGCGTGCTGGGCGATTTCGTGGCGCTGGCCACCGTGGTCAAGGGACTGGTGCTGACCTATGGCACCGACCTGCAGGAAGACAAGGAGCGGGTGTTCGACGCCGCCGACACGCTGGAGCTTTGCCTGGCCGCCATGGCGGCGATGATGGCTGACCTGACGGCGCAGCCTGAAGCGATGCGCGCTGCCTGCGTGGCGGGCTTTCCCACCGCCACCGATCTGGCCGACTGGGTGGTGCGGGTATTGAAAAAGCCGTTCCGCGAGGCCCATCACATTTCCGGTTCCATCGTGAAGCTGGCCGAGGACAAGGGCGTCACGTTGGAAAAGCTGTCGCTTGCCGAGATGCAGTCCATCGAGCCCGCCATCACCGACGAAGTGTTCAAGGTGTTATCCCTGGACGCATCGGTGAATTCGCGCATGAGCCTGGGCGGCACCGCGCCGGCGCGGGTGAAGGAACAGCTCAACCATTGGCGGGGAGTGTTGAAATGAGGAAGCTCATTATTCTTGCCGTGCTGGCGGTTGCCCTCACCGGGTGTGGCGTGAAGAACGACCTGATCAAGCCCAACGGCCAATCCACCACGCGCGACGACAACAATCCCTCCAAGCCCCCTTATCCTCTGGGACGTTAGTGAACCACTTCCAATACAAGGACGGCGTGCTGTGCGCGGAAGGCGTGCGGCTGGACCTGCTGGCTGAGAAAGTCGGCACGCCTTTCTATTGCTATTCCACCGCCACCTTTGCGCGGCACTACAAGGTGTTCGTGGATGCCGTGCCCGCCGGGTCGCTGGTGGCTTATGCGATCAAGGCCAATGACAATCTGGCGGTGCTGAAAACCCTGGCCCAGTTGGGCGCGGGCGCCGATGTGGTGTCGGGCGGCGAATTGGCCAAGGCGCTGGCGGCGGGCGTTCCGCCGGGCAAGATCGTGTTCTCCGGCGTCGGCAAGACCAAGGACGAAATGCGCAGCGCCCTGGAAGCGGGCATCTATCAGTTCAATGTTGAGAGCGAGCCGGAACTGGCGGCACTGGACGAAGTCGCGCGCTCACTCGGCAAGCGCGCGCCGGTTACCTTGCGCGTTAATCCGGATGTCGATGCCAAGACCCATGCCAAGATCACCACCGGCACGGCGGAAACCAAATTCGGCATTCCCTTCAGCCGCGCCCGTGAAGCTTACGCGCACGCAGCGAAGATGCCAGGCATCGAGATCGTCGGCGTGGATGTGCATATCGGCAGCCAGATCACCGAGCTGGAACCGTTCGAGACAGCCTTCACCCGCGTGCGCGAATTCGTCGGCATCTTGCGCGGCGACGGCCACAACATCACCCGTCTCGACCTGGGCGGCGGATTGGGCGTGCCGTACGAGAACAGCAACATGCCGCCGCCGGACCCCAGCGCCTATGGCGCCATGGTCGCGCGCGTCACCAAGGATCTGGGCTGCGCCCTGTCGTTCGAGCCGGGCCGGCTGATCGCCGCCAATGCCGGCGTGCTGGTCAGCAAGGTGATTTACGTCAAGAATGGCGAGGCCAAGGACTTTCTCATTATCGATGCGGGCATGAACGACCTGATCCGCCCGGCCATGTACGAAGCCCATCACGAGATCGTGGCGGTGACGGAACCCAAGGTGGGTTCCCCGCGCCCGCGTTATGACGTGGTGGGGCCGGTGTGCGAGACATCCGATCTTTTCGCCTCCAGCCGGCCGCTGCCGGAACTCAAAAGCGGCGATCTTGTGGCGATCCTGTCGGCCGGCGCCTATGGCGCGGTGATGGCGGGCGATTACAATGCCCGTCCGCGGGTGCCGGAAGTCTTGGTTCACGGCGAACAATGGGGCATCGTAAGGCCCAGAGAGACGTATGCCGACCTCATCGCCAAGGACCGCATTCCAGACTGGCTTTCCAGCTAATCCGCTGGAGCGGCGCGTTGCGCTTGCGCGTGGCGTGCTGGCGATCGAGCGGTTGCTACCGCTGCTGTGGCCGGCTTTTGGTTTCTTCGGCTTTTACCTTGCCCTGGCCCTGACGGGCATTTTCGCCTTCATCCCCTGGCCGGTGCAGGCGCCGCTGCTGGCCGCCACCATCACGGCCGGCGCGCTGGCGCTTTATGACGGCTTCGAGAATTTCGCCTGGCCCCGCAGCCTGGACGCGGCCCGGCGGCTGGAGCGTGACAGCGGACTGGCGCACCGGCCCATCTCCGAACGCGATGACGTGCTGGTGGGTGATGATCCGGTGGCGCGCGCCTTGTGGGATCTGCACCGCGCCCGCGGCCTGCCGCAGAAATTCCGCATCGGCCCGCCCCGCGCCGGTATCGCCGCGCGCGATCCGCAAGGGCTGCGCTGGTATCTGTTGATCGCTGTCGCAGTCGGCCTGGTGCTGGCGCGCGGTGATACCGGGGCGCGGCTGGTCTCGGCCTTTGACAGCGGCGCGGGCGCCGCCGCCAGCCTGGACGCCTGGATCGATCCGCCGCCCTATACCGGCCTGCCGCTGACCTCGCTGCATGTCGGCGACACCGCCATCATCCAGGTGCCGCAAGGATCGGTGCTGAATTTGCGCGTGCATGGCGCGCCGCGCACGCCGGGCCTGGCGGCGGGCAACAACACCGCGCCACGCTTTGCCGGCGAGGACGGGGAATATTCCAGCAATGTGATCCTTTCTACCGGCGCACGCGTGCGGGTGCAGGTGGGCGGGCACGCCATCGGCAAATGGAATATCCAGGCCGTACCCGACGCCGTGCCGACCATCGCGCTGACCGCCACGCCGTCACCGACAGAACAGAAAGCCACCAAGTTTGCTTTCAAAAGCAGCGATGACTATGGCATCGCCAAGGTGCGCGCCGTGCTGACCCCGCAAAAGGGTCATGGCAAGCCGCTGGTGGTGGAACTGCCGCTGCCCGAATCCAACGCCAAAACGATAGACCAGGCCAGCTATGTCGATCTCACCGGCCATCCTTATGCCGGCCTGACGGTGACGGGCCATCTGGAAGCGCGCGACGCCATCGGCCAGACAGGGATGAGCGCGCCGGTCACCTTCAAGCTGCCGGCGCGCGTGTTCACCGATCCCCTGGCCCGCGCCCTGATCGAACAGCGCCAGCAACTGGCGACCAGCGATGCGGCCGGGCGCAAGACCGTGCTTCTCACCCTGGATGCCCTGACCATCGCGCCGGAGAAATTCTACCAGGGCAAGAACGACATTTTCCTGGCGCTGCGCAGCGCATTCAATGGCGTCAGGAATGCCAAGACGGACGCAGACATCGCCCGCGTCCAAACCATCCTGTGGGAAACCGCCCTGAAGCTGGAGCGCGGCGGCCTGCTGTCGGCGGCCGAAGAACTGCGCAAGCTGCAGATCATGATCACCGCAGCGCTGGCCTCGGGCGCGCCGCAGGATGTGATCGACGAACTGCTCAAGCGCTACAATGAGGCGATGCAAAAATACATGGCGGCGTTGGCGGCCAATCCGCCGGCGCCGGGTGAACAGCAGCCCTTGCCGCCCGACGCCAAGACCATCGGGCAGAACGACATCCAGACCATGCTGGACATGATCAAGAAACTGACCCAGGCCGGTGATCGGCAGAAGGCGGCGCAGTTGCTCGCCATGCTGCAATCCATGCTGGAGAACATGCGCCTGACCCAGGGCCAGAATGGCCAGGGTTCGGCGCAGAACAAGGCGCTGAACGAGAAGCTGCAGAAATACGGCAACCTGATGGGCAAGCAGCGCGCCCTTCTGGACAAGACGTTCCGCCAGCAGCAGGGCCAGGCCGATCCCAAGGATGGCGGGCCGCAAGGACTGCAGAAACAGCAGAACAACCTGGAAAAAGAATTGCAGGATTCGCTGAAAGGCATGGACGGCAAGTCGGCGCAGAAGCTGCGGGAGGCCGGCAAGGCGATGGGCGATGCCCAAAGCGCGCTGGGCAAGAAGGATTTGACCAACGCCGGCAGCTCGCAAAACCAGGCGCTGGATGCGCTGCGCCAGGGGGCGCAGGCGCTGGCCGATGAATCCCAGCAAGGCCAGGGCAAGCAATCCGGCGGCCAGGATCCATTGGGCCGCGGCAACGCACCGCTCGGCAATTCGGGGGTGAAAATTCCGGGCGCCGCCGACCTGGCGCGGGCGCGAGAGATATTGGAAGAACTGCGCCGCAGAGCCGCGCAGATGAACCGCTCGCAGCAGGAACGCGATTATCTCGACCGGTTGCTGAAGGCGTTCTGACCCCTCACCCTTCGACAGGCTCAGGGTGAGGACTGGAACAAATCCTCATGCTGAGCCTGTCGAAGCATGAGGGTGCGCTAACCCAACACCTTGCCGATATAGGGCAACCCGCGATAGCGCCCGGCATCGTCCATGCCATAGCCGATGACAAAATCATTGCCGACGGGAAAGCCGACATAATCGGCCTTGGCCAGGGCATCGGGCCGCTGCTTGTCGAGCATAACCGCCACCTGCACGCTGGCCGCGCCCGCCGCCTGGATTAGCGATACGGCCTTGGCGATGGTGCGTCCCGCATCCAGCACCCCGTCCACCACCAGCACATGGCGGCCGGTGATCTCTTCCGACGGTCCCGCGATCATGGAGATGGCGCTCGCCACCCGCTTGTCGCCGTAAGAGCGCAGCCAGATCATTTCCACGTCCATGGCTGCGCCTTCCCAGGCCAGCGCGCGGAGCAGATCGGCGGCGAAGACAAAGCCGCCCACCAGAACCGGCATCACGATGTCGGGCACCAGCGGCGCCGATGCGATCTGGCGCGCCATCGCGCGCACCCGTTCCTGGATCTGTTCGGCGGAGAAAAGAACGTCGGGCGCCATCGCGGTTTACGGCCCGTCCTTGGCAAAACGCACTTCCAGGTGGCGCGCCGCGGCGGGCGGACTGGACAAACGCGTCATGAAGGGGATCGACTGGCCCGGACCCAGCACCGTGGCCGTGGGCTTGAAGGTCCAGTGGTAAAGCTCGTGATTGCTGACATCGCTGAGGGTCACGCGCACCGTCTGCGGCACCGGCAACTGGCGCGAGCCGGCATTGACGATCACACCCGACACGGCCAGCACGACCTGGCCATCCTCGGTCTCGCGCTTGTAATCCACCTGGCGGAAATCGATGCCGCTGGCATTCACCTTCAGGCCCAGGCTGGAATAAACCCCGGCCGATTGCGGCCAGATCACCGCGATGTCCTGGCGATAGCGCACCGCCGACACCGCGATCAGCAGCACCACTGCGATCAGCCCGGCCCAGCCCGCCACCACGGCCAGCTTGGGACCCAGGGGACTGCGGGGCTCCGACGCCACCGCGGCCGGCGCAAAAGCGCGGGTGGGCGACGGATTGACGGGGAAAGGATCGGACGCGGGCCCCTCCGTGGGGGCCGGTGCGGGTGCCGCCTCGGCGGGGATTTCGGGGGCTGCTTCGGGCACAACCTCGCCCTCGCCCGGCTGGTGCCAGCTATGGCCGCATTTGGCGCAGCGGACCGTGCGTCCGGCAGCCGGAAACTTCGCCCCGTCGACGGAATAGCGCGTGTCACACGAGGGACAGGTGAGAATCATGCCCGGCCTGTTGAAATATCAGCGGAAAATAGGGGCCGGGGGCCATGACCGCAAGCGGCCTCACCGTTATGTTCGCCACATGGTTCGTTTTGAAAATGTCGGCATGCGCTATGGCTCGGGGCCCGAAGTGCTGCGCGATGTCAGTTTCTCGCTGGAGCCGGGGTCCTTCACCTTCCTGACCGGCCTGTCGGGGGCGGGCAAGACCACCCTGCTCAAGCTGATCTATGTGGCCGAACCGCCCAGCAGGGGCCTCATCACCCTGTTTGGGACCGAATTGGCCACCGCCAAGCGGCGCGACTTTCCGGCCATCCGCCGCCGCATCGGGGTGGTGTTCCAGGATTTCCGGCTGCTGGATCATCTGTCTGCCTTCGACAATGTCGCCTTGCCACTGCGGCTGGCGGGCAAGCGGGTGAGCGAATTCACCCATGACGTCAGCGAGCTTCTGTCCTGGGTGGGGCTGGGCGACCGGATGCAGGCGCGCCCCGCCACCCTGTCGGGCGGCGAGCAGCAGCGCGTCGCCATCGCCCGTGCCGTGGTGGCGCGCCCCGATCTTCTGATCGCCGACGAACCCACCGGCAACGTCGATCCGGAAATGGGCGCGCGCCTGATCCGGCTGATCGCCGAACTCAACCGGCTGGGCACCACCGTCTTGATCGCCACCCATGACCGCGCCCTGATCGAAGCGACGCGGGCGCGCGAGATGCGCTTGGTCGAAGGCCGGCTGGTGGAATTGAGAGCCAATGCATGAGTGATCGCGCGACATATATTCTTCCGCGCGACAAGGGCGCCGCACCGCTGGATTTCGTCATCGCGGTGATGGCTTTCCTGGCAGCGCTCGCGCTGGGCGCCTCGCTGGTGGCGACGCGCGCCGCGCATGGCTGGCAATCGGGACTGTCCGATCGCATCACCGTGCAGGTGATGCCGCCGGAACAGGGCGATGTGCGCGACGGGCTGGAGGCGGAAACCAAGGCGGCGCTGGCGGTGCTGGACGCAACGCCGGGCATCGCCCATGCCAGCGCGCTGTCGGACGCGGAGATCAATGCTTTGGTGGAACCCTGGATCGGCAAGGATGGCGTGGTATCAGGCATTCCCCTGCCCAAACTGATCGATGCCACCATCACCCCGGGCGAGGAACTGGATGTGACGGCACTGGCGGCCAAGCTGAAACAGGCGGCGCCCCACGCATCGGTGGACGATCATCGCCGCTGGATCACGCGATTGCGCGGCCTGGCTGACGCAGTGCGCTTTTCCGCCTATGGCATCCTGCTGCTGATCGCGGGCGCCACCGCCGCTGCGGTGTCCTTCGCCACCCGCGCCGGTCTGGATGCGCATCACGAGATGGTGGCGCTGCTGCACCAGATGGGCGCACTGCCCGCCTTCATCGCCCGTGCCGTGGAATGGCATTATTTCGTGTCGGCGCTGTTTGCCGCCGCCTTGGGCACATTGTTCGCGGCGCTGTTCTTTCTGGGCGCCGGCGGGCTGGAAATCTTCGGGCTTGAAGCCGTGCCCTTCCTGCCACCCTTGTCGCTGAAATGGATCGAAATCCCCTGGCTTTTGGCGGTACCGGCCGTTACCGCGCTGATTGCCTGGGCCACAGCGCGTATTTCGGTGCTTCTGGTGGTAAAAGCCATCTATTGAGCGCGGCGAAAGCTGTTTGCTATTGTGCTGCTTCGCGATTGGAGCTGCGATTTGCGCGTTTTCCTGGCCGTGATTTTCCTGGCGCTGCTGGGCTATGCACTGGGCTTTGTGCTCTTTGTGTCCAGCCTACCTGTCGCGCCTGCCATCCTGCCCAAGGCCGACGGCATCGTCGCCCTGACCGGCGGCAATGAAAGGCTGGATACCGCCGTGGCGCTGCTGGAACGCGGCGTGGGCAAGCGGCTGCTGGTCAGCGGCGTGGCGACGGAAACCACCAAGGAAACGGTGGGCAAGATGTCGGATGGCGGCCCGCGCTTCGCCTGCTGCGCCGATATCGGCTATGCCGCCGAAGATACCCATGGCAATGCGCAAGAAGCCGCCGATTGGACGCGCGAACATCACTTCAACAGCCTGGTGATCGTCACCGGCCGCTATCACATGCCGCGCACCATGAAGGAATTCTCCGCCCTGCTGCCGGACGTTACGCTGATCGCCTATCCGGTGGAGCAGAACCGCGTCGCGCTGGGCGGCTGGTGGATGCATCCCAACACCGCCCAGCTCCTGCACCGCGAATATGTGAAATACCTCGCCAGCCTTGTGACCACGCGGCTGGCGCAGTGATAACCTTGTTGCGCTCCGCGCTGTTCCTGGCGTGGTTTCTTGTCGTCACCACCATCCTGTCGCTGATCTTCCTGCCGGTGCTCATCCTGCCGCGCGGCGCCACCATCTGGCTGGCACGGGTCTGGTCGCGCGCCACATTTTTCGGATTGAAGATTTTTGCCGGCATCGACTGGGAAATTCGTGGGAGCCCGCCCAAAGGTCCCGTGCTGGTCGCCGCCAAGCATATGAGCATGTGGGATACGCTGGCGCTGTATCTGGCGCTGGATGCGCCGGCCATTGTGCTGAAGCGCGAGCTGCTGCGCATTCCCTTTTATGGCTGGTTCTTGTGGAAGGCCACCGCGATCCCGATCGACCGCGCGGCGGGCGCCAGCGCGTTGCGCAAGATGGCGGCCCATGCGCGCGCCGTGCTGGATGAAGGCCGCCCCATCCTGATCTTTCCCGAAGGCACGCGCAAAAAACCCGACGCGCCGCCGGACTACAAGCCCGGCGTGGCCGGGCTTTACACCATGCTGGACGTGCCGTGTGTGCCGGTGGCGCTGAACTCCGGCGTCTACTGGACCGGCTTCCACAAAAGGCCGGGCACCATCGTACTGGAATTCCTGCCGCCCATTCCGCCTGGCCTGAAGCGCGTGGAATTCATGCGCCAGCTGGAAGAGCGGATCGAAACCGCTACCGCCCGATTGCTGCCATGAACACGCTGGCCAAACGCGCGTGCGGCCCCTGCACCGCCTGTTGCATCGATCTCAAGATCGTGGCGCCAGAACTGAAGAAGAAGGCGCGCGTGCCTTGTCCGCATCTGAGCGGCAAAGGTTGCGGCATCTACGAAACCCGTCCGAGCGTATGCCGCGAATTCCTGTGCGGCTGGCGATTGTTCGACGACATGGACAATAGCTGGCGCCCCGACCTGAGCGGCATCCTTGCGATGCGCCGCGCCCCGTCCGAAATGCCCGCCGCCTGGCAGAACGCGCCGTATGGCATGCACATGGTGGTCCTGACCGGCCAAGAAGCGGTCTTGCGCCCCGCCTTCCTGCGCTATGTGGCGCAGGCGATGGCGCGCGGCATTCCCATCTTCCTGTCCGCCGCTTCGCCCTACATCACGCTGAACGATCATGTGCCGGCCGGCGCCGACGCTGGCGTCCTCAAGCAGCGGCTGGCCGAGCTCTATCCCCTGCTGCATGCCGCCCGTTTCGGGGCCGGCCTGTGGCAGCGCATCCGCTTTCTCTACCGGCTGCAGATCGACCGGGGGTACCAGAAATATCTAGGTAAATCAGCACGATAGAGGGTTGGAACGGCCGGGCGCCAACCCCATATTAGGCAGACCGGCAAGCCAGGGTGGCGAACCCGGTGCCCGATATGGTTGTTACCCATCGATGAGCGATATCTCCCACCAGGTCTGGGACATGAAGTACCGGCTGAAGGCGCCGGACGGCACGCCTATGGACCGCGACGTGGCGGACAGCTGGACGCGTGTCGCCATGGCGTTGGCGCAAGCCGAACAGCCCGACAATCGCGTCGCCCGCGCCCAGGAATTCGCCCATGCCCTGGCGGGGCACAAGTTCCTGCCGGCGGGCCGCATCCTGGCCGGCGCCGGCACCGGGCGCAGCGTGACATTGTTCAACTGTTTCGTGATGGGGACCATCGAGGATTCCATGGACGGAATCTTCTCCGCCCTGCGCGAAGCGGCGCTGACACTGCAGCAGGGCGGCGGCATCGGCTATGATTTCTCCAGCCTGCGGCCCAAGGGCGCGCTGGTCCAGGGCGTGGGCGCCGATGCCTCCGGTCCGGTCTCCTTCATGGATGTGTGGGATTCGATGTGCCGCACCATCATGAGCGCAGGGAGCCGCCGCGGCGCCATGATGGCGACGTTGCGCGTGGACCATCCCGACATCGAGGATTTCATCACCGCCAAGCGCACCCAGGGGCGGCTGTCCAACTTCAACCTGTCGGTACTGGTGAGCGACGCCTTCATGACGGCGGTGAAGAATGGTGATGACTGGAAGCTGCAATTTGGCGGCCGCGTCTATCGCACGGTGAAGGCCCGCGCGCTATGGGACATCATCATGCGCGCCACCTATGACCATGCCGAGCCCGGCGTGATCTTCATCGACCGCATCAACCAGCAGAACAATCTGGGCTATTGCGAAACCATTGCCGCCACCAATCCCTGCGGCGAGCAGCCCTTGCCGCCCTATGGCGCCTGTCTGCTGGGCTCCATCAACCTGGCCAAGCTGGTGCGCCAACCCTTCACCGATGACGCCGCGCTGGACATGGCCGAGCTGGAACGGCTGGTCGGCAGTGCGGTGCGCATGATGGACAATGCCATCGACGTGTCGCGCTTTCCCCTTGAAGTCCAGGCGCAGGAAGCCCGCGCCAAGCGGCGCATCGGGCTGGGGGTGACGGGCCTTGCTGATGCGCTGATCCAGTGCAAGACGCGCTATGGTTCGCCGCAAAGCCTGGAGCTGACCCGCACCTGGCTGGCCGCGGTCAGCCATGCCGCCTATCGTGCCAGCGTGGAATTGGCACGCGAAAAAGGCCCTTTCCCGCTGTACGACATGAACCCCTATCTGTCGCGGCCGCATATTCAGGCGCTGCCGCCGGATATTTACAATTCGATTGCCGCCCATGGCATCCGCAACGCGCTGCTGACCTCGATTGCGCCCACCGGCACCATTTCGCTGTTTGCGGACAATGTCTCCAGCGGCATCGAGCCGGTGTTCGCGTTCAACTATACCCGCAAGGTGCTGCAGCCCGATGGCTCCAGGCGCGAGGAGCAGGTCAGCGACTATGCCTTGCGCCTGTTCCAGAAAATGTACGGCGCCGACACGACCTTGCCGGACTATTTCGTCACCGCCCAAACCCTGTCGCCGTCCGATCACCTGGCGGTGCAGGCCGCCGCCCAGCCTTTCGTGGACAGCGCCATTTCCAAGACTATCAATGTGCCGGCCTCGATCTCCTTCGAGGATTTCGCGCATGTCTATCTGGAAGCCTATGACCTGGGCTGCAAGGGCTGCACCACCTATCGCCCCAATGACGTGACCGGGTCAGTGCTGTCCGTGGAAGAGCCCGTCGCGCCGGTCCAAAGCACCGCCGACACGCAGGAGCCGGAGCTGCCGCTGCCGCCTCCCCCGCCCCGCGCCTCCAGCGGCGGCATCGTCTATATGACCCAGCCACTGGACCGGCCCGATGCGCTGTTGGGTCGTACATACAAAATCAAATGGCTGGACAGCGATCACGCCTTCTACATCACCATCAACGACATCGAGAAAGACGGACGACGCCGGCCCTTCGAGGTGTTCATCAATTCCAAGAACATGGAAGCCTATGCCTGGGCGCTGGCCCTGACCCGCATGATCTCGGCGGTGTTCCGGCGCGGCGGGGATGTCAGCTTCGTGGTGGACGAGCTGAAGGCGATTTTCGATCCGCGCGGCGGCCAATGGATGAACGGCCGTTATGTGCCGTCCCTGCTGGCGGCCATCGGCGAGGTGATCGAGCGCCACATGATGGAAATCGGCTTCATGGGCCAGCGCCTGCACGGCCTGTCGGACCTGCCGGACGCCCACAATATTCCGGCCGAAGGGGCACGCGCCCGCTTCTGCCCGCGCTGCGGCGATGCCAGCTTCGTCAAGCTGGAGGGCTGCGACTCATGCCTGTCTTGCGGCTATTCGAAGTGTTCTTGATTTGGTCGCTCCGGCTTTCGCCGACGCTCCTGTGCAGCTAGTTTGCGGCGCATGAATTACTCCAGCCGCTTCTGGCTCTATGCCCCCATCACCACCTTCCTGCTGATCGCCTGTGCGGTGATGGCCTATTGGTGGGTGGCGGCGGGCGCCTTGGAGAAAAAGTTGGCCGCTTTAAAGGGCCATGAGGCCATTCCCGGCATCATGGTGGACTGGAACACGGCGGAAGTGGGCGGCTTTCCCTTCCGCCTGGACGCCGACTTCACCGGCCTGACAGTAAAAGGCGCGGGCGCGCATGGCCCATTTGTCTGGCGCACCGAAAAATTTGCGGCCCATACCCTGACCTACAACCGCACCAAGGCCGTCTATGAAGCGGCGGGGCAGCAGCATGCGTCCTGGTCGGGCGCGGACGGCGCTTCGCATGAAATCGATTTCCTGCCTGGATCGCTGCGCGCCAGTAGCGTGATGCGGGACCATGCCCTGGTACGCGCCGACCTGGACATCGCCAACTTGGCGGCCAAGCAAACCAAGATCGGCCGCTTCCAGCTGCATGTCCGGCGCAATGGCCACGACATGAACCTGGTTTTGGAAGCCGATGACGCGAACGACATCAAGCAGGTGCAGGTTTACGTTGCATTGAGCGAAGGCGATGCCTTTGCGGGCCTGCTCAGGGGCGAACAATCCTGGCCTGATGCGGCAAACGCTTGGCGCGGCCAGAACGGCAAGGCGACGTTCTCGAAAGTGATCGCACCGGGGCTCGATCCCGCGACGTTGCTCAGCCCACTCTATTAGGACTTGCGCCCGAAGTTCGGCGCGGCGGTATCCTGGCCAAGATCGACAATGGCCCGGCGGATGGCGCGGGTGCGGGTGAAGGTGTCGAACAGCAGGTCGCCATTGCCCTGGGCAACCGCATCCTGAAGAATTTTCAGGTCGTCATTGAAACGGCCCAGAACTTCCAGCACCGCTTCCCGGTTGTTCAGGAACACGTCGCGCCACATGGTGGGATCGCTGGCGGCGATGCGGGTGAAATCGCGAAAGCCGCTCGCGGAATATTTGATCACTTCGCCTTCAGTGACCTTTTCCAGGTCATGCGCCGTACCAACGATGTTGTAGGCGATCAGGTGCGGCAAATGGGAAGTGATGGCCAGCACCAGATCATGATGGCCGCTGTCCATCACATCGACCTGGCTGCCCAGGCCTTTCCAGAATGTCTTGAGCTTGTCGACCGCCAGGCCGTCGCTGCCGGGCACCGGCGTCAGGATCGCCCAGCGTCCGTCGAACAGGCTGGCGAACCCGGCCTCGGGACCGGAATATTCGGTTCCGGCGATGGGATGGGCGGGAATGAAATGCACGCCGGCCGGCACGAACGGTCCGACATCGCGGATCACCGCGCCCTTGACCGAACCGACATCCGACAGGATCGCGCCTTGCGCCAAATGCGGTTTGATCGCCTGTGCAATGTTTTTGTAGGCCCCGACCGGTGCGCACAGGATCACCAGTTGCGCGCCTTTCACCGCCGCGCCGATATCGGCGTGCAACGTGTCGCAGAAACCGATCTTGCCCGCCCGTTCCAGCACGTCGGCGGAGGCGTCATGGCCGGCGATTTCCTTGGCCAGGTGGGCGCGGCGCGCGGCATGGGCGATGGACGACCCGATAAGTCCCAACCCGATAATGGCGATCTTGTCGAACTGCGTTTCCGGCATGGTCATTGCGCCATGAATTTCTGGATCAGCGACACGGCCAGCCGGTTCTGCTCCTCGGTGCCGATGGTCATGCGCAGGCAGTTGGGCAGGCCATAGCTTGCCACACTGCGCAGAATGATGCCGCCCTGCATCAGGAAGGCGTCGGCCTTGGACGCCGTCTTGTCGCCTTCCGCCGGGAAATGGATGAGCACGAAATTGGCGCAGCTGTCATCGACCCGAAGACCGGTCTTGCGGATTTCTGCTGTTACCCAGGCCAGCCACTTGTTGTTGTGCTCCACCGCTTTCCAGAAATGGTCGCGGTCGCGGATCGCCGCCGCGCCGGCCAGTTGCTGGATCAGGGCGGTGTTGAACGGCCCGCGGATGCGGTTTATCACATCGCAGATTTCCGTCGAAGCATACATCCAGCCGATGCGCAGGCCCGCCAGGCCATACAGTTTTGAAAAGGTGCGGGTCATCACCACATTGGGATACTTCGCCGCCAGCTCCAGGCCCGAGTCATAATCCTTGGCGGTGACGTATTCGCCATACGCCGCGTCGATCACCAGCAGCACATGCGCCGGCAGTCCGGCATGCAGGCGCGCCATCTCGTCCCGGTTCAGGCACGAACCGGTGGGATTGTTGGGATTCGCCAGATAGACCATGCGCGTCCTGGGCGTGACCGCAGCCAGCATCGCATCGACATCGACCTTGATGGCCTGATTGGTGGTCTTTTCCGGCACCATCACGGGGACGGCGCTGTTGGCCTGGGTGGCGATCTTGTAGACCAGAAAGGCGTGCTCGCTGAACACCACTTCATCGCCGGGCTGCAGGTATGCGTTGGCAAGCATGGTGAGCAGGGCGTCGGAGCCATCGCCCGAAGTGACGATGCGTGCCGGGTCGAGTTTGTAGACTTCCGCGATCGCCTCGCGCAGCAGGGTGGCCGAGCCTTCGGGATACAGAGCCAGGCTAGCGCGGGCTTCTTCCAGGGCGGCCGCCACTGCGGGGCTGGGTCCCAGCGGGCTTTCATTGGATGACAGCTTGAACACCTTGGCCGCGCCGGGTGCGGAGGCACGGCCGCCGACATAGGCGGTGATGTCCAGGACACCGGGTTTGGGTTCGGGCTTCATCGGTTAACGCAGGCTCGCAATATGGGCGTTAGGCGTGAGCCGGACCGCCCCATCAAAAAAGGGCGGTATTGATAGGGCGGGAACGTCATAAAAGCAAAGCAGGGCTGCCATTCGTTGACTTGGGGCATAGGCGCACCTTACCTACGCTTTCCAAGGATTTAGGACGGCTATTTCGTGACTGAGGCCCCTCGTTTCCTGCGCCCTGTGACCACGCCATCGGCCGATGTCGGCATGGCTGTCACCTTCGAGGCACCGTTGCCGCTGGACTGCGGCCGCGAGCTGGCGCCCTTCACCGTGGCCTACATGACCTATGGCACGCTCAACGCCGACAAGAGCAACGCCATCCTGATCTGCCATGCCCTGACGGGCGATCAGTTCGTGGCCTCCGATCATCCCCTCACCGGCAAGCCCGGCTGGTGGATCACCATGGTGGGCCCCGGCAAGCCGATCGACACCGACCGCTTCTTTGTCATCTGCTCGAACGTCATCGGCGGCTGCATGGGCTCGACCGGTCCGGCGGAGATCGATCCGTCGGACGGCAATCCCTGGGGCCTGAATTTTCCGGTGGTCACCATTCCCGACATGGTGCGGGCGCAAAAGCGCCTGGTCGAACATCTGGGCATCGACAAGCTGCTGGCGGTGGTCGGCGGCTCGATGGGCGGCATGCAGGCGCTGCAATGGGCGGCCTCCTATCCCGACTGCGTGCGCGCGGTGGTTCCGATCGCCTGCGCCGCGCGTCACAGCGCCCAGAACATCGCCTTCCACGAAGTGGGCCGTCAGGCGATCATGGCCGATCCCGACTGGCAGGGCGGCGAATATCTGTTGCACGACACCAAGCCCTCCAAAGGCCTGGCGGTGGCGCGCATGGCCGCGCACATCACCTATGTCTCGGAGATGGCGCTGCAGCGCAAGTTCGGCCGCGCGCTGCAGAACCGCGACGCCAAATCGTTTCAGTTCACGCCGGATTTTCAGATCGAATCTTACCTGCATCACCAGGGCGCCAGCTTCGTGGACCGCTTTGATGCCAACTCGTATCTCTACATCACCCGCGCCATGGATTATTTCGACCTGGCCGAGGAGCATGGCGGGCAACTATCAGACGTGTTCCGGCTGAATTCGGCGCGCTTCTGCATCGTCGCCTTCACCAGCGACTGGCTGTTCCCGCCGGTAGAGAACAAGCGTATCGCCCACGCCTTGAATGCGGTGGCCGCCCAGGTCAGCTTTGTCGAAATCAAGAGCGACAAGGGCCATGACGCCTTCCTGCTGGACGAGCCGGAAATGTTCGCCACGGTGCGCGGCTTTCTCAATCACGCCGCCCAGGACTTATCATCGGTAAGTGGGTCATGAGCGATCTGCGCCCCGACCTGGCGGCCATCGCGGCCATGATCCGTCCCGGCGCGCGGGTGCTTGATGTCGGCTGCGGCGACGGCGCGCTGCTGGAGCATCTGAAAACCAAGGACGTGGACGGCCGCGGCATCGAGATTTCCCAGGCCAATGTGAATGCCTGCGTGGCGCGCGGGTTGGCGGTGGTGCAGGGCGACGCCGACACCGACCTGGTGGATTACCCCGCCCAGGTGTTCGATGCGGTGATCCTGTCCCAGACCATCCAGGCGACCGAGAAGCCGCGCGTGGTGCTGGATCATTTGCTGCGCATCGGCCGGCGGGTGGCGATCTCGCTGCCCAATTTCGGTTACTGGAAAGTGCGGCTGTCGCTGCTGACGGGCGGGCGCATGCCGCGCACCAACACGCTGGATTATTCCTGGTGGGCGACGCCCAACATCCATCTGTGCACCCTGGCCGATTTCGTGGACCTGACGCGCGAATGCGGCGCCACCATCGTGGAAGCCCATGCGCTGAACGACAACGGCACCACGGCGAAGATGAACCCCGCCAGCCTGACGCATGGCTATCTGGGCCCCAACCTGTTCGCCCAGGGCGGCGTGTTTCTGCTGAAAAAAAGCTAGGACCCCAAGTCCTGGGCCGTCTTTAGCGCCACCTTTGCGCCGACCGGCAGCGCGGGCGTGGCGGCGGCATAAAGCGACTTGGTCGCTTCCACCACATGCAGGCCGCCGATGCCGGGAAAGAATTTGCGCCCAAATCTTTCCCAGTTGGTGCCCGATCCGCTGATGCGGTCAAAGGGCGGGGCATAAAGCGCGCGCGACCAGCGCGCCGGCTCCAGCAGCGCATCGCGCAGCAGCCGTTCCAGCTCCATGCGCGAAAAGGGCCGGCCATGGCCGAATGGCGACACCTGCACCTGAGCCCACAGGCTGGCGCGGTTGGGCGCCACCAATAATATCTTTCCTTCCGGCGCCAACACCCGCCACAGTTGGCGCAGCAGTGGCCGCAGGCTTTCCGCGGACTCCAGGCCGTGCACGATCAGTATCCGGTCGAAGAACACATCGGGGAAGGGCAGCGAATCTTCCTCGCACACCAGCGCGGCGTTCTTGTCGCCATTGGGTGTCCAGGTGACGGCGCCGAAGGGCGCCGGCATGGCGGCGATGGCGCGCTCGCACCCCGTGAACAGCCGCGTATAGGGAATGGGAAAGCCGTAACCCAGCACCCGCAGGCCCCGCAGGTCGGGCCAGAAATTCTCGACGTGGCGCAGGATCACCCGCTTGGCCAGCTGGCCCAGCGGCTTGTCGTAAAAAGCGGTGAGGTCGCGCACGTCCTGCATCGGCCCAAAGTCTAAGCCCTGGGGGCGGTTGTTCAAAGCCGTGGCTTGGCTAAACTCTCGCGCCTCAGGAGATGCCATGACCCAGATCGAGATTGTTCCCTGCCTGTCCGACAATTACGCCTATCTGGTGAAGTCCGGCGACCAATGCGCCATCGTGGACCCGTCGGAGGCCGCCCCGGTGCGCGCGGCGCTGGCCCGGACCGGGTGGAAGCTGACCCATATCCTGAACACCCATCATCACCTGGATCATTGCGGCGGCAATCTGGACCTGAAGCAGGAGACGGGCGCTTTGGTCGTCGGCCCGGGCAAGGATGCGGCGCGCATTCCGGGCCTGGATGTCGGGGTGGATGAATCAACGGGCTGGGAATTCGACGGTCGCAAGGTTCAGGTGCTGGAAGTGCCGGCCCACACCAGGGGCGCCATCACCTTTGTGATCGACGGCAATGCCTTTACCGGAGATACGCTGTTCACCCTGGGGTGCGGGCGGCTGTTCGAAGGCGATCCGCAGATGATGTGGACCAGCCTGTCCAAACTGATGACCCTGCCCGACGACACCAAAATCTGGTGTGGCCATGAATACACCCAGAGCAACGGCCGCTTTGCGCTGACCCTGGAGCCGGGCAATGGCGATCTGAAAGCGCGGATGGACGATGTGAATGCCGCGCGGGCGGCAGCCGCACCCACCGTGCCGTCCACCCTGGGGCTGGAGAAAAGGACCAATCCCTTCCTGCGGCCGGACAGTGTGGAAATCCGCAAGTCGCTGGGCATGGAGCAGGCGGGCGACGTTGCCGTGTTCGGCGAAATCCGCGCCCGCAAGGATAAATTTTAGCCAAGCCCCTCATGCTTCGACAAGCTCAGCATGAGGACTTTCGCCAATCATCACCCTGAGCCTGTCGAAGGGTGAGTGCGCGGTCGAATTTACTTCTTCTTGGAATCGTCGCTGTCGAAGGGCGACGTCACGACATCGCCCGCAGCGCCGACCACCGAAGCGCCGGCGCCCACCACGGACGAACCCGCGCTGACCACGGTGCTTGCGGCGTCATAGGCGATGCAGCCCGACAAAAGAATGGCCATGGCGGCAAAAACCGCGGCAGTAACCGGTACGCGCATGATGGAATCCATTTGAGCCCCCGCCCAATCGTATTATTTGACAACCCGGCGAGCTTAGCCGCCCAATGGTCAAAATCTCGCTAACCAGACCAAAGACAAAGCGATGTCGCAGATCCTGTTTCCCACCCGACTCTACAAGGCGCAGCTGCCCAAGCTTCAGGGCCTGGAGCAGACCTGTCTGGGCCTTGCGGACGAAGATTTGGCAGGCCGCCGCTGGTCCAGGGACCATGGTTATGGCGGCTATACCTCTTATGCCTCGCTCAATGACCTGCCCCGCCGCGCCAGCATCTTTGCCGAGCTTGAACGCACCATTTCGGGACATGTCGGAAAATTCGCCCGCGAACTGCAGTTCGATCTGCCGGGCCGCAAGCTGGTGCTGGACAGCCTTTGGGTGAACGTCATGGAGAAAGGCGCGGTGCATACCCCGCATATCCATCCCCATTCGGTGATCAGCGGCACTTATTATGTGACGGTGCCGCCCAAGTCCGGCGCCATCCGCTTTGAAGACCCGCGCCTGCCGATGATGATGGCCGCGCCGCTGCGCAAGGCCAATGCGCGGCCTGAGAACCGGAGTTTCGTGGACGTGACGCCCAAGCCCGGCATGCTGCTGTTATGGGAGAGCTGGCTGCGCCACGGCGTCGAACCCAATGCCGCGCGCGGCCGGCGGATATCGGTGAGTTTTAATTATCGACTGGACTAACTTATTTTCAACGCCATGCAGCTTTGTGAGGAGCAAGAATGTCGGCCATCCAACATTCAGCGGCGGAAAAGCTTCTTCCCGTCATTATAGCGGCAACTCGAGCGGGATTGCCTCTCAACTATCAACTTGCTGCCGAGAAAATTGGACGTCCCAGAGATAACGCTCGCATGGTGGCGCAGGTCTGCGACCTGCTCGATGCTGCCGCTGCTTACGCGGGCACGCCGCTTTTGGCTCTTGTCGCTGTCAGAGAAAAGTCTGGCAACATTAACCGCGCTGCGTGGGCTGAATGGGGACATCGGGAACAAATTATCGAGTGTTCGCTTCAGCATAAGTTCAGCGAAGGTGACTTCATCGCGATTGGAAAAGCGCTCAAGGAACTGGAAGGGAAAAGTAATAGAACAGCATGGGAATTCGTGCGCCGCACAGTTCCACCTGACGAACTCATTCACCGACTTACGAAAGTGCCGTTCTCGGATTTCTCCGATGCAATAGATGATATTGGAGCAGACTTTCCTGAGCGTATCGTTGCATCGGTTACGACATACATGCGTGACCCAAAAATCCGTAAGGCGGTAAAGGCTCGGGCCAGGGGGAAATGCGAATTCTGTGGCGAAATTGGCTTCATTGGCTGGGATGGCGCGTCATATTTGGAGTGCCACCATATTGTTGCTCTGGCAAATGATGGCGCTGACAGGATGACCAATGTTATCGCTCTATGCGCGAACGATCATCGCGAGGCTCATTTTGGTAATCGCCGAGTAGAGTTGGAAAAGGCGATGATAGAAAAGGTTAGATTGCTCGAGAAGTAAAAACCCTCCAATTGACAAATCGGGAGAAGCGTCATGAACATCTTCGCCGGTTCGATCGAAATCCAGATGCTGTGCTGGACCGTGTTGCTGGGGCTGGCGCAGTTGATCGTCGCCACCACGCTCGCCACCAAGGACCAGGGCCTGGCCTATAATATGAGCGCGCGCGATTTACCCGCGCCCTCGGTCAGCCCCTTGGCGGCGCGCATGCTGCGGGCCTTCGGCAACTTCCGCGAAACGTTCGTCTTTTTCGCCGTGGCGGTGCTGGTGGTGACGGTGCTGGGCAAGGCCAATGCGAACTCGGCACTGGGCGCGCAGATCTATTTCTGGGCGCGCGTCCTCTATGTGCCGATCTATGCCGCCGGCATTCCGGTGGTGCGCACCCTGGTATGGGGCGCATCCATCGCGGGCCTTGTCATGGTGCTGCTGGCGGCGCTGGCTTAGGTTTCAAGCCCCGAATTGTCATGGCCCGCAAATGCGGGCCATCCAGATGATCATAGGACTCATTGGCTCGCGGACGCTCGCCTGCTGGATGGCCCGGTCAAGCCGGGCCATGACAGTTGGCTGCGGCCTAGCCGCGCCGCTTGATGATGGCTTCCAGCTTGGCCGGAAGCTTGGAGACGAAATGCTCCCGGTCCCAGGCGACCTGCGCCTGTTCCATGATCTTGGCCCGCGCCTCGGGCGGCAGGCCCGGCCAGGCGGCGATCACGCCCGAACCCAGACGGCGCACCAGGCACTCATCCTCGGCGGGATATTTGAACGACTTGTCTTCCACGAACGCCATGCGGCATCGCCCTTCTCTTTGACGGTTTCTAACAGGACCGGGCGAAGCGGGAACTTCGGCGCGGGCGGCCATTTCATGCGGGAGCAAAACTCAACCGGCCCAAAAGCTTAGACTCGAGGACGGGTGATTGGGAACGAAAAAATCGCGGCCCGCCAAAGTTCCACAACGGCGATGCCGCGCGCGGGCCGGCGATTTCAAAATCACCTAGTAACGGCTGCCCTTTTTCTTGCCGGCCTTGCGGGCGGCATAGCGGGCGTCGCGCTTGGCCTTTTGTTCGATTTCCAGGGCTTCCTGGGCGCGAATGCGTTCCTCATGCTCGCGCTCGGCCTGGGCCTTGGCTTCGATCTCGGCCAGGCGGCGCTGTTCTTCTTCCTCGGCGCGGCGCTTTTCGGCCTCGATGGCGGCTTTGGCCTTTTCCTCGGCGCGCTGCTTGGCGCGTTCCTCGCGCGCGGCGGCGATGGCCATGCGCTCGCCGGCCTTGGCTTCAAAATTGACCTTGGCGGCTTCGGCGCGGGTCTTGGCCTTGGCCAGCATCTCGGCGCGCGCCTTGGCGGCGGTTTCCATGCGGTTGGAGAATTTTTCGTCGTCTTTACGGGGAGGCATATGTTCTCAGGTTTCCAGTATGCGCAGGGCCGGGCCCTGCGGCTTGTTGTTCGAATCCACCAGCAGCACGCGCGGCTGGAATGTCTTGGCCTCGGCCTCTTCCATGCGGGCATAGGCGACGATGATGACAAGATCGCCCTTTTGGGCCAGGCGCGCGGCGGCGCCGTTGATGCCGATCACGCCAGTGCCCGCCGCAGCGGGAATGGCATAGGTGGTGAACCGCTCGCCATTGTTGATGTTCAGCACATCGACCTGTTCATGCGGCAGGATGCCGGAGCGTTCCAGGAGCGCGCTGTCCACCGAGATGGAGCCCTCATAATTGAGGTCGCACTGGGTCACCGTGGCGCGGTGAATTTTGCCTTTGAGCAGGGTGAGCAGCATTAATTGTCCAGGAACGACCGCAGTTTGCGCGAGCGCGACGGGTGCTTGAGCTTGCGCAGCGCCTTGGCTTCGATCTGGCGGATACGCTCGCGCGTGACGCTGAACTGCTGGCCGACTTCTTCCAGCGTGTGGTCGGTGTTCATGCCGATGCCAAAGCGCATGCGCAGCACGCGTTCCTCGCGCGGCGTCAGGGTCGCCAGCACGCGGGTGGTGGTTTCGCGCAGGTTCGCCTGGATGGCGGCGTCGATCGGCAGCACCACATTGGGGTCCTGGATGAAGTCGCCCAGATGGCTGTCTTCCTCGTCGCCGATGGGCGTCTCAAGGCTGATCGGCTCCTTGGCGATCTTCAGGACCTTGCGGACCTTTTCCAGCGGCATCGCCAACCGTTCGGCCAGCTCTTCCGGGGTCGGCTCGCGGCCGATCTCGTGCAGCATCTGGCGCGAGGTGCGCACCAGCTTGTTGATCGTCTCGATCATGTGCACCGGGATACGGATGGTGCGCGCCTGGTCGGCGATGGAGCGTGTGATGGCCTGGCGAATCCACCAGGTCGCATAAGTGCTGAACTTGTAGCCGCGGCGATATTCGAACTTATCGACGGCCTTCATCAGGCCGATATTGCCTTCCTGGATCAGGTCCAGGAACTGCAGGCCGCGATTGGTGTATTTCTTGGCGATGGAGATCACGAGGCGCAGGTTGGCCTCGATCATTTCCTTTTTCGCCACGCCGCTTTCGCGCTCGCCCTTCTGCACCGTCTGGACGTTGCGGCGGAATTCGCTGACCGACTGGCGGGTTTCCTGCGCCAGCTGCTGGATTTCGTCGCGCAAGGTCTTGATCTTGTCGCGCTCGTCGGTGACGAAATCATGCCAGCCAAGACCGGTCAGGCGGCCGACGCGGCGCGCCCAGTTGGGGTCGAGCTCGTTGCCGAAATACTGCTTGAGGAATTCGGCGCGGTCCACGCCATGGCTTTCGGCCAGGCGCAGCAGCTTGCCTTCCAGGCCGACCAGACGGCGATTGATGCCGTACATCTGGTCGACAAGCGCTTCGATGCGGTTGTTGTTGAGCTTGAGCGACTTGACCAGATCCATGGTCTCGTTGCGCAGCTTCTTGAAGCGGCGTTCCTGGCCGGTGGACAGCTCATCACTGGCCAGCGCGGCTTCCACCGACGCGTCCTGCAGCTTGCCCAGCTTCTTGTAGAGACCGGCGATGGAATCCAGCGACGCCAGCACCTGCGGCTTCAGCGCGGCTTCCATGGCCGACAGAGGCAGATTGCCTTCATCGTCGAAATCATCGCCGTCATCGGCAGCGGGTGTTTCACCGCCTTCGGTGGCAGCTTCGCCTTCGGCCTTGGGTTCGGCCGGCTTGGGCGGCGGAGGGGGCGGCGGCGGCGCAGGCTTCTTGAATTCGGCGGCCGGGGCGCCGTTGGCATCGGGCCGGTTCAGCGGGTGGCCATCGGGACCGACCGGCGGGGGCACATTGGCAGGCTGGCCATCGGGACCGGCGCCATACATGGCTTCCAGGTCGATGATGTCGCGCAGCAGCACCTTGCCTTCGTTCAGTTCGTCGCGCCACACGGTGAGCGCTTCAAAAGTCAGCGGGCTTTCGCACAAGGCGCCGATCATCAGTTCGCGGCCGGCCTCGATGCGCTTGGCGATGGCGATTTCGCCTTCGCGCGACAGGAGCTCGACGCTGCCCATTTCGCGCAGATACATGCGCACCGGATCGTCGGTGCGGTCATACTGCTCGCCGGACTTGGCGGTGGTGGCCAGCGCCTTGCTGCCGGAAGCTTCGACCAGGGCGCCGCCCTCTTCCCCTTCCTCGGCCTCTTCGCTTTCGATGACGTTGATGCCCATCTCGTTGAGCATCGCCATCGTGTCTTCGATCTGCTCGGACGAAGTCTTGTCCGACGGCAGCACCTTGTTCAGTTCGTCATAGGTGACGTAGCCACGGGCTTTCGCCTTGGCGATCATCTTGCGGACGCCGACATCCGACATGTCCAGCAAGGGACTGTCGGCATCGCCCGGCGTTTCGTTCTCGCCCGGCTTCTTGGCGGGGATCTTGGAACCCGGCTTGACCGAGATCACGGGCGCGGCAGCCTTGGGATCCAGCTTGGCAGCCTTCAATGCGGCCTTTGCCTTTGCTTTTTCTTCTTTGGCAATGGCAGCCAGCTGCGCCTTGGTCAGCGGCTTCTCAGCCTTGGCCGGCGGCTGCTTGCCCTTGGGCGCAGGCACGGGCTTGCCCTTGGCGACAAGCTTCACGGGCTTGGCCGCCTTGGGTGCGGGCTTGAGGGATTTCTTGGCAGGCACCGACTTCGAAGCGGCGGCTTTCGCGGCCGGCTTCTTGATGGTCTTTGCCGGCTTTTTCGAGGCTTTCGTCAATGTTCTACCCTAACTATGTCCCGCGCCCGTCGCCGGGCCGTTCTGAGAACGCCTTGCGGCGCTCCAGCAGGCGCCGCGCATCGGTCTGGTGCCCCGCCAGCTCGCGCAGGTCGGCAACGGTGCGCTGAAAACTGGCTTGGGGGTCTTCGACCGCGGAGCCGGCAAAACGCACCAGCAATTCGGCAATTCCCTTACGCGTGAAATGGGCTTGAACCCCAGCTTTTTCAAGGCTGGAGCCGGAGGCGGCGAGGTTTAGAAGTTCGTGGCGCAGCCTGTCAAGCGAAGGGTCCGAGAGGTCCAGATTCGCCAAGGATTCAGCCTGTGCGAGTGCGATTTCGGGCGATTCAACCAAAAGTCGGCCAAGTTCCATCTCCTTGGCGTGGCGGGCCCCGGCCTGGCCCGACCGGACCAGGGCCGACCCCTGGACGCTGGCCGAGACCGCCTCGGGGGTGCCCGGCAGGGGGCGGGGCTTGAAGTCGCCCCGGAACCGGCCGCCGCCCTGGAAGCCCGACGCCTGGCGCTGGGGGGTGCGGGCGGGACCAGGGGCGCGCCGCTTGAAGGTGTTGAACACCAGCTCGTCAAAGCCGCGGCGGTAATAGTCGGCGATCTTGCCGTCGGTGATGTGGCCGACGATTTCGCGCAGGGCATGTTCCAGCCCGGCGCGGCGCTCGGGGGTGGAGAAATCCTTGCCGTCGGTTTCGGCGCGCCACAAAAGCTGCGACAGCGGCAGCGCCGCTTCCAGGAGGACCGTCATGGCGCCGGCGCCATTGGCGGCGATGTAGCTGTCAGGGTCTTCGCCGGTGGGCAGGAAGGCAAAGCGCAGCGAGTGGCCGGCCTTCAGATGCGGCAGGGCCAGATGCGCCGCCCTGTGCGCCGCCTTCAATCCCGCCGCATCGCCGTCGAACGCCAGGATGGGTTCGGGCGCGGTGCGCCAGAGCAGATGCAACTGGTCTTCGGTCAGCGCCGTGCCAAGCGGCGCCACGCTGTGCGCAAAGCCGGCGCGCACCAGCGCGATCACGTCCATGTAACCTTCGGCGACGATGATGGTGCCGGCCTTGATCGCGGCGGCGCGCGCAGTGGCGAAGTTGTAAAGCTGCGAACCCTTGGAAAACAGCGATGTTTCGCCGCTATTGATGTATTTGGGCTTGGCGTCGGCTTCCAAGGCGCGCGCCCCGAACGCCACGACGCGGCCACGGCCATCGGTGATGGGAAACATCACGCGGTTGTAAAAGAAATCGCGCATCGGCCTGCCGTCATCGGCGGGACGCGCAAGCCCCGCGGCGATGATGTCGTCAAGAGTGACATTGTGCTCGGTCAGATGCTTGATCAGCGCGCCGTTGCCGCCGGGGGAATAGCCCAGGCGGAATTGTTTCGCCGCCGCGCCGTCGAGCCCGCGGCCCTTCAGATACTCGCGCGCCTCGCGGCCGCCCGCCTCGAACAACTGTGCTTCGTAAAACTTCGCCGCCAGTTCCACGACATCGTAGAGCGATTTCTTCTGCTGCTCGCGTGCTTCATCCTCGGGCGACCATTTGGGCAGTTCGACACCGGCCTCGCCCGCCAGCTTTTCCACGCTTTCGGGAAAGCTCAGGCCTTCGACTTCGATCAGCCATTTGAAACAGTCGCCGCCCTTGCCGCAGCCGAAACATTTGTAGGACTGGCGCTCGTTGTTGACCTTGAAGCTGGGCGATTTCTCGTTGTGGAACGGACAGCAGCCCCACATTTCCCGGCCCTTGCGCACCAGCTTGACGCGGCGGCCCACCAGCGCGACCAAATCGGTCCGCTGCCGGATTTCGGCCAGCAATCCTTCGCCATAGCGCATGGGGCCACTTTACGGGAAATCCCGCCTTTTGCGGAGGAAATAGCCCCTCCTGCGCTACGGAACCGCCCCCTGCCCTGTGCATGATTTTTTAGAAAATCCCCCTTAGGCTGGGATTCGAAGCCGGAGACCCGCATGTCCCTGTACGAGCAGTCCAGTTCGATCCGCGCCGCCCTTCTGTCAGAGGCCCGGGAGCGCCTGGGGGTAGCCCGCAGCCAGATCGCCGTAATCGAGACCGTGCGCCAGACTGCCCGCGACATCTGCGGCAGCGACGGCATCACCTTCGTCCTGCGCGAGGGCGATCTTTGCCATTACGTCGAGGAAGACGCCATCGGCCCCCTGTGGAAAGGCCAGCGGTTTCCGCTCAGTTCCTGCATCTCCGGCTGGGCGATGATGAACGCCCAGACCGCTGTGATCGAGGATGTGTTCGAAGACCCGCGCATTCCCTATGACGCCTATCTGCCGACCTTCGTCAAAAGCCTGATCATGACGCCGCTGGGCGAGAAGAACGTCGCCGCCATGGGCGCCTATTGGCGCGAAAAGCGCAGTTTCACCAATCTGGAAATCAGCACGGTGAAGACCTACGGCGCGCTGGTCGGCAAGGCGCTGTCAGACCTGCTGGAACCGCAGCACCATTAAAAAGGGCGCTATTTGCCGCTGAGCGCGTCTTTGGTCGCGGCGGACGCCTTGCTGAAATCCATCTGGCCGGCATAGCGCTCTTTCAGCACCGCCATCACCTTGCCCATGTCCTTGATCGAGGCGGCGCCGGATTCGGCGATCACCTTTGTGATGGCATCCTTCATCGCCGCTTCGTCCATCTGGGCCGGCATGAAGGTGCGGATCACCGCGATTTCCTCGCGTTCGCCCGCCGCCATCTCCGGGCGATTGCCGGCATCGAAGGCGGTGGCGGATTCCTCGCGCTGCTTGATCATCTTGGCCAGCAAAGTGAGGATGTCGTCGTCGCTCACCAAATCCTTGTTGGTTTCGCTGCGCGCGGCGATGTCCCGGTCCTTCAGCGCCGCCAGGATCAGGCGCACGGTGGCCAGGCGCTTGGCGTCCTTGGCCTTCATCGCTTCCTTCATGGCATCGGTGAGCTGGGCGCGCAGGGACATGGAATCTCTCATCTCAAAAGCGCCGTGACGCTATCTGGAATCAGTGGATAATTCCAACCCGTTGAAAATGCTGGATTCGTTGCGGTTGACGGCCGCACCCCGCGTCCCTATTTTCGCGCAAATCCGAGGACCCTCCATGACCAACGCTTCGAAACCCGACGCCGCCACCGCGGCGCCTGCATTTTCGCGCGGCGGCTTGATGTTGTCGGACGGAACCTTCTTCGAAGGCACGGGCTTTGGCGCACCGGGCTCGGCGATCGGCGAAGTCTGTTTCAACACCGCCATGACCGGTTACCAGGAGATCCTGTCCGATCCCTCTTACGCCGGCCAGATCGTGGCCTTCACCTTCCCCCATATCGGCATTGTCGGCACCAACGACGAAGACATCGAGACCATCACCCCCGTGGTGCGCGGTCTTATCGTGCGGGCGGATGCGGAACATCCCTCCAACTACCGCAACCTGCTGGCGCTGGATGGCTGGCTGAAGAAGCACAACATCCCGGCCGTGGCGGGCATCGATACCCGCGCGCTCACTTCGCTGATCCGCGAAAAGGGCATGCCCCATGGCGTGGTGGTCAATCTGGGCGGTGGCGCGCTGGACCGCGATGCGCTGATCGAACAAGCCAAGTCGTTCGCCGGCCTCGAAGGCCTGGACCTGGCCAAGGAGGTCACCTCGCGCCAGATGTACAAGTGGGACGAGATGCCCTGGGCCTGGAACGAAGGCTACAGCAAGGAAGGCAAGCCCAGCTTCCGCGTCACCGTGATCGATTATGGCGTGAAGCGGAATATCCTGCGGCTGCTCGCCGGCATGGGCGCCGACATTACCGTGGTGCCGGCATCGGCCACCACCGAAGAGGTGATGCGTCACAAGCCGCATGGCGTGCTGTTGTCCAACGGCCCCGGCGATCCGGCGGCGACGGGCGAATATGCCATTCCCACCATCAAGGGCGTGATCGATACCGGCGTGCCGGTGTTTGGGATTTGCCTGGGCCACCAGATGCTGGGCCTGGCGCTGGGCGCCAAGACCCGCAAGATGGCGCAGGGCCATCACGGCGCCAATCATCCCGTGAAAGATTTGACCACTGGCAAGGTTGAGATCGTGTCGATGAACCACGGATTCACCGTGGACCGCGACAGCCTGCCCAAGGGTGTTTCAGAGACGCATGTCTCGCTGTTCGACGACACCAATTGCGGCATCGCGGTCGATGGCAAGGATGTGTTCAGCGTGCAGTACCATCCCGAGGCGTCGCCCGGGCCGATGGATTCACACTATCTGTTTGAGCGTTTCGCCGAAGCCGCGAAGAAGCGCGCCTAGGAGCATCGGCGAGAGCCGGAGCGACCTTTAAAAAAACTAGCGAGCGAACTCCACCACGTCGAGCAAGGATTCCTGGATCGCAGGAATTTCCAGGCGCATGTGGTTGTCGCCGATGCCGGACAGCAATCCGATCTGGTCGTCAGGGGTCACCTGCGCGCCCAGCGCCGGCGAGGCGCCGGAATAATTGTGATAGGGCTCGCCGCGGGCGCTGGATGCGCCCAGGTACACCCAGGCGCCGCGTTCGGGGAACAGGAAGCCGACAAAACGCTGGCTACCATTCATCTTCTGCAGCAACAGCCCGCCATTCACGGGACGGATATTGCAGCTGAACCACTGGTCATAGACCATGTAGGAACTCATGCGCCCCAGCTTCATCTGGCGGCAGCGCCAGTCACCGACCAGCACGGAGGCGGGAACGGCGCGGCCCTGGGGCTGCAGCACGCGGGGGATGGCGCGCCAGTCGCCGCGGCCGTCGCCATGCTGGGCGTCGGCAATGGCTTCTTCGCGGATCTGCGGCAATTGCTGAAGGCGCGCCGCATCCGCGGGATGCGCCACCTCCTGCCAGCCTGCGAAAACGGGAGTTGCCGCCAGCGTAAACGCCAGCGCAGAGAAAATCTTAAGTGTCCGCACGCCCATCGGGATGCTCCTGGCCATTCTCGGGCGGAGTCCATCCGTTCAAATCCGCGGTCGGCGGCATGCCGATCACGTTGAAGCCGGAGTCGACGAAATGAATTTCGCCGGTGACGCCACCTGCCAGGTCACTAAGCAAATACAGTGCCGCGCCGCCGACATGGTTAAGTTCCACGGTGCGCTTGAGCGGGGCATGCGCCTTGTTCCATTTGAACACGGTGCGGGCATCGCCCACCGCCGCGCCGGCCAGGGTGCGCATCGGGCCGGCCGAGATGGCGTTGACCCGGATATTGTCGCGGCCCAGATCAGCGGCCAGATACCGAACGCTGGCTTCCAGCGCCGCCTTTGCAATTCCCATGACGTTATAGTTGGGCATCACCCGCTGCGCGCCCAGATAGGTCAGCGTCACCAGCGAGCCGCCCCCGGGCATCAGCTTTGCCGCCCGCTGGGCCACGGCGGTGAAGGAATAGCAGGAAATATCGAGGCTTCTTGTGAAGTTGGCGCGCGAGGTATCGACATAACGCCCCTTGAGTTCGTCGCGGTCCGAGAAAGCCAGGCTATGCACCAGGAAGTCGATGCTGCCCCATTCCTTGTGAAGATTAGCGAACACCGCGTCGAGTTGTTCGTCGCTTTCGACATCAGCCGGCAGCACGATGGTTGACCCGATCGAGGCGGCCAGCGGCCCCAGCCGCTTCTTCTGGGCGTCGCCCTGATAGGTAAACGCGATCTCGGCGCCCTGGGACGCCAGCATCTGGGCGATGCCCCAGGCGATGGAATGGTCGTTGGCGACCCCCATGATCAGGCCACGCTTGCCGGCCATGAGTCCCGTTTTTGCGTCAGCCAAGATGTCCTCGCGCGGCGTATTCTGTTTCATTTCGGGACATCATTTCTCGTAGCGCTGGAACACCAGGCTGGCATTGGTGCCGCCAAAGCCGAAGCTGTTGGACAGGGCGGTATTGATGGTGGCGTTGTCGATGCGCTTGCGCACGATGTTGGCGCCTTCGACAGCGGGATCCAGTTCCACGATATTGGCGCTTTCGCAGATGAAGTTGTTCTTCATCATCAGCAGTGTGTAGATCGCCTCATGCACGCCGGCCGCGCCCTGGCTGTGGCCGGTGAGCGACTTGGTGGCGCTGATCGGCGGCGTCTTGGCGCCGAACACGGTCTTGATGGCGTTGATCTCGGGAATGTCGCCCACCGGCGTCGAGGTCGCGTGTGGGTTGATGTAGTCCACCGGGCCCTTGATGTTCTGTAGCGCCATCTGCATGCAGCGCACCGCGCCTTCGCCCGAGGGCGCCACCATGTCGGCACCGTCGGCGGTGGCGCCATAGCCCACCAGTTCGGCGTGGATGCGCGCGCCGCGCGCCTTGGCATGTTCCAGTTCTTCCAGCACCAAAATGCCGCCGCCGCCAGAGATGACGAAGCCATCACGGGCGATGTCGTAGGCGCGCGAGGCGCTTTCGGGCGAGGCATTGTACTTGGACGACATGGCGCCCATGGCGTCGAACAGTTCGGACAGGGTCCAGTCCAGTTCTTCACCGCCACCGGCGAACATCATGTCCTGCTTGCCCCACTGGATCAGTTCGAACGCATTGCCGATGCAGTTGGCCGAGGTAGAGCAGGCCGAGGAGATGGAATAGTTGTAGCCCTTGGTCTTGAACCAGGTGGAAAGATTGGCGCTGACGGTCGAGGACATCGCCTTGGGCACCGCAAAAGGCCCGACCCGCTTGGGGGAATTGTTCTGGCGGGTAATGTCGGCGGCCTGCACGATGGCTTTGGTGCTGGGGCCGCCCGAACCCACGATCAATCCGGTGCGCGGATTGGAAATATCTTTTTCTTCGAGGCCCGCATCGGCGATGGCCTGGTTCATCGCCACCCAGCAATAGCCCGCGCCATCGCCCTGGAAACGGCGGGCCCGGCGATCCACCACTTCGTCCAGGTTGATCTTCAGCGAGCCATGCACCTGGGAGCGAAAGCCCAGGCGGATGTAATCTTCGGCCGCGACGATGCCGGAACGCGCATTGCGCAGGCTGTCGGTGACTTCGTCGGCATTGTTGCCGATGGAAGAAACAATACCGAGGCCGGTAACGACCACTCTTCTCATGCGATCCTCGAAAAACTCAGGCGGAGGCGGGCGCCGACTGGGCCGCAAGGGCGGCAGCCGCGTCGGTGATCAGGCCGACACGCAGGCCCTTGGCTTCATAAATGACCTTGCCGTCCACCTTCATGACGCCATCGGCGATGCCCAGCACCAGCTTGCGCATGATCACGCGCTTCAGGTTGACGATGTAGGTGATCTTCTTGGCGGTGGGCAGCACCATGCCGGTGAACTTCACTTCATCCACGCCCAGGGCGCGGCCGCGGCCCAGACCGCCCATCCAGCCCAGGAAGAAGCCGACCATCTGCCACAAGGCATCCAAGCCCAGGCAGCCGGGCATGACGGGATCGCCTTCGAAATGGCATTTGAAGAACCAGAGGTCGGGGTTGATGTCGAATTCGGCGATCATCTGGCCCTTGCCGTCCTCGCCGCCGTCGGCGGTGATGGAGGTGATGCGGTCGAACATCAGCATGGGGGGCAGCGGGAGCTGGGGATTGCCGGGCCCGAACAGTTCACCACGGGCACAGGCCAACAGGCCCTGAAGGTCATAACTGGATGGGCGCGACGGCTGGTCCACGGCGGGTTCTTCCTTGAAAACACTCTAGAAACTACGGCGTTTCCTTGGGGGTTCCCTACCCGAAAACAGGGGGGCGGGCTACCTCTGAAACGCCAAGCTTGTTGCTTAGAAAGATTCTAACATATATTCTTCACAGTCTAGCAGGGTTGCCTCGCCCCTTACAGCATTGGGCCGGCAACGCGGTACGAGGAACCCGGCCCATGGCCAAAGCATTTCGCGAACCCAAGGACACGAGCGCCCAAGCCCTGACGCGCCTGCGCGAAGCCGGCCTGCGCCCCACCCGTCAGCGGGTGGAACTGGCGGGCGTGCTGTTCCAGGGCGGCGACCGGCATGTGACGGCCGAAAGCCTGCATGACGAGGTCGCCCAGACCGGCGTGAAGGTTTCGCTGGCTACCGTGTACAACACCCTGCACCAGTTCACCGAGGCGGGCCTGCTGCGCCAGGTGATCGTGGATGCGGCGCGCAGTTACTTCGACACCAACACCGGCGACCACCAGCATTTCTTTGTCGAAAAAGAAGGCCTGCTGATCGACATTCCCGGCGAAAGCATCGCGGTGGCGGGCGTTCCGGCGCCGCCGGCCGGCCTGTCCGTGGACCGTGTCGATGTCGTGGTGCGCGTGCGCCGGAATTGACCGCATTCCTTGCGAGTCATTCTCATACTTTAGAATCGTTCTAATTTGTTGACAGGCCCGGTCCACGGGGCCAATCTCGCGCCGGAATTTTCACCCCACAGGAGGCGCATATGCCTGCACTCAAAGACACCAAGACCTGGGAAAACCTGAAAGAGGCCTTTGCCGGCGAAAGCCAGGCCAACCGCCGCTATCTCTATTTCGCACAGAAGGCCGACGTGGAAGGCCATAACGACGTCGCCGCCGTGTTCCGTTCCACCGCGGAAGGCGAAACCGGCCATGCCCATGGTCACCTGGAATATCTGGAAGAAGTGGGCGATCCGGCGACCGGCGAGCCGATCGGCGCCACCGACGCCAACCTCAAGGCTTCCATCGCGGGCGAGACCCACGAATACACCGACATGTATCCGGGCATGGCCAAGACCGCGCGTACCGAAGGCTTTGACGAAATCGCCGACTGGTTCGAGACTCTGGCCAAGGCCGAAAAGTCCCATGCCGGCCGCTTCCAGAAGGCTCTGGATACTCTCGGCAAGTAAGTCTTTTTTGCGAGACCCGTGGCCGCGCGAAGCAATTTGCGCGGCCATTCTTTTCTGAACGGATGCAAATGACCGGCGAAGGCAGCCTGGGTGCACCCACCCGCGAGATCATCAAGTGGCAGGATCCGGACTTTGCCGATGAGGCCAAGCTGGATGCGGAAATGCGCCGGGTCTTCGACATCTGTCATGGCTGTCGCCGCTGCTTCAACCTGTGCGATTCCTTCCCGCGCCTGTTCGATTTGATCGACAACAGCCCGACCGAAGATGTCGAGCATCTGAAATCCGAAGAGTTCAAGCCGGTCGTCGAAGCCTGCACGCTTTGCGACATGTGCTTCATGACCAAATGCCCTTACGTGCCGCCGCATCCCTTCATGCTGGATTTCCCGCACCTGATGCTGCGCCACCGCTTTGTCGAGGCCAAGAAAGGCAACACGGAATTCGTGCAGCGCCAGCTGGCCGAAATGGACCGCAACGGCGCGCTCGCAGGACCCATCGCGCCGCTGGTCAACTGGGCGTCCGACAAGGGCAACAAGCTGACGCGGCCGGTGATGGACGCGGTGGCCGGGATCGACGCCAAGGCCACGCTGCCCAAGTTCACCAGCCGCACCTTTGTCAGCCAGGCCAAGCAGCAACCCATCGAAATCAACACCGCCGCGCCCGCGTATCGCAAGCGCAAGGCCGCGCTCTACGCCACATGCTTTGTCAATTACAACAAGCCCGACACCGGCATGGATGCCCGCGCCGTGCTCAATCACATCGGCGTCGAAACCAAAGTCGCCTACCCCGGTTGCTGCGGCATGCCGTTTCTGGAACAGGCCGAGCTGGCGCGCGTCGCGGAGAATGCCGCCAAGGTGTCAAAAGAACTCTGCAAGCTGATCGATGACGGCTATGACATCGTCGCGCTCACCGCATCTTGCGGGCTGATGCTGAAATTCGAATGGGCGTTGATTTGTCCCGACAATCCCGACGTGAAGCGGGTGCAGGAAAACACCTTCGACATCGATGAATATGTCGTGGACGTCGCCAAGAAGGACGGATTGCCAACCGGGATGACCGCCTTGCCGGAAGGCGTCACCGTGCACCTGGCCTGCCACGCCCGCGCCCAGAATATGGGCCCCAAGGCGGCCGAGATGCTGAAGATGATCCCCGATACGCCGGTCGATGTGGTGGAGCGTTGCTCCGGCCATGGCGGCACCTTTGGCGTGGTCAAGCCGACCCATGATGTCGGCGTGAAAGTCGGCAAGCCGGTGTTCAAGGCAGTGAATGCCAAGGCACGCGGCCATATCGTGTCGGACTGTCCGCTGGCCGCGGTGCATATCATGGCGCACACCGATACGCCGGCCAAGGAACCGGAACATCCCATCCAGATCATGGCGCGGGCTTTTGGATTGAAAAAGGATGTCTGAAACAGAGCGCAAGATCACCCCGGCCGATATTCTTTCGCCGGGCGAATATGACCAGCAGCGCAAGTCGCTGAAGGCCAACCTGATCCCCATGAAGAAGCTGCGCCGCATCGAAGTGGGCCCCTTCGCGACCTTCTATTTCGAGAATTACGCCACCATGTGGCTGCAGGTGCAGGAGATGCTGCGCATCGAAAAAGGCGGCGAGGAGCAGATTCCGGGCGAACTGGCCGCCTACAATCCCCTGATCCCGCAAGGCGACGAACTGATCGCCACCATGATGCTGGAGATCGAGGACGAGAAGCGGCGCAATGCCGTGCTGCTCACCCTGGGCGGCATCGAGGAAACCGTCTTCATGGAAATCGGCGGCGATGTGATCCGCGCCACCCCCACCGAATATGACGACCGCACCACGGCGGACGGCAAGACCTCATCGGTGCATTGGCTGCGTTTCAAGTTGACCGCGGACCAGATCGCGCATTTCAGGAACGGCACCGAGCGGGTCGTCCTGGGCGTGTCGCATCCCCATTACGGCCATATGGCGATACTGACTGTTGAAGCGCGCGCGGCGCTGGCCAAGGACTTTGCTTAAAACTGGATTTTGCCTGCGATGATGTCCGCGTGACGCTCCCGTGTCAGGCGTTCATAGGCGCCGGTGTCCGGGTCCATCACATACAGCGGATCGGCAATGGCCGAAGGATCAAAGCCCTCGCGCACCAGGTCCACCTTGCGCTGCTTGAAGGTGCCGGTGACATCGATGCGCGGTGACAGGCGCAGGAAGATCGGGCGGGCATAGGGGGCCAGCCGGTGCCGCAATGCCTCCGGCAGCCGGTCCAGCTGGAAATCGCCATCCACCACCAGCGACGCCATGCCGGCGCGGCCATCCATGCCGGGCACGGCCACGCCATAGACATTGGCTTCCAGGATACCGGGCTGCGCCGCCAACGCTTCGCCCACTTCGCCGGTGGAAACATTCTCGCCCTTCCAGCGGAAGGTGTCGCCGATACGATCGACAAAATAGAAATAGCCATGCGCGTCGCGCCGCATCAAATCGCCGGTGCGAAACCAGGTATCGCCTTTTTGAAAGACGTCGCGCAGCATCTTCTTGTCGCTTTCGGCGCGGTTGGTATAGCCCTCGAACTCGCGCCCCGCCCGCTTGGACATGCCGCCGATCGCCTCGCCCACTTCGTCGGCTTCGCATTCGATGCACAAACCATCGGGCCCCCGCACCGGCATTTCCTTTTCCACGTCAAAGCGCACCACGCGGGACGGCAACAGCCATTCCAGGTAATCGGGCACCCGCCCCACCGCGCCCACCGTGCCGTCGTAATTCAGCATCGAGACATTGCTTTCGGTCGCGCCGTAAAACTCCACGATGCGGGGAATGGCGAAGCGCTCCTGGAACTGACGCCAGATTTCAGGCCGCAATCCATTGCCGGTGATGGCGCGAACCTTGTGGCCACGCTCGAGCGGCGAAGGCGGCGCATTCAGCAGATAGCGGCACAGTTCGCCGATATATTCGAACATGGTGGCGCCATAGGTGTGCACGTCGCTCCAGAACTCGTGCACCGAGAATTTGCGCTTGATGATCAGCGCCCCGCCGGACAGGAAGGCCAGTCCCACGGCGCAAACCCCGCCAGTGGAGTGATACAGCGGCAACGGATCGTAGATGCGGTCGCCGGCGTTGGGCCGCAGCGCTCCGAAAAAGCCCGTCATCATGAACAGCATGCGCATATGGCTGAAATTGGCCGCCTTGGGCAGGCCGGTGGTGCCGGAGGTGTAGATGAAGAAGGCCCGATCCTTCAGCGTCACCCCGGCGCGCGCCTGTTTGCCGGGTGATTGTCCTGACGCCGCCGCCAGCGCGCTGGTGAGATTGCCGGCCTCGCCGCCCAGCGGATCGACGCCTTCGACCCACAGTGCGGGCGGCGCCTCGAACGGCGCATCCAGGAAATGGCGCACCAGTTCGGCGCCAACAATGGCATGGCGCGCTCCAGAGACATTGATGGAATGGGACAGGGCCGGGCCCACCAGGTTGGTGTTGATCAGCGCCACCTGCGCCCCAACCTTGAACATGCCCAGCCAGGCGCAGATGAAATCGGGCCGGTTCTCCATCAGCAGCGCCACCGGCGTGCCGCGCCCAATACCCTGCGCCATCGCCCAATGGGCATAACGGTTGGCGCGCGCGTCCAGCTGCGCATAGGTCATCACCTGGTCCTGATACAGGATCGCCGCATGACCGGGCCGCGCCCGCGCCTGTCCTTCAACGATATCGACGATGCTGCGGGTGGAATGGGGCTTGACCAGGCGCAGCAGCCACAGGGTGCGCGCGATGCTGCCAAGATAGATGGCTTCGCGCTTGACCGCGCTTATAAGGCCCAAAGCATTTCTCCCGAGGCGCAGCTTGAGCCGCGCCCCACTTCTAATCAAGATAATGGCATGGATGAGACCTTGGATCTTCGCGGGCTCAAATGCCCCCTGCCCGCGCTGATGACCAGAAAGGCGCTGGCCAGACTGCCGCCCGGCACGGCGCTGACCGTGCTGGCGGACGATCCGATGGCGGTGGTGGATATTCCGCACATGTGCCACGGCGAAGGCCACGCCTTTGACGGCGTGGCCTCGCGCGAGGGCTATAGCGAATTCTCGATCAGGTCTGGCTCGGCTTAGGGGGCGCGGCGTCCGGGCCGATGCGCGCAATCACTTCGGCGGCATTGAGCGAGCGCGGCTCCTTGGCCGCCTGCTCCGGCGTCAGCAGCACGATCTCGGCATAGGCCTCGAAGTTGGTGCGCACCACCACATCCACCGCCGGCTCATAGGCAAAGCCCCAGCCGCCCCAATAGCCGAAACCCCGGCGGCCATAGCCGCCCCAGAAGGGATCAGCCGCCGGCCCATAGGGGATCGTCTGCACCGAGGTGTTGGTGCGGGTATTGCGGGTGTCGAACACAAAATTGGTATAGCCGGCGGCGCGGGTCACTTCGGCGGCCCGCAACAGCAGGAAGCTTTCCACCGTCTCGCGCGGGGTCACCGTGTTACCCGTGAAGGTGACGCGGTAGCGGGTCTGGGTCAGGGCCCGGTCGGTATAGCCGGTGCGCTGGCCCTCCAGGCGGGGGGCATAGGGCGAAGGGCTCATGCAGCCCACCAAAAGCCCGGCGGCCAAGGTTAAGGGAAGGGCCTTGAGGCCCAGATTGGCCAGCAGGCGCCAGGAAGGGTTCAGTTGGGTCATAAAAAGCTCCTGTCCGTGCCCCTCACGGATTGTCCTCATATTATGGGAACGGCAGGCCCAATTCCTAGTTCCACACGGGGCTTTTTAGCGTCTTTTTGCGACGCCAGGTTCCCCGCAGCACCTTGATATTGCGGGGGCTTCCCCTCGGGCCGCGAGTTCCTTTTGCACTGCACCCTCTTGCTAAAGGCCGCCGGTCAGTGGAAGTTCGCCCTGTCCGGTGCCGCATTACCGGTCAAAGGTCCAAAACGGGCCGGAACGGCCGGTTGCCGGTCTTAAAAAACGAGCCTTGTGGGGGCCTGAACGATCGCCATGCACGGTCTTTCCCAGTTTCTTCAGTTTGCCCTCTGCCTGGTCCTGATCTGCGTTTGCACGCTTTCGGTTCAGCTGGCTGCCCTTGCCTGGGTGCGCGTGTTCCGCAAGCAGCCCAAGCTGGGCCGTGCTGAACTGGACGATGCCGACCTGCCACATGTGCTGGTGCAACTCCCGGTCTGCAATGAAGGCCATCTGGCGGTGCGCGTCGCCGCTGCCGCCGCGGCGATGGACTGGCCGCGCGACCGCCTGACCATTCAATTGCTGGACGATGGCGATAGCGAGGGTCATGACGAATTGGCCATCGCCGTGCGCGCCATAGTTCCCGAAGGCGTGAATTTCCACATCCTGCGCCGCGGCAGCCGCAAGGGTTTCAAGGCGGGCAATCTGGCCTTCGGTCTTTCGCATTCCGACGCGCCCTTCGTGGCGGTGCTGGATGCCGACTTCGTGCCGCCGGCCGATTTCCTGCGCCGCACCGTGCCGGTGCTGCTGGCTGACAGCGGCCTTGCCTTCGTGCAGTCGCGCTGGGGCCATGCCAACCGCGAGGCCAACTGGCTGACGCGCGTGCAGGGCCTGTTGCTGGATTCCCATTTCGCGGTGGAACAGGAAGCGCGCTGGCGCGCCGGGCTGCCGCTGTCATTCAACGGCAGCGCCGGGGTGTGGAACCGCACCGCCATCGAACAGGGCGGCGGCTGGACCGGCGATACCCTGACCGAAGATCTCGACCTGTCCATGCGCTGCATGATGCAGGGCTGGCGCGGCGCCATGGTGTCCGACCTTGTGGTGCCGGGCGAGTTGCCCCAGACCGCCGCCGCCTGGCGCGCGCAGCAAGCCCGCTGGACCAAGGGCCATGCCCAGGTCGCCCGCAAGCTTCTGCCCACCATCTGGTCCAGCGCCATGCCCATCTGGAAGAAGGCAGCGATGACTTTGCAGATGTGCCAGTTCGCCTTCTACATGCTGGCTTTCTTCAGCGCCGTGATCTCGCTGACCTTGATGTATATGGGCGTAGTCTATTATCCGGGCGTGGCCTGGCTGGGCCTTCTGGTCACCGCGCTGGGCATCTGCTCCTCCATTGGCTACCTGTTCCTGGGCCAGCGCATGCTGGGCCGCCAGGGCGAGGCCAAGCTGTTCCCCTCGCTGCTGCTGTCGGTGGTGTTCCCCTCCGGCCTGATCCTGGCCAACACCCGCGCCACCTTCGACGCCTTCTTCTCCAGCCGCATGGATTTCAACCGCACCACCCGCGTGGGCGAAATTCAAAAAGGCGGCTGGCGCGGCGTGCCCGAGCTGGTGGTGGGCGTGGTGCTGCCCATCTTCGCCTTTGCCGAATCCAACTGGAACGCGCTGTTCTTCTTCTTTGCGGTATCCGGGCTTGTTTCCATCGGCGCCATGGGCGCCATCGCCCCGCGCGCCGTGCGCCAGCAGATAACTCCGGGCGAATAGCAGTCAGGCCGCATGACGGCCGGTTTGCGCGGGAAACAGCGTTACCGCTTTCCTAAGAAATCGCGCCGCTTTTTATAAGGTAAAATCCCTAGTATCCCGATAACCGAGATTTGAAGTCTCGTCCCTATATTGGCCCGCGGGATCATGATCGGGCATGTCGTGCAGACGTTTCAGAAATTGCTGATGGTGGGTTTGCTGGCGCTCGGCCTGGAAGGTTGCGCTAGCAGCGTCATGGATTATGACGAGACACCAATGCCGCGTGAGCACGGCCATGCGCGCGTCGAGAATGACGGCCACAAGCCACTGCAATGCGTGCCGTATGCGCGCGAACATTCCGGCATCAAGATTTACGGCGACGCCTATACCTGGTGGGACAGGGCCGCCGGCAAATATCAGCGCGGCAGCCTGCCTGAACCGGGCGCGGTAATGGTGCTGAACAATTATGCCGGCGCGGACCGCGGCCATGTCGCGGTGGTGCGCCGCGTGGTGGGTGCGCGCGAAATCCGCATCGACCATGCCAACTGGCTGGATGACGGTTCCATCTATGTGAACAACCCGGTGGAAGACGTCAGCAGCGGCAACGACTGGTCGGTGGTGCGGGTCTACAATCTCAAGACCGGCGGCTGGGGCACCAAGCTCTATCCGGTGCAGGGCTTCATCGGCGGCAGCGGTGAAAATCGTCCTGATCTGGTGGCCGATGGCGGCGGTGGCATGGGTGCCACCACCCTGGTCGGCGAAATAAACTAGCCAGGCCAGCGACTTACACCTTCCGCTGCGCTATTCTGCCTCTCCCCATTGTGAGCGAGTCGGGTCCGAGCCTAGTGTCCCGCCCCTTGCGAACCTGAGGGGGTTACGCAATCGAGGGTTTACACGTCCTTTGATGCCACACCGCCCGTGATCACAAACATGCCCGAGCCTGGACAGACGCCCGCAGCGGAGCCGGCGGCGGAGCATCTTGCCAGCGATCCGCTGGCGGGCGTGCCCGAGGGCGAGGGCGAGCACAAGGCGCCCGACTGCAACCGTCACACCATGTTCGGGCTCATGCTGGGCGCCATGGGCGTGGTCTTTGGCGATATCGGCACCAGCCCGCTTTATGCCTTAAAGGCCACAGTGCTGGCGACCGAGGGCGGCCTGCCCAATCACGTCGCGGTGATGGGCTCGCTGTCCATGATCTTCTGGGCTCTGATCCTGGTGGTGACAGTCAAGTATGTGCTGATCATCATGCGCGCCGACAATAATGGTGAAGGCGGCACCCTGGCGCTCGCCGCCCTGGCGCATCGCTCGCCAGGCATGACCCGCAGGATCAAGGCCACCATCGGCATCGGCGCCATTGTCGGGTTGGCGCTTTTCTATGGTGACGGCATGCTGACTCCGGCCATCTCGGTGTTGTCGGCGGTAGAAGGCCTGAAGGTTGAGAATCCAGGGCTGGCGCCCTTGGTGGTGCCGCTGTCGCTGGCCATCCTGGCCAGCCTGTTCCTGATCCAGAGCCGCGGTACCCACAAGATCGGCCGGCTGTTCGGTCCAGTGATGATATTGTGGTTTGTCGCGCTGGGCGGCTTCGGCCTGGCCTCGCTGCTGCGCACGCCAAGCATCCTGATTGCCTTCAATCCCTGGTACGCGCTGTTGATGTTCCTGCATGCGCCCTGGGTGGCGTTCGTGTCGCTCGGCGCCGTGGTGCTGGCGGTGACCGGCTGCGAAGCCTTGTATGCCGACATGGGCCATTTCGGCAGGAAGCCGATACAGTATGCCTGGTTGTTCGTGGCGCTGCCCGCGCTGCTGCTGAATTATTTCGGCCAGGGCGCGGCCTTGCTGCGCAATCCCGAGCAGGCCGGCATCGCCTTCTTCTCGGTCATTCCGCACTGGGCCCATATTCCGATGGTGATATTGGCGACCTTGGCCACCATCATCGCATCACAAGCCGTCATCACCGGCGTCTTTTCCATGACCCAGCAGGCGGTGCAGCTGGGCCAGTTGCCGCGCATGGAAATCCGCCACACCAGCGCCACCGATTACGGCCAGATCTATGTGCCGCGCATGAACGCCTTCCTGGCGGTCGGCGTGGTGCTGATCGTACTGATCTTCAAGAGCTCGGACGCCCTGACCGCCGCGTACGGTATCGCGGTGACCGGCGTCATGGTGATCGATACCTTCAATGCCGGCATCGTGGCCGGCAAGCAGTGGCGCTGGCCCTTCTGGTTTGTCATCGCCCTGTTCGGCGCCATGGGCGTCAGCGATCTTCTGTTCTTCACCGCCAATTCGCTGAAGATCCCCGAAGGCGGCTGGCTGCCGTTGTTCATCGCCGGTTGCGTCTTCATTGGTATGGACACCTGGCGCCGCGGGCGCCGCGTGCACCTGGAAAAAGTGCGCTCCGAATCCCTGCCGCTGTCGCTGTTCCTGGAACGGGCCGACAAGAGCACCGTGCGCGTGGCGGGCCTGGGCGTGTTCCTGTCGTCGCGCACCGACATTGTGCCGGGCGCGCTGCTGCACAATCTCAAGCACAACAAGATTTTGCACGAACGCGTGGTGATCGTGAATGTGGTGGTTGAGGATAGGCCCCTGGTCGCACCGGCCCAGCGCCTGGATGTCGAAAAATTGGGCAAGGGCTTCTACACCATCCGCATCCATCATGGCTTCTATGAGACGCCGGACGTCCCCCAGGCATTGCAGGAGGCCCGCCGCTTCGGCCTGGCGCTGGACGTGGATACCGCCACCTTCTTCATCGGCCGCGAGACGCTGGTGCCGGCGGAGAGATCCGAGCTGGGCGTCTTGCGCAACCGGCTATATCGTTTCCTGGCAGGTGCGGCATTGTCGCCCGCGCGCTTCTATCATTTGCCCCCCAACCGGGTGGTAGAGTTGGGCACGCAGATCACCATTTGATGGTCACCCGTTGAAACTGGACGAAAAAGTCCCCTTCCGCCGCACCCTGGGCCTGACCGTGGGCGCGCTGGGCGTGGTGTTCGGCGACATCGGCACCTCACCGCTTTATGCCATGCGCGAATCCGCGCTTGCGGTTGGCGGCCATGCCGCCAGCCAAGCGGCCGTCTATGGCGCTCTGTCCTTGATCTTCTGGGCTTTGGTGATCGTGGTCACCATCAAATATGTCGTCTTCATCATGCGCGCCGGCAACAATGGCGAAGGCGGCGTCATGGCGCTGGCGGCGTTGGCGCACCGGGCGCCGGTGTCGCGCAGAATCAAGACTTCCATCGGCGTGGCAGCGCTGCTGGGTCTGGCGCTGTTCTATGGCGACGGCATGCTGACACCAGCCATCTCCGTATTGTCGGCGATGGAGGGTCTCGGCGCTTCCGAAACATTCAAGCCCTGGATCATGCCACTGACCTTGATCATCTTGGTCGGCCTGTTCCTGGTGCAAAGCCGCGGCACCGACAAGATCGGCAAGGTGTTCGGGCCCATCATGGTGCTGTGGTTCATCGTGCTGGCGGTGCTTGGCGCCATCGCTATCGCGCATGCACCACAAATCCTGTTCGCGGCCGATCCGCGCTATGCCATTGCCCTTTTCGCCACCGAGCCCTGGACAGCCTTTGTCGCCCTGGGCTCCGTGGTTCTGGCGGTGACCGGGTGCGAAGCGCTGTATGCCGACATGGGCCATTTCGGCGCCAAGGCGATTCGCTGGGCCTGGCTGTATTTCGCCTTCCCGGCGCTGGTACTGAATTACTTCGGCCAGGGCGCGCTGCTGCTGTCCAATCCGGGCGCCGCGCCGTTCCTGTTCTATGCCCTGGTGCCGGGCTGGCTGCACTATCCCATGGTGGCGTTGGCCACCATCGCCACCATCATCGCCAGCCAGGCAGTGATCAGCGGCGTCTTCTCCATCACTCGCCAGGCGGTGCAGCTGGGCCAGTTGCCGCGCATGGAAATCCGCCACACCAGCGCCGCCGAGATGGGCCAGATTTATGTCCCCAAGAGCAACGCCATGCTGGCAGTGGGCGTGGTGTTGATCGTGCTGATCTTCAGGACGTCGGAATCGCTGGCCGCCGCCTACGGCATCGCGGTCACCGGCGTCATGGTGATCTCCACGGCGCTGGTGGCGGTGGTGGCGCGCTATCGCTGGAAATGGCGCTGGTCCGCCGTGGCATTTGTGTTTGGCACACTGGGCCTGATTGATATCGCCTTCATGAGCTCCAATGCCTTGAAGATCATCCAGGGCGGCTGGCTGCCGCTGGCGGTGGCAGGAGCGACATTCGTGGTGATGGACACATGGCGGATCGGTCGGAGGGTTCATCTGGACGCCATGCGTGACAATTCGCTGGCGCTGGACCTGTTCCTGGACCGGGCCGACAGGTTCAGCCAGCGCATTGCCGGCACCGCGGTGTTCCTTTCGCCGCGGCTGGATGTGGTTCCGAACCCGCTGCTGCACAGCATAAAGCACTACAAGGTTTTGCATGAGCGAATTGTGATCTGCGCAGTGAGCGTGGCCGACACGCCGTTCGTATCCAAGGCCAAACGCATCACGGTGGAAAAGCTGGGCAAAGGCTTTTTCGCGGTGCGGATATCCTATGGCTTCGTCGAGACGCCGGACATTCCCGAAGCGCTCAATCTGGCGCGCGCACAGGGCCTGGCGCTGGAGCCCGATGCCACCACTTATTTCCTGGGCCGCGAGACATTGGTGCCCGGCGTCAATCCCAGCATGAAGAGCTGGCGGGTGTCGCTGTATATGTGGCTGGCGTCCAACGCCCTGTCACCCGCGCGCTTCTTCCGCCTGCCACCGGGCAGAGTGGTCGAACTGGGCACGCAGGTTTCAATCTAGCGCGTAGGCCAAAGCCTTCAGATAGGCGCTTTCCGGCAGCAACGGGTGCACCGGATGGTCCGGGCCCGCACCGGACTGGCGGATCAGGGCGGCGCGGCGACCCGCACGCAGCAGGCCTTGGGCGCATTCCTGAGCAAAGCGCTCCGGCGGAATATTGTGCGAGCAGGAGGCGATCATCATCAGTCCGCCCGGCGCGGTAACGTCGGCCGCCAAGCGCGCCAGCTTGCGATAGGCCTTGGCGCCCGGCTCCAGATCCTTCTTGGATTTCACAAAGGGCGGCGGATCGGCCAGCACGATATCGAAGGTCTCGCCTGCGGCCTTCAGCCGTTCCAGCTCCTCGAAAACATCGGCCTTCACCGCCTGGATGGTCACGCCATTGGAACGGGCGCTCTCTTCGGCAATCGCCAGCGCAGGCGCACTGCTGTCCAGGCACACGACTTCCTTGGCGCCGGACTTCGCCGCCAGGATGCCAAAACCGCCGGTATAGGAATAAGCATCCAGCACCGTCTTGCCCTTGACAAAGCCGGCGATGAAAGCGCGATTGTCGCGCTGGTCGTAATACCAGCCGGTCTTCTGGCCTTCGGCGAGGTCGGCGATATAGCGCGTGCCGTTTTCTTCCACCGCGATACGGTGACCGGTGCCCTTGGCCATCTTGACGTAACTTTCCAGGCCTTCCAGCCCGCGCGACGGCGCGTCGTTGCGTAGCATGATGGTCTTTGGCTTGAGCACGATCTCCAGCGACTGGATCAAGGTCTCGATCTGCCGCTCCATGCCCGCCGTGCCGACCTGTACGGTCAGCGTGTCGTCGAAGCGGTCGATCACCAGCCCCGGCAACCCGTCACCCTCGGCATGCACCAGCCGGTAGAAAGGCCTGTCATAAATGGAATCGCGCAGCGCCAGCGCCCGCTTCAGACGCGCAGTGAAAAAGTCGCGGTCAATCGCCACATCGCAATCATCCGAAAACAGCCGGATGGCGATCAGGCTCTTGGGATTGAAATAGCCGGTGCCGAAGGCGCGGCCGTCCTCGCCCCGCACATTGACGACGGAACCTGGCGTGATCGCCTTGGCCGCCTCGTCCATGCGGATTTCGTTGGAAAAGATCCAGGGCGAGCCGGCGCGAGCGCGGCGGCCTTTCGGCAATATAATGCTTTTTCTTGACATGGCGCAGACCTGTACAGCCCCCTTGCGCCCCCGTCCATGCCGTCCTTAGATGCGCGCCATATTTCGTAAGTAGGAGAACAGCATGGCCGTGGACGGCAAGTGGGAAATCGTCATCAATTCGCCCCTGGGCGCCCAAAAGGCCACTTTGGACATCGCCACCGACGGTACCGCCCTGACCGGCACCCAGCAGGCCGCACAGGGCTCCGGCCCGCTCGAAAATGGCAAGGTTGACGGCAACAATGTCGCCTGGTCGGCCAAGATTTCCTCGCCCATGCCGCTGACCCTGGACTTCACCGGCACGGTCGATGGCGACAAGCTGTCGGGCAGCGTCAAGGCCGGCGCGTTCGGCTCCTTCCCCTTCAACGGAAATCGCGTTTGAGAATCCATAAAGAGGGCTACCCGTTCATCGCCATCTTTGCGGCGATCAATCTGCTCGCCTTTCTGCTGTCGGCGTGGCTGGGCTGGCTCTTGCTGCCGGTCACCATCTGGTGCGTCGCTTTCTTCCGCGATCCGGACCGCATCACGCCCGATGGTGCCGGCCTGATCATCTGTCCCGCCGACGGCAAGCTGCTGCCGCTGGTGGATGCGGTGCCGCCCGCCGAACTTGGCATGGGGGACGCGCCCCGCCCGCGCCTCTCCATCTTCATGAACGTGTTCAACGTGCATGTGAACCGCAACCCGGTATCGGGACATGTGGTGGCCAAAGCTTACCGGCCCGGCAAGTTCTTTAACGCCAGCTTCGACAAGGCCAGCATCCATAACGAGCGCATGTCGATCCGCCTGCGTCCCGAAGGCGAAAGCACCGACGCCAAGGACCTGGCGGTGGTGCAGATCGCCGGCCTGGTGGCGCGGCGCATCGTCTGCGACCTGGCCCAGGGCGAAGGGGTGCACCGGGGCAACAGATTTGGCATTATCCGCTTCGGCAGCCGTGTGGACGTCTATCTGCCCCCCCGCACCGAGATCCTGGTGACGCCTGGGATCACGACACGGGCGGGTGAAACCATTCTGGCCCGTTTCTTATAAGGATCGTTTTTTTGGAGCCGGATCGCCTTTCCCGCCGCAAGCGCGCCCGACAGATCGTCGCCGCGCGCCTGGAACGGCTGGAAGATCTTTCCATCGGCAAGCTGGTACCTTCCAGCATCACGCTGATGGCGCTGGGATGCGGCGTCACCGCCATCCGCTTTGGCCTGGCCGATCAATGGGCCACCGCCGTCAGCTTTGTCATCGCTTCGATGATCCTGGACATGCTGGACGGACGCGCCGCGCGCATGCTGGGCGCCGACAGCCGCTTTGGCGCGCAGCTCGATTCGCTGGCCGACCTGGTCAGCTTCGGCGTGGCGCCCGGCATCATCATGTACATGTGGAGCCTGTCAAAAATGGGTAATGCCGGCTGGATCGCGGCGCTGATCTTCTGCGCCTGCGCCGCCATACGCCTGGCCCGCTTCAATGTGGAAAGCGTGCGCGATGAAGGCGCCACCAAGGGCAATCCCTATTTCACCGGCCTGCCCACGCCGGCGGCGGCCTGCATGATGCTGCTGCCGCTGCTGATCTCATTCCAGTTCAGCGATCCCTTGGTGCGCGAGCCCTGGGTGTCGGGCATCTTCATCGCCATCACCTCGGTGTTGATGGTCTCCCGCCTGCCCACACCCTCCATCAAATACATGAAGCTGCAACGCCAGCATCGCGTGCTGGCGGCCATCGCCTTTGCGGCCCTGGCCGCGCTTTTGATCGCCTGGCCCTGGGGCACCATGACGGTGGGGCTGCTGATCTATGTGGCGTCGATTCCGTTCGCGATATATGCGCATCATCCACGCTACGCGGCCAAGCCGGTTTCTCACTGATCAAAAAACCATGCGGGCCCACGCGGCGAATTCGCCGCGCAGGCCACGCTTTGGGCAAACTGCTGTCAGGCCATGTAGTCCCCCTCCACGCGCGCGCGAAGTGCGCTTGCATAGGGGGGAGGTGGAGCTACTTCTTCGCCGGGGGCGGCGCGAAGCCACCCATCAGCCGGTTCTGGAACGGTCCGGCTTGGCTGGGATTGTACTGGAAGCTCTGGTTGTAGCTGTTGTAGGTCGGGCCATTCTCGACGCTGCCGCCATTGCCGAAATGCACCTGGCCGAAACCGCCATCGCCGCCACCGCCGCCACCGCCATAAGCGTCGCCGACGCCGCCGGTCCAGCCGCGGTCATCGATCCGCATGCCTTCGATCATGGGCGGCGGGGGCGGGCCGTATGCCATCGGCATCGGTGCCGGACCGGGGATAAAAGCGTCGTTGGGCGCGGCGCGCCATTCCGAATGCCATTCGCGCTGGATCATCGGATCGGCCTGGATCATCCCGGCCATGGCGTAGTTGTAATGACCGCCGCCGGCATAACGGCGCGCGGCGCGGCGCGCCACGCGGCGGGGCGGCGGGGCGGCGGGGCGAACCGCGGCTTGGGTCTTAACCTTGTGGTCACTGGGGCAGTCGCACAGGCAGGTGACCGTGGACTTGTGGGCCATCGCCGGCTGGATGCTGAGAACCGAGACAATTGCGGTGGACAGCAAAATGCTGGCCGTTAAAGCAGATACCCTCATCACACTCTCCATTCGTTCGAGGCGTGTCGCGGGGCATGCGATCGCGTGTCTTGATATGGGACGTTCTAATATGGGACAGGGTTCCATGCGAGCGGCGAATGAACTGTTGGTTAATTTCGCCGGTTCCCGGATGCATACGCCAACACGGCCTTAAGAATTCCCGGTGCAAAATCGCTCACCGAACGGGGATTTCATGCCAGCCGACAGCCCGACCTGGGTGACCGACATCAATGCGACCGAGGAGCGGGAGAACCGCATCCAGCTCGCATTGCTGCGCGGCGTGGTCGAGAATCTGAAATCCAATCGCGCAGCGGTTCCGGTGTTCGGCCTGGCCATCGCCGCCATGTTCGCCCAGACGGTGAGCATGGGCCATCTGGCCGGCTGGTACTGCCAGATGATGCTGGGCCTTGTGCCGCAGGCGATCCTGCTGACGCGCTTTCCCACCTCCATCATGTCCAGCGCCGAAGCAAAGATCTGGACGCGGCGCATCGCGGCGGTAAACCTGTTCTTTGTCGCCAACTGGGCATCGCTGGGCCTGTGGTTCTGGTCCGGCGGAAATTCCACCCATCTGATGATCGAGATGATCCTGGCAGCGACCTTGGCGGCGCATGCCGCGACCACCGGCGCATGTCGCGCGCTTTCGCGCCCAGCCCTGGTTCTGTATCTGGTGATGATGACATTGGTGCCGCTGCAAGGCCTGTCGCAGGCGTCCACCAGCTCCAACGCGATCGTGATGGCGCTGTTGGCGCCCTTCTATGTTGGCTTCACCGCCCTGATCGCCCGCCGCAATCATGCACGCGCCCGCAGCGCCGTGGTGCTGGGCCAGGAACGCGATTCCTTGCTGGCTGAACTGGTCATGGCCAAGCTGGAATCGGATCGCGGCCGCGAGCAAGCCGAAGCCGCCAGCCTGGCCAAGTCGCAATTCCTGGCCAACATGAGCCACGAACTGCGCACGCCCTTGAACGCGATCCTGGGATTTTCGGAGATGATCGCCAGCCGCATCTTCGAGAAGGATCCGGAGCGCAATGTCGAATATGCCCAGCTGGTCAATTCTTCGGGCAAGCACCTGCTGGCGCTGATCAACGACATTCTGGACCTGGCCAAGATCGAGGCCGGCCGCTGGAAGCTGGAAGAATCCGAGCTGGACCTGCACCGCGTTGCCGAGGATGCGCTGCAATTCGTGGCCTGGCGCGCCAAGGACACCAACGCCGCGCTGGTCAACGGCATCAATCCGGGGCTGGAGCTGGTCTATGGCGATGAGCGCGCCATCAAGCAGATCCTCCTCAATCTTCTGTCCAATGCCGTGAAGTTCACGCCCGAGCAGGGTACCGTCACCGCCTTTGCCCAGCGCGCCGAGGATGGCGGCATGCTGCTGGGCGTGATGGATACCGGCGTCGGCATCGCAGCCGAAGACCAGGGCGCGGTATTCGACAGTTTCGGCCAGGGCCGCCACGATGTGGCGATGGTGGACAAGGGCACGGGCCTGGGCCTGGCCATCGTCAAGGGGCTGGTGGAAGCGCATGGCGGGCGCATCGATCTGGAAAGCCAGGTCGGCAAGGGTACGCGCGTCACCGTGCATCTGCCCGCCATCCGCGTGCGGCCGCGCGCCGCCCTGCACGGTCAAGCGGCTTAACGCGCCGCTGACGCCACCATCAACGAATCGACCGCCTTCTTCACAACGTCTTCGGGACGGTGCGTCAGGGCGTGGACAAAGGCGAGCTTCTCGATTGCCCTGGGCGACAGCACAAAGGGATAGAGGTCCGTCAGCCCCATGCTGCGATTCATGCTGTTGGTGGCGAACTCGATCGGCAGCCAGGCATCGATCAGCTGATCCCAGCGCCGCGTCTTGTAAGGATCAAAATCGATCGTCGCGGCGATATGGCCGCGCGCGGCGCGCGGCTTGACCTTCATCCCGAAGGCGCCTGCCGTCTCGAGCGTGTCCACGATGTGCAGATAATGCGCGAAGGTTTCGGCGAAATCTTCCCAGGGATGCATGGTGGCGTACGTGGAAATGAAATTGTCCCGCCAGCCTTGCGGCGCACCTTCGGCATAATGTTTCTGCAGCGCCTGGTCGTAATCCAGGCGGTCGTCGCCGAAAAGGGCGCGGAAGGCATTCAGCATCGGCTCATTGGTCGCCACCAGCCGGTCCCAAAAATAATGCCCGATCTCATGGCGAAAATGCCCCAGCAGGGTTCGATAGGGCTCGCCCATCTCGCTGCGCACTTTCTCGCGTACCACGTCGTCAGCTTCGCGCACCGCCAGAGTGATTAGGCCATTGTCATGGCCGGTCTTCACCCCTTGGGCATGACTTTCGGCGGCATCGGACAGGAAGTCGAAAGCCAGGCCATGTTCGGGATCGTCGGCGCGGTTCTCCAGCGGCAGGCCAAGGCGCAGCAGGGAATAGAACAGCCGGTGCTTGGCATTCTCGATCTTGCGCCAGAGCAGGTCATTGCCGGGGATCGACAGGTCCGGGACCACTCGGTTGTGGCGACAGGCCGCACAAAAGCCCGTCTCGTCATCGGCCGGGACCATCCAATTGCACATGCCCGCATCGTAATTCAGGCAGAATTTGTAGGCTTTTTCCCGGGCGGCCAGCACGGTCCAGCCCCCGCCCCCGGCCGGTTCGAGCGCAGAAATCTCTGAGATATCAGTGAGATATCCCAAGGCCCGGCCGCAATTTTCGCAGCGCACATTCTCGAAATACAGGAGCTCGCCGCAGCTCTGGCAACTGAACAGCTTCATGAGGCATTTCCCCGGACAGAAGCATGTAAACGCCCGTTTTTTAACGATGTTCCGAGGATATTGGGCTGCGGCGCGGCGGCTTGTAGCCGCACCTTCGCAGTTGCGGCATAGTCAATTTTCCAGGGAATTCCGATGAGCATCCAGGCTGCCCTTCGTCACGTCACCCGCTACCGGTACGACCGGCAAATCACCTTGGGTGCGCAGACTATACGCCTGCGTCCGGCGCCCCACAGCCGCGCCAAGATGGTGGCCTATTCGCTGAAGATCGAGCCGGCCGGGCATTACATCAACTGGCAGCAGGATCCCCAGTCCAACTGGTTGGCGCGTGTCGTGTTCCCGGAAAAGACCGATCACTTCACCGTCAGCGTCGACCTGACGGTCGACATGGAGGTGATCAATCCCTTCGACTTCTTCCTGGAGCCGGAGGCGGAGAAATTTCCCTTCCACTATGCGCCCGAACTGAAAGCCGAGCTGGAGCCCTATCTGGCGACCGGCGATTTCGGGCCCGCCTTCGATCGCTATCTTGCCGCGGTTCCGCGCGAGCAGAAGCAGACCACCAATTTCGTCTTTGATCTCAACGCCCAGATAGCGCGCGACATCGGTTACACGATCCGCATGGAGCCCGGCATCCAGACGCCGGAAGAAACCCTGTGCAAGGGCTCGGGCTCCTGCCGTGACAGCGCCTGGCTGCTGGTCAACCTGCTGCGCCATCTGGGTTTGGCGGCGCGCTTCACCAGCGGTTATCTGATTCAGCTCAAGGCCGATGTGAAAGCACTGGACGGTCCTTCGGGCACCGACAAGGATTTCACCGACCTGCATGCCTGGTGCGAAGTCTATCTGCCGGGCGCCGGCTGGGTGGGTCTGGACGCCACCTCCGGCCTGTTCGCCGGCGAAGGCCATATCCCGCTGGCCTGCGCCGCCAATCCAATGCAGGCCGCGCCCATCTCCGGCGCGGTTGAGAAGGCCGAAGTTCTGTTCGACTTCGACATGTCAGTCACCCGCATCAAGGAACCGCCGCGCGTCACCAAGCCCTATACCGATGAACAATGGGCCGAGATCGAGAAGCTGGGCGATGCGGTCGACCTGGTGCTCAAGAATCATGACGTGCGCCTGACCATGGGCGGCGAGCCGACCTTTGTTTCCATCGATGACCGTTCAGGCGCCGAATGGCACATCGCCGCCGTCGGCCCGACCAAGCGCGCCCTGGCCGACACGTTGATACGCCGGTTGCGCGACCGCTTCGCGCCGGGCGGCTTCCTGCACTACGGCCAGGGCAAATGGTATCCGGGTGAATCCCTGCCGCGCTGGGCCTTTGCGCTGTACTGGCGCACCGATGGCGTGCCGCTGTGGAAAAATGCCGAGCGCGTGGCCGCCGAGCACAAGGACCATCAGCCCAACCTGGCCGATGCCAGCGCGCTGATCGCCGCCGTCGGCAAGACGCTGGGACTGGACGCGTCCTATGTCATTCCGGCTTACGAAGATTTCTGGCATCACCTGGCGCAGGAGCGCCAGCTTGCCGCCAATGTGGACCCTTCCGATTCCAAGCTGGACGATCCGGAACTGCGCGCCCGTCTGGCGCGGGTGTTCGAGCGCGGCCTGAGCCAGGCGGTCGGCTATGTGCTGCCGGTGGAAAAAGGCCTGACACGCTGGCTGAGCGAGCATTGGACCACCCGCAGCGGCCATCTGTTCCTGCTGCCGGGCGACAGCGCCATCGGCTTTCGCCTGCCGCTGAATTCGCTGCCACACGTGCCGGCAACGGCGCGCAGCTTTGTGCCGCCGCCCGATCCGTTCGCGCCGCTGCCGCCGCTGGACGAACCGGAGAAGACGGGCCAAGGCTTCACCAAAGGCAACGGCCATGCCGCGCAGGCGCCGTTCCGCACCGTGAATGCACAGTCGGTCGCGCTGGCCAGCGATGCGGTGGTGCGCACCGCCCTGACGGTGGAGCCGCGCGATGGACGCTTGTGCGTGTTCATGCCGCCGCTGCCGGCGGCGGGCGATTACTTCACCTTGCTGTCGGCCGTGGAAGACGCGGCCGAGGCGCTGGACGTGGCGGTGCATATCGAAGGTTATCCCCCGCCCTTCGATCCGCGCGTCAATGTCATCAAGGTCACGCCCGATCCCGGCGTGATCGAGGTCAATATTCATCCCGCCAAGAACTGGCGCGAGCAGGTGGACATCACCAAGGCGCTGTATGAGGAAGCCACCGCCTCGCGTCTGACGGCGGAGAAATTCCAGCTCGATGGCCGCCACACCGGCACCGGCGGTGGCAATCACATTGTGGTCGGCGCGCAGACCCCGCCCGACAGCCCGTTTCTGCGCCGCCCTGACATGCTCAAAAGCGTCATCGCCTATTGGCAGAACCACCCCAGCCTTTCCTATCTGTTCTCGGGCATGTTCATCGGCCCCACCAGCCAGGCGCCGCGCATCGACGAAGCCCGCAACGATTCGCTTTATGAGATGGAAATCGCCTTCAACGAGATCCCGTCTCGCGCCGCCGCCAATATTCCGCCCTGGCTGGTGGACCGGGTGTTCCGCAACCTGCTGGCCGACTCCACAGGCAACACCCATCGCACCGAAATCTGCATAGACAAGCTTTATTCGCCGGATGGCCCCACCGGCCGATTGGGCCTGGTGGAATTCCGCGGCTTTGAAATGCCGCCGCATGCGGAGATGAGCCTGGCGCAGTCGCTGCTGCTGCGCGCCCTGATCGCGCGTTTCTGGCGTGAACCGTACCGGAGCAGCCTGGCGCGCTGGGGCACCGGGCTGCATGACCGTTTCATGCTGCCGCATTACGCCTGGGCGGACCTGGCCGATGTCATCGCCGACATGAACGATCACGGCTTTGCCTTCGACCTGGAATGGTACCGGCCGCATTGGGAATTCCGCTTCCCCAGGATCGGCACGGTGCAATATGAGGGCGTGCAGCTGGAACTGCGCACCGCGCTGGAGCCGTGGAACGTGCTGGCCGAGGAAGGCACGCCGGGCGGCACCGCGCGCTATGTGGATTCGTCCGTCGAACGGCTGGAGGTGAAGGTCAAGGGCATGACGCCCGAGCGTCACCGTGTACTGGTCAATGGCCGCGCCATGCCGCTGCGTCAGACGGCACAGAGCGAGGCCGTGGCAGGCGTGCGCTTCAAGGCCTGGCAACCGCCGCACGGCCTGCATCCCACCATCCCGGCGCATGCGCCGCTGGTCATCGAGATCTGGGACAGCTGGCGCCATCGTTCGCTTGGCGGCTGCACCTATCGCGTCGCCCATGCCGGTGGCCGGAACTCTGAAATTTTTCCCGTCAACGCCAATGAGGCGGAGGGCCGCAGGCTGGCCCGTTTCGAGCCCTTCGGCTTCACCGGCGGGGTATTCCAGGCTGCCAATGAGGAATCCAACCCGGATTTCCCCTATACTCTCGACCTGAGACGGTGAGAATAACACACCGTGGGGAGCATGAGTCGTAAGTGTCGGAAGTCGCAGAACGCATAACCACGCCTGCGTCCCGCTTTGACGAGTTGCGCGATGGCGACGGCCAGGTCAGGCCGCACTGGCGCGCCTTTGCCCGCACCCTCGCCCAATTGTCGCCGGAAGAATATGCGCGCCGCCAGGCCTCCGCCCGCGCCACGGTGCAGGACAACGGCGTCACCTATAACGTCTATGACGACCGCGCCGGCCAGGCGCGGCCCTGGCAGCTCGACATCGTGCCCTTCATCCTGTCCTCCAGCGACTGGAAGGCAATCGAGGCGGCGGTGATCCAGCGCGCCATGCTGGCCGACATGATCCTGCAGGATGTGTATGGCCCGCAGAAGCTGATGGCCGGCGGCGTGCTGCCGCCGCATCTGGTGACCGGTCATCCGCAATTCCTGCGGCCGCTGTGCGGCTCCACGCCCGCCGGCGGCACGCATGTGCATCTGTATTCCGCCGACCTGGCGCGCGGACCCGATGGCTCCTGGCGGGTCATGGCCAGCCGCGCTGACGCCCCCGGTGGTTTGGGTTACGCCTTAGAGAATCGCCTGGTCGTGTCCCAGACCTTTCCCGAAAGCTTTGGCGATATGCAGGTGGCGCGGCTTGCTTCCTTCTTCAACGCCTACAAGGAAAGCATTCTGGGTCTTGGCACCTCGCGGCGCGACCGCGCCGTGCTGCTGACGCCGGGTCCCTACAACGAAGCCTATTTCGAGCATGTCTATCTGGCGCATTACCTGGGCCTGACCCTGGTGCAGGGTGATGACCTTGTGGTGCGCGATGGTGAAGTGTTCCTGAAAACCCTGACCGGACTGGAACGGGTCGCCGCCATCTTCCGCCGCGTCGACTCCGATTTCTGCGATCCATTGGAGTTGCGCGGCGACAGCGCGCTGGGCGTGCCGGGACTGGTGGAAGCGGTGCGGTCGGGTGGGGTGGTGCTGGCCAATGCGCTGGGCGGCGGCGTCATCGAATCCCCTGCCATGGACGCCTATCTGCCCGCGATCTCGCATGCGCTGCTGGGTGAAGAGCTGAAGATTCCCGACATCGCCACCATCTGGTGCGGCACCGACTGGGGCCGCAAGGAAGCCATTGCCCGCATGGATCAGTGCATCCTGCGCGATGCATTCGATGCGCGGCCGCTGTTCTCGCGCAAGTCCAGCGCGCGGCTGGGTGCGGACCTGATCGGCGAAGACCGCGAACGCGTCATCGCCCGGCTGAAACAGCGCGGCGAAACCATGGTGCTGCAGGAAATCTCGCCTTTGGGCGTGGCGCCGGTGTTCGAGCAGGGCAAGTTCAGCGCCAAGCCGGTGTCCTTGCGCGTCTTCGCCGCCTGGACGCCGACCGGCTGGATGGTGATGCCAGGCGGACTGACCCGCGTTGCCGCCGACGATACGGTGCGCGCCTTGTCCATGCAGTCGGGCGCGTCCAGCAAGGATGCCTGGGTGATCTCGCCCACGCCGGTGGACAATTTCAGCCTGCTGACCAATGGCGGGCGCGCGCTGGAGATCAAGCGCCACGGCGAATCGGCGCCCAGCCGCGCCATGGACAATCTGTTCTGGCTGGGCCGCTATGCCGAGCGCACCGAAAGCTTTGTGCGCATCCTGCGCGCCGTGACGGCGCGGGTCAGCGATGAGCCGGCCGCCGCGCTGGATGTGGCGCGCAAGCTTTTGATCCCCTTCAGCCAGGCCAGCGATTCGCCCATCGAGGAAATCGCCGGCGATGACGAGCTGATGGATGAGCTTCAACTGCTGGTCTACAGCCCGCGTCATAGCCGCGGGCTGCAACGGCTATTGCGGCGGGTGGAACAGACCGCCTGGTCGGTGCGCGACCGCCTGTCGCTGGATACCTGGCGCACCATCCACGCCCTGACCGTCAATGAGGATCTGCCGCCGGCGGATGCGCCGTTCGAAGCGCCGGCCGCGCGCTTCTATCTGGACGCATTGGTGCGCCGCGCCGCCGCCCTGTCGGGCCTGTCGGCGGAAAACATGACCCGCGGGCCCAACTGGGTCTTCATGGAGTTGGGCCGCCGGCTGGAACGCGGCCAGCATCTGGCCTGGCTGGTGCGTCAGACCGTGTCCATGGCGGAGGCACGCGAGACCGAGCATATGCGCATCGTGCTGGAGATCGCCGACAGCGCCATGACCTACCGCTCGCGTTATCTCAATGTCTTCCAGCTTGTGCCCTTTGTGGATCTGCTGCTGCTGGACGAGAACAATCCGCGGTCCTGCGCCTTCCAGCTTGCCGCGATCGAAAACCATCTGCGCGAGCTGCCGCGCATCACGCTTGCCCAGCGCAGCGACGTGCCGCGCACCATCGCCCATGAGATGCGCGCCGCCGCCGCCAACGCCAATCCGGCGCGGCTGGCTTTTTGCGAAGCTGGCGCGCGTCCCGGCCTGATCGAGTTGACCGACAATATCACCTTCAGCGCGGGCGAATTGTCCGACGCCATCGCCGACGCCTATTTCCAGCACGCCACCCGCAGCCGCACCGGCTCCAGCCCGTATGTGGAGGCGTGATGGAGTATTTCGTCCGCCATCGTACCACCTACCGTTATCTGCAGGATGTTTCCCATTCCTGGCATCTGGCGCATTTGCGCCCGCGCACCACGCCGCTGCAGGCGGTGCATGACAGCAGCATCACCTTGAGCCTGGAGCCCGCCAGCCGGGTGGCGCGCGAGGATTATTTCCAGAACCCCACCGAACTATTCTCCATCGACCGGCCGCATACCCATCTGGAAGTGCTGGCGGAAAGCCGGGTCACGGTGAAGCCGGCGCCGCAGCGCGTCTCGCGCGACAGCCTGCCGTGGGAAGAGGCGCGCGCGCGGCTGGAAAATCCGCAGGACGAAGAGGAACGCGACGCCGTCCAATATCTGTTCGATTCGCCCATGACAAAATTCGAAAGCGATATCGGCGCTTATGGCGCGGTGAGCTTTCCCCCGCACCGGCCGATCCTGGCAGGGGCCATCGAGCTGATGAACCGCATTCACAAGGATTTCCGCTACGACACCACCGTCACCGATGTCTCAACGCCGGTGGACCGGGTGTTCGAGATCCGCGCCGGCGTCTGCCAGGACCTGGCGCATGTCGGCATCGCGGCGATGCGCGCCATGGGGCTACCGGCGCGCTATGTCTCCGGTTACCTGCTGACTGAGCCGCCGCCGGGCAAGCCGCGCCTGCTCGGCGCCGATGCCAGCCATGCCTGGTTCTCGGTGTGGGCGCCGCCCTTCGGCTGGGTGGACCTGGACCCCACCAACAACATCCTGGTGGGCGAAAGCCATGTCACCTCTTCGTGGGGCCGCGACTATGGTGATGTCGCGCCGGTGGCGGGCATCATCCTGGGCGGCCATGACCATGTGGTGGATGTGGGCGTGGACGTGATCCCGGTGGACCCGGACAGCCCCCAACTGCCCCACATGACCCCGGCGGGCTAGCGCGGGCAGCTCAATCCCAGGACCTGCGCGAAACGGTCCCGCAGCGACACCATCTCGATTTCGCCCAGCTTGCCCGGCTTCACGCCAGCGCCCGACAGCGCATAGATGCTGTGATAGTCAGGGCGCGTGGGCCAAAAGCCATGCGTGCCCGCATTGGCGGAGGACGTGTGCGCCGGACCTGTGGCGGCGTTGCCGAAAATGACATGCGGCGCCGGTTCGAAGGCGGCCAGGGCATCGGCGCCGGCAAAGCGCATCAGTTCGTCATGCGGCACTTCGCGGCCGACATCGCCCTTGCCGCTTTGACCGCGCAGCCAGTCCGCCACCTTGGCGTCATTCGTCCGGACCAGACCGGCGGCGATCTGCAGCTCACCGGTGATCCCCGCCGCCGCGGCCATCGTCTTCAAGTTGGCGACATGGTCGATGCTTTCAAAGCCGTGATCGGACACCAGCGCCACGTCATAGCCCTTGGGCAACGCCTTCAGGATATCGCCAATCAGCTCGTCGGACCGTTCGGCGACCGCATTTGCGGATGGCGTGAAAGGACCTTCCTCATGGGCTTCGGAATCCAGCTCCGCCAGATGTAGCAGCATCAGGTCTGGCTGCTTGTTCTGAAGCAGGTAGATCGTGGCCAGGGTGCGGGTGCGGTCATCCAGCCAGCGGTAACCGAAGGAAGGACGGCTGCGCGTAATCTCCGCCACCAGGCCCGGTGTGCCATAGCGGTCGACACTTGCCAGGTCGGAGGAGTCGCCATTGCGCTTGGCATAGGCTTCCGGAAGATTCCAGTTCAGCTCCGCATTCACCGTCACCGGCCAGTTGACCGCCGCGGTGGTCAGTCCCGAAGCGCGCACGCATTGGGTCAGGGTCGGCACCTTGATCTTGGACGCCGACCAATAGCTTTGCGTGATATCCAGGGGGCCGCTGGCATTGGCCAGGATGCCGTGGCGGAAGGGCGGCACGCCCGTCAGCATGGTGGTGTGCGACGGCCATGTGACGGTCGGCCAGACGCCGGTCACGCCATCGGCCACTTGCGAGCGCGCCAACAGCTTGCGGATATTGGGCAGCTTCAAGCCCAGCGTGTCGGCATCACGCAAATAGCGCCAGTCCATCCCGTCCACCGAAATGACCAGCAGCTTGTGTTTGGCTGCGGCCTGGACCGGCAGGCAAAGGGCGGCCAACGCCGCCAGACCCGTCGCCAGGAACGTCAGAACTTTTTGCATGATGTGCCTCCGGTATGGACGCTAAGCCAGGTGTGGGACCAAGGCCAAGGCCCCGGGTGTGAAGAAGCTGTGAAGGTTGCCGCTGGCCGCGTCCCGCGATAAAGGCTTGCCATGACCGCCGCCTTCGTCCTCGCCATTGCGTTTGTCGCCTGTGCCGCCACCATGGCCGGCGGCGCGCTGGCCTTGAAGTGGGCCGGCAAGCTGCCGCTGGTGATGGGCTTTTCGGCCGGCGCGGTGATCGGCGTGGCCTTCTTCGATCTTGCGCCGGAAGCGCTGGAAGCGGGCAAGGGCCTGTACGAACCCCGTGCCTTGCTGGCGGTCGCAGCGCTGGGTTTCTTTCTTTATACCGTGCTGGACCGGCTGGTGGCGCGCCATGACTGCGAAGGCCAGGTCAATCCGGCGCGCGGCATGATCGGCGCGGCGAGTTTTTCCGCCCATAGCGTGCTGGACGGTTTCGCCATGGGCATCGCCTTCCAGGCCAGCCAGGCCATTGGGCTCGTCGTGGCCACCGCTGTCCTGGCGCATGATTTCGCCGACGGACTTAACACCGTGAATGTGGTGACCAAGAATGGCGGCAGCCGCAAATTTGCCATGCGCTGGCTGGCGGTGGACGCCATCGCGCCGGTGGTGGGGGCGGGACTGAGCCTGCTGGTGGCGACGAGTGCGGGGACCTTGGCGCTGCTGCTGGCGCTGTTCTGCGGTTTCTTCCTGCATATCGGCGCATCCGGACTTCTGCCCGAAAGCCACCGCGCCTATCCGCGCCCGTCCACGACCTTCGCCACCCTCGCGGGCGCAGGGTTTCTGTACGCGGTTACAGCGCTCGTTCGCTAAACCTTTCTCTCCATGGCCGGGTTTAACCCGGCCATCCAGATGACTGGGCGCGGTGCTTGTTACCCTGGATGGGCGGGTCAAGCCCGCCCATGGTGAAGAGCTACTTGATTTCCGTCAGCAGCGGCTTGCCGGCGAACTTGGCGTCCAGATTGTCCAGCACCAACTGGCTCATGGCACGGCGGGTCTCGTGCGTGCCGCTGCCGACATGGGGCTGCAGCACGACATTGTCCATGCCGAGCAACGGCTCGGGCACGTGCGGCTCATTGACGAACACGTCCAGGCCCGCACCGCCCAGCTTGCCGGACACCAGGGCTTCAACCAGCGCGTCCTCGTCCACCACCGCGCCGCGCGCGACGTTCACCAGAATACCGGTGGGACCCAGCGCCTCGATCACCGCCTTGTTGACGATCTTGTTGGTCTGGGGCGTGGCCGGAATGATGATGACCAGGAAGTCGCTGTTCTTGGCCAGTTCCACCAGGTCGGGATAATGCTTGTACGGCACATCCGCCACAGGCTTGCGGCTGTGATAGGCGACGCTGTTGTTCATCGCCGTGGCGCGCTTGCCGATTTCCTTGCCGATGCGGCCCATGCCCAGGATGCCCACACGCTTGCCGCTGGCGCGATTGGCGAGCGGATGCTCGCCGTTCTTGGCCCATCCGCCACTGCGCACATAGCGGTCAGTCACCACCAGCTTGCGCGCGGTCATGATCATCAGCGCGATGGCCAGGTCCGCGACATCGTCATTCAGCACGTCGGGCGTGTTGCAGACCGGGATGCCCTTGGAGCGGGCATATTCCACCGGGATGCCGTCATAGCCGACGCTGGCCGATGCGATGATCTCCAGCTTGGGCATGCGGTCGATCATTTCGGGCGGCGGGCCGGAATGGCCGTTGGTGACACAGCCGCGAATGACGCCGGCGACTTTGTCGAAGTCGGCCTTGCCATGCAGGCGATAGCGCGCCTCCAGGTCTTTCTGGATTTCGGGACGAAGGGGAACAAGCTGCAATATGTCGATCATGACTTCTCTCTTACTGGGCTTCCGCCATGGCTTTCATGTTGTCGAGCGCCTCATTGAACCGCTTGGTGCGGGCGGCGCGATTTTCGATCTTGGCCTGGGTCGTGCCCAGCGGCTCCTGGTCATAGAACAGGCTGTAGACGATCCGGGTCTGGCGGCCGCGGTCCAGCGGCTCCACCGCCAAGGTGCCGTGATACAGGATGGTCGAGGCCGGCTGGGTGTAGGTGTAGGAATAGGGCGTCGAGGCCACCATCACTTCATTGTTGTTGCCGTTGAGCAGCCGGTTGGTGCCGAACGGCGTGCCCGTGACATTGCCGGTGATCACGCAAGTGACCTTCAGCCAGGTGGCGATGGCGCAATAAGGACCGATCTTGGCCCAGGTCTGGTCGGGCGTCCTGTTCACCACCTTGTCCAGCAGGATGGTGGTGTATTCGGCTGCCCCCGCCGAAGAAGAGGCAGCCGGTGCTGCCAGCAGCGAAACCGCAATTGCTGCGCTTGCGAGAAACCCTGTCTTCATCGCCACATCCCCTTTGCTTTGCGCCCTGTTTATTCCCTGATAAAACGCTGGCAAGCCGCGCGCAACAAGACATAAGCGCCCGCAGCTCCAAGGGATCAAGATGCCTCGTTTTGCCGTTCCGGCCCTGCTTTGCCTGCTGGCCGCAATGGCGTCCGCGGACGCCCGGGAGCTGAAAATTCTCACCGGCGCGGGCATGTCGATGCCGGTGCGCACCCTGGCTGGCGAATATGGCGCGCGCACGGGCAACACGGTCACGGTGATCAGCGATACCGCAGGCGGGGTGCAGAAGCGCATCGAAGCGGGCGAGAAATTTGATCTGGTGATCGGCACCCAGGCGGTGCTGGACGCCCTGACCCAGCAGCAGAAGGTTTCAGCGGCCCATTCCGACTTGGCCCGGATGGTGGCCGGGATCGGGGCAAAGCTGGGCACGCCCAGGCCAGCCATCGCCGATGCGGGCCAGTTCAAGGCCACCCTGCTGGCGGCAAAAACGATCACCTATGTCGATCCGGCGTCGGGCGGCATCACCGGGGTGTTCTTCCTCTCCCAGGCCGACAAGTTGGGTGTGGGCCAGGAGGTGCGCGCCAAGGCGGTGCTCAAGCCCAATGGAACCGGCGTGGCCGACGCGGTGGCGCGCGGGCAAGCCCAATACGGCGTCACCCTGATCAGCGAGATGCTGCCCAACCCCGGTGTGACGGTCTGGCCGCTGCCGGACGAACTGCAAATGACCACCATCTATACCGCTGCCATCACCAACGATGCGCAGAATGCAATGGACGCGCAGGCGATGCTGGACGACCTTCGCGGCACCAGGGGACACGACGCCAGTATCAAAGCCGGGCTGAAACCGGTTTCGCACTAGACCAACCAGGAGACGCTTCAATGGATCGCCGCAAATTCTTTTCTGTTACCGGCGCAGGTGCCGCCGCCGTTGCCGCGGGCAGCGTGCCCGCCGCCGATGCCGCGCCTAAGAAGGCCGGCGGCAAGCTGCCGCCGCTGAAGGCGCGGCTGGGTCACCAGTTCGGCGCCCTGACCGACCGCACTGCCGCCTGGGTGGCGCGGTTCGGCGTGGACGCCATCTGCACCAGCCCCAAGATCGCCGATCCCACCCGCCTGTATCCCACACCCGACGAGATGAAGGTGATGCTGGACATCGCCGACAAGCACAAGGTGAAGGTGGAGCTGGTGGACAGTGTGCTGCTGACCTCCTCGCTGATCGACCGGGAGAAGAATCCCGGCATCATGCTGGGCAAGGAACCGGAACGGTCGCGCGAGATCGAGGCGTTCCAGAACCATATCCGCACCTGCGCCGCCACCGGCATTCGCACCCTGAAATACAATATGTCCATCCTGGGCGTGGTGCGGTCCGAGGAAGTGCCGGGCCGCGGCGACACCGTCTACAACAAGTGGAATTTCAAGGACGCCCAGGCCAAGAACCCGCCGCCGACCAAGGCGGGCATCGTCAATGAAGACGCCTTCTGGGAGCGCATCCATTACTTCCTGGATCACATCGTGCCGGTGGCCAATGAGTACAAGGTGCGCATCGCCTGCCATCCCAACGATCCGGGCATGCCGCCGGAAGGGTATCGCGGCATTCACACCGTGCTGGGCACCATTGACGGGCTGAAGCAGTTCGTCTCCTATAAGGAGAGCCCCTATCACGGCCTGAACTTCTGCCAGGGCACCGTGTCGGAAGACCTGCAGAACCCCAATGCCGAGATCGGCGATGTGATCCGCTGGTTTGGCAGCCGCAAGAAGATCTTCAACGTCCATTTCCGCAACATCCGCGGCCACCGCGACGATTTCGTCGCCGAGATGTTCCCGGACGAAGGCGATGTCGATTTCGTCAAGGCGCTGAAGGTCTATCGCGAAGTCGGCTATGAAGACCTTTTGATGCCAGACCATGCCCCCAAGGTGGTGGGCGAGAATGCCGAATGGGGCACCAATGAAAACTTTGCCTTCGAGTTCGGCTATATCCGCGGATTGATCCAGGCCGAGCAGCACGTGGTCTGATTTCTGCGGCATGCAATCACAAGAGCGCCGCCAACGTGCGGCGCTCTTTTTTTGTCCTGCATTCGCGCCCAACCGGGTCATCTGGATGAACCTCAGATGAACGACGCGGAACCTGTTCAGGTAGATGAACCCCAGATGAACAGTTCGATGAACGACGCGTTCGATTTGGCACCGAAAAAACGGGCGTTTCTCTGGGTGCGTGGACTTTCATTTCAGATGTAAAGGACTCGTTTGCCGGTTTGCGCCAGCGCGCTTGAATAGAAAAATATTCGGCGCAGCCTGTGTTGTAAGAGCGCGGCGTGGGGCTGGGCTCATCGGAACAGAGAAAAACGATGTCGGGGATCGCGAGGGCCACGCTGGCCGCCGCCTTGCTGAACTGCGGCCTGCTGGCCGCTTCGGCGGACGAAAGTTCCACGGGACAATGGCTGAAGGACGGCGCCTGTTCGCTGTACAGCGCCGGTGCAGCGGCCGGCGACACGGTGAGCTGGACCGGGCCGTGCGTGGATGGCTATGCCGAAGGGCTGGGCACCGCCACCTTCACCCATGACGGGCAAAGCCAAAGCTTCACCGCCAATTTCCAGCACGGCGTGATCCCCGATGGTCATGTCATCACCCGTTGGGGGGCGGGCTGGAGCTATGACGGCGAAACCGTGGGCGGACGTTTCCAGGGCGCGGGCATCCTCACCACCGACACATCCGACCGCTTCGAAGGCCAGTGGGCTGACGGCAAGATGATCGGCTTCGGCGTCCTGCGCCGCGCCAATGGCGAGCGCTATGCCGGCGACTGGAGGGACGACAAGCCCAACGGCATGGGCGAGCTGTTTCATCCCGACGGCACCAAGCTTTCCGGCACTTTCGCCGACGGCAAACTGATCAAGGCGGCCGACACCAAAGCCCCGGCCAAGATCGATACCTCCAAGGCGCCGTTCGGCAGCGTGGCCGGAAAAACCCTGACCGGGGTGGATGGTTCTTCCATCGCCCTGAACCTGATCGAAGGCGGCATGGAGTTGCAGGTGGTTCCGATCGAAGGCACCGCGCGCAAGACCACCTTCACCTTCATGACCGACCGCATGGGCACGGTGGTGGAAGACAGCGATGCCACCGCCGCAGGCTCCAGTGTCACCGGCTTTTTCCGCCTGACAGGCAAGGGTGTGGAGATCCGCTATTCCGATGGCCGCTCCGCCATGCTGGCGGCCAGTGCCGAGGGCGGCGTGCAGATGGCGCTGGATGGGGATGCGGGACCGTCATGCCGCGCCTGGTATCCCGCCGGCCATACCTTCAGCGACGGCGAAAAGAAATCAGCGTTGAACGCCTATGCCAGCAAGCTGGGCCTGCCGGTGGCGGCCAGCGATGCCAGCGAAGGCTGCGCCGCCGCGCCCAAGCCGCAAGCGGCGAACATCGCGCCATCCGCGCCGGTCATTCCACCCGTGGCATCGGCGGCGCCGACCGCGCCGTCCGGCAAGGCCAAGCCGGAACGCCGTGCCGCCGCGAAAGTGCCGGCGCGCATGGCCAAGGCGTCCTACCGCATCGGTGATTACCAGCCCAAAAGTCTTGAGCCGGTCTCTGTGAAGTCGTCCGAGGTCCACACCATCGACAGCGGAATCGCCGTGCCCAGCACGACGGTGGCGATGGCCGCGCCGTCCAGCGACAAGAAGGACGCGGGCAACTGCCTGAAAGTGGACAGCGACGGCAGCCATTGGGGCTTTCGCAATTCCTGCGGTTTTGCGGTGCAGTTCGCCTATTGCATGGCGGGCGGCAGCGACAATCTCAGCGCTTGCGGCAGCAAGGACACCGTCACCACCAGCGTGGCGGGCAGCGTCGCGGCAGGCGGCTTCGGCGCCCTGATGGCTGACACGAGCCTGAAGGACAAAGACGCCACCCATAGCTTCCGCTGGATCGCCTGTGGCGGCGGCGCCGGCGAAGTGGTGGCGCATCTGGATCATTTCGAACCCCCAGCCGGGCGCTGCGAACGCACCCGCACCGCGTCCAACTGAAAAGGAAATACCCCATGTGGAAAACCGCTTCCGCGACCATCGCACTCCTGGCCCTGGCCCATCCTGCTCTGGCTGCCGGCTGCGCCTCGCCCAGCGATGCTAGCGCCCTCAAGACGGCTGTGATGCAGCAGGAGCTGATGGTCGCCGCCCTGCAATGCCATGAAGCCAGCGCCTATAACCGCTTCGTGATGGCCTATCGCGGCGAGTTGCAATCCTCGGACGCCACATTGAAGGCGTTCTTCGTGCGGCGCGGGGGCGAGCATGGCGAAGCCGGCTATGACACCTTCAAGACCAAGGCGGCGAATCTTTCGGCCCTGGAACAGGCGCGCGATGCCAGATCCTTCTGCGCTGACGCCCATGCCCTGTTCACCGGCATCCAGGCCCATCGCGGCAGCCTGATGAGTTTCGTCGATGCCAAGTCGGGCGATACCGGCCTTGGCAATATCTGCATCGAATCCAGGCCCCAGCCGGTAATGGCCAAGGCGGATGTGAAGCCCGAAAAACCTGTCGAGGGGGCAGCCAGACCGGTGGTGGCCGTGAAGGTCGCCGATGCGCGGCCGGCGGAAATCGGCGGGGTGCCCGCCCACAGCCTGCCCGCCATTCCCTACCGGCAGGAAGAACGCAGTGCGCCGCCCGCGGATCGCGTAATAGACCGCCAGGAGCGCGAAGAGGCGCGCGATGACGACGAAGATGATGCCGCACCGTCCTATGCCACCGAAGTGGAGGAGGCCCCGCCGCCGCCGCGTCCGCGCTATACCCAGATTCGCAACCGCGATTATGACGACCGCGATTATTACGCGCCGCGCAGCTATGGCCCGCCGCCCGGCTGGAGGGATCAGGCATGGCGCGAATATCCCGCGCCCCGTTACGGCTGGCAGCCGCCGCGCGATCCGTATTACCGCTGGTAGTTACTCCACACGTTCCAGCTTGCCGATGACCAGGATATAGGACAGCGCGCCGATCACCGCGATGGTGGAGACATAGACAAATCCCACCGCGATATGACCGGTTTGCGCCAGGTATCCGAACACCAGCGGCGTTGAAATGCCGGACAGGTTGGAAATGCAGTTGAAGGTGCCGCCGGTCAGGCCGATCAGGTGACGCGGCGCCACATGGCTGATCAGCGACCAGCCGATGCTGGCCAGGCCGTTGCCGAAAAAGGCCAGGGCCATAAAGGCAATCACCGCTTCGGGGCTGTCCACAAAATTGGCGCCCACGATGCTGGCCGACAGGAACAGCCCGATAATGATGGGTGTCTTGCGCGCCACGCCCAGGCTGAGGCCGCTGCGCAGCATGCGGTCGGAGGCAAAGCCCGCCAGCTGCACCCCGACAAAGGCCGCCAGAAAGGGTATCGCCACATAGAGCGGGGTCTTGGGCACGCTGAGGTGGCGATAGGTGATCAGGTAGGTGGGAAACCAGGTCAGGAAGAACCACTGGCAGGAGGTGACGGCAAACTGGCCGATATAGACGCCCCACAATTTGCGGTACTTGAACACGGTGAACATGTCGTCCCAGCTGAAGGGGCGCTTCGCCTTGTTGTCCGAACCCAGATCGACCAGCCCACCGCCCGACGAGATCAATTCGACTTCCGCCGCATTGGCACGGGATTCGCGCGGGTTGCGATAGCAAAGCCACCACACAAAACCCCAAACCAGGCCGCCGATGCCGGTCACGAAAAAGACGGACCGCCAGCCATGCACCGCCTCCATTTGCAGCAGCAGCGGTTGCAGGAAGGCCAGGCCAAGGAATTGCGCGGAGGTGTAAAAGCCGATCGCGCCGGCCCTTTCACGATCGGGAAACCAGGAAGTCACCACCTGGTTGTTGATGGGATAGGACGGCGCTTCCAGCGCACCGATCAGCAGGCGCAGGCAGAACAGGGCGATAAAGCTTCCAACAATGCCCAGGAAAACCGTCGCGACCGACCACAGGATCAGGATGGCGGGATAGAAATAGCGCGGCCGGATACGGTCCACCAGCCAACCGCTGGGGATCTGGAACAGGGCATAGGTCCAGCTAAAGCCCGACAGGATCCAGCCCATATGCTCGGGATCGATGCCCAGCTCCTTGCCCATCAGCGGCGCGGTCAAGGAGATGTTGCCGCGGTCCAGGAAGGTGATGGCCACGCAGACAAAGATCATCAACATCACAAGGCGGCGATGCTTGGTCGGCTTTTCGATCACTGTCATGTCACCACTCCGCAAAGGATCCGTCTTCATGCCGCCACACCGGCGGGCGCCAGCGATGGCCGGTGGCCGCGCCGCGTTTCACCGCCTCTTCATTCACCGTGATGCCCAGCCCCGGCCCGGACGGGATCGCCACATGGCCATCGGCATAGGCGAACACCGAGGCGTCGGTGAGATAATCGGTCAGGTCGTTGGGTTTGTTGTAATGGATGCCCAGGCTCTGTTCCTGGATCACCGCATTGTAGCAGACCGCATCCAGCTGCAGGCAGGCCGCCAGCGCGATCGGCCCCAGCGGGCAATGCAGCGCCAGGCCCACATCATAGGCTTCGGCCATGGCGGCGATCTTGCGCGTCTCGGTGATGCCGCCGGCATGGGATGGATCAGGCTGGATGATGTCCACCAGCCCATCGCTGAGAATCTTCTTGAAGTCCCAGCGCGAGAACAGCCGCTCGCCCAGCGCAATCGGGGTGGCGGTGTGATTGGCGATGTCCTTCAAGGCTTCGACATGCTCGCTCAGCACCGGCTCCTCGATGAACATCAGATGATAGGGGTCCAGCTCCTTGGCCAGCTGCTTGGCCATCGGCCGGTGCAGGCGGCCGTGGAAATCCACCGCGATGCCGAACGCCGGTCCCATCGCGTCACGCAGCGCCGCGACCCGTTCGATCACCGCATCCAGCTTGGCGTGGCTGTCCAGGAAGGCCAGTTCTTCGGTGGCCAGCATCTTGATGGCGGTAAAGCCCTTGGCCGCCACCTCCTGCGCGCCCTTGACGATGTCGGCCGGACGGTCGCCGCCGATCCAGCTATAGACCTTCATCTTGTGGCGCACCGGCCCGCCCAGCAACGCATGCACCGGCTGGTTCAGAACCTTGCCCTTGATGTCCCACAGCGCCTGGTCGATCCCGGCCAGCGCGCTCATGTGAAGGGCGCCGCCCCGGTAGAAGCCGCCGCGATACAGCACCGTCCAATGGTCTTCGATGGCTGCGGGGTCTTTGCCGACCAAGTAATCGGCCAGTTCGGCGACGCAGGCCGCCACGGTTTGCGCGCGGCCTTCCACCACCGGCTCACCCCAGCCGGTGACGCCTTCATCGGTCTCGATTTTCAGGAACAGCCAGCGCGGCGGCACCACATAGGTGGTGAGCTTGGTGATCTTCATAGAACGCCCGGTCCCCGCGGCTTTTTCACGCCTTGTGACAGACAGTGACGGGCTTTTCGGGGGCATGCAAGTTTGTCGCAGCGGCAAGGCGCACCACTGAAATCTTCATCTCAAGGGCCTATATTTTCCCCATGAGCCACACCGAGATCGACCTGAAAACCGCTGCCCGCCGCGCCCTGCTCGGCCGCTGCCCTGCCTGCGGCAATGGCAAGCTGATGCGGTCCTATCTCAAGCAGGTGGAAAATTGTTCCGCCTGCGGCGAAAGCTTCGGCCAGATCCGCGCCGATGACGCCGCGCCGTGGCTGACCATCATCCTGGTCGGGCATGTCTTCCTGCCCTTCGCCTTCATGGTGAACCTGGACTGGATGCCGACCTGGGCCGCGATGGTATCGCTGTCGGCGCTGTTCGTCGGCATTTCGCTGGCCATCCTGCCGCGCGCCAAGATGCTGTTCATCGGCGTGCTGTGGCAGACGCGCGCCCCCGGCTACAAGCCGGTCGAGCTGGTCGAGACCGTCTGATTATTTCGCGCCGATCTCTTTGAGATAGTCGGCGGTGAGCGTGCCCTTGTCCTTCGCGATGGGCATCAGGGTCGGATAGAACTGCACAAAGGTCGTATCCACCACGCCATGCTCCTGATGACAGGAATAGCAGCTGGCACTTTGCGGCATCAGCGATCCCGCCGCCTTGCCGTCGGATGACACAAAGAACGCCCATTTGCCGTTCGGGAATCGCGCCTCATCCTTGACGTGGATTTCCAGGTTCATCACGCCGGCCTGAAACTGGCCCGCCTTGCTGAGGGTGCCGGCGGATTCGGCCATGCGGTTTTCCTTGATCAGCATAGTCTTGTCCGGCCAGGTGCCGGTCTTCACGAACGCCTGATAGGCGGCCGGATCGACAAAGACATTGTCCAGCATGTGATGACCGGGCGCGGCCGTGGTTTGATAGTTCAGGTCCAGGCTGGAGGTGAGGAACACCCAGGTCCGGTAATCCTCGGGCACCGCCATCTTGTTGTCGGCGGTATAAAGCGGGGCCGCCCACACGGCGGCCGGCGCCAAGAGCAGCGCACAGATCAGCTTGCCCAGATATTTCATGGAACGCCCCTTCGCCCGAAGACGCGTCCAGATTTAGCCGATCAGGCCTTGTCGCCGCAATTGCGTTCGCAGGCCCCAAGGCAGGCGCAGCCAAAATCCTGCGCCTTGGCGGCCAAAAACTGCGCCAGTGCGTCTTTCAGCAAAGCCTGGCGGGTCACGCCGGTCTTGACCGCCAGGATGCCCAGCCGCTCGAAATCATGCAGCGACATGCGCACGGCACAGGACTTGTCCTTTGCCGGCGGCGGCGGCGGCGGGGCGGCCGGCGCGACGCGCACCTCACTGCGCACGTCGTTGCGCCCCTCATTGCGCCAGGCCAGCGGCATGCGCACGGGCTCCGGCGCGGCTCCCTGCACCCCACCCTGCATCCAAGGCTGGCCCTCACCCTTGCGCGCCAACAGGCTGGCGGTGACCGAAGCGAATTTCCCGCTGCTCATTTGATCCCCCATTGCGGCTGGTCGGTTGCGCGCCGTCCAAAGACGCGCCTTTCATTACTGCGTGGCTCCAGGATGATGCGCCGCTCCACGCCTGAGCGCCGATCAGGCCCTTCATAAACCGGCAGTTCCGGCGGCAGGTCGGCAAAGTTTTCCGGTCCCGGAGACAATAGCGCGCTCAACGCCAGGTGATCGGCCTTGATCTGCGGCAGCAAGCTGGGATCGTGCACAAGGCGCGACAAGCGTTCCTGGATGTAGAGCCACAGGTCGCTGATCTCCTTGGCCGATTGGGAGTTGGGCGTCACTTCGCCCACGGTGCGGCCATCAATCATGCTGGCGGCGAAATCGACGCGGTGATGGATGGTGACCGGCGCCACGGTGCCATGCTGCGACAGGGCCACGGCGCTTTCACCGGTGATGCGGGCGCGCGCGGTGGCGGCGTTGACGACAAAGATCACCGGCTTGCCGTGGCGTTCGGCGATGTCCACCGTCGCGCCCACCGCGCGCAGGTCGTGCGGGCTGGGCCGCGTCGGCACGATGACGAGGTCGGCATAGGCCACGACACGGGAAATGGATTGTGTGATGGCGGGCGGGGTGTCGATCACCGCGATCTTGATGCCCATGCGGTCCAGCCCCGCCAACGCGCCTTCCAGGTCGGGCAGGCCCGCCTTGACGAAATGCGGCGCGGGCGCCTGGCGCGCGTTCCACCAATGGGCAAGGCTGCCTTGCGGATCGGTGTCGATCAGCGCGACCTCGCCGGCGCCGGCGCGGGATGCCTCCACGGCCAGGTGACCGGACAAGGTGGTCTTGCCCGACCCGCCTTTCTGGGAAGCCGCGACGATGGTGTACATGGCTGATGCCCCAACGGTTCGGAACCCAGCATGCGCCCGCGCCCGTTGCGCAGGGCTGAAACGCAGCGCCGCAATTTGTCTCGAATAAGACTTATATTTGGCGGGCTGTGCCCCTATAAACGCCGCCGGCCAAGCCCAAGGAGTGCGTGATGAAAAAGCTGGTGATTGCCGCGGTTTCTCTGGGTCTGGCGGCCGCCGGAACAGCTCTGGCGCAAGCGCCCACGCGTACCGTGTGGGACGGGGTGTTCACCGCCGAGCAGGCAGCGCAGGGCAAGGTGTTGTTCGACAACAGATGCGCCATCTGTCATGGCGCCGAGATGAACGGCGCGGAGATGGCGCCGCCCTTGGCGGGCGGCGCGTTCCTGGCCAACTGGTCCAACGTGCCGGTGAGCGAATTCTTCACCCGCATCCACAGCACCATGCCCGCCAACGATCCCGGCAGCCTGTCGGGCCAGGAAACGTCGCTGGTGATCGCCTATATCCTGTCGTTCAATCAATATCCGGCCGGCACGGCGACCTTGCCGTCGGACGAAGCGGCGCTGGCCCAGATCAACATCCTGGCGGAAAAGCCGACGGCGAAATAATTACGATTTGGGATCAGGCACGCTGGCGACCGGTGATGCGGCGCGGCACTACGCTGACGCTAGCCGCGCCTTGTCATTCATCTGATCCGCGATGTGGATCAGATGAATGGTGCCGCCTGCGTGACTCGAACACGCGACCCCGTCATTACGAATGACGTGCTCTACCAACTGAGCTAAGGCGGCTACCGAAGGAGGCGGAAACTACGGATTCCGCCTCCCCTCTGCAACGGGTAAACCTGCCCCAAATCCCCTTAATTCGGGGTTTCCCCGTAGGAAATGCGCCAGATCTTGCCCTTGTTGGAGTCGGCCACATACAGCGCCCCGTCCGGGCCCGCCGCCACACCCACCGGCCGGTAGGCCGCGGTCTTGATCTGCTTGGCGTCCGGACCCACACCGGCAAAGCCGTCGGCGAACACCTCGGGCGTGCCCGCGCGGTTGCGCGTGAACGGCACGAACATGATGTTGTAGCCGGCATGGCCGCCCGCCCGCACGCCGCCATCGGCGCCACCACCATGCATGGCCAGGAAGGCGCCGCGGCGATACTTGGCCGGGAACTGGGCGCCGCTATAGAAGGCCAGGTCCAGCACCGCCGGACGCTGGGGCGCGAAAGCCGCCACGGGCGTGGCGTAATAGTTTTCGGTTGGGCTGGTCTTGCCGTCGCCGCCGTAATCGGGCGCCACCAGCCGCACGTTTTTCACGCCATCCCAATAGGTGTAGGGCCAGCCCATGTCGGTGCCCTTGGTGATGCGGAACATCTCGTCCGCGATGGCGTCGTCATCGGCCGGGGTCAGCAGCTCCGGCCAGGTCTTGGCGGTGGCGTCGCGACCATGCCAGGCGCCATACAGGGAATCGCCGCCGCGCCAGTCCAGCGCGCTCATGTTGCGGATGCCGGTGGCGAAATGATCGCCATCGGCCAGCTTCTGTCCCACCTTGCGATCGTTGAAGCGCCACACGCCGCCGCGCGTCTCCAGCAGCGGGCAGGGCTTGAGGCCCTTGGGCTTGGCGTCCTTGGGCGTCGCGGGATCGGGGCAATTGTTGGCGCCGCCGCCACCATCGATGCCGACGAACAAGTCGCCCTGCCCGTCCAGGGCGATGGGATGATTGGTGGCGGTCAGGCCTTCGACGATGGTTTCGGGCGCCGCGGTGGGCACCAGCGCATCGCCCAGTTCAAAGCGCACCACGCTGGTGCCGGTGGATGCATAGAGCGCGCCGCGGAAGATGCGGATGCCGGTGCCCTGGTCGATGCCGGGAATATGTTCGGTCTGCACCGGCTTGTGATCGGGGCCCAGGCGCAGCGCGATAATGCCGACCGACGGCGCGGTCTGGCCATGGCGGGTGGAGACGTAGATATCATTGCCGCGCAGCGCCATGTGGCGGATCGGGCCAAGGTTTTCGGCCACAACCGTCGCATGAAAGCCGGGCGGCAGGATCAGGCCATCCGGCTCGGCCCCAAGCGCCGGCGCCGCCGCCATCAACGCAACAACAGCAACAGAAATCGTTCTGAACATTGGCTTTCCCCGCCCGTTTTCCACGGGGAGCCTAGCGTGCGGGGTTGGGGTGTCAATCTTCAGTCGCCATAGGCGATGCGCCAGATCCGCCCCTTGTTGGAATCGGCGACATAGAGCGCGCCGTCCGGTCCGGCCGTCACGCCCACCGGGCGGTAGGCCGACTTGGCGACGCTTCGGTCCGACGGATCGGGACCGGCGAAATTGTCCGCAAAGATAACAGGCGTGCCGGCGCGGCCCGCACGATCGAACGGCACATAGGTGATGTTGTAGCCATGATGACCCTGGAGCGTGGTCGCGCCTTGCCCGCCATGCAACGCCACAAAGGCGCCGCCGCGCCAGGCGCGCGGGAATTTCGTGCCCCGGTAAAACACCATGTCCAGCGGTGCGGCGTGACCGGGCAGAACTGCGACAGGCGCGGTGTAGGCGATGGCGGGCGAAGTCTTACCGTCGCCGCCATATTCGGGCGCCGTCAGCCGCACGCTGCGCGCATTGTCCCAATAGCTGTAGGGCCAGCCGAAGTTGGCGCCGCTTCTGACCTTGTGCATCTCCTCTGCGATGGCTTCGTCGTCCGCCGCGAAGGTGGGAAACAGCTCATGCATGGCGCCGCGGCCATGCTGTATGGCGTAAAGCCCGTCACCGGCGCGCCAGTCCATCGCATCCAGGTCGCGCAGGCCGGTGGCCAGTTGCGTGCCGTCGCTGGCAAAGGCCTGGCCTCTGCGCGTTGCGCTGAAACGCCAGATGCCGCCGCGGCCCTGAAGCTCCGGACAGGGCTGCAGGCCGGTCTTCAGCGCATCGGGCGCGGTGCAATTGTTGGTCTGGCCGGGAACCCCCACGAACAGATCGCCGCGATCGTTCAGCGCGATAGCCCTGTTGATCGACGGCTTTTCCGGCATTCCGTCCACGATCACCTCGGGCTGGGCGGAAGGAAGCAGCTCGTCATTGTCAAAACGATAGCGATAGATGGTGGTCGGGCTGGCCGCATAAAGCTGGCCGCGCAGGACACCGATGCCGGTGCCGCCTTCGACCGTGCCGAAATGCTCGGTCCGGTCCGCCTTGTGATTGTCGTCCAGGTGCAACGCCAGGATGCCGGCGCCCTTGACGCCGCGCGTCGAGGCGTAAAGCTGGTGCGCGTTGCGGAAGGCAAGATGGCGCAGGCCTTTCAAACCATCGGCCACCACGCTGGCATGAAAGCCCGGCGGCAAGACAAGACCATCGGGCTCCGCCGCCAGCGCCGGCGATGCGGCCAGCAACGCAGCTGCAGCACAGAAAGTGCGAATCATGATGATCTCCCCGATATATTTTTGCGCGTGACGCTATGGCCACTGCCCCGCAGCGTCCATGCGGCTATTCCCCGCGCGCAGGAACCGGCACTACCAGCACCAGCCCAGATGGCCCATGCCCTGCAGGATAAAGGGCAAACAGAATTACGTCCGTTTCCCGCGGGGATGGGCCCTGGTATAGGTCGCCAGCAGCGCCGCCGTGTCCATGGCAGTATAGACCTGGGTGGTGGAAAGCGATGCGTGACCCAGCAACTCCTGCACGGAACGCAGGTCGCCGCCGCCTTGCAGGATATGGGTGGCGAAGGAATGGCGCAGCGCGTGGGGCGTGGCCTTTTCCGGCAGCCCCAACGCCCCGCGCAGGCGTTGCATCAGGGCCTGCGCCTCGCGCGCGCTCATCGGCAAGCCGCGCCGCGACAGGAACAGCGGCGATGATGGCGCGCCGCTGAACGGAATTTGCGCCGCATAATCGGCCAGCGCCGACGCGACCAGCGGCAATACCGGGATGCTGCGTTCCTTGCGGCCCTTGCCGACCACGGTCAGGGTTTCGCCCAGCGGAATGTCGCCGCGCTTCAGTCCCAACGCTTCCGAGATACGAAGGCCAGCGCCATACAGAAGCGTCAGCAGCGCCGCATCGCGCGCGCCCATCCATTCGATCTTGTGATCGCCCGCTTCCTCGATCGCCCGCCCCGCATCGACAGCGGAAATGGGCCGTGGCAGGCCGCGCTTCACACGCGGTGTGCGGATGGCGCGCGGGGCGGCATTTTCCAGAATGCCTTCCTTGGCGAGAAACTTGTAGAAGCTGCGCACCGCCGCCAAGGCCCGCTGCACCCCGCCCGGTCCCAATCCTTCGCTGCGGCGTGATGTGATAAAGGCGCGGATATCGGCCTGGCTGAGTTTGGCCAGCGATTTTTGCGTCATGGCGCCGCCGGTATGGCCGGCCTGAAAACCGATGAACCGCGCCACATCATCGCCATAGGCGCGCAAGGTGTGCGGCGAAGCACGCCGTTCATGCGCCAGCGAGGCCAGCCAGTTCTTGCGAAGCGTGTCGGCGCCTTCGCTCATCAGCCCTTGATGGCGACGTTGGCCTTCTTGGCGTCGGCAACGAAGGCGGCCAGACCCTTGTCGGTCAAGGGATGGCTGATCAGCTTCTTGAAGATGTCGGTCGGCATGGTGCCGACATCGGCGCCGGCCAGAAGGCACTCGCGCACATGGCTGACGCTGCGGATCGAGGCCGCCAGTATCTCCGTCTTGAACCCGTAATTGTCATAGATGGCACGGATATCGCGGATCAGGCCCATGCCGTCTTCGCCCGCATCATCGACGCGGCCGATGAAAGGCGAAATGAAACTGGCGCCGGCCTTGGCGGCCATCCAGGCTTGCACCGGCGAGAAGCACAGCGTGACATTGACCATGGTGCCGGCCTTGGCCAACGCGGCGCAGGCCTTCAGCCCGTCCCAGGTCAGCGGCACTTTCACGGCGATGTTCTTGGCAATCTTGGTCAGGATCGCCGCTTCCTTCATCATGCCATCGTAATCGGTGGCCAGCACTTCGCCGCTCACCGCGCCCGGCACGATCGAGCAGATCTCCTTCAGCGATTCGACATAGTCGCGGCCCGTCTTGGCGGCCAGCGAAGGATTGGTGGTGACGCCGTCCACCAGGCCGCTGGCGGCATATTCGCGGATTTCGGCCACATCGGCGGTGTCGAGGAAGATTTTCATGGGACAGATGACCTTGTTATTGACCTTGGGGTTTGGCGGGGCGAAGTGTAGCCCAAGATGAGACCCCGCTTAAACCCCACGCCATCGCCGGAATTACCGCAAAAACCGGTGGTCGGGGTGCTGCTGCCGCTGCCGCTGGCCGGCGCCTATGACTACAAGATACCGCCCGGCAGTAACGCCGCGCGGGGCGCAATCGTTGCCGCGCCGCTGGGGAACCGCGAATCGCTGGGCGTGGTGTGGGGTGCAGCCGAAGGCACCGTCGGCGACAACCGGCTGAAGGTGGCGCAGCCGCTGGAAGGCGCGCCCGCTTTGCCCGGCAAATTGTGCGACTTCATCGATTGGGTGGCCGATTACACGCTCAATCCGCCGGGCGCGATCCTGGCCATGGCGCTGAGGAGCCGCGGCGCGTTCGAACCCGAAGCCCATCGCACCGCCTATGTCCGTGGCAGCGTGACGCCGCCGCGCATGTCGGCGGCACGGACGCGCACCCTGGAGGTGGCCAGCGACGGCTTGGCGCGCAGCATTTCGGGCCTTGCCGAAGACGCCAATGTGTCCGCGGCGGTGGTGCGCGGTCTGGTGCAGGCCGGGACGCTGATCCCAACCCAGCTACCGGAGTTCGCGCCGTTCAAACAGCCGGACGCGTCTTTTGCGGCGCCGCAATTGAACACCGACCAGGCGGACGCGGCCAAGGTGATGACCGATGCGGTCGCGGCCAAGATGTTTTCGGCCCACCTGCTGGACGGCGTCACCGGTTCCGGCAAGACCGAAGTCTATTTCGAAGCCGTCGCCGAAGCGCTGAAGCAGGACCGGCAGGTGTTGATCCTGCTGCCGGAGATCGCGCTGACGGTGCAGTTTCTGGAGCGCTTCGCGGCGCGCTTTGGGTCACGCCCCGCCGAATGGCACAGCGACCTGTCGCAGAAGGAACGCCGCCGCACCTATCGCGCGGTGATGAATGGCGAGGCCCGCGTGGTGGTGGGTGCGCGTTCGTCCCTGTTTTTGCCTTTCCCCGAACTGGGACTGGTCATCGTGGACGAAGAACACGAACAGGCTTTCAAGCAGCAGGAAGGCGCCATCTATCACGCCCGCGACATGGCGGTGGTGCGGGCGCGGATCGAGGATTGTCCGGTGGTTCTGGCCAGCGCCACGCCGTCGCTGGAAAGCTATGTTAATGCGCAAAGCGGCCGCTACACGCATCTGAAATTGGTGTCGCGGCATGGCGTGGCGGAAATGCCGGAAGTGCGGCTGGTCGATCTGCGGCAAGAGCGCGATGGTCCGGACGTGGAACAAAAAGCGCAGTGGCTGTCGCCGCCGCTGCGCGCCGCGCTGGAAAAGACCCTGGCCGCCGGCGAACAGGCGATGCTGTTCCTCAACCGCCGCGGTTATGCGCCGCTGACCCTGTGCGAAGCCTGTGGCCACAAATTCACTTGCCCGCATTGCTCGGCCTGGCTGGTGGAGCACAAATACAAGCGGCGCATGGCCTGTCATCAATGCGGCTATGAGCTGCCGATGCCGTCGGCTTGTCCGCAATGCCACGAGCCCGGCACTTTGATCGCCTGCGGTCCCGGCGTGGAGCGGGTGGCGGAGGAGTTCGCGGCCTTCTTTCCCGGTGCGCGCTATGCCATCGCCTCGTCCGACACCCTGATGCACACCGGCCCCGGCGAGATGCAGGGCCCGTTGCGGCTATTCGCGCGCGGCGAGATAGACGTGCTGATCGGCACCCAGATCGTGGCCAAGGGCCACCACTTCCCGCAACTGACCTTGGTGGGCGTGGTGGATGCCGACCTGGGCGGCAGCGACGGCGACCTGCGCGCTCGCGAACGTACCTTCCAGTTATTGCACCAGGTGTCAGGCCGCGCGGGCCGCGCCGAAAAGCCGGGCCTTGTGCTGTTGCAGACCCGCAATCCGGAAGACGCTGTGATGCAGGCCCTGGCGCGCGGCGACCGCGACGGCTTCTATGAACAGGAACGCAGCTTCCGTGAAGCCAGCGCCTCGCCGCCCTTCGGCCGCCTCGCCGCGCTGGTAATCAGCGGCTATGACGGCGATGCGGTGCGCGATATCGCCCGCCAGCTTGGCAAAGCCGCACCCAACGCCCGCGATGTGAAAGTGTGGGGTCCGACACCGGCTTTCTATGCCCTGCTGCGCGGCCAGACGCGCGAGCGCCTGTTGGTGCAGGCGGGACGCGGCGTGGATGTGCAGGCGTTTCTCAAAGCCTGGCTCGCCACCGTCAAAGTCCCCGCCGCCGTGCGCGTCGCAGTGGACGTCGACCCCGTCAGCTTCTTTTAAAGAGTCCGCACGTCGGTGAGGTGACCCGTCACCGCAGCGGCCGCCGCCATCGCCGGCGACACCAGATGCGTGCGGCCGCCGCGGCCCTGGCGGCCTTCGAAGTTGCGGTTGGAGGTGGAGGCGCAGCGTTCGCCTTCCTTCAGCTTGTCGGCATTCATCGCCAGGCACATGGAGCAGCCCGGATCGCGCCATTCAAAACCGGCTTCCAGGAACACCTTGTCCAGACCTTCTTCTTCGGCCTGTTCCTTAACCAGGCCCGAGCCCGGCACCACGATGGCGTTCACGCCGGCAGCAACCTTCCGGCCCTTGGCAATGACGGCTGCGGCGCGCAGATCTTCGATGCGGCCATTGGTGCACGAGCCGATAAAGACATGGTCAACCTTGATGTCGGTGATCGGCATGTTGGCGGTCAGGCCCATGTAAGCCAGCGCGCGCTCGGCGGCGGCGCGGTGGTGTTCTTCCTTCATTGCCGCCGGGTCCGGCACATTGGCGGTGATCGGCAGCGCCTGTTCGGGTGAAGTACCCCAGGTCACCATCGGGACGATGTCGCGTGCATCCAGCACCACTTCGGCGTCGAACTTGGCATCCGCATCGGAATGCAGAGTTTTCCAATACATCTCGGCGCCTTCCCAGGCACCGCCCTTGGGCGCGCGGGGTTTGCCCTTCACATAATTCAGGGTGGTGTCGTCCACCGCGATCAGGCCGGCGCGGGCGCCGCCTTCGATGGTCAGGTTGCACAGGGTCATGCGCCCTTCCATCGACAGGGCGCGAACCGCTTCGCCGGCATATTCGATGACATAGCCGGTACCGCCGGCGGTGCCGATCTTGGCGATCACGGCCAGGGCAATGTCCTTGGCGGTGACGCCTTCAGGCAGCTTGCCGTTCACCGTCACGCGCATGTTCTTGGACGGCTGGGCGCGCAGGGTTTGCGTCGCCAGCACATGTTCGACTTCGGACGTGCCGATGCCGAAGGCCAGCGCGCCGAAGGCGCCGTGGGTGGAGGTGTGGCTGTCGCCGCAGACGATGGTGGTGCCCGGCAGGGTCCAGCCCTGTTCCGGCCCGATGATGTGCACGATGCCGGCGCGCACATCGTCCATGGCGAAATATTCCACGCCGAAATCGGCGGTGTTCTTTTTCAGGGCTTCGACCTGGGCGCGGCTTTCCGGATCGGTGATGCCCTTGTCGCGGTCCTTGGTGGGCACATTGTGATCGGCCACCGCCAGGGTCAGCTCCGGGCGGCGAACCTTGCGGCCCGACAGGCGCAGGCCTTCAAAGGCCTGGGGGCTGGTGACCTCATGGACCAGGTGACGGTCGATATAGAGCACGGGGGTTTCGCCCGGCGGGGCGTCCACCAGATGGGCGTCCCAGATCTTGTCGTACAGAGTCTTGGCCATGGTCAGGTGCTCTTATGGTCGTGAAGGCGGCTTACATATAAGCCGCGGGGGGCGGGATCAATGCTGCGAAAGAAACAGCACCGCCATGATGATGATAATGGCGATGAACTGGGCTAACACCCTGATTCGCATCAGTTTATTGGACCAGGTGCGGGCCGTGTCGCCGCCCTTCCACAAGGTATAGAGCCCGGCGCACAGGACCAGGAAGACAAGGCCGACGGCCACCCCGACAAGGATCTTTCCCATGGCGGGGGTTATCGGCCCGCTTAGGCCAGAGCGTCAATCTGCTCGTCGGTAAAATTGCCCGGAACAATCGTCACGGGGATGGCCTGGACGGCGGTGCCGAACATGGAAACCAGCGGGCCGGGGCCTTCTTTTCCCGCGCCCGAGGCCAGCACCAGGATGGAGATGTCCTTGTCCTCTTTCAGCAGCGCGGTCAGGCATTCGGTGGTCAGGCCGTAAGGGATCACCAGTTCCGGCAGGATGCCCGACAGGTCGTTCACCACCTTGGCGGCTTCGTGCAGCATGGCCTCGGCTTCGGCATGGGCCTCGTCGCGCATGATCTCTTCCACGCCGCGCCATTGCTGGAAGTCGGGCGGGGTGGCGGCACACATCAGGGTGACACGGCCATTGGTGTGCTGGGCGCGGCGGGTGGCAAAGCGCAACGCCACGCGGCATTCGGGCGTCTTGTCGATCACCACCAGGAACTTGCGCGGGCTGCGGGAGGCGCTCATGGCCCGATCCTACTGCAGCTTGCGCTTGAGGTCATAAAGGATTTCCAGTGCCTGTTTGGGCGACAGGGCGTCCGGCTCGATGGTTTTCAGTGCGTCTTCCACCGCGCTGCCTTTGGCCACCGGCGCCGAAGCGCCGAACAGCGGCAGGTCGTCGATCTTGGCCAGCGGCTTGTGGCCTTCGCGCCCCTCTTCCAGGGCGCGCAGAACTTCCTCGGCCCTGGCAACCACGGCGGCGGGCAGGCCCGCCAGTTTGGCGACATGGATGCCGTAAGAGCGGTCGGCGGTGCCGGAGATCACTTCATGCAGGAACACGATGCTGTCGTTCCATTCGCGCACCTTCATGGTGTAGCAGGCCATGGACTTCAGACGCTCGGCCAGCGCCACCATCTCGTGATAGTGGGTGGCGAACAGCGCGCGGCTCTTGTTGGTCTCATGCAAATGCTCGGCGGCGGCCCAGGCTATGGCGAGGCCGTCATAGGTCGCGGTGCCGCGTCCGATCTCGTCCAGGATGACAAGGCTCTTGGGCGTCGCCTGATTGAGGATCGCCGCGGTCTCCACCATCTCGACCATGAAAGTGCTGCGACCCGCGGCCAGATCATCGCCCGCGCCGACGCGGGAGAACAACCGATCCACGATGCCGATATGGGCGGCTTCCGCCGGCACGAAGCTGCCGGTCTGGGCCAGGATAGCGATCAGCGCATTCTGGCGCAGGAAGGTGGATTTACCCGCCATGTTGGGACCGGTAACCAGCCACAGCCGCCCCTTGGCGCTGGGTGACAAATCGCAATCATTGGGCACAAACGTTCCGGCATTGGCGGACTGCAAGGCCGCCTCCACCACCGGATGGCGGCCGCGCGTGATCTTGAACGACAGGCCGTTATCAATCTGGGGCCGCACGTAGCGCGCCGCGATGGCCAGTTCGCCCAGGGATGCGGCGACATCGAGCGTGCCGAGCGCTTCGGCGATTGCCGAAAGCGCTTCACCATGTTCGATGGTCAGCATCGACATTTCGTCGAACAGCGCCGCTTCCAGCGTCAGCGCGCCTTCGCCCGCTTCGGAAATGCGCGAGGCCAGCGAGGCCAGTTCATCAGTGGAAAAGCGCACCGCGCCCGCCATGGTCTGGCGATGGCGGAAGGTGTCCTTGTCGGCCAGCAGCTTGTCGGCATGCTGCTGGCTGACTTCGATGAAATAGCCCAGCACGCCGTTATGCTTGATCTTGAGCTGCGAAACGCCGCTGGACTGGCGATAGGTGCTTTCCAGGCCCGCAATGACGCGGCGGGATTCATCACGCAAGGCGCGCAACTCATCCAGCGGGGCATGGGCGCCGGTCCGGATGAAGCCACCATCGCGCGACAGGTAAGGCGGTTCCTCCACCAGCAAGAATTCCAGCCGGTCGGACAAACGCGAAGCGGCGGCAATATTCTGCGTCAGCGTGTCGATGGCGCTCAGTGCTTCACCCGCCAGCGCTTGTTTGCGCAGACCGTCGCGAAGTCCGCGCGCCGCCTTCACGCCATCGCGCAGATTGGCCAGATCGCGCGGCCCCCCGCGCGCCACCGACAAGCGCCCCAACGCGCGCGCAATGTCCGGCGCGGCGCGCAAGGCATCGCGCGCATGACGGCGCAGTTCGGAATCCTTGGCGAATGCTTCCACCGCATCATGCCGCGTGTTGATCTGCTTCACGTCGGTCAGCGGCGCCGCCAGACGCCCCGCCAGCATGCGCGCGCCGCAGGCCGTGACGGTGCGATCAATCCCGGCCAGCAGTGAGCCGCTGCGCTGACCGGCCAAGGTCTGTGTCAGTTCCAGGTTGCGGCGGGTGGCGGCATCGATGCCCATGAAGTGCGACGGGCTGACCCGCACGATCCGTTGCAGCGCGACCTTGGCGCCCTTCTGGGTCAGTTCCAGATAGGCGATCAGCGCACCGGCAGCGGACAGTTCGGCTCTGGAGAAGGCACCCAGCCCATCCAGCGACACCATGTTGTAATGCGCCTTCAGCGCGCGCTCACCATTGGCGGAGTCGAACCGGCTGCCGGGCAGCGGCGACAGCGCCAAGCCCTGCGCCTTGAACAGCGCGGCAAATTCTTCCTGCGCCAGCAGCGCATCGGGCAGCAGCAGTTCCTTGGGCGACAGCCGCGCCAGTTCGGTGGCGATCTCGCTTTGGCCCACGGCGGCCACGGAAAATTCGCCGGTCGACATGTCGACGCTGGCCAGCGCGAAATCCGCAGCCGAACGTCCCAGCGCCGTCAGCAGGTTCGAGGCGCGCGCTTCCAGCAGCGCGTCTTCCGTCAAGGTGCCCGGCGTGACCAGCCGCACCACTTCGCGCTTCACCACCGACTTGGCGCCGCGCTTCTTGGCTTCGGCCGGGTCTTCCACCTGTTCGCACACCGCCACCCGGTGGCCCTTGCGGATCAGCTTTTCCAGATAGGACTCGGCGGCATGCACCGGCACGCCGCACATGGGGATGTCCTCGCCCAGATGCTTACCGCGCTTGGTCAGGGCGATGTCCAGCGCCTCGGCCGCCTTTGCTGCATCCGCGAAGAAGAGTTCGTAGAAATCACCCATGCGGTAAAACAGCAGATAGTCCGCATGCGCCGCTTTGAGCGCGAGATATTGCGCCATCATGGGGGTGGTATCGCCCACCGCTGCCGCTTCCATGGGCATCTCCACGGGCGGCAGGCCAAGGTCCATCTCGCTCATGCGAGGAAGCTTAGCAGACCCGCACCGATCCCTGCGTCACGGAAGCTTGATGCAATCGCCGCATGCGTGGTTATTCTGTGGAAAATCCTCAAGAACAGCAGAACAACAGGGGTATCCGAATGTCGCGCCCGTCCTTTACCGACGAAGAAGCCCTTGCGTTCCATGCCGGGGACAAGCCCGGCAAGCTGGAAATCAACCCCACCAAGCCGATGGCGACCCAGCGCGATCTGTCGCTGGCCTACTCGCCCGGCGTGGCCGTGCCGGTGCTGGCGATCGCGGAAAATCCCGAGCTGGCCTATGACTATACCGCCAAGGGCAACATGGTGGCCGTGATCTCCAACGGCACCGCCATCCTGGGGCTGGGCGATCTGGGCCCGCTGGCCTCCAAGCCGGTGATGGAAGGCAAGGCGGTGCTGTTCAAGCGCTTCGCCGACGTCAATTCCATCGACCTGTGCATCGACACCAAGGACGTCGAGCAGTTCATCAACGCCGTGCGCTATCTGGGCCCCAGCTTCGGTGGCATCAACCTGGAAGACATCAAGGCGCCCGACTGCTTCATCATCGAGGAGCGGCTGCGCGAGCTGATGGACATTCCGGTGTTCCATGACGATCAGCATGGCACCGCCATCATCTCCGCCGCCGGCATCATCAACGCGGCACACCTGACCGGACGCAAGCTGGAAAACCTGAAGGTGGTGGTGAACGGCGCCGGCGCGGCGGGCATCGCCTGTCTGGAACTGATCAAGTCCATGGGCGTGCGCGGCGACAATGTTATCCTGTGTGACACCAAGGGCGTGGTCTATCGCGGCCGCACCGAAGGCATGAACCAGTGGAAGTCGGCGCACGCCGTCGATACCAAGGCGCGCACGCTGGAAGACGCGGTCAAGGGCGCCGACGTCATCCTGGGCCTGTCCAAGAAGGGCGCTTTCACACAAGACATGGTCAAGTCGATGGCCAAGAACCCCATCATCTTCGCCATGGCCAATCCCCATCCGGAAATCACGCCGGAGGACGCCAAGGCCGTGCGCGACGATGTGATCATCGCCACCGGGCGCAGCGACTATCCCAACCAGGTCAACAATGTCATCGGCTTTCCTTACATCTTCCGCGGCGCGCTGGATGTGCGCGCCACCACCATCAATGAAGAAATGAAGATCGCCGCCGCCCATGCCATCGCCGCCCTGGCGCGCGAGGATGTGCCCGACGAAGTCGCCGCCGCCTATCGCGGCGCCCGTCCCGTCTATGGTCCCGAATACATCATTCCCTCGCCCTTCGATCCGCGCCTGATCAGCCGCGTATCATCGGCGGTGGCGGAAGCGGCCATGAAATCCGGCGTCGCCGGCAAGAAGATCGACGACCTTGCCGCCTACCAGTTCCAGCTTTCCGCGCGCCTCGACCCGTCCGCCGGCCTGTTCGGCATGGTGACGGGCGCGGTGCGTTCCAACCCCAAACGCGTGGTGTTCGCCGAAGGCGAAGAAGATTCGGTGATCCGCGCCGCCGCCGCCTTCCAGAATGGCGGCATGGGCAAGGCCATCCTAGTCGGCCGCGTCGATGTCGTGAAGGCGGGCCTGCGCCGCGCCGGCATCGACGAGCATCTGCTGGAAATCAAGGTTCCCCATTCCGCCGAAGAGGCCGCGCCTTACATCGATGCCCTGTACCGGCGCATCCAGCGCCGCGGCGGGCTGCACCGCGACGCGGTGCGCATGGTCACCAATGATCGCAACATCTATGCTGCCTCCATGCTCAAGGCCGGCCATGCCGACGCCATGGTCACCGGGGTGACGCGCAACTATGCCAATGTACTGGCTGATGTGCGCACCGTGCTGGACCCGCCGCCGAACCAGCGCCCCATGGGCATGCAGGTGGTGTTCGCCAAGGGCCGCATCGTCTTCATCGCCGACACCTCGGTCACCGAACTGCCGACCGCCGACCAGCTGGCCGATATCGCCATGCAGGGCGCCGCGGTGGCGCGGCGCTTTGGCCTGACGCCCCGCGTGGCGCTGCTGGCTTCGTCCACCTTCGGCTTCCCGCGCTCGGAACGCAGCGAGCGCATCATCGAGGCGGTGCAGATCCTGGAAGGCCGCGGCGTGGACTTTGAATATGATGGCGAAATGGCGGTGGACGTGGCGCTGGATAAGGACAAGCTGGCGCTGTATCCCTTTGCCCGCATCACCGACACGGCCAATGTGCTGATCATGCCGGCGATCCATTCGGCCTCCATCTCCACCAAGCTGTTGCAGCAGATGGGTTCGGCCAGCGTGATGGGCCCGATGCTGGTGGGCCTGGAAAAGTCGGTGCAGATCGCACCGCTTGGCGCCAAGATGAGCGAAATCTATAACGCCGCGGTGGTCGCGGCGTATGACGTCAACCAGTAATGGATTTCGGCAAAGCTTCTGCATTTCTGGACGGCATCTGGGATGATGAGATCATCCCGGCGCTGACCGATTACATCCGCATTCCCAACAAGAGCCCGGCCTTCGACAAGGACTGGGAAGCCCATGGCCATATGGAGAAGGCGACGCAGATGTTCGCCGGCTGGGCCAAATCCAAGCTGGCGCAGTTTCCCGGCAGCACCCTGGAGATCGTGCGGTTGCCCGGGCGCACGCCGCTGATCTTCATCGAGATTCCCGGCGACGCGGGAGCGTCGGCGGGAGCCGGAGCGACCAATAAAAAAGCCACCGTGCTGATGTACGGCCATCTCGACAAGCAGCCGGAAATGTTGGGCTGGGCCGACGATCTGGGGCCGTGGCAGCCTGTGGTGAAGGACGGCAAGCTGTATGGCCGTGGCGGCGCCGATGACGGCTACGCCATGTTCGCCAGCATCGCGGCGCTGCTGGCACTGAAGCAGCAAGGCGCCAAGCGCGCCCGCGCGGTGATTGTCATCGAAGCCTGCGAGGAATCCGGTTCACCCGACCTGCCCTTTTATATCGACCATCTGAGCGCACGCATCGGCACGCCCGATCTGGTCGTCTGTCTGGATTCCGGTTGTGGCAATTACGAACAGTTGTGGCTGACCACATCCCTGCGCGGCAACCTGATCGGCGCCCTGACGGTCAAGGTCCTGACCGAAGGCGTGCATTCGGGCGCCGCCAGCGGCATTGTCCCGTCGTCCTTCCGCATCCTGCGCATGCTGCTGTCGCGGATCGAGGACGAAGCCACCGGGAAAATGAAGCTTCCCGAACTGTTTGCCGAGATTCCGCAGGAACGCCAGACACAAGCCAAGGAGGCAGCCGCCATCTTGGGCGATGAAGTCTGGACCGGCGCGCCCTTCGCCGGAAGTACCAAGCCGATGGCGCAAGGCAACGCCGAACTGATCCTGGAAAAGACCTGGCGGCCGCAACTGGCCGTTACGGCGATGGACGGCTATCCCCTGCCCGCCAATGGCGGCAATGTGCTGCTGCCCTATTCCACCGCCAAGATTTCCGTGCGCCTGCCGCCCACATTGGAAGCCGAAGTCGCGCGCAGCGCCTTGAAGAAAACTTTGGAAGCTTCGCCCCCTTACGACGCCGATGTGACCTTCGATGTGCCGCGCGGCGACAATGGCTGGAACGCGCCCACTTTGGCGCCCTGGCTGGAAGCCTCGCTGAACAAGGCCAGCTTGTCGGCCTTCGGAAAGCCGGTCGCCTATCAGGGCGAAGGCGGCTCAATCCCCTTCATGGCCATGCTGGGCGAAAAATTCCCCGGCACCCAGTTCGTGGTGACCGGCGTCCTGGGCCCACATTCCAATGCCCATGGCCCCAACGAATTCCTGCACATCGGCTTTGCCAAGAAATTGTCGGCCTGCATCGCCACCGTGCTGGCCGATCATGCGTTAGAGGCATCATGAGTTTTCTGGACGCCCCACCCGGCTCGCGCCGCCCGCTTTACCTGTTCCTGCTCCTCACACTGGCTGTGGGTACGACTGCCAGCGTGTTCACCACTCCGCAGATTCCGACCTGGTATGCGTCGCTCAATCACCCGTCGATCGCACCGCCCAACTATGTGTTCGGGCCTGTCTGGACCACGCTTTATATCCTGATGGCATTCGCCGCCTGGCGGGTGTGGAAAGTCACCGGGTTGCGCAGCCTGGAAATGGCGGCCTTCGCCGTGCAGTTGGCGCTGAACTTCGCCTGGAGCCTGGTGTTCTTTGCCCTGCACAGCATCGGGGGCGCACTAGTCGAGGTTGCACTCCTGGACCTGGCCATCCTGGCCACCACCATCCTGTTCTTCCGCCGCGATCGCATAGCCGGCCTGCTGTTCCTGCCGTATCTGGGCTGGACTTTGTTCGCCACCGCACTGAACCACGCCTTTTGGCGGCTGAATTAACCATGGCACGTGATTTTTAAACTTTTAGGCTTCCAAAGCACCCGCGTAACGGTGTTTTTCTTTTGGCATGAAGGTTTTGCGCCCCACCGCCCTTGTGCTGGCATTGCTTGTCAGTGCCTGCACCACGCCCAGCCCGGAATCCCTGGCGGCCAATGATCCGTGGGAAGAAACCAACCGCGACGTCTTCGCCTTTGACGTGTGGATCGAGCATCACATCGCCGCCCCGGTGAATGACGGCTATCGCGCCGTGGTGCCGGAGCCGGCGCGCGAAGGGCTGCACAATGTCGTGACCAATCTTCACGCCCCAATCGTGCTGGCCAATGACGTGCTGCAGGCCCGCCCGAAAAAGGCGGTGAACACCCTGGCGCGCATTGTGCTCAATTCCACCATCGGCCTGGGCGGGCTGATCGACGTCGCCAGCAAGTTCGGCATCCCCTATCACGACAATGATTTCGGCGTGACCCTGGGCCAAAGCGGCGTGGCGGAAGGCTCTTATCTGGTGCTGCCACTGATCGGCCCCTTGCCGCCGCGCGACCTGCTGGCCTCGGGCGTGGACGGGGTGTTCGATCCCTTGTCCTATGCGCGCTTCCCCGGGCGCAATGTCCTGCAGCTGTCGCGCTCGGCCGTGCGCATCCTGGATACGGTGGATCAGCGCCGCGACGAGTTCGAAAGCATCGAGCGCACCTCGGTGGATTTCTATGCCTCTACCCGCAACCTCTACCGCCAGAACCGCAACGCCAAGATCCGGGGCGGTGCAGACGACGGGGCCTTTGTGAGCTTGCCCGACCTTTAGGCCCCAACGGCCTGATAACGGAATCGCGCCAAAGGCTTGGCAAGCCCGCACGCCCTCCCTATATACCCCCTTGTATAAGCATGGGTTTCGCCCGTGGCTTATTTTGTCAAAGAATTCAATGGGATGGACCGGAGGACGCCCTTGGGGGTCAGGACTCCATGCCCAATGAGAGGAACGTGAGAATGGCTAAAGTAATCGGTATCGACCTTGGCACCACCAACAGCTGCGTGGCGGTCATGGAGGGCTCGGCCCCCAAGGTTATCGAGAATGCGGAAGGCGCCCGCACCACCCCGTCCATCGTCGCCTTTACCCCCGATGGCGAGCGCCTGATCGGCCAGCCCGCCAAGCGCCAGGGCGTCACCAATCCCGAACACACGTTCTTCGCCATCAAGCGCCTGATCGGCCGCCGCTTCGACGATCCCATGACCCAGAAGGACATGGGCATGGTCCCCTACAAGATTGTCAAAGCCGACAATGGCGATGCCTGGGTCGCGGGCCGCGACGGCAAGAAGTTTTCGCCGTCCGAAATCTCGGGCTTCATCCTGCAGAAGATGAAGGAAACCGCCGAAGCCCATCTGGGCGAAAAGGTCACCCAGGCGGTGATCACCGTTCCGGCCTATTTCAACGACGCCCAGCGCCAGGCCACCAAGGACTCCGGCAAGATCGCCGGCCTTGAGGTTCTTCGCATCATCAATGAGCCCACCGCCGCGGCGCTGGCTTACGGCCTGGACAAGAAGTCGAACGGCGTCATCGCCGTGTACGACCTTGGCGGCGGCACCTTCGACGTGTCCGTGCTGGAAATCGGCGACGGCGTGTTCGAGGTGAAGTCCACCAACGGCGACACCTTCCTGGGCGGCGAAGATTTCGACCAGCGCGTCGTCAACTTCCTGGCCGACGAGTTCAAGAAGGAAAACGGCATCGACCTGCGGTCCGACCGCCTGGCGCTCCAGCGCCTGAAAGACGCCGCCGAAAAGGCCAAGATCGAACTGTCGAGCGCCGCTTCGACGGAAGTGAACCTGCCCTTCATCACCGCCGATGCTGCCGGTCCCAAGCATCTGACCATCAAGATCACCCGCGCCACGCTGGAAAAGCTGGTCGACGACCTGATCCAGAAGACCGTCGGCCCGGTGAAGCAGGCGCTGAAGGATGCCGGCGTCACCGCGTCCCAGATCGACGAAGTCATCCTGGTCGGCGGCATGACCCGCATGCCCAAGGTGCAGGAAGCGGTGAAGCAGATCTTCGGCGGCAAGGAACCCCACAAGGGCGTCAACCCGGACGAAGTGGTCGCCATCGGCGCCGCGATTCAGGGCGGCGTGCTGAAGGGCGAAGTCAAGGACGTGCTGCTGCTGGACGTGACCCCGCTGTCGCTGGGTATCGAAACCCTGGGCGGCGTCTTCACCCGCCTGATCGACCGCAACACCACCATCCCCACCAAGAAGAGCAACATCTTCTCCACGGCCGAGGACAATCAGGGCGCCGTCACCATCAACGTGTTCCAGGGCGAACGCGAGATGGCGGCGGACAACAAGTCGCTGGGCCGCTTCGACCTGCAGGGCATTCCCCCGGCGCCGCGCGGCGTGCCGCAGATCGAGGTCACCTTCGACATCGACGCCAACGGCATCGTCAGCGTCACCGCCAAGGACAAGGCGACCAACAAGGAACAGCAGATCCGCATCCAGGCCTCTGGCGGCCTTTCGGACGCCGATATCCAGAAGATGGTCAAGGAAGCCGAAAGCCATGCCGCGGACGACAAGAAGCGCCGCGAGCTGGTGGAGGCCAAGAACCAGGCCGACGCGCTGATCCATTCGACCGAAAAGGCGATGGGCGAGCATGGCGACAAGGTCAGCCCGGATGAGAAGACCGCCATTGAAGCGGCGCTGGCGTCGCTGAAGGATGCGGTCACCGGCGAAGACAGCGAAGCCATCAAGGAAAAGACCAACACCCTGGCCCAGGCCTCGATGAAGCTGGGCGAGGCCATGTATAAGGCTCAGCAGGCCGAAGGCGCGGCGGGCGATGCCGCCGCTGACGGCGCCGGCAACAAGCCGGATGACAATGTCGTGGACGCCGACTTCGAGGAAGTCGACGACAAGAAGGCCTAAAAAGTATCAAGCCCCCGCGTGAAAGCGCGGGGGCTTTTGTTTCTTATCCGGGGGCGGATTTGACGTCATGAAGCGCTGTTATTACGAGACCCTGGAATGCCAGAAGGGCGCCACCGGCGATATTTTGAAAACTTCCTATCGCAAGCTGGCGATGAAGTTTCACCCCGACAAGAATCCTGGCGACCACACGGCCGAAATCAAGTTCAAGGAAATCAACGAAGCCTATGACGTCCTGAAGGACGATCAGAAGCGCGCCGCCTATGACCGCTTCGGTCACGCCGCTTTTGAAGGCGGCATGGGCGCGGCCGCCGGCGCGCGCGGCGGCAATCCGTTCGGCGACTTTGGCAGCTTCGGCGATGTGTTCGAGGATATCTTCGGCCAGATGATGGGCGGGGCGTCGCGCGCCAAGCGCCAGAATCGCGGCCAGGACCTGCGCTACAATCTGGAAATCAGCCTGGAAGAAGCCGCGCGCGGCCGCAGCGCCGAGATCAAGGTGCCCACCATGGTGGCCTGCGATGTCTGTGCCGGCAGTGGCGCCGAGGCCGGGCATCAGCCGGAAACCTGTCCCACCTGCCAGGGCCACGGCAAGGTGCGCGCCACCCAGGGCTTCTTCACCATCGAGCGCAGCTGCTCGGCTTGCCGCGGCAGCGGCAAGATCATCCGCAATCCCTGCAAGGCCTGCCGCGGCGCCAGCGTGGTCCAGAAAGAGCGCACCCTCAACGTGGACGTGCCGCCCGGCGTCGAGGAAGGCACCCGCATCCGCCTGTCCGGCGAAGGCGCGGTTGGCGCCAATGGCGGCCCATCCGGCGATCTTTATATTTTCCTGTCGGTTGCCGAACATCCCATCTTCCAGCGCGACGGCCACGACTTGCACTGCCGCGCGCCGGTCAGCTTCGTCACCGCCGCAATGGGCGGGTCCATCGAAGTGCCGACGTTGGACGGCGGCCGGGCCAAGGTGGTCATCCCCGAAGGCACCCAGCCGGGGCGGCAATTCCGCCTGAAGGCCAAGGGCATGCCGGTGCTGCGCAGCGCCCAGAAGGGCGATCTGTATGTCGAGGTCGCGGTGGAGACGCCGGTCAGGCTGACCAAGCGCCAAAAGGAATTGCTGCGCGAGTTCGAAATCGAAAGCGGCGCCGGCACCCATCCGGAGGCGGAAGGCTTCCTGGCGCGGTTGAAAGAGTTTTGGAACGGCTGCGATAAAGCCTGATCCCTTCGGGCTCAGGCTTTAATTATTTGATGTCGCGCAATTTTCCGTCTCCGCGCCAAAGATGGCGCTTCGCCGGATTGCGCTTTGGCCGTAAGCTACCGGCATAAAAACAGGGCAAGGCTAACCCGTGACCACGACCCTTGCCGACAATCTGCGCTTCCTGCGCGCCCTGATCACCAATCCCAAAAGCATCGGCGCGATTTTTCCGTCCAGCCCTGCTTTGGCCCAGGCCATTGCCCGCCAGATCGATCCGGGGTGCGGCCCGGTGCTGGAAATCGGTCCGGGCACCGGCGCGATCAGCCAGGCGATCCTGGCGCGCGGCGTGGCGCCGCAAAATCTCACCCTGCTGGAATATGACGAGGAATTTGCCCGCCACCTAGCCGCGCGTTTTGCCGGGGTGCATGTGGTGCAGGGCGACGCCTTCGAGCTGGACCGTACCCTGGGCGCGCGCCCGCCTTTTGGCGCCATCGTCTCCTGCCTGCCGCTGCTGAACTTCCCGGCGGCCCAGCGCGTGCGCTTCATGGACGGCCTGGCAGCCCGCCTGTTGCCGGGCGCGCCGCTGATCCAGTTTTCCTATGGCCTGCATGCCCCTGTGGTGCCGCCGGACGGCTTTGCCGTCACCTGCACGGCCTTTGTCCTGGCCAATATCCCCCCCGCCAAGGTCTGGGTTTACCGCCAGTCCTAGAAATCTTGATGGGCCTTATGCTGCAGCAAAAAGTGCAGCATAACGATTTATGCTGCACCCCATGCTGCGCGGTAAGTAATTGATTTAACTTGCCTTCGCCGCTGCGCGGCTCGGCGTTCGGGCGGCGAAAGCCCCACTGGGGCTTTCGCTGATCGCCCTCACTCCGCCGCTTCGGCCAATTCCGGGGCGGCCTGCAAGACGTCCGGGCCGACATGGGCCTCGAACTTCTTGAAGTTGGCCTGGAACATGGAGACCAGCTTGCGGGCCTGGGCGTCGTAAGCCGCCTTGTCGGCCCAGGTCTCGCGCGGGTTGAGGATGCCGGCATCCACACCGGGGACCGACACCGGCACCCGGAACTTGAAGTGCGGATCGACCCGCATTTCCACATTGGCCAGGCTGCCGTCCAGGGCGGCATTGAGCAGGGCGCGGGTGGCCTTGATCGGCATGCGGCTGCCGGTGCCGAAGGCCCCGCCGGTCCAGCCGGTGTTCACCAGCCAGCAATCGGCCTGGTGCTCGGCGATCAGGGCCCGCAGCAGGTTGCCGTATTCCGACGGATGCCGCGGCATGAAGGGCGCGCCGAAGCAGGTGGAGAAGGTGGGCTGCGGCTCCTTGCCCAGGCCCTTTTCGGTGCCGGCCACCTTGGCGGTAAAGCCGGACAGGAAGTGATACATGGCCTGGCTGGGGGTCAGCCGCGCGATGGGGGGCAAGACGCCAAAGGCATCGGCCGTCAGCATGATGACATTCTTGGGGTGCCCCGCCCGGCCGGTGGCCGAGGCGTTGGGGATATAGTCGATTGGGTATGCCGCGCGGGTGTTCTCCGCGTAAGTCGCGTCGTTCAGGTCCAGCACCCGCGTGGCGGGGTCCATCACCACATTCTCCAGCACGGTGCCGAAGCGTTCGGTAGTCGAGAAAATTTCCGGCTCCGCTTCGCGGCTCAGCTTGATGACCTTGGCGTAGCAGCCGCCTTCGATGTTGAAGATGCCGTTTTCGCTCCAGCCATGTTCGTCATCGCCAATCAAGGTGCGCGACGCGTCGGCCGACAAGGTGGTCTTGCCGGTGCCGGAAAGCCCGAAAAATATCGCCGATTCGCCATTGGCGCCGACATTGGCCGAGCAGTGCATGCTCATTACCCGCTTGGCCGGCAGCAGGTAGTTCATGATGGTGAAGACCGACTTCTTCATCTCGCCGGCATAGGAGGTGCCGCCGATCAGGATCATTTTCTTGTCGAAGTTCACCGCGATCACGGTCTGGCTGGCGCAGCCATGGCGCGCCGGATCGGCATTGAAGCTGGGCAGATCGACGATGGTGAATTCCGGATCGAACGTCTTCAGTTCTTCGGCGGTGGGGCGGATCAGAAGCTGGTGCACGAACAGCGAGTGCCAGGCGAATTCGGTGATCACCCGCACCGAAATGCGATGGGTGAGATCGGCGCCGCCGAACAGATCCTTGGCGAACAGCTCATGGCCTTCGGCATGCGCCATCATGTCGGCATACAGCGCATCGAAATGCGCCGGGCTCATCGGCTTGTTGTTGTCCCACCAGACCTGGGATTCGGTGGTGGCGTCGCGCACCACGAATTTGTCCGACGCCGAGCGGCCGGTATGCACGCCCGTGCGCACGACAAGCGGACCGTTCTTGGCGACCATGCCTTCGCCGCGGCGCACCGCTTCTTCGTACAAAGCCGGCGCGCTGAGATTGAAGTTCACGCCCTTGAGGTTGCGAAAACCGTGTCTTGAAAGGCCGAAAGCGGTGTCGGTCATGGCTGCGCTCCGAAAGAAGAATGTGTGACCGCTATAACGGCTGGCCCGCGCGCTCTCAAATGTATTCAGACGCGCTCACACAGAATTTATGTGGCCGCTCAAAGTGTTATAAGTAACATTTGTATTATGACGTGGTTACCGCGTTGCTCCGACGGGCTTTTTGGCCGTAAGAACTTTCATGCTTTCGGACGAGGAATTGGACCGCTACGCCCGCCACCTGGTGCTGCGGGAAGTGGGTGGCACAGGCCAGGCGCGTATCCGCGCCGCCAAGGTGCTGATGGTGGGCGCAGGCGGCCTGGGCAGTCCCGTGGCGCTGTATCTGGCGGCGGCCGGTATCGGGCGGCTGGGCCTGGTGGATGACGACGCCGTCAGCCTGTCGAACCTGCAGCGCCAGATATTGTTCCGCACCGCCGATGTCGGACGCGCCAAGGTGGAAGCCGGCGCTGAAGCGCTGAACGCCTTGAACCCGAATGTCCAGATCGACTGCCATCACCTGCGCGTCACGTCTGCGAATGTGATGGAACTGATTGCGCCCTACGACATCGTCGCCGACGGCTCGGACAACTTCGCGACCCGCTTCCTGCTCAATGACGCCTGCTTCTTTGCCGGCAAACCGCTGGTGTCCGCGGCGGTAACCGAGTTCGAAGGCCAGCTTGCCACCTATAAGGGCTATGACCCGGCCCTGCCCTGCTATCGCTGCCTTTTCCCCGCGCCTCCGCCGCCCGGCACGGTGCCCAATTGTTCGGAAACCGGCGTTTTGGGCGCCGCGGCCGGGGTGATGGGATCGCTGCAGGCGCTGGAGATCCTGAAGGAAGCGGCCGGGCTGGGCACGGGGCTGGCCGGAAAACTCTTGATCTACAAGGCGCTTAGCACCGAATTCCACACCGCCAGGCTGGCCAAGGACCCCGGCTGCGCCCTGTGCGGCAAGCAGCCAACAATTACCGGCCTTTGATGGCACGGTTAACCGCCGTTTAAAGCGGACTGCGGCAACATCATTCCATTGGGGCGCCTTCGCGCCCCGGGGGCAGGAAATGGGCCGGGAAATTCACTACGAAATCTTCAAGCGCGTCGGAGCCAAGGGCGGCTGGACGATGCATGACGTGCGCAATGACCGCGATGGCGCGATCACCATCGCGCAGGAATTGATGGCGGCCGAGAAGGCCACCGGCGTCAAGGTCGTCAAGGAAACCTATAACGACGACACCGGCGATTTCCTCACCCTCAAGATTTTCGAGGATGGCCACAACCAGATGAAAGTCGCGCCGGCGCAGGAAGACGCGCCGCACGCCATTCCCTGCTTCAAGCCGGAAGACCTCTATTCCTATCACGCGCGCCAGACCATGGGCCGGCTGCTGACCGACTTTCTGTCGCGCGGCAAGGTCACCATCACCGAGCTGATCCACCGCGCCGACATGCTGGAAAAGCTGGAAGCCACCGGTACCGTCTATCAGCACGCCATCCAGAAGGTCGCGGTCGCGCAGGCCGCCAACACCACCACCCCGGTGCAGCAGATCGTCAAGAGCCTGAACGAACTCACCACCCAGGCCTTCAACCGCGTCTATCGCGATCAGCGCAAGGGCCTGTTCCCCGATCCGGCGCCGGAACAATTCGCCGAACTGGCAGTCAAGCTGGCCGGCCAGGGCGAGGCCGCCTACATTTTCAACGGCGCGCTGGCGCGGCACCTGAAGGATGCCAAGGGCTGGGATCACAAGGTCCTGATGCTGATCACCATCATGGAAAAGCCACCTGCCGAGGAAGCACCGCGCAAGCTGATGCTGTCCTCGATCGACGCCATCCTGGCGGAAATTCTCAACGGCTCGGCGGCGCTGCAGGACCTGATGGGTCCGGCGGAAAATCTGGGACAGGCGCTGAATCAGCTGGTGAACCTGTTCTTGGGCAAGCTGCCCGAGGGCAGCAAGGCGGGCCTTGCCGCCCTGACACACCATTTCGCCGCCGACGATTTGCCCGAAGCACGCACCGCAGTGGCCAACCGCATCGTGGCGGAGTTCAAGAGCAACAAGCGGCTGTGCCCCGAATTCATGGTCGAAGAGCTGAAGACCCTCCGCTCCATGGCCAACCGCATCGTGATGGGCGTGGGCAAGTATCTGAGCCACGAAGACCTGATCGCCGCCTTCACCCTGCGCTCCAAGCGCCTGGTGGCCAATGAAGCGATGGGCCAACATATCGCCGAGGCCCCGATCGAGGAAAAGATCGAGCGCATCCTGTTCGTCGAGGACAATATCATCGGCGCGGAAAACAAGCGCCAGCTGTCCACCTACATCATGCCGGTGCTGAACTCGGCCGCGTTCGAAAATTATTTCCAGAATCCCAAGGTGCCGCTGGTGCAACGCTTGCAGCGGCTGGCCCAGTTGCAGGCGCGTATGCGCCGCTCGGGCTTCATCGATGTCACGCGCGGGGAAATCGCCGACAAGATGGATTCGCTGGCGGTGCAGATGGAAGCGCGCGGCAAGCTGTTCGAATCCATCGAAGCGCGCAACGCCAGCCCGGTGGAAAAGGCCCAGACCCTGCTGAAGCTGGCGACCGGCGGTCTTTTGACCGAGGGCCAACTGTCCAACAGGGCGCGGGAATTGATCCTGGGCTATATGTCCAAGCCCGGCTTCCTGACCGGCTATATGGCGGCGCAAGGCAAGGACGGCGCGGCGCCCGACAGCGAAAAGCTGATGGCCGAACTGATGGAAACCCTGGGCAAGGCGGGCATCACCGCTGAGACCGGATTGAAGTCCATCGCGGCCTGACGTTATTTCGCACGGCTAGCGATCCAACTTTTTTGGCACTCTTTCAGATTTTTTAAAACCGTGTGCTTCAGCACCTCATCACTCAAAATAAGGCGCAAGGTCTTTTCCATGTCCCTTAGAGCTTGCTCGTCTGTCAAATGAGATGATTCTTTGGAAAGAAAATAGCCTCCAAGATAACTCATCATCGTGGTTTGGATCGTCTTTGCCGCATCTCTGTTGCCGGCGTCGAAATAGTCTTTAGCAACAATGTTCAATGCTTCTTCCATAGTTTCGAGGGGATATGGAAGGAATGAAGGCGGTGGTGTTATCATTAGCCGCCTGAACTTGTCGGCTATTTCGACGTATTCCTGCCAAGCCTTGAATATCGCATCCGCTTCATCTTTGGTCATATTGTCACCTGGACGAGATTGCGAATATTACTAATGCGCCGCATCCCAGTTATCGGCGGCGCGGGCTTCCACCACCAGCGGCACGGAAATCTCCACCGCCGGTAATGCGGCTTTCTCCATCACCGATTTGATCAGCTTGGCAGCCTTGTCCACTTCCTTGTCGGGCGCTTCGAAGATCAGTTCGTCATGCACCTGCAGAAGCATGGTGGCCTTGACCTTCGCGTCCATCAGCGCGCTGGGCAATTGAACCATCGCGCGGCGGATGACATCGGCGGCCGTGCCCTGGATGGGAGCATTGATGGCGGCGCGTTCGGCCCCGCCGCGGAAGCCGGGCACCTTGGAATTGATCTCGCGGATATGGATGCGCCGGCCGAACAGGGTTTCGACATAACCCTTTTCACGCGCGAACTGCTTGGTTTCTTCCATATAGTCTCGGATGCCGGGGAAGCGGGCGAAGTACTTCTTGATGTAGTCGGAAGCTTCGCTCTGCGGAATGCCAAGCTGGTTGGCCAAGCCGAAGCCGGAAATACCGTAAACGATGCCGAAATTGATTGCCTTGGCGCGGCGGCGGATTTCGGCCGGCATGTCCTTGACCGGCACGCCGAAGATTTCCGAAGCCGTCATGGCATGGATGTCCAGATTTTCGGCAAAGGCCTTTTTCAGTTCCGGAATGTTGGCGATGTGGGCCAGCAGCCGCAGTTCGATCTGGCTGTAGTCGGCGCTGATCAGCTTGTTGCCCTTGGCCGCGATGAAGGCCTGGCGGATGCGGCGGCCTTCTTCGGTGCGCACGGGGATGTTCTGCAGATTGGGATCGGTGGAAGCCAGCCGCCCGGTCGAAGTGGACGCCATGGCGTATGAGGTGTGTACTCGCCCCGTCTTGGCGTTGATATAGCTGGGCAAGGCGTCGGTGTAAGTGCCGCGCAGCTTGGCCAGCCCGCGCCATTCCAGCACCTTCTTGGCGATGGGATGGCCTTGCGCCGCCACGTCTTCCAGCACGTCGCTGTCGGTGGACCAGGCGCCGGTCTTGGTCTTGCGGCCGCCTTCGATCTTCATGCGGTCGAACAGGATTTCGCCCAGCTGCTTGGGCGAGCCGATGTTGAATTCCCCGTCCGCCAGCTTGTGGATTTCGCCTTCCAGCTTTACCTGGGTCTTGGCGAAATCGTTGGACAGCTTGCGCAGCATGTCCGGATCAATCGTGATGCCGGCCCGCTCCATGTCGGCCAGCACCATCACCAGCGGCCGTTCCAGGGTTTCATAGACGCAACGCTTGGTCTTTTCGCGCAGCTGCGGCTTCAGCAGCATGTGCAGGCGCAGGGTGACGTCGGCATCCTCGGCGGCATATTTTGTCGCTTCGGCCACCGGCACGCAGTCGAACGTAATCTTGTCCTTGCCCTTGCCGGTCACTTCACTGAACGTGATAGGCGTATGCGACAGGTGCAGCTGGGACAGTTCGTCCATGCCGTGGCCGTGCAAGCCGCCTTCCAGCACATAGGAAATCAGCATCGTGTCATCGATGGGATCGAGGCGGATGCCGCGCTGCAGGAACATCAGCGCGTCATATTTCAGGTTTTGCCCAACCTTCAGGACGCTGTCGTCTTCCAGCAGGGGCTTGAGAATCTTCAGCACATCGGCTTCGACCATCTGGGTGATGGCATCGCCGCCGTCCTGGGCCTGGGACAGGTCCAGCGAAAGGCCGTCGCCCTTGCGATGGCCGCAGGGGATATAACAAGCCTCGCCCGGCGCCACCGCCAGGCTCACGCCGCACAGATTGGCTGTCATGGCATCGAGCGAGGTGGTTTCTGTATCGACGCAGACAGTGCCGCTGGCCTGGGCCCGCGCCACCCATTTTTCCAGGTCCTTGGCGGTCGTCACCGTGACGTAAGCATCGTGGTTGATCGGAGCGCGCAGCGCGGCGTCCACTGCCGGTGTCGCGGGCGCGGGCAAATCCGGATGGCGCGGGATGACATTGGCGACGGTCGGCGCGGCCGCAATCGCGTCCAGATCCTCGACTTGGTAATGCGACGCCACCCGCTTGGTGATGGAGGTGAATTCCATCGCCTTGAGGAAAGCCAGCAGTTCCTTGCAGTCCGGCTCATGCACGGCGAATTCGTCGGGCTGTTCCGTCAGCGGCACGTTCTGATCCAGGGTCACCAGCTTGAGCGAAATACGCGCATTCTCGGCATTCTCGATCAATGTTTCGCGGCGCTTGTTCTGCTTTATCTCGCTGGTCTTACTGAGCAGCGTTTCAATATCGCCATAGATGTTGATCAGTTCTGCGGCGGTCTTGATGCCGATACCGCGCACACCGGGAACATTATCGGTGGAATCGCCGGCCAGCGCCTGAACCTGAACCACCTTGTCCGGGGTGACGCCGAACTTCTCCAGCACCTCGGCGCTCGCCAGCCGCCGGTTCTTCATGGTGTCCAGGAGTTCGATCTTGCCATCCACCACAAGCTGCATCAGGTCCTTGTCGGAGGAGATGATGGTGCAGCGGGCGCCGGCCTCGTGCGCCAGGCGCGCATAGGTGGCGATCAGGTCGTCGGCCTCAAAGCCCTTCATCTCCACGCAACTGACGCCGAATGCGCGGGTGGCATCGCGCACCAGCGGAAATTGCGGGATCAGGTCTTCGGGCGGCGGCGGGCGGTGCGCCTTGTATTCCTTGTAAAGCTCGTTGCGAAAGGTCTTTTCGCTGGCGTCGAACACCACCGCCAGATGGGTGGGCTGTTCGGGGCCCTTCATGTCCTCCAGCAGCTTCCACAGCATGTTGCAGTAGCCGGACACCGCGCCCACCGGCAGGCCGTCGGACTTGCGGGTCAGGGGGGGAAGCGCGTGATAGGCACGGAACAGATAGCCCGAACCGTCCACCAGGTAGAGGTGATCACCCTTTTTCAGGGCGCTCAATGATGGGTCGCCCCGGCCTTAAGGACAAAGCGCTTGTCGCAATAGGGGCATTCCACCGCATTTTCGTCGCCCATTTCCAGGAACACCTTGGGATGGCCGAGCGCGCCGCCGCCGCCATCGCAGGCGACGCGGGTGTTGTCGGTTTCGACGATTTCGGGAGCCTGGACGGGCATGGAACAACCTAAAACGCGGGACGCGCGGGATCATAGCCGCTAGGATTTGAGGGGCAAGAGACAGGCGTAATTTTTGCCCTATCGCTTCGCTACTTGAGGGCGCACATGGTCACACTCAGCAGAATCTACACAAAAACCGGCGATTCCGGCGAAACCGGGCTGGGTGACGGCAGCCGGGTTTCCAAGGCCTCGCTGCGTATCGCCGCCATCGGCGCAGTGGATGAAGCCAATAGCGCCATCGGCATCGCCCGGCTGGACGCCGAAGGCGATATGGACGCCATGCTGGCGCGCATTCAGAACGACTTGTTCGACCTGGGCGCGGACCTCGCCGCGCCGGAGGATGGTCGCAAGGCCGAAGGCCGGCTGCGCATTGCGGGCGCGCAGGTGGAAAGGCTGGAACGCGAGATTGACGCGATGAACGAAACGCTCGCGCCGCTCACCTCCTTTGTGCTGCCGGGCGGCACCGCGCTGGCGGCGCATCTGCATCTGGCCCGCGCCATTGCGCGGCGGGTGGAAGCGGCGATGGTCACGCTGGCGCAGGAGGAAAGGATCAACGAAGCGGCGCTGCGCTACATCAACCGCCTGTCGGATCATTTGTTCGTGATGGCGCGCACCGCCAATGACGGCGGCATGGGCGACGTGCTGTGGGTGCCGGGGGAGAATCGCTGACCCTCATGCTTCGACAAGCTCAGCATGAGGAACAGTGGAATCCTCACCCTGAGCTTGTCGAAGGGTGAGGATTACTCGGGGCCGAGACGGCGGCCAAACACGAACGCCAGAATAACGCCCAGCACGCCCGTCGCCGCCCAGCCCGGCAACGCCAGGAAGGAATAGACGCCTTGCGCCAGCGACGGCGTGTGGTTCTGTACCCAGCTCTTGAAAGCATCCAGGCTGTGCTGGTTCAGGATGCCCCAGACGGTGCCCAGGCTGCGCACCACCAGCTCGCCGCCGCGTTCCAGCGACGACACCGCGTCCGCGCCCAGCAGCATCAGGGCGATGACGATCAAGATCAGGCTTATCAGGCGCATCAGCACGGCCATGGCGATTGTTTCAGCTGCACCCTTCGACGAGTTGCGCAGCCTCTTGCGTCCCGATCCGGAAGCTATCAACGCGCTGCTTCATGGTTTCAAAGATCAACAGCCTGTCCTTGCCGAGCTTCACATCGACATAATGGTCGCCCGGCCCTTCGCCATAGCGATGCGGCGTAAATTCGGCTTTCTTTCCATAAATCTTGCGCAGCTCATTTTCATTCATCCCCACGCCGGCGCCTTCGGCGGTTGTCACGCCCGGGCGCTTGATGTCGATCCGCACAAGATGGCGGTCGAAAAACATGAAAGTGCCCTTCCCGCCAGAAATGCTCACAGCCGCGCAATTGCCGCCCGGCTCAGGCTTTGGAAGCTTCAGCTTGGTACCGGTGGCTTTTTCAACCTCTGTATTGCTCATGCCGAACTTGACCGGGCCCAGGCCTTCCGACGTCAGGACATCGGCGGCCAGCGCCGGGACGGAGCACAAGGCAAAAGCCAAAATCGCCGCAATCAACCGCATGGCAAAATCCCCAAGGATGGCGGTCATCCTAAAAGAAAACCGCCCGCGAAGCCAAAGCCTCGCGGGCGGTGTTTCTCTCAAAAAGGCGACTTTAGGCCTGCGGTGCGTCGCCGGCCGGCTTCTTGCCGATGTCTTCGCCGGTGGTCTGGTCCACCTGCTTCATCGACAGGCGCACCTTGCCGCGATCGTCGAAGCCCAGGAGCTTGACCTTCACGGCCTGGCCTTCCTTGACCACGTCCTTGGGGTTCGCCACCCGGCTCGAGGCCAGCTCGGAAACATGCACCAGCCCGTCCTTGGGACCGAAGAAGTTCACAAAGGCGCCGAAGTCCATCACCTTGACGATCTTGCCGTCATAGATCTGGCCGATTTCCGGTTCCGCCGTCAGGCCGCGGATCCACTTGATCGCCGCCTTGATCGCTTCATGGTCGCTGGAGGCGACCTTCACGGTGCCGTCATCCTCGACATTGATCTTGGCGCCGGTCTTTTCCACGATCTCGCGGATCACCTTGCCGCCGGTGCCGATCACGTCGCGGATCTTGTCGGTGGGGATCTTGATCTGCTCGATGCGCGGGGCATGTTCGCCCAGTTCGGCGCGGGCGCCGGTCAGGGCCTTGTTCATCTCGCCCAGGATGTGCAGACGGCCGCCCTTGGCCTGCGCCAAGGCGGTCTTCATGATTTCCTCGTTGATGCCGGAGATCTTGATGTCCATCTGCAGGGACGTAATGCCTTCTTCCGTGCCGGCCACCTTGAAGTCCATGTCGCCCAGGTGATCTTCATCACCCAGGATGTCCGACAGGACGACATAACGGTCGCCTTCCAGGATCAGGCCCATGGCGATGCCCGCCGTGGGGCGCTTCAAGGGAACGCCCGCATCCATCAGCGCCAGCGAGGTGCCGCACACCGAGGCCATCGAGGACGAACCGTTGGATTCGGTGATCTCGGACACCACGCGGATGGTGTAGGGGAACTCATCCTTCTTGGGCAGCATCGGATGGATGGCGCGCCAGGCCAGCTTGCCATGGCCGATTTCGCGGCGGCCCGGAGCACCCATGCGGCCGGTCTCACCGACCGAGTAGGGAGGGAAGTTGTAGTGCAGCATGAAGGTCTGCTTGCCGGTGCCTTCCAGGCTGTCGACAAACTGTTCGTCCTCGGCGGTGCCCAGGGTGCAAATCACCAGCGCCTGGGTTTCGCCGCGGGTGAACAGCGCCGAACCATGGGTGCGCGGCAGGATGCCGACTTCCGCCACGATCGGGCGAACCGTCGTCAGGTCGCGGCCGTCGACGCGCTTCTTGGTGTCCAGCACCGCGTTGCGCATCACATCGGCTTCCACGTCATGCAAGAGGCCGCCATAGACACTGGCCGGCACCTTGCCGTCGCCTTCGCCCACGAACTCCGCGGCGAACTTCTTCTTCACGGCGCTCAGCGCATCGCGGCGCTCGAACTTGATCGGAAGCTGGAACGCCTTGGCCAGTTCGGCCGACGCGGCCGCCTTGATCTTGGCGCGGGTCGGGGCATGGATGTCCTCGGCCACGGCGCGCGGTTCCTTGGCCGCCTTTTCCGCCAGGCGGATAATGGCGTTGATGGCCGTCTGCATCTGCTGGTGGCCGAACATCACGGCGCCCAGCATCACGTCTTCGCTGAGTTCCTGGGCTTCGGATTCCACCATCATCACGGCGTCATGCGTGCCGGCGACGACCAGTTCCAGCTTGGAATTGGGCATCTCGTCCAGCGGCGGGTTCAGCTTGTATTCGCCGTCGATGTAACCGACGCGCGCCGCGCCGATCGGGCCCTGGAAGGGCAGACCGGAAAGGGTCAGCGCCGCCGACACGGCGATCATCGCCAGGATATCGGGATCGTTTTCCAGATCGTGGCTCAGCACCTGCGCCACAACCAGCGTCTCGTTGCGATAGCCGTCGGCGAACAGGGGACGGATGGGACGGTCGATCAGGCGCGAGATCAGGGTCTCGCGTTCGGTCGCGCCGCGCTCGCGCTTGAAATAGCCGCCCGGGATCTTGCCGGCGGCGTAATAGCGTTCCTGGTAATTCACGGTCAGCGGGAAGAAATCCACGCCTTCCTTCGGGTTCGCGGCGCCGACCACGGTGGCCAGCACGACGGTTTCGCCATAGGTGGCCAGCACCGAGCCATCGGCCTGGCGGGCAATCTTGCCGGTTTCGAGGGTCAGCTCGCGGCCGCCCCATTCAAACGTTTCTTTGTGGATGGTGAACATCGGTTCTTCTTCTCTTCATTTGCCCGCCGCCATATTGCGGTCGGACCTCATACGACTCCCCTATGGAGCCCGCCTTCGCGGGAGCTCATCCCCCGCAAAAGCAAAAGCACGGCCTTACGCTTTTGCGTAAGGCCGTGCCCATTCGGTGTTGCCGTGAAAAATCAGCGGCGCAGACCCAGCTTGGCGATGATGCCTTCGTAGCGCTTCACATCCTTGGACTTCACATAGTCCAGCAGGTTGCGGCGCAGGGAGACCATCTTGATCATGCCGCGGCGCGAGTGATTGTCCTTGGCGTGGGTCTTGAAGTGTTCGGTGAGGTTGGTGATGCGTTCCGACAGGATCGCGATCTGTACTTCCGGCGAGCCAGTGTCGTTCTTGCCGGTGGCGTTTTCGGCAACGACTTCTTTTTTGCGTTCAGGAGTAATCATTGTTTTCTTCCGGACATCAGGGAGTTGAAAAATTGAAGACGCGAAACGGACGAAGCTCACCTTCGGCGATTTCGGCCAATGCTACGGGCTGACCCTCCTCATCCTTGAGAAAGACGGTAAGACCGGAGAGTTCGCCGTCACCAAAACCGTCCTTCATGCGGGCGAAGATATTCGCGCGAATGAGGATGGGGTTGCCGGATCGGATGCGAACCGTATCGGGACCACTGACGGCCAGGGCCGGGATGCCGTCCAGCGCGGTCGAAAGGGGCCTCAAATACCCAAAAGCGGCGGGACTATGCATAAAAGGGGTCAGGGTTTCTAGGCTGACCGCGGATTTTTCGTCCCACCCCCCCAGCCGGGTCCGGCGCAGGGCCGTGACATGCCCCAAAGTTCCCAGGGCCTGGGCGATATCGCGTACCCAGGACCGGACGTAAGTGCCTTTGCTACAACGGATTTCGAACTCGGCACTGTCTTTTTCGACCCCCAGAAGCCTAGCCTCGAAGACCTCCACCGGGCGGGCCTGGAGGACCACCTCCTCCCCGTCCCGGGCCAGGTCATAGGCCCGTTCCCCGTCCACCTTGATGGCCGAATAGACCGGAGGGGTCTGGAACAGCGTGCCGGTGAAGCGGGGCAGCATGGCCTCGATCGCCTCCCGGGTGGGGCGCACATCGCAGGTGCCGGTGACTTTTCCTTCCGCGTCGTCGCTGTCGCGGCTTTCCCCCCAGGTGGCGGTGAAGCGGTAGGTCTTGTCGGCGTCCATGGCATAGGGAACCGTCTTGGTCGCCTCGCCCAGCGCAATCGCCAGGATGCCGGTGGCCATGGGATCGAGGGTGCCGGCATGGCCGGCCTTCTGGGCGTCGAAAATGCGGCGCACCGCGCCCACCCCTTGCGTCGAGGTCATGCCCAGCGGCTTGTCCAGGATGACCCATCCATGGACCGGATTGCCCTTCTTGCGGCGTCCCATCAGTCTTCTTCGCTCTCGTCACCGTCATGCGCGGTCAGATCGCGCTGAACTTCTGGCGAACGCAGGATGGTCTCGATCTTCAGGGCCTCGGCAAACGATTCATCTTCAACGAAACGCAGGTCGGGGGTGAACTTCATCGTCAACCGATGACCCATCTCGCCGCGCAGGAATCCCTTGTGGCGATTGAGAGCGGCGACAATCTCCTTGGCGTTCTGCCCGCCCAAGGGTTCGCAATAGACGGTGGCATAGCGCATGTCGGGCGACGGCTTGACCTGGGTGATGGTCACCGACACGCCATCCAGATGGGGATCGCGGATCTCGTTGCGGCCCAGCACTTCGGCCAGCGCGTGACGCAAGGCTTCGCCCACGCGCAGCTGGCGCTGGGACGGCCCGCCCTTGTCATTGCCGCCGCCGCGATGAGAACGGCGCGACGATCCGCGGCCGGACGTATTGGTGGGACGGGGCATCTTAATTCTCCGGATAGCCAAACCGGGCCACGAATGGCGCCAGTATGGGGAAAACAGGTTCAAGCTGCGGGCCATAGCGCCGCCATTGCGCCACGCCGGCATCCGACAGGCCGCGCGCGACCTGCGCATTGGAAGGCGTGTCGATGTTCTGGCGGCGGGCGCGGTCCGAAAAAGTGCGCATCGCCTGATCGAATTCCAGGCCCAGGAAGTCGCAGAGACGTGACGCTTCGCTTTCAAAATCCGCCACCAGGCTTTCATGTCGTGCTTCGGCCAGGTCCAGCGTCAGCTTGCCGCGATAGAGGTCTACCAAGGTCATCACGGCATCGTAATAGACGGCCGTGTTTTCCAGCTCGGTGAATTCGAACATGCCGGCATTCATGGCGAAGCGGCGGCGGAAGCAGGACAGCACCACGTCGCGCGGGTCGCGCAGCGCCAGCAAAATCTTCGCCTTGGGAAACAGCCGCGCGATCAGGGGCAGGAACACGGCATTCAGCGGCAACTTGTCCAGGAAGACCGGCTTGGTCAGCGCCGTTTCGGTTTGCGCCACCCGCTTCCAATAGAGATCGCGCCAAGGCTGCAACTGGGAATCGGACGATGCCGCCAGGCGATCCAGGTCGGCATCGGCGCCGAAAAAAGCCTTGGCGGAATCGATCAGGCAGGGACGCTCTTCCATCGCGGCGACGTGCGGATGGCTGGCCAGCACCTGTTCCAGCAAGGTGGTGCCGGAGCGCGGGAAGCCGACCAGGAAGACGTGGGTGTGCGGTCCACCCTGCGGCGGCTGCGCGCTGGGCCAATGATCGATCCGCCGGAAATAGTGTGCTAGGCGCGTTTCGCGCGCCAGCACGCGTTCCACCCCCTCGATGGAGGGCAGGAAGGCATCGCGCTGGATCGCCTTGGAGGCTGCATAGGCGGTAAAGGCTTCGGCGGTGCGGTCCTGCGCATCCAGAATGTCGCCGGCCAGGCTGAAGGCGAAGGTGCGGTTCACCGGCCCCAAAGTGCGGTCCTGCACCAGCGCCGACACCGCCACCTCCGCAGTGGCAATGTCTTTCTGTTCCAGCGCCGCGCCGGCCAGCGCGATACGCGCGGCGGCATCCTTGGGATCAATTGCCAAAGCGCGCTCGGCCAGGCTGCGCGCCTCCTGAACATCGCCGCGCTGAACCGCCAGCAACGCCAGGCGTGACAGGGCCTCGGATTGGGCGGGGTTCAGCGCCAGCGCCTGCTCGAAACCGGCACGGGCGCCGTCCAGCTCGCTCAAATCTTCCAGCGCCATGGCGCGGGCAAAATGCAGCCGCGCTTCGGGCGCGATGGCAATGGCGGTGTCGAAATGCTCCAGCGCCTCGCGTGGCCGCCCCAGCCGGGTCAGGCATTCGCCCAGCGCATAGAGCAGATCCACATGGCGCGGTGTCTGCTGGCGGGCACGCTGCAACAGCGGCAGGGCATTGTGATTGTCGCCGGCCTGCATGCGCCCCAGGCCCGCGAGCCCCAAAAATGTCGGATGATTGGCGCCGACCCGGACCGCATCCTCGCTCAGCCGCATCGCCTTGGGCAGATCGGATGCCCACAGCGCCGCTTCCACCGCCGTCAAAGCAGCGGCGGCATCAAGCCCGATTGGGGTACCGGTGGCAGCCATGGCTTACCCGGAACGGAAGAATTAAAGCGCGCGCTGAATGGTTTCGACTTCGAAACATTCAATGACGTCGCCCTTCTGCATGTCCTGATAGTTGGTGAAGGCCATGCCGCATTCCTGGCCGCCCTGCACTTCCTTCACTTCATCCTTGAAGCGCTTGAGGGTGGAGAGGTCGCCTTCGTGGATCACGACATTGTCGCGGATCAGGCGAACCTTGCCGCCGCGGCGCATGATGCCTTCGGTGACCTTGCAGCCGGCGACCTTGCCGACCTTGGAGATGTTGAACACTTCCAGGATCTCGGCATTGCCCAGGAACTTTTCGCGCGTCTCCGGCGTCAGCATGCCCGACAGCGCTGCCTTCACGTCATCCACCAGGTTGTAGATGATGTTGTAGTAGCGGATTTCCACGCCATCGCGCTTGGCGCGGTCGCGGGCCTGGTTGTTGGCGCGCACGTTAAAGCCGATCACCGCCGCGCCCGAGGCATGGGCCAGGATGACGTCGCTTTCGGTGATGCCGCCCACGCCGGACTGCAGGATCTGCGCCCCAACTTCGGAAGTGGCCAGCTTGGCCAGCGAACCCTGGATGGCTTCGCTGGAGCCCTGCACGTCGGTCTTGAGCACCAGCGGCAACAGGCGCTTCTCGCCGGATTCGCGGGTCTGCAGCAGCTGGTCGAGAGTCTGGCGCGAGGACGAAGCCTGGCGCTGCTCGCGGCGCTTGCGGCCGCGATACTCGGCCACTTCGCGGGCACGCGCTTCGTTTTCGACCACGACCATTTCATCGCCGGCTTCCGGCGCCGCCGAAAGACCCAGCACTTCGATGGGCGTGGAGGGACCGGCGGTCTTCACCGACTCGCCGCGTTCATTGGCGAGCAGGCGCACCCGGCCCCATTCGGCGCCGGCGACCACGATGTCGCCCACCTTGAGCGTTCCGCGCTGCACCAGCACGGTGGCGACAGGACCGCGGCCCTTGTCCAGCTTGGCTTCGACCACCGCGCCTTCGGCGGGACGGTCGGGATTGGCCTTGAGGTCCAGGATTTCGGCCTGCAGCAGGATGGCTTCTTCCAGCTTGTCGAGGCCCAGCAGCTTGGTCGCGGAGACTTCCACCACCTGCACTTCGCCGCCCATGTCTTCGACCTGGATTTCGTGCTGCAGCAGTTCGGTCTTCACGCGGGTGGGATTGGCGTCACCCTTGTCGATCTTGTTGACCGCCACGATCATCGGCACACCGGCTGCCTTGGCGTGGGCGATGGCTTCCACCGTCTGGGGCATGACGCCGTCATCGGCGGCGACCACCAGGATCACCAGGTCGGTGACCTTGGCGCCGCGCGCGCGCATCTGGGTAAAGGCGGCGTGGCCGGGCGTATCCAGGAAGGTGATCTTCTGGCCCGATTTCAGGTTCACCTGATAGGCGCCGATATGCTGGGTGATGCCGCCGGCTTCGCCCGAGACAACGTCGGTCTTGCGCAGCGCATCCAGCAGCGAGGTCTTGCCGTGGTCGACATGGCCCATGATGGTCACGACCGGAGGACGCGGCATCATGCTGGCGTCATCGTCGCTCTCGCCGGCCAGGCCTTCCAGCACGTCGCTTTCGGCCACGCGCTTGACCACATGGCCATACTCGGCGGCGACCAATTCGGCGGTGTCGGCATCGATGATGTCGTTGGGAGTCGCCATCATGCCGTTCTTCATCAGGACCTTGATGACGTCCACGGTGCGGCGGGCCATGCGGTTGGCCAGATCGGACACGGTGATGGTTTCGGGCACGATGATGTCGCGCGGGCCGGCGGGGCCGGCGGGCTGCTGCTGATGACCCTTGTTCACGCGCTGCAGGTGGCGCTTGTAGGAAGCGACCGAGCGCACGCGTTCGTCATCGTCGGACAGCGCGCGGGTGACGGTCAGCTTGCCGCGGCGGCGTTCGCCTTCGGGGACCTTCTTGGGCGCGGGCGCCTTGGCGGGAACCAGCTTGCCGCCAATCTTCTTGGCGCCGCCTTCTTCTTCCTCTTCATTCTCAAGCCGGCGGCGCGGCGCATCGGCCGGGGCCACTTCGCCGGTCTTCGGCGCGGCGTCCAGGCGGCGGGCAGCTTCCTGCTCGGCGCGCTTCTTGGCAGCCTCGTCGGCAATCTTGCGGGCTTCTTCCTCGGCCTTGCGCTTTTCGGCGGCGGCGCGCTCGACCTTGAGCTGTTCTTCTTCCTGGGCGCGGCGGCGGGCTTCGGATTCGGCGATTCTGCGGGCTTCGCTGTCGGAAACCCGGGCATCGGCTAGGGCGGCGGCGCGGCGCTGCTTTTCTTCATCCGAAAGCTGACGCAGCACCACGCCGCGGGGCGCGGCGACGGCTGCGGCAGGCGCCTTGGCGGCCACTTCGGGCGCGGCGGGCGGGGCAACGGGCTTTTCGGCGGCGGGTTTTGCAGGCGCCTTGGCAGTCGCGGCAGGCGGCGCGGCGGAGCGCTTCTTTTCCACCACCACGGCCTTGGTGCGGCCATGGCTGAAGCTTTGCTTGACGGTGGAGGTTTCCGTCTTCTTCAGCGACAGCGTTTTGGCCGGGCGCTTGGTTTCGTCAGTATCGCTCATGAATCTCTTTCGGTCCCAGTGCGGGTTGAAGTGCGGAAGCCGGAAAGGCGTTCCGCATCAAAGGTCAAACGTTCGGCAAGACCGCCCGGCTGGACGGCGGCATGTATCACATTCTCGCGTCCCAGCGCCAAGCCCAATTCGGCGCTGGTCAGGCATTCAATCACCGTGCAATCGAGTTCCAGCCGGTGCGCGGCGGCGTACAATTTGCGCTTGCCGTCGGCGGCGCCGTCGCACGCCTCGATCAGCGCCCTGGGGGGCTTGGGGCCCAGCAGTTCACGCAACACATTGTCAAAGCCCAGGAACAGCGCGCCGGAACGGCGGGCCAGTCCCAGGTCGCCGATCATGCGCGCCAGCAGCGCCTTTTCGGCACGGGCCGAAAGATCGGCGGTGGCGGTGACCTGCGCCTTGGCGGCGCGGGAGAAGAGTTTCTTCTCCACCGCCTTGTCGATGGCGGCTTTCGACGCTTCCACCCACAGGCCCCGGCCCGGCAGCTTTGCCGCCGCGTCGGGCACCACATTGCCATCGGGATCCGCCACAAACCGGATGAGGCGATTTTCGGGCATGACGGTGCCCGACACGATATCACGCCGCTCGCGCATATCGTCGTCCTCGTCGGTTGTGACAGCAGCGGTCATCAAGCTTCGCTGTTCTCCGCTTCGCCTTCTTCGGCGGCTTCTTCCACCACTTCGGGCTCTTCCTCGACCCAGCCGATCTTGACGCGCGCCTTCATCACGATGGCGTTGGCGTCATCGCTGGAGAGATTGAAGCCGTCCAGGGCGCCGGGAATGCGAACGCGTTCCTTGTCCTTGTTGACTTCGTAATAGCCGATCAGGTCGTCGGTGGCGCAGCCGGCGAGATCTTCCAGCGTCTTGATATCATGCTCGCCCAGCGCAACCGCCATGGCGGCGGAGACGCCGTCCACTTCCAGCACGTCATCGGTGACACCCAACGCCAGGCGCTTGTCGTCCAGCTCCTTGTTGCGGGCTTCGATGTGTTCGATGGCGCGGTTCTGCAGTTCCTGCGCGGTCTCTTCGTCGAACGCCTCGATCTGCGCCAGTTCGCCCAGATCGACATAGGCCACATCTTCGATGGTGGCGAAGCCTTCCGAGGCCAGCAGCTGGGCGACGGTTTCGTCCACGTCCAGCGATTCCATGAACAAGGCAGTGCGGGTGGTGAATTCCTTCTGGCGGCGTTCCGATTCCTCGGCTTCCGTCAGAATGTCGATCTGCCAGCCGGTGAGCTGCGAGGCCAGGCGCACATTCTGGCCGCGGCGGCCGATGCCCAACGAGAGCTGTTCGTCCGGCACCACCACTTCGACGCGGTGAGTGTCTTCGTCCAGCACCACCTTGGTGACTTCGGCGGGGGCCAGCGCATTGACGATGAAGGTCGCCGCCTCGCTGTTCCACGGAATGATGTCGATGCGTTCGCCCTGCAGCTCCTGCACCACCGCCTGCACGCGCACGCCGCGCATGCCGACGCAGGCGCCGACGGGATCGATGCTCGAATCCTTGCTGATGACGGCGATCTTGGCGCGGCTGCCCGGGTCGCGGGCCACGGCGCGGATTTCGATGACGCCGTCATAGATTTCCGGCACTTCCTGGGCGAACAGACGCACCATGAACTGGGGATGGCTGCGCGACAGGAAAATCTGCGGGCCGCGGGTTTCGCGGCGCACGTCATAGATATAGGCGCGGATGCGGTCGCCGGCGCGGAAGGATTCGCGCGGGATCATCTCATCGCGGCGGACAACGCCTTCGGCCTTGCCCAGGTCCACGACGACGGAGCCGAACTCCGAACGCTTGACCACGCCATGCACGACTTCGCCGATGCGGTCCTTGTATTCGTCATACTGGCGCTCACGCTCGGCATCGCGCACCTTCTGCACGATCACCTGCTTGGCGTTCTGGGCATTGATGCGGTTGAAATCCACCGGCGGCAGGGTTTCGGCGATGATGTCGCTAATCTGGGCGTCCGGGTTGCGCTTGCGCGCATCGACCAGGGAAATCTCGGTCTTGTCGTTCTCGACCATCTCCACGACATGCAGGTAGCGCGAGACATGGGTCTCGCCCGTCTTGGGATCGATATCGACCTTGATGTCGTTCTCGGTGCCGTAATGGGCCTTGGCGGCGCGCTGCATCGCCTCTTCCATCGCGGTCAGGACCACCTGCTTGTCGATGGACTTGTCGCGCGCGACGGCGTCGGCAATCTGCAAAAGTTCCAGCCGGTTGGCGGCCACAATACCTGCCATTTTACTTCTCCTGTTGCGCTATGGTGCGCGTCTTTGAATGTTCGTTGATAAGCTTGTCGGTGAGCACGAGCTTCGCGTTGGCGATGGCGCGAAACGGAAAACGAATTTCATCATTGCCGATGGAGGTGTCACGGATGCGAACATCCTGGCCGTCCAGTCCCAAAAGCGTGGCGCGGAAACGCTTCTTGCCTTCATGGGGCGCGATGAGTTCGATCTTGGCTTCGTGGCCGCTCCAGCGCGAAAAATCCATTGGCCGGGTCAAAGGCCGGTCGATGCCGGGCGAGGAGACTTCGATCTCATATTCGCCTTCGATCGGATCTTCGGCCTCGATGAAATCCAGCAGCGCATGGCTGAGCGCGGCGCAGCCTTCGACATCCATGCTGCCGTCCGGGCGCTCGGCCATCACCTGCAGGGTCTTGTTGGCGCCGCCCATCATGCGCAGGCGCACCAGTTTGAAACCCGCTTTTTCAATCACGGGTTCAAACACAGGGTCCAGATGCGCGGCTGCAGTAACGGTCAAAACAAAAGCCTTTCGCCCGCGGCGGCCCTTTCGGACTGCCACACAACACGTCTTGTTGTTTGGGATTGGCGGCTATTTACGCCCCGGAGAGGCTTTATTCAAGCCGGGCAGCGTTATTTCCGCGCCGGCGGGGCGATGCCGACACTGACTTCCCCGCCCGGAATCGGGGCTGCCAGGGCTTTTTCACGGGTTTCCAGGGTCGCCTTGGCCTTGGCTTTTTCATATTTCGCGAAGGGCGAGGGCAGGATCATCATCAGGATAAAGGCCAGGGTGCAGCAGGCCGCTACCGCGACGATGGCGTATTCGCCAAAACTGGTGCGGTAGATGGGGCGCACATAATCGTCGTCATCGGGGCCAGGTTTTTTCATGCCGCGATTTTAGCCCTTCGCGCGAAGCGGAGGAAGGTCGGAAGGCCCCTGATCGCCTTGGTTTCATAACGGGTTGGCGGCCAGTCGGCGGGACGGCTTTTCCAGTCGGCGGGGCCCCGGGCCAGCCATTCAAAGGCCGGATGGGCCATCAACCGTTCCAGGGCATAGGGCAGATAGCTTTTGTCGTCGGTGGCAAAGCGAAGTTCCGCCCCCGGCTTCAGCACCCGGGCCAAACTGTCCAGCATCTCCATCTGCAGGAAACGCCGTTTGTGATGCCGGGTCTTGGGCCAGGGGTCGGGGAACAGCAAAAAGAACCGCCCCAGGCTGGCATCCGGCAAGGCCTGGATGATTTCCGAGCCGTCGCCTTCGTAAAGCCGAACATTGTTCAGTGGCGTTTCTTCCAGCTTGGTCAATAGTTTGGCCATGCCCATCTGATAGGGCTCGGCGCCGATCAGTCCGACTTGGGGATGCTGGGCTGCTTGCCAGACCAAGTGCTCGCCGGCGCCAAAACCGACCTCCAGCCATACCTCACGAACGCTGTTCGGAAACTGGCTGAGGGGGGCAATGCCCGGAGTGTAGGCCAACTCCCCTAACAGTGTTTGGCGCAGGCCCGCCTGCCGGGCCGACAGCTTGGGGCCCTTGCGCCGGCCATACAGCTTGCGGCGATGGCGATCGGGATGATCCGGGGTGTTCATCGGGCCCTTTAAAGCACAACCGCCGCCCTGCGGGTGCAGGACGGCGGTTGGGTAAGCAAACAGACCTGTTACGACAGCGCAGCCTTGATCTGGGCGGCCAGGTCGGTCTTTTCCCAGGAAAACCCGCCATCCGCATCGGGCTCGCGGCCGAAATGGCCGTAGGCCGAGGTGCGGGCGAAGATCGGCTTGTTCAGGTCCAGATGCTCGCGGATACCGCGGGGCTTCAGGTTCATGACCTGGGGCAGGATTTTTTCCAGCTTGGCTTCTTCCACATTGCCGGTGCCGTGCAGGTCGACATAGACCGACAGCGGTTCGGCCACGCCGATGGCATAGGCGAGCTGGATGGTGCAGCGGTCGGCCAGGCCGGCCGCCACCACATTCTTGGCCAGATAGCGCGCAGCATAGGCCGCCGAACGGTCCACCTTGGTGGAGTCCTTGCCCGAGAACGCGCCGCCGCCATGCGGGGCCGCGCCGCCATAAGTGTCGACGATGATCTTGCGCCCGGTGAGGCCGCAGTCGCCGTCCGGACCGCCGATCACGAACGAGCCGGTGGGATTGATGTGCCACACGGTCTTGTCGTTGATCCATTCCTTGGGCAGCGTTTCGCGGATATAGGGCTCCACGATCGCGCGGATGTCGGCGCTGGTCTGGCTTTCATGTGCATGCTGGGTGGACAGCACGATCTGGGTCGCTTCCACCGGCTTGCCGTTCGCGTAGCGCAATGTGACCTGCGATTTCGCATCGGGAAGCAGCGTGGATTCCTTGCCCGACTTGCGCACTTTGGCCAGCAATTCCAGGATTTTATGGCTGTAGAACAGCGGCGCCGGCATCAGCGCCGGGGTTTCGCGGCAGGCATAGCCGAACATGATGCCCTGGTCGCCCGCGCCTTCGTCCTTGTTGCCGGACGCGTCCACGCCCTGGGCGATGTGCGCCGACTGGGCATGCAACAACACTTCGACATTGGCGTTGCGCCAGTGGAAGCCTTCCTGTTCGTAGCCGATGTCCTTGATGGCCTTGCGCGCGACGTCTTCCACGTCACCGGCCTGCACCTTCTTGGGGCCGCGGGTTTCGCCCGCGATGATCACGCGGTTGGTGGTGCAAAGGGTTTCGCAGGCGGCGCGAATGTCCCAGGGGCTCATGCCTTCCTTGGGGCCTTCGCGGAAGAACAGATCCACCACCTCGTCGGAGATGCGGTCAGCGACCTTGTCGGGATGGCCTTCCGAAACGCTTTCGGAGGTGAACAGATAGTCGGAACGCGCCATGCGGAGGTCCTTAACTTTTGGAAGCGGGCCTCTCTTTACAGGGTTTGGCCGAGGGGTCAACCGGCATATGTCAAATATGACATATCCTTTGCGGTGGAATGGGATTCACGCACCCGGAACCCTCTGCTATAGACCCCAGATACCAAGGATTTCCCATGCGCACCGCCACCGTCGAACGCAAGACCCGCGAGACCGAAATCGCTGTCTCCCTGGACCTGGACGGGACAGGGGACAGCGACATCGATACTGGCATCGGTTTCCTGGACCATATGCTGGAGAGCTTCTCGCGCCACTCCATGATCGACCTGAAAGTGCGCGCCACCGGCGACCTGCATGTCGATTACCACCACACCACCGAGGACACCGCCATCGTCATCGGCCAGGCGGTGAAACAGGCGCTGGGCGATTTTGCCGGCATCACCCGTTTCGGCTCGGCCCTGATCCCGATGGACGAGGCGCTGACCCGCGTGGCGCTGGACCTGTCCAACCGGCCTTACCTGGTCTGGAAGGTGACCATCCCCAAGCCCAAGCTGGGAGAGATGGACACCGAGCTGTTCAAGGAATGGTTCCAGGCCTTCGCCCAGAATGCCGGCGCCTGCCTGCACATCGAAAATCTTTATGCCGACAACAGCCACCATATCGTCGAGACCTGCTTCAAGGGCCTGGCGCGGGCGCTGCGTCAGGCGATCACGGTGGATGACAGGCTGGATGGTGCTTCGCCTTCCAGTAAAGGCAGTCTGTAACTAAACTCGCCGCATGATCTCTTCTTCCACCGCCGCAGAAGTCGCGCGCGGGGTGAGCCGCCTTCTGCTGGAAGAAGGCTACTCGCCCATCCTGGAATTCACCTTGCCCAACGGAAGGCGGCTGGATGTCGCCGCCATCGGGCCGGGCGGCGAGATGCTGGGGGTGGAGATCAAGGTGGCACTGGCCGATCTGCGCGGCGACGGAAAGTGGCCCGAGTATCTGGATTACTGCGACCTGTTCTATTTCGCCATTCCGCCGGATTTCCCGCCCGAGCATGTGCCGCACCAGACCGGCCTGATCGTGGCCGACCGTTATGGCGGTTCGATCATCAAGGAAGCCGAAGCGCAATCGCTGCATGCCAGCCGGCGCAAGGCCGTCACCATCAGCTTTGCGCGTTGCGCGGCGGAGCGGCTGTCGCGCAACCTGGATGCAATGGCATTGTCGCAAACGCCAGGACTGGTGATTCCCGATGTTGAGTAAAGCCGAAGCCCATAAAGTGATGCTGTCGATCCCCGGCACCGACGAACGGCTATGGTTCAACGAACCATCCGTCTTCATCCACGACCGATTTTTGGCCAAGACCCACAAAAAGGAAGACGCCGTTACGCTTCAGGTCGGCTCGATGGAAATGCGCGACATGATGCTGGAGGCCGAGCCCAAGCTTTTCTACATCACCGATCATTATCGCAAATTCCCCTTTGTGCTGATCCGCCTGTCGGCGCTGACCAAGACGGTGCTGAAGGACATGCTGGTGGGCCGCGCCGCGCAACTGGCCGCCATGCCGCCCATCAAGCGCCGGCCCAAGAAGACGGCAAAGAAAAAGACGGTTAAGCGCTGAACGCAAAGGCTGGTGAAGGCTTTGCAATGTCCCGCCCATGGGACGGGGAAAACGCCTTTTCACAAGCGATTTTGTGCCAGAATGGTGCGCTCTTGGCGTGCTGGCGCTGCTGGACGCCGCATGGGCGGCCCATATCCATATCGATTTCATCGCCACGCCGCGGGACTTTCTGGTCCTGGCGCTTGCGTTAAGCGTTACCTTCGCGCTGCGCGCCTTCGCTGTGCGACGCGGCGGGCTGATGGCGGAATACTTCGCGCTGACCCTGGCGGGCTCCACCGCCGTCTGCGCCCTGTCCTATCTGTGCCTGGCGTCCGCCGGTCCGTTGGTGGATGCGCGGCTGATGGCGATGGACCGGGCGCTGGGCTTTGACTGGCTGGCCGGATACCAGTTCGTCCAAGCCCATCCGGCACTGGCGGCCCTGTTGGGCCTAGCCTATGGCAGCCTTGTCTATCAGGGCCTGTATTTTGGACTGCTGCTGGGACTGATGAACGCCAAGCAGCAATTGCGCGACATGTTCTGGCTGTTCCTGATTACGGGTCTTTTGGCCTGCGCCGGCGCGATCCTGTTTCCCGCGCTGGGGCCTTCGAATTTCTACAATATCCAGACCGACACGGGATTTGTGCCGGTGATGCAGCACCTGCTGTCGGGACGCGACCTGCATTTTTCGCTGTCGGGCATGACGGGGGTTGTGAGCTTCCCTTCCTTCCACACCGCCATGGCGCTGGCCTATTGCTGGGCTTTCCGCAAAACCGGGATCGTCAGCGCCGCGATCACCAGTTTGAACATCATCATGCTGTGCGCCGTGCCCTTCTTTGGCGGGCATTACCTGGTGGACATGGTGGCGGGGGCGGCGGCGATGCTGCTGGCGCTGGGGCTGCTGAAAACCGCGCCGCTGTTCGTAAAGAAGCCTATCGCGGCGAACGCTTCGCCAGAATCCGCTGCAGCGTCCGGCGGTGCATATTGAGCCGGGAGCGTCCGCCCAGCGTAGCGCAGCGACAGCGTTAGGCGGCGCGACCCAAATTAACGGGGACTGCGCTTAGCCAGAATTCTTTGCAGAGTACGGCGATGCATGTTCAGCCGTCTCGCCGTCTCGGAAACATTGTGGCCGCACAGTTCATAGACGCGCTGGATATGTTCCCAGCGCACCCGGTCGGCCGACATGGGATTTTCCGGCGGCTTGGGCTTGGAGCCCGGCGTCGCCATCAGCGCCGCCAGAATGTCATCGGCATCGGCGGGCTTGGGCAGGTAATCGATCGCGCCATATTTCACGGCCGCCACGGCGGTGGCGATATTGCCAAAACCCGTCAGCACCACCACCCGGCTTTCGGGGCGGATGGTGTGCAATGTCTCCACCACATCAAGCCCATTGCCGTCATCCAGCTTCAGGTCGACCACGGCGTAGGCGGGCGGGGCTTCCTTGGCGCGGGCTTTGCCCTCCGCCACCGACTCGGCCTGGGTGACGACGAAGCCGCGGGCTTCCATGGCCCGGGCCAGGCGCTCGCGCAGCGGACGGTCGTCCTCGACCAGCAGGAGAGTCTTCTCGTCACTCATTATGGGGGCGCTTTAGGTCACTTTTGACAAGCGGTCAAACACTTCAGGCCGGTTCGGCCTGGTTTGGTGGCTGGGGGCCGTCAATCACCCCACGTGCCCAGCGCATGGAAACCTGCGCCCCGCCTGCTTGCGGGTTCTCGGCCTTAACCAGCCCGCCGGTCTGTTCCAGCAGGACCTTGGCGATAAAAAAGCCAAGCCCCATGCCTTCATGCTCATCCAGGGAGCCCTGGGGGCCCATCTCATTCTCGCCCAGGGCGTTACGGCCCGGCCGCGACGTGATGTAGGGCTCCCCCAAGGTGACGAAGATTTCGGGCGCAAAGCCCGGCCCATCGTCGGACACCGAAATATGCAGGAACTGATCGTCCCAGCGGGCATCCACCGCCACCAGCGTGCTGGCGAAGTCGGCCGCATTCTCGATGAGGTTGCTCAGGCCATGCAGCAGCTCGGGCGCCCGCCACACCTGGGGCACCGCGCTGTCAGCCGATGGCGGGGTGATGGTGACGCGGATCTCGATGTCCTCGCCGCGATGGGCGGAGACCACGTCATCCAGGAAGGGGCCCAGCGGCAGCCGGGCGGTGGCGCCCAGCATGGCTTCTTCGGGATTGGCCAGGCGCGCGATGATGGTGCGGCAGCGCTCGGCCTGCTCGCGCAGCAGCTTGACGTCTTCAACATCGGTTGAGCCGGGCGGCAAGGAGCGTTCCAGTTCCCGCGCCACCACCGCGATGGTGCCCAAGGGCGTGCCCAGTTCATGCGCCGCCGCCGTGGCCAGCGCACCCAGCGCCGCAAGGCGATGTTCGCGCGACAGAGCCAGCTGGGTGGCGGCCAGGCCGGCCGACATGCGCGAGGACTCCGACGCGATGCGCCAGGCATAGACAGACGTAAACCCGATGCCGATCACCAGCGCCGTCCAGATGCCCGCCTGGTAAAGCTGGGGCAGCAGAAGCGCTTCGCCTTCGGGCCAGGGCAGCGGCTTGTGCACCACCGCGATCAACGACACCGAGGCAAAGGCGATAAAGGCAAGGATCAGCACATTGCCCAGATTGAGTGTTGCGGCCGCGATCACCACCGGGGCGACGAACATCAGGGCAAAGGGATTGGCGATGCCGCCGGTCAGATACAGCAGCGCCGCCAGCTGCAGCACGTCGAAGGCCAAATAAAAGGTGGCTTCGCGGTTGGTCAGGCGGTGCGAGGGGGCATAGCGCAAGGCCAGGGCAATATTCAGCGCGGCGCTGACCGCGATGGCGATGGCGCAATACAGAATGGGCAGGCTGTAGCCCAGGGCGAAATAGACCAGGAACAGGGCCGCCGACTGGCCGGCAATGGCGAGCCAGCGCAGGTTCGACAGGGTGCGCAGACGCACCCGCCCGCCGGCGCCCACACTCTGGGCGAAACCCCGTGCCAAGTCCTTGCGCACCAAAAGTGTCTTCCCTGTTTTGCGTAACGGGATTAGAGCATTGCCCATGTTGCGCAACAAGCAAGCCCTGCTCCCCTATCTGCTGCTGGTCGCGGCGCTGGCCGGCGGCCTTTTGTGGCATGAGAGCGAGAATGTGCCGGGGCTGGGCAAGAGCGTGGTGACCGGTCAGGCCGATGTCGGCGGACCGTTCAAGCTGATCGACCAGACCGGCAAGACAGTGACCGATGCCGATTATCGCGGCCGCTACATGCTGATCTATTTCGGCTACAGCTTTTGCCCCGATGTCTGTCCCACCACCCTGGCGGTGATGGCCCAGGCGCTGGACAGGCTGGGCGGCGATGCGCGGCGCGTGACGCCGGTCTTCATCACCATCGATCCGGAACGCGACACGCCCCAGGTGCTGGCCGATTACATGAAAGCCTTTGGGCCCAGCTTTGTCGGCCTGACCGGCAGCGTCGATGCCATCAAGGATGTCGAGAAGAAATACCGCGTCTATGCGGTGAAGAAGCCGCTCGATCCGGCCAAGCCGAAAGCAGGCTACGGCATGGACCATTCCTCAGTGCTGTACCTGATGGGCCCGAACGGCAAGCTGATCAGCTTCTATGACGAAGCGATCTCGCCGGATCAGTTGACCAAAGAGTTGCGGCAGAAGATTTGAGCTCACTGTCATGGCCCGCAAATGCGGGCCATCCAGATGATGCCAGCGCTTATCCTGAAAGGTTCGAGAAGACTTCAGCTGGATGGCCCACACTCCGGTGGGCCATGACAATCGCGCTAAAGCGCCGTCGGCAACGGCAAGCCGTTCTGCGAACACGCCGCAATCAGCGTGTTGTGCATCAGGCAGACAATCGTCATGGCGCCGACGCCGCCGGGCACGGGCGTGATCGCACCAGCGACTTCCTTCGCCGCTTCGTAATCCACATCGCCGACCAGTTTGGTTTTGCCATCGCCCGCATCGACGCGGTTGATGCCGACATCGATCACCACCGCGCCAGGCTTGACCCAATCTGCCTTGACGAATTCCGGCTTGCCGATGGCGGCGACCAGAATATCAGCGCGGCGCGCCAGTCCCGGCAGATCTTTCGACCGCGAATGGGCCATGGTGACGGTGGCGTTGGCGGCCAGCAGCAATTGCGCCGCCGGCTTCCCAAACAACAGCGAGCGGCCGATCACCAGCGCCTCCTTGCCCGCGATGTCGCCCATATATTCCTTCAGCAGCAGCATCACGCCCGACGGCGTGCAGCTGACCAGATGGGCGCGGCCTGACAGCAGGAGCCCCGCATTCTTCGGTGTGAGCGCATCCACATCCTTGGCCGGGTCCAGCGCATCCAGCACGGCGTTTTCATCCAGATGCTTGGGCAGCGGCAACTGCACCAGGATGCCGTGCACGGATTTGTCGGCGGACAACGCCTTCACATGCGACAGCAACTCGTCCTGCGAAACATCAGCAGGCAGTTCGACATGCACCGACTTGAAGCCGATGGCCTCGGCGGTCTTGCGCTTGTTCTTGACGTAAACTTCCGACGCCGGATCGCTGCCCACCAGCACGGTGGCAAGGCCCGGCTGCAATCCGTGCCTGGCTTTCAGCTCGGCGGTGTAAGCGGCGATCTTTGCGCGCAGCTTCGCGGCGCTGGCCTTGCCGTCAATGATAGTAGCCGTCATTGGCTACCAGCCTCGCTCGACCAGCGGCTGCCACTGCGTCATCGCATATTTCAACGTCTCAATGACGAGGAAGACTATTAGCGGCGACAGGTCCAACCCGCCCATGGAGGGGATCACGCGGCGGATTTGACGGAACACCGGCTCGGTCAGGGCGATCAGGATGCGCAGTAGCGAGCGGACAAACTGATTGTGGCTGTTGATGACGTTGAAGGCGGTCAGCCAGGACACGATCACCGCGGCGATCACGATCCATTCGTAGATATTGAGAATCTGGAATATCAGGTAGGCGATGGGGTTCAGCATGGCTCCTTGTACCGGGCGGAACCGTGCCGGAAAAGCCCGAAAATCAGGGCCGCTTGACAGGAGAAAGGCCTGATCCCTACAAACCCCGCCTTGCCCGGCGCACGCCGGGAGAGATCGGTTCGGGGCTGTAGCTCAGTTGGGAGAGCGCCTCGTTCGCAATGAGGAGGTCAGCGGTTCGATTCCGCTCAGCTCCACCATCCCCTTCGGGGATAGGTGTTCCGAACCGAAAACCTTCCCTTTTCTTATCCGACCCGGCCTTCGCAAGAGGTCAGCGGTTGCTCGGGCGGCTTGGCCGCCGCCCTCGATCACTCAGCTCCACCATCCCCTTCGGGGATGGATGTTCCGAACCGCTCACTTCCCCGTATAGGTCACCCGCCACACCACATTCGCCACGTCATCGGCGATGAGCAGGCTGCCGTCCTTGGCCACGGCCAGTCCCACGGGGCGGCCCCAGACCTTGGCAGGCTGGCCGCTGTCGCCCATGCCGTTCCAGAAGCCGGTGGCGAAATTCTCATAGCCGTTCACCGGCTTGCCGTTCGCGAAATGCACCCGCACCACCTTGTAGCCGGTGGGATTGCCGGCATTCCACGAGCCGTGCAGCGAGACAAAGGCGTCGCCCTTATAGTCGGCGGGGAAATTGGACCCGGTATAGAAAGCCAGGCCCGTCGGCGCGCTATGGGCGTGGAACAGCACGTCGGGGGTGATGGTGGAGGCGACCTTGCCGGCCGGCGCCTTGGGGCCCCAGACCGGATCGGGATTCTTGCCGATATAGGCGTAAGGATAGCCGTAGAAGCCGCCCTGCTTGACGCTGGTCAGATAGTCCGGCGGCAGCTCGTCGCCCAGCCCGTCGCGTTCATTGGTGACGACGTACAGATCGCTGGTGCCCGGCGCGAAGGCGATGCCGACGGGATTGCGAATGCCGCTGGCGAATTCGCCCATGCTGCCATCGGCGTTGATCTTGAAGACCTGCGCGCCCGGCTTGTAGTCCGAGATATTGTCGCGGGAGCCCAGCGCCAGGTACAGCGAACCGTCCGGCGCAAAGGCGATGTTGCGGGTGATGTGGCCATTTTTGGGGGCCAGATCGGCAACCTTGGTCGTGACTTTTTCCGGCTTTCCGGCGCTGGTCTGGCCGTCCTTGTAGGCAAAGCGCCAGATGCCCCGCACGTCGCCGACATAGAGATAGCCTTCATGGAAGGCCAGGCCGTGCGGATAGACAAAGCCGGCTGATCCGGGAAGGAACGTGAAGCGCTGGTCCGCCTTGCCGTCGCCATTGGTGTCGCGCAGCACCGTGATCTTGCCGCCGGCGCGGGCTTTGTAATCGCCGCCCGGCTCGGCCAGGAAAATGTCGCCATTGGGCGCCACCGCCATCCAGCGCGGCGAGCTGAGCTTGTCGGCGAGGATGGACACCGCAAAGCCCTTGGGCACCTCCGGCATGGCGGCGGCCGGGCGCGGGATGGTCGAAGGCTCATTGCCGGCCGCCGGGGTGGCATAGGGCTTGGCCAGCGAAGTGGGGGAAATCTGGAATTTCTGCCCCGGATGGTCGGCGGCCAAAACAGCCCCCGCGGCCAGGAAACTCGCGGAAAAGATGGAAATCATCAAACCCTGTTTGGTCATTTCGCGCTCCCGTTAAAATTCGATTTACCAATCCGGCGCTTACTGACGCCATGCTGCGCCCTACGCTCATGGCCATTGTTGCAATCGCCCTGGCGGCCCTGCCCGGGCATGCCGCCGAGCATGGCGAGAAAGCCCAAAAAGCGCCAGAGCACAAAACCACCCAGTCCAAGAGCTACATCATGGTGGACCCGATCTACACCACCATCGTGTCCGACAACCGCCCGGCCGGGATGCTGATGGTGGGCGTTGGCCTGGATATTCCCAACGAGGAGCTGCACGAGGAAGTCAGCCGCTCCATGCCAGTGCTGCGCGACGCCTATATCCGCAACCTGATGACCTTCACCGCCAATGTGGTGCGCACCGACGCCCAGCCCGATGTCGGGGTGATCGCCGACCGCCTGCAGGCGGTGACCGACCGCGCCCTGAAGAAAAAAGGCGCCAAGATCCTGCTGGCCCAAATCGCCATTCGCGTAACTTCAAAGTGAACCCCTCCGGCTTCAACTTACTCTCGGCTCGCTGACGCTCGCCTCGAACGTTGAAGCCACCTCCCCTTTCAAGGCGCTTCGCGCCAAAGGGGAGGCCGGTCTGTGCTCGCTTCCGGCTATTAACGATAATAGTCTGCGCCGGCATGGATTCTTCCAAAACCCCGGCCACCTGGACCCGTCCGCTTTCCATCTGGCTGGCGCCGGCGCTGATCCTGGCGCTGGGCGTGGCCGTGATCCTGTTCGATGGGCTGGGGATCGAAGGCGCGGCCAGCAACCTTTTGTTCGACGCTTTCCAGCGCCACGCCGCCCGCCCCTTTGTCGATGGGCGCCTCGCCGTACGTGCGCTGGAACTGCCCTCGCTGGATGAAGACACGCTGGTCAAGGTCACGCGCACCCTGGCCGCCCAGGGCGCCAGGGCGATCGTGCTGACCGCGCCGCTGGAAGGGGCCGCATCGCCGCAAAGCATGGCGGCGCGCCTGCCGCCCGGCAGTGACGCGGCGCGCGCCGCCCTGACCAAATTGCCGGAACCGGGACATGACCTGGCGGCGGAATTCGTCCAGGCCAGGGTGATCGTGCCGGTGGTGCTGGGCATGGCGGGGCGCGCGCCTCACACCAAGGCGCGTTTTGTCTATCGCGGCACGGCCAATCCTTTTGCCCATCTGCCGCGCTTTGGCGCAGCTAGCGGGCCGCAGAGCGTGCTGGAAAGCAACGCCGCCGGATCGGGCGCCATCAACCTGATCCCGGACAGCGATGGCGTGCTGCGCCGTATCCCGCTGGTCTTCCAGCTTGGCCCGGCGCTTGTGCCCAGCATGGCGGCCGAAGTGCTGCGCGTGACCGACGGCAAACCCGACATCACCGTCACCAGCAACGAGCGCGATCCCCTCACCTTCCTCACCGGCACCGGCATTGCGGGTCTGGAAACATCGGCAGGAACCGCACCCACCGACGGCAGCGGGCGCATGCGGCTGCATTACGCCGCCAATGTCTCCGAGCGGATGCTCAATCCCAACGCGCTGACGGCGGTGCCGGTCAAAGACACGGTGGTGGTGATCGGCGCCGAAGGCCAAGTGGTGAAGACGCCGCTGGGTCCCGCCAGTATCGCCAGCGTGATCAGCGAAAGCATCGAGAACCTGGCGGGCCGCAGTATGCTGGTGCGTCCCGCCTGGGCGCGGATACTGGAGGCCTTGGGCTTGGTGGTGCTGGGCACGGCGATGATCGCCCTGTTGCGCTTCGGGCTGGGCTGGCCGGCGGCGCTGGTGATGGCGGGATCGGCGGCGGCGGGCGCGGGCTCCTGGTATCTGTATGCGGCGCACGGGTTGTTGGCCGATGCGGCTACGCCGGTATTGTTTCTGGTCCTGGCCTTCGGCGCGGGCGCCGCGGTCTGGATCCAGGACATGCGCCTGGCCTATGCCGGGCTGCGCATGGCCTTTTCGGATTCCCTGCCGCGCGCCACCATTGAAAAGATCGCTCGCCGTCCCAGCCTTTTGAAGCTGGAAGGCGAAACCCGCACCATCACCTATCTGGTGTGCGGCGTGCGCGGCCTGGCCGGTGTGGCGGCGTCCTACAAGGACGATGCGGCGGGCTTCACCAGCCTGATGCAAAAAGCGTTGTCGCCGCTGATCGATCAGGCGCTGGCGCATGGCGGCACCATCGACCGGCTGACCGCCGATGGTTTTGCCGCCTTCTGGAACGCGCCGCTGGACGATGCCGATCATGCGCTGCATGCCTGCGAGGCGGCCAATGGCATGGCGATCATGTCGGCCCGCGTCACCGAGGAATTGGCGCAGCAGCACCGCGAAGGCGCGCTGCCGGCGCAAGTGGAAATCGGCGTCGGCGTCGCGACTGGTCCGGTGATCGCCGGCGGTTATGGCGGCTATGGCCGCATGGTCTATAGCGTCAATGGCGATGCGGTGAATCTGGCGCAGCGTATCCAGTTGCTGTCGCATCAATATGGCCCGGCGCTGATCGTCGCCGATGAAACGCGGCGGCTGGCCGAGCGCGGCTTTGCCTTCCTGGAAGTGGACACCATCGCGGCCGGCGCCAGCGATCCGCCGGTCACGCTATACGCCATCATGGGCAATCCGGTGGCGCGCGCCTCGCCCAAGTTCCGCGCCCTGACCGTGTTTCACGACCACATCTTCCAGGCTATCCGCAAGCAGCATTGGCAGATGGCGCGCGACCTGATCGCGCAATGCCGCCGCCTGTCAGGCGCCAGCCAGAAGATGTACGACCTGCATTTGGCCCGCATCGCCTATTACGAAAAGCATCCGCCGGGCGAAAATTGGGATGGGGCGTTCAGGCCGATCCTGGAATAGTCGCCAACCCATAATGCGCGCTCGCAGCGCCGCTCAGCGCCGCCCACATCTGGTCGCCCCAGGAAAAATGCCACCATTCGTCGGGATGGCCGGCAAAACCTTCTTCGGTCATCAGCCAGTGCAGCAGGCGGCGATTGGCGCGCGCTTCCTGGTCGGAGAAGGAAAAGTTCTGCGCGTCCAGATTCTCGAAGCGGTCGCGGTTGGCCAGCGCGGTGACGTCATCGAACAGCGAGCCCATCCAAAGCGTCTCGCCATTCTTCCAGCGTAGCGTCAGGTCCACCGCCGCCGCGGTGGCGTGGGGCGCTGGCGAATCCGCGCTGTCCGACGGCGCGGCCCAATAGCGTTCCACTTCCTCGGTCAGCGCAGCGCCGGTCAGGGAAGGATCACGCCGCTGCAATTCCCGTGGCATCCACACATCATGGAAATAGGCCTGCACTTCGCGCGGCCGCCAGGCATCGAACACAAACAGCTCCAGGCCCGCCGGTGCAATGCGCCCATTCACCCGCGCCAGTTTTTCCGCCACGGATTTGCGCAGCCACAATTTGTCGGTGGCGCCTTCCACCCGGTGCCAATAGGGCGGGTTGCGGTCGCTGGCATAGAAATTCTCGCCCTTGAGCCCGGCCTCCCGCGCCTCGATCACCGCTTCGCCGAACAGCGCATTGTCGCGAAGGATGGGGATGCGCTGGCGGAAACCTTTGCGCGCCGCCCGCAGGGGCGCCTGGTCGCCGATGGGACGGTTGCGCAATTCTTCCAGGACGCCGAACGCGGACATTTGCGCTACACTAGGATGATGCACGAGCGTTCCGAAAGCCCATACCGCCACGCCCGCCGCGCCTTCATCGCGGCCTGCGAGCATGCGCATCTGGACACGGTGGCGCGGCTGCATCCGGCCAAAAGCCCGGACGGCAAGCCGCTGTTCATGGACTGCGCCGCGACCGGCCCCCGCGATGCCGCCAAGGCGGTGCTGGTGGTGGCGCGTGGGTCCGCCGGATCGGCCATGCTGGTCGCGCTGCTGGAGAGTGACATCTCGCCCCCGCCGGGCGCGCGGCTGGTGCTGGTGCATGCCCTGGACCCCGCCGCTTTTGCCGGGGTGGCGGCCAATGATCCGGAATGGCCGGCCGCCATGCTGAAGGCCGAAGTCACCGAGGATCTGCGAAAAGTCCGCGCCCTGGCGGTGCTGCCGCTGGAAGAGGGTCCTGACCTGACGCCGGTGCTGGCCGCCCAGCTTCCGGATGCCAGGATCACCACCCTGCCCACCGCCGCCGACGCAGGTTCGGCGCGGGGCGCAATCGCAGCCTTCTTCGCGCAATAAATTTCGGTAACAGCCTTGCAGCCCCTTGGGCCCGCGCAGATGATTGACGCCTGTTCAACCAGCAAGGGGGTCTTCATGCGTTTGCTTCTCGCCGCCGCGGTCATCGTTGCCGCCATCTCGCCCGTCCAGGCTGCCGACACGCCGCAGCAGGCCAGCATGAAGAGCTGCGCCGCCACCTGGAAAACCATGTCGGCCGCGGACAAGGGCAAGACCAAGTACACCGATTACATGGGCACCTGCATGAAGAAGGCGCCCGCTGCTGCTGCCGCGCCCGCGCCGGCCGCCAGCATGGCCATGACCGCCAAGCCCAAGGCAGCGGCAGCCGGTTCCATGATGATGGCAGCCCCCACGGGTGGCTCGGCCAAGTGCAAGGACGGCACCACCGTCACCTACAAGAACCGCCAGGGCACCTGCTCGGGCCATGGCGGCGTGGCCAGCTGGCTCTAGTCGGCGATTAAATCCAGGGAAAACGGGCCCGCTTTGCAAGCCGGGCCCGTTTTCTTTATAGGTCCGGCACTACGCACTCGTAGCTCAGCTGGATAGAGCGCTGCCCTCCGAAGGCAGAGGTCACAGGTTCGAATCCTGTCGAGTGCGCCATTGCTTTGCGGACGCAAAGCAATGGCGCAGGCAAGCCCGCCGCGCGTCAGCGACTTGAGGCGGGCGCGCCCGGCAACCAGCATAAATCCTCGAAGCAGGCGGACACGTTTCGCAAATAAGTGGCGCCCCAACCCCGCCCGCGCGACAGCGCAGGGAGGGCGGGGTTGGCTAGCGAGATTTCTCGCAAAGCAATGGCACCGCAGAACCCCTCGCGCCAAATTGGAACAACAGCAAGGAACCTTGGCATGATCTCGCCATGGTCTTGCCTTGGGCCCATGCTCCATTTCCGCAATGGAGCGCCCGCCAGCCAGCCCCGCCCCCAAGCCAAAGTCCCGCCGCGATAGCGCGCTGGGCTGGGGCTTCACTGCCGCCGTGCATGTGGCGGCGCTGACCGCCCTGTTCTGGCCCCGTGCCGGCACGCCACCCAAAAAGCCGGACGCTGACCTGCACCTCACCATCATTGCCATGGCCAAGGCGCCCGAGCCGCCGGGCCCGGCCAAACCGGACGAGCCAGCCGCCGCGGAGCAGGCGCCGCCGCCGATGGCGCAGCCCACCCCCATGCCGATCTTTGCGAAAGTCACCTCGCCGGAACCGGTCGACAATTCCGACATCCTCAGCGAAGCCCAGCTTACCGGCGCGGCCAGTGCAGGCGAAGATGGCGCAGGCGGCGGCGGTGGCGGCGGCTGCGACACAGCCCGCGCGGTGCAGCAGGCCTTGCGCACCGATCCTTTGGTGCACAATGCGGTTGCCGGTGCCGGACGTCAGGGCAAGGCGATCATGATGTGGAATGGCGACTGGGTGCGGTCGGGCGCGCAGGAGGGCAAGGGCCTGTCAGCGGTGCGCCAGGCGATCATGTGGAAAGTCGCCTTCTCATCGGAATCCTGCCGCAACCAGACCATGCACGGCACGGTGGTGCTGTCGCTGGCCGATGGCGGCACGCGCTTTGCCATCGGCACGGATGCCTGGCGCTGGTCGGACCTGCTGGGTTTGAAGCGATAGCGAAAAAAGAAAGGGCCGCGTCACCTGGCGCGGCCCCGTCAATCTTTCAGAACGCCGGTTTTACGACATCACCACCAGCACGACACGGCGATTCTGTGCGCGGCCGACGCGGGTCTTGTTGGTGGTTGCCGGATCTTCCTTGCCATAGGAGATGGCCGACATGCGGTTGAGCGGCACGCCATGACGGTTCATGAAAACGCGGACGGCTTCGGCGCGCTCTTCGCCCAGCCGCTGGTTGACCGCCTCCGGACCACGCCCGTCGGTGTGACCCTGGATTTCCAGATAGACGTTGCGGTTGTCGGTCTTCAGCTTCTCGGCAAACTCGGTCAGGCGCTGCTGGGCTTCCGGTGAAAGCTTGGCGCTGGCGGCCTTGAACTTCACCGAGTCGTCCGACAGGACCATGGTGTAGAGAAACTTGCCTTCGGCCAGCTTGCCCGCCGCGGTCGCGCGGTCGAGCGCTTCCTTGGTGGATTGGTCAAGCTGGGCCAATTGGGCGGTATGACGGTCTACCTGGGATTGGGTCGCCTGCGTCTTGGCATCTACGACGGCAACATGTTGGTCGACATATTCACGGGTCGCACATCCTCCCAGGCTGATGGCCGCGGCGACCATGGCGGAGGTGAGGATGGCGGTCTTCAATTTTTGCATCTGTGTTCCCTTTTTATCTGCCCCGGAACCCATTTCAGCGTCTTGCGACAGTGTGGCGGAAATGGGCCGGAAAAGGTCCCGATGCGCGGCAAGTCTTCGCCAAATTTGGCGACGGCGAATTCGGCAAGGGCCGTAAACCCGGCGGGCGCGCCTTTTCGATCCGGCCAGGCCGCTGTGACATCATTGTGTTCGGCATGGTTGCTCTTGCTGCCTTGCATCAGCAAACTGAGTTCCATGCTTTTGCCCGAACTTCTTCTCACCTTCGCTCTTGTCGGGATCACCGGCTTCGCGGCCCTGGCGGCGCGGCGCTGGAACATTCCCATTTCGATCTTCCTGGTGCTGCTGGGCCTGGGAATCAGCTTCCTGCCCGGCATGCCCCGCATCGAGCTGCGCCCGGAACTGGTCCTGACCCTGCTCCTGCCGCCGCTGCTGTATCGCGCCGGGGTGCAGATGAGCTGGCGCGGCTTCAAGGAAAACCTGCGGCCCATCCTGCTGCTGGCGGTGGGGGCGGTGATCTTCACCGCCGTGGCGGTGGCGGGGGTGTCGTATTACATCCTGGGCCTGCCGCTGGCCGTCGGCTTCGTGCTGGGCGCGGTGGTATCGCCGCCCGATGCGGTGGCGCCCATGGCGATCGCCCGCCGCTTCGCCCTGCCCAGGCGCGTCCTCACCATCCTGGAAGGCGAAGGGCTGGTGAACGACGCCACCGCCCTGATCCTGTTCAGCTTCGCGGTCGGCGCGGTGACCCTGGGGCGCACCTTCTCGCTGCCGGTGGCGATAGGCGAATTCCTGTTGATCGTGGCGGGCGAAATCGTCTGGGGCCTGTTCATCGGCTGGGGCGCGCTGGTCGTGCGGCGCTGGGCCAATGAGCCGCGGGTGGAAATGGTATTCGCGCTGCTGAGCCCCTTCGTGGCGTTCTGGCTGCCTGAAAGCTTGGGCGGGTCGGGCGTGCTGGCCACCGTGGTCTGCGGCCTTTACGTCAGTTGGAATGGCCCGCGCTTCATCTCGCCGGCCACCCGCCTGCAGGGCTTCTTCGTCTGGGATCTGGTGATCTACCTGATCGAGGGGCTGGTATTCCTGATCACCGGCCTGCAGGCGCGCGTGATCGCCGACACGCTGGACCTGTCGCAATGGAAAAGCCTGGCGCTGGCCTGCGCCCTGATTTGCATCGTCATCATCGTGGTGCGGTTCATCTGGGTGTTCGCGGTAACCTATGCCACGCGGCTCATACCCGCTTTGGCGCGGCATGATCCCTTGCCGCCCTGGCAGGGGATTTTCATCGTCGCCTTTACCGGCATTCGCGGGGTGGTGTCGCTGGCGGCGGCCCTGTCCATTCCCATCATGGCGAACGGCGGGGATTTTCCCCATCGCGGCCTGCTGCTGTTGATCACCTTCAGCGTGATCCTGGTGACCCTGGTGGGCCAGGGCTTCACCCTGCCCTGGGTCATCCGGATGCTGGGAATCGCCGAACATGGCCGGCGCGAAGCCGACACCGACAAGAAAAAGGAAATCAGCGCCCGGCTGGCCAGTATCGACGCAGCCCTGGCGCGGCTGGATTCGCTGGAAGGCGCGGTGGCGGCGCCCGAAACCGTGTCGGCGCTGCGGCGGCGCAACGAGGATCGCCGCGCCTATTTCGTCGCCGCCTGCCAGGATCTGGGCACCGGCGATATCAGCAATGCCAGCGCGGCGCTGCAGCTTCAGTTCCTGGACGCCGAGCGCGCCAGTATCGCCGACCTCTATTACCGCAGCGAGATCAGCGACGACGCCCGCCGCCGCATCGAGCGCGAGCTGGACCTTGAAGACTCCCGCATCCGCCATAGCGCCGAAAGCGGCGCGGCCCGCGCGCTTTAGTTGATCTGCCCCCATCCGTCGCAACTCGACTCGGCTCCGCCGAGATTTCGTTGCGACACCTTCCCCCGCCGGTCGCTTCGCTCGCGGGGGAAGGAAGCTGGCGGATGCTGACGGTCGCGCCGCGGAATGCGGCGCTCGAGTTCTATTAAGGGCGGCGCCAGACCAACATCTTGCTGGTCAGGATCTGAACCACCTCGCCCTTCTGGTTCTTAGTCTCGGTCCGGACCGTGATCATGCCGCGCTCCGGCTTGGAGCGGGACGGCGTCACCGCCAGCACTTCGCTTTCCGCCTGCAGCACATCGCCGGGGCGGGTGGGGCGCGGCCAGGTGATCTCGCCGCCCGCGCCGATCAGCCCACCGGCGATGGGCATGCCGCTTTTCACCAAAAGCGACATGGTGATGGAGGCGGTATGCCAGCCACTGGCGGCAAGGCCCTGGAAAAAGCTCTTGTCCGCGTCTGTTTCGCTGAGGTGAAAGGGCTGGGGATCAAAGCGCGCGGCGAAAGCCTTGATCTGGGCGGAATCCAGCGCATGGGTCCCACTGGTGAAGCGCTGCCCCACATGAAAGTCTTCAAGGTAAAGCCCCATCATCCGTTCATGCTAGGCGGGGGCCATGGCATGGGCAACATGCGCCAACGACCCTGCGGCCTGTCATAAAAGAAATGATTTCCGGAACGAAGCTGACGCTCGCGCATTGGCCCGAAGGCGCGTAGAGTTTTTGCGTCACATGAAAACCATGGAGTGAATGACATGGCTGCAAAGAAAAAGAAAAAAGCGAAGAAGGCGGCGAGGCCTGCCAAGGCCAAGAAAGCCCCCGCTAAGAAATCCAAGAAGGCGGTGAAGACGGCCGCCAAGAAGACGAAGGCGAAAAAGCCCGTCAAAAAGGCAAAAGCCAAGAAGGTCGTGAAGGCGGCTGCCAAGAAGGCGCCGGCCAAGAAGGCCAAGAAGAAAACCACCAAGAAGAAGCAGATCGTGGGCGAAGGCGATTACGCCGCCACCCGCAAGTTCGATTCCGACCAGGCCGCCTTTGTCGCCAAGAACAAGGCGAGCATCCCGGACCTGGGTAAGGATGCTGAAAAGGCTTTGGATGGTCCCGAAGGCGACAGCCTGCGGGATGCCGAAGCCACGGCGGCGGCGCGGTCCCGCGACAACTTCTAAGATCGCCTGAAACAGAAAGGCCGCGGTTCTTACGAACCGCGGCCTTCTTCTTTGTATACCGCGCGCCTACTTGCCGGCGGGTTTGAAATCCAAAGCGCAGCCACGGAGCGTCGGCGCGAGCCGGAGCGACCAAGAATAATCGAATGGCGGCGCCTGCTCGCTTTTAGGCCTTGGGCTTAAAATCCAGAGCGCAGCCATTCGTGCAATAGCGCAGGCCGGTCGGCCCGGGGCCGTCATTGAAGACATGGCCCAGATGGCCGCCGCACTTGGCGCAGTTGAACTCGGTGCGCACCATGCCGTGGCTGGTGTCGGTGGTGGTGGTCACCGCGCCGGGCTTGGTGTCCCAGAAGCTGGGCCAGCCGGTGCCGCTTTCGAACTTGGTATGGGCGTCGAACAGTTCAGCGCCGCAGCCGGCGCATTCGAATTCGCCGGGACGCTTTTCATGGTTCAGGGGACTGGAACCGGGGCGTTCGGTGCCACGCTCGCGCAGCACGCGGTGCTGTTCCGGGGTCAATTGCCGCTCTGATTTGATGTCGGTCCTGGTATCGGTCATGGCGTTTTCCTTTCTCTCCCCAAAATTCGCGGCTAACTGCAAATGGTTACACGGCGGCGCCGCTTCAAGGAATTGCTGCGACCACCATGTCCAGCATGGAACTGAGCCTGCCGGTGTTGCCGAAGGCAAAACCGGCGTCATAGACCACATCGTCCACTTTCCAGCCCTGTGGCGTGGCCACCAGCAGTACGGTGTCGTTCCAGTTGGCGGGCTTTTCGGCCTTTCGGCCTGGGACCTGGGGCGGCACGTAGCTGAGGGCCACCGGACAACGGGCGGCGGCCCCCGTCACCTGGCAGGCGCCGACTTTCCAGGCGCTGGCCCCTTCGAACAGGGAGGAGAAAATATCGCCTTCCAGCATCGGTGGCACGGCGTTCTTCACCTTGGCGGTCAGCCGCGCCTGGGCGGCGGCGGCGCTCACCAGTTGCTTGTTGAGGCGCGGCGACAGCACGGGCGCATAACGCACCCTTTCGGTGGCGTCGGGAATGCCGCCGCCCTGGACGTGCAACGGCGCATAGACAGCATAGAAGGCTTCCACCGCCGCCGCCGGGTCATCGGCCGCTGCCGCTGGCGTCGCCGCCAGCAGCAGGCAGGCAAGCAGGGTCTTTTTCATCAACGCGATTTCAGGCTGTCGCGAATGTCGCGCAGCAGCAGCACTTCTTCCGAAGGCGGCGGCGCGGCATCGGTGGCCGGCGTGGGCGCCACCAGCTTGTTGAGCTGGCGCAACAGCATGAACAGAGCGAAGGCGACGATCATGAAATTGATCACCGCATTGATGAACAGGCCATAGTTCAGGGTTACCGCCTTGGCGGCCTTGGCGGCGGCCAGGGTGTCCACGGCGTGGTCGCCCTTGAGCACAATGAAGAAATTGGCGAAGTCCACGCCGCCCAGCGCCAGGCCGATCGGCGGCATGATGACATCATTGACCAGCGAATTGACGATGCCGGTGAAGGACGCGCCGATGATCACACCGACCGCCAGGTCCACCACATTGCCGCGCATGGCAAATTTCTTGAATTCACCGATCAGGGACATGACCGCCCATCCTTTTCAAATCAGGACGGAAGGCTAGTCGCGCCGCGGGCCTTCAACAAGCCTGCCCAAATCAGGTGAACTTGGTGCCGGCCATGGTGCCTTCCGGCAGGGACAGCCGGAAGGTGAGGCCCAACGCGGTGGACTGAATTTGCAGATCGGCGCCGATTTCTGTCGCCAGGCTGCGCATCACCTTGAAGCCCATGCCGCCGCTGGACAGCGGATCGGCCCCTTCGGGCAGGCCGACGCCATCATCGCTGATGGACAGCACCAGGCGGCCATCCTGTGCCGGCGAGCAGTCCACCGTCATCACCAGCGGCACGCCCGCGGGGTGTGCGTGCTTCATCGCATTGATGAAGACTTCGCACAGGATAAGAACGATGGGCTGGACCTGGCGCATCAGCACGATGCAATCGCCGCCGGTATGTACAACCCGCACCGATTGTTCGGGCGAGGACAGCGCCGCCACCAGGGCGTCGGTGACTTCGGACAAATGCGGCTTGAGGCTGACGGCCCCTTCCGACCCGGTCCGCGACAGGATCCGGTGAAGCTGGCTGATGGTGTTGATGCGGGCCGCCACCCCGTCCAGGAGCTGGCGGACTTCGGCGTTGCTGAGGGTGTCGGCCCCCTTTTTCACAGAGACCGCCTGCATCCGCACCATGCTCACCAAAAGGGTCAGGCTGTTGGCGATGCGGTGGTTGGCCTCGGCGACGAGGTCGGGGGCGGTCATTGGGTTTGAGGGGGTATGCTGGCTTTGGGCGAGGACGGCATCCATGGATGATCCTCCTTTCTCAAGCACCCTATGCCCGCCGTTCACCCAATGCAAGAAAAATAATAAACAATATCAATGGCTTAAGTTAGACTCTGGCTGGTTTTGTACAAACAACAGCCTTGCAGACAGGAACCAAAAGTTCCCAAAGTCCGTTTTGTTAGTGGGCCTAGCAGAGTGAGTAGGTTACTCATTTACTTTCTGCTAAGTGACTGTTGGGAAAGGTATTTTGCCATGAATGATTTGACGCGCGGCGAGCGCCTTCAGATCATGCTGACTGGGGAAGAGCTGGAGGCGCTGGACAACTGGCGCTTTGCCAAGCGCATGCCCAGCCGGGCGGCCGCCATTCGCGAGCTTTTGAAGCGCGGCCTGGGCGCTGAAGGCTTCAGCCTTGCCGACCGGGGCTCCCAGTCCAAGGATTTCGGTGTTACCGGCCAGGCCGACGGGGCCGGCAAAAGGGACGAATAAGCCGCCCCAAAAGCCTTGGGTGGCTTGATTTTGGCGTCCAATTCCTTTTAAACGCGCGCTCTTCGAGTGGCCCGGCCGGACATGCCGTGGCGGCTCCAAACGCGACCAGGACCTCACGGTCCCCAAAAGGAAAAGCAAAATGTCCAAGATGAAGACCAAGTCGGGCGCTAAAAAGCGCTTCAAGATCACCAAGACCGGGAAGATCAAAACCCACCAGGTCGGCAAACGCCACCGGTTGATCAACAATTCGCCGGCGCGCACGCGCGACCTGCGCGGCATGGACACCCTGTCCTCGTCGGAAACCCGGCGCGTGAAGCGCTGGATGCCGTATGGCGGGGGAATTTAAACCATGAGCCGTTCACCCCGTTCCGTTCCGTCGCGCGCCCGCCGCAACAAGGTCCTGAAGCAAGCCAAGGGCTTTACCGGCCGCCGCAAGAACAACATCACCACGGCCAATGCCGCGGTCGATAAGTCGCTGCAGCACAACTATATCGGCCGCAAGGAGCGCAAGCGTAACTTCCGCGCTTTGTGGATCCAGCGCATCAACGCCGCCGTGCGCGAGCATGGCCTCACCTACAGCCGATTTATCGCCGGGCTCGCCGGTGCCGGAATCGTGGTGGACCGCAAGGTTCTCTCCGATCTGGCGATCCACGAGCCCGCCGCGTTCAAGGCTCTGGTGGATCAGGCGTCGAAGGCCTAAGCAGACTTCACCGGAGATTCGGCGGGCGTTCGCGCTCGCCGGTCGTTCTCACCCGGAGTTTGCATGACCGATATCGCCGCCCTTCAGTCCGAGATACTGGCGCAGGTTTCTGCCGCGGCCGATGAAGCCGCGCTGGAAGCGGTGCGCGTCGGTACCCTTGGCAAGAAAGGTTCGGTCAGCGCCCTGCTGGCCACGATGGGCAAGCTTTCGCCGGAAGAGCGCAAGGTCCAGGGCCCGCTGTTCAACGGGTTGCGCGATACGGTCACCGAGGCCATTGCCGCCCGCAAAATCGAATTGGCTGACGTTGCGCTGGATGCGCGCTTGGCAGGTGAGACCCTGGACGTCACCCTGCCCGCGCGCGCCGAAAACAGCGGCAGCATACATCCCATCAGCCAGGTGCTGGACGAAGTGGTCGCCATCTTCGCTGAACTGGGCTTTGGCGTCGCCGAAGGCCCGGACGTGGAGTTCGACGACTACAACTTCACCAAGCTGAACATTCCGCCCGACCACCCTGCCCGCCAGATGCAAGACACCTTCTATGTCGCGCCCCAGGCGGACGGGACGAGCCATGTGCTGCGCACCCACACCTCGCCGGTGCAGGTGCGCACCATGCTGAACACCAAGCCGCCCATCCGCATCATCTCGCCGGGCCGCACCTATCGCGTCGACAGCGACGCCACCCATTCGCCCATGTTCCACCAGGTCGAAGCGCTGGTGGTGGACAAGGGCATTCACCTGGGCCACCTGAAATGGACGGTGGAGCAGTTCTGCAAGGCCTTTTTCGAGATCGACCAGATCGAGTTGCGGGCGCGCCCCTCCTTCTTCCCCTTCACAGAACCGTCGCTGGAATGGGACATGCGCTGCGACCGCAGCGTGCCGGGCAAGATCACCTTCGGCACCGGCAATGACTGGCTGGAGCTGGGCGGCTCGGGCATGGTTCATCGCAAGGTGCTGGAGAATTGCGGTATCGACGCCAGCCAATATTCCGGCTTTGCCTTCGGCTTCGGCCTGGATCGCATGGCGATGCTGAAATACGGCATGCCCGATATCCGCAGCTTCTTTGAATCGGACCTGCGCTGGCTGAAGCATTACGGCTTCCAGCCGCTGGATATTCCCACCTTGGATGGGGGGCTCAGCCGGTGAAATTCACGCTGAGTTGGCTCAAAGAGCATCTGGACACCGATGCAACGCCTGAGGAAATCGGCGCGCGCCTGACCTCCATCGGCCTGGAAGTGGAAAGCATCACCGATCCGGGCGCAGGCCTGAAGGATTTCATCGTCGGTGAAGTCGTCACTGCCGAAAAGCACCCCAATGCCGACAAGCTGCGGCTGTGCAGCGTCAGCGACGGCAAGGACACCTTGCAGATCGTCTGCGGCGCGCCCAATGCGCGGGCGGGCATCAAGGTGGTGCTGGCGCGGCCCGGCACCGTGATCCCCGCCACCGGCGATGCGCTGAAGCTGGGCACCATTCGCGGCGTGGAATCGCGCGGCATGATGTGTTCGGCCCGCGAACTTTTGCTGGGCGAAGACCATGACGGCATTATCGAGCTGAAGCCCGGCGCCAAAGCCGGCGCGCCCGTGGTGGCGGCGCTGGTGGAAGCGGGTTTGCTGGCCGACGATCCTCTGTTCGATGTTTCGATCACGCCCAATCGCGGCGACGCGGCATCGGTGTTCGGCATCGCCCGCGACCTGGCGGCGAGTGGGCTTGGCAACCTCAAGACCGAGAAGGTCCAGCCGGTGGCGGGCAAATTCCCCTGCGCCAAGACGATCACTCTCGACTTCACGCCCGAAAATAAAGACGCCTGCCCGATCTTTGCCGGCCGCCTGATCCGCGGCGTCAAGAACGGCCCCGCGCCGCAATGGGTGCAGGACCGTTTGAAGTCGGTGGGCATGAAGTCGATCTCGGCGCTGGTGGATGCCACCAACCTGATCGCCCAGGATCGCGGCCGTCCGCTGCATGTGTTCGACGCCGACAAGCTGAGCGGCAACCTGCATGCCCGCATGGCGCAGGACCACGAACAGGTGCTGGCGCTGGACGACAAGACCTATGTGCTCGATGCGGACACCATCGTCATTGCCGATGACAGCTATACCCGCGCCATCGCCGGCATCATGGGCGGGCTGGATACCGGCAGCTTTGAAGATACCACCAACGTCTTCATCGAATCCGCCTGGTTCGATCCGGCGCGTATTGCCCGCACGGGCCGCAAGCAGGGCATCATTTCCGACGCGCGCTATCGTTTTGAGCGCGGCGTCGATCCGCAATTCGTGCTGCCGGGGTTGGAGCTCTGCACGCAATTGATTCTGGAATGGTGCGGCGGTGAAGCCAGCGATGTTGTCATCGCCGGCGCATTGCCGCCGCCGCACAAGCCGATTTCGTTTGACCCCGCGCTGGTGCAGAGCTTTGGCGGCGTCGTCGTGCCGCGCGAAAAGATCATTTCGATCCTTCAGGATCTGGGTTTCGTGGTCGAAGATCACGGCACGCTGCAAGTGGTGCCGCCGTCGTGGCGCCATGATGTGGATGGCCCCGCCGATCTGGTGGAAGAAGTGGTGCGCATTTTCGGCCTGACCGATGTGCCGTCGGTGCCGCTGCCGCGCGGCAATGCCGTGCCGGCCCCGGTGCTGTCCAAATCCCAGCGCCGCACCCGCGCCGCCCGCCGCGCCATTGCCGCGCGGGGCTTCAACGAATGCGTCACCTTTTCCTTCATCTCCCACGACCAGGCCGCGCTGTTCGGTGGCGGCGATGATGCCCGCCAATTGTCCAACCCCATCGCCTCGGACCTGGATGCGCTGCGTCCCTCCATCCTGCCGTCCTTGCTGGCCGCGGCGTCACGCAATGCCGCGCGCGGCTTTGCCAACCTTCAGCTTTTCGAAATCGGCGCCGCTTTCGACAGCGGCATGCCGGAAGCCCAGAAGACCGTCGCCGCCGCCATCCGCACCGGCCATGCCGAGCGTCATTGGCAGAAGAGCGAAGACGCGGCGGGCCTGTTTCAGGTGAAAGCCGGCCTGCTGGCCGCGCTGGAAGCCATCACGGGCGCGCCCATGTCGGCGCCGATCACCCAGGGCGCACCCGCCTGGTACCATCCGGGCCGCAGCGGCACGATTGCGATGGGCCCCAAGGTCATAGCCCAGTTCGGCGAATTGCATCCCAAGGTCTTGGCCGCGTTTGACCTGAAAGGGCCCGCCGCCGGATTTGAAATCTTTTTGGACGCCATCCCCGACCCGAAATCCAAGGGCGGTAAAGCCAAGCCGTTGTTCGCACCCTCGCCGTTCCAGGCGATCGAGCGCGACTTCGCCTTTGTGGTGGATGCCAAGCTGGCCGCCGGCGAAATCGTCAAGGCGGTGAAGCAGGCCGACCGCGCCCTGATCGACACCGTCACCGTGTTCGACGTCTATGAAGGCAAGGGCGTGCCGGAGGGCAAGAAATCGGTGGCGGTCACCGTGCGCATCCAGCCCAAGGACGCCACCCTGACCGAAGCCGAGATCGAAGCCCTGGCCCAGAAGATTGTGGCCGGCGCGGTCAAGCTGGGCGCGAGCTTGCGCACCTAGCCAAGTTTCTCAGCTCTCGGTTTTGGAGGGCGGTGGACCAAAGCCGTCTTTGAAGTTCGAGACATACTTATATTGGCGGGGGCCAACTGAATCCGGGGCTTGCGTTGTAACAACCCGTGTCTCGATGGGCCCGAATGGAACAGTGTTTGCGTCACACAATAGCGCGCACATGTCTTCGAAAACTTCTCCGCTTTTTTCCAAAAAAATCTGCATGAAGTAATCGATATCCGAATCTACAATCTTTTTTCCTTTGAATGTGATCACTAGCCTCGGTTTAGAAATACCTCCGCCGGGGATAGCCCTAAAATCGGTCACTATCGCATGCTTGGATTTATCCTGATGCTCAAACGCATTTCGCATGTTGCTCATCATTTCAACATACTCACATAAGAACGCCGCTGTTCCTCTGAACTGCTCGTTGTCGATCAAAAATTTCTCAATGCCCTTATCGAACGCTACGCGCCAGCCGTCATTCCTTTTGACCTTTGGATAAAAAATCTGAGCGATGCCAACAAGTGCCAAGCATGCGGCACGCAGATGATTTAGGTAAGATGCTACGCGCGATGGCAAGTTTTTAACCGTTGGAAGGCTGAGGCTCGAGCCTTTGATAGCAAGCTCCAGCTTTTCGATGCCCGTGACTTGATCAGATTTGAATTCTGAAAAAATGTCGGACGCCGCTGCAAACTCGTAAGCAGCCTTCAACGTCAGCGAGAGAGCTGCTTTTTTATCAAACTCTTGTCCCAAATGAGTTGTATCAAACAGCTCTCGGGCCATTTCCAGTGTTTGACGTATGAAGTGAGTTTCGGAGCCGTAACCAATGATCGGCTGCTGAATCATTTGCGGCAAATTAAAATCTATTCGCTCCGGGTCGACTTGATCCGCGAAAAGCGACCGATGAACCCCTTTGGTCGAAACAATGATCATAGCGTCGTCAATCACGAGCATTTGCTCGATCTTGCCGTCAGGCTCGTCAAGGGTGAAAGAGCCGGCGCTATCGCGCTTTACATCAATAGGCCGTTTGGGTTTTTGTGGATCTTTCATTGCCAGAACAACTCAGTAAATGGGTTCATGGTATCCACGCGCGAGGCGGAATTTATACTAGCAGCTTCGGCCCGACGCCAATCTCTTTAACCAGCTTTTCGAACTCCGCCCGCGCGCGCGGGTTGGAGCGTTGGTGGCGCTCGGCAAAGATCATCTCGTTCTTCTGGGTGTGCTCGAAGCCGGTGAACTCGGTCACCCGCACCTTGTAGCCATGCGCTTCCAGATACAGCCCACGCAGCACATTGGTGAGATGGGCGCCGAACTCGCGGCGGTGCAAACCATGCCGCCACAGTTGCTCAACAGCGCCCTTGGCGTCATCCAATTGCCGCGCCACTTCCGCCTGGCAGCAGGGCACCAGCGCCACGAACTTGGCTTCGTGCTTCAGGGCAAACAGAATCGCCTCGTCCGTCGCCGTGTCGCAGGCATGCAGCGCCGTGACGATATCCACCGCGCCCAGCGCGCTTTCGGCAATCTTGCCTTCGACAAAATCCATGCGGTCAAAGCCGCTTTCGGCTGCGATTTTCTTCGCCGTTTCGATCAGCTCAGGCCGCGCTTCCACCGCCACGATCCGGCCCCGGCCTGCCTTGGCGAGATACAGGTCGTAGAGAATGAAGCCCAGATAGGATTTGCCCGCGCCCAGATCGGCCAGCACCGGCTGGTCTTTTTCCGCCAGCGCGGCGTCAATCGCCGGCTTGATGAGCTGCGCCAGGTGCTGAACCTGTTTCAGCTTGCGGCGCGAGTCTGCGTTCAGTCCGCCATTGTGGGTCAGGATATGCAGCGCCTTGAGCAGCGCAACCGACTGGCCCGGCCACAAATCGCCGACTTCGTTCTTCTGCGGCTTCATCTGCTGCGCCATCCGTCAAACATGTGCCGCACGCCATACCAGTAATTGTAAGCGCGCACCGCCCAATAATTCATCTCGTCCCATGCCGCCGGCGGCGTCAGGTCATCCCAATCCGGCGACAACGCCTTTTCGATCCGGTGCGCCATGTAGATGCGCCGCCGTCCCTGCCAGTAATGCACGAACGTATCGCGCACCTCGGACACCGGAATCTGGTTCAGCCGCACCACCTCGCTGAGGGCAAACTGCTCCAGGGTGGGGAATTTCCGCGCCCGGCCGATCAAGGCGTCGATGAAGGCCAGGGTGTCTTCCAGCAGCGGGACATGCGCCGGCGTCACCCCGATCAGGCCGGAATTGAACATCCAGCTGTTTTGTATGTCGTAGCGATAGCTGCCCAGATGCGGCAGCCGGGTGCGAAAGCCCTTCAGTGCCGGAAAGGGATTGCGCAGCTCGAAGCGGTTCATCACCACCGCCGTCTTGGTCACCGACCAGACCTCCTCCGGCGCCAGCTTGGCCGACACCTCGGCATGGAAACCGGGCCGGATGATGGAGTCGCTGTCCACAAAACAGACCGGCCCGGCAAACCGCCCCAGCGCGTCCAGCACCACGGCCGGCTTGATGCGGTGATGGTAAATCCGCCCCCCGGACCAGGCCGCGACCTGCCCAGCGATGTCCACCACCTCGACCGGCCAGTTGGCGTACACCCCCGGCGCATCGGTATAGATCGCGATCCTGGCATCCGGGGCGCCCGCCAGCGCCTGACGGAGAGAAATCAGGCTGTATTTCAGCTCCCGCCGGTATTTCGGCAGGCCTCCATAGTCGAGATAGAGGTAATGCAGCATGGGCGGGTTATAGCCGGAAAAGGCGTTGGAATGGGGGGCGGGCATCTGCTAGACCCCCCGCAAATGACCGACCTGTCCAAAATCCGCAACTTTTCCATCGTCGCCCATATCGACCATGGCAAGTCGACCCTGGCTGACCGGCTGATCCAGTTCACCGGCACCGTCTCCAGCCGCGAGATGACCAACCAGATCCTGGATTCGATGGATATCGAGCGGGAGCGGGGCATCACCATCAAGGCCCAGACCGTGCGGCTGGATTACAAGGCCCAGGACGGCCAGGACTATGTCCTGAACCTGATGGACACGCCCGGCCATGTGGACTTCGGCTATGAGGTGTCGCGTTGCCTGGCCGCCTGCGAGGGCGCGCTGCTGGTGGTGGACGCCTCCCAGGGCGTGGAAGCCCAGACCCTGGCCAACGTCTATCAGGCGATCGATGCGGGCCTGGACATCGTGCCGGTACTCAACAAGATCGACCTGCCGGCCGCCGAGCCCGAGCGCGTGAAGGCCCAGATCGAGGATGTGATCGGCATCGATGCGTCCGAAGCCATCGCGATTTCCGCCAAGACCGGCATCGGCATCGACTTGGTGCTGGAAGCGGTGGTCAAGCGCCTGCCCCCGCCCAAGGGCGAGTTGAACGCGCCGCTGAAGGCGCTGCTGATCGATTCCTATTACGACGCCTATCTGGGCGTGGTGGTGCTGGTGCGCATCATCGATGGCGAACTGAAGAAGGGCCAGAAGATCCGCATGATGGCGGCCGATGCCGTCTATCAGGTGGAACAGATCGGCGTGTTCAAGCCCAAGAAGGTCGGCGTCGAAAGACTCGGCCCCGGCGAAGTCGGCTACATCACCGCCCAGATCAAGCAGGTCGCCGACACCAAGGTGGGCGACACCATTACCGACGAACGCAAGGGCACGGCCCAGGCCCTGCCCGGCTTCAAGTCGGCGCAGCAGGTGGTGTTCTGCGGCCTGTTCCCGGTGGATGCGGCGCTGTTCGAAGATCTGCGCGAAGCACTGGGCAAGCTGCATCTCAACGATGCCAGCTTCACCTATGAGACCGAATCCAGCGCCGCGCTGGGCTTTGGTTTCCGCTGCGGCTTCCTGGGCCTGCTGCACCTGGAAATCGTGCGCGAGCGGCTGGAACGCGAATTCAATCTGGACCTGATCACCACCGCGCCATCGGTGATCTATCACATCTACATGAATGACGGCTCGATGAAGGAGCTGCACAATCCGGCCGACATGCCGGATGTCACCTACATCGATCACATCGAAGAACCGTGGATCAAGGCGACGGTGCTGGTGCCGGATGAATATCTGGGCAGCGTTTTGAAGCTGTGCGAGGACCGGCGCGGCCGCCAGGTCGAGCTCACCTATGCGGGCAACCGCGCCATGGTGATCTACATGCTGCCGTTGAACGAAGTGGTTTTCGACTTCTATGACAGGCTTAAAAGCGTGTCGCGCGGCTATGCCAGCTTCGATTATCACATCGAGAAATACGAAGAAGGCGACCTGGTGAAGATGTCCATCCTGGTCAATGACGATCCGGTGGATGCGCTGTCCATGGTCGTCAACCGCCAGCGCGCCGAAGGCCGCGGCCGGGCGATGTGCGAAAAGCTGAAAGACCTGATCCCGCGCCACATGTTCAAGATCCCGATCCAGGCGGCCATCGGCGGCAAGGTGATCGCGCGTGAAACTCTGTCTGCGCTGCGCAAGGACGTGACGGCGAAATGCTATGGCGGCGACATCAGCCGCAAGCGCAAGCTCCTCGACAAGCAGAAAGAGGGCAAGAAGAAGATGCGCCAGTTCGGCAAAGTGGAGATCCCCCAGGAAGCCTTCATCGCTGCGCTCAAGATGGACGACAACTGACGTGCCCACGGTCGCACTGATCGACTATGGCTCCGGCAACTTGGCCAGCGCGGCAAAGGCATTGGCGCGCGCCGCGAACGGCAAGTTCGACATCCTTACCACCGCCGATCCCGAAGTGGTGCTGGAAGCCGAACGCGTCGTGCTGCCCGGTGTCGGCGCCTTTGCCGATTGCATGAAGGGTCTGTCGGCGGTCGAAGGCATGGTCCCTGCCCTGCGCGACAAGGTGTTGAAAGAAGGCGCGCCGTTCCTGGGCATCTGCGTCGGCATGCAGTTGCTGGCGACCGTCGGGGTGGAGTTCGGCCGTCACGCCGGCCTGGGCTGGATCGCAGGTGAAGTGGTCAAGATCACGCCTGATGATCCCGAACTGAAGATCCCGCACATGGGCTGGAACGAGCTGAAGATCGAACAGGATCATGCGTTGCTGGAAGGCATTCCGTCCGGCAGCCACGCCTATTTCGTCCATAGTTTTCAGCTCAAACCGGTCCTGCCCGACGACTTGCTGGCCACCACCGATTATGGCGGGGCGCTGACCGCCATGGTGGGCAACGAGAATATCGCCGGCACCCAGTTCCATCCGGAAAAGAGCCAGGCCACCGGCATCAAGCTGCTTGAGAATTTCTTGAAGTGGCGGCCCTAGTTTTTCTGCCCTCACCCTTCGACAAGCTCAGGGTGAGGAATGCAAAAATCCTCATGCTGAGCCTGTCGAAGCATGAGGGACCCGAGAGATAGAGACCATGATCATCTTCCCCGCGATCGACCTGAAGGACGGAGTCTGCGTCCGCCTGAAAAAGGGCGTGATGGAAGACGCCACCGTGTTCAACACCGATCCCGGCGCCCAGGCCAAAGCCTTCGCCGATCAGGGCTTCCAGTGGTTGCATTGCGTGGATTTGAACGGCGCCTTTGCCGGCCACAGCGCCAATGTCGAGGCCATCAAGTCCATCCGCGCCGCAACCCCCTGCCCCGTCCAACTGGGCGGCGGCATCCGGGACATGGCGGCCGTCGAGGGCTGGCTGGCCGCCGGCATCACCCGGGTCATCCTGGGCACCGCCGCCCTGACCGACCCGCAATTTGTCAAAGACGCCGCCAAGGCTTTCCCCGGCCAGATCGTGGTCGGAGCCGATGCCAAGGGCGGCAAGATCGCCACCCAGGGCTGGGCCACGGTCAGCGAACTGACGCCCGTCGACCTGGGCAAGCGCTTCGAGGATGCCGGGGTCGCCGCCATCCTGTTCACCGACATCGATGGGGATGGGCTGCTCAAGGGGGTCAATGTCACGGCTACCGCGGCGCTGGCCCGGGCCCTGTCCATCCCGGTCATCGCCTCGGGCGGGGTCGGGTCCATCGCCGATATCGACGCGCTGCTGGCGGCCAAGGAGCCGAACATCGAAGGCGTGGTGGTTGGCAGGGCGCTGTATGACGGCCGCATCGATGTGGCCGAAGCCCTGCGACGCTCTAAATAGCGAGTCGGATCAAGCGCTTGAAGCGCTTGTCAGGACTTGCTCAAGCGGCGTGTCAGCTCGTCCAGCTGCTCCAGGGATTTGTAGGAAATCCGCATTTCCCCACCTTTATCCCCTTTGTGGACGATATGAACCTTCAGGCCCAAGCGATTGGAAATGCTGACTTCCAGGTCCTTGATGTTCGGATCGGGCGCGGGTTTTGCACCGGGCTTTTTCTTCTTTACCGAACGCTGTTCGGCCTGGCGCACCGTCATCTCGCCGGCGATCAATTCGCGCGCCCGGGCTTCCGGATCGGCGACGCCTAACAGTGTTCGGGCATGGCCCGCGGTCAGCTTGCCCTCCCGCACCCAGGCCTTCACCTGCTCGGGCAACTGCAAAAGGCGGATGGTGTTGGCGACATGGGAGCGGCTTTTGCCCACCTGCTGGGCGACCTCTTCTTGGGTGCGGCCGAACTTGGCGACGAGCTCCTGATAGGCGGCCCCCTCCTCCAGCGCATTCAGGTCGGCGCGCTGGACGTTTTCGATGATGGCGATTTCCAGCGCCTGGTCGTCGGGCAGCTCGCGCACCACCACCGGCACGTCATGCAGCTTGGCCATCTGGGCGGCGCGCCAGCGGCGCTCACCCGCCACGATCTCATAGCGGTCGGGGCCGATGGGCCGCACCAGGATGGGCGACAAGACGCCCTGCTCCTTGATCGAGGCCGCCAAGTCCGCCAGCGGTTGGTCGTCGAAGGTCTTGCGCGGCTGGTACTTGCCCGGCTGCAGGAAGGCGACCGGCAAGGTGCGGGTGTCCTTCTTGGCGACGGGCTCGCCCTTCACCGCGGCGACTTCATCGCCAATCAGCGCCGAGAGCCCGCGTCCAAGTCCGCGGGGACGATCTTGTGCCGGAGGATTCATGCCGCGGCCCTGACCCGTTCGCGCTGGATCAGTTCGCCCGCCAGCTTGATGTAAGCCTGGCTGCCCGGACACCGCAGATCATAGACCAGCGCCGGCACGCCATGACTGGGCGCTTCGGAAATACGCACGTTTCTGGGGATCACGGTGGTGTAGACTTTCTCGCCCAAGGTAGCCCGCACGTCGTCGGCGACCTGGTCGGACAATTTGTTGCGCTTGTCGAACATGGTCAGGACGATGCCCTGGATCTCAAGCGTGGGATTCAATTTCTCGCGCACCAGTTCGATGGTCTTCATCAATTGCGAAAGACCTTCGAGCGCAAAGAACTCGCATTGCAGCGGCACCATTACCGCATCGGCCGCCGCCATCGCATTGAGCGTGAGCAGGGTGAGGGAGGGGGGGCAATCAATCAGGATGTAGGAGAAGGCATTTTCTCCGTGTACGGAATATTCCTCCAGCGCGTCCTTCAAAATGAAATTGCGCCGGTTCATGTCGGCCAGCTCCAGCTCGGCGCCGGACAGGTCCACTGTCGCCGGCACTAGGGACAGGCCGGGGATGCGGGTGGGCACGATCGCCTCGGCCAGCTTGGCCTGGCCGGTCAGCACCTCATAGGTGGTCAGCTTGCGGTCCTGGCGGTGCAGGCCCAGCCCGGTGGACGCGTTGCCCTGGGGGTCGATGTCGATCACCAGGGTCGGCTCGCCCACGGCGGCCAGCGCAGTGCCAAGGTTGATGGCGGTGGTGGTCTTACCGACCCCGCCTTTTTGGTTGGCGACGACCAGGACGCGCGGTTTTTTGGGAAGTGACATAACGGGGGCCCAGCTCTCTCACGGTCACTATAGCACCCGAAGGGTCGGTCTGGCTTGGAACCTGAGAGACCTTGATGTTCCAATATTTAGCGGCTTCCGTCAATTCGGACCCCACATTTTGTCCTTTGAGGAACAGGCAAACACTGTTCGGACTCATGAACCTGTGGGCATATTCCAGGAGCTGGGGCAGGGGGGCGCAGGCCCTGGCTGTGACCATGTCGAAGGCCCGAGGGGGCAGATCCTCCATCCGCGCGTTTTCTATGGTGACGGGCAGGCCCATCCGGTCTGCGGCGGCCTGCAGGAATGCGCATTTCTTGGTGGTGGCTTCGTGAAGGGTCACGGCGAGGTCCGGCCGCAAGGCGGCCAGCACCAGGCCCGGAAAGCCGGCGCCGGAGCCCAGATCGGCCAACGTCTTTGCGGTATCCGGAACGAGGGGCGCCAGCTGGGCGCTATCCCAGAAATGGCGCTGCCAAAGGTCGGGCAGGGTGCTGCGGGCCACCAGATTATGCCGCTCGTTCCAGTCCAGCAGCATGTCGGCATATGCCTTCAGCCGGGCCAATGTTTCACGTGAAACACCCGTCTGGGCGGCGAATTCTTCAGGCCCGAACGGCATCAGTTTTTCTCTGGTCGCTCCGGCTCTCGCCTACGCTCCGGGCTTTCAGGCCCTTCACATGAGCCAGAACCAGGGTCAGGGCCGCCGCCGTGACGCCTTCGATACGGGAGGCCTGGCCCAAGGTCGCCGGCCGGATCGCATCCAGCTTCTGGCGCACCTCGTTGGAGAGGCCCACGACGGCGCCATAATCCAGACTGGCGGGCAGGGCGCGGCCCTCATCTTTCCGGAAAGCGACGATGTCGGCGTCCTGGCGATCCAGATACCCGGCATATTGGGCATCGATTTCCAGTTGCTCGACGATCTGGGGTTCCATGGAACCCAGTTCCGGCCAAATACGGGTCAAAGCTTGGAAATCCGTCATGCTCAAGAGGTCCAGGCCAGTCCGCCGGACCCCATCCAGCCGCACAGCCAATCCGTGCTTGGCAGCCTCATTGGGGGTCAGGTTCAGGGAACCCATTGTTTCACGTGAAACATCGAGGCGGGCCAGCTTGGCGGCAAAGGCCTCGGACCGAGCGGACCCCACGATCCCGCCATTCTGGCCAAGTCGGGTCAGGCGCTGATCGGCATTGTCGGACCGCAGGGTCAGGCGGTATTCGGCCCGGCTGGTGAACATGCGATAGGGCTCGGACACGCCCTTGGTCACCAAGTCGTCCAGCATCACGCCGATATAAGCCTGGGCACGGTCCAAAATGACGGCTTCGGCTCCACCAGCGGCCCGGGCGGCATTCCAGCCGGCCATCAGCCCTTGGGCAGCGGCTTCCTCATATCCTGTGGTGCCGTTGATCTGGCCCGCCAGGTAAAGACCCGGCACGGATTTGACCTCCAGCGAGGGGGCCAACTCCCGCGGATCGACATAGTCATATTCGATGGCATAGCCGGGCCGTTGCACCACGGCCCTTTCCAGTCCCGGAATGGTGGCCAGTAGCGCCAGCTGGACATCCTGGGGCAGGGACGTGGAAATGCCGTTTGGATAGACCAGATTGTCGCTAAGTCCTTCTGGTTCAAGGAATATCTGGTGCGACTCGCGATCGGCAAAACGATTGACCTTGTCCTCGATGGACGGGCAATAGCGCGGGCCGGTCGAGGCGATCTGACCCGAATACATGGGCGAGCGGTGCAGGTTGGCGCGGATGACTTCGTGGGTGGCCAGGGTGGTGCGGGTGATGCCGCAAGCAATCTGGGGCGTGGTGATCTTTTGGGTCAGGAACGAGAAGGGCAAAGGCGGATCATCGCCCTGCTGCATCTCCAAACTCGCCCAGTCGATGGTGCGGCCATCCAGGCGCGGCGGCGTGCCGGTCTTGAGCCGACCCATTTGCAAACCGAACCCGTAAAGAGTCTTCGACAAACCGATCGACGGCGCTTCCACGCCATCGGCGATCTTCATGCGGCCGGCCGGAATTTTCGTCTCGCCAATATGGATCAGGCCATTCAGAAACGTGCCAGTGGTCAGCACGACCCTGCTGCAGGCGATCTCCTCGCCATCCGCCGTCAAAACACCAACGACGTTTCCGTCCTTTAAAATCAGGTCTTCGGCGCTCGCCGCGCGAATTTCCAGATTGGAAATGTTGCGCAGCATGGACTGCATGGCGGCGCGGTAAAGTTTGCGATCGGCCTGCGCACGCGGCCCGCGCACCGCCGGACCCTTGCGCCGGTTGAGCAGGCGAAACTGGATTCCCGCCGCGTCCGCGACGCGCCCCATCAAACCGTCCAGCGCATCGATCTCGCGCACCAGATGGCCCTTGCCGACGCCGCCGATGGCCGGATTGCAGGACATCTCGCCCAAGGTCTCGAGTGTATGGGTCAGGAGCAAGGTGCGGGCGCCAAAGCGCGCCGATGCCGCGGCTGCTTCGCAGCCGGCATGTCCTCCGCCAATGACGATGACGTCGTACTTCATTGGCGGCTCAATACGCGCCGCCAAATCCATCCACAAGCCCTGAACTACCTCAGGCGGCGCACCGTCAACTGGCGGCCGAAATGGCTGAGCTTCATCACATAGCTGCTGGCGCTGCCGCGCGAGATGGTCACGGTGTAGCGGACGGCGGCATCGCGCAGGGTGCCAACCGCATCCCCCGAGGTCTGGCGCCAGGACTGACCGTTATCCAGGTTCACGGTCATGAAGCCGCCCTCCACGTCATAGCTGACAAGGCGGGCGGTGATTTTGTCGAAGGCGTCGCCGTCGATAGGCCCCGGTTCGGACTGGCGGCCGCCATCGGCGATGCTCTCGATACCGAACTGCGCCACCGTTGTCTGCGGCGCACGGCTGGGCGTGCTGCCGAAGATCCCGGAGAGAAATCCTTTGCGCACCCGCCGCATGGGCGGAGCGGCGGCAACCGTGGGCGCAACGTTGGCCGCTTGCGGGGCAGGGGCTTGCGGCGCGGGCGGGTTCAGCGCGCCAGGCACGCGCACCACAGCGGAATCGTAACAGGCCAGGCGCTGCGCCTTGTCGCTGGTGCCCGAACACCGAAGTATCGCCGACAATGCCTCGTCGCGCGGATCCGCGCTGGCCGCCGTCGCTGCCAGCAACAGCAGCCCTGCAAGCCCAAGCCTTTTCATACCAGCCTCATTTTCCTATGCAGAAATCACGAAACACGAAATCCAGCAGTTCTTCCACATCCACCCGCCCGGTGATGCGCCCGATGGCGCGCATCGCCAGGCGCAGATCTTCGGCCAGCAGTTCGGGTTGATCGGCGGGCGCATTCTGTCCGTGCAGCAAATGGGCGAGCGCTTCGGTCAGGGCGTGACGATGGCGCGGGCGGGTGAGCAACGGAGAATCGCCGCGGTTTTCCAGCTTTTGCTGCACCATTTGCTGCAGCATTTCCTGCAGCATAAAAAGTCCCTCGCCCGTCTTCAGGGAGATGGAGATCCCCTCGCGCGCAACACCCAGATCGGACTTATTCCACACTACCAGGTCCGGCTGCGGCAGATCGGCGGGCAATCCGGCGCGGGGATTTTCCAAACTGCCGTCGAGCAGCAGCAAGGTCATGCCGCCCGCAGCATGAGACAAGGCACGGCGCACGCCTTCGGCCTCGATTGCATCCTGAGTCTCGCGCACCCCCGCCGTATCGGCGATCTGCAGCAGATAGCCGCCCAGATCCAACCGCGCTTCCACCACATCGCGGGTGGTGCCCGGCGTGTCCGAGACTATGGCCACGTCGCGGCGGGCCAAGGCATTAATCAGCGAGGACTTGCCGGCATTGGGCGGACCCAGGATGGTCAGGCGCAGCCCCTCGCGCAGGCTTTCGCCCCGGCCCGCATCGTCCATATGTTCTTGTATTTGCTCAGATATTTCCCGCGCGGCGGCCCGGGCGGCGGCGAATTCCGCGTCGCCCACGCCATCATCGGAAAAATCGATCGCCGCCTCGGCCCGGCCAAGCGCCACGATCAGGGCAGCCCGCCAGCCCTCATACAGATCGGCCAGCACGCCGTCATGCTGGCGCAGCGCCTGGCGCAACTGGGCCGGTGTCTCGGCATCCACCAGATCGGCGATGGCTTCGGCCTGGGTCAGGTCCAGCTTGCCGCTTTCCACAGCGCGGCGGCTGAATTCGCCGGGCTCGGCCGGTCGCGCGCCCAGCGCCAAAAGCGCGGAAAACAGGGCCTCGCGCACCGCCCGCCCGCCATGGATGTGGAATTCGCACGTCTCCTCGCCGGTGAAACTGTGGGGGGCGGGGAACCACAGCAGCAGGGCGTGGTCGATCTCGGCGCCGTCATGCGCCAGCCGCCGCAGCACGGCCTGGCGCGGCGGGGGCAGGGGCCCGCCCAACGCACGGGCCATCGCGCCGGCGTCCGGGCCGGACAGCCGCACCACCGCCACCCCGGCGCGGCCGGGCGCGCTGGCCAGGGCAAAGATCGTGGAATTCATCGCAGGAGCTATTTGCCGTCCTTTTTGACCATGCCGGCGGCGGAATCCCACATCAGCTTCTGGAATTTCTGGAAGGCCTCGGCGCCCCCCAGCGGCATCCAGGCCCGCATCATGCCTTCGGGGTCATTGGCGTCGAAGGCCTGTTTCATCCGCGCCTGCATGTCCTCCAGCATCTTCTTCTGCATGGGCTCGACATCGGGCAACCCCATGAAGGCGCGGGCCTCCTGCGGGGTCATATCCATTTCAACCGTGACCTTCATGGCAACCTCTTCCAGGGGTTTTGCGGGGGCACCATTTCGATGTAAGTAACCCCGCCCCAAAAACATCACAGAAGCGGGCTGGCGGGAAGCATCCTTCCGCGCACCTTGGCCCACATACTCTTTGGAATGGAACGATGAGCCTGAACACCGCCACCAGCCCCTTTCTTCTTTCCCACAAGGACAGCCCGGTGAAGTGGCGCACCTGGGGCCCCGAAGCCCTGGCCGAGGCCAAGAAGGCCGACAAGCCCATCCTGCTCTCCATGGGCTATGCGGGCTGCCATTGGTGCCATGTGCTCAACCGCGAAGGCTTCTCCAATCCGGAGATCGCCGCCCAGATCAACGACAACTTCATTCCCATACTGGCCGACCGCGAGGAGCGTCCAGACCTGGACATGCTCTATCAGGGCGCCGCGGGCATCATGCAGCATCCGGGCGGCTGGCCGCTGAACATCTTCCTGACCCCCGAAGGCCTGCCCTGGTGGGTGACCGGCTACCAGCCGCCGACGGACCAGCCCGAAAATCCCAGCTTCGGGCACGTGATCGCCGACTGCGTCGAGCTTTGGAAGAATGACCGCGCCCGCGCCGACGATACCGCCGGCAAGATGAAGGCGGCGGTGGAGCATCTCTACAACCGCGACATGACCACCGGCCAGGAATCCATGAACCTGGACCTGACGGCGCTGCGCATCGCCCAGCGCTACGACTTCTTCTTCGGCGGCATGATGGGGACGACCAAGTTCCTCAATCCACTGCTGATCGAAGTGATGTGGCGCGCCTTCCTGCGCACCGGCACGCCCCAGTTCAGCCAGATCATCTTCACCACCCTGGACGGCATCCTGTTCGGCGGCGCCTATGACCATGTCGGTGGCGGATTCTTCCGTCACAGCCTGGACGAACGCTGGCTGGAACCGTCCTTCGAGAAGATGCTGTACGACCAGGCGCAGATGATCGACCTGTGCGGTTCGGTCTGGCAGTTCAACCGCAACGAGCTGTGCCGCCAGCGCGTGACCGAAACCATCACCTTCCTGCTGCGCGAGATGATGGTGGGCGATGTCTTCGCTGCCTCCCTTTCTTCGGGCTCGCATGTCGATGACGCCAAATTCTATACCTGGAGCGAAGCGGAGATCGACGCCGCCCTGGTGGGCACCTTCTCGGCCCGCTTCAAGCAGGTTTATGGCATCACCCGCGATGGCAACGTCATGGGCCGCAACCTGCCGCGCCGCCTGGGCAACCCGTTGCCGGCCAACGAAGCCGACGAGGCCCTGCTGGCCAAGCAGCGCGACATGCTGCTGACCACGCGCGCCAAGCGCACCGCGCCCACCCGCGACGTCCGCGTGCTGGCCGACTGGAACGGGCTGGCCATCGCGGCCATTGCCCGCGCCGGCATGGCGTTCGAAAAGCCCGAATGGATTGAAGCGGCGACCAAGGCGTTCGACGGGATCATCAAGCTCCTGGGCGACGGCGACCGCCTCTCCCACGTCAAGGGCAGCGCCGGCATCGCCGACGATTATGCCGACATGGCGCGCGCCGCCCTGCAGTTGTGGGAAGTGACGGGCGACCAGCGTTTCATCGACCAAGCCAAGGCCTGGACCAAGGTGCTGGACGATCATTTCTGGAACAGCCAGATCAACGGCTACTGCTACTATGCCGACGATGCCGAGCAGCTGTTCGTGCGTCCGCGCATGCTGTTCGACAATCCCGCCCCCAGCGTCAACGGCACCATGCTTACCGTGCTGACCCGCCTGGCGCTGCTCACCGGCAGCACCGATTACATGGGCCGCGCCTCCCTGCTGGCCGTGACCTTCGGCAATGAAGCCAACCGGATGATCCAGGGTTCGGGCGGCTACTTCGTGGGCTTCGAATATCTGGTCAACAGCCTGATGGTGGTGGTGATCGGCCACAAGGGCAATGCCAAGACCCAGGAACTGATCCGCGCCTACTGGGGCAAGCCCGTGCCCAACGGCATGGTGTTGCAGATCGAGCCGGGCGAACCTCTGCCGGAGCAGCATCCCGCCCATGGCCGCGGCATGGAAGGTGGCCAGCCCACCGCTTACATCTGCCAGGCCGGCACCTGCTCCAACGGCTTCACCACCGCTGCGGCTTTGTCCGACGCCCTGACCCTGCCGCCGCAGATGCGCGGCCAGCAACAGGTTCGCCAATGATCAAGGCCATCCGGTTCGAGAAAACCGGCGGCAGCGATGTGCTGCAATATGTCGATTACGACCTGCCTGCGCCCGCCAAAGGCCAGGTGCAGGTCAGGCACACCGCCATCGGCGTCAATTTCATCGACACCTATCACCGCACCGGGCTGTATGCGTTGCCGTTGCCGTCCGGCCTGGGCTCGGAAGCGGCGGGCACGGTGGCGGCGATTGGCGAAGGCGTCACCGGCTTTTCGATCGGCGACCGCGTCGGTTATTCCAGCGGCGCCATCGGATCGTATGCGGAAGCCAACAATGTTCCCGCCGCCAAGCTGGTGAAGCTGCCGGCCGGGATCAGCGATGAGACCGCCGCCGCCATCCTGCTCAAGGGCATGACGGCGCAGTATCTCTTGCGCCAGATCCACCGCGTCGCGGCAGGCGAGACCATCGTGTTCCATGCCGCCGCCGGCGGCGTCGGCCAGATCGGCGTGCAGTGGGCCAGGCATCTGGGCGCCACCGTGATCGGCACCACCACCTCGCCCGAAAAAGTCGCGCTGGCCAAAGCGAATGGCTGCGCCCATGTGCTGAACTCCAGGGATTCGGGCTGGGAAAAGCAGGTGCGCGAGATCACCGGCGGCAAGGGCGTGCCGGTGGTTTATGACTCCATCGGCAAGGACACCTTCCTGGCGGGCCTGGATTGCCTGCAACCGCGCGGCATCATGGTGACCTATGGCAATGCCTCGGGTCCGGTCGATCCCTTTTCGCCGGCGATCCTGGCGGCCAAGGGTTCGCTGTTCGTCACCCGCCCGACCCTGGCGCATTACACCAGCACGGCCGCGGAATTGCAGGCCTGCGCCGATGACCTGTTCGCGGTGATTGCTTCGGGCGCGGTGAAGGTTGCGATCAACCAGCGCTATGCCCTGAAGGACGCGGCCAAGGCGCATGACGCGCTGACGTCCAAACAAACCACCGGCGCGACGATCCTGCTGCCATAAAGAAAAAGGCCGGACTCACGTCCGGCCTTATATCTTTTCGCCTGTCAGCAAAGCTTACGTGTTCATGCTCTCAAAGAACTCGCCGTTGTTCTTGGCGGACTTCAGCTTGTCGAGCAGGAATTCGATGGCGTCCACGGTGCCCATGGGCGACAGGATGCGGCGCAGGACATAGGTCTTGGCCAGCTGACCCTTTTCGACCAGCAGTTCGTCCTTGCGGGTGCCCGAACGCATGATGTCGATGGCCGGGAACACGCGCTTGTCCGCGACCTTGCGGTCCAGAATGATTTCGCTGTTGCCGGTGCCCTTGAACTCTTCGAAAATCACTTCGTCCATGCGGCTTCCGGTATCGATCAGCGCGGTGGCGATGATGGTCAGCGAACCGCCTTCCTCGATGTTTCGCGCCGCGCCGAAGAAGCGCTTGGGGCGCTGGAGCGCATTGGCGTCCACGCCGCCGGTCAGCACCTTGCCCGAAGACGGGACGACGGTGTTGTAGGCACGGCCCAGGCGCGTGATCGAGTCCAACAGGATGATGACGTCGCGGCGATGCTCGACCAGGCGCTTGGCCTTTTCGATCACCATTTCGGCGACCTGCACGTGGCGCGTCGCCGGCTCGTCGAAGGTCGAGGAAATCACTTCGCCCACCACCGTGCGCTGCATGTCGGTGACTTCTTCAGGGCGTTCGTCGATCAGAAGCACGATCAGGAACGCGTCGGGATGGTTGGCGGCGATGGCCTTGGCGATGTTCTGAAGGATGACGGTCTTGCCGGTGCGCGGCGGCGCGGTGATCAGGGCGCGCTGGCCCATGCCCTGCGGCGCCACGATGTCGATCACCCGGCCGGTCTTGTCCTTGATGGTCGGATCGTCCAGTTCCATCTTCAGCGCCTTGGTCGGATAAAGCGGCGTCAGATTGTCGAAATGGACCTTGTGCTTGATCTGCTCGGGGTCTTCGAAATTGATGGTCGTGACCTTCAGCAGCGCGAAATAGCGTTCGCCTTCCTTGGGCGCGCGGATAGGACCTTCGGCGGTATCGCCGGTGCGCAGGCCGAAGCGGCGGATCTGGGAGGGGGAAACGTAAATGTCGTCAGGACCGGGCAGGTAGTTGGATTCCGGCGAACGCAGGAAACCGAAACCGTCCTGCAGGATTTCCACCACGCCCTGGCCGGTGATCTCGACCTCGCGTTCGGCCAGCTCCTTGAGGATGGCGAACAGCATGTCCTGCTTGCGCATGGACGAGGCGTTCTCGATCTCGAGTTCCTCGGCAAAGGTCACAAGATCGGCGGGTTTTTTGTTCTTCAGATCCTGCAGCTTCATCACTTGCAGGCCATCTTGGACAGTCATGGTCGGTACCTGGAACAGAAGGGGGAATTGGTTTTCGGTGCACGGAAAGGGCCGGGGGCCCAAGGACCGATCATCGAAAGAGGTTGGTTTTGACCCTGTACCGTTTGCACGGTCCGCTGCTGCGTGGGTCGATCAGACAGGGTGCTTATAGCGCGATTTGCGGGGCTTGCAAATATGGCCGCCAAACCCTTTTGGGGCCCGTCCCGCAATTAATGTTTCAGCCGGTTCATCCGGTTAATCGCCGCCGCCCAAGGCGGTCTACTCACCGAAAGGCTGGACCTTCACCAGGATGATGATCAGCACCATCAGCAGCGCCGGCACTTCGTTGACGATCCGGTAGAAGCGGGCGCTGTGGGTGTTGCGGTCATTGGCGAAGTCACGCCAGCAACGCACGAACAATCCATGCATGCCGCTCATGATGATCACCAGCGCGAACTTGATCTGCATCCAGGTGTCCAGATAGGCGCCGGTCAGCCAGGCCAGCAGCGGGCCCAGGATCCACACCGCGATCATGGACGGATTCATGATCGCCTTGAGCAATTTGCGCTCCATCACCTTGAAGCGCTCGCTGGATTCCGAACCCGGCGCCGCTTCGGTGTGATAGACGAACAGACGCGGCAGATAGAGCATGGCGCTCATCCAGGCCACCACCGCGATAAGGTGCAAGGCCAGGAACCAGGGAATGTAATTGGCCAGTTCGTTGCGCAGCGCGTCCATTAGCGTTCTCCATAACCGCAGCGTTTGTGGTTCGGCGGACAGATGCGCCCCCCACTAGAACCATCAGAGCCGCAGGTGACAGTCTTGCCGTCCAGTGCGCTCCGCACAAGACCGGCCAGCCCCTGTATGAAATCCGAATGTGACCCCACCGTGGCGGCCCGGCGATAGTCCGGTACGCCCGCTTCCTCCGCCAGGTGGCGATACTCGATGTCCAGCTCGACAAGGGTTTCGGAATGCTCGCTGACAAAGGCCAGCGGCACCGCGATCACGCCCTTGCCGTCGGCGCCGGCGCGGCGGATTTCCGCATCCGTGGCCGGCCCGATCCATTCCAGCCGCCCCACCTTGCTCTGGTAGCAGACCACCGGTTCCAGCCCGGGCATGTCCAGGGCCTTGACGATGGCGGCGGCGCTCTGTTCGACCTGCCATTGATACGGGTCACCCTTGTCGATCATGCGCTTGGGCAGACCATGCGCCGACAGCAGCAGCCGATAGGAAATATCCGAGCGCGCGCCCACCATGGCCTCGCGAATCTTCGCGGCCGAGGCGGCAACAAACCCCTGCTCCCAGGGATAGCAGCACACCCGCGATGTCGGCGCGGTCAGCCCTGCCTTTTTCGCCGCGCGATGCCAGTCCTTGATGGACGAGGCTGTGGTGGAGGTGGAATATTGCGGATACAGCGGCAAAAGCACGATTTTATCAGGGTTAAACGCTGCAACGGCCTGTGCCGCGCCATCGCTGAACGGGTGCCAGCAGCGCATGGCGACAAAGGCCTTGGCTTCGACGCCGTCACCGGACAATGCCGCCTGCAACGCGTCGGCCTGACGCCGCGTCTCCGGAAAAATCGGCGAGGACCCACCAATCTGCTCATAGATCTTGCGCGCAATCGGGGCGCGCTTGCGGGCAATGTAGCGCGCCAACGGCAAACGAATGATCGCCGGCAGGCTGATGATGGCGGGATCGGAAAACAGGTTGCGCAGAAACGGTTCGACGGCTTCCGGGGAATCCGGACCGCCCAGGTTGAACAGGATAACGGCGATCTTCATCCGCGGATGCGCTTCAGCAATTGTTCGACATGGGCGATCGGGGTCTCCGGCAGAATGCCATGACCCAGGTTGAAGATATGCGGCTTGCCCGCGGTCGCCGTCAGGATGTTTTCCACCGCGCGGTCCAGCGCGGCGCCGCCGGCGATCAGCGCGATGGGGTCCAGATTGCCCTGCACCGCACAGCCCAAATTCTTCGCCGCCCAGTCCATCGGGGCTGCGGTATCCAGCGACACCGCATCCACGCCGGTGGCGCGGACATAGCTGTCATACCCGGCCAAAGTGGCGGCACGGGGAAAGCCGATGATCCTGGCGCCCGGCCTTGCAGCCCGCACCTGCGCGACAATCTTTTTGGTCGGTTCGACCACGACCTGTTCGTACAGCGCCCCCGGCAACCCGCTCGCCCAACTGTCGAAGATCTGCACAGCGTCCGCGCCGGCATCGATCTGGCGGATCAGGTGAAAAGCGACACATTCCCCCAAAATATCCAAAAGGGCCGCGAAGCCCTGTGGATCACGATAGGCCCAAAGCTTGGCCGCCTTCTGTTCATCGCCGCCTGCTCCGGCCGCCAGATAGGTCGCCAAGGTCCAGGGCGCGCCCGCAAAGCCCAGCAGCGTGGTCTCTGGGGGTAGGCCCGCCCGGGTCAGCCGCAACGCCTCGTAGACCGGCTCAAAATAGCTGGACCAGTTTTCGCGATCAGTATCGAAACCCTGTGCGGAGGTCACCGGCACCAGGCTGGGGCCTTCGCCCTCGGTGAACGTCACTTTCTGGCCCAGCGCCTCGGGCACCGTCAGGATGTCGGAGAACAGGATGGCCGCATCAAAGCCAAAACGGCGGATCGGCTGCAGGGTGACTTCCGCGGCATAGTCCGGGGTCAGCGCCAGCTTCCAAAAGGATCCCGCCTTGGCCCGCAGCGCACGGTACTCGGGCAGGTAGCGCCCGGCCTGGCGCATCAACCAGACGGGCGGCGTTTTCTCTACGCCCCCTTCCAACAACGCCACGACTTTCCGGCCATACTTCAAAACAAGACTCCTAAGGTACCTAAGATGATGAAGTTGATGTTAGGCCTGTGAGTTGTGGGCCAAGCTGTGTGAGGTTTTTGGCTTAAGCGAAGGCGCGCATGGACTCAAGCACTTGGGCAAATTCTGGCGGCAGGCAGGCGCGGTCATGGTATGTTGGCGGTTAAGCCAAGTGTCCCCAAACCATACCTTTTGTACCGCCGACCCTGTTACCGCCGCCAGACCTGTGCTTGCTTTGGCCTTTTAACCCCAGGCTGCGCACAGGCTGGCCGAAATCTTGGATAGTCCTGTGGATCAGAAGTTTCACGTCCATCTTGTGTCGGATTCCACCGGCGAAACCCTGCACGCCATGGCCACAGCCGCCCTGGCCCAGTTCGAAAATGTGGATGTGATGGTCCACCCCTATGCCCTGGTGCGGTCCGAGGCCCAACTGACCCGCGCTCTGGATCACGTCGCCATCATGCCGGGCATGGTCTTCTTTACCCTGGCCAATGTGGGTTTGCGCGAAAGACTGATCGCGCGCTGCAAGGACATCGAAGTGCGCTGCATCGATGTGCTGGAAGGCCCGGTGACGGCGCTGCGCGGGTTCCTGGGCGCCTCTGAAACCCACAAGGTCGGCCGCCAGCATGAAGTGGACGCCCGCTACCTCGACCGTATCGAAGTGCTGAACTTCACCATCGCCCATGATGACGGCCAATCCCTGGATTCCATCGACGATGCCGAAGTGATCCTGACGGGCGCCAGCCGCACCTCCAAGACCCCGACCTGCGTCTATCTCGCCATCCGCGGCATTCGCGCCGCCAACGTGCCCCTGGTGCCGCGCCTGCCGGCGCCTGCGCAATTGCTCGCGGCTAGAAAGCCTTTGATCGTGGGGCTGTGGGTGTCGCCCGACCGGCTGGTGCAGGTGCGGCGCAACCGGTTGACCAGCATGGGCGAGACCCGCGACAGCGATTATGTCGAACTGGATTCGGTGCGCGCCGAAATCGCCGCCACCCGCCAGCTGTTCGAGAACCAGGACTGGCCAATGATCGATGTGTCGCGCCGCTCGATTGAAGAGACGGCGGCGGCCGTGATGAATCTTCTGGCCGAACGCAAGGAAGTGATCACGTGACCTTGGTGCTGGCTTCGGGAAGCGCCAGCCGCAAAGCGCTGCTGACGGCGGCCGGTGTTGCTTTCACCGCCGATCCCGCCGACCTGGACGAAGATCGGCTGATGGCGGATCTCAAGGCGCGCGGCGCTGATGCCGGTGCGGTGGCGTCCCAGCTGGCCGAGCAGAAAGCTCTGGCGGTCTCGCGCCGCCATCCGGGAAAGACGGTGTTGGGCGGCGACAGCGTTATCGCGTTCGGCAATGAATTTCTCAGCAAATGCGCCACATTGGATGCGGCACGGGTCCTGCTGGCGCGGTTGTCGGGACAGACACATCTGCTGGTCTCGGCGGCGGCGCTGGCCAGGGATGGCGCCTTGCTGTGGACGCATGCCAGCCCCTGCCGGATGACGATGCGCGATTTAAGCCCGGATTTCCTGGACGATTATCTCGCCACCGAAGGTCCGGCGATCCTGTCCTCGGTCGGCTGCTATCATTTCGAGGGACGCGGGGCGCAACTCTTCGCTAAGGTGGACGGGGATTATTTTTCGGTGCTGGGCCTGCCGCTGCTGCAGGTCCTGGCCCAATTGCGCAAGGAAGGCGTACTTAACAATTGAAGTGGGCGTCATGAGCATTTCGGGAAAAGCAAAACTCGCCGGCGTGATCGGCTGGCCGGTCAGCCATTCGCTGTCGCCGGTGCTGCACGGCCATTGGCTGGCCGAGCATGGCATTGACGGGGCCATGGTGCCGCTGGCGGCGGGGCGCGAGGATTTCACCGCGGTGATCGAAGGCGTGCGCCGCGCCGGTTTTCGGGGCGTCAATGTCACGGTGCCGCACAAGGAATCCGCTTTTGCCATCGCCCACAGCGTGGACGGGGCGGCCAGCGCAGCCGGCGCGGCCAATCTGCTGGTGTTCGAAAACGGAAAAATCCTGGGCCGCAACACCGACAGTATCGGGCTGGCGGAATCCCTGCGCGAAAATATCGGCACGCTGGATGGCAAAAGCGTGGTGCTGCTGGGCGCGGGCGGAGCGGCGCGCGGCGCCATCCTGGCGCTGGAAATGCTGGGCGCGGCGAGCATTCATCTGCTCAACCGCGATGCCCACCGCGCCAAAACATTGGCCGCTTCGCTGGCGTCGCAGCTGAAAGCGCCGGTGCATCCCGGATCGCTGGACGACTGGAAGACTGTCGCGGGCGATGCCGCACTGGTGGTCAATTCCACCAGCGCCGGCATGGGCAAGAACCCGCCGCTGGATATTGATCTTGCTGTGCTGCCCAAGACCTGCGCGGTTTGCGACATCGTCTACAACCCGCTGGAAACCAAACTGCTGAAGGACGCCGCCGCCCGCGGTCACCAGACCATCGACGGGCTTGGCATGCTGATGCACCAGGCGGTGCCGTCCTTCGAAGCTTTCTTTGGCGTGAAGCCTGCGGTCACCCCGGCTTTGCGCGCGGCGCTGGTGAAGGTGCTGGGTGCCAATAAATAAAAAAAACCGGCCTTTTGTCATTGGCCTGACCGGCTCGATCGGCATGGGCAAAAGCCAGACCGCCAAGCTGTTTGCCGCCGAAGGCATTCCGGTGTTCGACGCCGATGCGGTGATCCATGAACTTTATGCCGGCGGAGCGGCCGCGATGATCGAGGCGGCCTACCCCGGCACCACCAAGGCCGGTGTGGTGGATCGGATCGCGCTGTCCAGATCCCTCGCGGGTGATCCGGGCGCACTGGCGCGGCTGGAGGGGCTGATGCATCCCCTGGTGGCCGAGCGGCGCGAGCAGTTCCTGGCGGCGGCGGATGCGCCCATCGTGCTGCTGGATATTCCGCTGCTGCTGGAAACCGGCACCAAAGTGGATGCCGTGGTGGTGGCCAGCGCCCCGGAGCATGTCCAGCGCGAACGAGTGCTGGCCCGCCCCGGCATGAGCGAAGCTAAGTTCGAAGCCCTGAAAGCCCGCCAGATGAGCGACGCGCAAAAGCGTGCACAGGCCCATTATGTCGTGATGACCGACAAGGGCTTGGATCATGCCCGCGAACAGGTGAAAATGATTTTGGCGGACGTGCGGGATAAAATCCGCGTTCGCGCGAGCGAGAGCGGCACTTAAAAACCATGCGTGAGATCGTTTTCGATACGGAAACCACGGGCTTCGAGCCGAGCGACGGTCACCGGATCGTGGAAGTCGGCTGTGTCGAGCTGATGGATCATATTCCCACCGGCCGCACCCTGCAGTTCTACCTGAACCCCGAGCGCGACGTTCCCATCGAGTCCCAGCGGGTACACGGCCTGTCGAACGAGTTCCTGGCCGACAAGGCGCTGTTCGCCCATGTGGTGGAGGAGTTCCTGGAATTCCTGGGCGACGCGCCGCTGGTGATCCACAATGCCAGCTTCGATATCAAGTTCATCAATGCCGAACTGGAGCGGGTCAGCCGCCCGCGCATCCCCCTGTCGCGCGCCATCGACACGATCGAAATCGCCAAGCGCAAGATTCCGGGCGCGCGTTATTCACTGGACGAATTGTGCAAGCGCTTCGGGGTGGACCTGTCGGCCCGCACCAAGCATGGCGCGCTGCTGGACGCCCAGCTGACGGCGGAAATCTACCTGGAGCTGATCGGCGGCCGCCAGCGCGGCCTGATGCTGGCGCCGGTGGAAATCGCGGCCGCGCAAGGCGGCGAACAGGTGCGCGCGGCCCGCCAGCGGCCCGAGAAACTGGCGCCGCTGATCACAGTGGTGGAACTGGAAATCCACGCCGCCTTTGTCGCCAAGGAATTGGGCGGCAAAGACCTCTGGAACAACTGACCCTTAGGCCGTGCCCTGCGGCACGGTGGTCGCCTGGGCGACGCGCGCCTGGTACAGCTGCATGAAGTCGATCGGCTCGATCATCAGGGGCGGCATGCCGCCATCGCGCACCACGTCCGACACGATGCGGCGCACAAACGGGAACAGCATGTGCGGCGCCTGGATCAGCAGGATCATCTGCTGGGTGGCGGTGTCCACCACATTGGTCAGGCGGAAGATGCCGGCATAGGCGACTTCCAGCAGGAACAGCGGCTTGCCGTCATTCTTGGCATCGACGCGGATCTTCAGCTCGACCTCGAACATGTCCTGTTCGGCCAGGCGCGCGGCGTTCAGGTCCACGGCCAGTTCGATCTGGGGACGGTCCGCGATATTGGCGGTGGCGCCCGGATTTTCGAAGGACAGGTCCTTGATGTACTGGCCCACCACCTGGAGGTTGGGCATGCCCGGGCTGGCCGGTGCGGGAGTTCCTTCGTTGCTCATGACGATCTCGCTGGGTATTTCGGTCAAAAATTGGGAAGTGGGCGCTACCATGGATCGCGCGCGGCTGACAAGCGAAGCGGCCCGCGCCATCAGGCAAAAGGCGCTTTTCAGGCCCGTTTGCGCCCGCTAGGGTCCCCCCGGGCGGGACGGCCATAAACCAAGGTTCCTTCAATGCCGGATTCGCAGACACTGGTCCTTCTGGTCGCCGCCATGGTGGCGGGGGTCGTTTGTTTCCGGCTCTACACCATATTGGGCCGCCGCACCGGCCATGAACCGCCGCGCCAAGCCGTTCCCGCACAGGCCCCCAACGCGCTGCAGCCGCCAGCCCAACCTGTCCAGACTTCCAACGGAATCCTGGAAATCCAGCTTGCGGACAACAGCTTCGACACCTCCAAATTTCTGGCCGGTGCGCGCGCGGCCTATGCCCAGATCGTGAATGCATTCGTGGCGGGGGACCGCGACACTTTGCGTCCGTTGCTGTCGCCGGACGTCTTCGCCGCTTTCGATGCCGGCATCACGGCGCGCACCGCGCCGCCGCCGGCGCTGGTGAAAGTTTCCGACGCCCGCATTTCGGGCTCGGCACTGCATGGGCGGGACGCGGAAATCACCGTCACCTTCACCGCCGAATTCGCCAGTGGCACCGTTATTGATGTGTGGAGCTTCGAACGCAACCTGGACTCCACGGACCCCAATTGGGTGCTGGTGGCGACCTCCGGCGGCGATGTACCGGAGTAAGCGGCTTCTTCTTTTGGCCTTGTTGGCGCTTGCGGCTTGCACCAGCCCGCCGCCGCTGCCAACCAGGACGCAACCGGCCACAAGCCTGCATCTGTCGCGCGCCAGTTTTGCCGATCTCCCGGACTGGAGCGCCGGTAACGCGGAAGCGGCGCTCGCCGCATTCCGCCGAAGCTGTGCGGTGCTGACGGCCAAGCCGGAGAGTGCGGCGATGGGCGGGGCCGGTTATGCCGGCACGGTTGCGGACTGGCGCAGTGCTTGCGCCAGCGCCGACGGCAACGCCAAAGCGTTTTTTGAAAAGACCTTCACGCCCTATGCCGTCAGCGGCAGCGACGGTTTGTTCACCGGCTATTACGAACCGCAGATCAAGGGCAGCCGCACCAGGCACGGCGTCTTCCAGACGCCGGTCTATGGCTTGCCCGGGGATCTGGTGCGCGCCGATCTGGGCCTGTTCGATCCCAAGCTGAAGGGCGAGCACATCTCCGGCAAAGTGTCCGGGCACGCGCTGGTGCCTTACGCCGACCGCGCCAGGATCAATGAAAAGGGCGTGGATGCACCGGTGCTGTTCTACACCGATGACGCGGTGGCGTTCTTCTTCCTGCAAATTCAGGGCTCCGGACGCGTCGTGTTCGAGGATGGCGGCCCAGAAAATAGAGCAATGACGCGCATCGCCTATGCCGGCGAGAATGGCCAGCCCTACACCGCGATAGGCCGCACCCTGATCGCCGACGGATCGCTGGCGCGCGAGACGGTGTCCTTGCAGACCATTCGCGCCTGGCTTTTGGCCAACCCAACCAAAGCCCGCGCCGTGATGGAAACCAACAAGAGCTATATCTTCTTTGAGCAAAAAGCCCTGGGCGATACGGCACTGGGCAGTACCGGATCGCAAGGCGTAAATATCACCCCGCTGGGCAGCATCGCGGTGGACCAGCGCATCCACCCTCTGGGCGCGCCTTTCTATGTCGCCGCCGATGGGCCCGATCCGGTGCGCGCGGTGATGGTGGCCCAGGATACCGGCGGCGCCATTCGGGGGCCCGTGCGGGCCGATATGTTCTTTGGTTTTGGCGATGAAGCGGAACGCCGCGCCGGCGCGATGAAGGCGCCGGGACGGCTGTATGTGCTGCTGCCCAATGCGCTGGCGGGGACCCTCGGCGACGGCCGTGATTATCCGTTATGAGCCGCCGCGTTCCGACAGAAGAAGAGCGCAAGCTGTTCGAACAGACGTTCCGGGAAGGCCGCCCGATCCGCCCCGCCCCGCCCAAAAGCCTCTCGAAAAAGAGAAACGTCACGGGCGCCAGCGGCGTCAATGGCGCCACCCAGGAGCGGATGCGGCGCGGCTTGCTGGAACCGGATGCCCGCATCGACCTGCATGGCATGACGCAAGGGGCGGCGCATCGCACGCTCTTCACCTGGCTGGCCGCGGCGCACAGCCGGGGCTATCGCCTGGTGCTGGTGATCACCGGCAAGGGCAATCCCAAGAACGACGACAACGCGCCCTGGATGATGTCGCCGCATGGCGTCCTGAAACAGATGGTGCCGCGCTGGCTGAACGAACCGGAGCTGGCCGGGTTGATCGCCAAGGTCCAGCCCGCCCATGCCAAGCATGGCGGCGGCGGCGCGCTGTATGTTTATTTGCGGGAACCGCGATGAAACAAGCGTCCCACACCATCACCGTTTCTACCCGCGGGGCCGGACTTTACGAATGCACCGATGCGGTGGCGGCGTTCGTGCGGGAGGCCAAAATCGTGGACGGCCTGCTCACCTGCTTCATCCGTCATACCTCCGCCTCGCTGGTGATCCAGGAAAATGCCGATCCGGATGTGCAAAAAGATTTGCAGGACTTCTTCGCGTATCTGGCCACCAGCGGGCCGCGCTTTCGCCACACCGCCGAAGGCCCTGACGACATGCCTTCGCACATTCGTTCGGCGCTGACACAGACAAGCATCGGCATCCCGCTGCACAAAGGAAAGCTGGCGCTGGGCACCTGGCAGGGAATTTATGTGTTCGAGCATCGCGACGCGCCCCACCGGCGCGAAGTGGTGCTGCACGTGGTTGGAGAATAACGGAGGCCGCTAGATTTTTACTGGGCGGAAAATGGATTCCGGCATTACCAAACTAGGTGATGAAATACCTTTGGCCGGATTAGACATCCGTACACTAAGGCCTTTCTCCAGCCACCCCAGAATTTCGGTCTCTTTCACCCGTCGATAATCTTTTTTAAACCGCGTGGGTGAAACGACGAAAGCCCCGTCTTCATGCTTGTGAGGGAACAATAGTTCGCCCTTATTCTTACCGCGCGCAACGAAGGCGCAGAGCATAAATTTGGCCATAAGTCTTAGCGCCTCAGAGTAATCCCGACTTCGCGGCCAAGTCCTTGAGCGACGTTTCCGGCCGCGCGCCGTAATGCGAAATCACTTCCGCCGCCGCCAGCGCGCCTAGACGGCCGCAATCGGCCAGCCCCTTGCCATGCGTCAGGCCATACAGGAACCCGGCGGCGAACTGGTCGCCCGCGCCGGTGGTATCGACCACGCGATTGACCGGCGCGGCGGGAATCTCATGCACCATGCCTTCCTCGACAATGACGCAGCCCTTGGCCGAACGGGTGAGAGCGGCAATGCCGCCCCACCTCTTGGCGCCGGCGATCACGCCGTCAAAGTCTTCGGCCTCGAACAGCGCCTTGGCTTCGTCCTCATTGGCGAACAGGATGCCGACATCCTTGTCCAGCAGATGCAGGAACTCATCGCGGAAGCGGCCGACGCAGAAACTGTCGGACAGCGACAGGGCGATGCGTCCGCCCGCGCCCTTCACCGCCGCGATGGCCTTGCGCGACGCCTGCTTGGCCTGTTCTTCGTCCCACAGATAGCCTTCGATATAGAGCACGCGGGCGGCCGCGACCTGTTCTTCGTCCACGTCATCTGGTGTCAGCTCGCGGCAGGCGCCCAGATAGGTGCTCATGCTGCGCTGGCCGTCCGGGGTTACCGCGATCAGGCAGCTGGCGGTGGTGGAACCTTCGCGCGTGGCATGGGTGGTAAATGTGATGCCCTGCGCCGACATGGATTTGGCGAATACTTCGCCCAACCGGTCGTCGAACACCTTGCCGACATAGACGCCGTTGCCGCCCAGCGAGGCCAGGCCCGCCAATGTGTTTGCGGCGCTGCCGCCCGCCACTTCATGCAGGCTGCTCATGGTCTGCTGGTTGTCGGCCAGCACCTTGAGCAATTCCTTGGCGCGGAATTCATCGATCAGGGTCATGCCGCCCTTGGCGATGCGATGGTTCAGCAGGAACCGGTCGTCCACCGAGGCGATAACGTCCACAATGGCATTGCCCAGGCCGGCGACATCATATTGCTGCGGCATACAAACCCCCGAAAATTGCTTGGCCCCGCTTACACGCGGGATGCACCCGGGTGCAAGCATTTCACTTGTCCGTGGGGCAGGGCTGGTGCAGAACGCAAGAGATGTTCCGCCGCCTCGCCCTTCTTGCGACAGTCCTGGCCGTTGCCGGCTGCGCCGCCAAAGGCCCCGGGCCTGTGCCCCAGGCCAGCCGCATTCCCGCCGCGCCGCCGCGCGGCGAACCGGGCCAATACATGAATCTGGCGGCCACCGGCCTGACGGCGGCACTGGGACGTCCCGCCTTTGTGCGCAAGGACGGCGCCACCGAGATGTGGCGGTATGACGGGGCGGCGTGCCGCGCCTTCTTCTTCCTGTATGGATCGCCCCTGGCGGTGCGCCATGTCGAGACCCTGCCGCATGGGGCCCAGAGCGCCGCCGACATGGCCTGCCTCACCGCGTTGCGGTCTTCGCCCGCGAAGACTTCGTAGTTTTTTTAATTGCTCGCTGGACGCTCGCGGGGGCCTTCGGCTTTTCGTCCGGCAATTCCCTGGTCTTGTCCTTGAAGCGGCACAGGTCGCGCACCACGCAGGTGGGACACAAAGGCTTGCGCGCCACGCAGGTGTACCGCCCGTGCAGGATCAGCCAGTGATGGGCGCGGCTTTTGTAATGGGCCGGCACGATCTTCTCGAGCGCGAACTCCACCGCCAGCACGTCCTTGCCCGGCGCCAGGCCCGTGCGGTTGGAAACGCGGAAGATGTGCGTGTCCACCGCGATGGTCGGCTCGCCGAACGCCACATTCAAAACCACATTGGCGGTCTTGCGGCCAACGCCGGGCAATTCTTCCAGTGCAGCGCGGTCCTTGGGCACCTGGCCGCCATGCTTCTCGACCAGGATTTTCGCCGCCGCGATCACATTCTTCGCTTTGCCGCGATACAGCCCGATGGTCTTGATGTGTTCGACCAGCCCGGCCTCACCCAGCGCCAGCATCGCTTCGGGCGTTTTGACCTTCTTGAACAAGGCCTCCGTCGCCTTGTTCACGCCCTTGTCGGTGGCCTGCGCTGACAGCGCCACCGCCACGACCAGGGTGTAGGGATTGACGTAGTTGAGTTCGGTCCTGGGCTCGGGATCCAGCTTCTTCAGCCGCGCAAAGAACTCTTCAGCTTCCGCAGCGCTGAATTTCTTCACAGACCCAGAACATCCGTCATCGCGTACAGCCCGGGCTTCTTGCCATGGCCCCAGCGCGCCGCCGTTAGCGCGCCGTGCGCAAAGATGGAACGGTCTTCCGCCGAATGGGACAGGGTAATGCGCTCGCCGGTGCCCGCGAAGATCACCGAATGTTCGCCCACCACGGAGCCGCCGCGCAGGGTGGCAAAGCCGATATCGCCATCCTTGCGCGCCCCGGTATGGCCGTCGCGCGATTTGACCCAATTCTTTTCCAGCGTGATGCCGCGCCCCTTGGCGGCGGCATTGCCCAGCAGCAGCGCGGTGCCGGACGGCGCATCCACCTTGTTGCGATGGTGCATTTCCAGCACCTCGATATCGTAATCGCTCAGCGAACGGGCGGCGCGTTCCACCAGCGCGGCCAGCAGATTCACACCCAGGCTCATATTGCCGGACTTCACGATCACGGCATGGCGGGCGGCGGCCTGGATGCGTGCCTCGGCCTTGGCGTCAAAACCGGTGGTGCCGATGACATGGACGATGCGCGCCTGGGCGGCGAGATCCGCCAGCATGGTCGATACCATCGGCGTGGTGAAATCCACCACGGCTTGCGCATGCGCCAGCAGCGGCAGGGGATCGGCGGTCAGCTTGATGCCGTTGGGCTGCATGCCGGCCAAGGCGCCGCTATCCAGCCCCAGGTTGGGATGGCCTTCCATTTCCAGCGCGCCGCACAGGGTCATGCCGTTGCCCTGCGCGATCTCGCGAATGAGCGTGCGTCCCATGCGACCGGACGCGCCGGTCACGACGATCTTGAGTTCAGACATGACGTCCCCTCTTGGACCCCAATTCAGACTTGAGTATCGACGTTTCCGGTCTGGGCGGGCATTTCTTTTTTTGCAACCGTGACCATGGCGGGGCGCAGGAGCCGCTCGCCGATCATGAAGCCGGACTGCACCACATCCACGATGCTGCCGCCGGGCTTGCCGGCCGCCGGCACTTCGGCGATGGCCTGGTGCAGGTTGGGATCGAACTTGCCGTCGCTGGTATCGATCTGCTTGACGCCATACCGCTCCAGCGCCTGGATCAGCTGGCGGTCGGTGGCTTCCACGCCGTCCAGCACCGCTTGCACCTGCGGGTCGGCGGCGCTGCGCACTTCGGCGGGCACGGCCGCCAAGGCGCGGGCGAAGTTGTCGGCGATGGCCACCATGTCGCGCGCGAACTTGGTCACGGCATACTGGCTGGCGTCGGCCTTTTCCTTGTCGGCGCGGCGGCGGATATTCTCCACCTCGGCCAGGGCGCGCAGCCGCTGGTCCTTGAGGGAGTCCACCTCGGCCTTCAACGCCTCCAGTACCGCGAACTCGGCGGCATGGGGATTTTCGGAATCGGGCAGTTGCATGGATTCGGGTTCGTCGGTCATCACAGTCTTCCTTGAAGGCGCGTTCTTAAGACTTAAGCGAGCAGTCGTCCAATGACTTTGGCGGTATGGTCCACCATGGGGATGATGCGGCCGTAATTCAGCCTGGTCGGCCCCAAAACCCCGATAACGCCCACGATCTTGCCCTGGGCATTGGCGTAAGGGGCGGCCACGATCGAGGAACCGGACAGCGAGAACAGCCGGTTTTCCGAGCCGATGAAGATGCGTACCCCCGCGCCGTCCTTGGCCAGTTCCAGAAGCTGGATCAGGTCGGCCTTGCGCTCGATATCCTCGAACAGGGTGCGGATGCGCTCCAGGTCGGCCTGCCCCTCCAGTTTTTCGTCCAGCAGGTTCGCGGCGCCGCGCACGATCAGCACTTTTTCGGGACCGGCCAGGGTGGCCAGGCCCGCGGCCACCACCTTGGCGGTCAGCGTGTCCAGTTCCCGCTTTTCGCCGTCCAGCTCGGCCAGGATCTCGTCGCGGGCAAGATCGATGGTGCGGCCGCGCAGCCGCGCGCCCAGGTAATTGCTGGCTTCCTGCATGGCCGATGGCGGCAGGCCCGCGGGCGTGTCGATGACGCGGTTTTCCACCTGGCCGTCTTCGCTGACCATGATGACCATCGCCTTGCCCGGCGCGACGGCAACGAATTCCACATGCTTGAGAGGGCTGTCCTGCTTGGCGGTAATCATCAGCCCGGCGCAGCGCGACAGGCCCGCCAGCGACTGGGTGGCCTGGGTCAGCATGTCTTCGATGCGCTGGCCGCTGCCCGACATCCGCGCCTCAATGGCGATGCGCTCGTCCGGCGCCAGCTCGCCGATTTCCAGCAGCCCGTCCACGAACAGGCGCAGGCCTTTTTCGGTGGGCACCCGGCCGGCGCTGGTGTGCGGGGCGTAGAGCAGGCCCATGGATTCCAGGTCCGCCATCACATTGCGGATCGAGGCGGGGGACAGGGTCAGGGGCAGCCGCTGGGACAGGGTGCGCGAGCCCACCGGCTCGCCCGAAGCCAGAAAAGCCTCCACCAGATGGCGAAAGACCTCCCGGGGGCGCTCGGTAAAGCCTTGGGGTATCAGGAAGGGGGAGCGGGTTTCGAGGCTCAAGCTATTGAAAGTCCTGATAATTCTGTGATCGGTTGCGCAGCGGGGACGGCTGCCTGTAGGTAACGCCTCAACTTAGCAGACCCATATATGAGGCTCCATGCGCCCTTCCAACCGCGCCCACGACCAGATGCGCGCCGTTTCGCTTACCCCCGGCTTTTCCCGCCATGCCGAGGGCTCCTGCCTGGTCAAGTTCGGCGACACCCACGTGCTGGTCACCGCCAGCCTCGAGGAAAAGGCGCCGCCCTTCCTGAAGGGCTCGGGCAAGGGCTGGGTGACGGCAGAATACGGCATGCTGCCCCGCTCCACCCATGACCGCATGCGCCGCGAAGCGGCCGCCGGCAAGCAGTCGGGCCGCACCCAGGAAATCCAGCGCCTGGTCGGCCGGTCGTTGCGCGCCGTGTGCGACCTGTCGGCGCTGGGCGAACGCCAGATCACCCTGGACTGCGACGTGCTGCAGGCTGACGGCGGCACCCGCACCGCCGCCATCACCGGCGGCTTTGTCGCGCTCAGCCAGTGCGTCGCCTTCATGAAGAAGATTGGCATGGTCAGCGCGCCGGTGATCAAGGATCACGTCGCGGCGATTTCCTGCGGCATCGTCAAGGGCGAAGCGGTTCTGGATCTTGATTACGACGAAGACTCCACCGCCGAGACCGACGCCAACTTCGTGCTGACCGGCGCGGGCGGTTTGGTGGAAATCCAGGGCACCGCCGAAGGCGCGCCTTTCACTGAAGAACAGCTGGTCGCGCTGCTGCAGCTGGCGCGCAAGGGCATTGGCGAACTGGTGCTGCTGCAGAAGGACGTTCTGGTATGAGGCTGCCGCGGGGCAGCCATCTGGTCGTCGCCTCGCACAACCAGGGCAAGGTGCGCGAGATCAAGGCGCTGCTGGGCCCGCACGGGATTGTTGCCGAAAGCGCCGCGGCGCTTGGTCTGCCGGAGCCGGAAGAGACCGGGCTGACCTTTGCGGCGAACGCGCAAATCAAGGCGCATGCTTCCGCCAAGGGCAGCGGCCATGCCGCGCTGGCCGATGATTCCGGGCTTTGTGTCGATGCGCTGGATGGTGCGCCGGGCATCTATTCGGCGCGCTGGGCCGGCCCCACGAAAGACTTCCGCATCGCCATGACCCGCATCCATGACGAGCTGCGCCACAAGGGGCTGACTCCCGAAGAGATGGCCACCAGCGCCGCCAGGTTCGTCTGCGCCTTGTGCGTGGCGCTACCGTCAGGCGAATCCATGACCTTTGAAGGTGAAGTGCATGGCCGCCTGACCTTCCCGCCGCGGGGCGATCACGGCTTCGGCTATGACCCCATCTTTATCGCCGACGGCATGGAAGACACGTTTGCGCAAATCGATCCGGCGAAGAAACACGCCATGAGCCACCGCGCCAAGGCATTCGAGAAGCTGCTGCACTCCGGCATCTTCACCGAGAGTCTTTAGACTTGGCCTTCGGCGTTTACGTCCATTGGCCTTTTTGCGCCGCCAAGTGTCCCTATTGCGATTTCAATTCCCATGTCCGCACCGCCATCGACGAAGACGGCTGGGTGGACGGCATCCTGTCCGAACTGGACTGGGTGGCGCAGCATCAGTTTGAGCGCCCGGTGGTCGAGACCATTTTCTTCGGCGGCGGCACGCCATCGCTGATGAGCGGGCAATCCGTCGGGCGGGTGCTGCAGAAAATCGCCGCGCTGTGGCCGATGGCCAATGATCCGGAAATCACATTAGAAGCAAACCCCGCCTCCGCCGACGCGGCGCGCTTTGCCGATTACCGCGCCGCCGGCGTGAACCGCGTGTCACTGGGGGTGCAGGCGCTGAACGATGCCGATCTGAAAAAGCTAGGCCGCCTGCATGACGTGGCCGAAGCCAAGGCGGCGCTGAAGCTGGCGATGGCCAATTTCAGCCGGGTTTCACTGGATTTGATCTATGCCCGCCCGGACCAGACCGATGCGGCCTGGCGCGAAGAACTGAAACAGGCGCTGTCCTTCGGCACCGATCATTTGTCGCTCTACCAGCTGACCATCGAGCCGGAAACGCCTTACGCCCTGCTGCACAGGAACGGCAGCTTGCAGATTCCCGGTGAGGACATCGCTGCCGGGCTTTACGAGACGACACAAGAATTGACCGAAGCGGCGGGCCTTCCCGCCTATGAGGTTTCCAACCATGCCCGCCCCGGTCAGGAGAGTCGCCACAACCTGATCTATTGGCGCTATGGCGATTATGCCGGCGTGGGACCGGGCGCGCATGGCCGCGTCAATCTGGGTGGCAACCGCACCGCGACCGCCGCCATCAAGCTGCCGGAACGCTGGCGCGACACGGTGGCGAAAACCGGCCAGGGCTTTGCCGAACAGGTCGCGATCTCCAGCGAAGAGGCGGCGCGCGAACATCTGCTGATGAACCTGCGGCTGGCCGAAGGGCTGGATCTTGACGCTTACGAACAGCGCTGGGGTACCCGCCCCGATGCGACGAAAATCGCGGCACTGACGCAACAAGGCTTCCTGACAATGAACGGCGATGTGCTGACAGCAACGCCCGCCGGGCGCTTGCTGCTCAATCGCGTGATCGAAGAACTTCTTGTTTAACGGTCGCTCCCGCTCTCGCGGACGCTCCTAGCTATTCTTGTGCTGGAAGGTCGTCGGCGCAGGGCTGACCACCACCGGGCCGCTCGGCGTCATTTCCAGTACCGCCAACCCGCGTTCCGACGTGCCGTCATTGTTGAAGCGGAAGATGCCGTTGACCCCGGCAAAGCCGTTGGGGTCCGACAGCGCCGCCGCGGTGAAGCGGTGATAGGCCGGGCCTTGCGACAACAGTGCCACCAGCGACACCGCATCATAGGCCAGGCTGGCGATCTGCGCCGGAGCGGTGCCGAACGCCGCGCGATACTTGTCCACGAATGCGGCATCGGCGTTGGGCGCGGGCGCGGCGTACCAGCTTCCCTGCAGGCTGGATTCGCGTGCGATGGCTTTGTCATCGTCCCACAGGCCGGTGCCCAGCAGCTTGACCTTGTCGCGCGTCGCCCCGTCAAGAGACAGGGTCGGCGCGATGGCGCGCAGAATCACGCCGCCCTGGGCGATCAGCACCGCATCGGCGCCGCTCTTGGCCACGGCGCTGGCGGGGCCGGCCACGGCGCTGGCATTGGGCGGGAAGCTTTCCACATCCACCACCGTGCCGCGCGACGCGGCGACCGAATCGGTAAAGGCGGCCTTGGTGACATCGCCGTAAGCGGTCTGCGGCACCAGTGCGGCGAACTGGCGATGGCCATTGGCGGCGGCGTAAGCGATCACACGGCGCACTTCATTCTGCGGCAGGAAGCTCAGCAGATAAGCGCCATTGCCCGCGACGCTCTTCTCGGTGGAGAAGGCCAGCACCGGCACGGCACGGTCGCGCGCGATGGGCGCAACCGCCGCAACCGACGGTCCGAACAGCGGGCCGACAATGACCTCGGCGCCCTGGCTCAAAAGCTGCTGCGCGGCATCGGCCGCCCGGGCGCCGCCATTGCCTTCATCGGCGGTCATCAGAAGGATATTGCGGTTGCCGGCGGCGAACATCGCCAGTTCCGCCGCCTTCAGCATCGATGCGGCTAGGTTGCGGGTGCCCGCCGAGCTGCTGGTAAAGGGCAGGATGATCCCCACCCGCACGGGGGTGGCGCCATCGGCCAGGCCGGGCAGGCGCAGATAATTGGGCTGGTCGCGGTCCAGCGGATTGGACGCGATGGGTCCCTGGGGGACCGCGATCATGGGCGGGGCCGGGGGCGGGGCTTCGGGCCTGGGCGTACAGGCGGCTATCGCGACGCCTGCGGCAATGGCACAAAAGCGGGACATGAAACGCATCGGGCAATCCTTTGACGCGCGAATCTAAGCCTTCGGGTAAGCCGGGTAAATCGCCAGTTTCCATACCGCCCGAACGCGGCGGTTTGGCGGCAGGCCTCTATATTCTGGCGACCCCGATCGGCAACGCCCGCGACATCTCCCTGAGAGCGCTGGAAGTCCTGAAAGGTTGCGACGTCATCGCCGCCGAGGATACCCGCGTCACCGCCAAGTTGCTGGCCATTCATGGCATCTCCCGGCCGCTGATCCCCTATAACGACCATAATGGCCAGCAGATGCGGCCCCAGATCCTGTCCCAGCTGGAACGGGGCGGGGTGGTGGCGCTGGTGTCCGATGCCGGCACGCCCCTGGTATCCGACCCCGGCTACAAGCTGGTGCGTGAGGCGATTGCGGCGGGGGCCAATATCGTGGCGATCCCCGGTCCCTCGGCTGTCTTGGCGGGACTGACCCTCAGCGGTTTGCCATCGGACCGCTTCCTGTTCGCTGGGTTCCTGCCGTCGCGGTCAGGCGAGCGCAAAAGCGCGCTGGAGGAATTGAAGGGCGTGCGCGCCACCCTGGTATTTTTTGAATCGGCGCAGCGGTTGGCAGAATCGCTGGAGGCGATGGCCGATGTGCTGGGCGACCGTCCTGCGGCGATGACCCGCGAACTGACCAAGCTGCACGAGGAAGTGCGCCGCGGAACTTTGCGCGAACTGGCGGCGCATTACGCAAAGGCCGGTGCGCCCAGGGGCGAGGTGACTTTGCTGGTGGGCCCGCCGCTGGAAGCGGTGGCTGACGACGCCAAGGTGGATGCCGCGCTCAAGGCGGCGCTGGCCTTCATGCCGGTCAAGGCCGCCGCCGAGATGATTGCCGGGCTGACCGATGGCTCGCGCAAGGCACTCTATGCGCGGGCGCTGGAATTGAAAGATGACAACTGACCGCCAGGCGGCGCATCAGCGCGGTCACACCAGCGAAACGCTGGCGGCCCTGTGGCTGCGGCTGAAGGGTTACCGCATCCTGGCGCGGCGGCTGAAAACCCGGGCCGGCGAGATCGACCTGGTGGCGGCCGCCCCGTTCGGCCCGGTGTGTTTTGTCGAGGTCAAGGCGCGGAATCTGGCCCGCGCCGCGGCGGAATCGGTGGGGCCGGGGCAGCAGACTCGCATTGCCCGCGCCGCCTCCTTATATCTCGCCAGCCGTCCGGGCCTGGCCCGGCGCGGCGCCCGATTTGATATCATCGCCATCGCGCCCAGGTCTCTTCCCGTGCATCACCGGGATGTGTGGCGGCCGGAAGGTTTTTGAGAAGGTGTGACATGGCATTGACCGTCGCGATCCAGATGGACCCGATCGAGAAGATCGACATCAGCGGCAATTCCGATTTTGCCCTGGCGCTGGAAGCGCAAAATCGCGGCCATGCGCTGCTCTATTACGGGCCGCGCGATCTGAGCTTTCGCGACGGCAAGGTGACGGCGCATGTGCGCCCGCTGAACCTGCGCGCGGTGAAGGGCGATCATTTCGCGTTTGGCGATGCGTTCGTCTACGACCTGTCCGCGGCGGATGTGGTGCTGATGCGCCAGGACCCGCCTTTCGACATGGCCTATATCACCGCCACCCATATTCTGGAGCGGATTCATCCCAAGACCCTGGTGGTGAACAACCCCAAGGAAGTGCGCAACGCACCGGAAAAACTTTTTGTCACCGAATTCTCCGAATTCATCCCGCCCACGCTGATCACGTCGGACCTGCGCGAAATCCGCAGTTTCCGCGAAGACCACAAGGACATCATCATCAAACCGCTCTACGGCAATGGCGGCGCGGGCGTTTTCCGGGTCAAGCCGGATGACGAGAATTTTGGCGCCATCATGGAGATGTTCACCCAGTTCTATCGCGAACCGGTGATCGTGCAGCGCTACCTTCCCGAAGTGCGCAAGGGCGACAAGCGCATCATCCTGGTGGATGGCGAGTTTGTGGGCGCCATCAACCGCGTGCCGGCGAGCGGGGAGGCGCGCTCCAACATGCATGTGGGCGGCCGCCCCGAAGCGACCGAGCTGACCACCCGCGAAAAGGCGATATGCGCTGCGATCGGGCCTGCCCTGAAGAAACGGGGCCTCATCTTCACGGGTATCGACGTGATCGGTGACTATATGACCGAGATCAACGTTACCTCCCCGACCGGCATTCACGAGGTCCGGCGCTTTGGCGGCGCCGACATCGCGGGCCTGGTCTGGGACGCCATCGAAAGAATTCGCAAATGATCACCGTCCGTAAATCCGAAGACCGCGGCAAGGGCCATATCGACTGGCTGGATTCGCGTTTCAGCTTCTCCTTTGGCGACTATTACGACCCGGCGTTCGAAAACTTCGGGCCGCTGCGGGTCATCAACGAAGACTGGATCAAGGGCGGCGCCGGCTTTCCCCCGCACCCGCACCGCGACATGGAAATCGTCACCTACATCCTGGACGGCGCTATCGCCCACAAGGATTCCACCGGCGGCGGCGGCACCATCCGCCCCGGCGAGATCCAGCGCATGAGCGCCGGCTCCGGCATCGTCCATGCCGAATTCAACGCCAGCGCCACCGAGACCTGTCATCTGCTGCAGATCTGGATCATGCCGTCCAAGCACGGCATCCAGCCGGGCTATGAGCAGAAGACCATTGATGCCGAGGCGGTGCGTAATCATTTCGGCCGCATCGCCGCGCCCGAGCCGCGCGAGAACGAAGTGCGCCTGGTGCAGGACGCCGAAATCTGGGTGGCCAAGCTGGATGCCGATGTCGAGGCGATCCATCCCTTGTCGCAGGGCCGCAAGGCCTGGTTGCAGGTGGCCAGGGGCGAAGTCGCGCTGGATGGCCAGGTGCTGAAGGCCGGCGATGCCGCCGCCATCACCGATCAGGCCCAGATCGCCGTTCGGTCACAAACAGCAGCAGAAGTGCTGCTGTTCGATCTCGCCTAGGCTACCAGTTCAACTGCGCCATCATGGCGGCATAGAGATTGATGCCGTCCCACAGGTTGCGCAGCCGCAGATTTTCGTTTGCGGCGTGCTGGTTGTTGTCGTGGTTGCCCATCGGCAGCCCGATGATCGGCACGTGGAACAGCTCGTCGAACAGGTTGATCGGCACGCTGCCGCCCATCATGGGCAGGATGGCGATGGGCCCGCCGGCGGCCTTTTCCGCCGCCGCGATCACGCCTTTGGCGGCCGGACTGGTCATGTCGCTGCGCAGCGCCGGATAACCGCCGCCCCAGGTCAGCTTGATGATGCGCGGGTTGGCCAGCCGGGTCGCCATGTCCGGCGTCTGGCGCACCACGGTCCAGCCTTTGGCTTTCAGGAAGGCTTCGACCTTTTCCTGCACGCGCTGGGTCGTCTGGCCGGGCACCAGCCGGAAATCCAGCGACAGCACCGCATCGACCGGAACGGCGTTGTTGGCCTCTGATCCGACCTGCCCCGAACGCATGCCGCGAATGTTGATCGACGGTCGCATGGTGCTGGCAGTCAGGCCTTCGCCGCCCTCGGTGCGGGCGATGCCGAACTCCTTTTTCAGCCCGTCCTCCACATTTGGCAATCGCGCGATGGCGGCCTGTTCGGCAGCACTGAGCGGCCGCACGTCATCAGCGAAATTGGGAATGATGATGCGGCCTTCGCCATCGCGCATTTGCGAAATCAGTTCGGCGGCCATCGCCGCCGGGTTGGGCACCCAGTTGCCATAGTGCCCATCATGCAGGGCGCGCAGCGGGCCATAGATGGTGGCGTCCAGGCCCATGCTGCCGCGGGCGCCGAAATAGATCGTTTGTGTGCGCGACTGGTGCACCGGCCCGTCACCGATCAGCCAGACATCGGCGCGCAACTCGGCCGCATGGTCCTTGAGGATGGCGTCCAGATGGGCGGAGCTGGCCTCTTCCTCGCCTTCCCACACCACCTTGATGTTGACCGACGGCTTGCGATGCAGCGCCTTCAAGGCATCGAAGGCGGTCAGAAAGGCGACAATCGCGCTCTTGTCGTCGGCCGTGGCGCGGCCGAACAGGCGCCATTCGGGATTGAAAGGCGGCGTTGCCGCTTTCCAGTCCAGGTCCTTGCCCGCAAGGCCATCGCGCATCACCGGCACGAACGGATCGGATGACCATTGCGTGCGCGTGACTGGCTGGCCGTCATAATGGGCGTAAAAAATCGCGGTGCGCCTGGCGCCGGGGCTTTTGAGCAGGCCATAGATGATCGGCGGCGATCCGCCGGCGGACCAGGACTGGGTCGCAAAGCCGCGCGCCTTGAGCTGGCTTTCCAGCGCGGCGCCCGTCGCCGCCAGCCCCTGCGGATCGGCCGCCACGCTTTTCAGGCGCACCAGGTCATCAAGCTGACCGACAATGGCGGCTTCATGGGCGGCGCGATAATCGCTGACTTCGCTGCGCAGATCCGCGGCTGACGCGGGCCCCGCCAGCAGCAATGCCAACCCGGCTGCAATCAGGGCTTTCACTTCTTGGCCGCGATGACGGAAATTTCGATCCTGGCACCGCGCAGCAGCTTGGCGACCTGCACAAAAGCGCGCGCCGGATAGGGCGGGTGGAAATAGCTGGCATAGACGGCATTCACCGCCGGAAAGTCATCCACGTCGGTGACATAGACGGTGGCAGACACGACATCGTCCAAGGTCAGGTTCGCGGCCTTCAGTTCCAGGGCGATATTGTCGAGCACCCTTTTGGTCTGGGCGCTTACGTCCTGCTGGCTGTAATCGATCTTGCCGGCGGGGTCGAAGGGCAGCGAACCGGAGACAAACACCAGCTTGCCGCTCTGGATCGCCTGGGAATAAGGCCCGATGGCCTTGGGCGCATCCGGCGATTCAACCAATATTTTCTCGGCAAAAGCGGGCGTGGCGCAGACAAGCGTCAAGGCCAGCGCCAGTGTGAATTTGCGCATTGAGGTCCCCCAAAAAATTGAAAAGAGAATTACTACTTCGCTAAACCGAAGCGGCTCTTGTACCGGGCATCCATGTCCGAGAGCGGGAAATAGATGAAGACGTCGGTGGTGCCGAACTGGCGGTCCACCACGGCGCCGTCGCCGATCATGCAGCCGGCGCGGACATAGCCCTTGAGCAGCGGCGGCAAGGTGCGCAGCGCCTCGCGCGGATCGACAGCCTCGGCGGGCAGGCAGTTCATGTCCACGAACAGTTCGGGCCGCGCCTTGATGCGCACCTTTTCGGGCATGGGATGATGGTGATGCAGATAGGACAGCGGCAGCGCCATCTCGGTCACATCGGTGCCGGGCAGCGAGGCGCAGCCGAACATCACATCGATGTCAAAACGCGCGACATAGGCCATCAGGCCTTTCCACAAAAGCTGCATGGTGCCGGGGCGCGAGCGATAGCTTTTCAGCACGCAGGAGCGGCCCAGCTCCAGATATTTGGTGCCCGCCGGCAGGCCGTTCAGCATGCCCGACAGGTCATATTCGCTGGCGGTATAGAAGCCGCCGGCGCGCATGGCGTCCTTCTCGCGCGTCAGCCGATAGGTACCGACAACCAGCGGCTGGCCATCTTCGTCATGGGCGTCGCGGTCCACCACCAAAAGGTGGTCGCAGACATCGTCATACTTGTCGAAGTCGCGGCGTTCCTCGCGCATGCGGGGCGAGGGGATGGCGCTCATCTCTTCGTAGAAAACCGAATAGCGCAGGCGCTGGGCTTGTTCGATCTCATGCTCGGTTTCGGCCAGACGCACTTCCAGCGCGCCGGAGATAGCCAGCACCGGCCACTGCTCCATGCGCCCCTCGAAAGGTCCGGCTTCGTAGATATTGACCACGGTCGTTCCTGTTCGGTGCGGCCAAGTCCCCCCGACTCACCACACCTTGGCTCCTGTCAGGGGCATAGACCCCAAATGCGACAGTTTGACATTTTACCCCATCCGCGGGGCGGCGGGCAATGGATTGTGACAGTCATTAAGCCGGGTTAATGGCGGCTTTTCTATGTTGCCCCTCCAGCAGGGCGAACATCACCACAGCGGGAACCCCCATGGCGCCACAACCGATGAAAAACAGGGCATAGGCGTTCATCAGGCCTATGTGGGCGGTCAGCCCCTCGATCACCGCACCGGAAAAGCCCTTGAGGAATTTCCCCGCCAGGGCATAGGTCGAGGACAACAGCGCGTATTGCGTCGCGGTATAGCCCAGGCTGGTCAGGCTGGACATGTAGGCGACCAGGGTCACGCCGGCCACGCTGATGGCGAAGTCGTCAAAGGCCATGACTGCGGAAAAGGCCACCACATCCGATCCGGTCAGGGTCATCAGGGCAAAAGCGGCGATCCCAAGCCCCTGAAGCAGCCCGCCCAAGATCAGCGCGCGCATATAGCCCAGCCGCAGGGAGAGGAATCCGCCCGCCGCCACGCCGGCGAAGATGGAGGCGATGCCGACGGTGGCCCGCACCGCCCCGATCACGTCCTTGCTCAGGCCCACGTCATGGTAAAATGGGTTCAGCATCGGCCCGCGCATAAAGTCGGGCAGCCGGTACAGGCTGATGGCCAGCAGCATCAGCAAGGCCGCCGCGCCATGAGTCTTGAAGAAGATGATGAAGGGACCGGCCACGGCATCGAAAAAGCCGCGCGGCGTCCAGAGCGGCTTTTCCTTTTCCTTCTGCGCCATCACCGCTTCGGCGCGTTCCGGTTCCCGCGCGATCAGGCTGGCGATCAGGCCAATGCCCATCGCCACGCCGCAGATGGTGTAGGACAAGGGCCAGCCCAGATGCTGGGCCGACACCAGGATAAGGGAGTCGGTGCACAACAGGGCGATGCGATAGCCGATGGTGTTGGCGGAGGTCAGAAGCCCCAATTCATCGGGGCTTTTGGCGATTTCAATTCGCCAGGCCGATATAGCGATGTCCTGGGTGGCCGATGCGAACGCGACCAGCAAGGCGCAGGCCCCCAGCACCGTCAGGCCGTGGCTGGTCCCCACCATAGCCATGGCGATAAGGCCAACCGCTGTGAGGATTTGGGACAGCACCATCCAGCCCCGGCGCTGGCCCAGGAATCTGAGCGTGGGCACGCGGTCCAGCAGCGGCGACCAGGCAAATTGCAGGGAGTAGGCGATACCCACCCAGGAAATGAATCCGATGGCCTTGAGGGTGGTGCCCTCGTCGCGCAGCCAGAAGCCGAAGGTATTGCCTACCAGAAGGAAGGGAAGACCCGACGAAAAGCCCAGCGCCAGCATCACCAGCACACGCGGACTGAGATAATCCTTGAATGTATGGCGCTTGCGCGCCGACGCCCCCGAAGCGGTCATGCCGCGACGATATGCGAACGCTCCTCGCTAGGGAACAGCATCAGGAACATTTCCTCCAGTTCGGCGGGGTCCACCGGCTTGGTCAGGAAACCATCCATGCCCGCCTCCTGGCAGACGCGCTTGCCGCCGTCCAGGGCATCGGCCGTCAGGGCCACGATGGGCGTGCGTGGCCGTCCGCTGCGCTGTTCGGCCGTGCGGATGGCGCGGGCGGCCTCGATGCCGTCCATGCCGGGCATATGAATGTCGGTCAGCAGAAGGTCGAACGTGCCATTCACCATCGCCTGCACCGCATCAATGCCGGTGGTGACTTCGGTGACGGTGTGGCCGCGGCGGCGCAGCAGCTCGCGGATCAACATCATGTTGATGGGATTGTCTTCGGCCAAAAGGATGCGCAAGCCCTCTTCGGCGGACGGGGTGTGCACAATGGCGGGTCCAACGCTGCGCGCCTCCGGCGGATGGTCTTCCATGAAAGGTGCAGGGATGGCTGGCGGTTCGAAATCCGGCGCTTCGATCACGTCCTGCGCCTGGTTCACCAGCGGCGGCAAGCCGTCGTCAATCTCAACGGGCACTTCGGCCACCGGTGCGATCTGGGCCGGCGCTTCATACGGCTGATAGGCCGCCGGCGCACTGTCGCGGCGGCTCAGGATCAGGCGCGTCACCAGCGAGGATTGGCGCACCGGCTTGACCAGGTAACCGGCAAAACCAAGGCCGCGCATTTCCTCCAGCGCGCCGCGCGCATTGGGTGTCAGCAGCACCAGCGCGGGGATCGCAGGATCGGGCTGCACCGTCAGGTCCGGCACATTGGCGGTGCCCGCATCGATCAGCACCGCATCGGTGGGCCCCGCCGGATCGGCGGGAATGCCGCCGGCCGCGGCGATCTGCAGATACATGCCTTCGCGCAGCGCCTTGTTGCGGCTCATCACTGCCACGCGCATGCCGGCCAGCGGCCTCCCGCCTTGCGCCGGGGTCACGACCTTGGCGGGCAGGGTAAACCAGAAACAGGAGCCGCCCTCCGGGGCCGCATCCACTGCGATCTCGCCGCCCATCGTGTCGACCAACCGCTTGGAAATCGCCAGGCCCAGGCCGGTACCGCCGAACTTGCGCGCATGGCTGGAATCGGCCTGGACGAATTCCTCGAAAATCTCCTGGCGCTTGGCGGGCGGCACGCCCACGCCGGTGTCGCGCACATCAAAGCGCAACATCTCGCCCACCTGCTTGACCTCGACGCAGACGCCGCCGCGTTCGGTGAACTTCACGGCATTGCCCATCAGGTTGGTGATGACCTGACGCAAGCGTCCCTCATCAGCCAGGATGACTTGTGGCACGTCGGCGGCGACGATGACGGTGACTTCCACGCCCTTGGCATGGCCGCGCGGGCACAAAAGTTCGGTGATGTTGCACAGCATGGTGCGAAGATCGACTTCGTCCTCGTCCAGCTGCAACATGCCTGCTTCGATCTTGGAGAAGTCCAGGATGTCGCCGATCAGGGTCAGCAGCGCTTCGCCCGACTGGGTGATGGCTTCGGCATAGGTGCGCTGTTCGGGGCGCAGTTCGGTTTCCAGCAGCAGGCGGCCCATGCCCAGCACGCCGTTCATGGGGGTGCGGATTTCGTGGCTCATGGTGGCCAGGAAGCCGGACTTGGCGCGGCTGGCCTCCTCGGCATTGTCGCGCGCTTCGGTCAGCGCATCTTCCAGGATCTTGCGGTCGGTGATGTCGCGGCCGACGCTTTGCACTTCCACCAGGCGGCCATGGGAATCGCGCACCGCGAAATCTTCCCAGGCGATCCAGCGATAGCCATTGGCGGTCTTCACATGCTGGTCATAGCGGGCGCGGTTGCGGCCCGACTCCAGAAAGCTGCCGAACAGGGGGGCGCGGCTTTCCGGGTGCGGCTCGGCCGCGAAGGGATAGCCGATGGCGCGCGCCGGATTGATCCCGAACAGCTTGAAGAAGGCATCATTGCCATAGGTCAGGCGGCTGGCGCTGTCGCGGCGGAAGATGGCGTCGCCCTGCGCGTCCACCAGGCCCTTGTAGCGTGCCTCGCTCTGGTTCAGGCGCGCATTGATGGTGGCGGCATTCTTGAGCGAGGCTTCCAGGCGCCCGGCGATGGTTTTGAGCTGCGCCGCCTGGCGTGACAGGGTCTCGCCGCGCTCGCGCGCCGTCAAAAGCGTGTTGAGCACAAAGGCCAGCGCCACGGCTACCAATGCGCCGAAACTGAAGGGCGAGATCAGGGTCAGCTGGCCCGTCAGCACGACATTGGCCAGCGCCGCCACCAGCATGACGCCGGCAACGCTGCCAAAAACGATGCGTATGATCCGCGCCAACACCTTCGGATACGGCCTTATTGCTGGGTTTCCTGGGCCCAGTTTGCCCTCCGGTACCTTCAGAAACGCTTAAAGTTCCGAGTGTTTTGTTAACCGGCCGGGTTGGCAGGCGTTAAGACTTGGAAATTCCAAAATACACGCCAAAACAAAGGCTTACTGCCGAGTTCCGGCACCGTCACAAAAGCTTTGCAAGACTGTGATGTTCGTGGCGTGGGCCGGGTGTGAATTGCGCCCGATTACGACTTCCCGGGGCCGCCTTTTGACAGATATGAGCTTGAGCGAACCGTCCGCCCTTACCGCCAGAGTCGAAACCGCGCGCAAGGCAGGTGCGGGGGACTTCCGCTTTCGCATGATCGCGCTGGCCGCGGCGCTGGCCGTGCTGGCAATTTTCGCCGGCGTCATCATCTCGCTGGTCCTCGGCTCCGTGCCGGCCTTCAAGGAATTCGGCTTCGGCTTCATCACCACCGAAGCCTGGAGCCCGACCCGCGAACGCTTCGGCGCGCTGGCGCCCATCTATGGCACCCTGGTCACCAGCATCATCGCCATGGTCATCGCCGTGCCGGTGGGCATCGGCATCGCCATTTTTCTCACCGACCTTTGCCCGCGGATGCTGCGCCGCCCGATCGGCATTGCGGTAGAGCTGTTGGCCGGCATTCCCTCCATCATCTACGGCATCTGGGGCTTCTTCGTCTTCGCGCCTTGGTTCCAGCTGCATGTGCAGGAGCCGGTCGCCACCGCGGTTGCCGACGTCCCGGTGCTGGGCACGCTGTTCGGCGGCGTGACCTTCGGCATCGGCACCTTCACCGCCGGCCTGATCCTGTCGATCATGATCCTGCCCTTCATCTCGGCGGTGACGCGCGACGTGCTGGAAACCGTGCCCAGCGTCTTGAAAGAAGCGTCCTACGGCCTGGGCGCCACCAGCTGGGAAGTGATGTGGAAAGTCTGCCTGCCCTTCTGCCAGACCGGCGTGGTGGGCGGCGCCATGCTGGCGCTTGGGCGCGCGCTGGGCGAAACCATGGCCGTCACCTTTGTGATCGGCAACGCCCACAAGATTGCGCCCTCGCTGTTCGCGCCGGGCACCTCCATCTCGGCGGCCATCGCCAACGAATTCACCGAAGCCACCAGCGAGCTCTATCGCTCCGCGTTGATCGAGCTGGGCCTGCTGCTCTTTGTCATCACCTTCATCGTCCTGGCCTGCGCCCAGCTGATGCTGCGCCGGATGGAAAAGAGCAAGGGGAAGTAAATGGGCATCGCCGGACCGCGTACTTCCCAAATGCTGTATTTCCGCCGCCGCCTGGCCAACGCGGTGTTCATCGTGCTGTCCACCTGCGCCGCCGTGTTCGGCCTTGTCTGGCTGACCTTCATCCTGGGCGGTCTTTTGATAGATGGCGTCTCGGCGCTCTCGCCGACCCTGTTCACCGAACTCACCCCGCCGCCGGGCAGCAAGGGCGGCCTGGCCAACGCCATCGGCGGCAGCATCCTGATGAGCGTGATCGCGGTTCTGGTCGGTACGCCGATCGGGCTATTTGCGGGTACTTACCTGGCCGAATATGCCCGTCACGGCCGGCTCGCTTTCGTGGTGCGCTTCGTCAACGACATCCTGCTGTCGGCGCCTTCCATCGTCATCGGCCTGTTCGTCTATGAACTGGTGGTTGTTCGCATGGGCCACTTCTCCGGATGGGCTGGCGCTGCCGCCCTGGCCATAATCGTGATCCCGGTGGTGGTGCGCACCACCGAGAACATGCTGCTGCTGGTGCCCAACGGGCTGCGCGAAGCGGCCAGCGCGCTGGGCGCGCCGCAGAATTTCGTCATCAAGCTGGTGACCTGGAAAGCCGCCCGCGCCGGCATCATCACCGGCATCTTGCTGGCGGTAGCCCGCATATCCGGCGAAACCGCGCCGCTGCTGTTCACCGCGCTCGGCAACAGCGGCTGGAGCTGGGAGCCGGGCGCGATGAACCAGCCGATGGCAAGCCTGCCGGCCGTCATCTACACCTTCGCCACCGGGCCCTATGAAGACCAGCACGCCCTGGCCTGGGCCGGCGCGCTGCTGATCACCGCGACGGTGCTGGTGCTTTCCATCCTCGCCCGCATGCTCGAAAACAAGAAACGGACCTGATTCATGGACACCGCAGTTCATCTGATCCCCGAACCGACTGCCGCCACCAGCGGTGCGCTGGACAAGGCCAAGATCGATATCAAGGATCTGAGCTTCTTCTACGGCGCCACCAAGTCGCTGAAGAACATTTCCCTGCCCATCATGGAGCGCAAGGTCACCGCCTTTATCGGCCCGTCGGGCTGCGGCAAGTCCACCTTGCTGCGCGCCATCAACCGGATTTTCGAGCTTTATCCGGGCCAGCGGGCGGAAGGCGAAATCCTGATGGACGGCGAGAACCTGCTCAAGACCAAGGATCTCAACCTGCTGCGCGCGCGCATTGGCATGGTGTTCCAGAAGCCGACGCCGTTTCCCATGTCGATCTATGACAACATCGCCTTCGGCATCAAACTGTATGAACGCATCCCGCGCTCGGAGATGGATGGCCGCGTCGAATCCGCTTTGACCCGCGCCGCCCTGTGGGGCGAGGTCAAGGACAAGCTGAACGCCTCGGGCCTGTCACTGTCCGGCGGCCAGCAGCAGCGCCTGTGCATCGCGCGCAGCGTGGCGACCCGTCCCGAAGTGATCCTGATGGACGAACCCTGCTCGGCGCTGGACCCGATTTCCACCGCCAAGGTCGAGGAATTGATCGAGGAGCTGGCGGCCGACTACACCATCGTGATCGTCACCCACAACATGCAGCAGGCCAGCCGCGCCAGCGACTTCACCGCCTTCATGTATCTGGGCGAGCTGATCGAATATGGCGCGACGGAAAAGATTTTCACCGCGCCGGATAACAAGCGCACGGAGCAATATATTACGGGTCGCTTCGGCTGAGCCTGCGCTTGCCCGCGAAATTAAAAAAGGCCGCGCCATCGGAGCGGCCTTTTTGTTTTCAGACGTAATCGGCGGCCAGTGTCTCATCGCGCGAGGATGCGTTGCCGGTGGCGCGCAAGACCAGTGTTACCAGCCAGCTCACGACCAGGTTGACGGCCAATGCGCTGAGCGCCGCATAACAAGGCACCGTCCATCCGAGCAGATGCAGCGGATAGACCGAGCTCTTGAAGCTCAGCTCCGCCACCATCCAGGTGCCGACGCCGACACCGGCCGCCCATCCCGCCAGCAGCCCCCTGGGATCAAGCCGCACATACAGCCCCAGCAACACCGCCGGCACGGTCTGGCAGATCCAGATGCCGCCCAACAATTGCAGCTGAATGGCGTAGGTGGTCTGCATTTCCAGCACAAAGAACAGCGCACCCAGCTTGGCGACAAAGGCCACCAGCTTGGCGACCTTGGCCTCGGTCTGCGGCGTGCAATCGGGGGCGATGAAATCCTTGAAGATATTGCGGGTGAACATGTTGCCGCAGGCGATAGCCATGATGGAGGCTGGCATCAGCGCGCCGATGGCGATGGCCGCAAAGGCAAAGCCCGCGAACCATCCGGGGAACATGTGCAGGAACAGTGCCGGCACCGCGAAATTGTTGCCGAAGCTTTTGAAGCCCGCGGCATATTCCGGCATCTCCTTCACGCCCGACGCGATGGCCATGTAACCCAGCAATGCGATCAGGGCGAGCGCCACCGAATAGGCGGGCAGCACGATGGCGTTGCGGCGGATGACATGGCGGCTGGACGATGACAGCAGCCCGGTCACCGAATGGGGATACAGGAACAACGCCAGCAGCGAGCCGACCGCCAGCGACATATAGGCAAATCCCGCGCCCAGGCTGCCGTCTGGCGTGGGCGGCAGCAGAAGCTGCTTGGGCGGCACGGCGGCGAAGATCTTGGCGTATCCGCCCAGCTGTGCCGGGATGATGATGATCGCCGCCAGCACGGTGATATAGACCAGCAAATCCTTCACCACTGCGATCAGCGCGGTGCCGCGCAGGCCCGATGTGTAAGTGAACGCCGCCAGCACGCAGAAGGCCGCGACCAGCGGTACCGACACGCTGCCCAGCAGCGGCAAGGTCACGGCATAGTCCAGCCCCAGGGCCGCGATCACCACCTGCATGCCGACAAGCTGCAAGGCGATATAGGGCATCACCGCCACCAGGCCGGTCACCGCCACCGCCAGCGCCAGGCCGCGATGGCCAAAGCGCCCGCGCACGAAATCGGCCGCGGTGATGTAGCCGCGCTTGTGCGACACCGACCACAGGCGCGGAAACGCCATGAACAGCATCGGATACATCAGCGCGGCATAGGGCACGGCGAAGAAGCCGTTGGCGCCGGCCCCGAACATCAGGGCGGGCACGGCGATGAAGGTATAGGCGGTGTAGAGATCGCCGCCGAGCAGGAACCAGGTGATCAGGGTGCCGAAGCTGCGTCCGCCCAGGCCCCATTCATGCAATTGCGAAAGATCGCCGGCGCGCCAGCGCGAACCGAACAGGCCCAGCAGCGCCACGAACAGGAACAGAGCCATGAAGACGATGATGGTGATGTTCATTTGCCTTCGCCCGACTTCTGGCTCTGCTGCCAGTAATAGACCGGTACGATGCAGAGCGAGGTCAGCACGATGCCGAAAATCTGCCACCAGTAGAAAAAGGGGATGCCCAAAAGCTGCGGCTCGATGCGGTTGTAGAACGGCACCCACAGGAAGGCGGCATAAGGCACCGCCAGAAACAGATAAACCGGATGGAATTTCACGCGGAGCCCCTCATTATACAACAGCGCCGCGCAAGCATGGCTCACGCGGCGCTGTAACTCTAGCCTTATGCGCGGTTAGCGCGGCGGACCCATGTCCTTGCCGTTCTCGTCCACGCCCTGGGTGATGTTGGGGCCGTTGCCCGACAGGATCAGCACCGCGGGTTCTTTTTCGCCCAGGCGCGCGCCGTCCCAATGGATGCCGTTCAGCTTGTCCACCGCCACCGTGCCGGCATGGACCGGATAGGTGGTGCGCTCGTCATAGACGTTGCTGGACGAGGTCCACCAGGTGCCGGACAGCACATAGGCCCAGCGCACATTGTTGTGATAGTGCGGCTTGGAGAAATTGCCGGGATACCACTTGTACATCACCATGTAGGGACCCGGCTTGGCCGGATCGCCGAACAGGATGCACATTTCCTGCTTGCCGACGGTGCCGCTGCACTTGAAGTCCTTGGGCAAGGTCGCGGTGACGCGGGCGGGATCGGGGACCGGGCCGATCGGATCATTGACGGTCACGCCGACCTTGGGATCCTTCTGGGCCATGGCGGCAAAGCCGGTGGCGCCCAGGCCGGCCGCGATGACAGCGGTCAGGGCATATTTGATGGCAGTACGCATGATCTTCTCCCCATGGAATTATGGAGAGGATGATAGGCGGGAACTGTGACGCCTCGCAAACCGGGCGTTATCTCGCAAGCGCGAAAGACTGCTCAGGCAGCCTTCCTGCCCGCAAAGACCAACCCCAGACCGGCAAGCACGGCCACGACACCGGCGGCGGTGGGAATCCAGACGGTGTGGTTTTCCTGGGAATTGATCTCCAGGGGACCGGCCTTCACGATCGGCTTGGTCTCGGTCCAGCTCACATGGCTGACGAACAGCCCGCCGATACCCAGAACAATCAGAACAAAGCCCAAAATCGCGATCGGCTTCATGAATCTCTCCCTCAATAAGAGGGAAACACCCGGCGGGAACCAAAAGTTCCCTAGCGATAGCTCTTGTCGTCGATCTTGCTCAGGTCGGTGCCGTTCATCACCCCGATGGTGACGATGGCATAGGTGAAGACTTCGGTCCCCGGCTCCAGATGGCCGTTGATGGCTTTCTCGCCGGTCCCCAGGCTCATATGGGCATGGACCACGCCGTTCACGACATAGCCGTTCATGCCGATCAGGTCACAGGGCGTGTCCAGCGCCTTGGTGAAGACGTTGCGGGTGGGAAAGTCGCGGTTATTGATCTGGTGGACGTGATAGCCGCGCAAGCTGCCGATGCCCGCCAGGATGACGCCGTTCTTGATGCCTTCCTTCTTCACCATCGCCTCGATGCCATGCAGCAGATCGACCTTGTTCTTCACCCGTATCACCACGACGCGCTCAAATTGTCCGTTGATCGTATAGGCGTCGGGCACGGACGGATCATTGGGTTTGGCGTCCGCCGGGGTCACCGGATTCTGGATCACGGTGACCTGGGCCTGTGCGGGTGCGGCCAAAAGAAGAAGAGCAAGCACGGCGGGCAATTTCATGGGGTTCGCCTCTTTGGGTCTGGCGCCAGTATGGCGCATCGGGCGCGCGCGCGAATAGGGCTTGCACGTCCGGGTGCCCCGTGACGGAATCGCGCCATGTTGCCCGATCCTGTAAGCACCGCCCAATTCCTGCTGCAAAGCGGCCGCGTGCCGCAAGCGCGCGATGTGCTGGCGCAGGCCATTGCCGGCGGACAGGGCGGCGCGCCGGCCCACAGCCTGCTCGGTCTGGTGCTGCACCAGTTGGGCGACTTGCAGGGCTGTCACCGCGAACTGCGCCAGGCGGTCCGGCTGGCGCCGCAGGACGGTGCGGCACAATTCGCGCTGGCCTCCATCGCCGCGGCGCTGGGCGAGGAAGAAGAAGCCGAAGCCGCCGCCCGCCGCGCCATCAAGCTGGGCATGGACGACATCCATTCCTATGTCCTGCTGGGACGGCTGTTCAACAAACAGGGCCGGCTTGAGGAAGCGCAGACTGCCTGGCGCAAGGCGGTGCGCAAGAATCCCGCCCACGCCCAGGCCCAGCGCGAGCTGGCCGGGCTGGTCTGGATGCAGACCGGCGATCTGGCACGCGCGCGCGCCGAACTGGATGCCGCGCCACAGAGTCATGACATTGTCGCGGTGACGGTGAAGCTGTTGCAGGACGCCGGCGACGAAGAAGGCGCCTGGGCGCTGGTTCGCGCCGCGGCCGACCGCGATCCCTCGCTGAATGTGCTGGCGGCGCGCACCGGATTGAAATTCGATCCGCAGGAGTCCGACCGGCGGCTGGCGGCCGCGCCGCCCGGCATCACGCCCCAGGCGCGGGCCAAGGCGGAAATCGAAGTGGACCTCGCGCTGGGCCGCATCGAACAGGCGGTGCGCCGCGCCGAAACGTTGCACACGGCGCGGCCCACCGATCAGCACGCCACCGCGCTTCTGGCGATGGCGTGGCGGTTGGCGGGCGATGCCCGCTACAAGACGCTGTATGACTATGACCGGCTGGTGAAAAGCTATCGCATCACCCCGCCGCAAGGCTGGAACAGTCTTGAGGATTACCTGCGCGATCTGGGCACGGCGCTGGATGCGATCCACGGCCCCCTGACCCATCCGGTGGGGCAATCCTTGCGGCATGGCAGCCAGACCATGCGCAGCTTGCAGGATTATCCGGATCCCGCCATCCGCGCCTTGTTCGCCGCCATCGACGCGCCGATCCGCGCCCATATCGCCGCCATCGGCGAGGGCGCTCAGGATTACGGCTTCGGCGGCGCCTGGTCGGTGCGGCTGAACAGCGGCGGTTTCCACATCAACCACATCCATCCTGAAGGCTGGCTGTCATCGGCCTTCTATGTGCGGGTGCCGGAAAAGATGCAGGGACAGGAGGGCTGGCTGAAATTCGGCGAACCCGGCCCCCCGACGTTACCGCCCTTGGCGCCCGATCACCTGGTCAAGCCCGAGCCCGGCCTGATGGTGCTGTTTCCATCGAACATGTGGCACGGCACGGTGCCGTTCAGCATGGATGACAAACGCCTGTCCTGCGCCTTCGATATCGTCAGGCGGTAGTACCACCTAACCTTCGGTTTTCACATCCTTGCTCGTATTGTCCTCGACATGAATAGGTAGTGCACTAAGCATTACGCTTTCGAGTTTACGAATGTTCCGTTGAGATAAATTGTGAGGCGTAAGTAGAACAACAAAAAAGATAAATTCATCGAATTCTACAAACCCGGTGTATTCGCGAACGTCTACATATTTTGGAATAATTGCTTTTCGAAGCGCCGTCTTAGCATCGTTTCGCGAAATTGTTGAAAGGTATTCAATATCTGCGTTGGGGTCGGAGTTTTTGATCCTTGCATCTTGAATTGCCTGCAGCGCAGTCAAATCGTGGCCATCTTTTTTCCGATCCCAAAATTGAACATACATGATTTCGCCACGTTTGAATGCATCGGGGAAATCGCTGCCGCGTTGGTAGAGGTGTGCTGGGCCGTTCGGTTTTCCATACTGGGTCGCGTCCACTACCCATCCAAACGGCGCTTTAATCACGACGCCGAATGTGCCGGCATAAGGAACGGCACAAAAGCCTTGAAACTCTCTTAGTTCCTCAAAACTGAGAATATCGAGTTCAATGTCATGCGGGTCATTGTATGCGCGAGCTAAAGCGGCTTCCGAGTAGCCTTTTTGAGTTATGATTAGGCCTTTATGCGCGCCAATGTCCTGAACCATAGATATAAAAGAATCGACGCCTTTAACGTCTACTTGCCGTTTATAGAACTTGCCATCTACGACAATGAGGAAACGGCTACCCGCTATCTGGCCTTCAATTAGTATATCAATTTGACGCATGGTTTTTGAATATCGACCTTCGCGTCTTTGATTTGCACTGATATGCGCTTCGGGATACTCCGCTTTAAGCAAATCGAGAATCTCTGCTTCATACTCCACCCAACTTTCAGCCATTGTACTCCTCGGTGGACGCACCCAACGAAAGCAGGTTAGCGTCGTTTTGATGACCGGCAAAGACGCCATCGGGCACCATTGCCGGCTATTGCTACGCCAAAGGCGAGGCATTTCGCGATACGGCCGCGTCTGCTATCGTGACACGATACTCTTCTCGTGATTTTCAGGCTAACTTTCAGGCAGATCCGCCATGAGCGACTGGTTCTTCGGCCTTTCCGTACTCGCGATGGCCGTCATCGTTTTTGCTGTCACCTATCAGCTCGCGGCCATCATTTATTTCGTGGTGACGCGGATGGCCACGGGCGATCGCGTACGCAATTTCAAGGCGCTGACCCCCGCCATGCTGTCACCGCTGGGCGCGGTCTTTGCCTTGCTGCTGGTGTTCAGCGCCGAGCCGGTCTGGACCAACTACAATCATGCCAAACAGGCGATTGCCACCGAGGCCAGCGGGCTGCGCGATGCGCTGATCCTGGCTCAGAGCTTGCCGGCGGAAACCCAGGCGCCGCTGCGCAAGCTGATCGGCGCCTATGTGGCGCAATCGGTCAATCAGGAATGGCCGGCCATGGCGCAGGATCGCGTCACCGCCCTGACGCACAATGTCTGCGGCTGTTCGGAAGAATTGCTGACGGCCATGCAGTATATGCGCGGCCTGAAACTTGCCGATGATGACCAGCGCGTCATCCAGCGCGATATCATCCAGGCCCTGGAGAAAGTGCGTACCGCCCGCCGCGAACGCATCCTGGTCAGCGAAGACGATGCCGGGGACCTGCGCTTTTTGGGGCTGGTGGTGATCGGGCTGTGTGTGCTGACCTGGATTGCTCTGGTCCACAGCGACAACCGCCGCTCCTGCGCCATCGCCCTGGCCCTGTTCGGCACGGTGATCGCGATGTCGAGCCTGCTGATCGTCTCCTATACCAACCCGTACAGCGGCGGCCACGCGCTCAGCCCGCGCATCCTGCAAGAGGTGATGGACTAACGGCCGCTTCGACATCCTGCGGCGCTGACGCTGGAGTGATCGATTATCTGGGCGCTTCTATATTCTGGCGCGCCGCCTGCCTTTTCTTCCAGTCCAGGCAGTCCCGCTTCACGTTTTCGTAAATTTCCTCCGCCGGTCCAACGCTGTGACCATAGGCGTCCATCGCGCTTCCCGCTGCAATCGCATTGCAATCATCGCCGCGCCGAACGGCCTTTGCCGCAAAACTGCTGTCCTCAGGACGGGCGCAGCCCAAGAGCGCCACACCGATCATGATGCCGACGATTGCGGCCTCTGCGAACCGCGGTCCTTTCTCGATCGGCTCCTTGATGCTCATCAAAGATCCAGATGCATGAACTGGTTGAATGCGCTGCGCTGGTAATCCGCAAACGCCTCGCCGTCAGTAAACCCGTAGCTGCGATAGAGCGCCAAGGCCGGATCAAAAGCGGGCCCCGATCCCGTCTCCAGGCTGACCCGCCGCATGCCACGGCCGCGCGCCTGCTGCACGATGTGCTCGAGCAGAAACTTCCCCACGCCCTTGCGCAGGAAATCCGGATGGGTGCGCATGGATTTGATCTCGCCGGTCGCGGCGTCCAGGCGCTTCAGGGCGCCGATGCCGCAGATCGCGTCGTCCTCCCAAGCGGTCCAGACCGTGACATCCGGGACCTTGAGGCCCGACAGGTCCAAGGCAAAGACATGGCCGGGCGGCGAATGGGAATGCATGCCGGCCAGATGCAGCCGCAGCAGCTCCTGTGTCGCCTGGCCCGACAAGTCATCTTCCCGGATATTCATCGTCTTCCTCTGACGGTAGCCGTTTCGCGCCGTCCTGGTCTTCGTAAAACGCTTTCACGCTCACCCGCGCCACGCCGCGACGCTGCATTCCCAGCTCGCGCGCCGCGGCGGTGGAAACGTCGATGACGCGCCTTTTGGCGTGCGGGCCGCGATCCGTCACGCGGACCTTGACCCAGCGTTTGTTGCGCAGGTTCGTGACCCGCACGACCGTGCCGAACGGCAACCAGGGATGGGCGGCGGTGAACTCTTCTGAATCGAAATTGGTTCCGCTGGCGGTCATTTTCCCGTCATGCTTCTGCCCGTAATAGGAGGCTGGCCCGCTTTGGATGAAATAGGGCAGCGGTTTGTCCGCTTGTGTGGTGTGCCGATGATGGCGGGCCGCAGGATGGGCGGCCGCAGAACCGATCGCCATGCACGCCACCAAAAAGATCATCAGGGGCCGCATGTCCTATGCCAGATGCGTCAGGCGGCGATAGGATAGTGCTTCTGCGATATGCGGCTTGGCGACGTTTGCCTCGCCGGCCAGGTCGGCGATGGTGCGCGCCACTTTCAGCACCCGGTGATAGCCGCGCGCCGACAGCTTCATGCGCTCTGCCGCTTCGGTCAGCAGTTTTGCGCCCGCCGCATCCGGCGTCGCCACCATGTCCAGCAATTCGCCTTCGGCCTCCGCATTGGTGCGGATGTGGGCTTGCGCAAAACGCTCGCGCTGGATCTGGCGCGCCGCGGCGACACGCGCCGCCACCTCGGCGCTGCCTTCGGCCGCCGGCGGCAGCGCCAGATCGCTGGCCGAAACACCAGCCACCTCCACATGCATGTCGATACGGTCGAAAAGGGGCCCTGATATACGCGACTGATAGTCAACCGCACATTTGGGCGCCCGCCCGCAGCCCAGCGCCGGATCGCTGAGATAACCGCAGCGGCAGGGATTCATCGCCGCCACCAATTGGAAGCGCGCCGGATAGCGCACATGGGCGTTGGCGCGGGCCACAACTGCTTCGCCGGTCTCGATCGGTTGGCGCAGCGAATCCAGAACGCCGCGCTGAAATTCCGGAAGTTCATCCAGGAACAGCACGCCCAGATGCGCCAGCGACACTTCGCCCGGCTTCACTTTCAGCCCGCCGCCCACCAGCGCCGCCATCGACGCGCTGTGATGCGGATTGCGGAAGGGACGAATGCGCGAGATGGCGCCGCCTTCCAGCGCGCCGGCCAGACTTTGGATCATGGAGATCTCCAGCGCCTCGCGCGCATCCAGCGGCGGAAGCAGGCCGGGCAGGCGCTGCGCCAGCATGGACTTGCCCGCACCGGGCGGGCCGATCATCAAAAGATTGTGACCACCCGCGGCCGCGATCTCCAGCGCGCGCTTGGCGCTTTCCTGGCCCTTCACATCGCGCAGGTCGGGCGCGGCACGTCCCGCCACCATCACCCTGGGCTCGGGCGGCGTCAGCACCGAGGCGCCCTTGATGTGATTGACCAGCGCGATCAGTGACGGCGTCGCCAGGATTTCGTCGCCGCCGGCAAATGCCGCTTCCGGTCCATTGGCCGCCGGACAGATCAACCCGCGATTTTGTTCCGATGCCGCCATGGCCGCATTCAGCACACCGGCGACCGGCGTCACCGCCGCATCCAACGACAACTCGCCCAGCGCGACATAGCCCGCCATCTCGCTGGCCGGCATCACACCCATTGCCGCCAGAAGACCCAGCGCGATGGGCAGGTCGTAATGGGAACCTTCCTTGGGCAGGTCTGCCGGCGCCAGATTCACGGTGATGCGCTTGAAAGGCAGCGCCAGGCCGATGGCGCTCAAGGCTGCGCGCACCCTCTCCTTGCTTTCGGCCACTGCCTTATCTGCCAGGCCCACGATGTTGAACTGGCCGCCGCCGCTGTCACCGACATGGACCTGAACGTCCACCTCGCGGGCCTCGATACCCTGAAAAGCAACGGTGTAGACGTGCGCGACGGTCATTCAGATCCCCAGCCGGTGGGGAGCCTAGCGGCGTTTTCAGAACCGGCAAAGCGGTATAGAATGCCGGCGGCTTGGGAGGGCTGTCGCATGAAATACTGCGTCATGACATTGGCGACGTTCGCGCTCGCATTTTCCCTGTCCGCCTCCGCGCAGGAACCGCCGGCCAACGCGCCGGACATGGCAGTGGAAAGCGTCATCGTCACCGCGCCCAAGGACCGGCCCGAACATCAGCTGGAAGATTTCATCATCGCCCATGCCGCGCCTTCGCCCTATCTGCGCAAGATCGCGCGCTGGAATACCGGCATCTGTCCCCTGACCATCGGCCTGCCGCCCAAGCTGAACTTCTATGTCAACCAGCGCATCATCCGCGTGGCGACCGCGGTCGGCGCGCCCTTGGACAAGCACGAGCCTTGCCGTCCCAACGTCATCGTTGCCGCCACGCCCCAGCCGCAGGCCGTGCTGGACCTGATCCGGGAAAAGCGCCCGGTGCTGCTGGGCTATCACTACACTTCGCGGGAAAAAGAACTGGCGACCATGACCCGCGCCGTCCAGGCCTGGTACTCGACCGCGACCCAGGATTTCTACGGCTTCGTCCAGCCGGACGGCGGCCGCTATAACATGAACGTCCTGGATTACTTCAAGGACCAGGGTTTTTATTCCATGCATGTCAGCGGCAGCCGCACCGGCGATGGGCTGAAAAGCCAGTTCACCACCGCCATCATCCTGGTCGATGCCAACAAGATCGCCGGCCAGGCCATCGGTCCCCTGGCCGACTACATCGCCATGCTGGCGCTGGGCCAGGGACAATATTACGACGAATGCCAGCCGGTGCCGACCATCACCAATTTCCTGGCGCCCAGGTGCGAAAGCCCCATGAAGCCCACCGCGCTCACCGATGTCGACATGACCTATCTGCGCGGCCTGTACCACATGTCGGCGGGCGGATCGTATCTGCTGGAGCGCGGCTCCATCGCCTATGCGATGAAAAAGGAATTGGGCGGTTATTGATCCATGTCGAATGCCGCGCTTGATCCCACCGCAACCTGCGTCGTTGTGGAAAATGTCTTCACACCCGCCGAGCTGGACACCGTCGAGCGCCATGGCGACAGCCTGCAGCAACAAGAGGCGCTGCTGGGATCGGGCAGCGTCGCCGCGAAAATCCGCATAACCCGCACCGCCGCGCTGGCCTTCAAGCCCGAGATCAAATGGCTGTATGACCGCATGCAGGCCATCATCCGCACCGTGAACAGCCAGGCTTATCAGTTCAACCTGGAAGGTTTTGCCGAAGCGTTCCAATACACCGTCTATCACGGCACCGAAGGCGGCCATTACGACTGGCACATCGACTGGGGCCCGAACCCGGCGCAGCGCAAACTGTCCGCCACGGTGCAATTGACCGATCCGGGCCAGTATGAAGGCTGCGATCTGGAGTTTCACGGCGCGCGCGGCCTGGAAGTGGCGCCGCGAAACCGGGGCGCGGTGATTGTGTTTCCCGCTTTCATCCAGCACCGCGTATCGCCGTGCACCAGAGGCACGCGCAAATCCATCGTAGCCTGGACCACGGGACCACAGTTCAAATGATTGTCAGGGGTTGAACGGATCGCGCAAGCCGCCCATGCGCGCCAGCGCCGGTGCCACGCCAATCGCGCCGCCCAGACCGAAGGCGGGCATATTGGAATAGATGTTTTCCGCCTGTTCGGGCGTGACGCTGTATGTTTCGTGCCAGATGCCGACGGCGCGATTGTCCTTCAGCTTGCGATTGAACGCCGCCCAGGCAGGGAAATGTTCGCCGTCCCGGTCATGGGCATAGGCGAAAAGCTTTTCGGTGCTTTCCCAATATTGCAGCGACAGCGCGATGCGGCCGGAGATGAAATTGCGTTGCCACAACAGCCCCGCTTCGGGCTTGCGCGCCAGTTCCGCCTGCATGCGCGGCATGGCCATCGCCACCGGGCCCCAGCGGTTCACGGCCAACAGGTTGTTGATGCGCATCCCGATCAGGAACAGCGCAAAGGGCTTTTGCGGATGGGCTTGTTGACGTCCCGGGATGATCGCCATGCGGCGATCATGACTCACTCCGGCGCGACAGTCACCTTGATGCCGTCGGTTTCGTTGCTGCAGATAACCTGGCAGCTCAGGCGCGAATTGGGCTCGACCGCCAGCGCCATGTCCAGCATGTCGATTTCGGCTTCCGACGGGGCGGGCAGCTTCTCGAACCAGCCGTCATTGATATAGACGTGGCAGGTGGCGCAGGCGCAGGCGCCGCCGCATTCCGCCGCGATGTCCAGCCCGCCGTCACGCAGGATTTCCATCACGCTCCAGCCGTCGCGGCCCTCCAGCGTGTGTTCCTTGCCCTGGCGGTCGATGGCGTGGATCTTCACGAGACACCCAATTTCTTTTGCAGGTTGGACGACGAGGTCGTGTACTGGAAGCGCAGCTTTTCGTTCGGCCGGGCGATGTGGAACGCCGCCTGGGCCATCAGGGCGGCTTCATGGAAGCCGGACAATATCAGCTTCAGCTTGCCGGTATAGGTGTTGATGTCGCCGATCGCGAAGATGCCCGGCGTCTGGCTTTCAAAGCGCGCGGTGTCCACCGGGATCAGGTTTTCGTTCAGGTTGATGCCGAACTCGGCAATTGGCCCCAGCTTGATGGTCAGGCCGAAGAAGGGCAGGAACGCATCGGCTTCGTGATGCCACTCGCTCTTGTCATGGCCGGTCAGGGTCACGCCGGTCATCTTGCCGGGCTCGCCATGGATCGCCTTTACGCTGGCGACATGGAATTTGACTTTGCCTTCCTTCTCCAGCTCGCGCATCTGGTTGACGCTGTGGGCGGCGGCGCGGAAGCCGTCGCGGTGATGGACAAGCGTCATGCTCTTGGCCAGCGGCGCCAGGTTGATCACCCAGTCCAGCGCGCTGTCGCCGCCGCCGGCGATCAGGATGTTCTTGCCGCGGAAGGTTTCCATCTTGCGCACGGCGTAATGCACGCCGACGCCGTCACCGGCATTTTCAAAACTCTCGATGCCCGGCACCGGGGGGCGCTTGGGCTGGAAGGAACCGGCGCCCGCCGCGATCACCACGACATGGGCGATCAGTTCGGTGCCGGCGTCGGTCTTCAGCTTCCAGCGGCCGTCGGGCAGCTTTTCCAGCGAGGTCGCCATTTCGTTGAAATGGTATTGCGGATCGAACGGCTTGATCTGCTCCAGCAGCTTGTTCACCAGCTCCTGGCCGGTGACGATGGGCAGGCCGGGAATGTCGTAGATCGGCTTTTCCGGATACAGCTCGGTGCACTGGCCGCCCGGGCGATCCAGGATGTCGATCAGGTGGCACTTCAGGTCCAGCAGCCCCAGCTCGAAAACGGCGAACAGGCCGATGGGGCCTGCGCCGATGATGGCGACGTCAGTCTCGATGGGAGCAGCGGTCATAAGGGTAATCCACACCTAACTTCATGTATTGGCTGGGAAAACGTCGCCCTTATAGTGTAAAAATAGCCAAGCCAACAACCCCCGCCTATAACAGTGCTGCGATGCAAAATGACGCTCCCCTGAAGACGGCGCAAAGCTGCGGTTCCATGGCCGAATTGCGGGCCGCCATCGACACGCTGGATGCGAGGCTGGTGGCCCTGCTGGCGGTGCGCCAGGCCTATATCGAACGGGCGGCCCAGCTGAAAACCGGCCGTGATCAGGTGCGCGATCCGGCCCGGATCGAGGATGTGGTGGCCAAGGTGATTGCCGAAGGCCGCAAGGCCGGCTTGAGCCCGGATATCGCCGAACCGGTGTGGCGGGCGCTGATCGAAGCCAGCATCGCGCACGAATTTGAGAAGTTCGATCAGAAATAGGCTTTAGGCAGCCAGGTAATCCGCGATGAAGGCCTGCACCGCTTCACCTTCGACGCGCAGCGCTTCAATCACCTGGATGGCGCGGTCGGGATTGGCGATGGGATCCACCGGCTCCGCATCGGCGGCGGCTTCCCCCATGGCAAAGGCGCCGACGCCGCGCGCCGCGCCCTTGATGGTGTGGGTGACTTCGCGCCACTTGCGGGCATCGCGCTGTTCCAGCACGCCCAGCAGTTGGCCGACCATCTCGCTCACCTGGCCGTCGAACAGCTTCAGGATCTCGGCATTCAAGGTCTTGTCGCCGCCGGTGTAGCGGGCGAGGTGGGACAGATCGACGGGCGCATTGGCCATGGCAGCATCCGGAATTAGGCCCAGCCATCCTGCGCTATCCCCCGCTAAAGCCGCGTTAATGCGGGCTTTTCGGTGTGGAACCCTCGCCAGACCCCCAAAAAGATGCTTAAAATCAAAGGGAAAGTAGCTGGGTTGAGTCATGGCCAGATCATTCGGGCAGCCCGCCCTCCTGGAAAAACCGGAAGCGCCCAAGGTCGCCGCCCCCGCGGCGGCGCCCGCCCCTATACCGCGCCTGCGCCCCAGCCGTTTTGGACTGTTCGCCGTGTCGGGCGGCATCCTGCTGTCCTTGTTCTGGATCGGGGTCTCCAGCGCCTTTGTCTGGGGCTTCCTGGGCCCCCAGGGCATCGCCCATCTGACCCTGGCCGCCAAGGCGGCCTTCATCGCCGGCGTGCTGCTGCCGCCCTTCCTTTTCCTGGCCTTCGCCGCCGCGCTGTCGCGCAGCGCGGCCATGACCGATGCCACCCGCGCGCTGCTGGCGGCCAGCGAGAAGCTGTTCGCTGCCGACGAGACCGCCGCCAACAACGCCGCGCGGCTGGCGCGCGCCGTGCGCCGTGAACTGGACGGGTTGAACACTGGCTTGGATGTCGCCTTCCAGCGCGTGCGCACCATGGAAGCGGTGCTGGAGAAACAGATTTCCACGCTTGATGACGCGGGCGCCCGCGCCCAGGTGCGCGGCGACACCATCGCCGCCCGCCTGCACCAGGAAAGCGCGCGCATCGAATCCCTGGGCGATCACCTGAATGAAGCGGCGGGCCGTGCCGGCGAAGCCGTGGCAGGGCGCGCAGCACAGATCCGGACCATGATGGAATCGGCCGAAGGCACTTTGAAGATGGCGACCCAGTCGCTGGACGTGCAGTCCGCCGGTTTCCGTTCCGCCATCACCGCCGCCGCCGAAGCGCCGCTGGAAGCGGCCAAGTCGCTGGAAGCGCAAGCCGCGCGCATCGAGGAAGTCTCCGACGCCGCCATGGGCCGCGCCGAATTCGTGCTGGCGCGCCAGGAAAAGCATCGCGCCCAGATGGGCGAGCTGGTGCAGCGCCTGAAAGAGGAAAGCGAGATTTTCGAATCCGCGTTGTCCGGCCAGCGCACCGGCATGGAAAACGCCATCGAGGCGCTGGGCGGAGAAGCGCGCAAATTCGAGATGGTGACTGGCGATGCCGAACGTCATCTGGAACTGATCATGGCCAATGCCGCCAGCCGCGCGGCGCAGTTGACCGGCGCCTTTGCGCGCGAGGCCGAACGGCTGAAGGAAACCAGCGAAGCGGCCACCGCCGTACTGGCGACCCTGTCGGCGTCGCTGAAAGATGCGGGCACCGGCGCACAGACTTTGATTGGCGAAAGCGCCGCCCAGGCCAAGCATGACGCGCGCCTGTTGGTGGGCGAGGCGATGGCCGAATGCGAACGGTTGCTGCGCGCATCGGGTGAGATGAGCGCCGAAGCCGGCAAAATCCGCAGCCTGCTTTCGGAAACCACCCGCGAGGTTGAAAAGCACCTTATTCGCCTGCCCGGTCTGGCGCAGGAAGAAGCGCGCCGGGTGCGCCAGATGATGGCGACCGAGACCGAACAGATTTTGGACCTTTCGGCACGCACCATGTCGACCTTGCATGCGCGCTCTACCAGCAAGCTGACGCCGCCCGACGCGGGCGGGCCGATGAAGCCGGCGGCGGAAGCTGAAGGCGACGGCCTCAAAGGCCTGGCGCGCAAGCTGACCAATCGCAAGCCGGCCGAGAAAAGCGGCGGCAGCGGCAAGGCCTGGGAAATGAAGACCTTGCTGGCCGCGGCCGAGCAGGAAAGCGAAATCCGCCTGCCGCAATCCAAGTCCGAGCGTCAGGGTCTGGATACCGCCGCGACCCTGGGGGCGCTGCAACTGGCGCTGGCCGACATGGCGATCGACCTGTCGGCGCTGGACGACACCCAGCCGGGTGACGAGGACTGGAAGCGTTACCTGGCGGGCGACCGCGCCGTGTTCGCGCGCCGCCTGGCCGATACGATTGATGACTCGGCGGTGGACCGCATCACCGACCTCTACCGGGACGACAAGCGTTTCCACAACGCGGCCGACGCCTATCTGGCGGAGTTTGAAAATCTGCTGGCGCGCGCCCGCGAAGGCGACGGCGGCGGCCTGCTGACCTCCACCTTGCTGTCAGCGGATACCGGCAAGGTGTACCTCACCATCGCCTACGCTTTGGGGCGGCTGTAGCCGCCCCAAGTTATTTTGGTCGCTCCCGCTCCCGCGTACGCTCCTATGCCGTCTCTGATCTCTTGAGCCGCGCCGCGAAAAATCCATCCATGCCACCGGGCAGGTAACAGGGCAGGGTGCGCAAATCGCCGTCCGGCGTGATCCAGTCGGCATGACCGAACACTTCGGTCGCCTTGATGGGCAGCCGCGAAAATTCGGGATGGCCGGAGAGGAAAGCCGCGATCTGCTCTTCGCCTTCCTCGCGCTCCAATGAGCACACTGCAAACACCAAGGTGCCGCCCGGCGCCACCATGCGCGCGCCGCTTTCCAGAATTTCGTACGCCGCGCCGGCGGACACGGTGACGTCCGCCGCGCCCTTGATCCAGGGCAGGTCGGGATGGCGGCGGATGGTGCCAGTGGCGGTGCAGGGCGCATCAATCAAAACAAATGGCGCGCTGCCTTCAAAGTCCCGCGCATCGGCCTGGACGATCTCGGCATTCAGCTTGGTGCGTGTCAGGTTTTCACGAATGCGCTCGGCGCGTGCGACATCAATCTCTACGGCGGTGACCTTTGCGCCCCGCGCCGCAAGCTGCAGGGTCTTGCCGCCCGGCGCGGCGCACAGGTCGATCACGCTCTGGCCCGCAACATCGCCCAGCAAAAGCGCGGGCAAGGTCGCGGCGGCGTCCTGCACCCACCAGTCGCCCTCGGCAAAGCCGGGCAATTCGTCGATGCGGCCGGACTCATTCAGCCGCCGCACGCCGCCGAACAATTCCTCGCTGGGCGGGAAAATGGATGTAGAGGACTTCAGCACGATATCCACCGGCGCCGCTTGCTGGTGGGCGCGTGCGATGACGCGCGCCGTGCCGGCGCCATACTGCGCCGTCCAGCGCGACCACAGCCAGTCGGGGGTGGACAGCCGTTCGCGGTCCAGACCCGACAGGACGTTATCGCCTTCCTTGGCGACTTTGCGCAGCACCGCATTGATCAGGGGCTTGAAATGAACCGCCTTGGAATCCTTGGCCGCCAGCTCGTTGGCGGCATCCACCGCGGCATGGGGCGCGACTTTTAAAATCAACAATTCACAGGCGCCTAGCAGCAGAATCTCGCTGGCCGTGCCTGCCTTGTGCGGCGCCAACGGCTTGGCCATGAACTTGCGCAGCACCGCATCCAGCGCCCCCATGTTGCGCAAGGTCTCGCTGGCCAGCGCCCGGGCGAAGCCGGCATCGCGGACCTGGAGGCCCGCAAGCTGGTCCAACCCGGCATCCAGTGGACGGCGCTTCTGCAGCACGCCGGAAAGAATGGCCAAGGCCGCGCGGCGCGCCGGTAATCCCGTATCGGTCATGGGCTCTCTTTAGGGCAAAGCCATCGCTCTTGCGAGCGGGCGCGCAACGGCATTAGCTGCGGCTGTTACAGCGGGGCAAAAGCCATGACTTCATTCGATCTGACGGGAAAAGTTGCCTTGGTGACGGGCGGCAATGGCGGCATCGGGCTGGGCATGGCCAAGGGCCTGGCCGAGGCCGGCGCGACCGTAATGGTGGCCGGGCGCGACGGCGACAAGAACCGGGATGCGGTAAAAGCGCTGGGCGGCAGCGCCGACTCGGTTGCAGCGGACATGGCAGAGGAAAGCGGCGTGAAGGCCGTGGTGGACGCGGCCGTCAAAAAGTTCGGCCGCCTGGACATCCTGGTGAACAATGCCGGCATCAATATCCGCAAACCCCCGCAGGATTATGTGCTGGAAGAATGGCACCGGGTGTTGAACATCAACCTGACCAGCCTTTTCGTCTGCTGCCAGGCCGCCTATCCGCATTTGAAAGCGCGCGGCGGCAAGATCATCAACATCGGCTCGATGATGTCGATCTTCGGCGCGTCGTTTGCCGCGCCCTATGGCGCCAGCAAGGGCGGGGTGGTGCAGTTGACCAAGTCGCTGGCTTCGGCCTGGGCGACGGACAATATCCAGGTGAATGCCGTGCTGCCGGGCTGGATCGATACCGAACTGACCAAGGGTGCGCGCGAGCAGGTTTCTGGGCTCAATGAAAAAGTGCTGGCCCGCACGCCTGCGGCGCGCTGGGGCACGCCGGATGATATGGCAGGGATCGCGGTGTTCCTGGCCAGTGCCGCGTCGGATTTCATCACCGGCACCGCCATCCCGGTGGATGGCGGTTATTCGGCACAGGGGTGAGGAGCGGCGCGCGTAGCGCGTGAGCAGGTCCAGTGGACCTGCGAAAGCGACGAACGCCGCGAGCTTGAGCGAGCGGCCGGGGATTAGCCCCAGGGCCCTTTGCGCACAGGCGTCGCATTGGCCCCGGCCATCGCGGTGAGACGCGCAATGCGCTCTTCCGTCGAGGGATGCGTCGCGAACAGCCCGCTGATGCCGCCATGCAGCGGGTTGATGATGAACATGTGCGCCGTGGCGGGATTGGCGTCGGCGGGATAATTGTCGATACGCTTTGCCGCGCGCTCGATCTGGCCCAGCGCGGACGCCAGCCACATGGGACGGCCGGTGATTTCGGCGCCGGCGCGATCCGCTTCAAATTCGCGCGAACGCGAAATGGCGGCCTGCACCAGCATCGCCGCAATCGGCGCCAGCATGGTGACCAGCAGCACGCCCACCATGCCCATCGGATGCTCGCGGTCTCTGGAGCCGCCCATGAAGAAGGCCATATTGGCCAGCATGGAAATGGCGCCCGCGATCACCGCGGTGATGGTCATGGTCAGGGTGTCGCGATGCTTCACATGGCCCAGCTCATGCGCCAGCACGCCCGCCAGTTCTTCTTGGCTGACCTGGCTCAGCAGGCCGGTGGTGACGCAGACCGCGGCATGATCGGGATTGCGCCCGGTGGCGAAGGCGTTGGGTTGGGGATTCTCGGTGATGTACACCTTGGGCATCGGCAGCTGCGCCTGCGCCGCCAGTTTTTCCACCAGCCCGTACAGCTGCGGCTCGCTGGCCGCATCGACCTGGCGCGCGCCATACATGGACAGCAGCACCTTGTCCGAATTCCAATAGGCGAAGGCGTTCATGGCCAGCGCCATGGCAAAGGCGATCAGCACTCCGGTGCCGCCGCCCAGCAGCGCACCCACCGCAATGAACAACCCCGTCAGGGCCGCCATCAGGATACCGGTACGAAGCGTATTCATCATTTTTCTCCAGTCGCTTCAGATGTAAGCTCTGTCCATGGCCAATCAAGCAACGCCCGAACAAGTCGCCGCCCGGATTGCCCAAGCGGCCGAGCGCGCCAAGGCCGAAGCCGAGGCGCGCCGAGCCACGGACGCTAAGGTGCAATTGCCGCCGGAATTGGGCGGACCCAAGGGGCCCGAGCCAACGCGCTATGGCGACTGGGAAATCAAAGGCATCGTCTCGGACTTTTAAAAAGCGTCCTGAGTCATCTCTTCCAGCGCCCGGCGGATATCCGCCGGCCAGGCCTCGATATGGGCGGAAAATTCCTCGCCATGCCCGGCATACAAAGCGCGAATGGCTTCCTCATACCCCGGCGCATTGCCCACCAAGGCGGTGGCAAAGCGGTAGGCGGCATCGCGGCGCGCCCGCTGCTGGGCGCGGGGATTGCGGCTGGCCTCCTCCACCAGTTTGCGCAGGGCGACCGAGGCCCCGCCGGGCTGGGTGGCCAGCCAGTCCCAGTGCCGGGGCAGAAGCGTGACCTCCCGCGGCGTTACTCCCAGCTTGGGCCGGCCCGGGCGGACCGTTTCCTCGCTGGGCGGAAAGCGGGGGTCGATGTCCACCACCCGGCCGGTCTCCCGGTCAAAGATCAGGGCGGCGGGGTCGTGGCGGCAAGCCTCGTAACACTGGGGCAGGGACCCGGAAGCCAGATGGTCGAAGCCGGAAAAGGCGGAATAGCTCATAACCGTATTTATCCGGGTGAAATAGTGAAGTCAATATCATCCTGGTAAAAGTAAATCGGCTATTTGCCTTGATGCCGGGGGCTCCAAGGTTCATTTACAGGGGGCACCCGGAAGGCCGCCGCCATGTTCATCCAGACCGAATCCACCCCCAATCCCGCCACCCTCAAATTCCTGCCCGGCCGGGACGTGATGGGCGAAGGCGCGGTGGCCGATTTCCCCAGCGCCGACACCGCCGGCCGCTCGCCCCTGGCCAAGGCGCTGTTTTCGATCCCGGAAGTCTCCCGCGTGTTCTTCGGCGCCGATTTCATTTCGGTGACCAAGCGCGACGGCGACTGGAAGCATCTCAAGCCCGCCATCCTGGGCGCGGTGATGGAGCATTTCACCCAGGGTCATCCCCTGCTGGAAGGCGGCGCTGACGAAACCGAAGAAACATTCAGCGACGAAGACAGCGAGATCGTCGGCCAGATCAAGGAGCTGATCGAAACCCGCGTGCGTCCTGCCGTGGCACAGGATGGCGGCGATATCATCTTCAAGGGCTTTGACGGCGCCAGCGGCGTTGTCTCGCTGCACTTGCAAGGCTCCTGTGCCGGTTGCCCGTCTTCCACTATGACCTTGAAGAACGGCATCGAAAACATGCTGCGCCATTACGTGCCCGAAGTGACGGCCGTCGAAGCGGTGTGATAGCCTTGGGCATGACCACTGCCGAGCCCTATCTGGCGCAAGCCGATCACGCGATTTCCGATGCCGCGCTGGACACCATCTTCCGCGCCGCCCGCACCATGCGCCAATGGCAGGACAAGCCGGTATCGCCGGCGCTGCTGATGGCGATCTATGATTTGGCGCGGCTGGGTCCCACCGAATCCAACATCACCCCGGCGCGCTTTCATTTCGTGGTCTCGAAAGAGGCCAAGGCGCGGCTGGAGCCCTTGCTGGACGAAGGCAATCGCAAGCAGACCATGTCGGCGCCTGCCACGGCTATCGTCGGCTATGATCTCGACTTCGCCGCTACCCTCCCGATCCTGGCGCCGCGCATCGCGGAAGGCTTGGGCAAAAAATTGGCCGATGACCCGGAACGCGCGCGCCTGATGGCGATGCGCAGCGCCGGACTGCAAGGCGGCTATTTCATGGTCGCGGCACGCGCGCTGGGCCTGGATTGCGGGCCCATGTCCGGATTTGACCCGGCCGGCATCGACAAGGAATTCTTCGCCGGCACCGCCATCAAATCCTATTTTCTGTGCAATCTGGGCTATGGCGTGGCGGGCAGCACACGTCCGCGCGCTGCGCGGCTTGGCTTCGACGAAGCCTGCAAGATCCTGTGAAAATTCTCGCGGTCGATACGGCACGGCGCGTTCGCGTGAGCGAGAGCGCCCATAAAACAGAGAGATACCTGTGAGGATGCTTGCGGTTGATACCGCTCTCGGCGGCTGTTCCGTTGCGTTGCTGGAAGACGGCAAAACGCTCGCCCATGTTTTCGAAGCCATGGACCGTGGCCATGCCGAACGGCTGGCGCCGATGGTCGAAGAAACCATGCGCGGTTTTGACTTCGCGATGCTGGACCGCCTGGCCGTCACCACGGGGCCGGGTACTTTCACCGGCCAGCGCGTCGGGCTGGCTTTCATGCGCGGGCTTCGTTTGGCCCTGAAGCGCCCGCTGACCGGTGTTACGACTTTGGAAGTGATCGCTGCCGCCGCGATGTACCAGACAAAGCAACCCCGCGCCGCGGTCATCCATGATGCCCGGCGCGAGGAAGCCTATCTGCTGCTGCAGGACGGCGGCGAGACGGTACAGCAGCCAGTGGTGATGCTGTTCACCGATGCTGTCGAACGCATCCGCGCCTTCGGGCCTTGCGCGGTGGCGGGTACCGGGGCTGCAACGGCAAAGGAAAGCCTGGGCGACGAATTCACCCTGTCCAGCATCCGCCAGCCCGATGCTCTGTGGGTGGCGCAGCTGGCACAAAAGCGCGCACCTTCCGATAAGGCGCCCGGGCCGCTTTATCTGCGCGCGCCCGATGCCAAGCTTCCGGGCGGTAAATCTCTTGTCTGATATCGCGCCCTTCAATGCCGTTGCCGGCGCGCATGTCCTGGCCGCGCTGCATGCGACCTGCTTTCCCCAGCCCTGGGACGCTGCGGCCATCAGTGCGCTGCTGGTGACGCCGGGTACTTTCGCCTACGCCCATGAAGACGGTTTTGTGCTGGCCCGCGCTGCTGCCGGCGAAGCGGAGATCCTGACCCTGGCGGTAACGCCGGCCGCACGCGGCAAAGGTCTGGGGCGCAAGCTGCTGCAGGCCGCCATCAAAAAGGCGCACGAAATGGGCGCGGGCGCCATGTTCCTGGAGGTGGGCGTCGACAATCCGGCGGCCTTGGCGCTGTATGCCGGGCTGGGTTTCACCAAGGCCGGGTCGCGCAAGGGCTATTACCACGGCGTGGATGCGCTGGTTCTCAGGCTTCCGCTGCCCGCCAATTTCGCCTAACCTGATGGCCTTCCCCGCAACCCGGAGCGTCGGCGAGAGCCGGAGCGACCGAAATAAGGAGCAACTGGTGACGCGGATCGAAAAAGCCTGCGTCGACAAGGGTCTTCGGATGACCGACCAGCGCCGGGTCATCGCCCGTGTCCTGTCGGACGCCCTGGATCATCCAGATGCCGAGGAACTGTATCGCCGCGCCTCGGCGATCGATCCGCATATTTCCATCGCCACCGTCTATCGGACCGTCAAGCTGTTCGAGGATGCCGGCATCCTGGAGCGGCATGATTTCCGCGACGGCCGTTCGCGGTACGAAGAAGTGCAGGAAGCCCATCACGATCACCTGATCGACGTGGCCACCGGCAGCGTTATCGAATTCCGCAACGAGGAAATCGAAAAGCTGCAGCGCCGGGTGGCCGAAGAGCTGGGCTTCGAGCTGATCGATCACCGGCTGGAACTGTACGGCGTTCCCAAGGGGCGAAAGCCTCCGACCTCCTGATGTGCTGATGGCACGCCTTCGCGCCACCCTCATCGCCACCGTCTTCATCCTGTTCACCCTGCCTTTGATGCCGGTGCAATGGCTGCTGCTGAAATTGCACAGCCGCGGGGCGCGCCGCTTTCCGCACTGGTATCACCGCCAGGTGGCGCGGCTGTTCGGCATCCATATCCGCATTGTCGGCAAGCCGGTGACGGGCGAAGGTGTGCTGATGGTGGGCAACCACACCAGCTGGGCCGACATCATTATCTTTTCGGCGGCAACGCCTTTGTCCTTTGTCGCCAAGGCCGAAGTCGGAACCTGGCCCTTCTTCGGCACATTGGCGCGGCTGCAGCGCACCGTGTTTGTCGAACGCACGCGCCGTAGCGCCACGGGCGCGGTGGCGGATGCGATCAACCAGCGGCTGGCGGCGGGCGATGCCTTGCTGCTGTTCCCCGAAGGCACCAGCCATACCGGCAACAGCGTGCTGCCGTTCAAGAGCGCGCTGCTGGGCGCCGCCGAAGCGCGGCTGGCCGGCGGCCAGCATGTGAAGGTGCAGCCGGTCTCGGTGGCGTTCACCGGCCTGCATGGCATGCCGATGGGGCGCGAAAACCGGCCGCTGTTCGCCTGGTATGGCGACATGGAAATGGTGCCGCACCTGTGGGAGGCGCTGCTGGCCGGGCCCTTTGACGTCGAGGTCCGGTTCCATGAACCGCTGAGCCTGGACCGCATGGACCGCAAGACCCTGGCGGCCAAAGCGCAGGAAATCGTGCAAACCGGCCAGGCCGAAGCCCTGGCAGGGCGGGGTTTACCTTGAACTTGCGGGCTTTCGACCCGATAAACCGCACCCAATGAAGACGCTCTACGTCAAGACCTATGGCTGCCAGATGAACGCCTATGACTCCGCCAAGATGGCGGATCTGCTGGCGCCGCTGGGCTATGCCACGACGGACGCGCCCGAAGGCGCCGACATGGTGATCCTCAACACCTGTCACATCCGCGAAAAGGCGGTCGAGAAGGTCTATTCCGAGCTGGGCCGCTTGCGCGGCCTGAAGGCCAAGAAAGCCAAAAACGGCGAGCGCATGGTGCTGGCGGTGGCCGGCTGTGTCGGCCAGGCCGAAGGCGCGGAAATCGTGGCGCGCGAGCCGGCGGTGGATCTGGTGGTGGGGCCGCAATCCTATCACCGCCTGCCGGAGATGATCGCCCGCACCGCCCGCGCCGGCGGTCATGCCCTGGAGACCGATTTTCCGGCGCTTGAAAAATTCGATTCTTTGCCGGCGCCTGCCAACACCACGATCAGCGCGTTCCTGACGGTGCAGGAAGGCTGCGACAAGTTCTGCACCTTCTGCGTGGTGCCGTACACGCGCGGCTCCGAGCAGTCGCGCACACCAGAGACAATCCTGCGCGAGGCGCGGCAGCTGGCGGACAAGGGTGCGCGCGAAGTCGTGCTGCTGGGCCAGAACGTCAATGCCTATGACGGTGATGGTTGGGGTCTTGCGAAGCTGTGCGATGCGCTGGCGGGCATCGAAGGCATCGACCGCATTCGCTATACCACCAGCCATCCGCGCGACATGGCAGACGATCTGATTGCAGCGCATGGCGACAATCCCAAGCTGATGCCGTATCTGCACCTGCCGGTGCAGTCGGGATCGGACACGGTGCTGGAGGCGATGAACCGCCAGCATCGCGCCGATGACTATCGCCGCCTGATCGAGCGCGTCCGTGCCGTGCGGCCCGACATCGCGCTGACCTCGGATTTCATCGTCGGTTTTCCCGGCGAAAGCGATGCCGACTTCGAAGCCACGCTGCAACTGGTGCGCGACATCGGTTATGCCACCGCCTTCTCATTCAAATATTCCAAGCGCCCCGGCACACCAGCCTCCACCATGCGCAAGCAGGTGGCCGAAGAGGTCAAGACGGCACGGCTGGACGCGCTGCAAAAGCTGCTGCTGTCGCAGCAATATGCCTTCGACGATTCCCAGATCGGCAAGATCCTGCCGGTGCTGTTCGAAAAAACCGCGCGTGAAACCGGCCAGATCATGGGCCGCACGCCCTATCAGCAGCCGGTGCATGTGATCGCGCCCGCTTCGCTGATCGGCACTATCGCCGATGTGAAGATCGAGCGGCGCACCGCCAACAGCCTGCACGGAATATTGGCTTGAGCCGCAAGAACAGTCTGACCCTGGAATTTTCCGAAAACCGGCTTTTGGCGGCGCTTTCGGGTCCCCATGCCAAGCACTTCGCCCGCATCGAGCAGAAGCTGGATGCCGTGCTGGACATGCGCGGTAACCTGGTGGCGGTGGACGGCAAGGCGCGCGAACGGGCCGCCGCCATCCTGCGCGCGCTGTATACGCGGCTGGAAGCGGGCGAAAGCATCACCCTGGCCGAGGTGGATGCGGAAATCCGCTTCACCGACCAGGCCCGCGCCCATGCGCCGGGCGCCATCAAGACCGCATCCTCGCGCGCGGTGCGGCCGCGCTCGCCCGTGCAGGCCGCCTATCTTGACATGATGCGCCAGCAGCCGCTGGTGTTCGGCATTGGCCCCGCGGGCACCGGCAAGACCTATCTGGCCGCGGCGTTTGCCGCCCATATGCTGCATGAAAAGCGGGTGGACCGCCTGATCCTGTCGCGCCCTGCGCTGGAAGCGGGCGAGCGGCTGGGCTTTCTGCCTGGCGACCTGAAAGAGAAAATCGATCCCTATCTGCGCCCACTTTACGACGCGCTGTTCGATGTCTTGGGCGACAAGGCCGCCCGGCTGATGGAGCAGGGCGTGATCGAAGTGGCGCCGCTGGCCTTCATGCGCGGGCGCACGCTGTCCCGCGCCTTTGTCATCCTGGATGAGGCCCAGAACACCACCCAGGCGCAGATGAAGATGGCGCTGACCCGGCTGGGCGAGGACAGTCACATGGTCGTCACCGGCGATCCGTCGCAAAGCGACCTGCCGGGCGGCCGGGCCGAGGGTTTGAACGAAGCCCTGGCCTTCCTGGAAGGCGTGGAAGGCGTCGGCGTCGCCCGATTCGGGGAAAAAGACGTGGTGCGCCATCCCCTCGTCGCCCGCATCGTTGCCGCCTATACTCGAAACGGCAAATCATGAGCGGGATTACCCTGCACATCGAAGACCCCAAGTGGCGTACCCATCGCGGGCTGCAGGCGCGGCTGAAAAACGCGGCTGACGCCGCGCGCAAGGCGGGCAAGTTGAAGGGCGATTTCACCATTCTGCTGACCAGCGACAAGGCCTTGCGGGCGCTGAACCGCGCGTTTCGCGGTGCGGACAAGCCGACCAATGTCCTGTCATTCCCGTCCGGCGGTGACTATGCGGGCGACATCGCCATGGCCCATGGCGTCACCGCCAGGGAAGCCAAGGCGGCGGGCAAGCGCTTCGCCGATCATGCCACCCATCTGGTGGTGCACGGCGTGCTGCACCTGGCCGGCCACGATCACGAACGTCCCAGGGATGCCAAGGTGATGGAGCCGCTGGAAGTGAAGATCCTGGCCAAGCTGGGAATCGCTGATCCCTACATAGCCATGCCGCAATGAGCGATCACCCGCTGAAACGCCTGATCCGGAAGATCACCGGCCAGGATGCCGAGGCCGCCGCCATGCGCGTCAGCCTGGAAGAAGTGATCGAGGAAAGCGACCGGGAGTCGCCCGCGTTGTCCGCGCAGGAGCGGGTGATGCTGGGCAACCTGCTCAATTTCGGCGAACTCAAAGTGCGCGACGTGATGGTGCCGCGTGCCGAGATCGTGGCGGTGGATGAAACCATCGGCCTGGCCGAACTGCTCCGGACGTTCCGCGAAGCGCAGCATTCGCGCCTGCCGGTCTTTGCCGAAACCCTGGACGATCCCACCGGCCTGATCCATGTGAAGGATGTTCTGGGCCTTTTGGAATCGGAAGCCGACGGTCCCTATTGCCTGCCGCCAAACGCCAAGATCACCTCCCTGAAGCGCCCCATCCTGTTCGCGCCGCCCTCCATGCGGGCGCTGGATCTGCTGCTCAAGATGCAGGCCTCCCACACCCACCTGGCGCTGGTGATCGACGAATATGGCGGCACCGATGGGCTGGTTTCCATCGAGGACATCATCGAGGAGATCGTGGGCGACATCGCCGACGAGCATGACGAGGACGCCGCCGTCATCAAGCCCGATGGTGACGGCTTCATCGCCGATGCCCGCATGGACCTGGATGATTTCAAGGCCCAGACCGGCCATGACCTTATGGTGGAAGATGCCGAAGAGGCGCGCGATATCGACAGCCTGGGCGGGCTGGTGATGTCGCTGCTGGGACGGGTGCCGTTGCGCGGCGAAATCGTGACCCATCCCGACGGCACCGAATTCCAGGTGCTGGATGCCGATCCCCGCCGGGTGCGCCGCTTGCGTGTCACCCTGCCCAGGACGCTCGCCACGGAATGAACGCCCTGACGCGAACCGGCGACTGGATGCGTGACCTTGCAAGCTGGCGGCGTTTGCTGCTGGCGTTTGCGGCGGGCGCCGTTTCGGCCACCGGTTTTGCGCCGCTGGAATTTTTTCCCGCGCTTCTAGTGGGCTATGCCGTGCTGGTGCTGCTGCTGGACGGCGCCGATGCGGGCGCGCGGCCGGTGCGGCGCGGTGCGGCGGCGGGTTGGGCGTTCTTCTTCGGCCAGTTCCTGGTGGGACTGCACTGGATCGCCTATCCCTTCCTGATCTATCCCGACTCCAATCTGTGGCAATTGCCCTTCGCGCTGTTCTTGCCGGCGGGTCTGGCGCTGTTCGGTGCGCTGGCCTGCGCCGCGGCGATCTATTTCTGGCAGGACGGGCCGGGCCGCATTTTGATTTTCGCCGTGATGCTGGCGGTCAGCGAATGGCTGCGCGGCCATATCTTCACGGGCTTTCCGTGGAATCTGCCGGCCTATGGCTGGGGCGCGAGCCTGGCGGTGCTGCAATCGGCCAGCCTGGTGGGGGCTTATGGCCTGTCCTTGCTGACCATAGCGCTGGGCGCATCGCTGGCAGAGCTGGCCGTGCGGCGCTGGCAGTTGCCCGCTGCGATGATTCTTCTGTTTGCCGTGCTGTGGGGATTTGGCGCCGCGCGCCTTTCTGCCGCGCCGATGGATGCGGTCTCCGGCGTCAGCGTCCGGCTGGTGCAGCCCAATATTCCGCAAGCCGAAAAATATGTCCGCCGCCTGATGCTGCGCAATTGGACAAGGCTGCTCACTTTAAGCACGCAAGAGAGCAGCACTCAGGCCGCCAAGCCTACTCACATTGTATGGCCCGAAGCGGCCACCGGTTTTCCCGTGGCGCGTGCGCCCGGCGCGCTGGACCAGATCACCGGGCTGTTCACCGTGCGCGGTCAGACGTTGATGACCGGCTCCGACCGGTTCGAGCGCAATGCCAAGGGCCTTACTGCCTATAACAGCCTCTATCTGTTCGCCCCCGGTGGCGGCCTGCCCCAGATTTACGACAAATTCCATCTGGTGCCGTTCGGGGAATATCTGCCGCTGGCAGGTGTTCTTGGCAGTATCGGCCTCAGCCAGTTCGCGGTGGGACCCGGTTTCAGCGCCGGCGATCATCCCCATGTGCTGAATGCCGCGCCTGCGCCGCCGGTTTCGCCGCTGATCTGCTATGAAGTGATCTTTCCCCATGCCGTGACCGACCCCAAGGCGCCACGCCCCGGCTGGTTGGTCAACATCACCGATGATTCCTGGTTCGGTCCCTGGGCGGGCCCGCACCAGCATCTGCTGACCGCGCAGGTGCGCGCCATCGAGGAAGGGTTGCCGATCGCACGGAGCGCCAATACCGGCATCAGCGCGATGATCGACGGCAATGGCCGTGTGCGCAGCCACCTGGCGCTGAACCGGATGGGCGTTGTTGACGCAGCTTTGCCACAGGCGTTGGCGCCCACCTTGTATGACCGCTTCGGCGATCTGGTGTTTCTGTTATTGCTGGTTGCCGCAGTTTTTGCAGCCTCCGGGTTGCAAGCCGTTAAGCTTCGCGCCGGAAAATGAAATTAGGTGTTTCCGTCGTGTGACAGATGGGGCAAGTTCCCGCCGTCAAATGATTTGAGAAACAAAACAGTGGCGAAAAAGCAGGCCAATCCGATCGACATCCAGGTCGGCAATCGTGTGCGCATCCGTCGCATGCTGATCGGCATGAGCCAGGAAAAGCTGGGCGACATGCTCGGCCTGACGTTTCAGCAGGTGCAGAAATACGAAAAGGGCGTGAACCGGATCGGCGCCGGCCGGCTGTTCGAAGTCGCGCGCATTCTCAATGTGCCGGTGGACTTTTTCTATGAAGGCGTCAGCGCGGCGGGAGAGGTTGAAACCGACGGCGCGCCGGTAATGGAATTCGTCTCCAGCGGCGAAGGCCTGCAATTGGCGCTGGCCTTCATGAAGATCAAGGATATTAAGGTGCGCAAGCGCATGCTCGACCTGGTGAAGAGCCTGGCCGAAGAAGAAGAGTCCAAGGGCTAGCCTTTACGGCCGGCCTTCTCTTCCAGTCCCGACATCGCTTCGCGGGACTTCAGGACCGCATAGACATCTTCGGGGGTGATGCCGCTGGCCGCCCACAGCACCGCCAGGTGATACAGCACATCGGCGGATTCCTTGGCCAGTTCCGCCTTGTCCTTCTGGATGGCGGCGATCACCGCTTCGGTGGCTTCCTCGCCGAACTTCTTGGCGCACTTTTCCACGCCCGCAGCCAGCAGCTTGGCGGTGTAGGACGCAGCCGGATCCGCATCCTTGCGGGCGGCGATGGTGGCGAACAGTCGGTCGAGGCCTTCGGACATGAAGCGCCTATAGCATAGCTTTAAAGCTAAAGACCAATGCGGGCGCGGATATCCGCCGGGGTCGCGCCCGCTTCGCGCAGGCTTTCCAGGCTGACCGCGCCATCGCGCTTGGAGAATTTCTTGCCGTTTTCATCCAGCACCAGCGGGTGATGGGCGTAAGCAGGTTCGGGCAGTTTCAGCAGCGCCTGCAGCAGCCGCTGGATGTGGGTGGCCGCCAGCAGATCCTCGCCGCGCGTCACCAGGCTGACCCGCTGGTGGGCATCATCCACCACTACCGCCAGGTGGTAAGAGGTCGGCATGTCCTTGCGCGCGATCACGATGTCTCCAAAGCGCAAGGGCTCCACCGCATGGCGAAGGCCGCGCTCCGTGAACGTCAGCGGTCCGGTCAGCGCCGCCGCCTGGGCCACGTCCAGCCGCAGGGCATAACTTTCGCCCGCCGCCATGCGGGCCAGGCCTTCGTCGCGCGACAGATGGCGGCAGGTGCCGGGATATAGCGGCCCATCGGGTCCCGGGCCCGAAGGGCCCAAATTACCAAAGTGCTGGGCTTCGCCGGCGCGCGCGATTTCGGCGGCGATTTCGGCACGGGTGCAAAAGCAGGGATAGACCAGCCCGCGCGCCTTCAGGTTCACCAGCGCCTCGGCATAGGCGCCCATGCGGGTGGACTGGCGCATGGTGGGTTCGTCCCAGGACAGGCCCAGCCATTTCAAATCATAGAAAATCGCCAGGATGAAAGCGTCGCGTGAACGGCCCTTGTCGATATCCTCGATCCGCAGCAGGAAATCGTCACCGCTTTCATAGGCCGTGATGGCGGCGTAAGCATGGCCCAGGTGCAAAAGCCCGGTTGGACTGGGTGCGAACCTTGTGACAATCATCGTACTGACCCTAACGCATAGAAACGCCCATGGCACTTACCGGACCCATCCTTGCGCCCGCGCGCGGACCCGCCACCCATCTGGTGGTGCTGGTGCATGGCTATGGCGCCGACGGCCAGGATCTGTTGGGCTTGGCCAATCATTGGCAGGGCCTGTTGCCCACCGTTGCTTTCGCCGCGCCCAATGCGCCCACCCGTGTTCCGGGCAGCCCCGGCTATCAATGGTTTCCCATCTCCCGCATCGATCCGCACGAAATGCAGAAGGGCGTGGAAGTGGCCGGTCCCCAGCTGGACGAATATCTGGACGCTGAACTGGCGCGGCTGGGTCTGCCGCCCGAGAATCTGGCGCTGGCGGGATTTTCCCAGGGCACCATGCTGTCCTTGCATGTCGGCCTTCGCCGCAAGGTCCGGCCCGCCGCCATTGTCGGCTTTTCCGGGTTGCTGGCGGGCCTGCCGCCGCCCGGGGAAATCCCGCCAGTCCTGCTCACCCATGGCGACAGCGACCAGGTGATTCCGCCCCAGGCCATGTTCCTGGCCGCCGCCCAGCTGGGCGCTGCGGGGGCCCGGGTGCAATGGCACCTGGCGCACGGCATGGGCCATGGCATCGATCCCGAAGGACTGGGTATTGCGGGGGAGTTTCTGGATTTGGCGTTTCGTGGCCTGTTGAAAAGCGCCGAACCGGTCACCTGCGTCCTCAAACCGTCATGACGAATCGGCTAGCCTCTTGAGCAATTCAAGGGCTTGGCCCTAGAGTCGGGGTCTTACAAAGGGGAACTGCTTTCACAGGATCTGGTCCGTGCTAGCACCAGCTGTCATCCCAAGGGCCGCCAGCCACTGCCCGGCGCTGGTGCTCAACGCCGATCATCGCCCCTTGAGCTATTATCCGCTGTCGCTCTGGTCGTGGCAGGACACCATCAAGGCGGTGTTCCTGGACCGGGTCACCATCCTGGAAGAATATGACCGGGTGGTGCGCTCGGCGCGCTTCGAGATGAAGCTGCCCTCGGTGGTGTCGCTCAAGACCTATATCCGGCCTGCGCGCCGTCCCGCCTTCACCCGCTTCAATGTGTTCCTGCGCGATCAGTTCGAATGCCAATATTGCGGCGACCCCAAGGACCTGACCTTCGATCACGTGATCCCGCGCAGCAAAGGCGGGCGCACCACTTGGGAGAATGTCGTCACCGCCTGTTCGCCCTGCAACCTGACCAAGGGCGGGCGCATGCCCAATCAGGCCAAGATGCATCCGCGCATCCGCCCGCATCAGCCGACGGTGATCGAGCTGCGCGAGCATGGCCGCAAGTTTCCGCCCAATTATCTGCACGAAAGCTGGGCGGATTATTTGTACTGGGATAGCGAGCTGGAGCCCTAGATTCGCTCGGACAGCTTGATCGCGATGCGGCAGCCCGCCTTGATCGTCTCGCTCAACAGCTTGTAGCCCGGCGCCTGTTCGGCGCCCTGTGCAATCGCGGTTTCGCGGTGGGCCGCTTCATCGGCGCGAAAATCCTCAACCGTTGATTTCAACGCCGGGTCCTTGTCTTCCAGCGCCACGATCTGCGCCGCGTAATGTTCGTCAATCACTTCTTCCACGGCAGCGGTGCAGGCAAAGGCCGCTTTCTCGCCCAGCGCGGCGGTGGCGGCGCCCAGCGCAAAACCGGCGATGCGCCATACCGGCTCCAATGCGGTGGGACGCACCTTGCGTTCGTTCACCAGCTTGTCGAAAGCTTTCAGGTGCCGCTGTTCCTGTTCGGCCATGTGGGTGATGGTTTCGACACTGAATTCGGTGCCCTTGCGCCGCTTCAGAACCGCCAACTGGCCTTCATAGATGCGCACGGCGCCATATTCACCGGCATGATCCACCCGAATCATGGATTCGATATCGGCGGCGGAACCGGGCGCGGCGGGTTTGGCTTTACGCGGCATGTTTGCGGCCGAGCAGAAAAGCGCCGGCTCCGGCGATGACAAATGAGAAAATCGCGTTATAGGCCGCCAGCGACAGGCCCAGCAGGCTCCAGGTCACCACGTTGCAGTTGACGGCCGGCGGCGGCGCGCCAGAACCCAGGACATAGGCGTGCGCCACGGTGCAGCCGTCCGGTCCCGGCAGCACGCCCCATTGCATGCCGGCCTGATAAGCACCGATCAGTCCGGAAACGGCGACCAGCGCGATCACGATCATCGCCAGCGTGCGGACGTCCTTCTTCCACAACGCGGTCGCGGCCAGGCCGCCGATGATCAGGATCAGAAGCTTGGGCTGCCAGCCGGTCAGCATGCCCCATTGCGCCGCGGCGGTCAGCGCCACCAACGCGCCCAGCACGATGGTGGCGGTGGCCAGCTTGTCGCTCCGGGACACGCCGATCAGGCCAAGCGCGGCAGCGGCGATGTGCGGCCAGCGCTGCCAATGACACATTTCACAAGGCGGAAGATGCTGAAGATACTGGAAACCAAGCGCGCCCAGAACCAACGCCAGCGCGCCGGCACCCGCCAATCTTGCAATCTGTTCATCACGCATCATGACAGGCGAATTCGCTTTCGAACCATTTGCGAAACGGGGTACAAATATCGCCCATCTGCGAGCCACAGGCAAACGCGTATGCTGTTTCGAAAAAAGCCTGTCCCCCGTCATGAATTGCTGAAAATTGACGGCCGTATGCTGGAAGTGCGGCTTCGCCTCAATCCGCGCGCCCGGCGCATGATCGTCAAGGTCAATCCCGCCACGGGCGAAGTCAGTGTTACAGCGCCGTCACGCCGCGGGCTGGCGCATGCGCTGGATTTCGCGCGCGGGGAACAGGACTGGATCCGGGGCCAGCTGGCCAAGGTACCGGGCCCGGTTTTGCTGGGCGCGGGCGCGACCATTCCGTTCATGGGCGCGGCGCATGAAATCCGTGCCGCCGCCAAGGGTCCCGCGCCGGTCTGGGCGGATGATGGCATCATCTGGGTGCGCGGCCGCGAAGCCCATGCTTCGCGGCGGGTGCAGGATTTCCTGAAGAAAGAAGCGCGCAAGGTACTGGAAGCCCGTGTGCTGGAACATGCGCCCAAGCTGGGCGCCAAGCCGGCGCGCATCACGGTGCGCGACACTGCCAGCCGCTGGGGCTCCTGTTCTTCGGGCCGCTCGCTGTCGTTTTCCTGGCGACTGATCCTGGCGCCGGATTTTGTGCTGGATTACGTGGTGGCACATGAAGTGGCGCATCTGCGGGAAATGAATCACAGCGCGCGCTTCTGGACGCATGTGAAAAGCCTGGTCGCCGATATCGATACGCCGCAAGATTGGCTCAAGCGGCATGGGCGCGAATTACAACGCTATAGCGCGAAAATTTAAGTTCCGCCGAACAAGCCATTCAACAAGCGCTGGAACGTATCCGGCTTGGAATTTTCGTCCGCAGCGGGCGTAGCCTGTTCCGTCGCCGGTTGTTCCACCGCCGCCATCAATGCCGTGCCCGCCAGCGGCCGGACCGGCAGGCCTTGCTCGGCGTCCGTCATAAAGGCACGGAACATCCGCGCCGGCAGGGTGCCGCCGGTCGCCTTGATCATCGGCTTGTTGTCGTCATTGCCGATCCACACCCCGCAGACCAGATCGGCGGTAAAGCCGACAAACCAGGCGTCATGGAAATCTTGCGTGGTGCCGGTCTTGCCGGCTGTGGGCCGGTCCTCCAGCCGCGCGGCCTTGCCGGTGCCGGTGGCGGTCACTTCGCTCATCAGCCGCGCCATCTGCATATTGTCCTGGGCGCTCATGACCGCGCCGGCGCCTGATGTCTTGTGCTCGTAAACAACCTTGCCGGCGCGGGTCTTGATCCGCAGCACGCCGAACGGGGTCACGCCATTGCCCCCATTGGCGAAGGGCGCATAGGCGCCGGTCAGTTCCAGCGGCGTCACACCGGAAGTGCCCAGCGCCAGGGACGAAACTTCCATCAGGGGCGAGCTGATGCCCAGCCGCCGCGCCGTGCGCGCCACTTCCCTGGCGCCGACTTCGGCGGTGAGCTGGGCAGCGACCGAGTTGGATGATTCTGCAAAGGCATCGATCAGCGGCATCCGCCCCTTGAAGCGGCCTTCATAATCGGCGGGCTGCCAGCCATGAATGTTCACCGGCCCGTCATTCACTGTTTCGTCGATGGTGTGGCCGTGTTCCAGCGCGGCCAGATAGACAAAGGGCTTGAAGGCGCTGCCTGGCTGGCGCACGGCATCGGTGGCGCGGTTGAATCCGGATCCGCCATAGGCACGGCCACCCACCATGGCGCGTACTGCGCCGTCCGGCGTCATCGCCACAAGCGCCGCCTGATGGGCGTTGTATTTTCCACCTTCGCCATCCAGGCCGGCGGCCACGGCGCGTTCGGCCATCGTCTGGGTATCCAGGTCAAAGCTGGTTTCAACGATCAGCGGCTCATTGGTTGGGCCGACCGTTTCATTCAGGTGCGCCATGATCCAGTCGGCGAAAAAGCCCGAGCCCGGCGTCGCATTGGCGCGCACGATGCGCGGGCGTGTTGCGTCGGCCTGGGCGCGGGTGTTTTCGTCGATGATGCCGGCATCCTGCATGGCCTGCAGCACCACGCGGGCGCGCTTCAGGCCGGCGTCAATGTCGGATAGCGGATTGTAACGGGCCGGCGCCTTGACGCTGCCGGCGACCATCGCCGCTTCGGTCAGGCTCAGTTCAGAGGCATGCTTGCCGAAGAATTTCTGCGATGCCGCTTCGATACCGAAGACACCGGCGCCGAAATAGACGCGGTTGAGATACAGCGTCAGGATCTGGTTCTTGGTGTAACGATGCTCCAGATACAGGGCCAGCATGGCTTCCTGCACTTTGCGCTCGAAGGTGCGGTTGGCTGACAGGAACAGGTTCTTGGCCAGCTGCTGGGTCAGGGTGGAGCCGCCCTGGACGACATGGCCGGCCATCGCGTTCTGAACGGCCGCACGGCCAAGGCCGATGGGATCGATGCCGAAGTGAGAGCGGAAGCGGCGGTCCTCGATGGCGATGAAGGCGCCCGGAACATAGTCCGGCAGATCTTCGGCGCGCACCATCGCGCCCTGCGTCAAGCCGCGCCGCGCGATCAGGCGGCCATGGTCATCCAGGATGGTGACGTCCTGCGAGGGACCGCTGATCATCAGGTTGCGGACATCGGGCAGGCTGGACAGGAAGTGCGAGAAGAAAAGCCCGCCGAAAATAACGCCCCAGGCGCCCAGCATCATCAGGACATAGGGCCAGGTGGCGCGGGTCCTGGATTTGGCCGATTTGGCGGATACTTTCGCCCGCCTGGCCTTATTGGCTCTGGGCGGGGGCGGCGCGTCATCAGCCTCGGGCGCAGATGTTTTCTTGCGCGACCGATAAATGACGGGTTTTACGGGTTTTTTGCCCATGCTCCGGTTGTACGACCGCTTGGTTAACGGCCGTTAAACAAGATCAGGCGCTGAGCCGGTAACCGCCGCCTTCGGTGAGCAGAATCTGGGCCCTGGCAGGGTCCTGCTCGATCTTCTTGCGCAGCCGGTAAATGTGGGTTTCCAGGGTGTGGGTCGCCACCGCCGGGCCATAGCCCCAGACTTCATGCAGCAGGATATCGCGCGACACGGTGCCGGCGCTGGCATGCAGGAACTTCAGGATATTGGTTTCCTTCTCCGTCAGCCGGACCTTGCGGCCTTCGGCCTGCAGCAGCTTGGCGCTGGGATGGAAAGTATAGGGCCCGATCCGCACCGCCGCGTCGTTGGCCGGGGCATGATGGGTGTTCAGGGCATGCAGCCGCTGCAACAGGGTGGAAAACCGGAATGGCCGGGCCAGGGATTCGCACGCCGTCGCCACTTCGCCATCGGTCAAAAGCAGCACGGGACAGGACAGGCCTTGCCCGCGCAAGGACGCGGCGAGCTGCTCGCCGTCATCAAGGCCGATGATGGCAAAGGCCAGCGGTTCGCGTACAGCCTCCCGGACGGCCTGCGCATCGGCGGCCGTCACAACGTCATAGCCTTCATGCGCAAGCTGCTCGGCCAGGCCGGCGCGCAATACATCGTCACTTTCGGCCAAAAGAATTCGGGTCGGCATTCGGTCACGGGGTTTGGGGTGGCGAAGATTAACCCGTCCCGGGCCAAAGCGGCAAATATTGCCGGTTGCATCCGGTCGCGCGCGCATGAAATTCCAGCAATAGCGCCGAAAAATTCTGGCGTGGTGCTTGCTTCGTCTAAGGACAATGAGCGTCTACAGCCCCGTCTATCATGCCATGGTTTCGTCTCCCGGCCCCGCCGGCGGGACCGAAGCCGTGACGGTCAGCGCCAACAAGACGGACGCGTACAAGACTGCGGATGGCGGCGAGGACTTCTTCCATCACATCCTGGACGTCATCAATCCGCTGCAGCACCTGCCCGTGGTCGGCACCATCTATCGGGCCGTCACCGGCGAGCATATCGGCGACATCGAGAAGATCGCCGGCGACACGCTGTATGGGGGCCTGTGGGGCGCGGTGAGTTCGATCGCCGACGTGGCGTTCGAAGGCATCACCGGCAGGAGCTTTGAAGACACTGCCATGGCCTGGATCAAGGGCGATGACAAGACCGAGGTCGCCAGCGTCCAGGTCGGCGTGCGCGAAACGGCTTTGAACATGCCGCCGTTATCCGCGGACCTGCCGTCGCTGCCGTTCCAGGACGTGTCTGTGGCCGCTGCCGCTGCGCCTGCCGCCGCCGGTCCCGAAATTGCTGCCCTGACCAGCGCCTTGTCGTCCAAGGGCGTGGACAACGACACCGCCAGCCGCGCGCTGTATGCCTATCGCCGCTCGATGGGAATGACGGGCCAGCCGGTGTTCGCCAGCGTCAACTGACGCTATAACACGGCCATGAATCTCATCGTTACCTCGGACAAGGATGGCGCATGGCTGGACTGGGGGGCGGGCAAGCGCCGCGCCGCCATCGGGCCGGGCGGCATCGCCATGAAGGGCGGCGAGGGCGATGGCATCACCCCGCGCGGCACCTTTCCCATCCGCGAAGTCTTTTATCGTGCCGACCGGGTGAAGAATCTGCAGATCGCGCTGCCGCTGTGGAAGATTGCCAAGGATGACGGCTGGTGTGATGCGCCGGACGATCAGCTCTACAACCGACTGGTGAAATTGCCTTATCCCGCCAGCGCGGAGACGATGTGGCGCGATGATCACCTGTATGACGTGGTGGCGGTGATCGGCTTCAATGACGATCCGGTTTATCCCGGCAAGGGCAGTGCGATTTTCCTGCATTATGCCAAGCCGGATTATTCTCCCACGGCCGGCTGCGTGGCGCTGAAGCGCGAAGACCTGGTCGAGGCGCTGGAACAGCTCGTGCCCGGCGATCAGATCGTAATCGGCTGATCTGTTTTCTGGCGCGTGCCGAAAATTGCTGTGCCAACCCGCACATGCGTGGCGCCGAACTTCACCGCCAGCTCGAAATCGCCGCTCATGCCCATGCTGAGATTGGCAAGACCGTGATCGCGGGCGAGTTTTGCGAGAAAGGCAAAATGCGGCGCCGCATCGTCATCGGCGGGGGGGATGCACATCAATCCTTCCAGGGGCAGGTCCAGTTTGCGCGCATATTCGATCAAAGCGGCGGTCTCGGCTGGCAACACGCCGGCCTTTTGCGGTTCTTCGCCGGTGTTGACCTGGATGAACAGCCGCGGACAGCGGCCTGACCTTTCGCGTTCCGCCGCCAGGGCATCGGCAAGCCTGGGGCGGTCGAGCGACTGGATGACGTCAAACAATGCGGACGCCTCTTTCACCTTGTTGGTCTGCAAGGGCCCGATCAGATGCAGTTCCAGGTCGGGATAATCGACTTTCAAGGCGGGAAACTTGGCAAGCGCTTCCTGCACCCGGTTCTCGCCGAACAGGCGCTGGCCAGCGGCCAGCGCTTCGCGGATGCCGGTTTCGTCCACCGTCTTGGACACCGCCACCAGCTTGGTCGCGGGCGCCGGCTGGATGGCGGCCTTTCGCGCCGCATCGATGCGCGCCAGTATGTCACTGAGATTCTGTGAAACCGTCATGGGCGCGAACCTAGCCAGATATCAGTCGCTTCTCAACGCCGACATGCCGTTGGTGCTAATGACCGATGCGCGCAAGGCCGATTGGGCGGCTGCGGCGCGCAAACTGCCGCATGGCAGCGTGGTGGTGGTGCGCGGACACGACACCCAAAAACGCCTGGCGCTGGCCGAAACGCTGCGCGGCATCGCCCCGATGCTGATCGCCGATGATCCGGCGCTGGCGGCGCGGATCGGTGCGGCGGGTCTTCATTTGCCGGAAAGGCGCATGAAGGAAGCCGGACATTGGCGGGCGCTTTTTCCGCATTGGATCATTACTGCTTCGGCGCACTCGCTCCGGGCGCTGATGGGGGCACATCTGCTGGACGCGGTGTTCCTGTCGCCGGTCTTCGCCACCACCAGCCACAAGAACGCCAGGCCGCTGACACCGCTGCGCGCCGCATTCATCGCAAGTCATGCGCCGGTGCCGGTCTATGCCTTGGGCGGCGTCACGGTACAGAATGCGGCGCTGTTGGCGCCGGCCTTCAGCGGCATTGCCGCGATCTCGTCATTCCTTTGACGTGTGCAGATTTAGATGCAGGTAAACCGCTTCCATTTTCAATTGCCGGCTGCCATCGAAAAAAGCTCCGCTGTTGCGGCCATAGCTCAGATGCTGATAGCCGGCGCTGAGATCGATGCTGGGTGAAATCCTGTACCCCAGCGACGCCTGCGTGCCGTTCAGACCCAGGCGCGGCAGCCCGGCAATCGCCACGTCCCTGGCGACGCCATCGCCGAATTCCACACCGGCGATCCAATCGCCCTTGCTGAGCGCCGCCGAGACATGTTGTCCGCGCGTGGTCGAAGGCTGCCACGTCTGGCCGATGTCGAAGCCATAGGCGTTGCTTTGCCGCCACGACCCGCCCAGCGAAAATTTGATCTCGTTTGTCAGCGGGTAGTCGCCGCGCACACCGAAGCTGACATCGCTGGTGCCTTCCTGTCCCGGCAGTTTGTGCTCGGCCCGCGATTCCGACACCGCGCCATAACCGGCCAGCGACAGCGCGCCGATGTCGGTCTCATAGCGCAGCGCCGCTTCCCAGAAATCGGCCTGGCGTCCGGGCAGATGCGGCCCCGCATTCAGGAACGGCAACTGCTTTCCTTGAGTCGGGGTAAAGGACAGCGCCACCGTCGCGCCGAACAAGGTCGGGCTGGTATAGACGAACTTGGCAAAGTTGCTGGACGCGCCAACTTCTGTGCGCAGCGCAAACAGATTGATCACCGCTCGCCCGTCACGCGGATCGCGATAAAAACTGGTGCGGGGGTCTTCCAGTGACACCCCGGCGTCCACCTTGGGCCCGCCCACGGCCAGCGCGTACCCCGCGCCATCGGCGATGCCGATTTCGATCTTGCCCAGGCCGGTGCGCGCCGTAGCGGCCAGCCGCTCCACCGCATCGCCGTCATAGCGGCCCCGCGACAGGGGATCGGCCAGCGCCAGGGCGGCATCAACCCCCAGCGACAGGCCGGTGTCGTAGTCGCGGCTGAGGCTGGGTTTGAACACCACCACGCCGCTGGCCTGTATCCCGCTCCGGCCCGGCTGGTGCGGCCCAAACAGCGCCCCCGAGGCTTCGCCGTCCAGGCGCAGCTGGGCATTGCCGACCGGCCAGGCCGGCGGGGCCAGGGCCAATGTCTGCGTCTGAGCCACCACTGGGTTCGGGGCGGCGCCCGCCGCCAGCAGCAGGAGCGGCAAGATGAGGTTACGAACCGGCAATGCATAGGCCTCCTAAGTCTTTGCAGTATAAGACAAACCCCGCTTTGCCGGGCAAGGTTAGCGCCGTTGCGCGCGCAGGGCCCCGCCGCTATAAGCCGTGGGTCGGCGCTCACTGACCATCAGCAGCGGCCCGCCCCAAAGGAAAAGACGCCCAATGCGAGTTCTGCCTGCCTTGTTGTGTGCCTTGATCCTGGCCGGCTGCGGCGGCTCGTCGAATGACGGTACCCGGGAGATGGACACCGGTACCTCCATCGCCAGTGGCTCCACCCGCATGACCTTGGGCGTGAACTCGTATCTTTGGCACGCCTCGCTGGACACGCTGTCCTTCCTCCCGCTGCAATCGGCCGATCCGTTCGGCGGCGTGATCATTTCGGAATGGTATGTCGCGCCCACCAGTCCCGATGAGCGGCTGAAGGTCACCATCTACATCATGGACCGCTCCTTGCGCGCCGACGGCCTGAAGGTCGTGGTGTTCCGCCAGGTGCGCGCCGGCAATGCGTGGCAGGATGCGGCGCCCAGCGCCGATACCGCACACAAGCTGGAAGACTCGATCCTGACCCGCGCTCGTGAGCTGCGCCTGGCCACGCTCGGCCAGCAGGGCTAAGGAGCAGCGCTGATGGCGCGCTACAACGCCAAGGAATCGGAAAAGCACTGGCAGGCAGAATGGGACGCGCGCGCCCTGTTCGTCACGCCCGCGCACTCGGACAAGCCCAAAGCCTATGTGCTGGAGATGTTCCCCTATCCGTCGGGGCGCATCCATATGGGCCATGTGCGCAACTACACCATGGGCGATGTCATCGCCCGCTTCCGCCGTGCCCAGGGCTATAACGTGCTGCACCCCATGGGCTGGGACGCGTTCGGCCTGCCGGCGGAAAATGCCGCGCGCGACAAGGGCGTCAGCCCGCGCGACTGGACGTATGAAAACATCGCGGCGATGCGCGAACAGCTCAAGATGATGGGCCTGTCGCTGGACTGGAGCCGCGAGTTCGCCACCTGCGATCCGGAATATTATCACCAGCAGCAGAAGCTGTTTTTGGATTTCTACAAGGCCGGCTTCGTCTATCGCAGTGAAGCGGATGTGAACTGGGACCCGGTGGACATGACCGTGCTCGCCAACGAGCAGGTGATCGATGGCCGCGGCTGGCGCAGCGGCGCGATTGTGGAGCGGCGCAAGCTGAGCCAGTGGTTCTTCAAGATCACCAGCTTTGCCGACGAACTGCTGCAGGGGCTGGACACGCTGGACCGCTGGCCGGAAAAAGTCCGCACCATGCAGAAGAACTGGATCGGCCGCAGCGAAGGCCTGCGCTTCCAGTTCACCTTGTCCAATGAACAGAAGCTGGATGTATTCACGACGCGCCCTGACACCCTGTTCGGCGCCTCGTTTGTGGCGCTGTCGCCGGAACATCCTTTGGCGCAGGAACTGGCCAGGACCGATGCCAAGTTGGCCGCCTTCATCGAGGAATGCCGCCATGTCGGCACCGCCGAAGCCGATATCGAAAAGGCCGAGAAGCGCGGCTATGACACCGGCCTGACCGCGGCGCACCCGTTTGATGCGGACTGGAAGCTGCCGGTGATGGTGGCCAACTTCGTGCTGATGGGTTACGGCACCGGCGCCATCTTCGGCTGCCCGGCGCACGACCAGCGCGACCTGGATTTTGCCCGCAAATACAAGCTGACGGTGACGCCGGTGGTGGTGCCGTCGGATGAGGCCCCTGCGACCTTCGATGTCGGCAAAGAGGCCTATACCGGCCCCGGCAAGCTGGCCAATTCGCGATTCCTGGATGGCATGACGGTGGAAGCGGCCAAGGCCGAAGTCGCCGCGCGGCTGGAAAAGTCCGGCATCGGCGAACGCACGGTGAATTACCGGCTGCGCGACTGGCTGGTGTCGCGCCAGCGTCCCTGGGGCTGCCCGATCCCGATGATCCATTGCGCCAAGTGCGGCGTGGTGCCGGTGCCCAAGGATCAGTTGCCGGTGAAGCTGCCCGACGTGATCAACTTCAACGTCAAGGGCAATCCGCTGGATGCCGACACGGCGTGGAAGACCACGACCTGCCCCACCTGCAAGGGCGCGGCGACACGCGACACCGATACGCTGGACACCTTCGCGGATTCGTCCTGGTATTTTGTGCGTTTCACCAATCCGGCCGCCGACGAGCCGGTGGACAAGGCGGCGGCGGATTACTGGCTGCCTGTGGACCAGTATATCGGCGGCATCGAGCACGCCATTCTGCATCTGTTGTATGCGCGCTATTTCACCCGTGCCATGGCCAAGCTGGGCATGGTCAATGTGGCCGAACCTTTCGCCGGTCTTTTCACGCAAGGCATGGTCTGCCACGAGACCTACAAGGACGCGGACGGCAACTGGGTGCAGGCCGACGAGATCGAAAAGCGCGACGGCAAGGCATTCCAGCGGGACACCGGCGCACCGATTACCATCGGCGCGTCCGAGAAGATGTCCAAATCGAAAAAGAATGTGATCGCGCCGGAAACCATCATCGCCGATTACGGCGCCGATACCATCCGCTGGTTCATGCTGTCGGACACCCCACCCGAGCGCGACATTGAATGGACCGATGCCGGGGCCGAAGGCTGCTGGCGTTTCGTCAACCGCATCTGGCGTCTGTGCACCGAAAGCGAAGGCCTGGCAGCACCGGGAACGCCGGCGTCCGGCGATGACGAAGTTTCCAAGACCTTACGTCAGGCGGTGCACAAGGCCATCGCCGCGGTGACCGATCACCTGGACAATCTGCGCTTCAACAGCGCGGTGGCGCAGCTTTATACCCTGGCCAACACCATCGGCAGCTCTGAAGCCGCCAATCCCTCGGCGCGCCGCGAGGCCTTGGAAGCCCTGGTGCTGCTGTCGGCGCCGATGATGCCGCATCTGGCCGAAAGCTGCTGGCAGGCGCTGGGTCATACCAAGCTGGTGGCGGAAACCTCCTGGCCCAAGCACGATCCTGCCCTGACCGTGTCCAACAGCGTCACCTTGCCCATCCAGGTGAACGGCAAGCGCCGCGGCGAGATCACCATGGCCAAGGATGCCGAGCCCGCGGCGGTGGAAGCCGCCGCGCTGGCGAACGAGAGCGTGATCCGCGCCCTGGAAGGCAAGACACCCAAGAAAGTGATTGTGGTCCCCAACCGCATCGTCAATATCGTCGCATGAGGAAAGCGGCCATCATCGCGGCGTGTGTACTGCTCGCGGGTTGCGGTTTTCGTCCCATGTATGGCCATTCCAACCTGGCGCCGGAAATGGCCTCCATCTTCGTCGAGCCGATTGCCGACCGTGACGGCTATGAACTGCGCAACACCCTGATCGACCTACTCCATTCCGACGGCCAGTCGGGGGGCAAGGCTTATCGCCTCAAGATCGTGCTGAACGAAAACAGCCAGGGCATCGCGCTGCAGAACGACGCCACCATCACCCGCTACAACACCACCCTGGATGCGCGCTACACGCTCAGCGACGCGCGCGGCAATATGCTGACGACCGGCACCCAGACCGAATTGTCGGCCTATAACGTCGTCAATTCGCCTTACGCCAGCCTGGTGGCGCAGCAGGATTCCACCAAGCGCGCGGCCCAGGATATCGCCCAGCGCATCCAGCTCGACCTGGGTGTCTGGTTCCGGCACCACAAGAAATGATCGTCAAGAGTCACGAAGCCGACCGCTATGTGGCAAGCCCGCCCAAGGGCCTGACCCTCGCGCTGGTCTATGGCCCCGATGCGGGTCTGGTGCAGGAGCGCGCCGAGAAGCTGATGAAAAGCGTGGTGCCCGACCTGACCGACGCCTTCAATGTGTCGGACCTCAGCGAAAGCACCTTGCTGGCCGATCCGGCGCGGCTGGCCGACGAAGCCGCCTCCATCTCCATGATGGGCGGGCGACGCGTGGTGCGGGTGCGCGGCGCCGGCAACGACTTGGCCGATTTGCTGGAATCCTTTGCCGATGATCCCAGGGGCGATGCGCTGGTGGTGATCGAGGCAGGCGACCTGGCCAAGACCTCCGCCCTGCGCAAGATCTTCGACGCCCACAAGACCGCCGCCGCCGTGCAATGCTATCCCGATTCCGTGCGCGATCTTGGTGACGTGGTGCGCGATGCGTTGCGGGCCGAGGGCCTGTCCATTGCGCCCGATGCGCTGGAAGACGCGGTGTCGCGGCTGGGTGCGGACCGCGGCGTCACCCGCCGGGAAATCGAAAAGCTTCTGCTCTACATGCACGGCAAGAAACAGGTCACCCTGGAAGATGTGCGCGCCGTGATGGGCGACGAGGCCGAGGCGCGCAGCGAAAGCGCCTGCGATGCGGCGGCGGGCGGCGATCTGGCCAAGCTGGACCGCGAACTTGAAAGATTATGGGTGTCGGACGTCGCGCCGGCCCAGGTGTTGCGCAGCGCCATGGGCCATTTCCAGCGCCTGGTGCAGGCGCGCGAAAGCGCCAATCGCGGCGAGGCCATCGACAATGTGATGAAGCGGCTGCGCCCGCCGATACATTTTTCCCGCGCTACCGCCTTCAAGAACCAGGCGCAGCGCTGGAACACCGACAAGCTGGGCGAAGCGCTGGATATGCTGCTGGATGCGGAAAGCCTGACCCGCACCACCGGCGTTCCCGCCGAAGCGGTGACGGGCCGCGTATTGATGAACATCGCCGCCATGGCGAAGGGACGTATGTAATGTTGAAGGTTCGTGTCATCCCCTGCCTGGATGTGAAGGACGGCCGTGTCGTCAAGGGCGTCAATTTCGAAGGCCTGCGTGATGCTGGCGATCCGGTGGAGCAGGCCATCCTTTACGACAAGGAGGGCGCCGATGAACTCTGTTTCCTGGACATCACGGCCAGCCATGAAAATCGCGGCACCTTGCTGGATGTGGTCCATCGCACCGCCGAAGTCTGCTTCATGCCCCTGACGGTGGGCGGGGGGGTGCGTACCCTGGAAGATATCCGCGCGCTTTTGCTGGCCGGTGCCGACAAGGTCTCGATCAACACCGCGGCCGTGTCCCGGCCTGAATTTGTGAAGGAAGCGTCCGAGAAGTTCGGCAGCCAATGCATCGTCGCGGCGATCGACGCCAAGAAGGGCGAAAAGGGGACTTACGAGATCTTCACCCATGGCGGGCGCAAGCCCACCGGCATCGATGCGGTGGAGCATGCCAGAAAACTGGTCGGCTATGGCGCGGGCGAAATCCTGCTCACCTCCATGGACCGCGACGGGGTGAAGTCCGGCTACGACCTGGATCTGACTCGCGCCGTGTCGGATGCGGTGTCCGTGCCGGTGATCGCCTCGGGCGGGGTGGGCAATGTCCAGGACCTGGTGGATGGCGTGAAGAAAGGCCATGCCAGCGCCGTGCTGGCGGCCTCGATCTTTCATTTTGGCGAAGTGTCGATCGCCCAGGCGAAGGCCGCGCTGCGCGCAGCTGATATTCCGGTGCGACCCATCTAGCGCGCGGTTCGCCTGTTTGTTTAAGGCGCGCCTACGCGCGCGGGGCCAAAATGGCACTAAAAAACGCCGGATTGCCCATTCGGCCCATCTAGCGCGATTGCACCCCGCCGCGCGTTGCGTCTAGCGTGGCCACCATGGACGATCCCCGCGCCACAATCCATTCCCTGGTCCGCCGCAATCTGGGGCCGATCAAGCCGGTGAAAGCGGCTCCCGCGCATCTGTCCCGTTCCATGCGGCCGGAAGATGCTTTCCGCACCACCCTGCTGGATTGCCTGGCCCAGATCACCGCCAATGCCGCCACCTTGCGGCCACAAGAATCTAAAGATGCGCGTTCGGTGGAAGGTTTGCACCAGTTGCGCGTCGCCTTCCGCCGGCTGGAAGTCGTGCTGGGGGCCTTCGGGCAGGAGTTCGAGCAGGACTGGCTGGAAGATCTTCGCGGCCGCGCCAAGATATTGTCGGGGCGGCTGGCGCCGGCGCGCGACCTGGACGTGTTTGTCGGCAAGCTGCTGGAAGGCTCGCCCCAGTTCAGCATCAAGTCCGGTGTCGGCGATGGGCTTGCGGCGCTGCGTGCCCGCGCGGAAAGCGCGCGCGACCAGGCCTGGAGCGCGGCGGCGGCCTGCATTGCCAGCACCGACTTTGAACTTTTCACCGATGATGTCGCGGGCCTGGCGTCGTCGCAATTGCCGCTGAGCCGGGACAAGCGCCTGCCGCGCGCGGCGCGCCGCATGATGGACCGGCAGGTGGCGCGGGTGAAAAAACGCGGACGGACAGCGCGCAGCGCCGAAGAAGGCGACATGCACCGGCTGCGCATCGCCCTGAAAAAGCTGCGCTACACCGCCGAATTCTTCGCCCCCATCTATCGCAAGCGCAAGGTTCAGGCCTATCTGAAAAAGCTGCGCGCCCTGCAGAACCATCTGGGCGATCTCAATGACGCCGCCAATGTGCGCAGGGTGGTCAGCGACCTGCTCCGCGACAAGGGCAAGAAGGACGAAGACGTCAATATGCGCTATGCCGCCGGCGCGATGGTCGGCTGGTATGGGGCGCAAGCCCCGCGCGCCATCGGCCGCGCGCTCAAGCGCTACAAGAAATTCCGGCAGGTCAGTCCGTTCTGGAAATAAAATCCAGATTTAAGTGCGTGATCTTCGCCGTGCCTTCGCGATCCAGTGTCAGCAGCAATATCTTCGAAACATCCAGGTCCGCGGGCATTGGCGTCGCCATGTTCCAGCCGGTGGCCAGGGTGTAAGCGGCGCGCAGCACGCCCAGATGCGCGATGACCACGGCATTGCCATCGCCTTTCGCCACATCCTTTAAAAAAGCCGCCACACGGGCATGCAGCTCGCCGGTGGACTCGCCGCCGCCGGGACGAAAGGCCTCGCCGCACTTAGAACCGGCTTTCTCAAACGCATCGCTGCCGTGGCGGGAAAAAATCTCGTCCCGCGTCAACCCTTCCCAGGCGCCCCAATTCTGTTCCATCAGCCGCGCATCCAGCACGGCTTCGCCAAGCCCCAGCGCTTCCACCGTCTGGCGGGCGCGCAGCAACGGGCTGGCATAGAGGCGCGGATGGGAAAAGGGCAGGCGCAGGCCGGACATCCTGGCCAGGCCCGCATCGCTGAGTGGAATGTCGGTATGACCTTGTATCCGCCCCGCCGCGTTCCATTCGGTCGGGCCGTGGCGCAGCAGCGCGAGCTTCATCGTGCCCGCTCCCCATGCTTCGACAAGCTCAGCATGAGGAGCTCCTCACCCTGAGCTTGTCGAAGGGTGATGTCAGACATTGAACTCCACCACCACCGGCACATGGTCGGACGCTTTCTGCCAGCCGCGCATCTTCTTGACGATCTTCTGCGATGTCAGCGCGCCCTTCAGGCCCGGGCTGGTCCAGACATGGTCCAGGCGGCGGCCGCGGTCTGACGCTTCCCAGTCGGCGGCGCGATAGCTCCACCAGCTATAGATTTTCTCGTCCGGCGGAATGAAATGGCGGGTGGCATCGGTCCAGTCCAGCGCCGCCTGCGCCTCTCCCAGCAGCTTGGTCTCCACCGGCGTGTGGCTGACAATGTCCAGCAGTTGCTTGTGGCTCCACACGTCATTTTCCAGCGGCGCCACGTTCAGGTCGCCTACCAGGATGGCAGGATCGCTTTTCTTGCGTTTGGCGAAGAATTTTTCCATCTCCGCCAGGAAGTGCAGCTTGTGCGCGAACTTTTCGTTCTTGGCGGGGTCGGGAATATCGCCGCCGGCCGGCACATAGAAATTGTGCAGCTCCACGCCATTGTCCAAGGTCACGCCCATGTGGCGGGCATGGCCCTCGCGGCAGAATTCCTGCACGCCAGTTTCGCGGAACGGCTTTTTCGCCAGTATCGCGACCCCGTGATAGGCCTTCTGGCCGTGGATCGCCTGGTGGACATACCCCAGCTTGCGAAACGCCTCCGCTGGGAAAAGCTCATTCAGCACCTTGGTCTCCTGCAGGCACAGAACGTCCGGCTGCTCGTCGCGCAGGAAGCGGGTCACCAGATGGATGCGGTGGCGCACCGAATTGATGTTCCAGGTGGCGATTTTCAATTTTGCATCCCTTCTATGTTGCAACTGCACATCAAGTATCGTCAAACGCAATTTTATTGCTAGTTCAATAACTTCAATGGTTTGTATCCAAAATAAGGCATCAGACTACGTATAAACGCATAGCTGGTTGTAATTGTATTGCAATGATCAACCGCCTATATCGCACTGCAACAAACACCCCCGGCATCTGTTTGGGGACATATTTCGAAGGACTAGACCATGAATAATCCCGTTATCCGTACCCAGGCTCCCCTGCCGGGCGAGCGCATCAATAATCTTGTCGCCGAAGTCTTCCAGGCCGCCACCGTCACCCTGGTGGGCGTGCTGGGCCTGCTCACCATCGCGGCCTCGATCTAAGCTGCCCCGGGGGCGACAGCCCCAATTAGACCAAGTCGGCCAAGGGCCATCTAGCCCCGGCGGCGAAGCCGCCCATTATTAAATCGCGCCGGTGGCCAAAGGCCACCGCGCGCGGGGAGAAGTCGACAGCGCATCGCCTGCGCCGCCGGCTGACAAACGTTCCACCCCCGCCCAGGCAATCATCGCCGCATTGTCGGTACAGAGCCTGGGGGGTGGAATGAGGGCGGTGAAATTCTCTTCCGCGCAAAGACGGTTCAGACCGGCGCCGATCGCCTGATTGGCGGCGACGCCGCCGGCAACCACCAGCGCTTTGCCATCAGGAAAATCGCGCCGGAACATCTGCATCGCGGTGCGGGTGCGATCGCGCAGGATGTCGATCACCGCGGCCTGAAAACTGGCGCTGGCGTCTTCCACACTGATGTTCGTTTCCGCCAATTGGCGCAGCGCGGTTTTCAAACCCGAAAAGGAAAAATCCGCGCCCGCGCGTCCCTTCATGGGACGCGGCAATTCATGAGCGCGCGGATTGCCGCTTTTCGCCGCCGCTTCCACCGCAGGACCGCCGGGATAGGGCAGTCCCAGGATCTTCGCCGTCTTGTCAAAAGCCTCGCCCACCGCGTCGTCGATGGTCGATCCATACAGTCGAAAATCGTGAATTCCGCCCACGCCGACCAATTGGCAATGGCCGCCCGACACCAGCAAAAGCAGGAAGGGAAATTCCACGCCATGGGCCAGCCGCGCTGTCAGCGCATGACCCATCAGGTGATTGACCGCGACCAGCGGCTTGCCCGTACCCAGCGCCAGCGCCTTGGCGGTGGTCAGTCCCACCATCACCCCGCCGATCAGCCCAGGCCCGGCGGTCGCAGCAATGCCGTCCAGTTCGGAAAGGCTGATTTTGGCGTCGGCCAGGGCGCGTTCGACGATATCGTCCAGTATTTCCAGATGCGCGCGGCTGGCGATTTCTGGCACCACCCCGCCATAGGGGGCATGCGCCTCGATCTGGCTGAACACCACATTGGACAGGATTTCGCCCGGCCCGGGCGCGGACCCGCGCACCACCGCCGCCGCGGTTTCGTCGCAGCTGGTCTCGATGCCCAGAATTGTGAGAGGCTTGCCCGTCATGGCGGGGTGCTTTACGCCGAAAATCGCCAAAGCGCCAAATTGAAAGCGCCAATATGAGAATCCTCGTCACCAGGCCCCTGGAAGACGGCCGGGAAATCGCCGCCCGCCTGGCCGAACACGGCCATGCCGCGCTGCTGGCGCCCTTGCTGACGCCCCGTTTCGAGGACGGGCCCGAACTGGATCTGGACGGTGTCGAGGCGGTGCTGGCCACCAGCGCCAATGGTATCCGCGCCCTGGTTCGCCGCACCAGCCGGCGCGATCTTTCCATCTTTGCGGTGGGACCACAGACCACCGAGGAAGCACAGAAAAGCGGATTCACCGAAGTCCGCAACGCCGATGGCGACGCCAAGGCGCTGGCGGAAGCGGCCACCCACTGGGCCGCGCACAAGGGCGTTTTGCTGCATGTCTGCGGCCATGACGCGCCGGGGACCCTGGCGGAAAATCTTAGTTTGCGCGGTTTCAAGGTGAGCCGCTGCGCCCTGTACGGCATCGAACCGGCCACGCGCCTGCCGGATGAGGCGCGAAAAGCCCTGCAGGAAAAGGCGCTGGATGCGGCAATGTTCTTCTCGCCCCGCAGCGCGCGCATCTTCGGCGTGCTGGCCGATGGCTTGCCGACCGAAAACCTCACCGCCATGTGCATCAGTCCCGCCACGGCCCAGGCGCTGACCCAGATGTCGTTCGCGCAGGTGGCGGTGGCGGCGCGCCCCAACCAGGCGGCCATGCTGGCCTTGGCCGATCGGCTGTGAAAACCAATTTAATTCAATAGGTTACAGATCGTCCGTATTCGCACGAGCCTCCGGGCACGACGCAATGTGATTTGCCGCGTGCGGCCGCGCCTGATGCTGCGGCATCTGCGTTATCCCAAAATGCTTTCAACGCTTGCGAGACGCCCCGCCCTCTGTGCAGACTTCGCTTATGCAGCATGAAGTTTTCGCGAACACCGAAGATTTTGGCGGCCCCGATATCGTGGCCGGCACGGGACGCATCTCGCAGCCCGGGGTCGATGCGCCTTACGCCAATTACGAGCTGGGCAAGCCCTTTGACGAAATGTTCTCGCGCGATGGCCAGGCCCGCGCGACCTATGCCGCCATCGACTCCCGCGTTTCCAGTCTGCCGCTGGAAGAGCTGAACCGCCGCCAGCAGGCGGTGGAACAGAGCTTCCTGCACCAGGGCATCACCTTCACCGTCTATAACGACAACCAGGCCACCGAGCGGATCATTCCCACCGACCTGTTGCCGCGCATCGTCACTGCCCGCGAATGGGACCGCATCGAACGCGGACTGACCCAGCGCATCCATGCCCTGAACCTATTCCTGCGCGACATCTATACCGACGGCCGGGTGCTGAAGGACGGTGTGATCCCGCGCTCCATGATATACGGCTCCAAGCATTACCGCCGCGAGATGCGCGGCATCCCGGTACCGCACGGCGCCTATGTGAATATCTGCGGCAGCGATTTGATCCGCAACGAAGCCGGCGATTTCGTCGTGCTGGAAGACAATCTGCGCGTGCCCTCCGGCGTCAGCTACATGCTGGCCAATCGCGATGTGGCGCGGCGCGCTTTCCCGGCGGTGTTCCGCTCGATGGGCGTGCGGCCCATCGAGCATTATCCGCTGGAGCTGCTGGCGACCTTGCGCTCGCTGACGCCATTCCACGAAGATGTCTCCATCGCCATCCTGACACCGGGCGTTTTCAACTCCGCCTATTTCGAGCACGCCTTTCTGGCGCGCCAGATGGGCGTGGAGCTGGTGGAAGGCCGCGATCTGCTGGTCAACGACAATGTCGTCTATACCCGCACCACCTCGGGCCTGAAGCGCATTGACGTCATCTATCGCCGCATCGATGATGATTTCATCGACCCCCTGATTTTCCGCGAAGACTCCGCGCTGGGCGTGCCCGGCCTGTTCAACGCCTATCGCGCCGGCAATGTGATGATCGCCAATGCGCTGGGCACCGGCGTGGCTGACGACAAGGCAGTCTATGCCTATGTGCCGCGCCTGATCCGCTATTACCTGGCCGAAGAACCGATCCTGGACAATGTCGAGACGTTCCTGTGCCGCGAGGAAAAATCGCTGCAGCATGTGCTGGGTAATCTGGACAAGCTGGTGGTCAAGGCGGTGGGCGAATCCGGCGGCTATGGCATGCTGATCGGCCCGCATGCCTCCACCAAGGAACGCGAGGATTTTGCCGAAAAGATCCGCGCCGATCCGGAAAATTATATCGCCCAGCCCACCATCCAGCTTTCCACCGCCCCCACCTTTGTCGGCAACGGCATCGAGGCGCGGCATGTGGACCTGCGTCCCTTCATCCTGCATGGCGCCGAAACCAAGCTGGTGCCGGGCGCCCTGACGCGCGTCGCACTCAAGCGCGGCAGCCTGGTGGTGAATTCATCGCAGGGCGGCGGGTCCAAAGACACCTGGGTTTTGAGCCAGTAATGCTGAGCCGCGTCGCAGATTCCCTGTACTGGATGAGCCGCTATATCGAGCGGGCCGAACACACCGCTCGCCTGATTGCCGTCAAGCTGGAATCCATGGTGGAGCAGACGCCGGAAGATGCCGCCGCCAGCTGGGCGCGCGTCACCCAGTCGCTGACCGGCATCAAGACCGCGCCGCTGCACCTGGACGCCTTTGCCATCACCCGGCACCTGGCCTTTGACCGCGACAATGACAATTCGCTGATCACCTCGCTGTCTCTGGCGCGCGACAATGCCCGCCAGGTGCGCGAGGCGCTGTCCAACGAGGTGTGGGAAAATCTCAACCGGCTGTATTTGCGCCTGGCGCCGGTGACGATGGATTCCATCTGGGTGCATACACCTGCAAGGCTGTTCCGCGAGTCGCTGGAAGAAATGCACGCCCTGGAAGGCGTGACCTATTCCACCCTCAGCCACGGCGAAGGCTGGTACTTTTTGGAGCTGGGCCGTCACATCGAGCGGGTGCAACAGCTGGGCCGGCTGCTGGATGTTCACTTCACCGCGGCCCAGACCGGCAATGGCCCCAAATATTTCGACTGGCTGGTGCTGCTGAAATTCTGCACCGCCTTCGAGCCTTACACCAAGCAGTACACCGCTTCGATCCGGCCGCAGAAGATCGCCGAATTCCTGCTGTTTGATTCCGAATTCCCCCATTCCATCTGTTTCTCGGTGGACCGCCTGACCGAGGCCTTGGCGCGCGTGGCGCCGGGTGCGCCGCCGGCCCGCCGTGCCGCGGTGGAACGCCTAGCCGGCCGGCTGAAGGCGGCGGTGGATTTTGGCCAGGTAGATGAACTGATGAGCGGCGGCGTTGCCGCTTTCATCGCTGACATCACCAAGCAGTGCGAGCAGATCCACAAGGCGCTGTATTCGTCCTACATCACCTATGGCGCGGAGACGGTTCTGTAATGTTCTACTCCATCCGCCACGTCACGCGTTTTCGCTATTCCGGGCCGGTCCGCGAGTCGGTGATGGAGCTGCGCATGCAGCCGCGCTCCGAAGGCCCGCAGACCCTGCGCTCTTTCCAGATTTCCACCAATCCGCGCGCCCAGCTCTATGCCTATACCGATCACCTGGGCAACGCAGTCTATCACTTCAATCTGCTGCGCGAGCATGAAGAGCTGCGCATCGAGGCTCAGGCCACCGTCGAGATCGGCCATATGCCGGCTTGGCCGGAGCAGCTCGATCCCCTGGAATGGAGCCGCTACAACGACTTCAATCTCAGCGACGATCATTTCGACATGCTGGAACCATCCCGCTTCGCGCGCCAGTCGCCGGAGCTGGAAAGCTTCATGAAAATCGCCGATCTGGAAAAGCCGGTGGGCGATCCGATCAGTGCGCTCAAGACCCTGCAGCGCAGCATCTACGATTCCTTTGAATATGAGCCCGGCGTCACCGAAGTGAATTCGCCCATCGAAGTGGCGCTGGAGCAGCGCCGCGGCGTCTGCCAGGATTTCGCCCATATCATGACGGCGATCGCGCGCAGCTGGGGCATCCCTTGCCGCTATGTCTCGGGCTATCTCTATCACAAGGGCGCCCGCGACCGTTCCGCCGCCAATGCCACCCATGCTTGGGTGGAAGCCTATCTGCCGTCGCTGGGCTGGGTGGGTTTTGATCCCACCAACAATATCATGGCGGGCGAGCGCCATATCCGCGCCGCCGTCGGCCGCGATTACGCCGATGTGCCCCCCACCCGCGGCACCTACAAGGGTGACGCCGACAGCGAGCTTTCCATCGCCGTGTCGCTGGAACCGACCCAGGCGCCGGTGCGTCACGAGGATTTCCTGAAAGTGGCGCGCCCCATGGTGTCGCCGACGCCGACCGCTTCGATGCCGGAACGGCTGTATCACCAGCAACAACAACAACAACAACAACAATAGTCGCTTCAAACCGGGCGAGGGGCGCTAGCGCCACGCGCGCGCGCCTGTGGTATGAACAGCCATGACCAAGCGCACGAACAGGAAATTGGGCGGCCAGCTGACGGTGGATGGCATCGGGCTGATCTGGCACGTCAAGAGCGAGCCGGCCTGGGGAACCACCCATGGCGATATCGGCCTGCGCCTCAGTGTCATGAAGTATGACGAAGCGCTCACCCGCCATGGCGTGCGCAAGGTCTGGCGCGAGCTGGTCCTGCAATTTCCCTTTGAGAAGCAGCGCCATCCTTCGCGCTTCCCCGAAAAGCCCAAGGTCACCGCCGACATGCTGACCGCCGGCGTGCGCCTGGCCATCGAGGCGGGCTGGAGTCCCGACGGGCGCGGCCGCCCGTTCGAGCTGATCCTGGAAGAAGCCGATTTGCCGGGCTTCCGCGATTCGCATGTTTAACCATTCGTAAATAACTGCCTGCAAAGTGACAGGCTTTTGTTAACCGGCGCGTGCGTACAGTCGCCTTCGATTGAAGGGGAAGCGCATTATGCCGCTGAAATTGTCCTTAAAGCCTGGCGAGAAATTCGTGCTGAATGGCGCGGTTCTGGCCAATGGCGACAAACGCACCAGTCTGGTGATCCAGAACAAGGCGTGCGTGCTGCGTGAAAAGGATATCATGCAGCCGGAAGGCGCCAACACACCGGCGCGGCGCATCTATCTGGCCATCATGATGATGTACCTGGACGGCGAAGCCAGCGAAGAACCCTATAACGAATTTGCCTTGCGCATGACCGAGTTCATGGGCGCCATCAACACGCCCGCCATTCTGGGCACCTGCGTGGACATCAGCCGCGATGTCGCCCAGGGCGCCTATTACAAGGCGCTGATTGCCTGCCGGAAGCTTTTCGACTTGGAACAGGAGCGTCTCAGCTATGAGCCTTAACGCCTATAAGGCCACCCAGGCCGCCACCGAAGATCCGCGCGTGACCGAATATCGGCTGTTTGGCCAGGTGACGGGCGCGCTGCTGACCGCCAAGGAATCCAACGCCGCCGGCGCCCCGCTGGTCGAAGCGGTGGACTGGAATCGCAAGCTGTGGCGCACGCTCGCCGCCGACTGCATGGACGACCGCAACACCCTGACCCAGGATGTGCGCGCCAAGATCATCTCTTTGTCGCTGTGGGTGGCCAAGTATTCGCGCAGCGTCACGCGCGAAAAAGCGCCGCTGGATCCGCTGATCGAGATTAACCGCACCATCATGCAGGGGCTGCAGGCCAGCTAAGGCCACAGACAGTCTGAATTGAAAAAAGCCGGTGCCTAGCGCCGGCTTTTTTGTTTTCCCCCATCCGTCACCGGCCGCGGCCGCTCGCCCAAGCTCGCGGCGTTCGCCGCTCTCGCAGGTCCACCGGACCTGCTCGCGCACTTCGTGCGCCGCGGGCTCACGGAAGGAAGCTGTCGGATGCTGGTGGTCGCCCGGCGGAATCGCCGGGCTCGAGCGAGGTCTGCCCACCAGGGGCGGCAAGAACTGCCGCAACCGGCAAGGGATGCCTAATGGTAACCCACTTATTAAGGAAATTAACCGCGCAATATCAATGGCTTGCGCGGTTAACGGGGTGGCATGGGCGTTGCAAAAGTTCCTGCGGGTCATCTGTCCCAAGGACCCGCAGAACGCGTGGTCCACCACCAGTAGAACGGAGAATTCGTATGTCCTCTTTTAGCGTCAACACCAACACCGGCGCGCAAGTTGCGCTGCAGTACCTGAATGCCACTCAGGGTCAGCTTGATCAGACCCAGGCTCGCATCAATAGCGGTCTCAAGGTCGCAACGGCGAAGGATGATGGCGCGATTTACGCTATTGCCCAAAACCAGCGCGGCGCTGTGGCCGGATATTCCTCGGTGATCAACAGCCTCAATAACGGTTCGTCCGCCATCGACGTCGCCCTTTCGGCCGGCCAGTCGATTTCGGACCTGTTGATCCAGTTGAAGCAGAAGGCGCTGTCCGCTGCTGACCCCTCGCTGGATACCGCGAGCCGTCAGGCGCTGAACGCGAACTTCACGGCCCTGCGCGATCAGATTTCCACGATCGTCAAGAACGCCGTCTTCAACAATTTCAACCTGGTTGATGGTTCGACCACTCAGGTTCAGGCCCTGGCATCCTCGGACGGCACCCGCCGTATCACGGCCCAGGCCCAGAACATGAAGCTGTCGGGCTCGATCGTGACGATCAAGACCACGTCCACGATCTCCACCCAGGCCAAAGCCTCTGCCTTGATCACCACGATCCAGACTTCGCTTACCAACGTCAACTCGGCCCTGGCCAAGCTGTCGTCGGGCGCCGCGAAGTTCTCGATCCAGGCGACCTTCACCCAGAAGCTGTCCGACACCCTGACCTCGGGCATCGGCAATCTGGTGGATGCCAACATGGCGCAGGAAAGCGCCAGGTTGCAGTCGCTGCAGGTCAAGCAGCAGCTGGGCGTGCAGGCTCTGTCGATCGCCAACCAGGCGCCGCAGACCATCCTGTCGCTGTTCCGCTAAACCCTTATCGAGGGGGGCTTACCGCAAAGGGCGGCGCGCAAGCGCCGCCCTTTGTTCTTTGATGGCGCTCCGGCTCTCGCCTACGCGCTCGGCGGTGCGAAAGCATCGTGACTTCGTTCTGAACGCCGGCGTTTTCGTAGTTCGCGCATACCTGCGCGGTAACACTTGTTTACTTTCGGCTGTGCCGGCGTGAGCCAATATTTTCCGCGGTTTCCCGCGATTTTCGCCACGGCTTTTTCTGAAAAGTGGAGCTATTTGCCGACCCAACCCGGCAAATTTTTCCGCTCCGGGCAATTTTTGCCGGGTCGCCCAGCCTCTGGGAAAATTCGCGCAAGGACCCATTTTCCTGCCGCGCACAAAATCGATGTTTAACCAGAACTTACTTCGTTCCGGCACGGCCCTTGAAATGGGTCACGCGGGCAAAACGCCCAAGTGTGCGGTCCTTGAAGAGACCGTACTCGATACCAGAACGGAGAGACCAACATGTCCTTTAGCGTCAACACCAATACCGGCGCCGCTGTCGCGCTGCAGTACCTGACCGCCACCCAGGGTCAGCTCGACCAGACCCAGTCTCGCATCAACAGCGGCCTGAAAGTGGCCAATGCGCGTGACGATGGCGCGGTCTATGCGATCGCCCAGAACCAGCGCGGCAATGTGGCTGGCTATTCGTCCGTCATCAACTCGATCAACAATGGCACCTCGGCCATCGACGTTGCTTTGTCTGCCGGCCAGTCCATCTCGGACCTGCTGATCCAGCTGAAGCAGAAGGCCCTGTCGGCTGCTGACTCCTCGCTGGATACCGCGAGCCGTCAGGCGCTGAACGCCAACTTCACCGCCCTGCGCGATCAGATCACCACGATCGTGAAGAACGCGGTGTTCAACGGCTTCAACCTGGTGGACGGTTCGACCAACCAGATCACGGCCTTGGCGTCGGCTGACGGTACGCGTCGCGTCACGACTGCGGCCCAGAAGCTGAGCCTGTCGGGCACCATCGTGACCCTGAAGTCCACGGCCACGATCTCGACCCAGGCCAAGGCCTCCACCCTGGTGGCCACGATCCAGGCCTCGCTGACCAACGTCAACTCGGCTCTTGCCAAGTTGTCGTCGGGCGCCGCGAAGTTCTCGATCCAGGCGACCTTCGCCCAGAAGCTGTCCGACACCCTGACTTCGGGTATCGGCAACCTGGTCGACGCCAACATGGCTCAGGAAAGCGCCAAGCTCCAGTCGCTGCAGGTCAAGCAGCAGCTGGGCATCCAGGCTCTGTCCATCGCCAATCAGGCGCCGCAGACCATTCTCTCGCTGTTCCGCTAAGCCAAGGCACGGGCGGTACGAAAGTGCCGCCCGCCGCCAACCGAAGCGGAAGACCGTAAGAATACGGCGTCTGCCCCGGGGCGTAGGGATCAGTTTTTCTGGTGGGAAGTACACGAAGAGCAGGATGCCGGGGGGCCTCCTGCTCTTCGTTCATTTAATGGTCGCGCCGCGAGGCCCTCGTTTCACTCGGGTTCGCGGTCGCTCCGTAAGACGGACAGCCGGGGGGCGGTCCGTCTTTTCTGCTTTTCAGCGCAGCGCGGCTGCGATCGCCTTGTCGAGAAAGGGCTCGCCGCCGGCGCGCGCGGCGATTGCCACAACTTGGCCTGCTACGATCTCGCAAACCGCCGGACCATCGCCGATGCCCAGCGCGGATACGGCGCGGCCGGCGATTTCCTTGGTCATGCTGTCGGTGGCGCCCACCACCTGACAGGCGCCATTCTCCATCCAGCAATCCAGCATCAGGCGTTCGCCTTCCGGCGCCAGTTCCACCAGCACCCGCTGGCTGGGTGAGGCTTCGCGCGTCTGCTGGAAGGCCGCCGCCGGATCTTCCACATCGCTCATCAACTGGCGGCCATGGCTGCCTAGATTTTCCACCGGCATGATCGCCACGGCACGGCCGCGCGCGATCACTACCCGCTGCAATTCCTGGGGCGTGGAGATTTCGGCATGCCAGGGCGTGGTGATACCCGCCGATTGAAATGTGCGCTTGATCGCCAGCCGGTCGCTGGCCAGTTCGGCGACATGCATAGGAATGCCGGGCAGGCGCAACCGGTCGGTCACCGTCGCGGCGGCCAGGGCATAGTCGGCCAGGCAAAGCACCCCATCGATCCTGCGGATCTTGCGGCTATAGCGTTCGGCCGCCGCGGCGGTTTCCACCGCGCCATGGGCATCGGCGATCAGGCAGGAATCGGCAAAGGCGAAAGCGGGGGCTTCAGGATTGGCGTCGGAAACAACCACTGTATGACCCAGGGCGCGGGCGCGACTTGCGGCGGCAGCTGCCTGCGCGCCGCCCGAAACGATCAGCAGGGTTTTGGTCACGGGCCCTCGTTGAATTGCGGCATTTTTGGGTTCCATCCCGTTAACCGCTTCTTAGCCATACCGGCTTTAGATTTCGTTAATGCCACAGAGCTTCGCCCGCGAGAATATCCGCGTTGTCGCCGTTATACAGGCGCGCATGGGCTCGCGCCGCCTGCCGGGCAAGGTGCTCAAACCCATCGCCGGAAAGCCGCTCCTGTGGCACATCGTGCATCGCCTGAAGGCGTGCCGTTTGCTGGAAGAGATCGCGGTTGCCACCAGCGTGAACGCCGCCGACGAGGCGATCGTGGAATGGTGCAACGCCAATGGTGTCACCGTGGTGCGAGGCCCCGAGGACGACGTGCTGGCGCGCTATGCCCATGCCGCCGAAAAACTGGACGCCGACATCATCGTGCGGGTGTCCTCGGATGCGCCCTTCATCGATGCCGGCTTTGTCGATCATCTTATCGCCACCCTGATCGAACAGGATGGCGATTACGTGTTGCTGGAAGACGGCGCGCCTTGCGCCCATGAAGGCGTGGACCCGTTCAGCCGCCGCGCCCTGGACCGGCTGATGATGGACGCCGCCCATGATCCTGACGCACGCGAGCACGTCACCGGCTATTTCCGGCTGCATCCGGAATTTGTGAAGACGGTGCGGGCCAGGCCCTATCCGCCGCTGGCCAAAAAGGCGCGCCGCCTGACCATCGACACGCCTGACGACCTGGCCTTTATCGAGGCGCTGCATGCCCGCCTGGATGCGCGCGCCGGCGAAGCCTCGCTGGCCGATTTGCTGATGCTTCTGGAACGCGAGCCGGATTTTAACGTCGTGGCCGCACCGATGCGGCGCAATCCGGTGCGCATGTCGGGCGGCCTGGCGATGATCCGCTGCGATGGCGGCGGCAAGTTTGGCTATGGCCATGTCAAGCGGATGGTCGCGCTGGCACGCGCGCTGCGCGACCGCGAAGGCATCGGCGCCATCTTTGCGCTGAACGGCAGCGAAGATGCTGCCACGCCCATCCGCCGGGCCGGGTTTGAAGCGGTGATGCTGCATGGCGCCAGCGACCTGGAAACCCTGATCGACGCCAACAGTCCCGACATCCTGCTGCTGGATGGCCGCGAAGGCCCATCGCGGGCCGAGCTGGAACGGCTCAAACGCGGCGTGGCGGTAACGGCAGTGATCGATGACGGTCATGAACGCCGGCTGGCCGCCGATTATGCTTATTATCCGCCGGTGCCTGCCGCCAAGGCGCTGGACTGGGCCGGCTCGAACACCTTGCCGCGCCTGGGCTGGGAATGGGCGCTTCTGGGCCTTAATCCCAGCGGCGCGCCGACTCGCGGAGCGTCCTCGCGCCCCACCGTGCTGGTGGCGATGGGGGGCAGCGATCCGCATGGCCTGACTTTGCGCATGGCCAAGGCGCTGGCGGTACTCGATACCGCTTATCGCATCCGTTTTGTCATCGGCACCGGCATGAAGAATGCCGACACGGTGGCGCGCGGACTGGTGGCGCTGAAAAAGAATTACGAGACGGTTGAAGGCGCCGACGACCTGTCCACCGAATATGCCAGCGCCGACGTGGCGCTGTGCGCCTTCGGCGTCACCGCTTACGAACTGGCGGCGTGCGGCATTCCCGCCCTCTATCTGGGGCTCACGCCGGACCATGTGGATTCCGCCAGCGCCTTTGCCGATGCCGGAATGGGCATCAATCTGGGCCTTGCCGATCGCGCGCCGGAAGCGGAGATCGCCCGTACGGTGCAATGGCTGCTGAACAAGCCGGCTGCGCGGCGCGAGATGCGCCATGCCGGTTTGTCATTGCTGGACGGGCAGGGCGCGGCGCGCATTGCCGCCGACCTGTCCATGGCGCTGGCCTCGGCGCGTACGCCGCTCAGGACAGCCTTGTAATCACCTGCCGGAAAGCATCGCTCCAGTCGCCGCGCGCGGCGGGGACGATGCATTCGCAGGACGGCGCGAAAGGCTCAAAGGGCTGGCTCATCGCCGTCCACACGTCACCGTACAGAAGCTTGAAGGTGCGCACACCGGCGCCTGCTCCCAGCCATGACACGGCGGTGGGCGCACTGATCAGGGCCTCCAGCGCCGACAGCATGGCGCAGGCGCGGTCCAGTTCGTTCTTCTGATCGATACCTTCGGGCACAATGATTTTGCGGCCGCTCATTTGCTCCAGCGCGGCGATCTCGTCGGGGTGCGCATCATACTGGGCGCAAACATAGGTTGCGTCGTGGTCCTTCAGGAACGCGGCCCATTGCTCCAGCGGGGCATATTGCAGGTCGCGGTCGCCGCCACCGTGCTTGCCGCTGCGCCAGGAAATACCGATGGCCTTGGGGCCAAAAATAGTCTTCCAGCGCGCCACTTCGCCCGTGTCCGGCACAAGGAAACGATGCGGATTGGGAAACGCTTCCAGCGTTCCGCGCAGGATGCGGGGCAGGCCGCCCATCAGCACTTGCGCATTGGCGCCGCCCACAGCTTTCAGCCAGCCATAATCGGCGGTGGGAACGCCGCCGACAGTCTTGATGCCGGCTGGGCGCACGGCTGCATCCGGAAAAGATCGGGCGAACAGGGATACAAGCCTGGGCTCGCATTCCAGCACCACGCTGCCGCCATCCGCCCTGGCCCGCGTCAAAAGATCGGGAATCAGGCTGGCGAACATAAGCTGGTCACCCACGCCCTGTTCGGACCTTACCAGCAGGCGCTTTTTCTTCAGGCTGTCGCCGGACCAGATCGCCAAACGCTGTTCGCCGGCCATGACCGGGACCTTGCCCGGCACATCGCTGCGGGCGGCATAATCACGCCAGCCTTCTTTCAGATCACCGTTCAGAAGATGCAGAATCGCGCGGTTCAGTCGCGCTTGCGCATTGCCGGGATCGGCCTTGATCGCCTTATCGTACAGTGTTCGGGCCGCAGCGCGGTCGCCTGCGTCGCTCAGCATATCAGCCAGGTTGGCCAGGGCGGGTGCATAGCCGGGATGCGCCACCAGGGCGGCCTGGTAATGCAGGGTGGCCCGTTCGGAATCGCCTTTTTCCCGCCAAGCCGACCCCAAAGTCAGGTGCAGTTCGGGGCTGCGCGATTCGCGCGCCACCGCCGGGATCAGCAATGCAATGGCCGCGTCATACTGACCGGCGCCGCGGAGCAGGTTGGCCAGATTGACGATGGCTTCCTTGCGACAGGGATCCAGCGACAGGACGCGGCGGAAAAATTGCTCGGCTGGCCCGGCCAAGCCCAACTGGCTGGCGGTATTGCCGAGCGCAAAAAGCACCTTGGGGTCGTCGGGGTCTTGGGCCAATGCCTGCTCGAACTGGGCAATGGCGTCCGCATGCCGTCCCTGGGACGACAGCCTCAACCCGGTGGCGTAAGCGGCGCTCATCACGCCAGATTGCGGAACGGCCCGTTAAGGCCGCGTTAAGCAGGCTTTTCCCGGTATTTCCTTGGCATTTGGGGCCCTGCGTTAGGCCGGTCTTAACGCCGAAAATGCGAATTTTGCAGCATGGCGATCACGGGTTTGAACTCCTCGGTCCTGCTGGGATTCTATCAGGCGCAACTCAGCGCCAGCCCGTCTGCGATCGCAGCAAGCCGCGCGCAGCAGCAACAGTTCGCCGCCGCCCAGAAAAAGGGCGCCACCGCCGCGGACAATCCGCCGTGGAACACGCCCAATACCAATGACGCCAAGCAGGACGCCAAGGTCCTCTCCACCACCAACTTCCTGGATACGTCGAAAGTGCCGCTCAGCGCCGGCGCGACGACCGACACCAAGATGGAGCAGGACAACCAAAAATTGTTCGCGCTCTACAGCGCGGTGAACACGCTCGCCTATATCGCCAAGATGGCGCAGAAGGGCACCGCCACCTCGGGCCAGCTCGCCGGTCTCAATGACCGGTTCCAGACCGGCCTGGCGCAGGTCCAGAAATACCTGGACACGACCAGCTTCAACAATTTCAACCTGCAGGCGGCCAAGCCTTCGGATACCGCGGTGTCCACCGCCTCCATTTCGTTCGGCAGTTTCAACTATGCCACCAAGCAGCTCACCACCAACGCCAATCTGGGCAATGCCCTGCCTGGCCTGTCAGCTTCCGACAGCTTCACCATCGGCATCAAGAAGGGCGGCACCACCACCAATGTGAACATCGATCTGTCGCAGGTGCCGGGCACGCTGAACCTCACCAACATCGTCAGCTATGTGAACGATCAGCTTTCGGCAGCGGGCTTTTCGACGCGCTTCCAGAAGACACAGACGGGCGGCACCGCCACCTCGGACAAGAACGCCACCTATGGCCTGCAGATCACGCCCGGCGGCGTGGAGCAGGTGAGCCTGTCGGCATCCACCTCGGCGCCGTCGCTGTACCTCGTGGGCAGTTCGGGCCTGGCGACCGAAACAAAGACCACCACCAACACGATCACGTCTGCCGTCACTACCACGCCGGCCGACCAGACCGGCCGCCTGACCAAGCTGTCGGGCATCGACGGAACGCCGGTCAACACCTACAGCGTCAACCAGAAGGCCACCACCGGCACCACCAACGCCCAGGGCACCGTGGTGGATGCGAGCGGCAACGTCTATGTGATCGGCAACGCCACCGGCAATTTCGGCAGCCAGCTGAACCAGGCCACGCAGGACGTCTATCTCACCAAGTATGATTCGGCCGGCAATGTCGTGTTCCAGAATCTGCTGGGCAGCGGCGGCACCGCCAATGGCTATGGGCTGGCACTAGACCCCTCCGGCGGCGTGGTGGTGACGGGCAGTTCCACCGCTGATCTCACAACCACTTCGGTCGCTGACGGCAACAACGATTCCTTTGTGGCCAAGTATGACAAGAACGGCAACCAGACCTGGATCAGGCAGATCCAGACGCTGGCCACCAACCAATCCAACACCGTCAGCGTGGACGCCAGCGGAAACATCATCATCGGCGGCAGCGTTTCGGGCGGCGTGATCGGCGCGGGCCAGACCGCGTTGGGCAAGGGCGACGCCTTCCTCGCCAAATTCGATTCCAAGGGCAAGCTTCTGGCCGAAACCCAGTTCGGCACCAGCGGCAGCGACAGCGTCGCAGCCACCGCCACCGGCAGCGATGGCAGCCTGTATGTTGCCAGCACCCAGAACGGCCATGCCATCCTGGCCAAGTACGCCAGCGGCGACATCACCTCCGCCCCGACCTGGACCCAGGACCTGGGCGACCTGTCGGCGGGCGGCAGCATCGGCGGCCTGACCGTTTCGGGGACCAAGGTCTATGTCTCCGGCGCCACCAGCAACGCCAACCTGACAGGCGGCGGCGCCGGCATTGTCGCGCCGGCCAGCGGCGGCATCGACGCCTTTGTTTTTAGCGCCACCGACAATGGCGCCAGCGCCACGTCCAACACCGTCACCTACATCGGCACCGCCGGCACCGATTCGGCCGGCGACGTGACGGTGGCCAATGACGGCACCATCTATGTCACCGGTTCGACCACCGGCACTTTTGCCGGTGCGCAGCGCAGCGTGCAGAACGTCAACAATGCTTTCGCCACGGCGCTGAACAGCGACGGCACGGTCAAGTGGACCAAGCAGTTCGGCGGCGCCGATGGTGTCTCCACCGGCGCAGGGCTCGCCATCGACACCCAAGGCTCCAGCGTGCTGGATGCATTGGGCCTGCCGCGCGGCACCATCGCGCTGAACCAGTCGGTGGACCTGACCACCCAGACGACCTTGCGGGCGGGCGATACGTTCCAGATCGAAATCCAGGGCACGGCGGCGCGCACCACCACCATCACCATCGACCAGGGCGAAACCTTCGATTCGCTGGTGACCAAGATCAACGCCCAGCTGGGCAGCATCGGCAAAGCCAGCGTGAATTATACCGGCGGCGGCGAAACGTTGAAGCTGCAGGTCAATGCCGGCAACACCATCAACTTGAAGGCGGGTCCGAAGGATTTCGACGCTCTGGCGCGCCTGGGCATTCCGGCCGGCGTGCTGACCGCGCCCGCCAAGGGCGCTACCGCCGCCACCACCACGCAGAAGGGCGTGACCCCGACCTTTGGTTTGGGCCTGACCGGCGGCGTCGGCGGTCCGCTGAATATCTCATCCAAGACCGGCGCTGACCTGGCGCGGTCCAACCTGTTGCAGGTGCTGTCCAGCCTGCAGAGCACCTACCAGACCACCAACAAGCCGCCGGCACCGCCCGCCGCTGTCGGCAACAACACCGGCAAGGCCAGCGCGTATCAGGCGACGCAGCTCGGCAATTACAACCTGGCGCTCGCCTTGCTCGGGTAGGCGCGGATCTCTTGCGTCGTGAGTTCGTCGCGCGTGCTCGTGTGCGTTAAGCACACTCCGCGCGACGCTCCTGCTCACGCCACAAAATCTCTCGCGCCTATGAGGCTCGGGACTAGAGCAGGCTTAAACGACCTTGTTGAAAACCATCGCGCCGGTCGACTGCGGCGGCTGGCCGGGCCGCGGACCATAGGTGCGCATCGGCGCGTTGGCGCGCTCGACTTCGGCGGCGATGGCGCGGACCATGCCTTCGCTGGCATTCTTGACCCGGGCGATCATGCGGGCATGCATCTGCAGCACCTCGCGGAATTTGGCGGTGATGGCGATGAAACGCTGGCGCAGCGGGCCCGGGGCGCTCTGGGCGATGCGCGGGTCGAAGCCCTGCGCCTCGCGGCCATAGACGGCGGTCAGCTTCTGGATTTCCGGATCGTTGGTGCTGAGATCCCCGGTGCGGCCTTCCTTCAGGACGGCGATGTCGCCTTCCAGGGCAGCGATCAGGCGTTCGGCCAGCATGATCAGCCGTTCGATGCGCGGGGTGTCGTTCAGGGTTTCTGTGTTCATTGCGCCGCCACCTGATCAGCCGGGACCTGCACCTGCTGGTGCTTGAGCAATTCGGCCTTCATGTGCGCCGCCAGGCCGAAGCCGCCGCGCTGCTGCAGGCTCTTGCCATATTCGTTGACCATCAAAGAGCGGAACATTTCCTCGCCCTGGCCGCCGCCGGTGATGCCATCGCTCTTGATGCCGGAAAACATGCTGCCCAGGAACTGCGAGATGAAGATGCTCTCATATTCCTTGGACGCGGCATCCGCCTTGGCGGCATCGGCCGTGGGCCTGGGCGCCGCCGCCAGGGGCGAAGGCTGGGCCATCATCAGGCTGGTGGAAGCGGCCGCGTCCATTAGCCGATCACCTGGATGTCGGCCTGAAGGGCGCCGGCGGCCTTGATGGCCTGCAGGATGGAGATGATGTCGCGCGGACCCACGCCCAGCGCGTTCAAACCATCGACCAGATGCTGCAGCGACACGCCGTCGGACATCACGGTCATCTTGTTGCCCTTGCTGTCGTCGATCTGGATGTTGGTGCGCGGCACGACCTGGGTGGTGCCGGTCTGGGAGAAGGGCGAAGGCTGGCTGACCTGCGGGGTCTCGGTCACCTTGATGGTCAGGTTGCCCTGGGCGATAGCCACGGTGGAAATACGCACATCGGCGCCCATCACGATCACGCCGCTGTTTTCGTCAATGATGACCTTGGCGCCATTGTCGGGATCGACCTTGACCTGCTCGATGTCGGTGAGCAGCGCCATGACGCCGCCCGGATAATTGACCGGCACCGCCAGTTCGATATTGGACGGATCGGTGGCGCGCGCCGTGCTGCCGCCCAGATAGGCATTGACCGCCTTGGCGATGCGGCTGGCGGTGGTGAGATCGGGATTGTGCAGCGACAGTTTCAGGCTGGACAGGCTGGCCAGCTTGAAGCCGGTGTCCTTTTCCACGATGGCGCCGTTGGAGATGCGGCCCGCGGTGGGCACGCCGCGCGTGACGCTCTCGGCCGCGCCCTGGGCGGCGAAGCCGCCGACAGCGACGGGACCCTGGGCCAGGGCATAGATCTGGCCGTCAGCACCGAACAGGGTGGTGACCAGCAGGGTGCCGCCCTGCAAATTCTTGGCGTCGCCCATCGCCGACACCGACACGTCGATGCGTGAACCGGGGGCGGCGAAAGCGGGAAGGCTGGCGGTCACCATCACGGCGGCGACGTTCTTGGTCTGCATGACCTGGCCGCGGGTGTTGGTGCCCAGGCGCTCCAGCATGGTCTGGATGCTCTGCTGGGTGAAAGGTGCATTCTTCAGGCTGTCGCCGGTGCCGTTCAGGCCGACCACAAGGCCATAGCCGACCAGCATGTTGTCGCGGATGCCCTGCACCTCGACCAGGTCCTTGACCCGGGAGAACGCAAAAGCGGGGGAGGCCGCAATGGCGGCTCCCACGATCAGGGCGGCGAGACGAAGATAATAAGGTGCGCGCATATCCGGCTTCTGCCTTTGTGGTACGCGCATGTCTCTGCCAGTTTCGTGCCGGACGGGCGGTGAAATTACCTCATCTATATCAATGACTTGAACAGTGTTCGGAATGGCCAATCCGCCGGCGGGCAAGTCTTGCCGGGTCTAGGCTGCCGCGGGGGCATGATCTGTGCCCCTGGTGCTGATCATCAAGGCCAGGAAGGCGGCCGCCACCGCCACGAAGCCGGCGATGACAAACGAGTCCAGATAGGACCCGGTGGCGGTGCGCGAGGCGCCGGCAAAGAAGGCGGCGCTGGCGGCCCCGATCTGGTGGCTGGCCGAAATCCAGCCGAACAGGATGGGCGCCTTTCTGGTGCCGAACACCTTGTTGGCGATGGCCAGGGTCGGCGGCACGGTGGCGATCCAGTCCAGGCCGTAGAACACCGCGAACAGCGACAGGCCATAGAAGGTGAAATTGGCGAAGGGCAGATAGATCAGCGACAGCCCGCGCAGCCCGTAATAGGCGAACAACAGTTTGCGCGGATCGATGCGGTCGGTCAGCCAGCCTGACGCAGTGGTGCCGACCAGATCGAACAGGCCCATGATGGCAAGCAGCCCGCCCGCCGCGACTGCTTCCATGCCGTGATCGTGGCACAGCGCGATCATGTGCGTGCCCACCAGCCCGTTGGTGGTGAAGCCGCAGACAAAGAAGGTAATGGCCAGCAGCCAGAAGGGTTTCGATTTCACGCCTTCACCCAGCGCGCTGAACGCAGCTTTCAGGGGATTTTTGCGCTCCCGGATTTCGGGCGGGTGACCCGGATCGGCGCCAAATGGCACCTCACCGACATCAGCAGGCCATTCCGGCAGCAGGAAAAACACCACGGGAATCAGAAGCGCCATGGCGATGGCGACGCAGATCACCACCGGCTGCCAACCATGGTCTTGTGCGATGGCCGACAGGACGGGAATGAAAACCAACGTTCCGGTGGAGGTGGAAGCGGCAAACAATCCCATCACCAATCCGCGATTTTTGACAAACCAGCGATTGACGATGGTGGCCGACAGCACGTTGGTGATGCAGCCCGAACCGATGCCTGAAAAGACGCCCCAGCTCAGCACCAGTTGCCAGCTTTGGGTCATGAACAGGCTGGCCGTGGAAGACAGGCCCATCAGGGTCAGCGCCGCGATCACGGTGGCGCGGATACCGAAGCGCTGCATGGCGGCGGCGGCGAAAGGCCCGGTCAGGCCGAACAGGAAAATGCCGCACGCCGCCGCAAAGCTGATGGTCTGGCGCGACCAGCCAAAGGCCTGCTCCCAGGGCACCATCAAGACGCCGGGAGTGGAGCGCAGGCCGGCAGCCGCCAGCAGCGCCACGAAAATGATGGCGACCACGGCCAGGGCGTAATGCCGCCCAAGGAAGCTGCGCTGCATGCCCTTGTTATAAGTCAAACTGGGCGTTGCGCCATGCGGCGATGCGCACGGCCACCTTGCTCTTGAGGCGGGTAAGGCCTTATTTTCCGGCTCGCTATTGATCCTTTTCCGGACCACAAGGCCGCATGTCCGACCTCACGCTTCCCCCCATTCCCACCTTTGTCGTCTGGGATAATGCCTTCACGCCGGCCGAGCTTTCTCAGCTCAACGCCATTGGCGATGGGCTGACGGCGGAGACGGCGACCTTGAAATCCGGCGAACCCGATGACGCCATCCGCAAGGACATCCGCATCACCCAGACCGCCTGGATTGCGCCTTCGCCGCAAAGCCAGTGGATCTATGACCGCATCCAGCGCGTCGCCCGTGCGCTCAACGACCGGTCCTATCAGTTCGACCTGCGCGGCTTTTCCGAGAATCTGCAATACACCATTTATAACGGGACCGAAGGCGGCCATTATGACTGGCACGTCGATCACGGCCCGCTGAAGGTGCAGCGCAAGCTCTCCATTTCCGTGCAGCTTAGCGATCCATCCGATTATGAAGGCTGTAACCTGGAATTCCAGGCCGGCAACAAGGTCGAAACCGCGCCGCGCACCTTGGGTGCGGTCGTCGCATTCCCCTCCTATGTCCTGCACCGCGTCACGCCCTGCACCAAGGGCACACGCAAGGCGCTGGTGGCATGGACGACCGGGCCCAAGCTCAGATGAGCATGATCGAAACCTCGCCCGTCGTTATCGGCGGATTTAAAGTGGCGGTGTGGAAGGATGCCTTCACGCCAGCCGAGCTGGACCGAATCATTGCCCTTGGCGACAGCCTGTCGCCGATGCGCGCCCAGCTGGAATATGGCAAGGACGCCGCCGAGCATCACCGCATTACCCGAGTCGCCTGGATCAATCGCGACGCCGATAGCGATTGGCTTTTCGCACGGCTGGAAGAGGTGGCGCTTCGCCTGAACAACGAAGTTTTCCACTACGAGCTTTATGGGCTGGAGAAAGGCCTGCAATACACCATCTATGAAGGCGCAGAAGGCGGCCATTACAATTGGCATGTGGACATGGGCGCCCACAATCCGGAACCGCGCAAGATTTCGCTCAGTCTTCAGCTGTCCGATCCGGCCGATTATGAAGGCGGCCGCCTGGTGATCGAGGCCGGCGGCGGGGCCTATCCGGCGGAGACCGCCCGGGGAACTATCATCGCCTTCCCCTCTTATGTGCTGCACCGGGTGTCGCCGACCGAATCGGGCGTGCGCAAATCGCTGGTGACTTGGGTGGCGGGCCCGGATTTCCGCTAAGCTGATAGACATCGCAGTCGCGGCTTCCTATTTTCGCTCATCGCTTCGTATTCAGGATCATTCATGCCCACCACGCTGCTTTGCATTCTGGACGGCTGGGGCTGGCGGCCCGATCCCGCGCCCGACAATGCCATTGCCGCGGCCGTCACGCCCAACTACACGCGGCTCCTGGCGGAGTGCCCGCACGCACTGCTGGCGACTTCGGGCGGCGCGGTGGGATTGCCCAAGGGCCAGATGGGCAATTCCGAAGTGGGTCACATGAATATCGGCGCCGGCCGGGTGGTGGCCCAGGACCTGCCGCGCATCGACGTCGCCATCGAGGATGGATCGCTGGCGCGCCGCCCGGTTCTGCTGACGCTGATCGACAAGGCCAAAAGTGCAAAGCGCGCCGTGCACATCATGGGATTGATGTCGCCTGGCGGCGTGCACTCCCACCAGGATCATATCGCCGCGCTGGTGAAGATCGTCAGTGCCGCTGGCGTGCCGGTGTTCGTGCATGCCTTCCTGGATGGCCGCGATACCCCGCCCAAAAGTGCGCGGGAGTTTGTCGCCAAATTCCTTGGCGACATCCAGGGACTGGCCGGCGTGCGCCTCGCCACATTATCGGGCCGCTATTACGCCATGGACCGGGACAAGCGCTGGGACCGGGTGCAGCAATGCCATGACGTGATTGTGGACGCGTCGGGCCGCCGTTTCGACGATGCGGCAACGGCAATCCAGACCTCTTACGAGGCCGAAATCACCGACGAGTTTTTGGTCCCGTGCGTGCTGGGCGATTACGCCGGGGTCGAGGACGGCGACGTTTTGCTGTTCGCCAATTTCCGCGCCGACCGGGCACGGGAAATTTCCGCCGCTTTGCTGGACAAGGGGTTCGCCGGATTCACGCGCTCGCGCGTGGCGCATTTTGCCGCCGCCGCTGGGCTCACCGAATATTCCGAGGCCCTCAAGCCGCTGATGGGCGCGGTGTTCCCCCCTGAGGATGTGCGCGAGACGCTGGGCGAGGTAATCGCCGCCCATAACATGAAGCAGCTGCGTATTGCTGAAACCGAGAAATATGCCCATGTCACTTTCTTCCTGAACGGTGGGCGCGAGGATGTGTTCGAAGGCGAGGATCGTATCCTGGTGCCCAGCCCCAAGGTGGCCACTTACGACCACAAGCCGGAAATGAGCGCCTATCAGGTAACGGACAAGCTGGAAGAGGCGATTGTATCGGGCGGGTACGACCTGATCGTCTGCAATTATGCCAATCCCGACATGGTGGGCCATACCGGCATCATGAGCGCGGCCATCAAGGCGGTGGACACGATCGACGAATGTCTGGGGCGCCTGCGCATTGCGCTGGAGAAGGTCGGCGGCCGGATGCTGCTGACCGCCGACCACGGCAATATCGAGATGATGGAAGACCCGCACACCCATGAGCCTTATACGGCGCACACCACCTTGGATGTGCCGATATTGGTGTTCGGTGCGCCGCCGGGCAGCAGGCTTGAGAATGGCCGTCTGGCCGATGTCGCGCCCACGGTGCTGGACATGATGGGTCTTGCGCAGCCGGCGCTGATGACCGGACATTCCTTGCTGGTGCGCGGCGCGTGAGGCGCGCGCTGTTCCTGTCGCTGCTGGTTGCCGCATCGCCGGTGATGGCGAAGGCCGCAAAGCCTGTCGCAACGGAGCGGTCGCGCGAGCGACCACAAAAAATTACGAGTGTCGATGTCATCAGGCCAGTGCCGAGGCCCGCGCCCATTGCCGCCGCGCCCGAACCGGTGATGGACCTCAGCCACGCCTTGCCCGGAAAGTCGCTGGCAAAATTGCCGTCCAGTTCCCAGCAGTTGCAAAGCCTGTCATCGGAGTTGAAACAGGGCCAGCCGCAACTGGCCAGCGCCCGGGAAAAAAGCGAGAGTTTGGCGGCTGAGGCCGCCGCCTTGCGCAAGAAGCTGATCGCCACCGCCGCGCGCATCGAAAGCCTGGAACGCCAGCAGCTGGACAATAATGCCCGCATCGCAAAGCTGACGGCGGAAGATGCGCGTCTCAGCGCCGGTTTCGCCAATGATCGGGTGGCCGTGACAAAATTGATCGGCGTGCTGGAACGGCTGCAGCATGACATGCCGCCGGCGCTGGCCATGCGCCCTGATGATGCATTGGGCGCGGCGCGGGGTTCGATGCTGATCGGCGCATCCTTGCCGCCGGTCTATGCCCAGGCCGCCAGCCTGTCGCGACGCATCGATTCCCTCAAGCGCACGCGCAAGGAACTGGAACAGCAGCAGGCCGAGGCCGCCGACACAGCGGCGCGGCTGACCATCGCGCGCGGGGAACTGGATGAACTTCTGGCAAGGAAGGAACAGGAAGCCGCCGGCGCCGCCCAAAGCTACGGAACCCTCAAGTCGCAGATGGAACTGGTGGCGCGCCAGGCTTCCGACTTCCAGGCGCTGCTAGCGCGGGTCAAGGCGTTGCGCCAGGGCAGCGCCGGCCCGGACCAAAGCGTCGTCGTGGTGACCGCGGAAAACAGCGGTTCCCTGGGGGGGCTGGGCAAGAATTCCCTGCTGGAACCGGTGGTGGGTTCGGTGGTGGGCGGCGCGGATGCCAGCAATTCTGGGCTTTATTATGCAACCGCCCCGGGGGCCCAGGTCATTGCCCCGGCGGATGGAAAAGTTCTTTACGCCGGCCCTTACCATAAGACCGGACAAGTGTTGATCCTGGAGATAACCACCGGCTACGATGTGGTGCTGGCGGGACTGGGACGCGTGACGGTAAAGCCAAACGATCAGTTGCTGGCGGGCGAGCCGGTTGGAACCATGGCCCCCTCTGACGACAGGCTCTATTTTGAAGTGCGCCATGGCGGACATGGCCGGTCACCGGCACCGTGGTTGAAATTGAATCTGCGCCCTGCGTTTGGAAAGGCGAACGGTACATGAAGAAGTTTGCGCTTGTTGGTCTGGGTCTGCTGGGCGGTTTCGCCACGGCGATGATCGCGTTGCCCGAAGCCAAGGGCGCCAATGATGCGTCCGCCTATGGCCAGCTCGACCTGTTCAGCGACGCCTTTGAGCGCGTGCGCGCCAACTATGTGCGCCCGGTCAAGGACAGCGAGCTGATCGATGCCGCCATCCAGGGCATGGTGTCGAACCTCGATCCCCATTCCAGCTACATGGACGCCAAGATGTATGGCGACATGCAGATCACCACCAAGGGCCAGTTCGGCGGCGTCGGCATCGAAGTCACCCAGGAAGACGGGCTGATCAAGGTCATCTCGCCCATCGACGGCACGCCTGCGTCGCGCGCGGGCATCAAGACCGGCGACCGCATCGCCGGCATCGACGGCAGCTCCATCGCCGGACTGCAATTGAACGAAGCCATCGACAAGATGCGCGGCCCGTCGGGCAGCAAGATCACCCTGACCATCCTGCGCGAAGGCGAAAAGAAGCCGTTCGACGTGACGTTGGTGCGCGCTATTGTTTCGGTGGATGCGGCCTCATATCGCCGCGAAGGCGATATCGGCTATATCCGCATGCCCGGCTTCAATGAACAGACCGCCGATGGCCTGGAAAGGGCCGTGCGCGATCTCAAGAGGCAGATTGGCCCCGGCATCAAGGGCTATGTGCTGGACCTGCGCAACAATCCGGGCGGCTTGCTCGACCAGGCGATCCAGGTGTCGGATGATTTCCTGGGTGCCGGTGAAATCGTGTCCACCCGCGGCCGTCATCCCGAAGACACCCAGCGCTATGACGCAAAGGGCGGCGACATCACTGACGGCAAGCCGGTGGTGGTGCTGATCAATGGCGGCACCGCGTCCGCTTCGGAAATCGTCTCCGGCGCGCTGCAGGATCACAAGCGCGCCACCGTCATCGGCCTGACCAGCTTCGGCAAGGGTTCGGTCCAGACCATCATTCCCCTGGGTGAAAATCGCGGCGCGCTGCGCCTGACCACGGCGCGCTACTACACGCCTTCCGGTCATTCCATCCAGGCGCAGGGCATCATCCCGGATATCCAGGTGGCGCAGGGCGATGAAGCCAATGTTCCCAAGCTGGCGCGCCCGTCCGAAGCGGATCTGCGCGGCCATCTCACCGGTGAGCCGGTTCCGCCCAAGCGGGTGAATGCGCCGGTGATCAAGCCGGCTGCGGGCCAGAAGTATGACGACTTCCAGCTTTCCTATGCCCTGGACCTGCTGCACGGGAAGATGACGGTCGCCTCGGCCGCCGTGCCGGCCCCCGACAAGAAGCAGTAGGCCAGCCCGGCACTCAACAACGAAGGCCCGCCTCCCGGCGGGCCTTTTTGTTTGAGGCTCAGGGCGGGGGTTAATTCTTTTAACAAGTCTTAACCATCACAGGGCCTAATGGCCCCATGGCTGCTGCTGCCCATTCCGCAGAAGGCTTGCTCGTGTCCAAAGCCGGGCGCGCGCTGGCCTTTGCCGCGTCCTTCACGGTCTGCCTGCTGGCGGCGGGCATGCTGGCCATTACCCTTTTGGGCCACGCCCACGGTCCCACCATCGTGCTGGACTTGGCCGAAACGGCCGAGAATACGCCCAAGCCGCCCACCACCACCGCTTATTCCATTTCCGATGACGGTGCCGTGGTCGGCCCGGTGACCAAGCCAATCTATGCGGGCAAGGCGCTGCTGGCCGACCCCGCTTTGGTGGAGAACACACCGCAAGGTCCGTTGCCCCGCATCGCCGATGACGGGCGCAAACCCATGACGGCTTATGCCGCCCCGGCACCTGCTTCCACCAAGTTCAAGATCGCGATTGTGGTCAGCGGGCTTGGACTTTCCTCGACCGCCAGCAAGGCTGCGTTGGATAGCCTGCCCGCGGCAGTGACCTTGGCCTTTGCGCCTTATGCCGGCGATGTCGGCCAGTGGGCGGCCGAAGCCCGCCAGCATGGCCATGAGATCCTGCTGGAAATTCCGATGGAGCCGTACGATTTCCCCGACAGCGATCCGGGCCCGCACACCTTGCGCGCCGGGCAGGATGAAGACGCCAACATCCAGCGCCTGACCTGGGCGTTGAGCCGCTTCACCGGTTATGCCGGCGTGACCAATCTCCTGGGCCAGCGTTTCCTGTCGGACAGCGCGGCGCTGTCGCCGACCCTGACCTATCTCAATCGCCGCGGGCTGTATTTCTTCGACAATGGCGCGGCCAGCCAGTCGGTGGTTCCCACCGTGGCCGGCCAGGTCGGCATCCCGGCGGTGCAGAGCGGGGCGGCGCTGGACAGTATTCAGACGGCGCTGGAAATCGATCGCCGCCTGTCGGAACTGGAAACCCAGGCCCGGGCCAATGGCAGCGCGGTGGGTTCGGCCTTTCTTTATCCCGTCAGCCTGGCGCGCATTGCCGCCTGGGCGAAGGGTTTGGAATCGCGCGGCTTTGTTCTGGTGCCCGTTTCCGACATAGTAAGCACGCAAAAGCAATAAAAAGCGCGCGTATGTCTTCCTCCTCTGATCTGCCCTACCGGCCCTGCGTCGGCATCATGCTGTTCAACAAGGACGGCAAGGTGTTTGTCGGCAAGCGCATCGACCAAAGCGTGGAGGGCTGGCAAATGCCGCAAGGCGGCATCGACAAGGGCGAGACGCCCAAAGAGGCGGCCAAGCGCGAACTGCAGGAAGAAGTCGGCACCGACAAGGTCCAGATCATGGCCGAGATGGACGACTGGGTGACATACGATCTGCCCGAACACCTGATCGGCGTGGCGTTCCATGGCAAGTACAAGGGGCAGCGGCAGAAATGGTTCGCCATGCGCTTCACCGGCAAGGATGCCGATATCGACCTGACGGCCCATGAGCCGGAATTCTCGGACTTCCAATGGGTCAGTCTTGCCGAATTGCCCAGCCTGATTGTGCCCTTCAAGCGCGAAACTTACAAAGCGGTGATCGCCGCTTTCAAAAACCTGGCATGAGCAAATCTCCTGTTGTGATGATCCACGGAGCCTTCTGCGGACCCTGGTCGTTGGATGGGCTGAAGGAAAAATTCGAGGCCGCCGGTTATGCCGTCACCGCGCCGCCGCTGCGCTTTCATGACGAAAAGCGATCGTCTCCCGCTTTGGCGACCACCGGCCTTGCCGATTATGCCGCCGACCTGGAAGAGGAAATCAGGGCGCTGACAGCGCCGCCCATATTGGTGGGTCATTCCATGGGCGGCTTGCTGGCGCAGATGCTGGCGGCGCGAACCGATGTCGCCGCACTTATTTTGTTGGCGCCTTCGCCGCCTTGGGGCGTGACGCCAACCACGCTGTTTGAAATCGGCGCCGCCCACGCGATGCATCTTCAGCCCGGTCACTGGAACCAGGTGCTCGAGCCCAACCGCGATGTGGCGCTGGCCCATTCGTTGGACCGGCTGCCGCGCGACATGCGCGACGACGTCTATGGCCGCTTCGTGGCCGAGTCGGGCCGCGCCATGTTCGAGGTGATGAACTGGGCGATGGATTTCAATCGGGCCAGCGCGGTGGACGCCAATGCCGTGACCGCGCCGATGCTGTTCCTCACCGGCAGCGAGGACAAGATCAATCCGCCTTCTACCGTGGAAAATATCGCCAAGTTATATGGCGACCGCGCCACTGCCGAAGTGCTGGACGGCATGGGCCATTGGCTGATCGGTGAACCGGGTTGGGAAAAGCTGGTTCAGCGTGCGCTGGCCTGGCTGAAAGCGCAGAAGCTCTAGCTTTTGGCGCCGGACTTGCGCTTGGCAAAGTCCTTCATGAACGTCTGCAAGGTATCGACCGAGGCGATCTTGGCCGCGGCCTCGCGGAAGGCCAGGCCGTGCTGGTCGATATCGGATGACAGCACCGCGAACAGATTGGCATCCGGCGTGCCTTTCATCTTGGGCGCGAAATGGGCGCGCACTCGCGCGAGACTGGCTTCGTCATTGGCCAGGCTGTAGGCCACGGCCGCCCGCATCACCTGGGCGCGGTCGGTGTCGCTCAGCGGGACCGTGTCGCTCCACCGCGCATCCAGCATCTCTTCGGCCTTCTGACCGGCAACGGCCCAGTTGCCGCTTTCCCAATAAATGTCGGCGCGCAGGCGCTTGGTGTCCTCGGCCTGGTCCACCGCGATCAGGTCCAGGGCGTTATCCCATTGCTTGAGGGCGGCAAAGGCGCGCGCTTCCAGCAGCATGCGGTGATGCATTTCCTCGTCCGGCAATCCGGTGATCTGAGAATCGCGGATCGCGGCTACCGCCTTGTCGGCCTTGTGGTCCATCAGATAGACGGCGGCCAGGCGCGTGGCGACCTGCGCCTTGGCGATGCCGTCCAGGCGCTTGTCCACCTGATAGGCCAGCAGGTTTGCGGCCGGTCCCAGCAGGTCCACCGCCACCAGCCGGTCGGACATGCGGCGGATCATTTCGTCGCCGTCGGGCCCGATCGGGGTGAGGTCCAGATTGTCATAGAACAGCGCCAGCGCATCCACCGGCTTCATCTTGTCGGCGCCGCCCTTCAGGAACAGGTTCACGAAGGCGCCGCGCATATCATCCTGCGCGATGCGCGCCGCGTCTTGGCCACCGAAATTCTGGGTGGCAACCCGCAAGGTCTTCAGACCTTCATGCCATTTGCCGCGCCCGGTATAGAGCGAGGCCAGCTTGCGCAGGGTTTTCAATTCCAGCGCGTCGCCGCGCCAGCGGAAGCGCAGGCGCTCCAGCTGCTCGATGGCCTGGGGCGCCGTGATGGCGGTGGCCTTCAGCGCGGCGTCGGTGTGATAGAAGATCGCCTGTGCCGCCAGTTTCTCGTCGCCGCCTTTTTCCACGGCGATAAAGTGCCTGGCTGCTCCCTCATAGCGGGTTTGCGCGGCCATCAGGCGGGCCTGTGCCAGTTCCGCCGCCAGGGCGTGTTTCTGGTCCAGTTCCTTGGGCAACCGCTGCAGCGCCGCGTCGGCCAGATCCAGCCGGCCCAGCCCCAGCGCCGCATCGGCATCGGCCAGGTATGCGGTGGCCTGCCAGGCGGGCGAATAGCGGTTCATCACCGGCCCGGCCTGTTCCAGATGGGCATGGGCGTTCTTCCAGTCTTCCATCTGCGCTTCGATCAACCCGCGCCAGAAGGCGGCATGACGGTCGGCATCGAAGGTGGGACCAGCCAGATCGTTATGGGCGTCGCGATAACGGCCCATCATGTATTCGGCCGCGGCCTTCATGGTGACCAGCTGGGTATCGCCCGCCAGCGCCGGATCATGTTGCTGCAACAGGTTGAGCAGGCCCAGCGCTTCGGAGGCAAAGCCGTTGGCCAGGTAGAAGCGCGCCAGGTTCAGGCGCGGCAGGTTGGAAAGGGTCTGCGGCGCATGCGCCACGATCTGAGTCAGCTTGCGCTCAGTGGCCAAAAAGCTGCCGCCGCTGGCCGCGCCCCAGGCCGCGAAGTTCAGGTAGGACGGGCCATCGCCATAATGGGCCAGCGCCGAAGGGCTTTGCGCCACCGGCATCTGGGGCGGGGTCAGGGCAAGGCCGCTGGGGCGCCCGATCGAGACACGCGAGGCATCCACCGTTACCTGCAGATCGTCGGAATAGGGCGTGATCACAAGCCCGCTGGCGCTGGCCAGCACGGCGAAGTCGGCGAAGTTGCGCACGGTCGGAACGCCGCGTCCCGGCTGGCAAGGAATGATGGTCAGAAGATCACCGCCGGCCGGGTCCAGGATCTTGAAAGCGTGATCGGCGGAGGGCAGCAGGGTGGAGAGCGAGGCGCGCTTGGGATCAGACTGGTTGCGGGCAAAGCCAATGGCGATAGCGGGCGGCGCGACCGACGGCGCGATCTCCACGTCCAGGCTGTTTCCGTTGGCGCGCGCCGCGATCTCGGCCGGCTTCTTCAAGGTGATGCGCAGAATGCCCAGCCCGTTGCTGGACACCGCTTCCATGCCGGCGGCGAAATCGCCCAGCGCGGCTTTCAGATTGTGGGAATCGAAGTTGGGTGCGTTTTCCAGGATGACCCAGGCGGTGAGCCCGCGCACGAACACGGCGGCGGGCAGCGGGCCCGCGCCCTTGAAGGTAATTATAGCGCCGTCGCGGGTACGCTTGGCATCGGCCACCGGGATGGCATCGGCAGCCGGTGTGGCTGCAACTTGCTCGGCGAGCTTTGCCTCCGCGGCTTTTTCTTCGGGCTTGGCGGCCTTGGGGTCCGCCTTCGCCTCGGCCTTTGCTTCAACCGGTTTGGCGGTGGGCTTGTTCTTGTCGGCCAGCTGCTGCGCGGCTTGCGTGATAGCCTCGGCCTGCTTGCTGCTGGCGCCGGATTTGATCGTCGGTGCCGTTGCAGCGGACGCGATCTTCATCGCCGTGACAGTGGGCTTGGCGGAACCGGGCGGAACATAGGCGGTGCCGTCGGTTTTGGGCGCCAGGATATCCAGCACGACATGCGTGCCGTCCTTGAAATCGTGATAGCCGGAATCGGAGTCGGTATCGAATTCGAAAATGGTGGACTGGCCGTCGATGCGCCAAGCGGCGTTCTTCACCCATGGCGGCGCAAAGCGCGCGATGGCCGAGACATCGGCCCGTACCGGTACGGCGAACTTCACCGTCATTTTTCCGGCGCCGGGATACACCTGGTAGGACACATCCTTGGGAAAATCGAACACCAGCCGGGTGAACTTTTCGTAGGCGCCTGTGCGCAGTTTCACTTCTGGGAGCGAGGCGACATCCACCGGTTTGGGCGCAGGTTTGGGCGGCGCGACAAGATCGGGCATCGCACCGCTGAAACTGGGTTCGGCCAGATCCACCACCGCCTTTGCGCCCAACTGGCTGACATGCAGTTTGACCGGCGTGGAAAGAACAAAGCGCAAGGTCTTGCCGTCGGCATCGGCCTTGCCGCTGGAAATGATGCGCGGCATGGCGGCGACCACACTTGACGGATCGATGGTGGTCTTATCGCTGAAGCTGATCGCCAGCACGCCGCCGGTGCTGGTGGCGCTGATCCTGGATGCGGTGTTGCCAGAGAGCGTGAAAGTCAGCCGGCCATAGCCGTTCTGGATCGCGCCGCTGACACTGTCGGCCGCCCATGCACTGCTGCTCGCGCAAAGCGCGAGTCCCAGCACGATGTTGCGGACGGTCGTGATCACCAAACTTCCCCTTCTCACTTCATACTGGCGGGGGGGGCGTTAACCCTCGGTTAAGCGTGATTCCCAGCCAGGCTAGGTAATTCCCGCTTTAGAATTAACCCTTTGGCGGCGTTGTATTTTCTGGCGTCACGGGGGTCGCGGCCGCAGATGGCGCGGGTGCTGCAGCCGTGCTTGCCGGTGTGGCGGCCGCCGGACTGGCGGGCGCCGGACTTGCCGCCGCCGGATTGGCGGGCGCGGCTGCGGCTGCCTGGGCAGGCTTGCGGCGGCGAGGCTTGGGGGCAACCGGTTCTGGGGCAGCCGTGGCCGGCGCGGCTGTGGGCACCGAGGCGACCTGGACCGGCGCCGGGGCGGCAGCGGCCTGGGGAGCAGGCGCCGGGGCAGGCGCCACCGCATCAACGGTCTGCGGCAACGTCAAACGGTCCGCCAGCTTGACGGTCAGCGACTTGGCGGCGTCGGGATTCATGTTGGCCAGCACCAGGGCCATGATGTCCGACTTCATGTCATGCGCCACCGGGATCAGCACTTCATCCGGCAGGTTGTTGAAAATGCGGGCCGCGTCCTTGGCCTTCATGGTCGAATAGGTCTTCACCAGCGAGGCGATCTGCGCCTTCTGGGCGTCATCGCGCTGCACCAGCAGAGCATTCATCTGGGCCTGCAGCTGCTTGAGCTGGGCGATCTTGGCATCGACGCGCTTTTCGGTGGCGGCGATCATGTTGGCCTGGGTGTTGAGCGCACCTTCGCGCGCGTCCAGTTCGCGGCGGCGCTTGGAAAGGCCGTTCATCACGTCCACCTGGGACGCGCTGGCGACCTGGTCGTCTTCGCCGCCGGCATAGTCCTTGTTGGACGGCACCGGTTCCTGGGTCAGGGCCGCAACCTGGGCGCCGGCTTCGGCGGCGGCGGCATGGACCAGATTGGTGGCATTCAGCACCAGCACCACGGCGCCGAGGCCGACAACGGCGGGCAGCAGGCGGGCGAAACGGCCCCTCTTCGAACCAAAAGAAGCCATTACTGCACGGCCCTTTCCAGGCGGCTGAGGATCGAGGTCGAGGGCAGCGGCATGTCCGGAATTTCGCGCGCGACGCGGGGCGCGGCGGCGGCGCTTTCCATGCGCTGGGCGATGCGTTCGCCCGAAGCGGTCAGCACCGAGAGTTCATCGATATGCAGGCGGGCGCGCTTGAGACGCTCGTCCAGGGTCTGGGCGGCTTCACCGGCGGCCGCCTTCAGCGCGCGCAGCGAAGCGCCGGCGCCCGAGATCGCCATGTTCAGTTCACCGATGGTGCGCGACAGGCCTTCCTGGCCCTTGCGCACGGCGGCGAGGCGGCGCTCCAGAATCACGCAGTAGGCGAGGGTAAAGGCCAGCAGCACTTCCAGCGCCAGCTCCAGATAGAACATCATATCGGTGGGAAAATGCATCGGGGGACTCTCTCAAAAACGTTGAAATCAAAGGATGCGCGAGGCATCCGTGCGTTCGATGGCTTCGTCCACGCGCACCGCGACCGACGCGCCGACCCGGCCCATGCGGCCCGTCAGCAGCGGCACGCCGCGGCAGCGCAGCTGGATCTTGGAGTCGGGACCGGCGCCCAGCATCATGGTCTGGCCCACTTCCAGGTTCATCACCTGGTTCAGCGGCATGGTCTGTTCGTCGAGAATGGCTTCGATATCGACCTTGGTGGACCACAATTCGGTCGCCAGATGGCTTTCCCAGATGGAGTCGCGGCCGAACTTCTCGCCCATGAACTGCTGCAACAGCAGCTTGCGGATCGGTTCCAGGGTGGCATAGGGCAGCAGCAGTTCGGTGCGGCCGCCGCGGTCTTCCATGTCGATGCGCAGCTTGACCAGGATCGCGGCGTTGGCAGGACGCGCGATGGCGGCAAAACGCGGATTGGTTTCCAGGCGGTCCAGGCTGAAATTGACCGGCGCCAGGGGTTCGAAGGCCGCGCACATGTCCTGCATGATCACTTCGATCATGCGCTGGACCAAGGTGCGTTCGATGGTGGTGTAGGGACGGCCTTCGATGCGCATGGCCGACGAGCCGCGGCGGCCGCCCAGCAGAACGTCCACGATCGAATAGATCAGGTTGGAGTCCACGGTGAACAGGCCGTAATTGTCCAGCTCCTCGGCATGGAACACCGCCAGGATGGCGGGCAGGGGAATGGAGTTCAGATAGTCGCCGAAACGGATCGAGGTAATCGAATCCAGACTGACTTCGACGTTGTCGCTGGTGAAATTGCGAAGGGACGTGGTCATCAACCGCACCAGGCGGTCGAAGACGATTTCCAGCATGGGCAGGCGTTCGTAACTGACCAGCGCCGAATTGATGATGGCGCGGACGCCGGACTTGTCCTGCATCTGGTCGGAATTGACGTCAAAGCCCAGCAGGGAGTCGATTTCATCCTGGTTCAGGACGCGTTCAGCCGTGCCGCCAGTGTCGGGCGCATTTTCGAAGGTCGCAGCCGCGCTGGGGGCTGCGGCGTCTTCTGCAGCGGGGGTCTGGTTCTCGTCGGCCATTCTATTAAGTCCTTGTTCTAAGGATATATTTTCCGCGTTTTGCGGGCCTTACTGGACGATCATTTCCTTCAGCAGCACGTCGCGTACCTTGTAAGGGGCGGCCGCGACATTGACGCGGCGGAGCAATTCTTCCTTCAGGCGCAGCACGCCGGCGCTGCCCTTGAGATCGTCCAGGCGCAGTTCGCGCAGATAAGCCTGGAACTGGTCGGTGATGCGCGGCATCAGCGGCTCCATCGCCTTCTTCTGCTCTTCGTCTTCCAGTTCCAGCGATACGCCCAGCTTGAGATAGGCGGGGGTGCCGTCATTGCTCTGGATATTGACCAGGATGTCCTGCATGTCGCTGAACGCGACCTTGGGCGGGGTCAAAGGCACTTCCTCGGCCTTGGCCTCATGGCCCGCATCGCTCTTCTTTATAAGGAAGAAATAGGCGCCCGCGCCGCCGCCGCCGACCACAAGCAGTAGTGCCGGCACGGCGATCATCAGCATCTTCTTGGAAAGAAGTTTGCCAAGCAGCCCCTTCTTCGGTGCGCCCTCTGCGCCTTCGCCTTCGGGCTTTTCGCCCTCTTCGGCTTCCGGTGCGGCTTCTTTCTTCGCCATGGAACGGTCCTGGTGCTTTTCTCTGCGAGGGCCACCCTATGCAAACGTGGTTAAGGAGTGGTTCAAATTGCCGGGCGCGCGCGCCGCTGCCCGGCAAGTTTTTCCGCCGCCGCCATGCGCCACGCATAAAACCCAGCAAAATCAGGCATTTTTGACTGGCACGGGGGCTGCAACGCTCTGTCCGTCGGACCAGAAAGGATCCGGAGCCATGGATAATTCACTTCTCGTTAGTCTTTCGCATCAGCTCGCCGCTTACCGGGCGATGGACGTGATCGCCAACAATCTGGCGAACGCTTCCACACCGGGTTTCAAGCGCGAAGCCGCCAAATTCGAAGAATACATCACCAAGCTGCGCCCGGCCGAAGGCCAGAAGGGCGCGCAAAGCATGAGCTTTGTAAAAGACGCCGGCGTGATGCGCGATTCCAGCCAGGGCAATATCGAACAGACCGGCGCACCTTATGATGTCGCGCTCACCGGCAAGGGCTATTTTTCGGTGCAGACCCCCGCCGGCCTGCGCTACACCCGTGACGGCCACTTCTCCCTCGACGCCAACGGCAACCTGGTGACCAGCCAGGGCTTCCAGGTGCAGGGTGACGGCGGCGCCATCACCATCACCCCCAACGACGGCGACATCAACATCGCCCCCGACGGCACAATCTCCAGCGTCGTCAATGGCGTGGGCAATCAGCTGGGCAAGCTGAAGATCGTCGATTTCGCCGACACCAGCGCCATGGAAAAACAGGGCGCCAATCTCTATTCCACCGGCCAGACACCGACCGCGGCCATCAACTCCGGCGTTCGCCAGGGTGCGCTGGAAGCCTCGAACGTCCAGCCGGTGATCGAGATCAGCCACATGATCGAAGTGATGCGCGCCTATGAGGCGACCGCCACGCTTGCCAAATCCCAGGAAGACATGATGCGCCAGGCTATCGAAAAGCTTGGCCAGATGCCCGTTTAAGGAGACCTAGATATGCGCGCCCTTTCCATCGCCTCGACCGGCATGCTCGCCCAGCAGACCAACGTGGAAGTCATCGCCAACAATCTGGCGAACATGAACACCACGGCCTTCAAGCAGCAGCGCGCCGAGTTCACCGATCTGCTGTACCAGAACATCCAGACCCCGGGGTCGCAGACATCCGACCAGGGCACCTATGCCCCCAACGGCATCCAGCTGGGCGCCGGTGTGCGCACCGCCGCGGTCTATCGCATCACCACCCAGGGCGACCTGAAGTCGACCAGCAATCCCTATGACGTCGCCATCCAGGGTTCGGGCTTCTTCCGCATCCAGCAGTCGGACGGCACCGACGCTTATACCCGCTCGGGCAACATGTCGCTGTCGCCGCAGGGCCAGCTGGTGACCCAGGACGGCCTGGTCGTGCAGCCCGGCATCGCCATCCCGCAGAACACCATCAGCGTCAGCATCAACGCCCAGGGCCAGGTCAACGCCACCGTGGCCGGCAACTCAACGCCCCAGACCGTGGGCCAGCTGGAACTGACGCGCTTTCCCAACGAAGCGGGCCTGAATTCCATCGGCAACAACCTGTATCTGGAAACCCCCGGCTCGGGTTCGCCCCAGGCCGGCGTGCCCGGCTCCGTCGGCTATGGCACCATCCAGCAGGGCTTCCTGGAAACCTCCAACGTGAACTCGGTGGATGAGATCACGGCGCTGATCACCGCCCAGCGCGCTTACGAGATGAATTCCAAGGTCGTCTCCGCCGCCGACCAGATGATGCAAAATACTGCTCGGTTGGGGTCGTAACATGACGCGCAAACTCCTCCTCATCATCGGTGTCTTCGCGGTGATCCCCGCGTTGCTGCTGCTGGCCGGTTCGGCCTTTGCCAGCACGGTGCGCGTCGTGGTCCCGGCGCACGACATCGCCCGCGGCGACACCATCGGCGAATCCGACCTCACCTATGCCACCGTGGACGGCGCCGACCTGGTGTCGGGCCTTCCCACCAAGATGGAAGAAGTGAAGGGCATGCAGGCGCGCCGTACGCTGAGCGCCGGCCGCCCCTTTCGCGGCGACGATGTGCGCCGTCCGATCGTTGTCACCAAGGGCCAGACCGTGACCATGGAATTCTCGGTGCCCGGTGTGCAGTTGTCGGCGATGGGCCGCGCGATGAGCGAAGGCGGCATCGGCGATACCGTCACCGTCCAGAATCCGGTTTCCTACCGCATGGTCTCCGCCACCGTCACCGCGCCCGGCACGGTGCGCGCCACCGGCGCCATCTCTTCTCCCGTCAACCAGCTCGCCCGTCGTTAGGTCTCTCTTTTTCATAGGATAAGTACATGCGTAACCTGATCCTGAAGCTCTCGACCTTGGCTCTGGCCGGCGCCGCCCTGGCGGCCTGCTCGGCGGTGGACCGTCTCGAACGCGTCGGCGAAGCCCCGGCGCTGGCCAAGGTCGGCAACCCGGCCGGCCAGACTATCGTGGCCGAGATCCCGCGCCCCGCGCCGATCACCCATGTCAACAATTCGCTGTGGCAGGCCGGCTCCCAGAGCTTCTTCCACGATCCGCGCGCCATGCACATCGGCGACGTGATCACGGTGAATGTCTCGGTGACCGATGCCGCGAAGATGCAGAACTCCACCTCGCGCGCCCGCACCAACACGGAAAATGCCAATGCCACCAATTTCTTCGGCATTGAGAAGGTTCTGCCCAACACACTCGATCCCACCAGCCTGGTGAAAATGGGATCGGACAATTCCAATGTTGGCACCGGCTCGATCCAGCGCCAGGAATCCATCAGCATGACGTTGGCGGCGCTGGTCGCCCAGGTCCTGCCCAATGGCAACCTGGTGATCGATGGCCACCAGCAGGTGCGCGTGAACAACGAGCTGCGCGACATGCGCCTGTCGGGCATCGTGCGCCGCGAAGACATTACCCAGGACAATACCGTCAACCTGGCCCAGATCGCCGAAGCCCGCGTCATCTACGGCGGACAGGGCACGGTCAGCGACGTGCAGCAGCCGCGTTATGGTAGCCAGCTGCTCGACATCGTTATGCCCTGGTAATCAGAATATAGTGGGGAAGCAAAAAGGCCCGGTCGCAAGACCGGGCCTTTTAATTTTTTAATGGTCGCTCCGGCTTTCGCCGACGCTCCGCAGGACTAATCGTCTCTGTAGACTTTTTCGCGCCGCTCATGGCGTTCCTGCGCTTCGATCGACAGGGTGGCGATGGGGCGGGCGTCCAGGCGCTTCAGCGAAATCGGCTCGCCGGTTTCTTCGCAAAAGCCATAAGAGCCGTCTTCGATCCGGCGCAGCGCCGCGTCGATCTTGGCGATCAGTTTGCGCTGGCGGTCACGGGTGCGCAGTTCCAGCTGTCGTTCGGCTTCGGTGGAGGCGCGGTCGGCAAGATCGGCATGCGGCACGGTCTCGGCCTGCAGGTTCTGGATGGTTTCGCGGCTTTCCTTGAGAATCTCGTCTTTCCAGACGTTGAGCTTGCGGCGGAAATATTCGCGCTGACGCTCATTCATAAAGGGCTCGTTTTCCGACGGGCGATAGTCGGCAGAGACCTGGTTTGCCATGCGCACTCCCTTCGAACGCGAGGGGCGAAAGACTCACGTAAAATTCGCCCCGAGGGCCGGGGTTATAACCGTGTGCGCACCCCAGCCGCAAACACTATCGCGCAGCCTGGTAAGCGGCGCACAGAAAAGCGGCAGAACGAACAAAAAGTCCCGGATATCAGACACTTTCGCGACAGGATCGCTTGGTATCGCAGCGCACAAATCTGGATGGAGAAAGGAGGTTTGAGCCCATCCCGGCCACTGCCGCCGCGCGGCACTACGCGCGGCCACTACGCTGTCGCTAAGCCGCGCGTTGGCATCAAAAAAAGGCCCGCCGGGCATCACGCAGGGTTTCAGCCCTACGCTGCCGCTAGGGCATCAAAAAAGCCCGGCCGATTTCTCGGCCGGGCTTATTTGATGGTTGCGGGGACAGGATTTGAACCTGTGACCTTCAGGTTATGAGCCTGACGAGCTACCGGGCTGCTCCACCCCGCGTCACGGAAGGTGCGGGGGTATAGGCCATGCCTCTTGGCCTGTCCAGTCCCGCTTTTTGGCCTCATTTTCAAGCCTTTGCGGGGCCATTCAACGCGATTTAACGCCTGCCTTGGTAAGAGAGCGGTATGCGGTGTTTGATCCTTTTGGCCCTTCTCAGTCTCTCCACCCCGGTCCTGGCCGGCGAACTGTTCGACGGCGGCAAGTTGCTGGCCACGGGCGGCGTTTCCCAGGTCGAGGGCGCCGGCGGCGGCGGCCTGGCCAGCTGGGCCATGATCACCGGCTATGGCACCCGCGACGGTGTGGGCGTCAACGTTCACTACACCGTCCTGCCGCTGACCAACTACAGCCTTCAAAGCGCCGGCATCGCGGTCGGCCTGTTCGACCGGTTGGAACTTTCCTATGCCTGGCAGGGGTTCGATACCCAGAATGTCGGCGCCTTGCTGGGCGCGGGCCAGGGCTTCGCTTTTCACCAGAACATCTTTGGCGCCAAGCTGAAGCTGCTGGGCGACGCGGTCTATGACCAGGACAGCTGGCTGCCGGAGATTTCCATCGGCCTGCAGCACAAGGAGAACGATCGCGGCGCGATCGTCGCAGCGCTGGGCGGCAAGAACAGCGTCGGCACCGATTACTACATCGCCGCCAGCAAGCTGTTCCTGGCCGAGAGTATCCTGGTCAACGCGACGTTGCGCGAAACCAAGGCCAACCATTTCGGCCTGCTGGGCTTCGGCGGCGACAAGCATAACGACTATAGCAGCCAGTTCGAAGGATCCGCCTCCTACCTGTTCAGCAAGCGGTTCACGGTCGGCGCCGAACTGCGCACCAAGCCCAGCAATCTTGGAATCGCCCATGAAGGCGCGGCCTGGGATTTGTTCGCGGCCTATTTCCTCAACAAGAACCTGTCCGTGACGGCGGCTTATGTCGACCTGGGCAATATCGCCATCCGCAATGGCCAGCACGGCGCCTATCTGTCGCTGCAGGCAGGACTGTAAGAAAGGACCGCACATGAAACGCGCGATTGCGCTTGGCTATCTGCTGTTAACGGCGGCGCCGGCTTGGGCTGAAGACACGCTGTATGCCGATATGGGCGGCAAACCGGGCATCGACCGGATGGTGGACGAAGTCGAAAGGGTCTATCTCGCCGATCCGCGCATCAAGGATGTCTTCGAAGAATCCAACCTGGAACGATTGAACGCCATGCTGAAAGACCATTTCTGCATGGTGGCGGGCGGTCCGTGCGCTTACACCGGCCATAGTATGGAAGCCGCGCACAAGGGCCTGCACCTGAAAAACATGGACTTCAATGCGCTGGTGGAAGACCTGCAGGTGGCGATGGACAGGTGCGATATTCCCTTCGCCATCCAGAACCGCTTCCTGGCGCGCCTCGCGCCCATGCAGCACCAGGTGGTGACACGATGAAGAATATCCTTTGGCTGTTGCTTCTGCTGTTGCCGTCCGTCGCGCTTGCCGACGCCACCATCGTTCAGAAGGGCCGCCGCTTCAATCCTGGCGAGATCACGATCCGCCGCGGCGAAAGCCTGACCTTCACCAACAATGACGAGTTCATCCACCAGATCTATGTCACCGGCCTGTTCGATTCTGACGAGCGCGTGCCGGGCCAGATCCTGGTGGAACGCTTTCCGGGGGCGGGCACCTTCGAGGTACGCTGCCACATCCATCCCAAGATGAAGCTTGTGGTGCATGCCAATTAGCACCTCGATACGAAAATCTTAACGAGACCTTTCCGAAAGCCGGAACCTTTCAAGTTCGCCGCCATATCTATCCCCCGTCCGCATGACGTTGCATGTGAAATAGCCTTTGGAATGCTGGCTTTTTGAGCGCGGAGGCGGAACCTGACTTAAGCCGCCATAAACCCCTGACAGGTCAAACTCTTATCGTTTTCCTGCGGGCCGCTAATGCAACTTGCCAAGTACACCATCGGCGCCAAGATTTTCGGCGCCTTCGCCGCCATGAGCGCCGTCATCGGCGTGATGGGGCTCGCGGGCTATGGCGTGTTGTCGGCAGCCGGCACCATCGCGGTCACGACCTTCGACGGCCCGCTCATGGCGATCAACTATGCGCGCGCCGCCCAGACCGATTTCACCGAGATGCAGCTCGCCGAATTGCGCTTTGAACACGCAGCGCCCGCTGATCGCGCGGCCATCACGGCGCAAATCACCGAGCTGGCCGACACCTTCAGCGCGGACCTGGACGTCGCCGCCCAGCGCAGCCTCGAGGCAGACGAGCAAAAGGTCATCGCCAAGATCAAGCCCTTGTTTGAGCGCTGGCGCGCTGCCCGCGCCCGTGGCGACGTAAAGGAGCTGGAAAATCTGGACCAGCAAATCGACGGCCAATTTGACCTGCTGATCGAGTTCAACACTGATCACAGCTATATCGGCCGCCGCCAGACCGTCACCAATATCGGCCATTTCAAGTATGCCAGCATTGCGATCACCATTTTCGCACTGCTGTTGTCGGCGGGACTGACCTGGCTCTTGCGCAGCCGCATCGTGCGCCCGCTGCGCGCTGCCGCTTCCGTCGCCGACCGCATCGCCAAGGGCGAACTGGAGACACCGATTCCGCGCGGCGGCCGCGATGAGACCGGCACACTGCTCAATTCCATGACGGTGATGCAGGACAGTATTCGCGAGGCCATGACGCGGGAGAAAGAGCTGCGCCGCTCGGCCGAGAACCGCCTGGCGGACGCGCTGGAAACAAGCCGGGAAGGCGTGATGCTGGTGGCGCCGGACGGCAAGATCGTGATGTCCAATTCCACCCTGCGGGGCTTTTTCCCCGCCATCGCCCATCAACTGGTGCCAGACACCCAGTTCGATACCGCACTGAGTCTCATTCAAGGACAGCTTGCCCCCACCCAGGCCCCAAGCGAAGACATCAACACCTCGGGCCATGCCGAACTGGAACTGGCCGATGGCCGCTGGCTGCGCATGACCGGCAGCGCGACCTCCGAAGGGGGCTCGATCATCTTCCTGTCCGACTTCACCGCCATCAAAGAGCGCGAGGAATCTCTGCGCCGGGCCAAGCGCGAAGCCGAAGCCGCCAACGCTTCCAAGACCCGCTTTCTGGCCAATATGAGCCACGAATTGCGCACGCCGCTGAACGCCATTATCGGCTTTTCCGAAATCATTTCCGGCCAGTTCTTTGGCGCGTTGGGCAATGCGCGTTACCTGGATTATTCCGGGGACATCCTGCGCAGCGGCCGTCATCTGCTGTCGGTGATCAACGACGTGCTGGACCTGTCCAAGAGTGAAGCGGGCAAGATGGTGCTGGCGGCGCGCCAAACCGACATGCGCGATGTGCTGAGGGACTGCGTCACCATGATCCGCGAGCAATGCGCCGAAGCGGGCCTGACCCTTTCGGTGACGGGCATGGACCATGCACTGCCGATGACGGGCGATGCTGCCAAGCTACGCCAGATATTCCTGAACCTCCTGTCCAATGCCATCAAGTTCACGGAAAAGGGCGGCAGGGTTTCGCTCGATGCCTACTCGACCGCCGACAGCGTCGCCGTCACGGTGACGGATACCGGCATCGGCATGGACCCGGCGGATATTGAAATCGCCTTCCAGCCCTTCAGCCAGGTCGATAACCGGCTGGAACGCCGCTATGAGGGCACGGGTCTGGGCCTGCCGCTGACCAAGGCGCTGGTGGACTTGCACAAGGGCAGCATCGTGATCGACAGCGCCCGTGGCCGCGGCACGCGCATCACGGTCAGCTTCCGGCGCGCGATCAGCGAGGAACTGCTGGAAGCGATCTAGACGCGCGGTGTCGCGGTCAGGCCGGCAATATGTTCCTTGGCCGTCTGGATGGCACGCACGAACCCGACGGGATCGGCGATATTGGGCGTGGATACCGAATCCACGCCGGTGCCTTCTATCTTCACCGTGCCATAGCTGAGGATGCGGCCCAGCAAACTCTGGTGGACCTTTACGCCTTCGATGTTGGGAAGGGCGATCTCGTTGGTGTGCATAGACAGCAGGCCGTATTTTTCCACAAAACGGTGACTGGTAATGCCGATCTCGGTGGACCATTTGCGGATCATCATCCGCAGGAAGGTGATCAGCCCCAGCACGAATAACAGGCCGGCTGCCACCGTGTAAGGATCGGGTTGCTCCTGCGCACGGGCGAACGCGGTCGCCAGCAGAACGCCGGGTACGATGAGGCAGAGCCATGCGGCAACGCTGTAGATGGCATGGAAATGAGCACGGGCAATGATGGTCTCGCCATCACCCAGCGACTTTTGAATATAGGACACCCGAGCCTCCCGCTGTGCAGGCCTTTTTTACGCCATATTTGGGCATGGTGATACATCTGCAAATTTTTCGGAAGGATTTTTCCAATGAAAAACACGCTTTGGGGTTCGCTGATTTTCGCCGGTACGGCCGTTTGTCTGGCCGGTGCCGCGACGGTACAGGCACAGACAGCCAATAACATGAGCTTTTTCATCACCAGTGTCGGCAAGGGCGACGGCGCCAATCTTGGCGGGTTGGCGGGCGCCGATGCCCACTGTTCCACCCTGGCCAAGGCGGCGGGCTCGTCCAAGACCTGGCATGCCTATCTCAGCACCACGCCGGTGCAGGGCGCGGGCGCTGTGGATGCGCGCGACCGCATCGGCAAGGGCCCCTGGGTCAATGCCAAGGGCGTTACCATCGCCCGCAATGTCGATGACCTGCACACCGCCAAGCTGAGCAAGGAGATGCTGCTCAATGAAAAGGGCGCGGCCGTAAATGGCGCGGGCGACACGCCCAACACGCATGACATCCTGACCGGTTCGGACACGGCCGGGCGCTATCTGTCCATGGGCAATACCGATACGACCTGCAAGAACTGGACGAGCAATGGCGAAGGTTCCGCCATGCTGGGCCATCATGACGGCAAGGGCCCGCCCAACGCGACCGGCCGCCACTTCACTTCCTGGAATGCTGCGCACATGTCCAAGTCATGCAGCCAGCCGGACCTGGTCGCCACCGGCGGCGCGGGCCTGTTCTACTGTTTTGCAGACTGACGCGAAGCTGACCTGAAAAAGAAAAAGCCCGCCATCTCCGGCGGGCTTTTTTATTGCTTATGGATGTTCAGCGCTCGTGATCCGGAAGAAGAACTTCCCGCACGCCCCCGTGGGCCGAAGGCCCGCAATCAACAAAGAAAGGCATGCGATGCCTTAATGGTCATGGTCAGGCAACAACACTTCCCGCACGCCTTTATGGTTCGGGCTGGAGACCACGCCTTCCTGTTCCATGCGTTCGATCAGGCTGGCGGCGCGGTTATAGCCGATCTGTAGCCGGCGCTGGATGTAGCTGGTGGATGCCTTCTTGTCCCGCGCCACCACCGCCAGTGCCTTGTCGTACAGGTCGTCGCCCGACTGGCCGTTGCCCTGGCCGAATACCGAATAGGGATCGTCGCTTTCCTCGTCCGGTTCCTCGGTGACAGCGTCCAAATATTCCGGCGCGCCTTGGGACTTGAGGAAGCGCACCACGTCTTCGACTTCATGGTCGGAGACGAAGGGACCATGGATGCGCTTGATGCGTCCGCCGGCCGCCATATAGAGCATGTCGCCCTGGCCCAGCAGTTGCTCGGCCCCCTGTTCGCCCAGGATGGTGCGGCTGTCGATCTTGCTGGTCACCTGGAAGGAAATGCGGGTTGGGAAGTTGGCCTTGATGGTGCCGGTGATCACGTCCACCGACGGGCGCTGGGTCGCGGCAATCAGATGGATGCCGGCGGCGCGCGCCATCTGGGCCAGGCGCTGCACCGCGCCTTCGATTTCCTTGCCCGATACCATCATCAGGTCGGCGACTTCGTCCACCACCACCACAATATAGGGCATGGCTTCGAATTCGAGATTCTCGTCCTCATAGATCGGCTTGCCGGTCTCGCGATCAAAGCCGGTCTGGACGGTGCGCTTGAGGACTTCGCCCTTGTCCTTGGCCTTCTTGACGCGTTCGTTGAAGGCTTCCACGCCGCGCACACCCATCTTGGACATCTTGCGGTAGCGGTCTTCCATTTCGCGCACCGCCCATTTCAGGGCGACGATGGCCTTGCGCGGATCGGTGACGACCGGCGACAGCAAATGCGGAATGCCGTCATAGACCGACAATTCCAGCATCTTGGGATCGATCATGATCAACCGGCACTGCTGCGGCGACATGCGGTACAGCAGCGACAGGATCATGGTGTTGAGGCCCACCGACTTGCCCGAACCGGTGGTGCCGGCCACCAGCAAATGGGGCATCTTGGCCAGGTCCGCCATCAGCGGCTCGCCGCCGATGGTCTTGCCCAGCGCCAGGGTCAGCGGCGCGCGGGCCTTTTCATAATCGGCGGAGGAGAACATCTCGCGCAGATACACGGTTTCGCGCGTCTGGTTGGGCAGCTCGATGCCGATCACGTTGCGACCCGAAATGGTGGCGATACGGGCGGCAACCGACGACATCGATCGCGCCACATCGTCGGACAGCGAAATCACACGGGATGATTTGACGCCGGCGGCGGGCTCGAACTCATACAGGGTGACGACCGGGCCGGGGCGCACGGCAGTGATGCGGCCCTTGACACCGAAGTCGCTCAGCACCGCTTCCAGCATGCGGGCATTTTCTTCCAGCGCTTCATCGGACAGCGCATGGGTATCTTTCACCGCGACCGGCTCGGACAGCAGGGCCAGGGACGGAAGCTGGTAGTCGCCCGAGGCCAGGTTCAGCGCCGGCTGCTTGTCGGCGCGCTTGGTGGTGGCGGGGTTACGGGCATCGCGCTTGACGCGGGTCTTCTGGCGTTCGGCCAAGCGGTTGGCGGCGATGGAGGGGCGCTCCGTGCCGGTATCGTCGTCTTCGGCGGCGTCCAGGTGATAGGCGCCTTCATCGTCATCTTCATATTCTTCACTGTCTTCGTCATCGTCATGATGGCCGAAATGGAAATCGGGTTTCCTGATCAGGCCAACCAGCCATATCGCGCCGGCCGGGATGTTCTGGATGCCGCGCACCATGGGCATGAAGCGCAGGCCGGTGGCCAGGAAGGCCAGCGGCAGGCCCGCCAGCAGCAAGGTCAAAGGCAATGCCCAGGCCAAAGCGGGTGTGTTCCAGACTTGTGCGGCGTGCGCGGAGAGCCCGGCGGAAGCGATGCCGATCATGCCGCCGCTGCCGGCCGGCAGGCTGGCGAAACGGGGGAACAGGCCCAGGCCCGCCGCCACGGTGATGGTGCCCAGCGGCCAGGCCAGCAGGCGCCACATGGCGTATTTCAGCGACTTGCCGCGCAACGCGCGTGCGCCCCAAACCAGCAGGGGCGCCAGGAAGGCCAGCGCAGCCCAGCCGAAAATCTGCAGCAAAAGATCCGCCGCCACCGCGCCCAACGGGCCCAGCCAGTTGGAGACGTCGCGCAGATTGGCGTTGTTCAGGCTGGCATCGTCAGCCGAATAGCTCAGCAGCGCCACCAGCGCCGCACCGGCTGCCAGCATCAGGGTCAGGCCTGCGCCGCGCATTGCCAGCATCCGCACCAGCCGGTTCATGGCGGCCCGGGCATCGGCCAAGGCATCGCTCATGGCACCGCCCCGGGCACGGGGGTGATAGACCCCACCGATCATCCTGGACTGCGCCATTGCCGAACTCGCCCGCTAGAGAATTTCTCTCACTCTTTCGAGTGCGGTCATAATGGTTGACAAGTCATTAACAAGCGCCGCCCGGACGTAGGAAAAGCCAGGGTTTGACTGGGTTTTTCCGGGCGAAATTTCCCGGCCCATATAGGCGCCGGGCAGCAGGCGCACCCCCTGATCCCGCCAGGCCCGCAGAGCAAATTCCTCGCCATTGCCGACCTCCAGCCAGAGGAAGAATCCGCCGCCCGGCCGCTTCATGCGGTTCCCCAAAATGCGTTCGGCTTCCGCCATTTTGGCCTGATAGGCGGCGCGGCCCGCCGTGACATGGGTTTCATCGCGCCAGCAGGCGGCGCTGGCGGCCAGAATCGGGGTGGGCACCTGCGGGCCGGCGACATTGCGGAAGGCGCGAAACCTGGCGATCAGATTGGCGCAGCCCGCAACCATGCCGCTGCGCAGGCCCGGCAGGCCGGACCGCTTGGACAGGGAATGGAAGCTCAGCAGGCGCGAAAAGCCGTTCGACTGGGCGAAGCGCGCGGTCAAGGCAGAGACCGGCTGCGCGTCAAACCAGATATCGGCATAGCATTCATCGGCCAGCACGATGAAGTCGTGGCGTTCGGCCAGTTCGAACAGCTGGTCCCAGTAGCTTTGTGTCGCCACCGCGCCTTCGGGATTGGACGGCGAGCAGACATAGACCGCTGCGATGCGCGCCAGCACATCCTCCGGCAGCGCGGCGTAATCGGGCAGGAAGCCGTTCCCGGCCAGCGCTGGGACATAGAGCGGCTCGGCGCCGCAGGCCAGCGCCGCGGCGGCATAGACCTGGTAGAAGGGATTGGGCATTGCCACGATCGGCTGCCGGCCCGCCTTCTGCTGCGGTACAAACGGAAACAGCACGCTGAACAGCCCGTCGCGGGTGCCATTTAGCGGCAGGACATGCCGGTCCGGGCTGATGCGGTCGGCAGGCAGGCCGAAGCGGGCGGCGACCCAGGCGGCGGCGGCCTCGCGCCATTCCGGTGTTCCGGCGATCTGCGGATAATTGCCGAACCGCGCCGCTTCGCGCGCCAACGCCTCTTTCACGAAGTCGGGCACCGCCCCGGACGGATCGCCCAACGCCAGGCTGATCGGGTCTTTGCCGGGCTCCACATCCTTCAGCAGCGCCGCGAGACGCGCAAAGGGACCATCGGGCAAGGCATCCAGGCGGGTGGGATCAGACATGGCGCCGGACCATAAAGGTCCGGGCCTCTCAGGAAAAGCGCTCAGGCTCGAGCCGCGCATTTCGCGCGGCGAGCCTCGACATGCGACGGATGGGGGTTCACTTGAAAAACGGCGGACGGGATAAAGAAAAGGGCGCCCTCTGTAAGGAAGGCGCCCGAGTCGGGGAGAAACCGCGACGCTAGTTAGTCGTGAACAGTCTCGCCGTGCAGGTTGATGTCGAGGCCCTCGACTTCAACTTCGGGCGAGACGCGCAGGCCGATGATCAGGTCGACGGCCTTCAGGATGATGAAGGTGACGATGGCGCAATAGACGAACACGGCGCCGACGTCCTTGAACTGCGCAATCATCTGGTCGAAGTTGCCGTCGGTCAGCCAGCCGCCCTTGGGATAGGCCGGGTTGATTGCGCTCTTGGCGAACAGGCCGGTCATGATCGCGCCGAGCGCGCCGCCCACCCCGTGCACGCCCCAGGCGTCCAGGCTGTCGTCATAGCCGAGCGCCTTCTTCATCCAGACCGCCGAGATGTAGCAGACCACGCCGGCGGTGATGCCGATGATCAGCGCGCCCACCGGATCGACAAAACCGCTTGCCGGTGTGATCGCCACCAGGCCCGCGACGGCGCCCGAGATCATGCCAAGCACGGAAGGCTTCCTGGCGATGATCCATTCGGCGGCCATCCAGCCCAGTGCGGCGGCGGCCGTCGCAATTTGCGTCGCGGCGGCGGCCATGCCGGCATTGAAACCGGCGGTGACGGCCGAGCCGGCGTTGAAGCCGAACCAGCCCACCCACAGCAGCGATGCGCCGATGACCGACAGGACCAGGTTGTGCGGCGACATGTTATCGCTGCCGTAACCGATGCGTTTGCCCAGGACCAGACAGGTCACCAGAGCCGCGGTACCGGCGTTCAAGTGCACCACCGAGCCGCCCGCATAGTCCATCGCGCCGGCCGTGCCGAGCCAGCCGCCACCCCACACCCAATGGGCGATGGGGCAATAGACCAGCAGCAGCCACAGGGCCATGAACCACAGGAAAGCGCTGAACTTCATGCGATCCGCCAGGGCGCCGGCGATGAGCGCCGGGGTGATGATCGCGAAGGTCATCTGGAAGAACATGTAGACCGATTCAGGGATGGTCGGGGCCAGGGCCGCAACGCTCGTCAGCTTCATCGGCGCCAGGAACAGATAGCTGAAGCCTCCGATCCACGCATTTACGCCTGGGTTGGGATTGGGCGTGAAGGCCAGGGAGTAACCGATCACCATCCACAACACGGTGATGAGAGCGGTGGCGCCGAAGCTTTGGGCCAGGGTCGCCAGCACGTTCTTCTTGCGGACCATGCCGCCATAGAAGAGCCCAAGACCGGGGATGGTCATCATCAGGACCAGCGCGGACGAAACCAGCATCCAGGCGGTGTCGCCACTGTTCAGCGTGGGAGCGTCGGCCGCGAAAGCCGGTGTGGCGCCAAGGGCGGCTGCCAGGAAAGCAACGAGAGAGAGACACTTTGAATTCTTGGGCATGGTCCCTTTGCCGTATTTTTATGGTGCTACTAAAAGCAAAAAGGGGTGCGGTTTTATCCGCACCCCCGTTTGCTTCAGGCTTTTTGCTTACATGTTGTAAGCGCGTTCGCCATGCTCGGCGATGTCGAGGCCTTCGCGCTCGACTTCTTCCTTCACGCGCAGGCCGATCGTCACCTTGATCAGGCCGAACACGATCAGGCTGCCAATACCGGACCAGGCGATGGTGGTCGCAACACCCTTGAGCTGCGAGATCACCTGCGGGACCAGACCCGGATAGACGGCAGCGCCGCCAGCCGTGTAGTCCACGATGCCCGCGCCGCCCAGGGCCGGATTGACCACGATGCCGGTTGCGATGGCGCCGACGATACCGCCGATGCAGTGCACGCCGAACACGTCCAGGCTGTCGTCATAGCCCAGCTTGTTCTTCACCACGCTGACAAAGAACAGGCAGATCGGGCTGACAACCAGGCCCAGCACGATGGCGCCCATCGGACCGGCAAAGCCGGCCGCAGGCGTAATCGCAACCAGACCGGCCACGACACCGGAGGCCGCACCCAGCAGGCTGGGCTTGCCCTTCAGGATCCATTCCACGGCAGGCCAGGCAACGCCGGCAGCCGCAGTGGCCAGGAAGGTGTTCAGCATCGCCAGACCGGCATAGCCGTTCGCTTCCAGGTTGGAGCCGGCGTTGAAGCCGAACCAGCCGACCCACAGAAGCGCCGCGCCGACCATGGTCAGCGTCAGCGAATGGGGAGCCATCGGTTCCTGCTTGTAGCCCAGGCGCTTGCCGCACAGCAGTGCGCCAACCAGGGCCGCGATACCGGCATTGATGTGCACGACGGTGCCGCCCGCGAAGTCAAGCGCACCCCAGGCCCAGATCATGCCGGCGCCGGCGGCAGTCGCATCGGCCGGATGGGTCGAGGCGAATTCCGGTCCCGGCCACCACCAGACCATGTGGGCGATGGGGAAGTACACGAGGGTCGGCCACAGCACCGCGAAGATGCAGATGGCGCTGAACTTCATGCGTTCCGCGAAGCTGCCGATCACCAGCGCGGTGGTGATCGCCGCAAAGGTCATCTGGAAGCAGACAAAGACGATTTCGGGGATGACCACGCCGCGCGAGAAGGTCTCGACGGTTGTGGCGGTGTCCACGCCCTTCAACAGAGCCTTGGAGAAGCCGCCGACATAGGCGTTGAGGCCAGCGCCGTCCGTGAAGGCTTCCGAATAGCCCCACAAGGCCCAGACAACCATCACGATGCAGGTGATGACCAGGGTCTGGGTCAGGATGGACAGCATGTTCTTGGTGCGGACCAGGCCGCCATAGAACAGGGCAAGGCCCGGCACGATCATCAGGAGCACCAGGATGGTGGAAACCAGCATCCATGTGGTGTCCCCCTTGTCCGGTACCGGCGCCGTAGCGGCGAAGGCCGCACCCGCGGACATTGCCAGCGTGCCGACACCGGCAAGCGCGGCAAGACCCGCTTTCTTCAAAGTTTCAATTCTCATTTTTCAGTCCCCTTTGTGGACGGCTTTAAGCCTTGCGGGCTTACAGCGCGTCGCCATCCGTTTCGCCGGTGCGGATACGCACGACCTGCTCGAGCGGCGTGACGAAAATCTTTCCGTCGCCGATCTGGCCTGTCTTTGCTTTCGAGCTGATCGCATCGACCACCGCGCTGAGCAATTCGCTCTTCACCGCCACTTCGATTTTGAGCTTGGGAAGGAAGCTCACGGCGTATTCCGCGCCGCGATAGATTTCCGTATGCCCCTTTTGCCGCCCGTAGCCTTTGACCTCAGTCACCGTCATGCCCTGAACGCCGAGCGCCGAGAGAGACTCGCGCACTTCATCGAGCTTGAAGGGTTTGATGATCGCCGTAATAAGCTTCATCTGCCGTCCTTCCGTGTTATTGCCAGCGCCGGACGAAGGGCCCGGCTTTAACGAATTATCAAGAAGCGGGCCAACTTCCGGGCCGAAAGCCAAGGCATTGGAAAAGAAGGATTTTCGGCCGAAAAACGAGTCATTGTGACTCAAAAACAGGCAGGGCTATTTGCCTGAATATTATGCAGAAAGCGGTTTTTGCATAAATATTATGCAGAGGATGCAGACAGTGAAGCAGGCCGATATTTTGATCAGTGGCGGGGGCATGGTGGGCCTGCCGCTGGGGCTGGCCTTGGCCCAGGGCGGCCTGAAGGTGGTGGTGGTGGACGCTGCCCCCCCCGCTACGGTGCTGGATCCCAAATTCGATGGCCGGGTCTCGGCCCTGGCTTATGCCAGTGTCCGGATGCTGGGGGCGCTGGGGGTGTGGGACAGCCTGAAGCTCCATGCCCAGCCTATCCGCGAAATCCTGGTCACCGACGGACAGGCCGGCAAAGCCGCCTCGCCCTTCTCGCTGCATTTCGACGCCCAGGAAGTGGGGGCGGACGCGCTGGGCCATATCGCGGAGAACCGCCACATCCGCACCGCTCTGCATGAAGCGGTGGCGCGGCAGTCGAATCTGGAAGTGCTGGCGCCGGCCACGATCAAGTCGCTGACGGTGGAGGCGGGCCGTGCGGTGGCGCGGCTGGCGAATGGCGAGGAAGTTTCCGCCGCACTGGTAATCGCCGCCGATGGCCGCGAATCGCCGTTGCGCGCGCAGATGGGTGTGCAGGTGATCGGCTGGTCCTATCCGCAAACCGGCATCGTCGCGACCGTGGAACATGAAAAGCCGCACAATGGCGTGGCCTATGAACACTTCCTGCCGTCGGGGCCGTTTGCGATTTTGCCCATGACGGGCAATCGGTCGTCGCTAGTGTGGACCGAAGACAAGAAGAAGGCGCCGGGATTGCTGGCGCTGGATGAAGATGGTTTCAACGCCGAACTGTCACGCCGCTTCGGGTCGCATCTGGGCCAGACCAAATCGGCCGGGCCGCGCTGGTCTTATCCACTGTCATTTCATATCGCGCGCGATTTCGTCCGGCCCCGCTTTGCTCTGGCCGGCGACTGCGCCCATGGCATTCATCCCATCGCCGGGCAGGGGTTGAACCTCGGCCTGAAGGATGCCGCCGCGCTGGCGGAAGTGCTGCTGGATGCGGCGCGGCTGGGCCGCGATATCGGCGCGCTGGATACCTTGAAGCGCTATGAGCGTTGGCGCCGGTTCGACTCGGTGGTGATGGGCGGCACCATGGATGCGCTGAACCGCCTGTTCTCCAATGATATCGCGCCGCTGCGGCATCTGCGCGATCTGGGCCTGGGAATCGTGGATTCCATTGGCCCCGCGCGGCGCTTCTTCATGCGCCATGCCGGCGGGGATGTCGGCAAGCTTCCTAAGCTGATGAAGGGCGAAGCGGCCTAGTGGACTGTTTTCTTCCAGCGCGCTGAGGCGCGCTCACGCGCCGACATGCGGCCGCGTTCGGCGGCGCCGGCCAGGGCTGCCGGCAAATCTTCATAGAAACGCCGTGCCACGGTGCCGACACGGGAAGCGCGCATTTCCTCGGCTTCGTCGCGGCTGGCGAAGATCTGGGCTTCGAACAGGTAATGGGTTGCGGCCCCAACCTTGATTTCCTGGATTTCCTCGACCTGTTCATTGGCCACGTCCAGGGCATGGCGGATATGGGCATTGGCGTCGGCTTTGTCGCGTTCCTGCTGAGCGATGCGCGCGACATTCGCCTGATCGAAGCGCTTCAGCCAGGGCAGGCCGAAGCGATAAAAAGCAATGCAAACCAGCACAAAAGCACAAGCCCAATAGACGCCCGTCATTGCGACAACCCGTGAATGCCGTGACCGCGCCTGAGATAGTCTTCGCTCTGCATTTCGGCAAGGCGCGAGGCGGTGCGGCGGAAGGCTTCGGCGCCATCGCCCGCGGGATACAGCAGATCGGGCGCTGCGGCGGCCGAACAGACCAGCTTCACGCCCTCGTCATATAAAGTGTCGATCAGCAGGATGAAGCGCCGCGCCTCGTTGCGATTTTCCGGCGACAGTTCGGGAATATGATCCAGCAGCAGGGTGTGAAATTCCTGCGCCACCGCCAGGAAGTCCGCCGCCGCCAAAGGTTGGGCGCACAGGTCGCGAAAGTCGAACCGCGCCACGCCGCGCGCCGCCTGCGGCACCGGGACTTTGCGGCCCAGCACTGCCAGGCTGCAGGGCTTTCCGCGTGCGGAATCGGTCAGCCGCCGCCAGGCCGCATCCATTGCGCTATCGGCCTGGACTCCTAGCGGCGTCATATAGACGGTGATGCCGGAAATGCGCTGCAGCCGATAATCGGTGGGGCCGCTCAGCTCCACCACCTCCAGCCGCTGCTTGATCTCGGCAATGAAGGGCAGAAAGAGCTGGCGGTTCAGCCCGCCTTCATAAAGACGGTCGGGCGGGGTGTTGGACGTGGCGACGATGGTGACACCTTCGGCGAACAGCCGGTCGAACAGCCGGCCCAGGATCATGGCATCGGCCACATCGGTGACCTGGAATTCGTCAAAGCACAGCAGCCGCGCTTCCGCCGCCAGGTCGCGGGCCACGACGGGGATGGGATCGCTCGATCCGGCGCGCTGGCGAATCGCATGGATGCGGGCATGCACATCCACCATGAAGCGATTGAAATGGGCGCGGCGCTTCCTGGTCACCTTGGCCGCGCTGAAGAACAGGTCCATCAGGAAGGTCTTGCCGCGCCCCACATCGCCCCAGATGTAAAGTCCGCGGGGCGGCGGCGGCTTCTTGCCGAACAGGATGAAGGCCGACTTTTGCGCCAGCGCCGTGGCCAGTTCGGCCAGGTGGTTTACGGCGTTTTCCTGGGCCGCATCGGGGCGCAGTTCACCGCGCGCACCTAAGTCCCGGTACTGGGTCAGCAGCATCTAGAGCCCTGCGCGCGCCAGGGTGCGCCGCGCGCTGGCGGCATCCAGCGCCTCCAGCATGCGCCGGTCCAGGGTGACGACGCTGGCGCCGGGCTGGGCGGCAAAGGCCGCCAACACCCGCCGGGCATAGGCGATTTCGTCCAATGAAGGCGAAAAGGCCGTTTTGGCCGGCCCGACCTGGCTGGGATGAATGACGCTCTTGCCGTCAAAGCCGAAGTCGCGCGCTTCTGCGCAGGCCTTGGCAAAGCCCGTCATGTCGTCCAGCGCGTTGTACACCCCGTCCAGCACGGTGATGTCGGCGGCGCGCGCCGCCAGCACGGTTTGCGACATGGCGGCATGCATATTGATGCGGTCGGGGCGGTGGCGGGCCACCATGGCGCTGACCAGATCGTTGATCCCGAAGATCAGGCAATCCACTCCAGCATCGGCGATGGCCAGCGCGCTCCACACCGCGCGCGGCGTTTCGATCATCGCCCACAGCGGCACGCCGCCGCATTTGGCTTTGGCGGCCTGGATGTCTTGCGCGCCGGTAATCTTAGGCAGCAGGATGGCGTGAGGCTGCGCCTGCGCCATCGCCGCCATGTCCGCATCATGCCAGGTGGTGGCGGCGGAATTGACGCGCACCACCACTTCGCGCGGCGCAAAACCCTTCAGTGCCGCCGCCGCGGTATCGCGGGCCCGTGCCTTGTCGTCCGCTGCGACCGCATCTTCCAGGTCCAGGATCACCACATCGGCGTCCAGGGTGCGCGCCTTCTCCAGTGCCCTGCTGTTGGCAGCGGGCACGTACAGCGCCGTGCGGCGCGCTTTATACGCCTTCGACAAGAATAAATTCGCCCTGGCCGGCCTTGTCGCGATATTCGCGGGCCTTGGTGTATTCGGGCGAATGGTAGCAATCGTGCGCGTCCTGCAGCGAGGCGAACTCGATCACCACATTGCGGGCCCGCGCCACGCCTTCAAGAACCTCGGTCTTGCCGCCGCGCGCCAGAAAGTTGGCGTTATAGCGGGCGAAGGCCGGCTTGGCGGTCTCCACATAGAGTTTGTAAGTTTCCGGGTCATGCACGTCCACGCGCGCAATCCAATAGGCTTTGGGCATCGGGCAGGTCTCCTCGAAAAGTGCCGTGTTTATGCGGCTTTGAGCAGGTTGCGTTTGACGAGCAATTCGGCGATCTGCACCGCGTTGAGCGCGGCGCCCTTCAGAAGATTGTCCGATACGATCCACATGTTCAGGCCATTCTCGACCGTGGGATCCTTGCGGATGCGGCTGACGAAAGTGGCATCTTCGCCGGCGCATTCGATGGGGGTGACGTAGCCGCCATCCTCGCGCTTATCGACCACCATGATGCCCGGCGCGGCGCGCAGGGCGGCACGGGCCTGTTCGGCGGTGACGGGTTTTTCGAACTCGATGTTCACCGATTCGCTGTGACCCCGGAACACCGGCACCCGCACGCAGGTGGCGGTGAGCTGGATGTCGGGATCAAGTATCTTCTGCGTCTCGGCCGACATCTTCCATTCCTCCTTGGTGACGCCGGAATCCAGGAAGACGTCGATCTGCGGAATGACGTTGAAGGCGATCTGCTTGGTGAAATGCTCGACCACCACCGGATCGGTGACGAACACGGCGCGGGTCTGGCGGAACAGCTCGTCCATCGCATCCTTGCCGGCGCCGGACACCGACTGATAGGTGGACACCACCACGCGCTTGATCGTGAACAGGTCATGCAGCGGCTTCAGGGCGACCACCAGTTGCGCGGTCGAACAATTGGGGTTGGCGATGATGCCCTTGGGAATGTCGTTCAGTGCTTCGGGATTGACCTCCGGCACCACCAGAGGCACCTGTCGGTCCATGCGCCAGGCGCTGGAATTGTCGATCACCAGGCAGCCCTGGGCGGCGATCTTGGGCGCCCATTCCTTGGCGATAGCGCCGCCGGCGCTCATCAGGGCGATGTCGGTGCCCTTGAAATCGTAATAGTCCAGCGCCTTCGATTTCAGCGTGTGGTCGCCGAACGAGACCTGCTGGCCGATGGAACGGGGCGAGGCCAGGGCCACCACCTCACTGATGGGAAATTCGCGCTGGGCCAGGACTTTGAGCATCTCGCGGCCGACATTGCCGGTCGCCCCGATGACTGCGATTTTGTAGGCCATGCCGATACCGCCTTTGTGGCGGCAGCAATACTAAAATGCGGAAGGTGGGGGAAGCGGCGTTATTGGCCTGGCTGCCATTGCAGGCGAACCATGGGGCGGCCGCCGTCCAGCCCGCCATGGATCCGGGGCATCAGGGGGCTGGCAGGGGTAAAAGCCTCCCATTTGCCATCCTTCATGCCCAGGGTCTGGGCGGCCTCGTCGGTGTAGTTCATCGCATAGGGGGCGGGTTGGCTGGCAAGCGTGCGAAGCTCTTGCTGGTGCTCGGTCGGCCACGGCTTGTTGATTTCGGGGCCGGGAAACGCCCAGGCGGACGCCGATCCGGCGATCAGGGCCGGGATGGCAGCGGCAAGGAACGCAAAAAAGCGCATGCAAAAAACAACGCGGCTAACGCCTTGCTGTTGCATACACAGGCAACTTCTTGAAAGTTCCCTGTTTCCAAGGGGTTGGCGGCTGAGCGCGGTTCAGTTTATGGTTCCCGCTGCTGGGACAGTCGAAGAGGGTACATATGAAGTGCATGAAGTTGGCCGCCGGTGCGGCGGCTCTCAGCCTGTTGGGCTTGCCGGTCGCAGAAGCGCGGACAGTGTCCGCGGCTTGCGCCAGCGCGGCCGAAATCTCCGCCATCCAGGTGGCCTCGGTGCAGCAGGAGCTGACTGATGCCGCTTTGGCCTGCGGTCCCAAGGCCGTGTCGTTGTTCAACCAGTTCCAGACGGTCTTCAACAAGGAGCTGCGCCGCTCTGACGCCACCATGCTCAAGATGTTCAAGCGCATGAATGGCAGCCGCGCCGGCGACGCCGCTTATGATTCTTTCAAGACCCGCGCCATCGCCCATGCCGAGCAGCGCCGCACCAAGCCCGGCGCCCATGACAATTTCTGCCGCACGGCGGAAATCGTGTTCGCCGCGGCGCTCGCGCCCGACAAGCCGGTGCTGGAGGACTTCGTGTCCGGCGTGCCGGTGAACGAAGCCAATCCGGTCGACAGCTGCGAGATCAAGGTGGCCGTGGCGCTGCAGGGCGTTCAGGCCGGCCCCGATATCGCGCCGACCCCGCGTCCCGATCTGCCGGGTGACGCGAACTATCTGCCGTTCCCTGACAAAGAGCCGGCTGTCGGACCTGCGCTCAGGCGCTAAGCGCATCTGAAAAAGAAAACGGCGCGGCTCGCAGGAGCCGCGCCGTTTTTCTTTGTGCCGGAGCGCCATCAAAGACAGCCGCGCCAGGCCGGGCAAAGAAAAAGGCCGGTCTTGCGACCGGCCTTTTTACTTTCAGGTTTGAACCTAACGCTTAGCCACCGAGATCGATGACAGCGCGGCGGTTCTTGGGCTCGCGCACGCCCGGGCCGGTCGGAACCAGCGGGTCGTGGAAGCTCTTGCCTTCGATCGCGATCGAGTCGGCACCCAGACCCTGACGGACCATTTCGTCCTTCACGGAGGTGGCGCGACGGATCGAGAGCGCCTGGTTGTAGCGATCCGAACCGACGGTGTCGGTGTGACCGGTGACCATGATGCGCACCGAACCCAGAGTCTTGGCAGCCGAGACAGCCTCGGTAACCGTGCTCTGCGCTTCCGCCGTGAGGTTCGACTTATCGAAGTCGAAGAACACGATGTACGTCTTCGCCGGCGGGGGCGGAGGCGGCGGGGGCGGCGGGGGCGGCGGCGGAGGCGGCGGGGGAGCCGCGAACAGGTACCGCAGGCCCAGCGTCACCGACTGGTCGCGATAGTCGCCCGAGAACACGCCCGGCTGCAGGCCGCTGGCCAGGCTGCCGGTGGACGTGAAGTCCAGGTCCGAGCCGCCCAGGTAGCGATAGGTGAGGTCGACGCTGAGCTGGTCGGTGGCCTTCCAGGCCAGGCCAGCGAGCAGCTGATAGGCGAACGCCGTGTCGGAGTCGTCGATCGTCAGGTTCTGGATGGCGTTGGCCGCCGTCACCGTGCCGGGGACGTTCGAGAACTGGCCGAGCACGTCCATCTTGACGTGGTTCACGCCGATGCCGGCGCCGACGAACGGGTTGAGGGCCGAGCCGGGCAGGATGTCGTAGATGACATTGCCCATCACGGTCCACGCCGAGACGTCGCCGTCCGGCGAGCCGCAGGCGGGCGCCGCGGCGGTGCGCGTCACGCCGGGGGTGCAGAGGCCGACGACGGCCTGGTTCGACCCGCCGCGGACCGACTCGATGTCGCCCGAGCGGTAGCCGACTTCCAGTTCGACGCGCCAGTTGGCGTTCAGCTGATAGCCGAGACGGGCGAAGCCGGCCCAGTCATCTTCCTGATTGAAATCCCACTCGTAGGGAGCGCCGTTCGCGGCATTGTTGGAGGAGGTCGCTTCGAGCGAGTCCGGCCAGTGGTAGCCGAGGTCGACGGCGCCGTACCAGCCTTCTTGCGCAGCGGCGCCGGATGCGGCGAAAACCGCAGCCATCGCGGCCCCAGCCAGGAGTTTCAACTTCATAATCAGAGCCCTCTCGTTGCCCTCAGGTGGTGCGGCCGTTTGACCCAGCCGCCGTTATAACAAGGCTTGGACATTGCGAAAGTGTCGCCAGGGCCACACTCGAACCGCAATTTCGCCAGCCTTTCCCAAGCTCTACCAGGACGTCGGCCATATGGTCCCGTGCAAATGCTCGCATTCGCAAGGGTTCACTAGCACAACCATCCCGTCGGTTCGCCCAGCTTGCGCCGCGCGAACGCGATTCTCATCTCCAGAACCTCGGCCAATCTGCGACGGTCGCATCGGCGCGTCCGTCGAGTTCTGACGCAAGTCCTTGGCGTTGTTTGTAAAGGCGCGGCATTGACGCAGCGCAAGCGCGCCAGCTTTCGCCAGCTGACTCGCCGTACGCTTCTACACGCCCTGACTGCATTCGCCCATTCTTCCCGACCCGTCGTCCGTCGTCAGACCGCCCAACGGATCAAGGCTACGCTTGGTTCCGCGCGGATGAACCTCCGATGAAAATTTTCAGGCGCCGCGTTTTCGGCGCCATTCAGGCGCCCCGCTCGCGCTGGAAGCGGCGGGCCCGGCCGCCGAGCGATTCGGGCCGGTTCAGCGACTTGCGGAACTCGTCGCGGCGTTCGTGGATCGAGGCGATGACCAGGCCCATGGGCACGCCGATCTCCACCAGCACGGCCTCGGACAGCTGCAGGCTGGCCTCGACCGTCTCGGGCACGGCGTCGGTGGCGCCCAGGTCGTAGAGCCGCTGGGCGTGGCGGGCGTCCCGGGCGCGCGCCACGATGGTGAGGTCCGGACGCAGCTCCCGCGCCACGGCCACGATGGCCTCGGCGCCCTCGGGATTGTCCATGGTCACCACCAGGGCCGGGGCGTCGGCCAGACCGCAGCGCATGAGGAAGTCCGCCCGGGCCGCGTCGCCGAAATAGATGGCCTCGCCGGCGCGGCGGCCCTGTTCCACCAGCTTGGGGTCGAGTTCGGCCCCCACCCAGGCGATCTGGTGCCGACGCAGCATGTCGCCCACCAGCCGGCCGACCCGGCCGTAACCCACGACCAGGACCTTCGGCTCGTCGTCGGGCTCGCCCTCCGGCTCCGGCGGCAGTTCGCTGGGGACGATCTGGCGGCCGCCCAGCTTCAGGCCCAGCTGCGCCAGGAAGGGGATTGAGAACATCGAGAGGGTGGCGGCGACGAGCGCCGTCTGGCCGACCGTCCGATCGACCAGGCCCTGGTCCATGGCCTGGCCCAGGATGACGAAGGCGAATTCGCCGGCGCCCGCCAGCAGGAGCGCGGCCTCGATCGCCGCGCGGGTCTTCAGCCGGAACGCCTTGGCCAGGCCGAAGACCACCGCCGTGTTGAGGGACACCAGCGCCAGGGCCGAGCCGACGATCACCAGCGGCCGGTCCAGCAGCAGCGGCACGTTCAGCCCGATGCCGACCGAGATGAAGAACATGCCCAGCAGCAGACCCTTGAAGGGCTCGACCCGCACCTCGACCTCGTGGCGGAACTCGGTTTCGGCCAGGAGCAGGCCGGCCACGAAGGCGCCCAG